>WNGR01000122.1_pt1 | contig 127769 bp, 111 predicted proteins | sample 5407581 | NCBI WGS metagenome assembly WNGR01 (sample SAMN13153383, study PRJNA577476) | soil metagenome | isolation source: 80 cm soil or saprolite under Garry oak tree replicate 2 | place: USA:California | collected 2016-06-15
CCATTTCGAAGCACAACACGATCAGCATGGCCCGCAACGCTTTATTCATGAACGCCGGAGAACCTGGAAGCGCCGTAGTCAGCGCGTGGTTTTCTGAAGAGCGGCGATACGGTCCGCCACGTCGCGGTAGTCGATATTCACCGCATAGACCTGCGAGAAGCTCTTCAGTGCCGCATCCAGGTCGTTCGCGGATTCCTGGGCGACCCCTAAATCATACCGCAAGGCCAAGGTACTTTCTGCGTCGACACCGGGAGTGCGCAGAGCGCGTTCATACCAGATCGCGGCGATCGAGGGCTGCCCTTTTTCCATGAACGCAAGGCCCAGCAACGTGCAGCATTGCATCGCGTAGCGAAATGCCTTGCCGCGTTCATTGGCTTTGGCGACCTTCTGAAATTCGCTGATCGCTTCTTCAAGCAGGCCCATTTCGCGAAACGCGATTCCCAGATTGTAGTGAGTTTCAAGGTCTTCGTCCTCCGCGCCCATCTCGCCAAGTTCCGCGCGGAATTCCTCGAAAACTTCTTTCAATGGTTCGTGTTCAGCGGGCGACACCGGAGTTTCGGCCTTCGCGGCTGGAACTCGCGCTTGTTCCTTCGTGGCAGGCTCGGAAAATGACGGAGTCAGCTGGTCCATTCCCAACTGATCTATTTCGTTCGCGAGGTCTCGAAGGAACTGGTCGGAAGCCAGGACCTGCGGACCGCCCAGCTTCACGGTTTCAGGTTCGGCCGGTGCGGTAGTTTCGGGAGCGTCCGCGTCGGCCTCCGGTGTGAGAACGAGTTCATATTCCTGATCAAGCTCAATTTCAGGAACGGGCTCGGATTCCTTCGGAACCGCACTTTTGGGCGGCGGAGGAGGCGGCGGCGCGACTTCCTTGGCGCTTTCCTGAGCCACCGGGATAGAACCGACGGTTTCTTCTTGAGCAGGCGCAGGTGTCTCTGGCGGCGCAATCTCTGCGGGGATTTCAGCCGACGCCTCGGCAGAAATGGCCGCAAACGGGGACGCCGGTGCGGGCTCCGGAGTTTCGATTGGAATCTGAAATTCGGAAATATCGAATTCCTGCGGGACTGCGGAAACTGGCGGCGGCTGGACTGGAGGTGATTTTTTGGCGGGAGGAATCTCCGCTGCCGGCGCGGGCACCTTTTCGGCGGGTGTCGCCTCTGTCGTGGCACTCTGTTCGAGGAGCGAGGCCCATTCGTCCGACAGATCGACCTCGTGAACGGGCGCTGCTGGGGCAGCGGGTTTCGGCGGCGGCGGGACAGATGTGGTGACTCCGGCCGGAGCTGGCGCAGGATCGATCGAGACCGGCAGTTCTTCGACTGTCTCTTCAGCAGCGGCCGAATTTTCGGTGACCGCTGGAACCGCATGTGGATTCGCTGCCGCGGCGATCTCTTCATCGGAAAGACCTGCTGCGCGCTGGAATCTCCGGCGCAGCTCGCCAAACCGTTCGGCGCCCGCTGTATCTCCGTGGTCGCGGTGAATTCGTTCCAGCTGTGCGGCGAGCTCCGCCGTGCGCCGGTCGTCGCCCGCTCCAAGCACAAAGTCCAAAAGTTTTTCGAGCGTCGGCGTGTGAGTTGGCGTGCGGCGCAGAATCGCCTCAAGCAGGCCAATTGCTTTTTGCGTCAGGCCATAGCTCGCAAAGAGATCGACGTCGGTGAGTGACTGCGTAATGAATTTCTGTGTCTCTTCATCCAGTGGATCTTCCACCACCGCAGCCGCCGCCACACGTTCTTCAGGCGGCGTAACGATGTCCGGCCGCAGTTTTGGGGCTTCCGGCTGCGGAATTTCCGCTTGTAGCGACTCAACGATCTCAGGTTCTTCCTCTGGTGCAGGCAATCCCATACGCCGCAAAACGTCATTGAGCTTCCGTTTGACGGAATCGCTTTCGGGCTGGCGATCGACCAATTGTTCGAATACTTCCTTGGCGCGAGCGAGCTGTTTTGCGGCAACCAAAGCGTCGCCAAGTTGCGCAAGCGCGTCCGGCATGCGGAAGGAATCGCTGGTCCGTCCGTAAGAATCGACGAGCCATTCAAGTGGCTCGAGCCGGCCGGGCATTTTCGAGGCAAGCTCACTCAGGAGGCGCGTTACGGCGTCGTGCTCTCCAGAATCGAGCATAGGAACGCGCAGCCGGGATACCAGAGCGAGTGCCCGCTCCGATTGTGCCGATTCCAACAAAGATTCGGCTACTTTTTGCGCGAGGCCAAAATTCTTTTCGTCGCCGTCGAAGACTTTCAGGGCCAGCGCGGTGGCGGCATCCCAATTCTCGGACTTGAGGTAGAGGTCGAGCAGGAATTCGCTCTGTTCGCCTCCCTTTTCAAGTCCGGGCAGATTTTTCAGGAACTCCGCAGCATCCGCAAAACGTCCCTGCGACGAGGCAGAACGCGCCTTCACCGTGAGCGCCGCCGCATTCGCAGCATCGAGCTTCAAGGCTTTGTCCGATTGCTTGTCGGACTCCGCGTGGTCGCCACGGGCGAGCGCACGCTGTGCTGCCGAAACATATGTTTCGACGGCCTCGGCTGGTTTCCCCATCGCCTGATAGAGATCGGCGAGGCGAATCTGAATGCGAAGATTGTCGGGTTCCGCAAGCAGAAGCTTTCTCAGCAGGGCAACCGCCTCGGTCTGACGGTTGTGCTTCAAATGAATTTCCGCGAGCTGGAGGAACAGCGGGCGCGCTTCGCTCATTACGCCCTGCTGCACGTACAAGTCAGCCAGCCGCTCGAGCGGTTTGATTTCCTCTGGCGCCAGCTTCGCGATGCGCTTGTAAACCGCGATGGCCTTCGTCAGGAATCCGTCGCCGACAAAGATTTGCGCCAGACGTTCAAAATATTCGATTGCCCGGAAGGTTTCACCCTGGCGAATGTAAAGCTCGCCGATGGTCATCAACGTGACCTGATCCTTCGGCTCGTACTTCAGAATGTGCTGGTATTCCGCAATGGCCTGGGGGACCTTGCCCTGGTTCAACAGTTTCTGTGCGGCTTCGACGAACTTACTTTTGTTATAGGCCATGCATGAACCCGGATGGCGCTCGATCGAGACGTGACCGCAGAGCGGTCAACTCAAATGCAACCGCAAAAGCGGTTGATGCGAGCGCTTCCAAGACTTTCTCCTCAGTCATCTTGCGGCTGGGCGGACAACTCAGGCGCGATCACGGAGCGGTCGGTCGGCCTAAGTCTGACCACAAATCGGCGCATCCGCTCTAAAAGCGGTAGGACGCCACTCTTGTACGCTACAGGCGGGAGATAGGGGAGTCAACGCAGGCGCTGCGGCATGTGAGCAGGCAGTTATCCCCGTAACAGATACGCTATGCCGCGCCTGTCCGCTAAGGTCAGATGTAAGGTTCAGGGCCACAGCGAGGCTCTCCTTGCCAGTTAAGGTGTCAGGGCCGCAAACTGGGTACCCGCGTCGCATAGTCCAAAGATCCCTTCAAGGAGGCCGCATGTCCACGGCAAGTCCCGCATTGAGTTTCCCCCAAGAAACTGCGGAATATCGAAAAGCTCGCAATGAACTCCTCACCGCAGAAATCGAGCTGCGGCGACAAATTGAGGCCGTCGCCGCAGCGAGAAGAAAACTACCCCTGGGCGGCCAAGTAGCTCCGCACTATGTTTTCGACGAAGGTCCAACCGACCTGTCGGAGCAGGGGGTTCGCCAAACACCCCTTTCCGAGCTGTTCGATCCCGGCAAAGACAGCCTTCTGGTTTATAGCTACATGTACGGCCCGGCAATGGCCGCGCCGTGCACATCCTGCACCTCCATTCTGGATGGGCTGAACGGTACGGCGCCCCACGTGCGCGACCGGCTCAATTTTGTGGTGGTCGCGAAATCACCCCTTGAACGCATTCGAACCCTAGCCCGGGAACGGGGCTGGCGCAATTTGCGGCTGCTGTCTTCGGCAGGAAACACGTACAACCTCGACTACCGCGGAGAGAACAAAGAAGGCGACCAGCTTCCGTCGCTGAATGTTTTTGTCAGACGGGAGGGCAAGATTTATCACTTTTATCACACGGAGTTATTGTTTGCGCCTCGCGATCCTGGTCAGGACGGCCGACACGTCGATCTGATCTGGCCGTTGTGGAATCTTTTCGATTACACGCCCGAAGGCCGCGGCGAAAAGTGGTACCCAAAGTTGTCTTATCGCTAGTTCGACTAGACGGACCGCGCTACTGGGGAACGATTTTGTAAAGAGTCGAAGCGTGAGGAGACAAATTTAACTTCAGCAGGGCTATCGGGCCAACTTCTTTGTGTTCCCAGAGATCGTGTACCTTGTACTGGCCCGCTGCAAGTCCCAACTCCTTCCAATCATATTGCAAAGTTTGGGGCTGATCGCTCAGATTGAAAACCGCGACATAATAGCCCTGGCCTTCAGCCGGGCGCGACACCCACACCGCGGAATTCTCCGTTTGTAGGGCGGCGCGGTTATCCTTTGAATGCTGGTCGACGGCCAACACTTCATCATTTGTCAAAAGCGAAGTCGTCCATGAATCCTTTTGGAGCGCCGTAAGGTTTCCGCCCATGATCAGTGGAGAACGGAACATGCACCACAGCGTCAGCAAGCTCCGTTGCTCTTCCTTGGTCAGCCGCGTTTCACGCGATTCGCCCCAGCCCGCCGACGGCCTCAAGCTGCCGAGTGGCAACATGTCCGCATCGGGCCAGTGGCCGGGTCCGGAGTGCGCCGCCCAGGCAGCGGCTCGCACAAATTGATTTCCCGGACCCTGCGGAAAGTTCTCCGTCGTCTTCCAGACGTCCCACACATCATCGGAAATACGCCACAGTTGTGCGTACTTCTGCATCTCGTGCGTTTTATCGAGAGGCGCCGGTCCTGGTGAGAGGCTCAGTAGAATCGGGCGACCGGTTTTGTCGAGCGCTTCGCGGATCATCCGAATGTCTTCTCCCTTGTACGGGTGACTCGAAATACAATCCACTTTCAGGAAGTCCACACCCCATTGTGCATAAAGCCGCGCGATGGAGTCGTAGTACGCCTGGCCGGCGGGCTTGGCGGGATCGACTCCATAGTTGAAGGGGTTCCAAGGGCAAGTGTCTTTCGTGTCGGCTGCATCGGCTGCGTGAAAGGACGATCCTTCGACCGGCAGATTTGCTTCGACCGCCTGCTTTGGAATACCGCGAAGAATGTGGATTCCGAATTTCAGTCCCAGCGAATGCACGTAATCGGCAAGCGGTTTGAACCCCGCGCCAGAGTTCGCAGAAGGAATCGAATTTGTCGCGGGCGTAAACCGGCCGAATTCATCGACACTGTATTTCGAATTTTTGGCGTTGGTTTCGCCGGTGTGATTCGTGATGTACCAGCCCATATCGACGACAACGTATTCCCAGCCGTGCGATTTCAAGTTTTGCGCCATCCATAATGCATTCGCGCGGATATCCGTCTCGCTCACACTTTCCCCGTAAGCGTCCCAACTGTTCCAGCCCATTGGCGGTGTTCGAGCCAGGACCGTGGTTCTTTCCTTTTGCGCGAGTGCCGTTGCAATCGTGGTTAGACGACTCGAAACTCCCACAGCCAAAAACCCCGCCAGCATCTTCCATTTTGTTTTCATGAGGTGTGTTCAGTCGAAAATCGGCAGAGGCGTTTGCGTTGCTCCCGTGGACCAACAACCCGCCTCCCGAACCGGAGCGAAGGAGTGCCGATGCAGCGGAGTTGGTCCCAGGCGCTTCAGCGCGTCCAGATGTTCCGGCGTGCCATAGCCTTTGTGCTGCGCCAACCCGTACCCGGAATAAATCGCATCCCACTCGTTCATGCGAGTATCACGGTGAGTTTTCGCCAGGATGGAAGCGGCGGCGATGGAAACGCTGCGCGCGTCGCCCTTGATCAGCGATTTCTGCTCGATCAAAACATCCAGTTGCATGGCATCAATCAGCAGATAGTCCGGCACAATGGAGAGCTGTTCTAAGGCAGCGGTCATTGCCTGACGGCTGGCCTGATAGATGTTCCACGCGTCGATGCGCGAAGCGTCCACTTCCGCGACCGCCCAGGCCAGCGCGTGCTGACGAATGCGAACGGCTAAGTCGTCGCGCCGCTCGGGCAAAAGTTTTTTGGAGTCGTCCAACCCTACGATGCGCCGTTTGGGATTGAGGATCACCGCCGCGGCCACCACCGGACCGAAGAGCGCTCCCCTCCCGGCTTCGTCAATGCCGGCAATGCGCGTCCAGCCGAGTTGCCGCGCGGCTCGTTCGAAACGGGATGAGCACAGGCGCGTCATGCGTTGTTCGCGCAAATTCTAGCATGGCACGCGAAGGCCTATTCCACTGTTTGCGAAACTAAAATTGTGGCTGTTGAAATGATGGAGTTGCGTGAGACCCGGCGGAAAAAAGCCTCTCCCGTTGGAGGGAGAGGCTTGGTTGGAATCGTTGTGCGTCACGGCGCGAACGCCGCGATTCGAATTACGCTTGTGTGCTGGAGCCGGCGGCCGCGATAGCCGTGTCGACTTCCTCGCGGGCCTTTCCGGCGCGCTTGATGCGGGCTGCCTTGCCTCTGAGGTCGCGCAGGTAGTACAGCCGCGCACGGCGTACGTGGCCCTTGCCGGTCACCTCAATCGAGGAGATTGTCGGCGAGTGCAGCGGAAAAATACGTTCCACGCCAGTGCCAAAGCTCACACGGCGGACCGTGAACGTCGCGCTGGAGGCCCGACCCTTCTTCGAAATCACCACACCCTCGAATACCTGGATGCGTTCCTTGACCTTCTCGCCTTCGCCTTCTTGCAGGCGCACATTCACCTTCACGGTGTCGCCCGGACGAAACTCAGGCAAATCTTTACGCAATTGCGCTTCATGCAGCTTACGAATTACCGGATTCATGTTCCTTATTCCCTGCAGACCCACTCAGGCGGGGCCAGCTCTTCTTAGACAAACAATAATTATAGGCAAAAACCGCTCGTATTTCTAGCCAAATCGGGATGCAGACGGACGAAGGTACTAACGGATGACAGAGAGCTTCGGCGGAGTCTTGGTGTTGCACAGCCCTAGGCCGACGCCGAAACTGACGAGCTGCGCTTGATAATCGTCCGCGCGAAGTGCTCCATTTCTTCGAGTTGCGGGCTGAACTGGAGCAGCACCAGGTCGACGCCGACCTTTTCAAATTCGGCGAGGCGCTCGGCTACCTGCTCTGGGGTGCCCACCAGGCCAGAGCGCAATCCGCGATTCGAAACGGAGTAATCTTCCAGCGAAACACGCTGCTCCAGCTGAGTTCCTGCCAGCCACTCTTGATAGTTCGCGTAGCCAGCCGCGGACTGCTGCACATCCGTGATGCGCCGCACCTCGTCCTCGGCTTCGCGTTGCGTCTGTCGAACCACGGCGTACCCTGCCACGCCGAATTTCAGCGGAGGCAAATTGTGCCGTGCGCGGCGTTCGCGAAGATCCTTGATCTTTTCGCCCACACGTTCTGGCGGATCACCATGCATCAGGTAGGCGTCGCACTTTTCAGCGATCAATTCTTTCGCTGCCGGTGATTCTCCACCCGCATATAGTGTTGGTCGCGGCTTCGAAACCGGTTTCGGCTCGAGGACATTGTCCTCAACACGATAATATTTGCCGGAATAAGAAAAGTGCTCCTGCTTCCACGTGCCGTCCAAAACATCCAGCCACTCTCTTGTGCGCGCGTAGCGATCATCATGCTGCTCGAAAGTCACGCCGTACTTGCGCGCTTCCTCTGCCCACCACGACGAAACAACATTCAAAGTAAGCCGCCCGTTGCTGATGTGATCGATATTGGCCGCCTGCTTCGCCAGCAGCGCCGGCAAATGAAACGTTGGCCGAACTGCGACCATCAATTCGATTCGTTCCGTAACGGCGGCAAGTGCCGCCGCTGTCGACCACGCGTCCAGAGACGGTGCTTCCATCCCTTTGATGTCGTTCAGATTCAACTCGGCAATTAATGTCAGGTCGAAGCCGATCGCCTCACTGCGCTGCGCCAGCTTCTTCACGTAAGTCCACGTCGCTTGCATGTTTTCGTTCTCGACGTTGCGCAGCCAGCCGCCAAAAACCGGAAGCCAGTATCCGTATCTCATCGTTGAGCTCCGCCGGCAGCAGCCTTTTCTCCGCGAGTCGCTTCGTGGCGAATTGCTTCGTCAATCAAAAATTCCGCCAGCCGCGTGTAAGGATCAAAGCCAATCACGCGGACTGGATCGGCAACAAAATTAGAAAGCGCATTCACGTCATAGTAGAGTTGCCGCCCGGTGCGGTCGTCTGTTACATATTCGATTCCGCCGACTTCCACTCCCGCCAGCTCCATGATGCGTTCGGCATCTTCGATCAATTGGGCAGGCGGAGTATAGGCTTCCACCTTCATGCCGCTTTTTGGAGCGTCTACTGGGCACGCGATGCGCATTAACTCCTCGCCTTTGGTGTTCTGGCAAATATCGGCAGGACATAGATTGAAACTCTCGCCAGTGGTGTGGATCCGGATGGCGTAAAGATACTTCCCGCCAAGCACTTCGATTCGCGTAATCACGCCGTTGCGTGCAGTAAAAGCTTCCTGCACCAGCGCGGTCGAATCGATTCCGAAATACAGGCGCTTTTCCTCCACAGCCCGGCGCAGGTCCCCCGGCGAAGAAAATTTCTCGATGCCCGCTCCGCTTCCTCCGATGTTTGGCTTGATTACCACTGGAAATCCGATCGCTTCCGCCGCTCCCAGAGCCTGCGATGGATGGTTGATGACCCGCGCCTTGGGGTAAGGCAGTCCAAGCTTTTCCAGATTCGTAAGCTGCTGCGCCTTTGAAATTTCGTGCGCGAAGCCGCGATAGCCGTTCACGACGCGCACGCCTTTTGCTTCCAGGTGTGCGAGGTAATCGAGCGTATAGAAAATGCAGTGTCCCAGCCCGCGTTGCCACGCCGAAGGGCTCATCCGGTTGAACAGCAACGAAAATTCTTCTTCGGCGGAGGTCGCGTCATACTGGTGATTGCCTGCTTCGATCTTCTTCCAAGGCACACCGCTCTCATCCAATCGCTGAAACAGTGGCCGGAACCAGTCCGGATGCTCGTAGTAAATGGCAATCGGACGCTGCAGTTCGTCCCGCGTTTCCTTTTTCCCGCTGCTCATGACCCCTCGCTTGGTTGCCAAATCGCTCGGAAACTCTCACTCGCAATTAAAGCCGCCCGTTTACAGGTTCGCATGCATTAGAGGCTGGAAAGGTCGGGCCGGTTACGGCGCGTCTTTTCGAGCGCACAAGCACGCCGCCACTTGGCGACTTCGGCGTGGTTGCCGCCGATCAGAACTTCGGGGACTTTCCAGCCGCGAAAATCCGCAGGACGTGTGTAGTGAGGATAATCGAGCAGCCCGCGACTAGCCGAAAGCGCTTTGTGCAGCGCGCCGGCCTCGGATTGCTCCGCGCGCTCAAGCAGACTGAATGATTCGTTTTGAGAGGACGCTTCGTTGCCGAGGGCTCCGGGCAGTAGCCGCGTTACCGCGTCGATGATCAACGCCGCGGGCAATTCGCCCCCGGACAAAACGAAATCCCCAATCGAGACTTCCTCCGTTGCCAGATGTTCCGCAACACGTTCGTCCACGCCTTCGTACCTTCCACAGATAAACACGATGCGCTCCATTTGCGCGTAACGCCTCGCCGTTTCCTGCGTGAAGCGTTTGCCCGCCGCCGACAGCAGCACGATCGCGGTTTTCGAATCGAGTGCGCGTTTCGCCTCGGCATCGCCCATCGAATCCCCAAGCAAGAATTCCACCGCCTCAAACAGCGGCTCTGGCTTCAGCACCATTCCTTCACCGCCGCCAAACGGCCGATCATCCACGGTGCGATGTTTGTCTTTCGTGAATACGCGCAAATCCTGCACCTGGATTTCGATCAATCCGCATTCGCGAGCCTTCCGAACGATGCCGTGCTCGAGCGGCCCCGAAAAAAACTCCGGAAAGATTGTGATCAGGTCAAAACGCATGGGAGTTGAAATCGCTTCAGTGTAGCAGCGCCAGTTAACGCGTAACAGCGTTGCGATTGCCGCGCTATGGATTCAATTCCCGCAAACCCTCAGGCAGCTGCACTTCGATTCTGCGGGCAACGACGTCTAGCCGTTTGCAAATATCTTCGGCGAGAGGCACGAGTAATTCACCGCGCGAAGTATCCACCGCGAGCAGCGGAGTTCCGGGCTGGCCTTCACCTGGGAAATAAACGTCGCGTACCTTCCCAAGCAGCGCGGGAGCCTGCGCAAGCGAACACGGCGAAGAACTGACGGGCGATGCAGTTGCGGCAAGCTCAAAAACCGAGCATCCAATGAGATCGGTCACAAAAAAACTACCAGCGGGCACTTCCGCGCGGCGCTCCAGAGGAATCTGCACTTCTAGGCCGCGCAGTTTTTCCGCATCGTCAATGGAGTTCACCCCTTCGAAATGAAACACGCCTTTTCCGGGATGATTGCGGTCCACCCAAAATGCGCGCAGTACAACACCGCGGCGCGCTCCGGACTGCTCACGAAGAGACATTTCTTTTATTTCGGGGAGACGTTCAGGAAAATCAGTCAACAACTCGGCGGCAACTTCGCCTTTATTCCCGCGCGCACGAAGAATTCGCGCCACGGTTACGAACTTCGGTTCTGATGGAAAACTCATTCGGCGGAAGCTTTATTCTTCCACGATTTCGAGCGTGAAGCGCTTGTGAACCTTCATACCCGAAGCACCGAGCAGCGTTCGCATGGCCTTTGCCGTGCGCCCCTGCCGTCCGATGACCTTGCCTAAATCCTCGGGATGCACCCGCAGCTCCACAATCGTTGCCTGCGGCCCGTCGACGGTCTCTACTTTTACGTCGTCCGGGTGATCCACGAGTGCCCTGGCGATGACTTCCACCAGTTCCTTCATTCCGGCGCCTCCTGTTCTCCACTTTCGGGGACCAAACGGATTAGTTCCTTAGATGCAGAACCCCCCGTTGCCGCAGGGGGGTTCTGAAAAAACTTGCCCAAAGATGCGATGCAGGAGGTACGCTGAAATTACGCGATTTTCTGCAGGCGGATAAAGCTGCGCACGGTGTCGCTTGGCTGAGCGCCCGTTCCGAGCCAGTACTTTACGCGCTCGGCGTCCAACTTGATCTCCGCGGGCTTCTTGAGCGGATCATACGTACCGACCAATTCCACCACACGCCCGTTGCGGGGCTTACTGCTCTCAATGACTACTACACGATAAAACGGTTTCTTTTTCTTTCCAATCCTGGCTAGTCGAATCGTTAGCACAAAAACACTCCTCCTGAACCTTTCATTGTATCCTGCGAACGGCTTTTAGAGCAATGCCCGATTGCTGCTGGGATTGCTGTTGTCTCCGATTTCTTGCTGGACTCTGCTCTTACGGAATACCTGTAGGAATCACCGTCGCGCTCGACCACGCCCTGCCCGCCCCAGCCTGCGCGCTCGCGGCCACTTTCCCTAGCAGGCTTCCAGGTGCGTTCTATTGAAAAGCAAACGAGTCTATACTCTTCTCTCGATCCCTATGTTGCACCAGAAAACCAGAACACCATGAGATGGCTTGTCCGAAATTTTGGCGAGCGTCTGCGCTTCACAGTCGGAAATCCACGGTACGCGCTCGCGTCGCTATATCGCGAACTCGTGCTGGCTGACGAGCGCTTCCTCTCGGCGATCACGGGCGTCTCGGCTAGGCGGATTCGCGGCTTCCTCGAGGAGCCGCTTCAAACCCCAGACTTTGCCAATCGAATCCAAGATGCAGAGAAAACATTCCGAGCGCTGAAAGTCCAGAGTGCCGGCGCCGATCTGTACGCAAAAAAGGTGCTCCTGCAGTACATCGCTATTCGTGCCTTCCAGCCAGAGATTGTCGTGGAAACGGGCGTTGCTAATGGCGTTTCGTCGGCGCACATTCTGCTTGCGCTTCAGAAGAACCAGCGCGGCACTCTACATTCGATTGGGCTCGACGATCCTCAGTTCCTTCCAGCCGGCAAACCGCTCGGTTGGATTGTACCGGAGTGGCTCAAATCACGATGGAATCTCCTGCTCGGCGATTCGCGTGTTTTGTTGCCATCGCTTCTAACCAGGCTCGGCTCAATTGATATCTTCATTCATGATAGCCTGCACACTTACGATCATATGTTGTGGGAATATCGCACCGCTTTTCCCTATCTGCGCCCCGGCGGGTTGCTTTTTTCAGATGATGCCGCGTGGAACTCCGCGTTCCCTGAATTTTGCAACGAAGTAGCCACCAAACATTGGCGGATTGTCCGTGGCGTGGGCTTCTTACAGAAAAATCCGCGTCCGTAGGTGGATGGATGTCAGTCAGTTCAGCCGGTTTAGCCCGTTGAACGCCGCCGCCTTGTAGCACTCCGCAAGCGTCGGGTAGTTGAAAACCGTGTTCACGAAGTACGTCACTTTGCCCTTCAACGTAAAAACCGCCTGTCCGATATGCAGCAGCTCGGCCGCTTCTTCGCCGTAAATGTGAACACCGAGCAGCTCCAGCGTTTCGCGGTGAAATAGCAATTTCAGCCGCCCTTCCGTTTGTCCCGAAATCTGCCCACGCGCGATTTCGCGATAGTACGCCATCCCCACCTCATACGGCACGTCTTCCTGCGTCAGTTGCTCTTCCGTTTTTCCTATGAAAGAAATTTGCGGAATCGTGTAAATGCCATAGGGATACGCGGCAGGATCGCTCTGAATCTTCAAGTTAAACGCCCGCGCCGCCGCGATTCGTCCTTGCTCCATCGAAACCGAAGCCAGGCTTGGAAATCCAATCACGTCGCCCACCGCGAAAATGTGTGGCTGCGCGGTGCGATAATCGGCGTCCACGTGAATGCGGCCACGCTCATCGGCCACCACTCCCGCCGCGGAAAGATTCAGCCCGTCCACATTGCCCTGACGGCCCACGGCGTAAAGCAACGCATCACCCATCACGCGCTTGTTGCTTACCAGCATTGCCGCCACGCGCCCGTCCGGCAGTTCCTCCACGCTGTCCACTTCTTCGTTCAGCCGCATCGTCACGCGCCGGTCGCGCATGTTGTACGTCAACGCCTCAACCATTTCGGTATCCGCAAACTCCAGCAGCCGCGGTCGCTTCTCCACAATCGTCACACGCACGCCCAGCGTCGCGAACATGCACGCGTATTCCACGCCGATCACACCGCCGCCCACCACAATCAGCGTCTTCGGCAGCTGCGTCATATCGAGAATCTGATCGCTGTCGATGATGGTTCTGCCGTTCACAGGAACTTTCGCATTGACGGCCGGTTTCGTTCCCGTGGCAATCAATATATTTGCACCTTCCAGTTGATTGCGGCCGGTTCCGTTATCCACCTGCAAGTGATGCGTGTCCAGAAAACTTCCCATGCCGTGCAGCAGGTCCACTCCATTGCGCTGCAGCTGATCCTGAATCACCGCAACTTCATTTTCGATGACACGGTGCACCCGATAATTCAGATCGGACATCGTCACGACATCCTTCACGTGATAGTTGGCGCCGTAGAAATTTTGGTAGTAGAAACCAGAGAGGTGCAGCACCGCTTCGCGCATCGTCTTGCTGGGAATTGTGCCGGTGTTGATGCACACGCCGCCGACTGCCGCTCGCTTTTCGATGATCGCAACTCGTTTGCCGAACTTTGCTGCTTGGATCGCGGCTCTTTGCCCGCCCGGCCCGGAGCCGATGACAATCAGGTCATACGCTTGCATTTAGGGAATCCTGCGAGGCGGATTCGGTCGTGGGGTCATCAGGGGCGGCGCTGGCTGCAGACGAAGTATAGACCGCTCCGTTGATATTGCGTTTTGTCTTGCGCGCACCGGTGTCGAATGCGGAAGCTGGCCGATGCGCGGCGCGCATCAACTGCTCCTGTGCGGACATCCCGTGGCCATTACGAGACGCTCGCGGACGCGAATACTTTCCGTCAGCCCCGAGCAGCCGTGCGCTACGCGTGTCCGCCAGATAAACCGGAAGGATTTCGTTCGTGACACGGCGGCGCAGCTCCGGATCTTTCAGTGGGAACAACACTTCAACACGCTCGTAAAGATTCCGCTGCATCCAGTCGGCGCTACCCAGATAGATTTCCGGATCGCCGGCGTTTTCAAAGTAAAAAATCCGGCTGTGCTCTAGGAAGCGCCCTACGATGCTGCGCACTCGAATGCGGCTGCTGACACCGCGCAATCCGGGAACCAACGCGCTCTGGCCGCGCACAATCAGATCAATTTCCACTCCGGCCTGCGATGCACGATAAAGCGCCTGAATCAGGGGAGGATCGACGAGTGCGTTTACTTTCGCGATGATTCGCGCCGGGCGGCCGCGTTTTGCGTTGCGAGCTTCGCGATCGATCAACGCAATACAGTTCTTTGCAAGGTCACGCGGCGCAACGAATAGCGGCTTGTAGTTCGGCTGCTCGGCATACGCCGTCAAAAAATTAAAAACGTCGTTCACCGAGGCCGTGATCGCTTCATCGCAAGTCAGCAAACTGAAATCAGTGTAGTAGCGCGCAGTCGACGGATTGTAGTTTCCAGTACCAAGATGCGCGTACCTCCGGATCTTTCCATCAGGATCTTGCCGCACCACAAGAGCGAGCTTTGCGTGCGTTTTAAGTCCCGCCAGCCCATGAAAGACTTGCACGCCCGCGTCTTCGAGACTTCGCGCCCAGCGAATGTTCGAAGCTTCGTCGAAGCTGGCTTTCAGTTCCACGACTACCGTAACTTCTTTTTTCGAAGCGGCCTCCAGCAGCGCGCGCGCAATCGGCGAATCCGTATTCGTGCGGTACAGCGTCTGCTTCATCGAGAGAACGTGCGGGTCGTGCGCCGCGGTTTCAAGAAAATTCACCACGGCATCGTACGACTCGTAAGGATGGTGAAGCAGAACATCCTGATGGCGCAGAGCCGCAAAAAGCGAATCGGCGTCGTGGCCAATGTGCACTTGCTTCGCTGCGAACGGTGGATATTTCAGCGCGGGCCGCGGCGTCTCTTCATACAAATGAAACAGCCGCTGCAAATTCACCATCCCCGGAACACGGAAAACCAGCGATTCGTCGAGTTCAAATGTCGTCACTAGGCGTTCCACAATGTCCGCGTGCGCACCCGTTTCAATTTCCAGCCGTACCGCCCAGCCCTTCCGTCGCAGCGCCACTTGTGAGTCGATGGCGTCCATCAGATTGCGCGCTTCTTCTTCTTCCAGATAAAGATTGCTGTTGCGCGTGATGCGAAACGGCGCCGATGCCAGAATTTCGTAACCGCGATAAAGTTTCGGTGCGTACGCCGAGATTATCTCCTGAAGCGGAACGTAATGAATCGCATTGCCGGGCGCGGGAACGCACAGCAGACGAGGCAGCGCGCGAGGAACCGTGACCACTCCAAAATACGCTTTGCCATTTCCGCCGCGTCGCCGCCGCAACAAGAACGAAATGCACAGCGCCTTGTTCAACACATGCGGAAATGGATGCGAGGGATCGACCGTCACCGGCGTGAGCATCGGCGCCACCCGCCGATTGTAGAAATTCTTTGCAAACTGTTCCGCCTTCGCATCGAGTTCAGAAAACCGCAGCACCCGTATCGACTCCTTCGCCAGCTGCGGCAACAACTCGTCATTCAAACATTTGTACTGATCTCGAACAAAGGTGTGCATCACTTCCGTCACTAGCGCCAATTCTTCTTCCGTCGAAAGGCCATCGGCGCTGCATTCACTCGAACCATGCTCGATTCGCTGCAGAAAACTCGAAACACGCACCTCCACAAATTCATCAAGGTTATTCGCGGTAATCGCGAGGAATTTTACCCGCTCCAGCAGTGGGTTTCCTGGATCGCCCGCTTCTTCCAACACCCGTCGGTTGAAGTCAAGCCACTGTACGTGCCGGTTCAAGTAGTAGCGCGGGTCATCAAGTAAAATGCGTGGCATGGTTACCTGCTCTTAGGGTGCTGCTAGTGTGTAGGAAAATTTGTTACAGCGAGATGAAAGCTCGCGTCCTCAGCCCTGGATTTCTCGAGCTCCAAGCCCAATTGCCACCTTGCTCCCACCGAACACAGAATGATGTAACATGCCTCGGCGCAACCGCTCGAACTTCAAGGAATCCACACCACAGCGGTGCAGGGTGAACCGTGAAACGAACGCCTCTTACTCTCGCAGTCCTGTTCCTGGCCCTAGCAGCCTCATCGCAGAATACAAGATCGCAAACCCCGCCTCCCCCGCTGATTTCTCCCGAGGTCCATGCCGATCGCAGCGTGACGTTCCGCTTCCGCGCACCCAACGTAAAAGAAGTTGCCGTCTCCATCGAAGGTTCGAGCATGCCCTTGCCCATGCAAAAAGACGACCAGGGTGTGTGGACCGTCACCACCGATCCGCTCGCGCCGGATTTTTACGGCTACTCGTTCATCGCCGACGGCGTCGGCCTCTTCGATCCTTCGAATCACGCAATAAAACCAAACTTTCTCTATCGCGCCAGCGAAATGCACGTCCCCGGACCTGCCTCTCTTTCCTGGGAAATCGGCGCAGTCCCTCACGGCGAAATTCATCATCATTTCTACAAATCTGGTGTTGTAGGCGACGATCGCGGCTTTTTCGTTTACACTCCGCCCGGCTACAACCCTCGCGGCAAACAAACCTATCCCGTCCTCTATCTGCTCCATGGATTCAGCGACGACGCGACTGCGTGGACCGCTGTCGGCCGCTCCAACGTGATTCTCGACAACCTGATTGCGCAAGGAAAAGCCAAGCCGATGCTGATCGTCATGCCGCTCGGCTATGGCGAACCAAAGGTTCTCGAGCCCCATTCCGGTGTCTTCCACGATCCCGTCATCACGCAGCGCAACTTCGACAAATTTCGCGAAGCCCTGCTCACCGAAGTCATTCCACAAGTCGAATCGGCTTATCTCGTCAAAAAAGACCGCAACGCTCGCGCTATCGCCGGCCTCTCCATGGGCGGCTCGGAATCTTTGCTCACTGGCCTGAATACACTGAACCAATTCGCCTGGATCGGTGCTTTTAGCTCGGGCGGCATTTCCCCGGAGTTCGACAAAGACTTCCCTGCGCTGGACGCGAAGTCCAATCAACAAATGCGCTTGCTGTGGATTGCTTGCGGCACCGACGACCATCTCATCGACATCAATCGAAATTTCCGCAAGTGGCTCGCATCCAAAGGCATCAAGCACGCGGACATCGAAACTCCCGGCGCCCATACCTGGATGGTCTGGCGCCGCAACCTCACGGAGTTTGCTCCGCTCCTCTTTCGTTAAAGCCCTTGCGAACGTGCTTGTCGCCTAACTAGAGCGCAGTGTGCGGGTGGAAAAAATTCGTCCGGGTAGCGTCCCGGGACCTTAAGCCTTATCGATACTCATCATCTCGAATTCCAGAGTACCTGGCATGCTCGTTTCGCCAGCGGCGGAGTCAGGCGTGACCCATCGACCGCGTGACGCCGTTGAAACTCCTCCAGCCACCGGAACCATTCGTTGCTTCCCACTATGGGACGTTCCGCCTGAGGAATGAGGAAGTACTCTTTAAACAGCCATCGATCAATCGAGCTATCGTTTGACATGGAAACACCGTACTGGCCCTCCGCAGAGGGCACTTCGATCCGTTTCTGTTCCCCCCGCAGAAAGCTACGACGTTAATACCCAACGTACTTTTGGCGCCGCTACGCCGCACCTCAATTTCAAGTCGCTCACCGTTTCAGTGTTACGAATCGCGCCGGCCGTCTTTCATGTGTTTCCTGAAATTGTGCGCGATCTGATTGTGGTAAGCCGCTTCGGTAACCGTCTTTTCTATTTCCGAGCCCGTCAGATACTTGAAGCTTGGCTTCAACTCCGCCGTGGCGTCAAACGCCAACTTGGATGCCGGACGTGTGAGCTGGCCGTCAGCATCAGCGTTCATACTATTCATCGTCCAGAGGCGCACCAGAAGTTGTTCCTGGTCCCTCTCGGGCCTGTGCCGCCACTTTCTAATAAAGTTCATGGCGCAAAGTCGTCCTTCGATTGACGCTAAAATTAGGGAGGCGCGAGTTGCGCCAACTCCAGAATTAAAGCCATGCGGGAATGGCGTCAACTGTACTGAGGGCTAGAATTGCGAACTGGCCGGAGGAACAGGTAGAAATGAATTTAGTAAATCAACAGATCAGTTAAACATCGAGGCTTGGCGTTTCCCGGAACGAATCTTCAAATGCGATCACTTGTAGAACTGCCATAAGCCAGCGTGACCTCTCTCCGAAGGGCGCCGGTCGATCGGCCTATTGCGATCTGACGGCTGCGACCGAAGAGGGGTTCACAAAACTGGAAGAAGTCCGAAGGTTACTGACACATGACGCCTACTCGAACGGTCTAGGATGGTCATCATCGTATCCCGAAACCGATCGTTCACTCCTGATGGAAATTACTTCAATAGTCACGAAATATCCCGCCGATAGGTTCTCATAGACGGAGGTTTCATGGCTCTTGACGTGCTGAGGGGACATCTATCTTAGGACACCTGACGAAGGCGTTTTGTTCCTTCGAGAGCGGAGTGCCCGCAAACGTTACCGGAAACTCGCCCATAGCCGCCAGCTCTTGTCTTCGCTTTCACCAGAGAGCAAACTGGTGCGGAATATACCCAAGCGGACAGGATGCGCGGCGATTCGAGGATCAGATGGCAGGGCCAATCCGCACACAAGTCAACGGAAAAAGCCGAGCGTTTACATCCGAACCCGGAACCTCTCTGCTGTTTGCCCTGCGCGAAGAGCTTGGGCTGACCGGAACCAAGTACGGTTGCGGTGAAGGCCAGTGCGGTGCCTGCACCGTCTTGCTGAATGGCGTGCCGCGGCGATCGTGCCAACTTTCGGTGAATGACGCTGCGGGAAAATCCATCGTCACCATTGAAGGTTTCGAACACAACGGCCAACTGCATCCCGTGCAGCAGGCATTTCTCGATCAAGGCGCATTTCAGTGCGCATATTGCACTTCCGGAATGATCGTAAGCAGTGTGGCCCTGCTGCAGAACAATTCCGATCCCAGCACCACGGAAATTGTTCAGGCATTGCAAGGAAATATCTGCCGTTGCGGAACGCATCCGCGAATCGTGGCAGCCGTGCAGCAGGCGGCGAAAGCGATGCATCGAAGCACGCCTCAGGGAAGTGTCCCTAAAGGAAGCGGACCATGACCGCCGCACCGACAAAACTTGTTCTCGAGCCGGAGCGCTACGAGCTCAGGTCGAACGCGCTGCATCACTTCAGCCTGCAACGACGCGAATTTTTCAAAATGATGGGCGCCGGAATCGCAATCTTCAGCGTGGCAGCGAATGCGGTAGCCGGCCAGGAATCCGGGGGACGACGCGGCAATCGCGATCAGGAACAACCAAAAGATATTTCGTCCTGGCTGCATATCAGCGACGGCGGCATGGTGACCGTCTTCACCGGCAAGGTCGAAGTCGGCCAGGACACTCGCACCACTCTGTCACAATCTGTTGCCGACGAATTGCGCGTTCCACTCTCGAGCGTTCGCATGGTGATGGGCGACACTGCGCTGACACCGTTCGACATGGGTACATTCGGCAGTCGCTCGACGCCCTACATGTCGCCGCAACTTCGGCGAGTGGCGTCCGCCGCCCGGGACTTGCTGCTCGAACAAGCCGCCGCCGAATGGAAAACGCCAGCGGACAAATTGGTAGCGAACGACGGAAAAATTACCAACCCCGCCTCCGGAGCAACACTCACCTACGCGCAGCTGGCGCAGCGAAAAACACTTGCTCGCGAAATTCCCGATGCCGATCCTGTAACTCCACCCGACCAATGGACCATCGCCGGAAAACCCGTGCCTAAAGTGGATGCGCGGGCGTTTGTCACGGGCCAGCATCAATACACTCCCGATTTGCGCCCGGCAAATTTGCTGCACGGAAAAGTTTTGCGGCCAGTTTCGTTTGGGGCAGCTCTAGTTTCAGCCGACTTGGCCGCCGCAAAGGCGATGCCTGGAGTCGTCGTGGTTCGCGATGAGAATTTTGTCGCGGTCGCGGCACCGACCGAGCGTGCGGCAGAAAAAGCAATTGCAGCGATACCTGCCGAATGGAAAAGCACACCGCAGACCTCAAGCGACGACCTCTTTTCCTACCTCAAAAAGAACATGGAAACTGACGGCGAACATCCGCAGCCGCACGAAACGGGTTCTGTTGTGAATGGCTTCGCCGCGGCCACGCAACATCTGGAACAAGCTTATAACGTCGCGTACATTGCGCACGCGCCACTCGAGCCGCGCGCCGCACTGGCCGAATGGAAAGACGGACATTTAACCGTGTGGACTGGAACGCAAAGACCATTCGGTGTTCAAGAAGAATTGTCAGCCGCCTTGCACATTCCAAAAGACCGCGTGCGCGTGATTGTTCCCGATACCGGTTCAGCCTACGGAGGCAAGCACACTGGCGATGCAGCGCTTGAAGCGGCGCGGCTTGCGCGCGCTGCGAATCGTCCCGTAAAAATTGTTTGGACGCGCGAGGAGGAATTTGCCTGGGCGTATTTTCGGCCCGCAGGCGTAATTGAAATCAAAAGCGGAATTGCGGCGGATGGAAAACTAACCGCCTGGGAGTTTCACAACTACAATTCTGGCGCTTCCGGAATCCAAACTCCGTACGATGTCGTGAACCAACGGATTCAGTTTCATCCGGTGAATTCGCCTCTGCGGCAAGGTTCCTACCGCGGTCTTGCCGCAACGGCAAATCATTTTGCGCGTGAATCGCACATGGACGAGCTGGCCCACGCGGCGAAAATCGATCCGTTGGAATTTCGTCTGAAGAATCTTTCCGATGCAAGATTGCGAGCTGTTTTCGAAAGCGCGGCAAAAACAATTGGCTGGCCGCGAAAGAAAACACAAACCGCTCAGGGATTTGGAATGGGCGGCGGGGTGGAAAAGAATGGATACGTCGCGACGTGCGCGGAAATCGCGGTGGATCAAAATTCCGGTGACCTTCGCGTTGTGCGCATTGTCACCGCGTTTGAGTGCGGCGCAATCGTGAATCCGGACGGCCTGCGCAATCAGATCATCGGAGCAAACATTATGGGACTGGGCGGCACGCTGTTTGAATCGATAGAATTTGAAAATGGCCGCATCTCGAATCCTCATTTTGCACAATATCGCGTACCGCGCTTTCGCGATATTCCGGAAATCCAAGCCGTGCTGATCGACCGAAAAGATATTCCGCCGGCAGGCGCAGGTGAAACTCCCATCGTCGGACTCGCTCCCGCGATCGGCAATGCAATTTTCGATGCGACGGGAATCCGGTTGCGAAATTTGCCGCTCGTTCCGCGCGGCCTGAAGCCTCTAAAGACCTCAGCATGAAACAGCCTGGTTTTCTGTTTCTGCTGAGCTTTATCGCTGCGTCTTCCACTTTCGCGCAGTCGTCCCCAAAGGAAATTTCCAACCAAATGGAAAACGTGTTTTTTGGAATTGCTTCCAGCGATACTCCTGGTTTCGCCGTGCTGATAAAGAAAGATGGCAAGATTCTTTTCGAACAGGGTTACGGCGTTCGCGATTTGCGCACAAAAACTAAAATAGATGAGCAAACAAATTTCCGGCTGGCATCGTTCACAAAACAATTCACCGCGATGGCGGCGATGCTTTTGGTGCACGACGGAAAATTGCGTTACGACGAATCGTTGACGGAACTGTTCCCGGAATTTCCTGCGTACGGGAAAACAATCACGGTTCGGAATTTACTGAACCACACTTCCGGTTTGCCGGACTACGAAGACTTAATGGATCAGGTGGAAAAAACAAAAGGTCCAATCTGGTCGCCGGAAAATCAAATTCATGACGCGGAAGTTTTGCAACTCCTCGAAAGAGAGTCGCAGGGAAAATTCGCGCCGGGAACGAAATGGGAGTACAGCAATTCCGGTTACGTGGTTCTAGGATTGATCGTTGCGAAACTTTCCGGAAAATCTTTTGCCGAAGTTCTGCACGATCGAATTGTTGCGCCATTAAAAATGGATCACACGCTCGTTTTTGAGAAAGGCAAAAGTGAAGTTGCGAACCGCGCGTATGGTCACGCGGGGAAAAAAAATGGTTTTGTCGAAACTGACCAAAGCTCCACTTCTGGGACGCAAGGCGACGGCGGAATTTATTCCAACCTGGAAGATTTATCCAAGTGGGACGACGCCCTTCGCAATCACACACTCCTGAGTGAAAAAGAGTTTCTTCCCGCAATCACTCCGGCGCAATTGCCTCCCGGCGCGGAATCCAAACTCGCTGAAGACGTTCCCGAATCCCTTCGCTTTCACGCCAGCGCTTACGGCTTTGGCTGGTTCTTGAATTTGCAGGATCCGCACCCGCTGATGTGGCATTACGGCGACACGATGGGATTCAAAACTGCAATTTTCCGCTACCTGCCAGACAACGTAACTGTGATTCTCCTCTGCAACCGCACCGATATCGATCAAGGTGCGTTGACCCTTAAAGCTGCGCAGTTACTTCTTCCTGCAAAATGAGGCCAGCGCCTGCATTCTAAAAACTTCGGCTGGGCCTCAGGATAAGCCGGCGAGTTTGCCGAGGCCTTTCATTTTTGCGCGGGCGGCCATGGCGCCATACTGCTTCATCATGGTGCGCATCTGCATGTATTGTTTCAGGACCTGATTGACGTCCTGCACAGACGTGCCGCTGCCCTTCGCGATGCGCTTGCGACGTTTGCCGTCGATCACATTATGGTCGAGGCGCTCCTGATTGGTCATGGAGTTGATGATGGCTTCGACTTGTTTCAGCTTGCCTTCGTCAACGCTCGCGTCTTTGGGAATATTCTGTAGCGGGCCAATTTTCGGGAGCATGTCCACGATCTGATCGAGCGGGCCCATTTTGCGAATCTGGCGAAGCTGATCGCGAAAATCTTCCAACGTGAATTCTGATTTACGAAGTTTGCGTTCGAGCTCGATCGCGGCCTTTTTGTCGACTGCCTGCTCAGCACGTTCGATGAGCGACATGATGTCGCCCATGCCGAGAATGCGTGAGACGATGCGCTCGGGATAAAACCCTTCGAGGGCGTCGTACTTTTCACCGAGGCCGACAAATTTTACAGGAGCGCCGCTGACTTTACTGATGGAGAGTGCCGCACCACCACGTGCATCGCCATCGAGCTTGGTGAGAACGACGCCGGTGAGGCCGAGGCGTTTGTGAAATTCTCCGGCAGAGCGAACGGCGTCCTGCCCGATCATCGCATCAGCTATGAAAAATATTTCGCTGGGCTGCAATTCTTTTTTCAAGTAGCCGAGTTCGTTCATCAAGTCATCGTCGATGTGGAGACGTCCAGCGGTGTCGACAATGACGACGTCGCTGGCGGAAAGTTTCGCTTCCTTGATCGCGCCTCGAACAATTTCGAGCGGCTTGTCCGTGCCTACACCGGGCCAAAGATTTGCGCCAATGGATTTGGCGACTTGCGCAAGCTGTTCGCGCGCGGCAGGGCGATAAACGTCGGTAGAAACGACGATGGGCCGGTGGCCGTGTTGCGCGAGCCATTTCGCGAGTTTGCCGGTGGTCGTGGTTTTGCCGGAACCTTGCAAGCCGACCATCATCCAGACGGACGGAGGGCGCGAGGCGAAGAGCGGCTTGGCATGTTTGCCGAGCAAAGTGGTGAGCTCATCACGAACGAGTTTGATGACTTGCTGGTCCGGTGAAAGCTGCAGCATGACTTCGCTGCCAAGCGCTTTGCTGCGAATGCTGGCGAGAAGTTCGTCGACGACGCTGAGGGCTACGTCGCCTTCGAGCATAGCTTCGCGGATTTCGGCAAGCGCGGCATCGAGGTGCTCTTCGGTGAGCTTGCCCTGGCCGCGGAGATTCTTAAATGTGCGTTGCAGTTTTTCTGTGAGGTTTTCAAACATGTTCAGTGACCGGCGATCAGCGACCGGTGATGCACAAATTCATTTTAGGCGCGGAGGGAGGGGTGGTCAAACGAATGGGAGATGTTCAGTGGGAGAGACTGAGGGGAGGGGTACCCAGAAGTTGCTTGAAAAAGGCGGCAGGAAGTCTCTCGTGGACGGTTGAAGGGGCTGCGATTCCCTAGAAGTCAAGAAACATCAGACTGTCAAAGCAAGATGCCACGCTTCCCGGCAACGATCGCCGGGACTCCAACCGGGAGAAAAACCCGGCGGTACAAACACATTGGAATGGCTTAGACGTGCTGGAGGTGCGTGTCTTTGAAATGTGTGGGGTACTTGAGGCCGAAGCCGAGGAGGTGATCGAAGCCGATGTGGGCAGTCCAGATCAGGACGAAGGGAAAGAGTTGAGGCTTGGCGGCGAAGAAGGCGATGGCGAGCAGGATGGCGGGAGTTATGAGAGTGTGCACGAGGTTATAGAGAACTGCGCCGACGCGTACGTTCGCAAGGTAGCCAAGCATGAATAGGTCGGGCGCAAGGAAGAGAATCGCGAAAAGGAGCCAGTGGGCGTGGAGTTGGTGATAGAAGAAAGTGCTCAGGATGAGGATTGCGGCGCCTTCCAGCTGAAGAAGGATCGAGGGTTTGGTGAGCATGGGAATTAAAAGTCCCGTCTTTGTATTACTCGAATCGATGCGAGCAGCATCACAGCCGCGCCAGACACACTGGCCAGCGTACCTCGCCACGGGAAATGCCCCGAAAGGAGATAGGTGTGTCGATCAACATAAAAATCGCCAGTCACCATGCGCCAAAGGTTGAAAGGCCTGAGCCACGCATCAAAGATGATCGCGGTCAGGAGGACAATTCCAAAAGCCACAGCCGGCGCAGTGTATTCGCCTTCGATCAAAGAAGAAACCAATACCGCCATCGCGAAATACGCTAAACCACCGCCAAGTAATAGCAGGACGTAAAACACTACCTGGGAGATCAAAATTGGAGCTCCGGAGAGGAATGAAACCAGAAAAATAATCGTCCAAGGCACAACGCCCAACGCAATTGCCTCAAGGACTCCCGTACCAACACGGACAGCAAAAAGACGCGCGCGGCTTACGGGCAAACTCAAGGTCAACGAGGAGGTGCCAATCGCCTTTTCCCGAACGATCCCACCCATTCCCAAAAGGACTGCAGCCAAAATCCACATGATGACTAGGAATTGCTGAGTCACGAACAGCAGCCGATTGTAGTCTGCCGTCCACCCAGGGCGAATAAGTCCTTGAGCATGGCTGACAAAAACCGCGCAGAAGATGGTGAGAGTTGCCAGGCAAGTCAGGAATCTAGATCGAGTCTCAAGCCAAGCCTTGTACCAGAGCACGGTTCAATTCTCCTTCACCGTCTCAAGGAAGATGTCGCGCAATCCAATCGGCGCAACTTCCACAGAAACAGCGTTCAAATTATGGGCGCGCTCCACCACATCCTGTGCATTGCTGCTGGCAAAGACGCTCATTTGAAGTCCTTTTGTTTGTATCCTCTCCACGCCTGTGATCCGAAATTCCCGTTCGGGAGGAGGGAACGGAAAAACTAACTCAATCCGCCGATAAAATTGGCGCAAATGGTCGAGGGAGGCGTCCACCAATAGGCGACCTTTCTCGAGAATGCAAACGTGGTCTGCAACGCGCTCGACCTCAGCAATCTGATGAGACGAGAAGAAAATAGCCACTCCTTCCGCTGCTCGCGCGACGAGAGTCTGTAGAAGATGGTCGATTGCTACGGGATCGAGACCTTCGCTTGGCTCATCAAGAATCAGCAGTTCAGAACGGCGTGCAAACGCCAGCAGCAAAGCGAGTTTTGTTCGCATTCCTTTGGAAAGTGACTTGACCTTTCGCTGCGGAGGTAGTTTGTATTCACTAAGGAGCCTACTTGCTTCATCCGAGCGCCAGTCGGAGTAGAAAGAGCTCGCAAAGAATATGGTCTGTTCAACTGTCATGTAACCATAGAGTGGCTTGTCTTCGGCAACGTATGCGACTTTTCCACGCAATTCCCGGTTTTCTGCAGCGTCCGTAATTCGCTTTCCAAGCACGGCACCATCGCCGCTTGTTGGCCGGGTCATCCCGAGCAGCATTTTGATGGTAGTGCTCTTGCCAGCTCCATTTTGACCGAGAAAGGCCGTAATGCGTTTCGGCGCGATTGTGAGATTTAGTCCGCGAACGGCGGTCAGACTGCCATACGACTTGGTGAGGTCGTGAGTTTGGATTGCTGGGGTGTTGGTCATCGCTTTCTCACAATTTCGGCCGGGTAAAGCAATTCCGCTTCGAAAGCTCGCTTGATCTCCTCATCCAAAAGACCATTCTCCCGGAGCTGCTCGATTAAATCGCGCAGTCGCCGGCGTGCAACCTGCACATGGTCCGCGAGGGACCGCGTTCGGCGCTTCACGGAGACAAAGGCTCCCGAACCCTGACGCAACTCCAGAAGGCCATCATGTTCGAGTTCGGAGTAGGCTTTTGCAACTGTGTTGGGGCTGACGACCAATTCCTCTGCCAGTGTTCGAATGCCCGGCAATTGATCGCCATCCTGTAACGCGCCGGTTTCCGTGGCATGTCGAATTTGCTGCATCAGTTGCAGGTAGAGAGGCTGTCCCGTCGTTGGAGTGAGCTTAAAAAACATAAGGCAGCACTGTATTGCTGTTAAGGTACAGCGTAACAGTATTTGGCGTCAAGAGCCGCGAGACGGTCGGCGGTTAGATGCGCAGGCGAGCAACCATGTGGACAATATGGAGCTTGAGGAATTGGGCGTGCCTTCGTAGGTTCGAAGGCCCCCAGATAGAGGAGTGCGCCAGTGGTGGCAGAGAGCCGAACATTCCTGATACGTCGAGCGACGGACGGTGATGTTCCTGGAATTCTGGAAACGCTGAGCGCGGCGTTTGAAGACTATCGCGACAGGTACACGCGCGAGGCGTTCCTGGATACGGTGCTGACACTCGAGACAGTGGGCCAGCGATTGTCGGACATGAACGTGTTCGTGGCGATTGATGAAACCGGCGAGATCGTCGGCACTGTCGGATGCAATGTCATCAACGGCGAAGAAGGGGGAGAAGAAGGGCATATTCGAGGAATGGCAGTCCGTCCAAAGTGGCAAGGAGCGGGCGTTGCAAGGCAGTTGCTGAACTGCGTGGAGTCGGCGCTCCGCGACATGAAGTGCACACGGATCAGCCTGGACACTACGGAACCTCTTCAGCGAGCAATGCAGCTTTACGAAAAAAATGGTTTTTGCCGTTCAGGCAAGGTCAGCGATTTCTTTGGAATGAAATTGTTCGAATACGCGAAAGTGCTGAAAGTGGAAGATGCGACGGATAGAGCTGAATCGCAGGCGAGCCACGAAACACACTTATGATGAAAGATGTCCGGCGGATGAACTGCTGAACCAAGATGTGAAAACGAACGCGTTGGGCTGTGTCCGCCCTGTGAATGTTCAGGAAATGATGGACAACGTTCGCTCTTACCTTCGCATCACGCAGGCTAGGCCCAAGTTGGTGAAGAACTATTTTCGCGAACGCCACGTCCAATACGCCGCGCGCTGAAAAGTGTCGTCAATTTAGTGCTCGGAGTAATAATGTCAACGATCTATTATGGCGACCTTTTATGGCGACGATAATTTCTTCCCAGAAGGGACTGGGCTAGCTTTGTAGACGGTATAGCTCGGATTCGAGAACACCGGTCCAGTCCCGCCGAGCGACCGGCACAGGATTGCCCATTGATCGCTATCTATGCGCGATGCGACGAGGTAGGTGGCGCCCACTTTATCTATGTACTCACTTAGAGTTTCTCGATCCATATGCTGTTCGGGAAATCGTGCCGCTCGGCGGCCCGTGTACAGAGCCAGAGCCCTTGGCCCACCCGCAATGAAGATGGCGTTCTGAGGAGTCGCATCACGAACAAAATCATAAAGTTGCATCGCTGCCGCGCTATCCCATGCATCCGGGTTGGGTCCGAAGTCCGAAGTTCTGTATTTTCCTGCGTATGTCAGTAGCAATATCCCAGCCACCGCTCCAGCTGCAACCGTCCCGATGGTCGGCCAGCGTCGGCTGATGAAATCCCGCACTGAGAATAGCCCACGCGCAACGAGGTACAAATACACAGGCAGGAGCGGGAGAAGATAACGGCCCTGGTGCATTGGCCAGAAGATCAAAAACAATCCATAGCCTATGGAGAAGAAAGTCGCCAGGTCCAATGGCTCACGAATGCCTTTCCACGCGCCAACCAAGAATAAGCAGGTTGCCAGCGCGAAGACCACTATCCGTGGTGAAGTACCAACTCCCGTGTCCCAGAGATAGGAGGTTGTGCCAACATAAAAATGCAGATTTCTAGCTGCCGCACGCGGGTCCCAAACCGCCAAACGTAAATAATCAGAATTACTCGAAACGAGCCAAGATTGCAGCATAGCCAACAGAGCAAATACGCCAGCTGCTACCATCGAAAAACTAGCGATTCTACGATATCGAATCAGTCCGAACGCAATGATGCAAGGAATAAGTCCGATGCCAATCGACCTGGTTCCATAAGCCAGATAGCTGAGAAGGCCAACGCAAATTCCCGGCCAGAAATAAGGAGAACCCTTCCCGTCGCGCTCCCACAATGTACTGCAAAGAGCAAGAAGCGAACAGACAAACAACAAGAATGGCAGGTCAGACAATATCTGGTTCTTTTGCTCAGTAATAAACGGATTGAAGCCTAACAAAGCGACAACGAGCAACAACTGTAAAGTCCCTCGGTTCCGATACAACCGGGCGATCACGACGAGGCACAACATCAACGTACAAACAAGCAATATCTTATAGGGGTGTGGGTTCAGACCGCTGAATCGGTACACCGGCGCGAGCAGGATCGGGAAGACTGGCGGATATGCCGCTGGACTGTACAATGCCGCCTCTGTTGTGTGGATAAAATCAGTTGCGCCGTAGGGCCAACCGAATGCGAGGTTTCGGGCATGAGAAAGGTAAAGGAATGTGTCCTCGCCAGCCAGAAATCCGGGCCGAATCGTTACTAGTTGGAAGGCTGCAATTACACCGAGCAGCAGAAGGAGCAGCCTATTCTTGACGCACCATCGAAGTAAGTCCATTTAGAATGAACTGCATTATAACGAAGGCTTATGTTGTCCGCAAAACGCAAAGCGAATATGAGCCCAACGTCGAGGGCGACTGCATTTCCGGGCGCTAAGCTCGCACCGGGGGGATTTGCGCAGGCTCTGCGAGGGAACGTCACTGAACACTATTGCTTTGGCCTAGACTAGCCCGCCGCAACTTTCTTCGCCTGCGCTCTGAATTTTGCCCACCGCAACTTTGCTGCTTTTGAAATCTTCGCCCTCGCCGCGGCGGACATTACTCGCTTCTTGACTTGCGTGACTTCTCGGACGGAGTGGTGTGGAATTTCCAATATTCACCTGATGGAAAACTCGTCGCGCTCTCTCGCGGGACGAATCAGAGTGACGCAGTCCTCTTCACGAACACAAAATAGTTCAGCTTCTCCAAAACAAAACTGGAGTCGGTCTTTTTCCCTAAAAGGTGAGCTTCAGGCCGAGCTGGGCAGAGAAGGGGATGCCGACGGTGGTGCCGGGACCGAAGAAGTCGCCGAGAGCGCCGCCGGGTACACGGAGTTGCTTGTAGCTGGTGATGGGCACGGTTTCTGTGCAGGCGGGACCGTCGAGACAGAAGGCGGTAGCGTTCGTGAGGCTGTTTACAGGAGTGGGGAGCGCGGCTAGGTCGCCGACGTAGTTGTTGCCGGGATTTTGGCGGTTGAAGAGATTGAAAAATTCGGCGAAGGGGCGGAGGGTAACGCGCTCTCCAAGCGGGATGTTGCGGCTGACGCGGAGATCGGCTTGATAAAAGGGCGTGCCGCGGAATTGGTCGAGTGAAGTTTGCACGCCGTTGACAACGGCGCGATCGTTGCCGGAGAAGCCATCGTTCAAAATATCGGCGGGAGTGGCAATGGTGAAGGGGCGCGCACTTTCGAATTGCGAAAGAGTGGAGAATTCAAAGCGCCAGGGAAGTTGCAGCGTGCCGATCAGCACGAAACGGTGGCGAATGTCTTCGCCGGAGGGACCGTGGTCGCCTGGACCGAAAGCGTTGAGCGGATCGGAAACTCCATTGACGTAGTCGAAGAGTTCGCCGACGACCGCGCCCCAGGTAGTGGCGCTGGCGAGAACATAGTTGGCGGTGAGTTCGAAACGATTTGAGAAGCGATGCTGGAGCTGAACGGCAACACCGTTGTAGCTGGAGCGATTGTCCGCGCGGAAGAGAGAAATGTTTGGCGAAGCGTCGGGAAGCGAAAAGCCGGAGATGAATTCGTAGCGGCGATATTGATGGACGCCTTGCTGGTGTTCGTAGGTCAGGCTGATGCGCCAGTCTTTTGCCCAGCCGTGGGAAAAGTCGTGTTCGACGGCGGCGCTCGCCTGGAGCGCGTACGGCGTGTGGTAGCGCGGATCGATGAGGGCGCCCTGGCCGCCGTCTGCGCCGCTGGGAAGACACGCTGGATTCGACAAATCGTAGACAGCGCAAGGTGTGATCGGTTGATTGACTGCGACGAATGCGTCGACCCAACCGTTTTGCGCGAGGTCGTTGTAATAAAGACCGACGCCGGCTCGAAATACGGTGTGTTGTGATGCGCCGGGAGCGTAGGCGACGCCGAGACGCGGCGCGAAGGCTTTGCGATAGTCATGAGGAATGCCGCTAATGAGCGGAACGTTGAGCGCGTGAAGCGTGGAGAAAGCAGGATTTTGCGATTGAGCGCGGCCGGAAGCGGTGAAGAGGCCGAACGTGGTGTCGTAGCGAAGCCCAGCATTCACAGTGAAAGATGGCGTGACGCGCCAGGAATCTTCCAGGTAAAAGCCGAGCCGGCGAAGACTTTGCGCGAATGTGCCGTTGCCAGCTTCCGCGTCGTTGCAAGTTGTATCCGGAAGCGCTGCGGCGGTGCAATGGTAGTCGGCGACAAATTGAGCGGGGTTGGAGAGATAGAAGGAAGGATCCTGGGTGAATTGGACGAGGTGTTCGGCAGAGGACGCGAGCGCGCCGCGAAGGACGGGTTCGTGGATGAGATTGACGCCGAAGCGAAGTACATGGCGGCCGGAAGAGCGGAAAATGTCGTAGCGAAATTGATATTTCTGCTGATCGCGGACAGTGGGAAAGGCGGAAATTTCAGTAGCAAACTGATTGTCGCCGAACGTTTCGAAGCCGGAAGTAGTGTGAAAATTCGCGCTGAAGGGAAAAGCCAAGGCAAGGTCGAGATCTGAATTTCGCGCTTTGGTGTGATGAAAATTGCTGGCTTCAAGAGTGAGCGCGCCAAGCCAGTTCGGCGAAAAGCGGAACTGCTGGCCGAGGAGAATGTTGTAGTAGTTCGACGTGGTAGTGGAACCAGTGGAAGGGAGCGCGGCTTGCTGGACGAGATCGTTCTGGGTGTGATTGCGATCGAGCGAGGCGCGGAGAAACCATTGTGAGTTCACAGACTGCGCCCAATCGAGACGCGAGGTGAAAAGCGTGTCACGAAAAGGGACAGGAACATTTGTGGGAACGGAAATGGAAGACACGCCGGGTATCAGACCGTCGGAGGCGAGTTGAGAGAGCGCGTTGAATTGTGATTGGGAGTTGGCGCTGTAAGCGACGCTGGCGTTTTCGTCGATGTATTCGTAGGAAGTGAAGAACCACAGCTTATCGCGGCGCAGGGGACCGCCGAGAGTGGCGACACCGTTCTGCCGAGAGAAGGGCTGCTTGGGATCAGCCTTCGGATTATCGAGAGGGTTACGAGCATTCAAGTTTTTGCCGCGATAGTAATAGGATGCGCTGCCGTGCCAGTCATTCGAGCCGCGGCGGGTGGAGAGGATGATGCTGCCGCCGTTGGTGCGCGAAGTTTCCGCGCCAAACTGCGCGGAGCGGATGACGAACTCCTGCATGGCCTCGGGAGAATAATTTTGCAGGAAGCCGCCGATAAAGTCGTCGTTGTTGTCGCCACCGTCCACAGAAAAATCGATGTTGAGGCCAGAGCTACCACCAAAAGAGACGGCGGTGATGCGCGCCTTGGTGGGATCGGAAGGTTCGACGGGTGCGGTGAACGGCGCCATCAGAGAAATATTGGCGAAGCTGCGAGCGGAGAGTGGAATTTCGTCGATGTCGTCGGAGGTGATGACGGTTTGCACGGTGCTGCTGGCAGTATCGAGCGGATGGCTAGCGAGCGAGGGCCCGCGATCGCGCACTTCGACGGACTCGTGCAGCAATTCGGGAACGAGGACGAAGCGGACCGAGGGCTGCGTGCTGATGGAGATGGCGACTCGTTGCGTTTGCGCGGCGAAACCTTTTGCGGTGACTTGGAGAGAGTAGGTGCTGGGAGACAGCGCTGGGAAATGGACTTCTCCGCGAGAGTCGGCGGATTGCGAAAGACAGGTGGCGGAATTTTCGTCGGCGAGTGTGATTTGCGCGGCGGGAATGGCGCCACCGGAAGAGTCCTGAACTTCGACGAGGAGAGAGCCGCGAAGTTCCTGCGCGGAAATGGCAGAAGGAGCTGCGTAGAGCGCAGTGAGTGCGACAAGAATCGCGATGACCTGTTTCGGCGCCCTGGGCACGCATCCGTCTCCTGAAGCGAATGCCAACACACGATTGTATGAGTAGACGCATAGAATCCCGCAACGGTTTCTGCGGGATGCAATTGCAAGAAGGAAGGCGCTGTAAATGAAAACTAGGGCTGCGAAAGGTGCGCGTCAAACCAGGCGACAGTGCGGCGGATGCGGTCGCGTTGGTGCTCGGGTTTGACGAAGTGATGGCCCTCGTGTTCGTAAACGACGAGCTGCGTTTCGACGCCGAGCGTTTTCAGCGCGTGCCAAAATTCGTAGGACTGCGGCGTGGGGCACTCGCCGTCGCTGTCGCCGACGATGACAAGCGTGGGCGTCTTGACTTGTTTAATGAAGGTGATGGGAGAGCTTTTGGCATAAACGTCGGGATCGTCGTAAACGGATTTGCCGAAAAATGGAATCATCCACTGATCGATTTTGTTTTCGCCGTAGTAGCTCTGGTAATTTGCGATGCCCGCGCCGGCCATGGCGGCTTTGAAGCGACTGGTTTGCGTTACGGCCCACATGGTCATATAGCCGCCGTAACTCCAGCCAGTGAGGCCGAGGCGATTGGAATCAATGGGCGCGATTTTCAGCGCTTCATCGACGCCGGACAAAATATCGCGAAGGTCGCCATAGCCGAAATCGCGCACGTTGGCGCGCGTGAAGGCTTCACCTTGGCCGAAACTGCCGCGCGGGTTTGGCATCAGGACAAAATAGCCAGACGCGGCGAGCGCGAGAGCGAAATCGCCGCTGCCGGGCCAGCTGGAAAGCACGGCAGCGCTCGGGCCGCCGTGAACTTCGACGACCATCGGATATTTCTTCGATGAATCGAAATTCGCGGGATAGATGAGCCATCCCTGAACGTCATACGAATCGGATTTCCAATGGATGCTTTTTGTCTGACCCCAGGCGGGGGTGACGCGCTTGTTGCGCTGCGTAATTTGTTTCCAATTCCCGATGGGCCCCGCCCAGATTTCCGGCGGCGCGGAAAACGAGCGGCGAACAGCTGCAGAGATTTTGCCGTCATCTGAAACGGAGACGGAAGGCCCCCAAGTGCCGGTGGAGACGAGATCCTCGGCGTGATACAGCGAGTCAATTTTTGAAGTGGAGGATTTTGCCGTGTCGAGATCAAGCGAGAGGAACGAGGAATCGCCCTGCGCGTATTCGCCGGCGATAATTTTCCCATCCTTCGTCCAGGTAAGCCAGCTTGCGGAGGCTTTGCGTTCCGGAGTGAGATTTTGCGGCCGTCCGCCCGTGGCGGGCATCACAAAAATGTCGCCACCGACAGAGCCAAAGTCGCTCATCAAACCTTCAATGAACGCGATGGATTTTCCGTCCGGCGACCACGCCGGAAAATTAATCTGGAGGGTAGGTTTGTAGATGGACTTCATCAGGCCGGAAGCCGCGTCGAGGATGGAAAGTTCGGCGATCCACCAGTTGTTGTCGCCATTGCCGAGCGCGGAGGTGACGACAAGATGGAGATCGTCCGGCGCCCAGTCATATTCGTAAATGTAGGTGTCGGCGGGAGAGACCTGGCGAAGCTTGCCGGTGGCGATATCGATGAGCGCGAGGCGCTGTTCGAAGAAGGCGTCCTTGATTTCGCCGGTTTCCGGAGTTTCGGCGACGAGCGGTCCGGCGGCGCGCGTGGCGTTTTCGGTGAAGAGAACGGCGATGGTTTTGCCGTCCGGAGAAAATTTTGGCGAAGCCAGAAAGCCTTTCACATTGCTGAGGCGCTTTGCGGGCTGGCCGGTCGCGGATTGCAGGTACAACTGCAATTGGCCAGGTTTGGCGGCGTCGGAGAGAAAGGCGAAGCCGCGGCTGTCCGGGGACCAGGCGATGTCGCTTTCGGCGCGAGCGGTTCCTGAAAACGCGGTGATTTGCCGTGCGGGACCTTTGCCGTCGATCGTGGTGGTGAAGATTGCAGAGTTGCCGGATTCCGCGCCGCTTTTGTCGCGAAGTTCTTCGACCCAGGCGACTTTTTTGCCGTCGGGCGAGACCACAGCTTGCGTGAAGCCGCTGGCCGCGGCGAGCGAATGGATGGCTTGTTCAATCGCGGGCGAGACTTTCTCTTTTTCGACGTCGTGGAGACGCTGTTCGACAGCCTGCTTGGAAGTTTTCTTTTCTTGTGAAAGGGCAGGCGTTGCGGCCAGAAATCCTGCGAGAAAAAGAATGGGAAATGCGCGACGCTTCATTAACTGTCTCCTAAGGCGGAAGAAGGGCGTCCGTACGATAGTGCGGGGAGCGGGTCAGGCGCAAGCGAGCGGAGTCCGGTGCCGTAACGCAAACACCGTGCAAATTCTAGAGCTGGGATCCCTAAAACAAAATCGGGGGAGGTATTGTTGGCGGAGCGGGAAACGCATAGAATCCGCGCAACGAAATAGCGTACAAAGCCTGTGGAGGAAAACTCATGCCCGATCGCCGCGGATTTCTATCTTCACTCAGTGCGGTTGCTGCAACTGCTGCTCTGCCAATCACGAAAATCTATGACGACCTGGCTCACCAGTCGCTGGTGCCGATGCCGGATGCGGCGCTTTATGACAAAGATGAGGAGGCATACTGGACGGCGATACGCAAACAGTTTTTGATTCCGGAAGACGAAGTGTATCTGAACAACGGCACGGTGGGCTCTTCACCCATGCCGGTGTTGAAGGCAATCATCGATTGCTATCAAGATGCGGAACGATTGGCACAGAACGATCCGGAAGATTATCCGATTTGGGGTTACGCGGCGTGGAACCAGTTTCGCGATCCCCTGGCGGCGTTTGTGGGATGCAAGCGCGATGAACTTGCGTTGGTGCGAAACGCGACAGAAGCAAACAGCTACATTGCGAACGGCGTGGACTTGAAAGCCGGCGATGAAGTGCTGATTACGGATCAAGAGCATCCGGGCGGCGAACATCCTTGGGATTTGCGTGCGAAGCGCTACGGAATCGTGGTGAAAAAAATAATGCTGCCGAAACCGGTACCGGACGCAGCGACGGTACTGAATCTTTTCAGCGAAGCGATTACGGCACGCACGCGCGTAATTTTCTTCAGCCACATTACTACTGTGACGGGCGTGGTGCTGCCAGCGAAAGAAATTTGCACGCTGGCGCGGTCGAAGGGGATCTTGTCGGCGGTGGATGGTGCGCACGTTCCGGGCATGATGAAGCTGGATGTGCATGATTTGGGTTGCGACATGTATTCCGCGAGTCCGCACAAATGGCTGCAGGCGACGAAGGGTACAGGATTTTTGTACATCCGTGACGAAGTGATCGATCGCGTGTGGAACACGATTGCAACGGAAGGCTGGGACGATACAAAAATTCGCGCGGAACGCTTTCAACGCATCGGTAGCTCGAATGTGCCGACACTGTGCGGATTGCGCGCGGCAATCGAGTTTGCGAATCAGATTGGATTGGAGCGCATCGAAAAACGTCATCGGCAGATGGCAGATTATGTTTTGGGAGAAATGACCAAGCGAAGCGCCGTGTCATGGACTTCGCCGAACGCGGCATTGCGCTGCGGAATTGTGACGGTAAACGTGCCGCCGTTAAACCGAATGGATTTGGAGAACTGGCTGTGGAAAGAGAGAAAGGTGCGGGTCCGCGGAGGCGATCCATCCAAGCTGCGGATTTCGATGCCCTATTTTGTGCTGCGCAAGGATGCGAACAGGTTCCTGGCGTCGTTTGACGAGTATAAGACGAAGAAAGCGTAAAGGAACTGGAGCTTGGAATATTCCCCTCAGATTTCTTCGCTTTTTGCCAGGAGAGCGTTCCGGCGCAAGAGTGTTACGGAAAATACTAGGATGAGGACAAGCACTCCCAGCAAGCTAAGCTCAGTCATGCTGGCCCGGAAGATGCTCGCTCTTTCGGCGGACCACGTTCCTTCTTTGGTGAGTGTGGAGGCTTCCAAGGTGATTACGAGGATGCGCCGTATGGAGGCGATTAGGCCGACGACGAGAAAAGGTTCAGTGATGAGCGTGTGCGAGTGGATAGAAATACGAACGGTGTGGAGAATTTCCACCAGCATCAGAACGACAAGCAAATGATCGAGAACCTGCAATGTCTGGTTGGCGATGGTCATCCAAATCGTCTTCTAGCAGCTGTTCCGCCTCGGCACACAAACCCCTCGTCAATGAGGATCCTGGCATAACGACTTGCAAGACCTCGTTCGGACTGAATCGTTTCCTTGAAGGACCGAAAGTCGTCCTTGCTTTTCGTTATTCGCCACCGCAATCCGTTGTGGGCGCAGTGGCCATACGGCTCGCGCGCTTACCACATTCTCAGATGCTGCCTTGTTGCTAGCCCTGTGAGAACCCTGCCAACGCCTGTATTCACGAGCAACAGTTGGTTTCCGCTCGCGACGATGACAAAGCGGGAGGTCGAAGGAATCGGGCCAGTGGCTGTGGGCAGCGTCAGGGATAGTTCGCCGGTGCAGTCCGGGTTGACGGTGTAGCTGCCAGCCAGGCTGCTTCTGCTCGGAATAATGGTGCCATTGAGGCTAACTGTGGTGGTCTGCGACGCCCCGCCATTCCCATCAAAGGTGAGCTTTCCAACGTCGGCGACCGCTCCGACAGGACCGGCGAACACAATCGATCCTGTTGTTGAGATCGCGTAGGATCCCTTGATGGTTCGCAGGGAACACGCGAACGGGGAAGAATCATCCTCTTCGGCATCGTCCGCAGAGCCCACTGCTTTTCCAACTCCAGTGATAACGAGGTTCGAATCCGTCACCTCGTCGAAAACTTCCTTCCCGTTCTCTGCGATCACGAATGTTGTGTGTACTACTTGACCGCCAGCCTGATGGAGAGTTTGCGTCCCTGTACAATCCGCGTTGACGTTGTAGGTGCCGCTACCCGGACGGTTCGGAACGATCGGAAAGCCATTGACGCTGACATTGTCTGTTTGCGTAAAATTGCCTCCGCCATCAAAAGTACTCAGGGCAATTCCTCCAATGGGTCCCAAACCGACGATGGTCCCCTTGATTTGAAACCCGTAGTTCCCACGCAGAGAACTGTTCGAGCAGCCTGTCTGCGCCGCGTACGCAACTGACACGAATCTACCCGGCATGCTCCTAAATTGGCCTCCCGTCATTAAGATAGCTGTCAAAGCGAGTGCGATGCCCACGATCCGTATTGTTCTCACGTTCGTTCTCCTTTTTTGAGGCATGGCTTCGAGCATTGACGTGGCTGGAAGTTGAAGTCTCCGGCTGAAGCCGCGAGATTTTTCCTTCTGCTCGTCTTGTGCGGCGAACTTTGCGCTCAGGGCCAGAGAAGAGCAATGCATCGGCGCGCACCATTCGAACACGCGTGGGTCACGAGCTAACTGGCAGGAGCGTAGCGGCTTAACTGCCCTTCTGTCAGGAGACTCGCGCACTGTTACATTCGCTTATAAGAAGCGAAAAAAAGGTGTAGACTCCCCGCAAAGTAGAACTTCGGTGATGTCGCGACCTGGATCGCCAATCTCGTTGGTTCGCTTCGGAGCGTTTGGCGTGGACCTCCGCGCGGGAGAGCTGCGCAAGGACGGCCGAAGAATCAGGCTCCAGGCGCAACCGTTTCAAATTCTGACCCTGTTGCTCGAGCGGCCAGGGGAGGCGGTGTCTCGGGAGGACCTTCGGCAAAAGCTTTGGCCAACCGACACATTCGTGGATTTCGATCACGGACTAAACAGCGCCGTTGCGCGGCTTCGCGGCGCTCTGAACGACTCGGCAGAGCGGCCAAAGTACGTCGAAACTGTGGGACGGCGAGGTTATCGATTCATTGGGACGATCAACGAGCAGATGGAGGCAGCGAGGCCCCACGTTTCGGGGCCGGCGCGTGCCGGTGAGAGACTAGCGCAAACAAAGGCCGACAGAAAATCCCTCGCGCTGTTTATCGGTTTCGCTGTAATCGCGATTACGACCACGTCTGGAATTTATCTCGCGAGCAATAGGTCTCACTCTCACGCGGCAGGAAAGACGATCAATTCGGTGGCTGTGCTTCCCTTCGAAATGGCTACAGCGAATCCGCAGACCGAATCTCTGGCCGACGGTATCACCGAGAGTGCCATCGATCACCTCTCAAGGTTGGGCAACTTGAAAGTGACTTCGCTGCGCTCCGTTCTGCGCTATCAAGGGCGGCGAGTTGATCCCAAACAGGTAGGACAAGACCTGGGCGTGCAAAGCGTGATGATCGGCAAAATTGATTTTCAAGGAGCAAGGATGGTCGTGCTGGCCGAACTGATCGACACGTCGGATGGCACGCACATCTGGGGCGAACAATACGACCGCAAAGTTTCCGATGTCCTGAGCGTACAGGAGGAAATTGCCCGCGAAATTGCAAATAAACTCGACGTCCGCCTGAGCACCCAGCAAGCGAAAATGCTGACCAAGCGATACACGGAAAACGTTGAGGCCTGGCAGACGTATCTTTTGGGCCGGTATTACTGGAACCAGCGGTCTCCGGAGAATTTGCGGCGCAGCGTTACCTACTTCCAACAATCGCTCAATCACGATCCCTTGAATGCACTGGCGTATGCAGGCCTTGCGGATTCCTATTTTGTGCTTGCCGTTTCCGGAAACATGTCTCCACCGGAGGCGATTGCGAAGGGGCGGGCAGCAGCGCTGAGGGCACTGCAATTGGATGATTCGCTAGCCGAAGCGCACACGTCGCTTGCGCAAATCACCGCCGTGAATGACCACGACTGGGAGGCAGCTGAGAAGGAATACAAGCGAGCGCTCGAGCTCAGGCCGAGTTATTCGACCGGACACCACTATTATGCGACGTTTCTGATGTCCATGGGCAGACACGGAGAAGCACTGCATGAAATGGAGCAGGCGCAGAAGCTCGATCCGCTGTCTCCAATCATTGCGACTTTCATCGGACGAGCCCATTATTTTGCAGGGAGAAATCGGGATTCCATTGCCCAGTACAAGAAAATTCTGGCGTCGGATCCCAACTTCCTCGTGGCGCGAACCTACCTTATTCAGTCCGAAGAGCAGGCCGGAGACTTTCAAGAAGCGCTCCATCAGGCACAAGCGTTTGCTTCGCAGACGGCCGCAGGCGATTCCCAGATACGCAAGCTGCGACTGGCCTGGCAAGCTGACGGAGAACGCGGCTATTGGAAAGAGATGTTGCGTCAACGTTTGCGCCAGCGTGGCGGCATGGGGGGACGCGCTTCCACATCCGATCTTGAGCTCGCCGCGATCTACGCAAGGCTGGGCGACAACGAACATGCTTTCCCGCTATTGGAACGCGCATTTGACGAACACGATCTCTATGTTCTGAACCTGAAAGTTGACCCGCTGTGGGCGAAGCTGCACGGCGATGCTCGATACGACGATCTGCTGCGGCGGCTAAGGCTGGAATGATCTGCAGGATTTGTGGCGCGAACCATCCCAGATCTTCGCACAATTCTTCATTCTGAAGGCGTCTTCAGAGACGTCGAGAAGTATTGTCGCCAGACTTCTTCGGCTTTCGCCAGAAGAGCATTCCGGCGCAAGAGCGTAATCGAGAATACCAAGATGAGGACGAGCCGTCCCACAATATCCTGCTGGCATCCGCGACGTGGCGAGTGCAGTGGCAAATAGAAACACGGCGAGAACCGGCCTAGCTCAACAGCTGAAGTCGCTAATGCGTTCCTGGGTGCACAGACGCTCCTCATGTGACGAAGCTTTCGTCGCATTAGGCTAGCTCATTCCAAACCGCATAACTCGATGAAAATTGGGTCTTGCAAGACAGTGAGCAGAGCGATTGACTGGCGACTCAGTGCGCGGTAAAAACTAGCTGCTCTAACCATGCAGAATCACTATTTCGCAGGGCGTATCACTTTTCCCCTCTCTGTAAGCTACCCCGCCAGATTCTTGACCCTTCTGGCGGAGGGCAAGTACACTTGATGATTCGGAGTAAGCTGCGAGAGCGGCCTAGGTGTGTTTGCCGAGCGAGGACGTCGCCAGTTAATCGCGATGGACACGGCGGACATGCCGTGAATTGAAGGGGGATTGTTTTGCCAAAGCGCACATATCAACCGCGCAAGAGACGCCGCGCCAAGACGCACGGGTTTCGTTCGCGCATGAAGACCGTAGGCGGCCGGAAGGTTCTTGCGGCACGCCGCAAGAAGGGACGCCATCGCCTCACGCCCGAGTAAAAAAGGGCAGGAGTATCCGCGCGGCGCTCGCTTAGTGCGCAAGGCGGATTTCGACGCTGTTTACCGCAACGGGAAGCGCCGCTCGAGTTCCCACTTCACCGTGTTCCTGAAAGCGAACGAACTGCCGGAGAGCCGCTTTGGCTTCAGCATCAAGCGAGCGCTCGGTGGCGCGGTGGTGCGCAATCGCATGCGGCGACGCATTCGAGAAGTGGTCCGGCTCCATCGCGAGGAGATTTCCACAGGATGGGATTTTGTCATACACCCCAAACCGAACGTGGAGAATGCGACGTTTGCCGTGCTGGAGAGCGACCTGCTGCGGTTGCTGAAGGTGTAGCGATGAAGTTGCCACAAAGCGAAGACGCCGGGCTGTGGCCCGAGACGACGCGCGCCAATGCCAGCGTCGGAGTGCGGATGGCGCTGTTTACCCTTCGCTGCTACAAGGCCTATTTGTCGGCACTTTTTGCGGGGACTTGCCGGTTTGAGCCGACATGTTCGCAGTATGCGTACCAGGCGATTGAGCGATACGGAATCTTGCGCGGCGTGTGGCTGGGGGCAAAGCGTTTGGCGCGATGCCATCCTTTTTCTGGAAAATTCGGATACGATCCGGTTCCGGAAACGCTGACGGAAAATTTCTCCGAAGACACACAGCAGGAAATGAAACCAAATCACGCAGCGGCAAAACAGGCAATTGACCGTTCTGCGGTAATCAAGGGTTTTTAGGGTTTGTACTTACAAACCTTAAACCAATAAGGACGGGATACGTTTGTGAGCGAGCCGCAAAAAAATAAGGGCCTTCGCCCGGAACTTCGCATACTGGTTGCTTCGCTGTTGTCGATGTTCGTGATTATCGCGTGGGCGAAATTCTTCGCTCCGAAAGCGCCGCCTCCTTCATCGCAAACAAACAAGCCCGCAGCAACCGCACCGGCAAATGCTGGACAGACTCCGCCCGCGGCAAGCTCAACCGGCTCTTCCTCTGCAAATCCACCTGCAACAAGCATGACCGCGGCCGCGGCCGCGACCGCTCCAGCAGCGGCAAAGAGCGATAAACAAGAACGCACGATCGTGGTTGAGAACGGTCTCTATCGCGTGGAATTTTCAAATCGCGGCGGCGTAGTGAAAAACTGGCAGCTCAAAAAGTACAAAGATGATGCAAAGCCGCAGCGCATTCTGGACCTTGTGCATGCCGACGCTTCGCAGGAGTTAAATGCGTGGCCGTTGAGCGTTTCGCTGAGCGATGCGAACCTCGATCAGACCGCGAACTCCGGTTTGTATCAGATACACACTGGTGCACTTCGAGGTGAAACACCTTCCACCGGCGAGCAACAAGGCAGTGAAACGGCACTGACTTTAGCTGCACCGGTTTCCGTCGATTTTTCGTGGAGCGACGGTCACCTGGAAGTCACCAAGCATTTCAAATTTGACGATAGCTACGTCGTGCAGACCGAAGTCAGTGCGAAGTTGGATGGCAAGCCAATCACGGCGGGCCTAGCGTGGCTCGGCGGCTTTGGCGACACCACGGTCACGAATCCGATTCCAGTCGAAACCGTCAACACGGTTTATAGCGAAGGCGGGAAGCTGAACTCCGTTCCACACAAAAAGTTGGATGACGCAGGAAAATGGGGTCCACCGATCTGGCAGGGCGGAAAAGATTGGGCGGGAATGGAGGATCGCTATTTCGTCGCCGTGTTTCTCGCGCCCCTGGGAGCGCCTCCGGGAACAATCGAAACGCGCTATTGGAAGACGTGGCACACCATCAAGGTGGACAACGTCGACAAGCCGGAGCCGGTTCCACAGGCAGCCGTTACAACCTCGGCGCAGCCGGCGGCGATGCGAATTTTTGTTGGGCCCAAAGATTACGACGATTTGAAGAAGATGAATCCGCCGCTGCAGTCGCTGGTGAACTTCGGCTGGATGGAAATCATTGCGGACCCGCTGTTCCACGCGTTGAAGTGGCTGCACACCTACATTCCGAACTGGGGATGGTCGATTGTCGTCTTGACTCTCATCGCGAACATGCTTTTGTTTCCACTGCGCATTTCGAGCTACAAGACGACGATGAAGATGCAGCGCGTCGGGCCGGAAATCAAGGCGATTCAGGAAAAATACAAAAAGTACAAGATCAACGACCCGCGCAAAGCTGAAATGAATCAGGAAGTGATGGCGGTCTACCAGCGCGAAGGGATTAATCCCGTTGGCGGATGTTTTCAGATGCTGGTGCAGATGCCGATCTGGTTTGGATTGAACCGTGCCTTGAGCTCGGCGATTGAGATGCGGCACGCGCCATGGTTTGGCTGGATCACGGACCTGTCGGCGAAGGATCCGTATTACATCTTGCCGGTGATCATGGCGGCCTCGATGTATTTGGTATCGAAGATGACCCCGATGACTACGACAGATCCACAGCAACAGATGATGATGAAATTCATGCCGCTTTCGTTTGCAGGGATGTTCATTATTTTCCCAATTTCTAGCGGCCTAGCCGTGTACATCTTGACGAGCAGCCTGGTGGGTATCGGCCAACAGTGGTATTTGAATCGCACGCATCCCGTTACGGTTCCAGTGAAAGCAAACCGAGGCAAGAAATCCTGAGCCGCGGCGCTCAACCTAGCGTAGGATAGCGGTTGCGCATTTCGTCCCCGATGACCCAAAACCTGATTGAAGATGGCCAGCTGAATCGCTCCGCGGCAGCGGAGGCGTTGCAAAAATTCCTGGAAGAGACTATTCGCACAGCAAAACTCGATTTAAAAATTGACGTGACCACACTGCGGACCGGCATTGCTCCTGACGCAGGCGGCGCCGAAGTGTTCGCCGATCTGAGCGGACGCGACAAAGATCTCTTGCTTGAGCGTGGCGCGGAACTGTTGCACGCTATCGAGCACCTGGCTTTGCGCGCACTGCGGCTCGAGCCTCCTTGGCAGGACAGAATACTTCTGGATAGCGGCGGCTACCGCGCGCTGCGAATTGAAGAATTGAAAATGACGGCGCGTGTGGCGGCGGAACGCGTGCAAACTTCGCGGCAACCATTCAAATTAAATCCGATGACCGCGCGCGAGCGGCGAATCGTCCATCTGGCGCTCCAGGAATTTCCGGGAGTGCGCACAGAGAGCATCGGGATGGGCGAGCATAGACAAGTGGTGATTCATCCCGCAGATGGAAAAACGGCACGTTGAACCTGAACGCGCGGAGCAAATAAGAACTGCGGCAAAAACCCGTCCCTCGATTGCAAGCGAAAACGGATTCTACTTAACAGCCCAGCCTTGCGAAATGACGTTTCCGGCGGAGTCGAACCGCACACGATAGGTAAATGCCGCAGGGCGGTCCGGCCGCACCGGCGGAAAACGTAAGTCGAGAATTTCCACAACGGACTCCGCACCCTCCTTGTGAAATCGCGTGACCGGAAAACGATCGAACCAGAAAACTTTTTGCACCTCGGGCAGCTGGCGGGCTTGTTGAATCAAACTGTTCGATGGAGCGTCGGGAAAATACTTGTAGGTGAAAGGCGTTTGCGAATTGGCAGCGGCTCCTGTGCTATCGGGAATTCCCGACGGCTGGCTTAAGTCCATGCGGAGTTCGTACACGCCGCGCTGCGTGCGAATCAATCCGTCCCAGTTCCACAGAGATGGCGGCAGCGGCAAAGCTCCAATGCTTTCCGCGTGAACACCCTGAAATTCCGAAAATTTCTTTATGCGTTCGAGCGCGTTGTGATGCGCAAAGACCGCGAGCGCTAGGTACAGACACCCTGCGGCAAAGCCGGCCCGGTTCCAGGTGGCGAGGCTCAGTTGCGAACCCCATCCGCGAAACGCCGGCAACAAGAACAGCGCCGAAAAAACGAAGATTGCCACCCAAATGGCGTTGGTGGAAATCGGTGCGCCGACAATTCGTGCAATCGCGGCGATGGCAAAGGTCACTGGAATAAAAAGCAGCCACATGGGAACCGCGCGGCGTTTGGCGTGCTTCGGATCGCGATGAACCCACGCGAGGAGTTGCGGGATCAGCAGAATGCCGGTAAACGTGAAGTCCACGATGAAAATTAAATCCCACGCAGGGCGCGACCAGGCAAGCGGCGACCACACCATGGTGCCGAAGGTAGTGACGAGGTCGAGCAAAATGTGACTGACGATGCCGATGCCGTAAAGAATGGTTAGCGTTGCGAACGGTGGCGCGTCCCACTGGAACTTGCGTGCGATCCACTGCGTCAAAGCGGCAAGCAGCAGAGAAAAAATTGGCATCATCAGCAAAGAGTGCGTAAGGCTGCGATGCCAGGTGATCATCAACAGGTCATTGCGCGAGAAAATATCGCGCAGGACGTCGCTGTCCGGAAAAATTGCGCCGAGCATCAATACCCAGGTGATGATTCGTGCACGGCTCATCGGCTTCGGCGGAAGCATGCTGTCTCCAGAGCAGAGTGCTTTGCCGATGAGCGCGCCTGCAACGCCGTGCGTGATGGTATCCATCGTCAGAGGAGCGGAATCTTTGCGGTTACAAATCGTTTCGATTGAAGCATGGCATCACGCGACATGAATCAAAGGTGATTTTTTATTATGCACGCTTCCGACGACGCGGGCAGCGGCGCCTCGACGCTGCAAAGCTGCAAGAGCGTCGGCGCCCGCCTCTGCGGCAATGGAAATCAGCAGCCCGCCGGAAGTTTGAGGATCGAAGAGCAGATCCCGGTATTCCTGTGGCACGCCGGAAGCAAGTTGTGCGCATTCGCCAATAAATTCCCGGTTATTTTTCAGGCCACCGGGGAGATGACCATCCCTTGCTGCTTGTAGTGCACCTGGTAGATACGCAAACGCCTTGTGATCGATTTCGAATGACACGGATTCAATTCCTTTTTCGGGATTTCCCAGCGCCATTTCGCGAGCGTGCCCGAGCAGGCCGAATCCCGTGATATCCGTTACCGCGTGAATAGCATTCTGCCACTTTGTTTGCGATTCGACTTCGGCCAGGGCTTCAGCGGCAGCTCGATTCAGAGTCGCCATGGAGCGAATCGCCGCAGAGACTGACTCCGTGTGAGCCTTGTCATTTTTGATTGCGGTGGAAATCACTCCGGTTCCGAGGGGCTTCGTAAATAGCAGCACGTCTCCTGCGAGCGCGCCGACATTTTTCCAAACGCGCTTTGGATTAACGACACCGGTCACTGCGTAGCCGAACAAAACGTCTTCGTTACGAACGGAATGACCACCGATCACGGTGCACTTGGCTTCCATCATTTTTGCGAGCCCGCCCTGTAATATCTGTGCGAGGATTTCGGGATCACCTTTTTCCGGAAAGCCCACGATGGAAAGCGAGGAAATCGGCCGGCCACCCATGGCGTAAATGTCGCTGAGCGAATTTGCGGCGGCGATTTCGCCGAAGGTGCGCGGATCATCAACAATGGGCGTAAAGAAATCGACGGTCTGCACGAGCGCGGTCTTGTCGTCAAGGAGATACACCCCCGCGTCGTCGCTGGTTTCAAAACCAACGAGCACGTTCGGGTCAGTTTGCCGCGGCAGTTGCCGCAAAACAGAGTCCAGCGTCCCGGGACTCAGCTTTGCTGCTCAACCAGCGGCCTTGGCCATCGACGTCAACTTGACGCGATCGGTCATCGAGCCTCCTTTGTTACGTTCAGAGACATTATAAAGAGGATGCGCGGACTTTGCGCGGCACCTGCTCGCAGCTTGAGAGTTGCGCTTTCTTTCGTCGGCGTGTTTACATCACTTGATGCCCTGGGACTTCTGGCTGATCTTCTTGTTCCTAAGCGTAATTCTGCCGTGGCGTGGCCGGGCACGCATGCGGCATCTGATGACGCTCACAAATGTTTCCGCACGTGACCGAATCTTGCTGTACGTTTCGACTGTGCTGTTCCAATGGGCGTTAGCAATAGTCATCGGCTGGCGAGCCAGCGCGCGTGGATTTTCGCTCGGCGAACTTGGAATAACAGGCGTGTGGACACCGACAATCCTGTTGCTTGCGGTCGTGGGCGCGCTGCTGATTGGCGTGGCACACTGGATGAACCTGCGGCGCATGGCACGATCAAATCATCCCACGGTCGAGCGGCTTCGCGCATTGGGGGTGCGACTTTTCCCTCGCTCAGCTCCTGAACTCGCGTTCTATATTGTGCTGGCGCTGACGGCGGCAATATGCGAAGAGTTTATCTTTCGAGGTTTCGTGATCGCGGCGTTACTTCGTGCCGGCCTTTCCAGTTTGACCGTGGTTTTATTGTCCTCGCTGATGTTCGGAGTCGCTCATCTCTATCAAGGAAAGGGTGGGAGCGCAGGAACGGGGATTCTTGGCACTCTATTCGCCGTTACCAGAATCACGTACCATAGCCTGTTCCCGGTGATGGTCTGGCATGCGACGTTGGACATCGTCGCCGGAATTGCCGGGGCGCGGTTTTTCGGGGCAGCAGATGCAGCATCTCCAGAATCAGGGGACGACAGCACTCCATCGTGATCGAAGTTTATGACCAATTATCATGACGAGCAGTAGCGCTACGGTGCCTTCCAGAGGCGCAATTGAGCGTGCGGCGAATGAATTTAAGCTCACGCTAAATGAACAACAAGTCCTTCAAATTCAACAATATACAAAGATCTTGTGGGCATGGAATGAAAAGGTAAACCTCACGGCAATCCGCGATCCGCTCGAAATACTCTATCGGCATTTTTGCGAATCCATGTTCGGGGCGCGCCACCTGCCTGTGGAAAACTGTCGGCTGGCCGACGTTGGCTCTGGAGGAGGGTTTCCGGGGCTTCCGTTGAAGATCATTCGCCCCGATCTCAATGTTTTTCTGGTCGAATCAAACGTAAAAAAGGCGACGTTTCTTGCCGAAGTCATTAGAGAGCTTGGACTTACAGACGCAAGAGTTCTGGTCAACCGCTTTGAGGAGCTAGGCGAAGAGGTAGCGCCGCTGGACGTAGTGTGCTCGCGGGCACTCGGAGATTTCGCTAGTTTCCTCGCTTGGGCCGCCTCACCACAGGTGGGCGCCAAGCAAGCGTTACTTTGGCTGGGAGGCCGCGATCTCGAGGAAGTCCGGGCGCTGCCCGGATGGTCCTGGGCAGAGCCGACGTCAGTCCCAAAATCTCTGCAAAGGTTCATTCTGCTCGGTTCCCGAACTGAATAAATCCTTTCAAAACTGCCCTCGGATTGATCTGACGATCGAGCAACGCAGTTTGGGACTTGGTTCGACAAAACGATGGCCGTTTCCGTCTTGAACGATCTTTGTAAGATTCGCTTTTCGGCCATTCCGCGTCGACTGGAATGCGCGGGGCCGAAACCGTGACAAGAAAAAATTGTCAGCAGTTCGACAAATTAAGCGGCAGAATTTCTCTCGCAGTTGTTTTCCTTGGTCTATTCGCGACAGAGACTTCCGCGTCGTTAACGAAATTTAGCGGTTGAGATTTCCTCAACCGGACGAGACAAGGATCGATCCGTGTTCCACGTGGAACGACATGCGGTCGGAGCGTTCCAGAAACTGAAAGTCTTCAGCGGCAAACGAAGTGCCAGTTGTTCCACGTGGAACGAGCGCTGTAACAGCGCGGAACTCGACTCGCCGTTGCTCAAGGAATCTCATGTTATGTTCCATGTGGAACAATTTGGAGCGCGCTCGCGCAAGATTTGCACAGAATCTCTTTGTTCCACGTGAAACAGCTTGCACCTCAATTCGGACTTTGCTAAATTTTCGCCACACTGGAAGTTGGGGGAGATTTGACAAGAATTGTCGCGGTGGCAAATCAAAAAGGCGGAGTTGGGAAAACCACGACGGCCGTAAATCTCGCGGCTTGCCTCGCTACCGCCGAACAACCGACACTGCTGGTCGACTGTGATTCCCAAGCCAACGCAACTGCCGCCATTGGCTTCGCCAAAGATCCTTCGCGCAGAACTCTCTATCACGCACTGATCCTGAACGAGCCCGCCGAGAGAATCATCCAGAAATCGCAGGTTGATGGCCTGAATGTCGTCCCCGCCGACAAAAATCTCGCCGGTGCCGCCGTCGAGCTCGTCAATGCCGAGAATCGCGAATACCGCTTGCAAGCCTTCCTTGGACGTCTATTGCCCCAGTACAGCTTCGTCATTCTGGATTGCCCACCGGCGCTTGATCTGCTGACGCTGAATGCGTTGGTAACGGCAAACTCCGTACTCGTGCCCATCCAGTGCGAATATCTGGCGCTTGAGGGCGTCTCTGAGCTCCTGGATACGCTGATGCGAATACGGCGAACGCTCAATCCAAGCCTTGAAATAGAAGGAATTCTGCTAACCATGTTCGACGAGAGGACTACGTTGTCGCGACAAGTCGCGACGGATTTGCGCAGTTTCTTTGGAGCGCAGGTTTTTCAGAGCGTGATCCCGCGCAACGTGCGCTTAGCTGAGGCGCCAAGCTTCGGTAAACCTATTATTTTCTATGACATACACAGCAAGGGGGCCGAGAGCTATACGCAGCTCGCCCAGGAGGTAATTGCCAATGCCGAGAAACGCCTTGGGACGGGGGCTCGGAGCGCTCATTCGGGAGCCTGAACCTACAAATCAGGCGCCAGCTCCAGCAATAGACAATCAGGCGGCACCTGTTGCGACCGCAGGCGGAGCCGCCGCTGCACCAGCGCGCGAGGCCGTCACTCACGGCCCGCAGGAAATCGATATCGATCTCGTCGAACCTAGCCCGTACCAGCCGCGCACACGATTCCGCGAGGAAGCTTTGGACGAACTGGCACGTTCCATCCAGGCAAGCGGAATTATTCAACCCATTGTGGTTCGGCCGATCGGGAACCGCTTTCAATTGATCGCCGGCGAACGCCGCTGGCGCGCAGCACAGCGCGCGGGTCTAAAAAAGGTTTCCACCATTGTGCGGCAGGTGTCCGACGAGATTGCGCTCGAAATGACGCTCGTTGAAAACATCCAGCGCGAAGATTTGAATCCCATCGAAGCGGCGCGTGCGTTTGAGCGTTTGATGGACGAATTTCAGCTTACGCAGGAATCCGTTGCCGAGCGCACGGGCAAGGACCGCGCAACCGTTGCGAACGCAATTCGATTGCTGAAATTGGAACCGACCATTCAGGAGTGGATTGAGGAAGCGAAACTCACCGCCGGCCATGGTCGCGCGCTCCTTGCGGTCATCGATCCGCAGCTGCGCATGCGCTACGCGCAACGTGCTTCGCGCGGCGGTTTGACGGTTCGCCAGATTGAGCGCCTCGCTTCGCGCCACGCACGCGGCAGAAAAGAAAAATCTGAAATTCATGTGGATCCCAATGTTCGCGAAGCATTGGACGAGTTGCAGCGCCACTTGGGCACCAAGATTTTCTTGCGGCAGCGCACAAAACTGCGCCCGGGCCAATTAGTGTTGGAATACTACGAAGACGCGCAGTTGATGGGGCTCTACGATCGACTAATGAAGTAGTGCTTGAAATGGCGAGAGATGAAGGGTAAGTTTTTGTCACGGCGCCACGCACTGTCCATTCGTTCAGTCGCTGCATTCGACAACTCCTTACAGCAGACGCGTTGACTTGCGCGCGCATCCCGTTAGAGTGACAGTGTTGCCGAAGATATCGGCGCGACTTTTTGGGGCGTGGGAAAAACTTATGGCGTGGAAGTGGCCTGGCAGTTCAACGAACGGCAGCGGCGAAGAATGGACCGGCTTCATCGACCAGGGCGTTACGATGGAAGGCACGCTGCAACTTACTGGGACCTTCCGGATTGATGGCAACGTGAAGGGCAACATCATCTCCGAGCAAACCTTGATTCTCGGCGAGAACGCAAAGGTCGAAGGCCAGATCGAAGGCAACCGCGTGGTGATTGCCGGGCGCTATGACGGTGTGATTTTTGCGAAGGGCCGCGTAGAGATTCAGGCCAAAGGCGTAGTGACGGGCGAAGTTCATTCACCGTGCCTCGTGATTGATCCCGGCGGCATCTTCGACGGACGCTGCCACATGCTGGCGTCCTCTGATACGTCCACGAGTGTGACGATTCCGATTCGTGCGCTGAGCCAGGTCTGAGCTGCAACGTCAATTCTTCAGAGAAAACTTTCGCAACAGTTGGTCACCAGGAAACAGGCGCTTTCCCTTTTGAAGGGCAGACTCCGCGCATGCACGATTCTTCACGGTTTCATACGCAAGCGCCAGTGAGACATAAGTCTTTGAGTCGGCCTCCGGGAAAAATCGAACCACCCATTTCAATTCCCTAATCGCATCGGTGTTTCGGCCGGTCGCTCGATAGAGTTCGCCGAGATCTCGATGGCACAGAAAGGCATAAGGGTCGAGCTGCAAGCCCTTTTGCAATGGTTCTTCGGCAGCGCCAATATTTTTTGATCGCAAAAGGAGGTCGCCCAGACGACATTGCTCCGCGGCCGAATCATCGCGCAGTTTGGCGAGTTCGGTCTGCGCGCCGACTGCGGAAACCCAGTCTTTCCTGCCGCTGGCGAGGCCGATTTTAACCTCAAGAGCCCGCTGATGGTTCGGTTGGCTCGCGAGAAGAGAGTCGATGGCCGACTCTGCTTCCAGAGTGCGGCCGGCACCGCGCTGCGCAATTGCTAACCAATACTGTGCGTCAAATTGGTTAGTCCTACTTGCGGCGATCGACGCGAGTTCTTTGGCTGCAATGGAATACTGCCCGTCGGAAATCTGAACTTGAGCACGTAGAACGCTCAGTTCCTGGTCGTTCGAGTCTGCGGTCGTCAAAGTCAGAAATTTCATGGCTCGCCCAGGTTCGTTGTTTCGAAGAGACGTCTCGGCGGAAGCGACGGGCGCAAGTTGCGCGTCTTGAGACGAAAGGCTGTCAGGCAGGGGATTCTCTCCAAGTGCGTCTACGGCTCGCTCGAGTTCTTTGGTAAGAGATTCCCTCAATAAGTGTTCGGGAGCGGAATATTCCAGCAAGGTCTGGTCGTCTGTATTGCTCGGAGCCCGACTTGAAAATAAGTGAATCGCTGATCGGCCCAAACGGAAATAGCTTGGCCAACTCTCCGGGCGGGTGAGATGAAGTGCTTCAAAGTCCCGGCGCAGGGGTTCCTTTTTCCAAAGCGTACGAGAACGCTCGAACGAGAGGGGCTCGGACGTCGTTCGGGCCAGGACAAGAAAATCGCGACCCGAACTCCGCCATAACGAGAGCTCGGGAAATTGACGCTGCAAAGCTGAGAGAATCATCGCAAGATCGTCGAACCTCAGCCCATAGGCCTGAATCCACTGAACGAAATTCCCTCCCGCTTCGAGGTGCGCGTGAACCACTCCAAAAAATTCTTTGGTGTAGAGCGAAGCGACCCCTGCGATCCAGGGATTCGATGGCTCGGAAATGATCAGGTCATATTTTTCTCGGCTCGTTTGCAAAAAATTGCGCGCATCGTCGAAGTAAATGTGCAAACGAGGATCTTGGAGCACGCCGCGGTGCAATCGTTCGAGATACGCGGCAGCTTCAAGAACTCCGGGCTCAATCTCAACGCAGTCGATACGCTCGACGTCGGGAAATCGTGATACGGCCGATGCCGTCATGCCACCACCAAAGCCGATGATCAGAACTTTGCGTGGATGTGGATGAAAAACCGCGCCGAGATCCCCAAGAAGCAGTTGAGTGCCAGTGTCCAAGTTGCTGGCGTCAACTTTGCCGTTGGTTTTCAGTGCGATGTAATTTTCAGAACGCGTGACGGCAATCGTGGCGTGAATGCCATCCTTGAAAAATACAACGTCTTCGGTGTCTGCCATTTCTCGTGCTGTCAGAGCCGAATTGTGGTAGCCACCATAGAGAACCACTCCGAACGCGGCCGATGCGTTGCTGAAAAATGTAGGTGACCACGCGGTCCAACCAATCGCGGCGAGCAGCAGCGCCGCTACCGCCACGGGTCGCCAATCGCGACTGTTCGCGTTGAGAGACAGAACGACGCCAATCGCGACATTGACGCTTGCGGCGAGAGCCACCAGCCTAAAACTGCCCATCCACGGCAGCAGGAAAAAGCCGCCCACGATCGCAGCAAGGATTGCGCCAAGAGTATTCGCGGCAGCAGCTCGTCCAACGCTGCTCGAAAAGGATCTTTCTTTTTCGGTGGAGGGCCGCTTCGAGCCGGAAACCAGCGCAAGCACCGCGGGAAAGTTGAAGCCGAATAGAATCGTCGCAGGAAGGAGTGCAAGGGCGCAGGTCAGGGCTTGAGCAGCAAGAAGGGACCTAAACTTGTCGCCGAAATTTCGCAAGAGGAATAGCAACACGTCGGGAATCTCGCGATAGATCCACAACGAAAAGAGAACCGCTGCAGCAATCGCGAATTGCGTTACGGCAAATACGCCGGCGGTTGCCTCGTGTTTTTTTCGAAGCCAGCTTTCGAAAAGTGCGCTGCCGATCGCGATGCCAAGCAGAAACACCCCAAGCATCAGGCTGAATGCATACGTCGAACTTCCGAGCGGCGTCGCGAGCAAGCGCGTCCAGCTTAACTCGTAAGCGATGGCCGTTGCGCCCACTGCGGCGAAGCAAACCATGTACAGCGCGGAGGATTGGACATTCGCACTTTCCGCCCTCTTTGGCAGAACATCTTCGCTATCCACGGTAATCGGTCGCGCGATCCGCTGTGCGAGAAGGCCAGCGATCACGTTCAAGAGAACGGCCGTGATTAACGTTAGGCGTAATCCCATCCACGGGATCAGGAAAAATCCGGCACCAATGGTTCCCGCGACCGCGCCTGCCGTGTTTACCGCGTAGAAACGCCCGGCGCGAATTCCCAATTGGCTGACGTCCCGCGCGACGCCGCCGACTAACACAGGAAGGGTCCCGCCCATCAGCACCGTGGGAAGCGCCAACACCAGCGCGGCGCCGAAAAATCGCAACACAAGCAACGTTGCGGCTGAACCGCCGGCATGAGGATAACTCGTCAGATAAAGTTGCTTCACCAGCGCGATGCCGGGAAGCGAAAGCAAGGCGGTCGCGGCAATCGCGAATTCCATCCACGAATAGCGTGCGATTGCGCTCTTGTTCGCGGGCCGCCATCGCGCAAAGACCGCGCTCCCAAGCGCCAAACCACCCATGAAAACGGCCAACACGGTTGCCACGGCATACGCTGAATAACCAAACAGTTGGCCAAGCGCTTTTGTCCAAACGACTTGATCGATCAGCCCCGCCGCTCCCGAGAGAAAAAAACACAGCTGCAGGCGGAGCAGCGCGGAATCCCGCTCTGCGCTATTTTCCGAGGGAATTTTGATGACGCGCTGCGGTGCGGTGGCAGATTTGCGCGCGGGCTTTTTCATGCCGTCACGGCATCGTAGAGGCATCGCCTCGCGGCGTCAATCGCACAGCCTCAAGCGCACAGAACCGTTTGGCTTGACAAACCGTTTGGCGCGGCATTGACACCTGCAAGGGCCGCGACTATCGTCAAAGGTGAAATTTTTAGAAAGGGCTCAGCGGGAATCCGTGAAAATTCTGGTGATCGGCGGCGGCGGACGCGAGCACGCCCTAGTATGGAAGCTCCGCGAAAGTCCGCGTGTGAAAAAACTCTGGTGCGCTCCTGGAAATGGCGGGATCGCCGATGACGCGATTTGCCTTCCTGTAGAAGCAGCTGACTTGGCAGGCCTCGTCGCGATTGCAGAAAAATTGCATCCCGACCTGACGATCATAGGCCCGGAATTGCCGCTGGTGAATGGCCTAAGCGACGCCCTTCGCGCGCGCAATCTCGCCGTAGTTGGCCCATCGCAAATCGCAGCGCAGCTTGAAGGAAGCAAAATTTTCTCCAAGCAATTTCTTGCGCGTCACTCGATTCCCACGGCCAAATTGTACGGCGAGTTTGCCACTCCTGATGAAGCCTACGCCGCGCTTTCCAACGTGCCGTACCCGGTCGTTGTAAAGGCTGATGGTCTTTGCGCAGGCAAGGGCGTGGTTCTGGCGCAAACGGAAAACGAAGCCCGTGATTTCATTACACGCGCGATGCTGATCCAGGAATTCGGTGCTGCCGGAAAACGCGTGGTGCTTGAAGAGACGCTTGAAGGCGACGAGCTTTCCTTCATTCTTGTTACGGACGGGGACAAGTATGCGGTACTCGCGCCTACTCGCGACCACAAGCGCGCGTCTGACGGCGACCGCGGGCCCAACACGGGGGGAATGGGCGCATATTCGACCGACGGCTTGATGACGCCGGAACTGAAAGCCACGATCGAAACGACTATCGTAGAACCAACCCTGCGCGGATTGGCCGCTGACGGTATTCGCTACCAGGGATTTCTCTACATTGGTCTGATGCTGACGGCAAATGGCCCCAAGGTTCTAGAGTTTAATTGCCGGTTAGGGGATCCGGAAACGCAAGCGATCCTTGCGCGAGTTGATTTTGACCTGGCCGAAGCGTTGATAAATCTCGCCACGCGACGGTTTGATCCTGCAGCATGGAAATGGAAATCCGGCGCAAGTGCTTGTATTGTCATCGCTTCCGGTGGTTATCCGGGAAGGCTTAAGACAGGATTCATCATTCACGGACTAACCGCTATAGAAAAATCTTCCGGTGTGAAGGTTCTGCATGCCGGTACGAAACGGCAAGGCGACGTGATCGTCACAAGCGGCGGCCGGGTTCTCGGTGTAACGGCGTCCGGGCCGAACCTGGAGGGCGCCTTGACCGACGCATACGAAGCCGCATCAAAGATTCACTTCGAGGGCATGCACTACCGTACCGACATCGGCGGTGGTGTGGGCAAGGCCCGGTCTGCACGGGATTGACCATGGCTTCCGTCGCTCAACTGTTTCGCGCACCCAAGCGCCGGCTTCCGATGGAAGCTGTCGAAAGCATCGAGGCTGTGGCGGGCCTCGGCTTTTCGGGTTGCGCTCATGCGCGAAAGAACAGCGGGCGCCAGGTGCTCCTGGTGGATAAAGAAACTCTCGATGCGATGCAGCTTCATCCGGGAATGATTCGCGAAAATATCACGACCGAAGGGCTGAACATAAACGGCCTCGGGATGGGCGAACAGTTGCGAATCGGCCCAGTGCTAGTGCAGGTGAGCGCCGTTTGTACCCCTTGCGACCAACTCGAAAAGGTCCGGCCGGGGCTGCGTCGCGAAATGTATGGCCGGCGAGGAATGCTCTGCCGAGTCCTCGAAGGCGGCGTCATTCGCGTGGGAGACGCGATTCGCAGGGTTGCTTCGGCGGCATCAGCACAAGCCTGAGCCGTTCCGGGCCCTGTCGAGATCAAGAGCCGGGCGGATCGATCTTCCGCCTAAGCGTAGGCGCTTCCGGCGGCCGGTTCTTTTCCTGTTTTGCTTTTTCGATGGGCTCGTCTGGCGGAACAACCCAATCGAATCCGTGCTCTTCTTCGAAGGTCCCCATAACGAATCGCCGCCCGGAGTAAATGAGCGGCGCAGCGGCTCGCAAAAAGCCTGTGGCGTCGGGCGCGACGGCCTTTTGCGCTTGGCCTTTGCTGATGAAATCCACTGCCTTCAGGAATTTCGGGTCAGAGCCAGCCAACTTTTCAAGAGTTGGCTCGTTGCCCTCCAGCAGTTGCTGCAGCGTCGGCCCCTTGCATTCACCCGGATAGCACGTTTCCACTAGTTTCCGCGGCGCATGTTTTTCGGGGGGATAGATTTGCGTGAAGCGCGGCCGCAGCACACGTGTTTGCCAGTAATCGCCCCGCGTGGCAACCATGGTCTGCGTCATGCGATATTCCACGGTCCAGACTTCCGGGCCGTAGTCCTTCGGACCGAAACCGATAATCACCAATTCGAATAGCGGCTGCTCCGCCGGAAAATCCAGCTTGTGATGCAGGCGCGCGGCGAGCGGCGAGAGTTTTTCAAGAAAACCGACGCCCACGGTCTCTAAATCCGGTTCCGCTTCGCCGCTGTAACTGCCCTGGTAGCGCGAATCGGTTGCCCCAACGCGCGTGTATCCTTTGTCCAGCCGGATTGGATTTGGATCGGCGGGAATACGCCATTCTGACGAGCCCAGCAGCACGGCCACGTGGCGGCCGTCGACTGTCATGACGCGTGGCGGGGCCGATCCAGCTTCGATGGGTTCATCAATCGCAATGAATGTCACACTTTCCCGCGTGGCATGAACGATCACGCGGCCACCAGTTAGTGTTGCAACGATCTCATCATCCTTGTCCTGGGAATCTGCCGGTGTGGCAAGAACACACACGCACACGAGGAACATGGCCACTCCGAGAAAGATTTTCGGAGTCTTGCACTCGGTTTGATGCCGGCATCTGGCCGAACTCATGCTCTCCAGTTTACTCCTGGCCACGGCCATCGAGAGGAGAATCGCAGGACATCCATAACCGCAGCGGAATTTTAGTCGGGAGGTTTCACCACGGAGCCGCTTCCGCTAAAATAGAGTGCGAGTTCAAGCAAGGAAATTGGCGATTTATGGCACTCAAAAAGACGACAAACATTCATCACGGCGGCAAACGCGTCAGTGAAATTCTCGAAGCTCACGAACGTTTTTTTTCAGGCAAAAAGGATGGTATTCGCGCAGACTTGACCGGTGCCGACTTGAGCGGCGCGGACCTAAGCGGCGCGAATTTGAGCGGTGCAATCCTGCAAAACGCAAATCTCGAGGGCGCAGACCTCCGGCGCGCTCGCCTGGCGCACGCTGATCTTTCCGGCGCAAATCTGCGCAAAGCCGATCTGCGCAATACGGATCTGACGGAAGCCATTCTGCCCGGCGCGAATTTCGAAGAAGCACAAGCCAGCGGCGTGGAATTCTTCCGCTGCGATCTCTCCAACACTAACTTTCGACGCGCGCTTCTTCGCAACGCAAATTTTCGCCTGGCAAACGTGAACGGCGCAACATTCTCCGGTGCGGACATGGGCGTCACTATCCTGCGCGAAACGGATCTGACCGGCGCGGACCTTTCCGGCGTGGATCTCTCCACAACGCTGATGCCGCGCAACTACAAGCCAACGAAGGCCGAGGGCCAGTCCGCCTGAGTACGTTCTCGTTCCGGCGCATGGATATTGGCAACCGCGCGTGATAGCCTCTCGCTGAGTTTCTCTTTCGGAGTCCTGTGGCTACACCCAGCGCACAACTCGATCACGCAGCCGTGCGCGAACGCGTCCTTGAAATATTGCGCGCTCTTTTAAGCGAACTTGGCAGCGAGGGCGCGTTGCCAATGCTCGGCCCGTCATCTCGCCTCGATCACGAATTGGGTTTGGGCAGCCTGGAGCGCGTGGAACTACTTGCGCGCCTGGAAGCAGAATTCGGCGTCCGCTTGCCAGATCAGGTCGCCGCGGAAATCAACACACCGGAAGAACTCACCGTCGCGGTACTCGCGGCTCCCGGCAACAATCCAACAATCGATGAAGGGCCATCCGCGTTGCGTGCTTCGATGAGCACCGAAAGGCTGCATCGCGGCGCTTGCGATCAAGAAGTATTCGCAGCACAAACACTGATCGATATCTTGCGCTACCGCGCGCAACATGACACGGAGCGCACGCACCTCCACATCACCGAGGATTCTGACACTGGCGAAAAAACTCTTGCGCTCACGTTTGGCGAGCTCTACGCCGCGTCCCAGCGGTGTGCTGCGGAGCTAGCCCGGCGCGGAGTGCCACCCGGCGGCCGTGTTTCTCTCATGTTGCCTACGTCGCGTGCGTTCTTTGTTTCCTACGCGGGCATACTGCTCGCCGGGGCCATTCCCGTCCCAATTTATCCACCATTCCGCGCCGACCGCATCGAAGAATACGCCGAGCGCCAGGCAGCAATTTTGAACAACGCGGGAGTTTGCCTGCTGCTGACCTTTCGTCGCGCCGAGGCTGTCGCAAGGTTATTGAAGCCCCGCGTTCGCTCACTCGAATCCGTCGCCGACGCTGAAAAATTTCTGGACGCCGCCGACAAGGCTCCGCCACCTGCTCCCGGCGCCCTGCCCGCGCATCTCTCGGGCAGCCGGGTACGCAAAGCTGGCGACATCGCCCTGCTCCAATACACATCGGGCTCCACGGGTGATCCCAAGGGCGTTACCCTCACGCACGCGAATCTGCTCGCAAACATTCGCGCAATGGGTGAAGCAGTTCAACTAACGCGCGACGACATTGGAATCAGCTGGCTTCCGCTGTATCACGATATGGGCCTGATCGGCGCGTGGCTCACACTGCTATATTTCGGTACACCGCTTTGCGTGATGTCGCCGCTCGCCTTCCTCACGCGTCCTGCGCGCTGGCTCCAGGCTTTTCACAAGCATCGTGGAACGATCACCGCCGCGCCAAATTTTGCCTATGAACTCTGTGTGCGCAAAATCGCCGACAAAGAAATCGAAGGACTCGATCTCAGTTCCTGGCGCGCTGCTCTGAACGGCGCGGAACCGGTGAATCCGGAAACGCTCGAGCGTTTCGAAAAGCGATTTGCGAAATACGGATTCCGCCGCGAAGCGCACCTTCCGGTATATGGCCTCGCCGAAGCTGCGCTGGCCGTCACGTTTCCGCCCCTGAATCGCGGCCCGCGTGTGGATACCATCGATCGCGCCATTTTCACCTCCCAGGGCCGTGCTGTATCCGCAGCACCGGGCCCCACTGCGATCGCATTCGTTTCCTCCGGCAGTGCCGTGCCAAATCACGAAGTGCGCGTCGTTGACGACTCCGCGGACGAAGTTCCCGATCGCACGGAAGGTTTCTTGTGGTTTCGCGGTCCTTCCGCCACCAGCGGCTATTACAACAATCCGGCCGCGACAGAAAAACTCTTTCCCGCAGGTCCGTCAGCCGCCGATGAATACGCTTGGGTGGACACCGGCGACCGCGCCTATCGTGCCGAAGGCGAAATCTTCGTTACGGGCCGCGTGAAGGACATCATCATCAAAGGCGGTCGCAACCTTTACCCTCACGAAGTGGAAGAACTCGCCGGACGCGTTGATGGCATCCGCAAAGGCTGTATCGTCGCATTTGGTTTGAAGGATGCGGGCAGCGGCACCGAAAAATTAATCGTGGTTGCTGAATCGCGCGAAAGCGATCCGTCTCGGCGTTCCTCGATCGCCTTAGCAGTCACCAACGAAGTCTCGCAAGGACTCGGCATTCCGCCCGACCGTGTCGAGTTGATTCCGCCTGGTAGCATTCCCAAAACCTCCAGCGGAAAATTGCGCCGCGAAGAAACGCGTGGCCTCTTTATTGCAGGAACGCTTACCTCGAAGAAGGCTCCCGCGTGGCTCCAGATCGCGCGGCTCGGCACATCGGGCACGCTCAAAAATATATTTCAGGTCACGGCATCGGCTCTGCGCCGCGGCTTCGAGATGCTGTATGGCATTTATTTCGGCGTAATCTTCGCCATCTGGATCGTCCCGGCTTGCGCCGGCGTCCTGTTCTTTCGCGATTACAGCGCCGCGGGACGTTACACCTCCGCCGTATTAAGAATTCTCTTTTTTCTTTCAGGCACGAGCGTCCGCGTCATCGGCAAGGAATTTATGAACACGCCTGGCGCGAAAATCTACGCCTCGAATCACACCAGCTATTTCGACGTGCTCCCGCTGATGATGGGCCTCGGCGTTCCTTATCGTTTCGTCGCCAAAAGCGAAGTTCACAACATGCCGTTCATCGGAACGTTTCTTCGCAAGATGGGGCACCTTTCGTTTGTTCGCACCGACACAAATTCTCGGCGTGAAGCCATTCAACAGATCGAATCAGCCGTTCGCGATGGAGATTCTGTTTTTGTTTTTCCGGAAGGTACCTTCGTTCCAGAAGAAGGCGTCCGGCCGTTTCAGCTCGGCGCATTCAACGCGGCCGTCGTTACGGGAGTTCCCATCATTCCCGTTTCGCTGGCTGGCACGCGTCGTTTTCTGCGCGACGGAACGCTCTTCCCTCGCCCAACCTCCGTTACAATCACGCTCTCTCCGCCGCTGTGGCCGAAAATTTCCGGAAGCGAGACCTCCGATTGGCACGAAGTTGTTCGCCTGCGCGACGCTGCACGTGAGCAAATCGCGCGGCATTCCGGCGAACCGCTGGTCTGAAAAAGTTCCCGAAAACGGCGATAACGTTTTGTAAAGAAGCGCTTTACAAGCAAATCCGTTTGCAACTTTCGCTGTAGCCCACGCATCTCTATAGGCAACACGAAATAGAAATTGCGTATCGCCGCTTCCCTGCCTGAAGCGCGCCGCGCACGTGAAGCCGCGCATTCTGGCGCGCGCTCGCGCACTACAACACTCATTTGGAGGATTTATGAAACGGAAATTCGTCGTGTGTCTGCTCGCATTTGTTTCGCTATCAGCTGTTTCGCTCTTTGGTTCCGCCGCGTACGCGCAGGACACACCAAAATTTGACGTGTTCGCCGGATACTCCTACCTTCGCGAGAATCCATCCACTTCTGGCGTTGACGGCTTTAACTTGCACGGTGGCAGCGCATCGATTGCTTACAACGCAAACCACTGGCTCAGCGGAGTCGCTGATTTCGGCGGCTATCACAGCAACAACATCCTCGGCACTGGAGTTGACGGCACGCTTTCCACTTATCTTTTCGGCCCGCGAATTTCCTACCACCGCGATTCGCGTATCACGCCCTTTGGCCAGGTACTTTTCGGCGTTGCGCATATTGGCGGTAGTAACGGACTCGCGTTCTCCACTTCCAATAATTCGTTTGCTATGACCGTCGGTGGCGGCGTCGACGTGAAGATATCCCACCGCTTTTCGATTCGTCCCGCGCAGGTCGATTATCTCCTGACGCGCTTCAACGAATTCGGCACGGGCGGCCAAACCCAGAACAACTTGCGCGTCTCCACGGGCGTCGTCTTTCACTTCTGATTGCTACCCGTCAACTAGTCACAACGGTCATTCCGGGCGTAGGCAAGAATCTCTCGTGCCTGTCGCTTTTTCGGTCTTCGATTTCGGTTGCCCGGCGCAGGCAGAGGGGCCCATGCGGCAGGCGTGGGCCCTTGCACCTTCTGCTTCACAACACCGCTTATCGCAAGCGGCTCTCCTGAGGGAATCCCGATTCACTGCAGCGTATAAATCACCGTGATGTAGGTATCGATCTCCACCGGCTGCCCATTTAAATACGTCGGCTTGTAATGCCATTGTCTAACAGCTTCCAAAGCCGAATTAACGAACAGCGGATCGCCACTCACCACTTCCAGTGACTGCACGCTTCCGTCTGTCGTGATCACGGCGTGCAATTCCACTCTGCCGCTTCGGCGAAGCTGGTGCGCCAAAACTGGGTAGACGGGCTCGACACGACGTGTAAGGAGTGCCGGGTCGATATGCCCCACAACCACGCGCTTTTTTTCGAGCCTATCGGGAGGAGGAGATGGCTGGCGCCTGGTGTCGATAATGGTGAGCGGCCCCGTTGAGGTCCCCGTCCCTGATAGGTTAATTGTTGAGCCGGGATCGAGCGGATCGCCCGGCGGCTGAACCTCATCGTGAGTCCGAATTGTGACAGGAATGCTCGTTGGCGCAAAAAAGCCGGATCGTTGAACGTGTGCCGCGCTTTGTCGCACAGCAGCAGCGTGCTGTTGCGCCGGATGATGACTGTACGGCGGAATCGGCACTGCAATTCGTTCCGTCAATTCCGCAGGCTTCGCAAACAATGGCGCGATCACCAACGCCGCCAAGCCCGCAGTTTGTAATGCGACGGAAATTGCAATCGCGCGGCGCTTGATTTTTCTTTCTCGTGCGTGCCTTTCGGTATCCCCTTCCACCAGACAGCCATTAAAAGTGCCCGCGCAGGGCTCCGCCTTCACCCGCTCTTCGCTGGACATCACACACCTCCCAAAAGATCTGATCGTTCCCGCAAGGTTCAGGAATTTGCCGCGCCCGCCTCCGCAAGTTGCCTTGCAGTGGCTGGCGCGGCGCTCGCAGGGATGTGAGGTGCGCGCGTCCTCATGCTCTTGGACACCGCATGCCAACTTCGGTTCCCTGATGTAAGAACTTTCCGCTTACCTTTCTCTTCGCCGTGCTTACCTCTGTAGGGTGAGTAGTGCCGCCTCGCTCCGTCTATAGCGGCGTCCAGCCGGCCCCCGGCACGGCTTTTTCGCTAGATAGCAGGTAAGTACCGTTCTTTGAGCGTAATGCAATGATCTTTGTATCCTTTTTGCCCTCGGCTGCATCCTTCTACTGAGGACGTGGATCCAATTCACGGGTGACCGCAGAGCGGTCATCGGAGGGCTTTCCATGGAACGGCATAATCCCGAAACAATCGGGGTGCGCCGCACCGGCTGGGCAGCTCTGGACCGCGATCCGCAAAAGGACATCGTAGAATTTCTCTGTCCCCACTGCGGTCACCGCGATCAGAAAAATGCTCGCCGCGAGCGCACTCTTTATCGATTTACCGACGGCTTCATGCAGGATCTGCAGGGCGAAGTGACACAATGCCACTCCTGCAAGCGTTATCTGCGCGTTGTTCCGATTGTTTTGCTGCACGATCAGGACGAAACCCGGCGCTTTGCCGCAGTCTTTGCTGACGAACCGCTAACCGTCGCTCGCTAATTTCATTCAGACCAAGCTGCACGCATAAAAAAGGCGCCTCAGAATCGGGCGCCTTTTTTTCACTCCAATTTCTGGAAGCTGCGCTTACCGGTAGCGCCAGCACCCAAATCGCGCATCCCAATAGCGGTGGCGTGCTCCGTAGTAACGGTAACCATAACCGTATCGCGGAGCGGCGTACACCGGACCCCAGTAAGGACGCGGTGCGTAATACGGGCCATACACGGGACCATAGTAGCCTTGCACGACCACTGGCCCCCCAATGCCTACGTAAACCCGTGGCCGGGCCGAAGCGGTCCCTGCTCCAAAAAACGCCAGGAAGCTTCCCACCAACGCGGCCGTAAGCACTGTTTTCCTGACAACACGGCTTCCAACTTTCTCAAGTAGTTTCATTTTCTCCTCCAGCAATCCGTTCGAAGAATCATCGCCGTTCACGTTGCGCGCTTAGTAGCGGTCTCGGTCATATCGCTCGTGATGCTCACGGTATTCGTGGCGAAAATGTTTTTCGCGTTCCCGCGCTTCGTGGTTTTCATGTCGCCAGTGGCGCGCCTCTCGGCTGTTGTATCCAAACCGTTCCGCGGCTTCGTGCGCCCGCCATTCCGTGTATCGCACCTGGCGATTCCGAGAATGATCGTCCCAATCGGCGGCCTTCGCGTTCGAAGCACCCGCAAATAACATGAACCCACCAAGCACCGCGGTCGCGAGTGCCATGGTTCCCATCCACTTTTTGCCATGCCTGCTTTGCGCGTTTTTCATGTTCTCTCCCGTGTCCATGCCACGCTGGGTTGGGCTTTCGGGACACTCATAAAACACTACCGGTGGAAAAATGTTGCGTACTGTTGATTAGCGCCAAAACACAGAATTTTTGAGAGAGTTCTTTGGAGATTCTTGTTTACGTAAACGCGTCGATGCCAAAAGACACAGTCCAAAAAAAAACAAAGCGCTCCGTCCGCTCGGAGCGCTTCGCCCATTTTACTTTTTCTACTTATTGTTGGGCTGAACCCGTTTCTCTACTGATGATCGCGGTCGTGGTCTCGATCATGGTCCCTATCGTGGTCGTGATCGTGATCGTCCCAATCGCGGTCAGTGTGCCAACGCCCACCTTCCACGTCCCACCACTTATGGGAGTGTTCCCAGCAGTAATGGCGAGCCTCGCGCAATTCCTCGCGCCCACGTTCAGCCTGCTTGCTCTCATACCCGTGGCGCCTGATCGCTTCATGCAAGCGATGGTCGGCCTTTACGATTCGTTCCTGACACTCATCGTCGGCCTTCGCTCCTGGCGCTCCTGCAAAGAGCGTCAATCCCGCGGCCAATGCGGTCGTTCCAAGTGCGATTTTCCAGTTTCCTAAATTGTTTCGCATTTCGACTCTCTCCTCTCAGATGAGTCCTTCGAATGCTCCAGATAAAGTATGAAACGAATACTTGGCGTGCCATACAGCATAGACCGTAACCATCGCAGAAGATTGCAGTAAGGATTTAGCCCCGCAAGACGACGGGGCGGGCTTCAATACGCTTGAAGAAAAGGATCAACTTCCATGTGGTATTTCTCAAGGCCCGAACGGATCACTTCAAACGCATCATCAACGTTGTCGGCAAACTGCAGCAGCTTGTACTCTTCTTCGTTGATCGTTCCCCAACGAACCATGCCTTTCCAGTTCAGCACTTCATCCCAATATTTTTTCCCGTAAATCAGGATCAGGTTATCTTTTGGCAATTTGCCCGTCTGCAGCAGAGTCATCATTTCCCATAATTCATCCATGGTTCCAAAACCGCCCGGAAAAACAATCAGCGCTTTCGCAATCTGCGCGAACCACAATTTGCGCATAAAAAAATAGTGAAAATTAAAACTCAGCTCCGGACTGATGAAGGGGTTCGCAAACTGCTCGTGCGGCAACTCAATCGAAAGTCCAATGGACTTTCCTCCGGCTTCATACGCGCCGCGGTTTGCCGCTTCCATGATTCCCGGACCGCCTCCCGAACACACAACAAACCGCCGTGGCTTGGGACCCAGCGACATTGCCCACGTTGTTATTTTGTGCGAAAGCGCTCGCGCCTCTTCGTAGTACCGCGACATCTCGAGCGCGCTCTTTGCTGACCGCAACGCCGCCTTATGTTTTGCCTTTGCCTGCGTGCTCTTCCCCGCTTTTGTCTTTTTCAAGCGGCCCAACCGCGCCAGCGCATCTTCGCGAGAATCGATTCGCGCCGATCCAAACATCACAATCGTGTCGCCGATTCCTTCTCGCTTCAGTTTGGCCATGGGGTCGATGTATTCGGCCAGGATGCGCAACGGCCGCGCGGCCGTGCTTTCCAGGAATTTCGGATCTTCGTGCGGTGCCTTCGGCGCATGCTGCGGCTTGGGCTTCCCTAACTTTGCGGACATTCTCTTGCCTCCGTACCCCGTTCACACGAACTCGACACGAACTTTCATTGTAGGTAGCCCTGCCCATCGCGGCAACGCCAGCGCCCCAACCTGCGTCGAATTGAGTACACTCCACCAGCACAGTCGATTGCGGTCGTGCTGGCGTATCTGGCGGGCGAGGTGCAATGATTCTCATCGTGACTCGATCGGCCGCTCGGTCAGCCGTTGTGGTGATCGTTCTTCTCTGCGCTTCTCTGTCTGGCAACGCTCTCCTGGCCCAGGCGCCCGAAGGTCCTCTCCCTCCGCGTCCCGGCACGCAAATTCAGGCGACGCCGCCGGAAGTCCTCGCCAAACTCACAGCTCGCGTCACTCTTGTGAACACGCCCGTCACCGTGCGCGACTCCAAGGGCGTCATGATTCACGATCTCGACGAACAGGATTTTCGCGTCACTGATAACGGCGTTCCGCAGAAAATTACGCACTTTGAAGTCGGTGGCGACCCCATCTCGCTTGTCATCCTTGCCGAAACCAGCTCTCGTGTGGAGCCTTTCCTCCCGCAGCTCCGCAAAACCGGGATCCTTTTCACCGAACAAGTCATGGGACCGGAGTCTGAGGCCGCTGTCATCGGCTTCGACAACGGCCTTAAGACGCTGCAGGGGTTCACACGCAGCCATGACGCTATCCAGTCGGCGTTCGCGGCACTGGATGCGGGTGAATCCGACCTGCATCTCTTTGACGCGATGGCTGCGGGCGTAGAAATGCTCTCCGGCCGCCGCAAGCCGACAAAAGAAACCCTGGCCCCTGGCCGGCGTGTTCTGCTGATTCTCTCTGAAGCTCTCGATACCGGCAGCGAATCACGTCTTGGAGAAGTGCTCCGCCGCGCGCAACTCGAAAACATCACGATTTTCAGCGTTGGCCTCTCCACCACGCGCTCGGAGCTGCAAGCCAAGCCGCGTCAGAATGCGCCAGTTCCCATTACGCCGCCCGGTACTTTCGGCATGCCCGGACCTCCAGGCACAGCGCCTACTACCGGCGGCGGCACCAGCGGCGATATCGACCTTATTGCGCTCGCGCAAGTGCTTGTTGAACACACAAAAAGTGCCGCAACGCAGCACTCTCTCGAAATCGGGGCAGCCGCCACCGGCGGTGCTTACTATTCCACCTTTAGAGGCCGCAGCATCGAAAGCGCTATCGACGAAATCGGCGGAGAACTCCACTCTCAATACGTGCTCACGTATTCGCCCGCTTCACGCTCCGACGACGGCCAGGACTTCGGCTATCACCAGATTTCCGTTTCGCTGGTACCGGACAAAGCCAACGGTAAGAAAATCACCACCCGTCCCGGTTACTACATCCCTCCGCCGGGCTCTTGAATCAGTCACAACGCAAGTCGCCACGGCACGCATTTCGCGTTACGATTTTGAATCGTTCTACGCAATACGCTGATGGAAAAATCTCACGCCAATCTTTCGCTGCGGCTGGCCACGAGTACCGACATCCCCGCGCTCCACTCGCTTATCGAAGCTTCCGTCCGCGGGCTGCAAATTCACGATTATTCGCCGGAACAAATCGATGGCGCACTCGGCACCGTGCTGGGACTGGATACGCAGCTTGTAGCAGATAAAACCTATTTCGTCGCCGAAGCGAAGGCGGCGTGCGCTAGAATCATCGTCGGATGTGGCGGCTGGAGCAATCGCAAAACTCTCTTCGGCAGTGACCACGCCGCAGTTCGCGAACCAGAATTTCTCAATCCCGCAACCGACGCCGCCAAAATTCGCGCCTTCTTCATTCACCCTGATTGGGCACGCCGCGGCCTCGGCTCCAGAATTCTCGAAGCTTGCGAATCCGCCGCCCGCGCCGCTGGCTTCTCGCGATTTGAAATGGGAGCCACGCTGACCGGCGTTCCACTCTATCTGCACCGCGGCTATCGCATCCTAGAACGTATCGAAGTGCCTCTGCGCAATGGCGCCGCTCTTCCCATCGTTCGAATGGCAAAGTCCGACGGCACATCACCCGCGCAATGAAGCGGAATCTATGTCGAGGTCTCGACGAAGAAGCGCCTTAGCAGTTCAGTAGTGAAATACCGCGAATATAGTGACTGTGTATGCGGCAAACAGCAGGATCTCTGTCGCCAAGGGACGTGCCATCGCGCCGAATTTGCCTGCCAACGACCAAGGGCTCCTCAACACCGATTGCCACCATGGCAGTGGCCCAATCCCAACGTACGGCATCCCTTTTTACAGCATAGCTGGCTGCTATCACGGAAAGGAACGCTTGCATCAACACAATAATGATTTTTGGCTTGTTTGAAAGAATCATCAAGAAACCTGTTTTCGTGTCTACTCGTCAGCTGCATGCGGGATCATTTTTTTTTGCATGTCAAATTACGCGATCTGCTTCCAGAACCCAACTTCGCGCGAAGAAATCAACGCGTCCTTGCGTGCGTTCCATCGAAGGAAATGATCCGTCCTCGTATGCGCTGTGTGGTGTTCACGCGTTTCCCAGATCTCATGCAGCAGATACGCCGCCGGCCCTTCCGCCGAGCGATGCAAATCGTAGCAGAGGCATCCTTCTTCTTTTCGCGTCGGCGCTATCAACGCGCGAAGCTCGGCCTCCAGCATCAACTCTTGCCCGTCGCGCGGCCGCAGAATCACGGCCAGCGTCACCGCATCCTTCGGGAGCTTCCCATCGCTTCGCCCTTTACTTCCGCGCCGCGCCCGCTTCTTGCTGCTGGCCCGCTTGTTTTTTTTCTTGGCCATAATGGCGGGGATTGTACTCTAATGGCCCCCATTGGCAAGCGGAACTGCTCTCTCGCCGACCACCGCGCTACTTTTCGTCGTCCTTGCGCCCTGCGTTCAGACTGTCGTAATTCATCACCGTATTCAGCACCAGCGAATAAGTCCCCTGTGTCTCGCCGCGCCACACGGGATTGATCGAGAACATCACCACGTGGCCGTTCCCGAACGGCGCGTCTACCACCGCAGGATGCTGCGCGATGTCGCCGCCGTTTTCCACCAAACCGGAAATCAGCAAGTCCTTTGCGTCTGCATACCGCAGCACAACCCGAGCTCGCAGCGCCGGCGGAATCACTCTCGGGTTGTTGTATCGCTGCTCGTCGGTCACCGCAGGACTCTCCCAGGCCTCATTCTCCGGCTCCTCGGGAGCCTCCGTTCCCAATCTACCGACCGCGAAGTCCGGATCATCCTTCGTGCCGCGTCCCGTCGGCCGCGCTCCCTTCTCCGGTCCCAATCGGCGCCTGCGGCGCGAACCCGCAATGCTGTTCAGCGAAAATATTGGCCCGTTGTCGCAGTAGGCGGCCACTTTCTCGCCGTAGCCATACGCGATCGGGCTAGCTCCATCGATCAGGCGCGTGCCCACCACCGACCCAACGATTTTCATCTTTTCGGAAACACTCGTGCTAACCCCGCTCGTTAAGCCGACACCCGTGGCAAATTGTGCGGTATCCATCACCGTCAAAAGCACACCTCCGTCGCTTACGAATTTCTGCAGCTTCGCCACGCCGTCCCAACCTAATCCCGGACGCACGTCGTCCGTTGCATCATTTTTTCCCACGAGGTTCGGCGTCTCCGGCGTGTTTTGCCACGGCAAAGGATTCCCCCAACGGGTGGGAAGTCCGTTCACAATATTGTTCAGCGAACCGCCCCACCCGACCGGCGGGAAAAGAATCACATCGTATTTTTCGCGCAGGTCCGGGGTCTTCGCGATAGTCTGCGTGCTCGCGTAATCATACGGAATCTGCAACTTATCCAGCGCCAGCCTCCACCATCCTTCCGTCTGTGTGCTCAACCACGTGTGTAGCAGCAAAATCCGTGCGGCGCGCAATGGATGCGACTTAGCACCTGGCACAGACCCCAGGGCAACAGGTTGCAGCCCAAGCTCTCTCGTTGCTGCGTCTAGTTGTGCGCGGTCCGCGCCCTTCACCAAAATTGTTCCCGGCGCAAATTTTTTGCCGCTCGATTCAAATGCATCCTCCACGGCTTGCATGTCGGCATCTTTCAGACGGTAACGCAGGGAAGCCAGCGCCGGCTCAGCGTGGTTCTCGATTGCGAAAATCGTTCCTTCGCCCTTCACGCCGCCGGGCACCCGCACTTCCGTGACGCGTTCCATCGGAACCGCCAGAATTTTCCCGTCGGTGACGCGCGCAACCTGCACGCCGTAGAGTTCGCCGAACGTCCAGCCGGTATCGTCGTACGGCGTTTTCTGCGGATCCTCAGGGCTCCAGTATTGGTGATCGAGCAACGCATCCGCGACACGCGAGTAGGGCTGATCCATGCGAATCACATAACTTCCCGCCGGAAACGTCTTCGTCGTCGGTTCTGGTTTAGCGTCTTTCTTCTGTTCATTCTTTTCGTCAGACTTTCCTGGCTTCTTCTCTTTTTTCAAAGGCAGCGCCACGGTCACAACCGACGTCAGTCGCGAAATCTCCACATGCTGCTTTTGCAGCACCCGCAGCAACTCCAATTGCAACGTCGGCCGTGTTTCATCGGCCGGCAACAGGTACGCCGCGGGTCCTTCCGTCTTCGGTTTTTCTATGGAGCGCTTCGCCTTCGCATAAAAATTCTTCAGCAACATCCGCTTGTTTTCATTGAAATAGTGCAGCGAAACGAGCAAACCCGTTTCTTCATAATTATTGTTGTCGCGTTGCGACCACATCACTTTCGGCAGCGGTGGATTCTGCTTGTACCACGTGCGCGCGTATTCTTCCGGCTCGAGTGTGCGTTCCAGCGTGTCTGAGCCGCCGTTGCCGAACGTTTCGTACAGCCGGCTGATTCCGTTGTGCAGCGCCGCGATAAACATCAAGTATCCCGGCGACCAGGTATCGAAATTCCCGTGCGCAAATACGCCCGGCATGCCGAATTTCGTCATGTCAGCCACGTTGCGCGCCCCGATCATCTGCCATTCATCCGCCAAGATCGGGTCGATCCACGCGTTGTACGGCCCGTCCCCAATTGTGTTGTCGTAAAGATAGGGCACGGACTCGTGAAGATCGTGCAGCACCTGCGCATTCCATTGCACATATGTGTTCATCACATTTTCGGTAAGCTTCAGCGTCACGCCCATCGCGTCGCGATTGTTGTCATGCGCAACGTACTTACCCCAATAAACGAGCGGCGGATAAAAATCTTTCGGGTGCGCGAGATGCCATTTGTAGATGTCCACCATGCGGTCGCGCCCATCCACTTCCACGACGGGAGTGATCAGTGTGACGATGCCGTCGCGAATTTCCTTTACGTACGGGCTCTCGTCCACTGCGAGCCGGTACGCAAGCTCCATCAGTGCGGTAGGCGCGCCAGTTTCAGGCGAGTGAATTGTTCCGGTGATGTAATAAACGGGAACAGCTTGCGCGACGATCTTGTCGGCTTCGGCGTCGCTCAACTGCAGGGTGCGAGGATCGGCGAGCTTCGCAAGCTTCGCGCGATTTTCCTCAAGCCTTTTCAAATTTTCCTCGGACGAAACTGCCACGGCGATCATCTCGCGTCCCTCTTCGGTCGTCCCGATCGAGAAAACTTTCACGCGCGGACTGGCCTTCTCCAGCATGCGCATGTATTTGTATACATCCTCCGCATACGGCAGAATTCCCGGCGCGCCAGCCACATCGCCAAGCACCGCTTCCGGCGTGGGCACGTTCTTCGATGCCGGCAGATAGTTCACCAGCGGCGAAGTGAAAAACGGCTCCGTCGTGTACTTCTTCATTTTCGCTGTGTAAGCCTCGTCCACTGGCTGTTTCGCATCTCGGCCGGCAGCCGTCTCGCCATCAGCCCGCACGCGCGGCGCAAAAAAGACGCAGAGAACGAGGGCCATTACAAACTTCGACACGTGCCGAGGGTTCATGACATCTCCTGTGACAGAAAGAGTGCGGATTCTAATTCAATTGGACGTGCGAAGAGAAGCTTTGCGATACAACTTTTTCACTCAAGAGGAAGAAACATGATGCAGATAGGCGAAGGAACGGACAGTGTTTCGCCCGTGGCCGTCAGCTTGCCTGTCGCACGATCAATCCGGAATTCCACAATCGTGTTGCTATTCTGATTCTCCGCGAGCAGAAAATTTCCCGTGGGATCAATCGCAAAGTGCCGCGGTTCTTTTCCTCCAGTCGGAACATCGGCAACCTGCGTCAGTCGTCCCCACTCTTGATCAATCGCGTAAACGACTATCGAATCTCGCCCACGATTGGAAGCGTAGAGGAATTTACCGTTGGGATGAATTTCAATCTCTGCCGCGTCGTTTCGCCCGGAATAGTCAGCAGGCAGCATGGTAGCCTTTTGGGACGGGCCCGCGAACTCACCTTCTTTGCTTATGCCAAAGACGGTCACGCTCGAATCGAGTTCACCCAACACATACATGAACTGCTTCGCGTTTCTAACGCGCGAAATCGCCACGTGGCGTGGGCCGGTTCCCGGACTGACCACAAGAGGTCTTTGCGGGAAAGGATTGTGCGGATCAAGATTGTGCGGACCAGGAGCGGGCATAGGTCCGAGTGTTCCTTTGACGGGATCAAATCGATATGCCATCACTCTGTCGAGGCCCAAATCAGCGACAAACACTTTGCCCCCTAAATCTTTAATCCAGTGGGCGTGCGGGCCATCCTGACGCTTCTTGTTCGGTCCAGTCGTGCCCTGGTCTGTCAGCAAAGCGGTGTGTTCACCGAGCTTTCCGTCCGCCAGAATTGGATAGACCACCACGTTTCCGCTGGTGTAGTTCGCGGAGAAAAGAAATTTCCCCGTGCCATCAAATGAGAGGTGGCAGGGATCTTCTCCGAGCGCCGGCAGTTCGTTCAGGAAGGTCAATTTGCCGCTCTTCGGCTCAATGGCAAAGGCGCTGACCGTGCTGGCCTTGCCCATTTCGTTCGCGGCGTACAGATATTTTCCGCTGGGATGCACCACCACCCACGACGGATCTTTCGTCTCGCCGGCAAGTTCGAGCGCCGACATTCGCCCCGTCGCCGCGTCAAAACGAAATTCGTAAATGCCTTTGCTTTCGGTTTTTGTTGTGTAGTTTCCGACGTACGCCCGGTATTCCTTGGGCGGCGAAGCAGGTTTTGCTGCATCACGCCCGGCATAGAGCGCAAGCGGCGCACTCAGAAGAATTGTAAACGAGATAAAGCGGCGCAGGTTGTTCATGGCGCCGACAGTCTAACACCAACACGCCTACTTCTTTTCTTCTTCGTCTTCTTCCTGCAGGACGGCCGCGGCAGCGATCGAATCATCGCCGTCGAGCTTGAGCAGCCGCACGCCCTGGGTTGAGCGGCCCGCTTCGCGAATTTCATTCGCATGTACGCGAATTACTTTTCCGTGTTCCGTAATGATCATTACATCCGATTCTTCCGTCACCTGCAGCGTCGAGACCACTGATCCGTTGCGTTCCGTGGTCTTCATATTCACTACGCCCTTGCCGCCGCGCGAAGTGATCCGATATTCGGCAAGCGGCGTCCGCTTTCCATAGCCTTTTTCGGAGACGGTAAGCATCAGCGTCACGAGTGAATCCTTGATCTGCTCGTTTTCGAGTTCTTCGAGGTTCTGTGTCTCGATCTTGTGTTCTTTCTTGATGATTTCAAAGTCCGGCTGCACTGCGTCCATCGACACCACGTAGTCGTCTTTGTCGAGGTCCATGCCGTTCACGCCGCCCGCGCTGCGTCCCATTGCACGAACTTCCGTTTCGCGGAACAGGATTGCCTGCCCTTCGTGGCTGGCGAGGAAAATCATCTGCTTGCCATCGGTAAGTTTCGCGCCGATCAGTTCGTCCTTCGCGTCCAGATTGATGGCGATGATTCCTGTCGAACGCGGATTGGAGAATTCCGTCAGCGTCGACTTTTTTACCGTGCCGTTTTTCGTAGCCATGAAGACGAATTTATCCGCCGCTTCGAGGTCGCGCGCGGCAACCAGTGCGGTCAGCTTTTCATCTTCCTGGAATTTCACCAGGCTGTTGATCGCTTTTCCGCGTGTCGCGGCTGCGGCTTCCGGCAATTCATACACCTTCAGCCAGTACACGCGTCCCTTTGAAGTGAACAGCAAAATGTAGCTGTGCGCCGATGCAATGAAGAGATGTTCGACGAAATCCTCTTCCCGGGTCTTGGCGCCAATACGGCCCTTTCCGCCTCGTGACTGGTGGCGATACGTGTCCGTCGAGGTGCGCTTGATGTAGCCCGCGTGGCTCACCGTTATGAGCATTTCGGTGTCGGCGATCAGGTCTTCCAGCTTGATCTCCTCCACCTTGTCCACAATCTGCGTGCGGCGGTCGTCGCCATACGCTTTGTGAACTTCTCTCAGCTCCGCGGTGATAACCTGTTTCAATTTTTTGTCGCTCGAAAGAATTTCGCGCAGTTCGGCGATCAAATCGCGGATGGATTTCAGTTCCTTCAGAATGTCATCGATTGAAAGCTGCGTCAGGCGGTGCAACTGCAATTCGAGGATGGCGTCAATTTGCGTGTAACTGAGTCCAAGGGCATTAGCGCCTCCCGCCGCCTCGATCTCCGCTCGGTGAAATACTTGAACAGGTTTTCCTTCGCTTCCGCGCGGCTTGACGATCCACGGATCACGCGAATCACTATGTCCAGGTGATCAAGCGCCACCTGGTAACCCACCAAAATGTGCTCACGCTCTTCGGCTTTGCGAAGTTCGAACATCGTGCGGCGGCGAACCACTTCCACGCGGTGTTCGATAAAAAGCTTGATCAGCGGAATGATGCCGAGTTCGCGCGGCTGGCCCGCCACGATCGAGAGCAGGATCATGTGGAACGATTCCTGCATCTGCGTGAACTTGTATAAATTGTTCAGGATGAGTTGCGATTCTTCGTCGCGCTTCAACTCGATCACAATGCGCATGCCTTCGCGGGAAGATTCGTCGCGAACATCGGCAATACCTTCGATTTTTTTGGTTTGCACGAGTTCGGCGATGCGTTCGATCAAGCGCGCTTTGTTGACCTGATACGGAATCTCGGTGATGACAATGTTCTCGCGGTCCTTGCTGGCCTGTTCAATCGCGGCCTTCGCGCGCATGGTGAAGCTGCCGCGGCCCGTCCGGTAGGCGGCTTCAATGCCTTCACGGCCTGCAATGTACGCACCGGTCGGAAAATCCGGGCCTGGAACAATTTTTAGAACTTCCTTCAACGTGGCGTCCGGCTTTTCAATCAGCAAAATCGCCGCGTCCACAATCTCCCGCAGATTGTGCGGGGGAATGTTCGTGGCCATGCCGACGGCGATTCCGCTCGCTCCGTTGACGAGCAGATTCGGAATGCGCGAAGGCAGCACGACTGGCTCTTCGCGCGTCTGATCGAAATTCGGGATGAAGTCGACGGTTTCCTTTTCGAGGTCCGCAAGAATGTCTTCGCTGATTTTCGCCAGGCGCGCTTCGGTATATCGCATGGCCGCGGGAGGATCGCCGTCGACGGAACCGAAGTTTCCCTGTCCGTCGATCAACGGATACCGCATGTTGAAGTCCTGCGCTAGGCGCACCAGCGCGGGGTAGATCACCGCTTCGCCGTGAGGATGATAATTGCCCGAAGTGTCTCCGCAGATTTTGGCGCACTTGCGGTAGCCCCGGTTGGATGCCAGGCCGAGGTCGTTCATCGCGACAAGAATGCGGCGCTGCACTGGCTTCAGCCCGTCACGAACGTCGGGCAATGCGCGCGCAATGATGACGCTCATCGCGTAGTCGAGATACGACTTGCGCATTTCCGCTTCGATATCGATCGGAAGCAGTATTGATGTATTTGTTTCGTCTGCCATGTTCCCTCAGAGCTCGTTATTTACGGTTCTGCAGCGCTTCAACCTCAATTTCACTTGCTCATGCGTTCAAGAACGTACGCCTTCACAGTGTCGAACGCATCTGCGGTGTTGCTGAATCGCCGCATGGCAAATTCCGCCTCAGCCGCTTTCAAAAACGCATCGCATTCAGCGTCATCCACAAATTCCACGGCGACTCCGCGCTCCGTGTCCGGAGCTTCGGTCCGCACGGCACGAAACTCGCTTATGCTCAAGCCGCGTAATCCCGGCAGAGTTGTCCAGCCCAACTGGTACACCATCGTTCCTTCAATACGGGTTAAATATCCAGGTTGACCACTTCAAGTGCGTTGTCCTCGATGAATTTTCTGCGTGCTTCGACGTTTTCGCCCATCAGCGTCGTAAAGATATCCTCGGCGGCGACCGCGTCTTCCAATTTCACTTGGAGAAGCGTCCGCGTATCGGCGTTCATGGTCGTATCCCAAAGCTGTTCCGCGTTCATTTCGCCGAGGCCCTTGAATCGGGTGATCGTGAAATCTTTTTTCGCGTCTTCCATCACGTAGTTCAGCACGTCGGTGACTTTTTCTTTGGACACCTTGGTGCCGTTGCGTGCCACGGTAAACGGCGGATGATTGAATTCTTCAATCTGCTTGGTGAGGCCGCGGAGACGCTTGTATTCCGCATTCGATGCCAGAGCCCAATTAATTTTTTGGTTGTGTGGAGGTCCAAATTGAATTTCGTAGAGGCTGTGTTCTTCGTCGAACGCTACTTTGCCTTCCAGTTTGATTTTAGCCTTCTCAATTTCCTTCAGGAGTTTCTCGAGCACCTTCTTATCCTCGAAGTCGGTTTTCTTTTCAAGCCCACTTTCCGCGAGCAGTTCGACCAGTGCCGGTTCGCGCAGGCGCCGTCCAAGTTTGGCGGCCGCGGCATCGTATTCCTGCACATTAAGAAGAAACGACGTCAGCCGTGCACCCTCAAGATTGACGCCTTCCTTGGCCTTCACCACGTGATCTTCTGTGGCGCGCTTCATCAATTCGCGCGCGAAATCGTGCTCGTCGCGGATGTAGCGTTCACTCTTGCCGCGCTTCACGCGGTAAAGAGGCGGCTGAGCAATGTAGATATGCCCCCGCTCGATGAGTTCTTTCATGTGTCTGAAGAAGAACGTCAGCAGCAACGTGCGGATGTGCGATCCGTCCACGTCCGCGTCAGTCATCAAAATGATTTTGTGGTAGCGAAGTTTGCCGGCGTCGAAATCATCCTTACCAATGCCCGTGCCGAGCGCTGTGATGATGGCGCGAATTTCTTCGTGACCAAGCATCTTGTCGTAGCGCGCTTTTTCGACGTTGAGGATTTTGCCTTTCAGCGGAAGGATGGCCTGGAATTTCCGGTCGCGGCCCATTTTCGCCGAGCCGCCGGCGGATTCGCCCTCAACGACAAATAGTTCGCAGCGCGAAGGATCGCGCTCCTGGCAATCCGCCAGTTTTCCTGGCAGGCCGCTTGAATCCATGGCGGACTTGCGCCGTGTCAATTCGCGGGCCTTGCGAGCCGCTTCGCGTGCCCGCGCTGCGTCAATGCATTTGCCGATGATTCGGCGCGCCACAGTCGAATGTTTGTCGAACCATTCGCCGAGCTTTTCGTTCACCAGTTGCTCGACGTCGCCTTTAATATCGCTGTTCAGCTTGCCTTTGGTCTGCCCTTCAAACTGTGGCTGAGGCAGGCGCACGCTGACCACCGCGACCAGCCCTTCGCGCACATCGTCGCCCGAGATGCTGACTTCGTCTTTCTGTTCCTTAAGCATCCCGGCATTGGAAGCGAAGTTGTTGATCGTACGCGTAAGCGCGGAGCGGAAACCGGAAAGATGCGTGCCCCCGTCCACGGTGTTGATCGTGTTGGCGAACGCAAAAACGTTTTCGCCGTATGTGTCGTTGTATTGCAGCGCGATTTCTATCTCCACGCTGCCCTTTTTGCCTTCCATATAGATGGGCGAATCGTGGAGCGTGGTCTTCCCGCGATTGATGTGCTTGACAAATTCCGCGATTCCACCCGTGAAACGGAATTCCGCATTTTTCTCGGCACGCTCGTCGTTGAGCGTGATCTTCAGGCCCTTGTTCAAGAAGGCATATTCGCGCAGGCGCGTAGCTAGCGTGTCATAGCTGTAAACGGTTTTCTCAAAAATCGAAGGGTCCGCATGGAACGTAACTCTCGTTCCGGTTTTGCGTGTCTTGCCGGTCTGTTTCAGCTTGGAAGTGGGCTTGCCTTTTTCGTAAGACTGCTCCCACACAGCGCCATCGCGCTGAATTTCAAGTTCGAGCCAGTCGGAAAGCGCGTTCACAACGGAGACGCCCACGCCGTGCAAACCGCCGGAAACTTTGTATGTATCGCTATCGAACTTGCCGCCGGCATGCAGCACCGTCAGCACAACTTCTGCCGCCGGGCGTTTTTCCGTCGCGTGCATGTCCACCGGAATGCCGCGCCCGTTATCCACTACGGTGACAGAGTTGTCTTCGTGCACGGTGACGTTTACTTCATCGGCGTAGCCCGCCATCGCTTCGTCGACCGAGTTGTCGACAACTTCCCATACCAGATGATGCAAACCCATTTCGCCTGTCGAGCCGATGTACATCGCCGGCCGCAAACGCACGGCCTCTAGCCCGCCCAACACTTTGATGGATTTTGCGTCGTACTGATGGCCGCCGGGGCCCTTGCCTGTCACGGATTCTTTTTCTTTATCGCCCATGAACCCTCATCTCTCACCGAACAAAAAATCAAAGCTAAATTTGTTCATCCTCAGCACGCACTCTCTGCGAAGTCGCGGCGGTCGCGTAGCGAGCACCGAAAAAATCGGTCGCTGTTCTGAAGCAAGATTGGCGCGATAGCGGAAGGATTTGAGACTTCGTCCCGTGCGGCCGAAAAAAATTGCTTGGCCGACGCCTTACTCTTTGACCCCGATAGAACATCGGAGCTCGTAGAGTTCCTGCTCCATCCCGTCCCGCACACCGGGACGCGGCGAAGACTATTCCCCTGCGGCGTAATTTCGCAGGTTCGTTTCTCCAGGCTTATAAGCCCTCCGGCTCCTGGCGCAGAGCGCAACTGCGAGCTTTATAGTCCCTGGTGGACGTGTCGATTTCTAGGAGTTTTCTGCGAATCGACAACGCAAAAAGTATAGCTGAAATGGCCCGTTTTCTCAAGCCTTCGCATAGGCCTTCAGATCGCTATAAGCCACTTATTTTCTAACGTTTACGTTTGCTCCGAAGCGGATTCGCCGACTTTGCTGGCGACTCCGTTTGGGCATGAAATCCAATCGTTTTCCTTGGTGGATCGGCGTCTCCTAAACATCTTTCAGGGATCGCTTCGAAATCGCTTGCCATCTCGCCTCGTAGCGCTTTTTCCATCGCGTCCATTTGGCGGCGCAAAAATTCGCGAGCGGTCTCACAGATCGCAATCTGTGACCTAGAAATCGCGCGGGCCACTGGCAGGTCTCTCAGATCCGCATGGGCATGATGATGTAGCGGTAGCGGTAGGATTCATCGGCAAGCGGGCGCATCTGGCCGGCGCTTTGTTCGTCTTTCAATTCAATGCTGATCGGGCCCTCAGCTGCCGCGGCGAGGAAATCCAGCACATAACTGGAATTGAATCCGATCGAAATCGGATCACCTTTGTAATCTTTCTCAATGATCTCTTTCGCTTCGCCATATTCAGGACTCGAAGCAGAAATCTCAATGCCTTCTTTCGCCACAGCCAGCTTGACGGCATGCGAACGCTGGTCCGCAAGTTGCGAAACGCGGCGCACCGCGTCACTCAATTCCGCGCGCTCCAGCACCACGGACTTATTGTTGTCGCGAGGCAAAACGGCTTCGTAGTTCGGGAATTGCCCGGTAAGGATCCGCGAAATCAGCAGCCGGTGGCCCACCTGAAAGAACAGGTGGCTTTCGTCTTTCGCAAAATCCATTTGCGCATCCGAGCCTGCAGCGCTCGAAAGTTTTTCCACCTCGTCCATCGCCTTCTTGGGAATCAGCACCTTTACTTCGCCGTTCAGTCCAGCCAGCTTGTGGTCTGTCTCCGCGAGCGCCAACCTATGACCGTCCGTCGCCACCATCGCAAGCGTGTCAGGCTTCAGAATCAGCAAGCCACCGTTCAATGTGTAGCGCGACTCCTCCATCGAAATCGCAAATTTTGTCTTGGAAATCAGCCCTTCCAGTACCGCGGCTGGAATTTTCACCAGCACATGCGGCATCGCGGGCAGCGCCGGAAAATTTTCCTTCGCCATCCCGACCATTTTGTATTTCTTCTTGTCGCTGACAATCTCGACCCAATGGTTTTCGAGTAGCTTGAATTTGATTTCGCCTTCGGGCAGCAGCCGCACCAGCTCAAGTAATTTTTTCGCTGGGATCGTGCCGGCGCCTTCTTTTTTAACTTTCGCCTCGCATGACGTGCGGACACTCAATTCCAGGTCCGTGGCCGTGATCATTACTCGACCTTCTCGTGCCTCGACCAAGAGGTTAGACAATATCGGAATCGTGGTCTTGCGCTCGACGACTCCCTGTGTCGTCGTGAGCTCGTTCAACAGCGCTGATTTGGTTACGCTGAATTCCATTGATTGGCTTTCCTCGCGTGCGGTGCCGGTCGCAGACATTTAGACCTTCCTCGGGAGCCCTGATCCACTGCTGCGTACTTTACTCGTTTTTTGCTCTCGGCGAAAGCCTTACGAACCGTATTCTGGAGCGTATTCGATGTGGAAATCGGTGGGAAACTTGGCGGACCGATGCAGCCGTCACCTTCTCACCTGGCCGGGCATCGCGGCGGTTTTTCACAACTACAACTGCAACAACAAGAAGTTCTCTTTTGTTGTTCTGATCGCCCTTCAAAAACAATTTATCCCTTGTTGTGATGATGACTGCTGTGAATTTGTGGAAAGCTCAACAAGCGCAGCAACCTCAGTTTCTTGCGATGTTGGTGCACTGTGCACCGGAATGTGTGTATCTCGGAAAATTCTCGACTGAACGGCACACCATGCATTCCTTGTGATTTTCTATCCTCGCGCTTCAACAAAATTTCCCCAGCTTATTGAAACGATTTTCACAGCGTGCGATCACGGTGGATCTTGCCGTAGCGCGTTGCCACAACAAACAGCTGCAAGAAATTCTTCCAGCATTTTACGGGCTTTGGTCTTAGTGAGCCGGATTCGCAAACGCCAATTCAACGTCGCTATCAAACGCAACGCGCCTATGTCTGTCTTTGTGGGAGAAAAAGTCTACTGCAGGGCGTCCATCAATCGCGTGATGGTGCGGTTCAAATCTTTATCGGAGCGTCGCAACTCTTCAATTTTGTTGATGGAGTGCAGCACAGTGGTGTGGTGTTTCCCGCCAAATTGGCGGCCGATCTCCGGCAGCGAAGCCGTGGTCAGTTGTTTCACGATATACATCGCTACCTGGCGCGGGAAAGCAATCGCGCGCGTGTTGCTGCGAACTTTCAGATCCTGTTCACGTAGATTGAAGTGCTCGCTTACGCGTTTCTGAATCAGGTCAATCGTGACGCGCTTCTCCTGCGACGCAATGATATTGCGCAGCACCTGCTGAGCCGTCGCCAGCGAAACCGTGACGCCAGTCAATGACGCGTAAGCCATCAGCCGGGTCAGAGCGCCTTCCAGTTCGCGCACGTTCGATTTAATCGCCCGCGCAATGTATTCCGCTACATCGTCCGGCAGCACAAACCGGTCGTTTTCCGCTTTCTTCTGCAGAATCGCGATCTTGGTTTCAAGGTCTGGCGGTTGAATGTCCGCGATCAAGCCCCATTCAAAACGCGAGCGCAGCCGCTCTTCGATGGAGTTGATGTCTTTCGGCAGGCAGTCCGAGGAAATCACGATTTGTTTGTGTTGCTCATACAACGCGTTGAAGGTATGAAAAAATTCTTCCTGCGTCCGCTCTTTTCCCGCAATGAACTGGATATCGTCCACCAGCAGCACATCCACGGTGTGAAACCGTTCGCGGAAGCTGAACATTTTGTCGAAGCGCAACGAATTGATCACTTCAATCGTAAACTTCTCCGCGCTCACGTAGCTCAACCGCGCCGCCGCGTTTCGCTGCTTGATGGTGTGCCCGATTGCATGCATCAAGTGCGTCTTGCCCATTCCCACGCCGCCATACAAAAACAGCGGGTTGTACGCTTTCGATGGCTGCTCGGCAACTGCTCGCGAAGCGGCATGCGCAAATTCGTTCGACTTGCCAACCACAAAGGTGTCGAACGTGTACCGCGTGTTCAGTTGGTGATCGCTGCTTTCAAAATCGAGCTTCGATTGCTTGATACCGCTGATTGCCGCGACCGGCGCGGCGGTTACCGGCTCTTCTTCGGTGCAAACGTACTGCACTCGCATGGCTGGCACGCCAAGCTCATGAAAAACCGCCTTCACAATCTCGCCATACGTACGCGTAAGTACCTGGCGGAATACCGTCGTGGGGATCTGAACGTAAATGAGCTCCGCTTCGGCGCGATTCAGCCGGGTAGGCTGAAACCAGGTGTTAAATGTATTGATGCTCACCCGGGACTTTACGCGCTCCAGGAACTTGTCCCACAGATTCGCCGTTTCACGTTCCCTGCCAAGTTGGATAGCCGTCGTCATTTGAGCAAAAATCAAAACCCTCGCTATTTCCACAGATGTGTAAATCCTGTGGAAAGACCTTCTTGCCGTGAGTCCTACCTTCTTGAGTTACTTTTTCCTGCGGGAAGGCTGTCCGAACGCGAACGCTAGCTTGCCCCTGAATCCGCGCACGTCCCTTTCTTTCTCGACCGCCGAACCGCCTCGGTTGTGTCAGCGCGGGATTGTCTCCGATTGATGCGAAGGGGGCAAGCAAAAAGTATGGCAGGGCACGTGCCCGCGTTCACACAGCATACACAACTTTTCCACAGGCGCCAAAAAGACGAAACTCAATCCTTTGCGTCTCGCAACTCCATGCATTGGCTGAGGAAGAATCAGGCCACACCACTGTTGCAGCAAGACATTCTTGGAAGAAACGTAGAAAAACTCTCGGCGCATGCTGTGGAAAAACATGGTGGCGCAAAAATAATTATTGCTAATGTCGTCCCGAATTTCTAGCGGCGTAACATTACGTCGTTCATTTTGACAAAAAACGTTCTCGCTCGAGAACATTTTACTTCTGCTTCAGGTCCAGCCGCTCAAACTCGTAAATTCCAGCCGGGTCGCCCCCGATGAGCAGCCGATCCTTTTCGACGACCATCGCCACCGCTTCAAGCCGCGCATTTTCAGGTGTGTACAGCCGGAACGTCGCTCGCCTGTTTCCTTCCTTATCGAACCGTAAAAGCATGTTTCCCATGGCGATCCACACTTCGCCTGTCTGTTTGTCTACGCCCATTGCAGTCATCACCTGCTTGAATCGAGGCGTGCCGCCTCGCCGCTCCTGCCGTTCAATCTCTCGCCGCACTGCCGCAGCCTCCGGCATAGCGTCCAGCGCCGTGTAGCGCACATCTTCGCCAGCATAGCCGAAGCGATCGAATTGCCTTACCGTCGGCTCAGGAAAATATTTGAAGCCGTAATACAAATGCCCCAGCCCGTCGCTCGAGAGCTCGCCAAGATTCAGGAAGCGGTTCAGATCCCCGCGATTTGTAAGCGTTTCTGGATTGCCAAATTCGCGCACCAACCGCCCATTCTTGTCGAACACCGTCACCAAAGCTTCCTGTTGCATGGTTCCGACCGCTACTTCGCCTTCGAGCATTGCCGCCACCGCCACCGGCGCATTGATCGGAACCGTGCGTAAGTGCCGTCCTTCCTTCGAATACACTTGAATATTGTTTGCCGCGCGATCGGCGATGTAAATCGTGCCGTCGGCATCCACGTCGCAATCTTCGCCGAACTCCACCAGAATTTCGCCCGACGCTTTCGCCTCCGTCAGTGCCGCCGCTGGCAGTCCGGAAGCTTCGCGCATCGTCAGCAAGCGGCGTGCTTCTGGCGAGTAAACCACCAGGCCGGGCGACGGTGACGCCAGCACGTAGATCTTTCCGTCCGCGCCCTCGCGAATCTGTTTTAGTCCGGGTCCCACCGGCGCGAACAGCCGCCGCTTTGCCACCAGGTCTACGTCCACCTGCGCCGTGGCAGCGTCCACGTAGCTTAACAATAGACACATCACCGCAAGAGTCTTCAAGGCCGGGGCTGCTCCTGTTTCTATACGTTTGGTGAGACTGCCAGATAAGCCTTTAGGTTGCTTTCATTTGGCGTGGCGGTGTCTTGAGAAGAAACACCGGAAGCTTTAAAGCGGCCGAAGCGAAACTCACCAGCGAACAGCGAAGAACTCAGTCGATACGCAGCCGCAACCGTTCGATGCTGCGCGCTTTCAGCCGTCCCGCGTTGTTTCTCGGCCCATCGTCATCCGTATCGATGAGCACCGCATTCATCTGCACGTCGCCTTGCGCCACTTCAAACCGCGTCGGCAGTGCATCCAGAAACTTTTTAATGATTGCCACGCGGTCCATTCCAATTACGCCGCCATGCGGCCCCGTCATCCCCACGTCGGTGATGTAAGCCGTGCCTTCGGGCAGAACGCGCTCGTCCGCGGTCGCTACGTGCGTGTGTGTGCCTACTACGGCCGTCGCCCGGCCATCCAGATACCAGCCCATCGCGATCTTCTCGCTCGTCGTCTCCGCGTGCATATCGACCAGCACAAACGCCACGTCAGCGAACAAAGTGGCTAGCAATTCATCCACCTTGCGGAACGGATCATCAATCGCCGGAAGAAAAATGCGTCCTTGCAGGTTGATCACGGCATATTTCATGCCGTTCTTTGCAGTTCCCACGTACATCCCGCTTCCCGGATTGCCATCAGGAAAATTCGCGGGACGCAGCAGGCGCGCCTCGTGCGGCATGAACTCCATAATTTCCCGCCGGTCCCAGCTGTGATTGCCGCCGCTGATCACTTCCACTCCGCACTTCAGCAGCTCGTCCACAATCTTGGGTGTAATCCCGAACCCCGAAGCGGAGTTCTCCCCGTTCGCAATCACCAGATCAATCTTCTTTTGCGATACCAGATCGGCCAGCCGCTCGCGAACAATCTCGCGGCCCGGTGATCCCACAATGTCTCCGATGAAAAGTACGCGCATAGAGGCAATAATCAGTTCTCAGTTTTTCGATTCCAAGTGTATAAAAAGAAGGTGCCCACGCTGTGCGGGATGTTCTTAGTCCATTTGCTCCAACAAGCGTATCGGTAACGGCGTGTGTCTTCGCACCTGATCAGCAACTGCCATCGTGTCGAGGTTACGATTCCGGGGAATGAATCGCACAGCGTCCACTCTTGTTCTAAGTCGCGTTCTAGTTAAACTTATAGCCCAACACCTAAAGAAAAAAGGAGCGGACTGCTAAGCCGTGGAGAGCTAGGCCGTGAACCTCCGAATTAGGTGGGCACCACGAGCCAACCATTAGGCTTTCCTGCCCCGCTCGCTCGTCGCCTCGTCTTTCCTTGCGCTTGTAAAGCAGATTTCACAAGCGCGCTTACAAGTAAGCGACGCGCCAACGGGACAGGCCGTGCACACAGGCTGTCTGTCCGCAGCACCCCAGAGATTCATTACGGTTCAAACGGCTTTCGCACTCTCACCTGCTTCGAAGTACCGCTCCATCCTAATTGTATTCCCTCCGCGCCGCGCCGCCAAACCTCCTCACGGCTCCCATCGCCCCGGCGCTTGGGTTCCGACAAGATGGCAGTCGCCACAAACCAAAACATGCAAATTTCTTTTGAAGCAAAAAAGGCTGCCCGAAGGCAGCCCTTTTGTGTCACCGCAAACGAATCGCGGCAAGGAGTTAGAAGTGGAAGCCCACCTCAGCCGTATACGTGCGCGGCGTCACGAAGTGCGTGCCGCTGAACGTCGACAGGAAGTTATAAAGCGCAACTTCGTTCGTCAGGTTGATCACGGTGAAGCGCAAGCTCCACTTGTAGCGATCGGCGTGGAACAGGTTGTCGTGCCCGACGCTCAAATCAAACAAGTGACGCGGCGCGATGCGGGGAGGATTGTGATCGTCGTTTTCGGTTCCGGGCGCCGGTAGGCTGATGTGCGTCGATCGATACAAAGATGGATCGCAGCTGATCAGTGGGGCCGTCAGCGTCGGAACCTGCGTTCCGCAGACCAAGCCGGCCTGAATCTGTTGATCGGCCGTAAGTCCCGTCAGGTCCACGGGAACCCCTGCCTCCGCCACCGGTACCGCGCCCGCGACCAGTCCGTTGTCATACCGCCAGTTGAAGGCGATCCACGGCCAAGCCTTGTTCGGCTGATATTGCAGATGGGTCGTTTGCTGGAACTTCTGGTCGTGGTCGATGCGGAACACGCCTTGCGTCGTAAAGTCCGTACCCAACCCGCCGACTTGCGGATCGAAAAACCGGGAGTTCACGCCGCTCATCACCACGAAGGCCGTCAAGCCGTGATAGTCCGGCACGCTGGCGCGGATGGAAAACCCGCTGATTTTGGAATTGTGCCACGCGATCGGAAACGTAATCGGAGTATTGAAAAGCACCCCGAAGTCGAATGCGTTATGCGTGTATTTCCATAGATAATCGCCATCGATCACCAGGTGTCGCCCGAAAGCTTGCTGAAACCCGGCATGAAACTCATTTCGTTGACCCGAACGGATCGCACCCGGCTGGCCCAGAACGCTTGAGAACACTCCGGCGGAATCACCGAGACTCCCAACCACCAGGTTTTCATTGAAGGGAGTTTCCATAACGCGAGCGTAGGAAATCCGAAACACCGTGTTCGTGGGCTTCAGGTTGTAAGCGACGCCCAGGCGCGGTTCGATCTGGCTGTCCTGGCTGATACCGCGATAAATATCACCGCGAACCCCCAGGTTGAATGACCAGTTGCCCGCCGTGATGGTATCCTGGACGTACAGCGCAACTTCCTTGATGTCTGTGTGACCGCGAAATCCAAAGAGACTTCCGCCGCGCGTCAAATCGAACGGCAGCAAAGTGGAGCACGGGTCGGCCAAAGCCACTCCGCCTGCAAAGCATGGATCGCCGTTCGCATCTGTCAGCGAGGGAATGAACGTCGAATCCACGATCCCCAGATTGTCCTTCTCGGTTAAAAACGTGTGTTGGAACGTGACGCCTGCTTTTACATTGTTTCGCCCTTTCACGTAAGAAATATCGGAGCGAAAACCCAGGTTGCCGAGCGTGCGGTCTTGCGCGATGGTCTCGCTCTGCAGCAGCGGGCTGAAGTCGTCAAACGGATTCCCGCTTGGATAATAATTGTAATGATCGTGCCGCCAGAAAACTCCCGTCGTCAACAGCGTCGAAGTCCCGAAAAGGTGAGTCCATGTGGGAGCCAGGTTGTAGGTTTTAATTTGGGAACGCTGATCGCTGGGCCCCAGCGGGTCGCCAGTCACGGGATTCACCAGCACCGTGCCTGTGGGATCGCAATCGAACCCCAGTCCCGGTGGACATAGATGAAGTTGCGCATCGAATGAATTGGGATTCTGAAACCACGAACGCGTATATCCCGCGTTAAAGTGAATGGCGTCCGCCGGGGTCACCTGAAAATCCACGCGGTCAAAAATGTTTTGCTGGTTTCCCTTCGCGTGCGTTACCTCGACCTCGGGTGGATCAAGGAAGCGACTCGTTTGCAGGCCGCTGGCAGAAATAAAGTTGCCCAACTTCTGGCTGCCAAATGCGAGATCGAAGCCTCCCGTTGTCGTGCCAAAAGATCCATAGGACGCCCGCACGCTGCCCGTGGGAGTGGTCTGTCCCAAGCCAGAACGTGTGGTTACTTTGATCACCAGGCTCGTCTTGTCGCCAAACTCCGCGGGTGGTGCTCCAGAAATCACTTCGAGCGATTGAATAGACTCCACTGGGATCTGGTTGGAAAAAACCTTGCTCTGTTGATCCGTGATTGGCTGTCCGTCGACGGAAAACGAATTTTCCGCATGATCCCCGAGCCCGTGGAAAAGCCCGTTGGAATCCGCCACTACGCCAGGCGATCCAAGCGTCACCAATGAACTGACGGAAGAGGAAGGACTCTCAAGAGGTAGCTTCTCAAAGAGTCCGCGGTCAATGTCGGTATGAGGCGTCGAATCGTTCTCAACCAGATCCGCGCCATTCGCTTCGACGGTAATACTTGTCGACGCTGTACCGACCTTCAAACTGATCTGCAGAGTCGTCGGAACCGTTGAACGAACGTCTACGTCCTGCGTGTACGATTCAAATTGCGCCGCGCTTACCACGAGGTGGTACGGATTAAACGGCACGTTCGTGAAGCGAAAGCTTCCATCAGCGCCCGTGGTTGTCTCACGGCGGAAGCCGCTGACGGGATTTGAAACCTCAACCTTCGCTCCAGCAAGAACTCCGCCGGACGCGTCCTTTACTACGCCATCGATCGATCCAGAATTGCCCAGCTGCGCATGCGCCGGCATCGCCCCAAAACATAAACTCAACGTGAATGCCGCTGTTAGAAATGCAAAAGATGCAAAACTTCGAAAACTCTTCAACATGATTTCTCCGTGCCCAATGGGCGATGAGTGAGTAGGTTGGATCAAGACCGCTAAATAATGAGGCGGCGCGTCTTCCGCGGAGCTCATGGCGCGCGGAGGACATTTGGGAAAAGGGCAGGAATCGGACGGATTGTTCTAAACGGAGGGAGGTGCGCGGCCGGAGCGGAAAAGCGAGGACTCGTCGAGTGCAGCCGCAAAAACGGGGCGCGAATCGTGCCATCCGGAAATCTGAGGAGCGGAGGCAATTCCGCTGAAGGCGACCGTTAATGCCGGAGCATGCAAAGACTGGCAAACATGGCAAACCGTCTCCGGTCCGCCGTTATGCTGGTGTAGCAAGCTGCCGCCGCCCGCAAAGTAGAGCAGCGTCAGACAAATCAACGCCGCGCCGATGCGCCGCAGCGAAGGTCCCTTCGGTCCTGGACTGAACTTCCTCATCTATATGCAGAGTTTACACTATCCCTGCTCCTTAGACGGCCCAAACCCTACTTTCGTTGCGCCGCACACAACATAAATCCTATTGTTCTTGACCAGCCATTTCTTCTTTCCTAAGCTCAGTCCCACTACTGGGATGCTCGAAAATCGCACTAAGATCTTTCTCTCTGGCCTGTTCCTCGCTTTTCTCTTTCTCTTCGCGCAATTCCACTTCTGCGCGGACACGGGCCTTCACGCGTTCTGCTCATATCCATGCCCGGCCTGTTCTGCTTTCGGCTCAGCAATTACTTCGACTTGTCCCGTCCTCGCTCCCGTCTTTGTACTCCGTGGAATTCTGCGGCTCGATGCTGCTTCAACTCCCCTGCTTAACACGGTGAGGAGAATCTCTCCTCGCGCGCCTCCGGCCCTCTAAAGTCTTTTCTGCATCATCCCTGTCTCATCTACTCGATCTTTTCCAACCGTTTTCGAAGGAGTGCATGTATGAAATGTCTCGTTCTGCTTGTGATTCTGATCCTGCTCACCTCGTTCTCCGCTTGTGCCCAACAGCCTTCTGCCCCGTCAATCCCGCCCGGTGAAGCACGCATCCAATCCCTCGAAGAACAAGTACGCAGTCTCGCCGAACAAGTCGCCTTACTGCGCGCCGAATTGCAAACGATGCGCCAGACTCAAGCCCCCGCGATTCCCGTCACCACTCAGGTTTTGCTTACTGCCGCCCACGTTGAACCGGGCATGCTCGCCGCGACTTCCATTCATGTCGCGCCAGCGAGCTCGCAGCCCGCTTCTGCTGCAGCGCCCATCGCGTCGGCTCCCCCTCAAGTCACCCAAACACAAACTTTCGGCGGCGCTTCTTCAAACGCTAAACTGCTCAATCCCGACATCAGCTTGATCGGCGATTTCATCGGCACTGCCGGACACAACAACGTCGCGCCCGGCAAATCGCTTGAGCTGCACGAATCCGAAGTCGGCATGCAAGCCATCATCGATCCTTACGCTCGTGCCGACGCGTTTCTCTCTTTCGGCGAAACCGGCGTGAACGTCGAAGAAGCTTACGTCACCTTCACTGCGCTTCCCGCGGGACTGCTTCTCAAAGTCGGCAAGATGCGCGCCGAATTTGGCAAGGTCAACACCATCCACAATCACGCTCTTCAATACATCGACCGCCCTGTTGTCACCAACAATCTCGTCGGCGGCGAAGACGGTATCGATGATGCCGGCCTCTCGCTCACACGCTTCATCCCCGCGCCCAAGGGCTGGTTTGCTGAGGGCACCGCTCAGGTTTTTCGCGGCGATTCTGATGATGTCTTCACCGCGAAACGCCGCCAGGATCTCAGCGTCGTCGGCCATCTGCGCGCCTACCGCGATCTCAGCGAATCCACCAACCTCGATCTGGGAGTCTCCTACGCGCGCGGCCACAACAATTCCGGCGAATTCGTCTCCGATTCATCGGCATTCCTAACCAATCTTTATGCCGCCGATGCCACGCTGCGCTGGAAGCCGCTCCGCCGCGCCATCTACAACTCTTTCCTCTTCCGCACCGAACTCTTCTGGAGCGCACGCGACCAGCTCTCGCCCTCCGACATTTTCCAAACGCAGCACGCTTTCGGCATGTACACTCACGCCGAATACCGTCTCAATCGCCGCTGGACTGTCGGCGGACGCTTCGATCGTAGCGGCCACGCCGACAATGGCAACCTGACCGACACCGGTTTTTCGGGTATCCTCACCTACTGGCCCAGCGAGTTCAGCCAGGTCCGTGGACAGTATCGCTACGGCCATCTGCTGGACCCCGCGACCTCGCGTTACGACAACGCCAACGAATTCTTGTTGCAGTTTCTTTTCGTGATGGGTGCGCATGGCGCCCATCCATTCTAGAAATTTCGGAGACACGTGATGACCGCTGTAAAACCGCACACTCGCCTTTTCGCTTTGTTCGCCGCCGTGGCGCTGGTCGTTTCTTTCTGCCCTCCGCCATCGCAAGCGGCAGGCAAACTCAACGTCATGACCGCGACCACCGACCTTGCAGCCCTCGCGCAGGAAATTGGCGGCGACAAAGTGGACGTTGAATCCATCGCGCGCGGCTACCAGGACCCGCACTTCGTGGAAGCCAAGCCCAGCTTTCTTTTGAAGCTGCGCAGAGCGGACCTGCTCATTGTCGTCGGTCTCGAACTCGAAATCGGCTGGCTTCCTCCGCTCATCACTCAATCCACCAATCCCAAAATTCAAGTTGGAGCTCCTGGTTATTTCGATGCCTCACGCTATGCGAAAATTCTTGAAATCCCCACTGGCCAGGTCACCCGCGCCGAAGGCGACGTTCACCCCCTCGGGAATCCGCACTACTGGCTCGATCCGGAAAACGGTTTGCGCATCGCCAAAGGCATATCCGACAAATTCAGTGAAATGCGCCCCGGCGACTCGGCTTATTTCGCGCAGCGCTATGCCAGTTTTGAGCAGCGCCTCAAACAAGCCGATCAGCAATGGCTCGCGCAGATGAAATCCTACGCCGGCCGCAAAATCGTCACCTATCACCGCTCGTGGCCCAACTTCGCGGAACACTTCGGCCTCAATGTTGTCGGCTACGTCGAACCGCGACCCGGAATTCCTCCCAGCCCGCAGCACACCGTAGAACTGATCGGCCAAATGAAACGTGATGGAGTGAAGATCATCGTCGTCGAACCATACTTTGATTTGAAAACACCGAACGCCATCGCGCGCGACACCGTTGGCCAAGTTGTCGTTCTCATGCCCAGCGTCGGCGGCGAAAAAGAGATCACCGATTATTTCAAGCTGTTCGACTACGATATCGCCAAACTCAAGCAGGCTCTGGACACCGCAAAGTGACGCCGCACAGGCAACTGTCGCACTGCGCAGTGACAAAAAACGCGGCGTCATCCTGAGGCGAACCGATAAGGTTCGTCGAAGGATCTCAACGTACTACTCGTGCTGGCAAAGGGCGATTCGAGAACCTGAACAATGCCGTGTCATGAAGAAGAGCGCAGCAGGTCAAAAAAGAAGGAAACGCGTGAAGAAAGACGCAGAAACCGAATCTCTTTCGCTCGACATTGCTCGCGGATAAAGCGACCATAGGGGGAAATTCATCGCATGGAAATTCTCGCATTTCTGATCCTGCCCTTTATCGCCAGCCTCATCCTCACCGGCATCCACTCCTATCTCGGCGTGCACGTCGTCGAACGCGGCGTCATCTTTGTTGATCTCGCGCTGGCGCAAATTGCTGCGCTTGGCGCAACCGTCGCCGTCGTCGTCAGTATGGACCCTCACGGGCGCGCTGCCTACTGGATCAGTCTCGGCTTCACTTTTCTGGGTGCCGCCATCTTCGCTGTCGCGCGCAGCAGCCGTGGCCACATTCCGCAGGAAGCCTTCATCGGTATCGCTTACGCCGTCGCTTCCGCCACCGCCATCCTGCTCATGAGCAAAGCCACCGGCGAAACTGAGCACCTGAAAGACATGCTCGTCGGCAACATTCTCGCGGTCTCGAAAGGCGAAGTGATCAAGACCGCCATCCTGTACGCGGCGGTCGGCCTTTTTCATTTTATTTTTCGAAAGAAATTCCTGCTCATTTCGATGAACCACGAAAAAGCGGAAAGTCTCGGCCTGAATGTTCGCCTCTGGGATTTCCTTTTCTATGCCTCATTCGGATTCGTCGTAACTTCCTCCGTCGCCATCGCCGGCGTGCTCCTGGTTTTCTGCTACCTGATTGTTCCAAGCGTCGGCGCGATGCTTTTCGCGGATCGCATCGGCCCGCGCCTCGCCATCGGCTGGACCATGGGCACCGTCGTCTCAGCTCTAGGTTGCTGGCTAAGCGTCCAGCTGGACACGCCAACAGGCGCAACCATCGTCGTCACCTTCGGCGCCGTCCTCATCCTGATGTTCCTCATGCACTTGATCGTTCATCACCGCAATCATACTTCGCTAGCAGGAGCACACGCCGCCCAACGCGAACTCACCGGCGAAGGTGTCCCCGCTGACCGCCCCTAATCCACTCGATGGTGGTGCAGGCACTCTCGCCTGTTCTGTTCGCCGTTGTAGTGGCCGGTCTTCCGTGCCTTTTGCGCTCCGGTTCTTTCCGGAGAGACCGGTGCTTTGTTGTAGATGCCGGCCTTTCACGGCGACCGCGTGCGAAGGTCTCACGCGCCGCCTCGCATAACTACGCAGTTCTGTGCTCTCGGTGTCCTCTGTGTTAGATTTTTCTTGTTGGTTGTCCGCGGAGGATTGACGCCATGTCCGAACCAAGCTACGAAGAACTCAAAGCGCAACTCGCGCAACTGCAAAAACAATCCGGCTCAAAAAGAAGCGGCACTCTCGATTTTCGCGTCGGCGAAAAAGGCGGCGTCAGCGTCTATGGCCTCGGCCGTTTCCCCGTCACACTCTATTACGAACAGTGGACCCGCCTCCTCGAGGCCGTCCCAGAGCTCAAAGCCTTCCTCGAAGAACAAAAAGCCGCAGGCAAACTCAAATTGAAGGAATAAGTCGCGGACTCTCTTTGGATTCATCGGCCGCGCAGCTTGCGGATCGCGCGAAGTACTGCCATTCCGGGAACACCGATCCCGCGATACTTCGCTAGTGGACTTGTCTCTCGAGGGATCTGCTTCTTGGTTGTGTTGCCCTCGCGCCCAATGTGGGAGCGGACATTCTAGAAGCGCTTCGCCAGACGACTTGAGCCCTGTCGCCAAAGTCAACTCCTCTTAGGTCCTCGACCAGTTTTGGCTAGCAGTTACCGGGCAGTCGAAGCCGTTGCGGAAACTGTAGACTTTTGCCGTGCAGGCTCAACGACAAGCACGGAATCCATGGTTGAAGCGTGAATCGCGAAAAGCCGGCGAAGTGTCGCATCCGCGCCGGGAGCGTCGCCCGATTCGCGTTTCGCACGCGCCAGCAAATCCAGCGAAAACGCGTCATCGCTCGCCTGCTCAAGTTCAGGAATCGCTTCCTGATATTTGCGTTGTTCCACCAACCACGTGCCGCGCAACGCGTGCAACTGATCTCCGATAGACTCGTTTTCCGTGGACTCGTATCTCTGCTGCATCACGCGGATACAAACATCCGCCATCGCGGGATTCCCGGCGTGCAAGGAGCGTACTCCCCGCCACCGCCGAATCACCGCCATGTGTTCGTCGCGGGTCACCGTGGCCAAATCTGCGTCGCTGCGGATCGCATCTTCCGCGGCATCCAGATGTTTCATGGCCTCAAGATCATCCGCTTGGTATAGAGCCATCGCTTCGTGAAGCGCGGCTTCCAGGTCCGTGTACTTTTTCGATTTTGCTTCTGCTGCCAGCGTCGCGTATTCCCGGTCAGCAAACCCGTAAAGGTTTTCGCGCACGTAACTCAATGCAATCGAAGAGCGGTATTCGAGGCCTCGTCGTGGATTCGCCGCCACGCGCGCCGATTTTTCGTAAGCTTCCCGCGCTGCTCCTTGATTCCCCAGCAACGCGAACACGTCTCCCAATTCATGCTGTGAAGGACCGAACGTAGGATCTTTTTTCAATGCGGATTCAAAATGCGCGCGAGCCTCGCTGTATCGGCCCGCCTTAAAAAGAATATCGCCGTAAGAATCTTCCGGATTCGGATCCGCCGGCATCGCCGCAATGTACTGTTGCATCAGCGCTTCCGCGCGTGCCATGTCGCCCATCGCTGCATACGCGTAGCCAAGCCGATTCAGGACCGGTGTGAATTCCGGATCGAGCACCAGAACTTTTTCAAACAGAGGAATTGCGTGCTGTTGGTCGCGCTGGTCCACAAACCAGCGTCCCGCCAGATACAGGACAAATTTGTCGCCGGATTCTCGCTTCACCAGATCGTTCAGATTGGAAATTGCCCCGATCTGATCATTGTGTTTCAGAGCGGCCACCCAGCGGACGAAAAGCATTTCGCTCGGAGACGCTTTTCCAACCAGACTCTGCGCGCGAGCAAGCGCGTCTGCAGCCTCGTGCGAATCCGTTGCGTAATATGCAAGCAAACTCCAGCCTGCGGCAAAATCCGGGTCTTCACTGACCGCCGTGCGCAAGCTCTTCAGGCATTCGTCCAGCCGGTAATTCCCGCTCAAAATAATCGCCTGGCCAAATAATTCGCGTGCGTGATCGGATTTTGTAGTCAGTCGCATCTGCTCAATGGAATTTTTAGCAGAGGACTTTGCGTTTGCTGAGTGCGCCGCTTGCTGCGCGCGCAATCCCGCGGCGGAAAAACCAAAAACCACCACGGCCAGAAAACTGAGCCCGCGCTTCATCGGAAAGCATCTCCTTACCGGCAAACTCCGGCCCTATTTTTCGATGCTAGCAGGCGCGCCGCAGGAGAACCGCCTGTACCAAGGTACAGTTGAATCGCAACAGTTATAAGCGTCCAGCAATTCCGCGCATATATAATGTGCACGCACGCGCACACACAGTGGCGGGGAGAAGAGCCATGAAATTTCGGCGGTTTGGTCGGACGGGGTGGCAGGTCAGCGAAATCGGCTACGGAATGTGGGGCATGGCGGGATGGACCGGTTCGCAGGATGCCGAATCCCTCGCCTCGCTCGAACGCGCGATCGATCTCGGTTGCAATTTTTTTGATACCGCGTGGGCCTACGGCGACGGGCACAGCGAAGAGCTTCTTGGTAAAGCGCTGCGCGCGAACGCGGGGAAGAAATTGTATGTAGCGACAAAAGTGCCGCCAAAGAATCGACAGTGGCCGTCAAGGCGCGCATTCACGCTGGATGAATCGTATCCACCGGATTATGTGTTCGAGTACGTCGAAAAAAGTTTGCGCAACATCGGCACGGACACGCTCGATCTGATCCAATACCACACCTGGGAAGATCAATGGCTCGATGACGAACGCACGGCGCACACGATTGAAAAATTGCGCGAGAACGGAAAAGTTCGCGCCGTCGGCATCAGCATGAACCGCTGGGAACCGTGGAACGGAATTCGCGCCGTGAAATCCGGGCTTGTGGATGTGGTGCAAGTCATCTACAACATCTTTGACCAGAACCCCGAAGACGAATTATTTCCGGCATGCCGCGCGCATGATATTGGCGTGATTGCTCGTGTGCCGTTCGACGAAGGCTCACTGACGGGAACGCTCACAGCAAAAAGCACGTGGCCAAAAGAAGACTGGCGCAGCACATATTTTGTTCCAGAAAATTTGCAATCGAGCGTAGAGCATGCCAATGCCTTGAAGCCGCTCGTTCCTGCCGATTCTTCCATGCCGGAGATGGCGCTGCGATTCATCTTGAACAATCCTGATGTGAGTACGATCATTCCGGGCATGCGAAAACTCCGTAACGTCGAAGCGAATATCGCCGCAAGCGACCAAGGCCCGCTGCCCGCCGCTCTGCATGCGGAATTGCAAAAGCATCGCTGGGTGCGCACTCCCACCGAGTGGAGCCAATAAAAAGAGTGATCAGCGATCGGCGCCGAGTGTCGACGCGAGCCGAGAAAATTGGGGAACCACTGAATGCGCTTTAGAAAATTTGGACGGACGGGCTGGGACGTAAGTGAGATTGGCTACGGCATGTGGGGCATGGGCGCGTGGAGCGGTTCGGAAGATACGGAATCGCTCGGGTCCCTGCAAAGGGCAATCGATCTGGGATGCAATTTCTTTGACACGGCATGGGTGTACGGAAACGGCCACAGCGAGAAATTGCTGGAGCAAGTGTTGCGCGCAAACTCGGGCAAGAGAATATTTGTCGCAACGAAAGTGCCGCCGAAAAATCAGAGCTGGCCCGCGCCGGCAAATTCCACGTTGGACGAAAATTATCCACCAGAGCACATCACGGAATACGTCGAGAAAAGTTTGCGAAATCTGGGACTCGAATCGCTGGATTTGATCCAGCTGCATACGTGGAACGACAGTTGGCTGGAAGATGCGCGAATCGGCCCGGCGATCGAGAAATTGAAAGCGAGTGGAAAAGTGCGCGCCGTGGGCATCAGCTTGAATCGCTGGCAACCGTGGAATGGAGTGAAAGCGGTGCTCGCGGGCCTCGTCGACTCCGTGCAGGTGGTGTACAACATTTTCGACCAGAATCCCGAAGATGAATTGTTTCCGGCGTGCCGCGAAAAAAATGTGGCGGTGATTGCGCGCGTTCCGTTCGATGAAGGAGCGCTGACCGGAGCGCTGACCGCTTCGAGCAAATGGGCGGATGGAGACTGGCGCAACTCGTATTTTTCTGGCGGAAAGTTGCAGGAAACTTTGAAACGCGTGGATGCGCTAAAGCCATTGTTACCTGAATCGGCGCAGGACAAAATGGCGAATGGTGGAATGACGCTGCCGGAATTGGCGCTGCGATTCATCTTGAGTAATCCCGATGTGAGCACGACGATTCCCGGGATGCGCAAGACGCGCAACGTGGAAGCGAATCTTGCAGTCAGCGAACGCGGAGCATTGTCTGAATACGCTTCCGCGTATTTGCCTGCTGATCTGCTGGTGGAATTGCGCAAGCATCGCTGGGAGCGCAACTCCCGAAACATTTTCCGGTAAAGTGAAAAAGAAGTTGCTGAGTTTCCTTGCGGGCCGCTAAGAAGAAATCATCATGGGCTTCTATCGGGAACACATCGTTCCGCACCTGGTAAATCTCGCGATGCGCAACAGCGAATTGTCGCCGTACCGGGAACGGGTGCTTCGAGCGGCGGAGGGGCGCGTACTTGAGATTGGCATTGGCGCAGGTCCGAATCTGAAATTTTATCCGCCGCGCGTAAAGGAAATCCTCGCATTGGAACCGTCGACGAAATTGACTGAGATGGCCCGCCGTCGAGCCACCGATTCTTCCCTTTGCGTGACATTCCTCGAAGCGTCGGCCGAGGCCATTCCGCTGGAGGGCAGCAGCGTGGATACCGTGGTGATGACCTGGACATTGTGCTCCATCGCCGATGCCTCAGAAGCCCTCCGTGAAATGCGGCGCGTGCTGAAACCAAGTGGACAGCTGCTGTTCGTTGAACATGGGCAAGCGCCGGAAGAAAGCGTAAGAAAGTGGCAGGACCATTTAACGCCAGTGTGGAAGCGCATTGCCGGCGGCTGTCACTTGAACCGGCCAATTCCTGCGCTGCTCGAAAGAGCGGGCTTTCATATTACCCACCTGACGACCGGCTATATGAAGGGTCCAAAACCGATGACGTTTCTTTATGAGGGCAGCGCGTTGCGCGATTAAGCGGTTTGTTTGAGAGCGCGTTCGACGAGGGTGAGGCAGCGTTCGGCTTGTTCGCGCAAGAGTTCTTCCTGTTCTCCACGTTCGCGAAGGCCGCTGTGGAGTTCGTCGGCAATGGCGAGAGCGGCGAGGACGGCGGCTTTCTGCGTGTCCACAGTGCTGGTGGCGTCAGAGATCGCGCGCATCTTTTCATCCACATAGGCGGCAAGTTTCTGGACGTAAGCGGGATCGAGATCGCCCGCGATGGAATAAGTCTGGCCGTAGATCTGGACTCTGGTGGGTGATGGCATCGAGTGCGCCGGGTTTCGCGGCTAACGGGAAAGTTAGCATAAAAGTTTGCGCGCGGCGACCGTGACTGCGGCAGCTGCTGTTTGAGCGATGTATCCCGTTGTACATGGCCCCGGTTGAAAAACAAATTAGATGCCCGTAGGACCTGCAAGGGCGGCCTTTAAGTTAAACGATAGTGGCCGTTGCCGAGGAAAGTGCAGGAGAGCGAGGCCGCGGAGGACTTGGAGTTGTTGTCGGATTTTGGGGCGGATGTTGTGATTGTCCGGATGAAGTCTGGAGAGTTCTGGTTCGAGTGAATACGCTTCGGCCAATAGAAATTCTCTTTTCTCGAGAAAATGAATGGCGTTGGGTACCTCAAGGGTCCAGCAACCGCAGTGCGGTTCCATGATCACGGAATACTGGAGCGCGGCCTTCGGTGCCAAAGTCAGAAACTAGACGCGCCGACCGATGTAATTTTCACGTGGAAGGCGTACGTGCGGCTGGGTGTTTGCTTATGGCAGGTAGGCGGAGGTGGAGGTTGGAGTGAAGTCGAAGCGGATTATGGCGGACGGGCTGGCTCCGGAAGCAGCGGAAGAGGATGGCGTGGCGAATTGCCATTGGCGGGCGGCTTTTAAAGCGGCGGCAGCGAAGAATTGGCTGGGGGCAGGATTTGCGAGTGCGGCGGTGGAGACGGTGCCATCGGGATTGATTTGTACGCGGACGTTGATGCGGACGGTGCCGCGAATGGTGGAGCGCGATTTTTCGGAAACTTCGGGGAGGACTTTGCGAAGAACCGCTGGGGAAAGCGGCTGGGAGTTAGAGGATGACGGAGCCGCGGGCGTGACAGCCGAACGTGGCGGTGCGGACTTGCTCGTGCCGGAAGGAGAGCTTGTTGCTCCTGAATTGGACGATGAATTTGTTGTGTTCGTGCGCGAGTTTGCGTTTGGCGATGAAGGAATCGCATTGGACGAGGGGGCGTTTGTCGCGGACGAATTTCTGGATGGCGCGGGACTGGAGGTTGCGGGTGAAGTTGTTGCGGCCGTGGAAGTGGAATTAGCCGGAGGAATTTTCGCATCGCGCGAGGCTGAATTTTGCGGAGTGGAAGACGTTGTGCCTGGGTTCGCGGAATTTGGTGACGACGAATTGCGAGAGCGGAGAAAATAGCGCGGCACGAACAGGCCGAGAAGGATTATGGCGGCAGCTGCGCTGACGAGAAAAAGTTTATTGGAACGAGTGGAAACAGGAGGGTTGCTGCTGATACGGCGCGGTCCGCCGATGGTGGCGTTCACTTGTGGAAGCGAAGAGACAGGAATGCGCGAGCGCGGTACTTGCTGCGCGGCATTTGACCCCGATGATGGTGACCGGGCTGGCGGCGAGACAGGGGAGAGTGGAACGGCAAGCGGATCGATTTCCGGAAGCGGTTCGCGTTGCGCGGTGCCAGATGACGACGTTGCAGCGGCGGCGGGAGCAGCTTCGACTGCCGCGATAAGCGATTCTGGAGAATCGGGTGACTCGGGCGGACGAACGTAAGGAGAACTCACCCCGACCTCAGTGTTCGCCGCTTCGTTTGTTGCGGGGCTTGCAGTGTTTGCGGCTGAAATTGTAGCGAGAGTGGCTTTGCGTTTTGCGACGAACTCCGGATCGAGCAATGAGCGCACTTGATCGAGCGTGATGCGGAGCGTGGCATCTTCGACCAGGGCGGAGCGAACGATTTCCGCAAAAGGCGCGGGAAGATCGGGCAACGTGAACTGTCCGGAAGGTTCGCGCGCGGGGAAATCCTTGGTGAGCGTTTCGCAGAGCGCGATGCCGAGCGACCAAATGTCAGCCGCGGGGAACAGAACGGATTCAGGCGCGGCAAATGGAGCGGCGAGCGGCCACGCGGAGGAAGATTCGCCCGCGGGCAGAATGCGGTCGGCGGAGAGTTTTACGTCGTCGCCGGTGGCGTGAATGTTGGAAGGCTTGAGCCCGGCGTGAACGAGTCCGTTTTCATGTAGAAAATCGAGCGCGGGAAGAACTGCGGCGAGCATGCCGCGAGTTTCGTCTGGTGTGAGCGCGCGGCGCGGAAGAAGTTGGCCGAGATCTTCGTCGGCGAGTTCGGTGACGACGTACAGGCACGGTGCGCCGTCAATCGTGCAGCGGCCAAAATGAAGAATGCGCAGAAGTCCCGGATGCGAGAGAGCGGCAGTGGCGCGCCAACGGTCGAGTTGAACGTCGGAGTTGGACGGATCTTCAGGGATGAGCTTGATCGCGGCGTCGGATGCGGAATCGCCGGGCCGCGCGGCTTCGCTGGAAGTGAGAAATACGGCGGAGTTCGGCGAGACGCCGAGAAGTTTGCGGAGCGCGAAGCGGCCGTCTGCAAGCTGGCCTAAAAGATGTTGAGCTGTGGCTGACATGGGCACCTGCCGGTCCGCGCGCGGGGTGGCGTGCGGCAGTAAGTTAAGAAAACAAAATTATAACTGGGCGCGCAAGAGGGTTTCAGAGTTTGTACTTACAAACCCTGAGTTGCAAGGATTTCTTGCGCGATAAGGCCGGGGAGGCTTCTAGGGATTGTGACGGGGACGAGCGGGAAAGGAAAGAGGGTTGTGCGAAAGAGATAGCAGGCGCCGAATGTCGCATCGTTTTCACTAGCGATGCCACGAACAAAGTCGCCGCCTCCACGCGAAGTGCGGGCCAGGCAGACGGTGGACGCTATAAAGGATGAGACGGGGCGAATGGCGGCGATCGCCGTCTGCGTTTACGAGCCCATCAGGAAGAGCGGCTTGTTGGCGAAGCTGGTGTACTGCGGGCGCAGGCGCTCGGTGTTGTATTGTTCCTTCACGTTAACAAATTTTTTCGAAGCGGTAATGGTCGCGATGGGTACGTTATCGTAGCGTCCTTCTTTAAGGACCACCAGACGGCCAAAAGTTTTGTTGATGATGAGGTCGAGCGCGAGATTGCCGTAGGCCATGGGCACGATGGAATCGAGAGCGTCGGGATCGCCGGAGCGAACAAGGTAACCGAGCTTTTGGCTGATGACGTCGATTTTTTTGCCTTTGTTGAATTTGGCGGAGCGGTTTTTGACTTCTTCAGCGACGATATCGCCGATGCCGCCAAGCTTTTTGTGGCCGTAGGCGTCCGCGGATTCGCCTTCAAAAACCATTTCGCCGCCTTCGAACATTGCGCCCTCGGAGACCAGGACAGTGGCGTAGTGGCTGGGATTTTTGTGGCGGTCAGAGACGAGCCGTTCAGTGAGATTGTCGATGTTGAATTTATGTTCTGGAATCACGCAGCGATGAGCGGCTCCGGCCATAGTGGGAAGCATAGCGGTGAAGCCGGCGTAGCGACCAAAAACTTCCAGCACGAGGAAGCGTTCATGCGAGCCGGCGGAAGTGCGCAGATCGTTTGTCAGCTGAATGGTGCGCGTGACGCAGGTGCTGAAGCCGATGCAATAGTCGGTGCCGGGAACGTCATTGTCCATGGTTTTGGGAATGGCCACGACTTTGAAACCTTCCTGATGCAGGCGAACGCCGTAACTGAGCGTGTCATCGCCGCCGATCGGCACCATGTAATCGACGCCGAGCCATTCAAGATTCTTCAGGACTTCGGGAGTGAGATCGTTTTTCTCGGCGTTGTACTGGCTTTTGAGATGTTCGGGCACGTTGGCTTTGTTCGTGCGGCCGGGGTTGGTGCGAGAGGAATGCAGAAACGTTCCGCCGGTGCGTCCGGCGCGATTGACGATGTCTTCGGTGAGGATCTGGAAGTTTTCAGAATTGTCGTAGGATTTGTCGCGCACGATGTCGATCAGGCCGCCCCATCCGTGGCGGAAGCCAATGACTTGATAGCCTTCACGGAGCGCGCGGAAGGTGACTCCGCGAATCGCGGGATTGAGTCCGGGGACATCGCCGCCTCCGGTGAGGATGCCGATGATGCCTTTGCGGGTGCTGATGTTAGACATGAGTGAGCCCTTTTGAGTGAACTTGAACAGACGATTTTACACGAGACGCGAGGAAACCGGAGAGAAAGTGGAGGCGTCCAAGAAAAACACGAATTCATGAAATTGTAAGAAAGGGTCGGGAATTCGAAAGCACTATTGCGGTAGGGACCGGAGGGTTCATGCGGACGAAAACGAAGGTGCTGGGAGTGGTATTGGGATTGGCACTGGTGCTGGGCGAGCAGGCATTTGCGTGGAATGACCGCGGACACATGAGCGTGGCCTACGTGGCATACAAGCAATTGAAGCCGGCGACGCGGGACCGAGTGAATGTGCTGTTGAAGCTGAATCCGAAATATAACGATTGGGCGACGACAGTGGATCAGCAAGTGCCGACTGCTTCCGCGGACGACAAAAACCTGATGATCTTCATGATTGCAGCGACCTGGGCGGATCAGATCAAGCGGGATTCGACGTACACGAAAGACGGAAGCCAGAACGGAAACCGGCCTGACGGAAGCCCTGATCCTGCGAAGAACACTGGCTATGACGATTTGCTGATGCACAAGTATTGGCACTTCATCGATACACCGTTTACGACCGATGGAACTACCTTGCCGGCGATTCCCACGCCGAATGCGCAGGAGCGGATCGCACTGTTTCGTGGAGTGTTGGCGGCGGCGACTGCGGCGGACGGGTTGAAATCGTACGATCTGACCTGGCTGCTGCACTTGGTTGGCGACATTCATCAGCCGCTGCATGCTTCAACGCGCGTGAGCAGCACGGATCCGGACGGCGACGCGGGCGGAAATCTGGTGAAACTCGACTGTTCGAAGTGTCAACTCCACGCGTTTTGGGACGATTTGCTCGGCAAGCAAAACGATTTGAAGACTGTGACGAAGGCGGCCAGAAGGCTGCCGAAACCCAATGCGGCGCTGGCGGCGAAGTCAGACGAAAAAGATTGGATTGCGGAAAGTTTCGAGGAAGCGCAACAAGCCGTTTACACCACACCAATCGCGGCCGGCGACGGACCGTTCACACTAACGACGCAATACAAGAAAAACGCCGGGAAATTGGCAAAACAACGAGTGGCCTTGGCGGGAACGCGGCTGGCAAATCTGTTGAATACGGAGTTGAAATAAACCAGAAGCGCAAAGACCCCAGCCTAATAAGAAGACGGCCAGCTCCTGCAAAAAGCGAAAAATTCGAAAGGCTACAACGGGCGGCGGATGCCAAGCTTGCGAATGCGCGCCTGGAGCGTGGTGCGCTTCATGCCAAGAAGGTTGGCGGCACCGCGCGGACCGGCGATGCGCCACTCTGTCTGACGAAGCGCGCGAAGAATATGTTGGCGCTCCGCTTCTTCCAGCGTGGCAACGGGGGCCGCGGTTGACGCGGCGAGCGGAGATTCTTCCGCCTCAGGCATCGCAGGGGCGTTGCGGAGCTCCGAAAGCGGCACGCGAAGTTCCTTGCCGGGAGAAAGAATCACGGCACGTTCAAGAAGATTTTCGAGTTCGCGAATATTGCCGGGCCAGGCATACGAAACCAGCGCGTCCATGGCGTCAGCAGGAACGTACTGAACAGTTTTGTTGAGGCGGCGGCTGAATTTCTGAACGAAGTAACGTACCAGCAGCGAAATATCCTCGCGGCGATCACGAAGCGGCGGAATCTGAATGGGAAAAACGTTGAGGCGGTAGAAGAGATCGCTGCGGAATTTTCGCTCGGCGACGAGACGGCTTAGGTCAGCGTTGGTGGCGGCGACGAGGCGAACGTCCACGCGAACCGTGCGCGTCGCTCCCAGGCGCTCGAACTCCTGTTCCTGAAGAACACGGAGTAGCTTGGGTTGAAGCTCAAGCGGAATGTCGCCGACTTCATCGAGGAAAATGGTCCCGCGATCGGCGAGTTCAAAGCGGCCGACTTTCTGGCTGACGGCGCCAGTGAAGGCCCCTCGTTCGTGGCCGAAAAGTTCACTTTCGAGAAGGCCAGAAGGAATGGCAGCGCAATTTATCTTCACGAACGTGCGTTCCCGCCGTGGACTTAAATTGTGAATGGCGCGTGCGATAAGTTCTTTACCGGTGCCGGTTTCGCCGAGGATCAGAACGGTGGTGTTGCCGGGGGCAGCGAGCTCCACTTGCGCCAGAGCGCGTTTGATGGCAGGACTCTCGCCGACGATTTCCTCGAAATTGAATTCGCTGCGAATTTCTTCCTCGAGATAGAGTTTTTCGACGGCGAGTTTGTCTTTGAGAGAGTCGATTTCCTTAAAAGCGAGGGCGTTTTCAACGGCAATGGCAATTTGGGCCGCGACGCGGTTAAGAAGATCGGCGTCGCCGTCGGAAAAAGCGTCCAGACGCCGACTGGCAAGATTGAGAGTACCGAACGCGCGCCCTTTGCTGAGCAGCGGAACGCAGCATACAGACGTGAGGCCTTTTTCTCGGAGAACGCGGACGAGCTCGGCGGGAAACTGATCCAACTCCGCGCCATGAAAAATGGTGGGCTTCCCGGAAAGCATGCAACGGCCGGCAGGAGATTGATCGAGCGCGACGGAGACTTCCTTTCCGGCAAAGAGGGTGTCAGAGCCGTCGAAATCGAGCGCGTGCAGCTTCAGTCGGTTGGTCGCGACATCAAGCAGGGCCAGGCTGGTGTAGTCATGATGAATCACGCGAGTCAGCGCAGAGACGATGCCGCGAAAAAGATCGCTAAGCTCCCGGCTGGTGACCAGGACGTTGTTGATGTCGAGCAGAACCTGTAACCGGTCTCGCTGTTCGGCGAGCTCTCGCTGGTAGGCCTGCGTGGACTCGAAGTTGAGCGCGTTGTCCACGGCGACGGCGACCTGAGCCGCGACGCGTTGCATGAATTGAATATCGGAATCGGAAATCGCCTGGGGACGCAATCGGCCGAAGCCCATGGAGCCGAGCCGGCGCTGCGCTGTCGTGAGCGGAAGGGCGGCGAAGGATCGGACGCCCTCTTCGCGCAGCCGCGTAAGAAATTCTCGAAAGCGCGTTTCGGTCAAGACATCTTCAACGATGAATGGTTGCTGTGTTTGCCAAACCCAGCCGGAAGGACTGCCGTCGACGGGATGTTCCATGCCGAGAGGCTTGTCGGTTTCGAGACGGGTTTCGAGTACATGAAGCCGCATGACATTCTTGGCGGGATCGTGCAACACGAGAGTGAGAAAATCGGAATCGACGACGGAATGCAGACGGAGGGCGAGCTCATGGAACAGCGTCTTCAGATCGCGATGCTGCGCGATGATTTCGCTGACGTCGAGCAGCGCTTCCAGTTGGCGCCGGGAGTGATCAAGCACCGGGGACGAAACTGCCTCCGGCGGAGAAATCGTGGGATCCGCCATGCAGCGAGAATAACACCGCGAGGGAGACCGGCTCAACCGACGCCAACGGGCAGTCGATCATCTTCCCACGGCGCCACTACACATCCAAACATCCAAAGGAAGATGATTAAGTGTCGTTACAGCCCATCACCGGAATTCTGAGGCGTTACCTGGGCCTGCCGGAAGAAGGCTTTTTTGGCTTTTTTCTGCCTCTTTGACTTCTTCTGGCACGCGCCCTAAGATGCCATGAAATAGGCGGTACCCTCCGCATGATTGGCCAATCTCTCGGCCATTATCGCATTTTGGAAAAGATTATCTAGGAAGGTTTGATGAGTCATTGATTGAGTCGAGAAAAGCCGTTGAGCTCGATCCTCTCTACATCACGCATGGAATTGTGCTCGGAAATGTTTTCTACTATCGCGGCGATTATGATGCGGCGCTGAAGGAATACAACAAGGTCTTGGACATGGATCCCAATTATTGGTTGGCACACGGCTCTTTAGCGCTCACTTATGGACAAAAAAAGATGTATACGGAGGCCTTCGCAGAGTTGCAGAAAGTGATGGGCGCATTTCCCCACAGCAATTCCACTGCGGTCTTGGGACAGCTCAAAGCACTATCAGGCGAGAAGGCAGAAGCGCGAAGAATCGCTCACGAATTGCAGAAGCGTTCCAAGAAAGAATATGTTTCTGACTATTGGTTGGCTACTATCTACGTCGCCCTCGGCGACAACAATCAAGCGTTCCAATTGCTTGATAAAGCGTTCACGGAGCGCTCGCAATGGCTCGTCCAGTTGAAAGTCGATCCGAGATTCGCCAACCTGAGGTCTGATCCCCGATTTCCGGATCTTCTACGCCGCATCGGCCTTCCGACGTAGTCCTCAGTATTTGTTGCGATGTGCGAGATCGATACGCCAAAATTCATCGATTCTGAACGTGAGCGGAAACCGAGCCTCTCGGTCAGTACCTTCCAAAATAACGAAAATAAAAGGAAGAAGGCACGATCCACGCGTTTCGTTCTGCGTTGGACCATGCCTTCTTCCCGCGGGGGTGAGGGCCGAAGCCGGCCGGTAGACAAGATAAAGCTTCCGGATGCTTCAGCGGGTGACCGTGGCCGCGAGGACGAACTCCTCCGCCGGATTATGATTCTTCGCCAGTTGGACTTCGGCGCTGGACTTCGGGAGCTCCCGGCCCCTGTCGTAGCCTTGCATCCAGACCTGGGACAAGAAATAGCGGCCAGCCAAGCTATGGAAGACCAACTTTGTTTTGTCCGAAGGACGGAAGGACGAGCAAGACTGTGTGAGTGAAAGGATGGCGGACTTGCTGTCATCCGAGCGGATCACGATTGCCTGGTTGGTGCGGCCTTCGGAGACAACCATGTATTCTCCGGCGGGAAGAATTTGCTTCCCAACGACGAAATCAAAGGGGATGTTTGCCTTGACGCGAGTTTCCTGCGCCTGAGCGGCGGAAACTGCGAGAAGCAATCCCAAACCAAGAAAACCAAAGCGTAAGCGATTCATAAAACCTCCTCCGAAAAACGGCGAACAGAAGGCCGGGCCGCTGCGACAAATGCCGACTGCCGAGGTCTGCTGCTTTCGTCGTTCTGGTGTTGTCGGTGGCTTTGATAACCAGGGACATACGGAGAGAATGCAGGTGGAGTGCCAGCAGAAGAAACTGGTGAAGTGTTCGACGGTCAAAATGTAATGCATTGATGAATAAACAGGTTACGACGATGGCCTCAGGACCGGAGGCGCGCAGAAACGCTGATGGAGCCAGTTTCACTAACCCGTTGGTTAGTGACAGCCCGCCGAAAGGCTAGCTCCTTCAGTAGCGGGCCCCGAAGCCCGGAAAGTGTGATAAAGAACAGCGTGGGAATAGGAATGAATCCCCGGTTGATTGGCGTTGCTGGGCCCTTGGAAGGCAGCCTGTGTGTGCTGCCCGAGGGCGAGGTTTCGATCGGGCGCGATGCAGCAAATCAGTTGTCGGCCGGCGACGGGTCGCTCTCAAGGCGACATTGCGTCGTAAGACGCGAAGGCGCCAAATGCAGTGTGCGGGACGCGGGCAGCCGTAACGGCACGCGGGTGAACGGCGTGCCGGTGGACGAACAGCAACTGACGCACGGCGACCAGCTATCGGTTGGGTCCTCGGTGCTGATGTTTTTGAGCGAAGCGGAGAGCACAGCTTCATGGACGAATCAGGTTTTGTTCGAGGACACTGCGGAGCTTGATGGCTTAGCGATCCAGTTCAGACAGGAAAAGCAGGCAGCGAGGAGGCCGGAAGAAATTCTTGCGGGGCTGCCGGGGACGCCGGAGCTAACGCGCTACCTGCAGTCATTACTGAAAATTGCAACGGGCATTGGAGGAATTCGTGATCGCGAGTCGCTGCAATGGCAGCTGCTCGGGTTTCTCTTCGATGTATTGCCGGCTGAGCGGGGCGCCGTTCTGTATTTTGATAAGACGGGCGAAGTGGAATCGACGGCGGCGTGGGATCGCCTGCGCGGGCCAGAGCATGCCGTGCCGATCAGCGAATCGCTGGTGCGGCGCGTGTATGCAGAAAAAAGCGGCCTGGTGGCGGGGGACGCCGCGGTCGAGCGATCCGCCGAACAGGGAGTGGGCGAAATACCGCGCGCCCGCTCGGTGTTGTGCGCGCCCATGATGATTTTCGGGGAACTGCTGGGCGCGATTTACCTCGAAAGGAGCGGCCTCGAAGGGCCATTCGATGATGCTCACTTGCAAGTGATCACGGCGGTCGGCTCGATTGCCGCGCTGGCGTTAGAAAACTTGCGGCACTGGGAACGGCTCAAGGAGGAGAACCAGACGCTGAAGGCGGAAGTGAACCTGCAACACAACATGGTCGGGATAAGCGCCCGGATGAAGGAAGTATTCGAATTCGTGCGAAGGGTGGCGGCAACGGATGCCACGGTGCTGATCGAGGGTGAGAGCGGGACCGGAAAAGAGTTGGTGGCGCGGGCAATTCACCACAACAGCGGCCGCGCGGAAAATCCCTTTGTGGCGATTAATTGCGCGGCGATTGCGGAAAATCTGCTGGAGAGCGAATTGTTTGGACATGAAAAAGGTTCGTTCACGGGAGCTTCGGCGCAGAAAAAGGGGAAAATCGAAATGGCGGAGGGCGGAACGCTGTTTCTGGACGAGGTGAGCGAGCTCGCGCCGGAACTACAGGCAAAGCTGCTGCGGGTGTTGCAGGAAAGGGAGTTCGAAAGAGTGGGCGGAACGAGAGCTATTCCGCTGGATACACGGCTGATTGCGGCGACGAACAAGAAATTGTCGGCGGCGATCGAGGCGGGAGAATTTCGGAAGGATTTGTACTACCGGCTGAACGTGGTGACGCTCACGATGCCGGCTCTGCGCGATCGAGTCGAGGACATACCGCAACTGGCGGAACACTTTCTGTCGAAGGCCAGTCGGAAATGCAAAACAAAAATGAAGCAACTGTCGGAAGAGGCTATGGCCTGCCTCGTCAAATATGATTGGCCAGGAAATGTGCGAGAGCTGGAAAACGCGATCGAACGCGCAGTGGTGCTGGGGTCAGGCAATGTGGTTTTGCCGGATGATCTACCGGAGGCGGTTCTGGAAGTTGGGTTGACTTCGCCAGACGGACCCGCGAAATACTATCGTTCTGTGAAAGAAATGAAGCGGCAGATGATCGTGCAGGCGCTGCAGCAAGCGCACGGCAGCTATCTTGAAGCGGCGAAGGCGCTAGGGATACATCCGAATTCCCTGCTGCGGTTGATGAGGAATTTGAACGTGAAAGCATCGACGAAGGCCGGGCAACTCCCGTGAGGAGACGCAAAGAAATAATCGTAGCCCGGTGGAAGCGAACAGGTGCAGCGCGAGGACCTCAATTTGACATGCTGGTCTTCTTGGGCTCCAACGCCTTTTGAACGGCCGGAGGCAGTTGACGGATCCGCCTGACGTAAGCGGCCATGGTCCAAAGATCCTTGTCGGGAGACCATTTTCCGTTAGCAAACATGCCGGTCCGGCGAATGCCATGTTTTGCGATCCAGAAAATCTGCGCCTCCGTATATTCCGTGCCCACCCTATGCAGTTGAGGAATGGGCGGAAAGAGTGAGTCGCCGTTGTTTTCTGGACTTCCGGGATTGCCGTGACACCCGGAACAGTTGCCGCTGAACAGCTTGCCGCCAGCGATCAAGTTTTCATCGGTTGGCGCAATAGGGTTAGAGATCTCCGGGGCCTGCCGCCGGATCGAAGCGTGGACGGCAGCAGTCAGTATCTTAGTTTCGAGAGAAGAAGGCTGCAGGTCGGCGCGAACCTCGGCAAGCCCAAGCCGCAGGTACAACATAATTCCGAGAATTAGCAAAGCAGAGCCTGCTACGACGCCAAGAAGGAAGTTTTTCATGGTTACCTCAAATGAATCGCGCAGTTGCGGTGCTGCCGGAGTGTCACACGAACGACGCTTGCGGAGGAGAGCTTTCACGGCAGAGGAATCAATCAATGGACGTCGGTCTTATCGTTCCCTTTGTCTTTGCTGCTATTGGTGAGCGTGTCGCCGTTCGCTGACATCTCGGAATGTCGTCGAGCGCTGACTTTTTGGATTGTCGCCGCTCGCTGCAGCCAAAGAGTGCTTGACCACTCGGCCAAGCGTCATTTATACTTGCCAAACAAGCTAAATATAGTGCATACAGCAACTATAAAGCAATTAAGATTGCCAAAAGAGCGAGTTGTGTTAGGCGTGACAACTATGAATCTGCAAGCCAGGGTTGACAGGTACAGGGAGCGCGATTTCCAACAGTTAGATGCCGAAATCCTCGTCCTCATCGAAGAAAGTGCCGTGGCGCTTTTCACGTCGTTTCCCGGTCACTTCATTTTGTTTGGGGGAGCCACCCTCGTGCTTTTTTACGGGAGCCCGCGATTGTCCCGCGACTTGGATCTTCTCGCTTCGGCTTGGCCACTACCCAAGTCAGAGCATGTTCAAGCTGTTGTTCGCACGAAAATCCAGCCTCTCGGGGAAATTTTTGGCCTCGGTCAGCTTGAATTCCGGCAGGACATCGCAAATCCAGATTTCGTTAAGCACTGGGTCCTCGCGAATCAAAAGCCCCTTTTCAGCATCGACCTAACTAGAATTGGCGGGAATGTTCTCGAAACCCAGATCATCAAAAAGACCATTGGCGACACTCCCGAAACGACCGTACTGACGCCGAATGCCAATTATCTTCTGTTTCAAAAATGCGAGACTTTCCTGCGTCGTCGCAACGTGAAAGCTAGGGATGCCTTTGACATACATTTGTTGCTTTCGCGCGGAGCAAAATTACACAAGACTCTCCGCCCGCATCTCGAAGATTTCATCGCAATGAACGAACTCGACAAAGAATTCATCAAAGCACGCATTGAGGCTGTTACCTCAAAGCTCTGTACGGTGGAACTGCGTCCGGTATTGCCGCCACCGTTGTTCGAACAGCTTGAGAAAGAAGGATTCGAACCAATTCGCAAATCGCTGCGAACCGTATTCTCAGACTGGCTCGCTGGAGGAAGCCGATGAACTGGACAACCATTCTGACCGAAGAGGCGCGCCGAAATTGCATCCTACGATCCGATGAATTGGCTCGCAGATACAAACTTTCCGAGGCGGCAGTGCGTAATGCCCTGCGACGCCACGAGGGGAGAGGACTTGTTGAACGCGTTTCCACGAGAATCTATATCAATCACTTGAACCAGCAATTCTCGCCACGTGACCTAGTCAATGTACTCCGTCCAGAGTCTTACATTTCGCTTGAGTCAGTAATGGTCGAAAAAGGGATCACAAGCCAGAGCCCGTCCGTGCTCACTTGCGTGACGCTTGGATACCCGCAATCATTTCGAACAAAGTCAGTCGGCATCGTGTACCGGAAGATCTCCTCCGACCTTTATTGGGGCTACGAACAGAAGGCGACCCGCTACAACAACTATCTCATCGCAGAACCTGAAAAGGCGTTGCTCGATTGGATTTACTTGACCCGTCAGGAAGGGCTTCCTACGCCTTTCGATGAACTCCAGCTCCAATTTCTCAGTGCTGCAAAACTTAGAAAGTACTCCGAGCGGTTTCCTCGCACGGTTCAGTCATCGATAAAGGATCTGTTGCTTGAAAAAGCTTTCCCCTTGGAAGACCCAGACCACCGCCAACGCAACACGGGTCGAGCGTCCCTAACGTGACGCGGGGTCACTCAACAATCTTAATCTTGCGAAATAGCTTCAGCACGAAAGTCAGTGTGATGCAACTTCTGCCGTAAGAGAACTGACGATTTTCGTTATTGCCTCGGAAACATCCGTCGTCTTTTTGACCAGCGCGAAGGTCCACCTACCATAGCTGCCCTCCGCATTGACGGCGGCAACCCAACCAACGTTCGGCGGCCGCCCGTTTCACTTCTTCTCGCGGGTCGTAGCCTTTGGTTTCGAGAACAAGGTGAGAAACCCGCCGGCCCCATTGGATGGTTAGTTTGAACGCATAGGTCGGCAAACAAGAAGAAATTTGGTTCCTTCCTGTTCCTCGTCACTAGCCCGCAACCAGCGTTGCCCGTCCCCTCCCAAAGTACGGCGAATCCCGCAGGCTGGGAGACTTTTCAAAGTCGCGCCCCGTACTTGGGTCTAAAATCCAGTCCAAAGGAGCACACATGACCTCGCTCAGCAGAAACGCCAGAATCGCAGGACTCCTCTACCTCACACTCCTGACCGCACCCTTGCGCCTCATCTACATTCCCAGCAAGCTGTTTGTGGCAGGGAATGCGAGCGCAACAGCCAACAACATTGCCGCGCACGAGACGCTTTTCCGCCTCGGCATTGTGAGCGATCTGTTCACCGCGACCATGGCCATCTTTCTCACACTGGCCCTTTACCGGCTGTTCAAGGGAGTGGACCAAGACCTGGCTCGGCTGGTGGTAATCCTAGGTGCGCTGATGGTGACGCCCGTCTACTTCCTCAACACGATCAATGACGCTGCTGCGCTGCTGCTCGCCCGTGGAGCAGACTTCCTCTCTGCCTTCGACAAGCCGCAGCGCGACGCCCTGGTCATGGTGTTCCTCCGGATGCATGGCCAAGGGATACTTGCGAACGAGGTATTTTGGGGACTCTGGCTGTTTCCCTTCGGCCTGCTGGTGTACAGGTCGCGGTTTCTTCCGCGCATCCTCGGCGTTTGGCTGATGCTCAACTGCTTCGCCTATCTGGCTACGAGCGTCACCGGCATATTATGGCCGCAATACGAGCAGAGGGTCTCCAATTGGGTTTTCCCGGTGATGTTTGGCGAACTCGCCATCATGCTGTGGCTCATCATCATGGGTGCCAAGGAGCGGCAGCCCCAGGCGTCCGCCGCCTGATCCTGGGGGATTAGCAGTGATACTGAACCAAAAGAAGTCGCTCTTGATCGATCGTCCGGCGATCCGGAAGTTGGTGTGGTTTTCTTGTTAATTTCCCGATTGCCCGTGATACGCTCGAAATCCGCCTCCGAGTTCGGTTCTGAGTGTAAACGCCTGTTATCGCCAGTTATGACCCTGCGCGATAATGGCGTCATTTGAATGGCAACTAGGCGCACTCGAGCATGAGCACCTCGGCGAAATTGATTTTCTTCTGCGGGAAGATGGCGGCAGGCAAATCCACTCTTGCAAGAGATTTGGCCGTTCGAGAAAATGCCCTCCTTCTTGTGCAGGACGATTTCTTGGATGCCCTGTTTCCTGGCGAGATCACCGACATTCCCGGATTCGTGAAGTGCTCTTCGCGATTGAAGAACGCGCTCACGCCGCACGTTTGCGCCCTCTTGTCGAAGGGTATCTCCGTCGTGCTCGATTTTCCCGGCAATACCAAGACACAGCGTTCGTGGTTTCGCGAGCTGATCGAGCGTGCGAATGTTGAGCATGAGTTGCACTTTGTAGACGCATCAGACGCCTTGTGCAAAAGTCAGCTTCGTGACCGAAGCGAGGGGTTACCTGCTGACACTCCCTGGACCAGGGATGCAGACTTTGAAGCCATCAATGCGTATTTTCAGCCTCCAACAGAGGATGAAAGATTCAATCTCATCCGTCATGAGCGCGTTTAATGCTGGAGCTGACCCAATCGCCCAGCGCGGAAGGTCGGTTGGCTTCGTAGAGTCAATGAGCGTGAAATCGCCATAGCGCTCACAATGCCGGATCAGGTCACTTCGTGGATTGTCGGCAATCCGGAAACTGGGCTGCCTATCGGGTAGTTGACGATAAATCGCGTTATCACAAGTAACCGGGTTACTTGCGAGAACGCCTGTTCACGACAGTTGACTGTGGTTTGAGTATCTGCACGCGATGGATCAGCAGCGGCATTGCAGATTTTGCTTTTTGCTTTCCTGTGCGCTAGTTTGTGAATCCTCTGCGTGAGCCGCTGCTGCGCTCGCAACAAAATTCGCTCAAATGAGGTCAATGTGAAAAGAGAACGCCTAACACAGATCGTCCTGGTGGTCGTGGGGCTGTTCAATCTGGCCCTAATTTATTTTCTATATATGGATCTGCGGCATTCCAGCTGGCTTTTGGAGGGGAAGAACGAGGTCGAGCCGATGTTTCTGAGCTTCTTTATTCCGGTCGGGGTCTTTCTACTCATGGCCGCAAGGAGACCAACTGAGCATCGCTCGATGATTGCTCTAGCGGCTTGGTGGAACATCTCTCATGGCGTGGTGATGGCTATTCAAACCGTAGAAGCCCGGATTCACGGCGTCCACAGGGACTTTACCGATGTGGTCGTTTTCATTGTGATCGGAGGCGTCTTGTTAGCGCTTCTGCCAGCAAGACGAGAGGCAGTGGCGTCGGGCGTTGCGTGAACGAGCGCAGAAACCCACACGCCGCGCGAATAAACCGTTTCTTCTCATTTTCTTTTCACGGTTTTTTCCCGAGGGGATGACAGTGTAGCGCAGCGGCTCTGGGGCAGATTAGCGTTAAATCGCTAATACACTCACAACCTCCAGAGCTTGCTGTCTGTTGGCGGATTGTCGGCCACTCTTCCATAACCGAATTACGGAAGAGTACCTCCGTCACTCGGCCGGAATCAGGTCAGCCAATGACAGTCTCGAGCGCAAACACTGATTTCAACTGCTGAGGTGAGGTCTGGACGTTCGTATCACGACAGAGTAGACGTCGGTACTCACTTGGCCGACTAGGCGCTTACCGCGAAACGTTCGTCAGCGACATCTCTTTTGTAATGGTAAAGGCCGAAAGCGAAAACGGACGGCTGACGAGGAGATTCAGGAAAATGCCCTCGGGCGACGCACAGAGAACTTGGTTTCCGGAAATGATCGTGCGGTTGCGGTTGGAGTGGCACGAGAGAATGTCGATTCCGGCCCTCATCGGTCTGCGGGACGAATTAGACGAAACGCTTCACCGGATTCGGGCTGGTCGGAACATCCAGACACCGATTATCACTTGCCGCAGGTGTGGGATGACGGGGCACGCGGCGGAACCGCGTGTCAGCGTGGGCGCCTTGATCCTGGCGTTGGCCCGGTTCGAAATCGCGTCGAAGGATCAAACCCGCGCCATGGAAAAGGCGTGGGCACAATACCGCAAGCAGCACCGGCTGGACATTGAAGGAAGAGCCTTGCAGGGGGTCCCGCAAAGCTGCTCGCATTGAAGAGCGCGGGCAGAGGTCCCCGCCCAGAAGTTGCGGAAGAGAGTTTTGCGCAGCCATGCGCCGGTAGACTAATGACGCAACCCGTCTGCGTTCACGCTTGCCGTCGGATGAGGTCAGGCCTGTCAGGCGTGCTGCGCCATGTCCATAACTTCTGGCTTGCCCGTGATACGACAAATGCGTAAATGCGCTCGATACCTTTCTCGCAGTGGGGTCGTTCTCGATTGACAACTACTGACACGGGGGCAGATATTGTAATCGGCGCATGTAGGGTGCATCGGCACATCGCCGAAGGGCAATGCCCACCTACGATCTCATCGTGGAGGCCTACATGCCCAATCTAGAGAACCTCAAAAAGCAAGCCAAGCTTATACTGCGTTGGCATCGTGAACGGCACTATCCCGTCGCCGCACAAATCCGCGGGCTTATGCCACGTTTCTTGAATATGCGCGATTCGGAGATTCTTGCGGCGAACTTTAAGCTCAGCGATGCGCAAGAAATGGTCGCAAGACAGCACGGCTTCGATAGTTGGCAAGCCCTCAAAGCTCGACCTTCCACCACGTCGCGCGAGGTGAAATCGTCGCCATCCAAAGCGACGATTGTCTGTGCAGAGCCGCAACTGTTCGTCACCGATATCAAGAGATCATGCGAATTTTTCCGTGAGAAGTTAGGCTTCTCGCTGGTATTCAGCTACGGCGAACCTCCCTACTATGCACAGGTGGGTCGCGACGCGGCGCGTCTCAACCTTAGGTATGTCGAGGATCCTGTAATCGAGTCGACGGTCCGCGATCGTGAGGAACGGTTGTCGGTATCCATGACCGTCGCTACCGCGGACGAGATCAAGCTATTATTTCTTGAGTTTCAGTCCGCTGGCGTTACCTTTCACCAAACACTGAAAAAGCAGCCTTGGGGCGCCAAAAATTTCGTAGTCAAAGATCCGGATGGGAATCTGCTGCTGTTTGCCGGACCCGCAAACTAACAGCCAACAAGCCGAAGATTTGCTGATCGAGCATGGATCGTCGGCAACTCTTCCCTAACCCGATTCCGGAAGAGTAGTCCGTCAATCAAGAGAAAGCGCGACGAGAGCTTCTATCGCCGTACGACACCTCGCTTTGGATTGGCCAACTGAAACGTTCTATTGAGTCTATGCCCGACTCGCCCCGCCCGCCGAACTGAAACGTTTTGGAAATGAGAAAGATCGCGGAGCTTAAAGGATGCTATTCACGAGCCGCTCGCGGCGCGGGCTGCCTGTTGGCTGACCATTTGTTCCTTCATCTTCTGTTGCATTTCCTTAGGTGTGGGTTCTGCAATGTGGGTGGCGACCATCCAAGTGTAACCCTCGGGATCAACAACGGTTCCACAGCGGTCACCCCAAAACATATCCATCACTGGTCCCTTCGGCGTGGCGCCGAGCTTTACGGCCTTGGCAACCGCCTTGTCCACGTTCTCCGTCAGCAGATACAAACTCGTCGGTGAGGCTCCGATTGTTTTCGCGCTGCGGGAACCCATCTGCGGCATTTCCGGCCCCAACATTAATATCGTGCCGCGGAGTGTCAGCTCGGCATGGATCGCCTTGCCATCTGGGCCATTCATGATCCCCCGTTTGGCAAAGCCGAATGCCTTTTGATAAAAGTCGGCCGCCGTTTTCACGTCGGTCACCGTTAGCATTGCCGTTACCGAACCGTAGAGCTTTTTATTGAGGGCATCTACTTTTCTGGGCATACCACTCCTTCCTTTCGTGAGGCGAGTATTCGACCTGAATTTCGGCGGAAGTTGCTCATGATGCACCGCTCGAAGAAACGTCTTGGCAGCGGGGATGAAGAATACGTCAATGAGAAACGTTCGGTCAACGCCCGAGTCAATGTCACACCTCGCCGAGCTCTTCCCGCACCCGGGAGATGCTGACGAATATCAGCCATCACCGTGGTTCTGGTTCTGTCTAAGTGCTCGGCAACGCTTCCCTTACCGGATTATGGAAGGTTGCCCGGGTCATCTGTCCAGAATCTTAGCAAACGGTGAATGGTCCACGCCCATTGGAAGGCAAAGTAAAGAAAACCAACAGCAAGGTCTATCTTCTGCCCTGTCTCAATCAGGGAAATTTAGATAGACCGACCTACCCAGAAAAGAACAGGGATCAGAAGGAGAATGGCTACTGGAATCGCGGCGAATGCCAGCAGTGCTCTTGGCCAAGTCACCCAGTGTTCACGGAAGACCCGTAGCAGCAAATACCACATCACGGGCAGGTTGACCAGCACAGCCGTTACAACACCTGGGACATATTGGTGAAGGCCGAGGGTCGCGGCCACGTGATAAATCATGTTCAGCAGCATGGCAAACACAAAACCGGTCATCGCATAGGTTCCGATGGCTTGCTTGCCGGCGCGAATGCTCCAATACGCTACACCGTAGGCTAGAATCGCCAGAAGTGCAGCTGCAACACGAAATTCAGCCGGACCGACGGGCGACTCCCAAAAACCTGCGTGTTGTGACCAGGCCGGTAGCCAGATGGATTCTTCTAAATTGTGCAGTGTAAGAGCAATCGGGAACATCCATATTACTTTTTCGAGGCGCATAGGAAGCTGACCTTACCACCGAAACTCGACGAATTGGCAAAACTAGCAATCTAAAAATGGAAGCGTTGAACAGGCACGCGCCTCAGAAACGTTAGTGTTCTGGGAAGCTAACATGAGTTCTGGATGTATTGTCGGCAAACCTTCCCTTATCTCGTTACGGAAGGGTTGCCCGTCACTCGGGCACAATTGCCAAGGCGACCAGGCGGACCACATTTCCGGCTAACCGCCCATCACTTGGACGCGGCTTCTGGGCTGCAAATCCCGTTCGCTTGTGTAAAGGGCGAGCGCCGGTGGATCATCGGCGCGGGATTCAAGCTCACCGGCCGCCTAGGGCGAACTGCATGGTGTTGCTTGCGATTGGAGCTGATGAAGAAGAAAGTTGGCTTGCGAATGGTCGGGATTATATTGCAGCACGCGCCTCACGTAGGCCTTCGCGTCCTCGGCGCGTCCCAGGTCGCAAAAGAGTTGCGCAATGTTCAGACCAATCGCGGGATGCCAGGGCGCACGTTCGAAGGCTGATTTCCATAAGGAGAGAGCTCTTGCCGCGTGCCCAGCCTGCACTTCGATCACCCCGAGATTGACCGCGGCGTCCACATTTAGCGGATCGCTCTTCAACGCCGTCTGGAATAGTTCCTTGGCGTGAACAGTCCTTTTATTCCGCAGTTCTTCATAGGCATAGGCGCTGAGGATCGCCGCATCGTCTGGATATTCCTCGGCGGTTTTGGCTAGTAGTTTTTGCTCCTCGGGAAGCGCGAAGTCTTTCCCCGTCTTCGCGAGAGCAAGCCAGCCCAGTACGAGATCGCGGTTGTTGGCGCCCCCAGCTTCGGGCGGAAAACGTACCAATTGTGTCTTCGTCCGTAGACCTTCATTCGCAGCGGATGACTTGACGTTGCTCAGCATCCGGTGATCGGTTGTTTGTGTGTGAGCTACATCCCCGCTGAGCAGGCGCGGCATGTGGCAGGAAGTGCAATCAGGATTCTTGGCATGGTGCCGGTTTCCGAAGCCCTCGCCATGGCACCCCAAGCACCTGGATCGATAATAGGAGACGCGCAGTTCCGCACTCGGTGAATCGTGGGGATCATGACAAGTTGTGCAAGTCATGGAGTCTCCCGTTTTCTTCCTGCATTCGCTCTGCACCAGAGCCTCAAAATGGCTCACGGCCCGTGGGTTGGACGCGCCGGCTCTCTTTAAAAGTAGATAGTGAACATAGTTAGACAGTTCGTCTCCGGGGATGTAGTCATACAGATGTTTTGCATTCTGCTCGATTGCGACGTCCCCTTCCAGGTGGCATTGCATACAAACCTCGTCTCGCCGCGCGGCAGGGAGCTTCGCTGGATTCACGATGGGACCGTTTTTTTCTGAATGGGCTCTGCCCGGACCGTGGCAGCGTTCGCAGGCGACTCCGTCCTCCGCGAACAGAGGGAGCACATACTTGTTCTCGGTGCCCTCCACGGGTATTCGGAAAGAACTCGTATGACAGTGCAAACAAGAGGCGGAAGCCGGAAGGGACAGAGGGATTTCCATGGTTTCCTTGTAGGCGGGCGTCATATCCCAACTGTTGCCCTGTCCGTACCAGTTGATGGGAGCTTCAAAGACAAAGCCATCTTCGTAATAGAGATATGTCCGGCCCCGATGGCCGGATCCAATGAAATAGAGTAATTCGCGCTTACCTTGGAGCGGGCGGTCTTTCGCCCGGTCGAAGCTCAACCAGGCTCTGCCATTTTCCTCGTAAATCCTGTAGTGAACCTTGGAGGGCTTGTGCAGAAACTCGCCGGGGATGATCGCGCGGTTGGCCCTGCCGCTGGTTTTGGCCATCGTAGTCCCAACGAATTTCCGGTAGATCTCCGCGTGGCAGGTCGCGCAGACCTTGCTGCCGACAAAACTGGTAAGTCCTGACTTGGCCTCGGGTGTGGTGCGCTGCGGCAATTCTTGAGCAGAGTAGGCTCCTGCGAAACAGAAGACGGAAGCAATGCTCAACAAGAAGGCTGGTCGATAAAAACTGGGGCAGGAACACAGGCGATGTCGCATTGTTATTCGCTCCCGTATGCAGGGACAATGGATTAAGGGAGCGTCGGGTTGCACAATGGGACGCAGCTTGGGGCGAACTGCTGGCTACCTCAATGCAACGGGCCTCCTTTGCTTGTGCCTCGGAGGTCATCGGGGAACATATTGATAAAACTAAGCTTTCCCGGCATGGCTCGGTGCGGCTGGCGGATGCTTCTATACTTCGCGGTCGGGTGCTAGAATCCAAGTCACTCAGGCAACCCCAAATGGAGAAAAGCGGCCCATCGAAACCAGGTATCTGTTTTGGCCCATTCGAGGCGGACTTCCGGGCCGGGGAACTTCGCAAGCACGGGGCGAAGCTGAAAATTGTGGGACAGCCGTTGGAAGTATTGGCGGTGTTGTTGGAGCGTCCCGGTGAGGTGGTGACCCGCGAGGAGTTGCGCACGAAGCTTTGGCCAGCCGATGCGTTCGTTGACTTCGATCATGGCCTTAATGCCGCCGTGAACAAACTCCGGGAGGCACTCAGCGATTCGGCCGAAAAGCCAGAGTATGTCGAGACCTTGCCTCGGCGCGGCTATCGTTTCATTGCTCCGGTCGACGGTTGCTCCGCTCAAAGCGCCCCCAGACGAAGCAAATCATTTTTCCTGCCTCACCAGGTCGTCATCGCCTTCCTCTCGGCGACCGTGATTGCCGTTCTGTCGTGGGCGCTGTGGCGGTATCCATGGCGGCGCACGGAGGTCACTGAACGCAAGCTGACGGCGAACTCGTCAGAAAGCAGCGTGAACAGCGCGGCCATCTCTCCCGACGGCCGGTACCTCGCCTACGGGGACAACACAGGTATCTTCCTGAAGCTGATTCGCACGGGTGAAACCCACGCCGTGCCCTTGCCACCAAACTTCGCTGCCCGTGTGGACGACTGGTTTTCGGACGGTTCTCATTTGCTTGTCTCTCGCCGGGAACAACCTGGGAGCATAGGCTTGTGGAGCATCTCGGTGTTCGGAGGCTCGCCCCGCCAACTGGCAGATGACGCGTCGGGAGGATCATTGTCCCCGGACGGAACTCACATTGCCTTCCACCGCGTTCACTTGACTTACGACGTTCTGCTTGGTCGTGAAGTCTGGGTCATGCGTTCCGATGGAGCCGATCAGGTTAAGGTTGCAGCGCATCAGTTTTCCCGGGTGGGAACCCCGGCGTGGTCTCCCGATGGCAAACGAATCGCTTACGTCAGAACAAGCTGGGCCTACAACGCGCGGGCGAGTTCCATTGAGGTGAATGATTGGCAAAACGCAAGGGCCGAGACCCTCTTTTCAGACCCTCGCTTAGGTCCTGAGCTACGCTGGCTCCCGGACGACCGCCTGATCTACGCCCTTGGGAACCAGCAAGCCTCCAGTCGGCAAGACTCAAGTCTGTGGATGGTATCGCTGCCGCCGTCCGGAAAAATTTCCGAGCCCCCGAAACATATCACGCGAGGATACGGTTCGATCACGCAACTTACCGCCAGCGCCGATGGGAAAGTACTGATCATCCTGAGAGAGAATTGGTCGCCCAGCGTTTACATCGGTACGCAGGCGGGCGACGGCACACGGTTGCTCGCGCACAGGCGGCTCACGCTCGAAGAAAGTGTAAGCATCCCATATTCTTGGACACCGGATAGCAAAGCTGTTCTGTTTAATTCGGATCGAAACGGCACTCCCGAGATATTCAAACAAGCCATCGATCAGCCCCTGGCGGAGAGCCTGATGACTGGCGCAGACAAGCTCTCCCAACCCCGAGTGACGCCCGATGGTTCGGAGATCTTATATATTTCCACTCCGAAATCCGCCGGCCCGGAAACTCCCTCCTCGATTTTTGCTATTCCCATCGCTGGCGGAACTCCTCGCCTAATCCTCAATGATGTCGCCATCTTGAACGTGCAGTGTGCGCGCTTGCCGTCGACGCTTTGTATGTACAGCATCTCAAAGGGCGATACTTGGAAAACCTTCCGGTTCGATGTGAGGAGCGGGAAACGTGTAGACCCTCCGCAAATCGATTCCGACTGCAATTGGAGCTTGTCGCCCGATGGTTCGCAACGAGCGATCATCGTCTGTCGCCCCAACGAGGGAAAGATCCAGCTCCGCTCCGCGTCCACGGGCGAAACGCGTGATGTGGTCGTGAAAGGATGGCACGAATTGATGGGCATTGAATGGTCCGCCGATGGCAGGAGCCTCCTGGTTACTTGGCAAAATCACGCATCGGATAGTGCCTTGTTGAGTGTCACGCTCGATGGCAAAGCTTCTGTCCTGTTCCATTCCAGCAATTCCGAAATCTGGAATGCGATCCCGTCACCCGACGGGCGATTGCTGGCCATAGCGGAAGCCGGCGGTACCAAGAATGTGTGGCAGCTAGAGAATTTCTGATGATTCCACCTAGGTCTACCAATCGGTTCTAAGGCCTACTCATATCCGGAGCGCAATTGGAGCGTGAGCGGAAAAGTGCAGATGCCGAATGGCTTGGTTGAGGATACTATTCCCGAAGACCAATCATTGGTGCTCAACACGACGCAAGGCTTGGTTGTGGTCACGGGTTGCGGGCACGCCGGAATCATCAACATCCTGACATACGCAGGCACAAAATTTCCCACGCGTCCCGTTCACGCTGTCATCGGCGGTTTGCACTTATTCCCAGCCAGCGAGGTTTGCACTTATTCCCAGCCAGCGACGAGCAACTGGACTGGACAGGCGACGAATTTAAACAGTTCAAAGTCGCGAACCTTCTGGGCGCACATTGTACCGGCATAGAAGCGGTCTATCGGCTGCGGCAACGCGCCGGACTGACGCGCAAGTCTGCCGTCGTGGGCACCGTCGGTTCCGCCTTCACGCTTGATAAAGGAATTGTTCCTGGAGTGCTGGCACAGTAACAATAGGCTATCCGTGGCCGTCCCGGGAAACATTCAATGCACTCGATTCTGGACGAATCGTCGGCAACCCTTCCCTTACTGGATTGTGGAAGGATTGCCCGTAATCCGTCATTTCGCGCCGGAAACAGTTGAAAAATTCTCTGCATTGGGTTTGATCTGCTGAACTACTCACGCATTCGCGATCATAAGCAACCCGGCAGTGGTCTTCATCCCTCACTCGCGGGGTGCATCCAAGGTATCGGTCCCTCTGACTGACGGGAACTCGAAGCGGTGAGACTTGCCAGAGGATGAGACGATCGCGGCGGAAAGTACGTAAAATTTTACAACTTCCGGTTTGTCGTCATCCGGGCATATCCACCGATGCCCTCATCGGACTGCTGCCAATTGCAGAATCGGTGGAAGTTCCGAGCGCGCTGGATGCGATCGGCCTGATCGACTGTCTCGCGGAGTTTTCCGTTCGTGGGAAAGCGATCCTCTAGGTTGCAGCCTACCGCCCCCGCGTCGATCGCCACAGCGATGGTCTCGCCGACCAATTCCGACGTGTCGCCATAGCCGCTTTCCAGATCGATCGTCACCGGAAGCTCTGTCGCGCCGACAATCCGGCGCAAATTGTCGAATGCAAAGGCGAGCGGGATGCGTTCGCCATCGCCGAAACCATTTGCATTGGCGACCGACCAACTGCCCGTCGCAATCGCCTTAGCACCGCCCGTCGCGACAACCTTTGCGCTGCCTGCATCCCAGATGTTGAAGAGGATGAGCGGCTTTCCGGGGAGATGCAGTCTCCGGAATTGCTCAGCCTTGCGCGTCTGATCGGCCATTCTTTTCTCCTGATCGATTAGTGAGCTCCGCTCTAGTTCGGCTTCATACCGTCGTCGACCCCGTGGCTTATCATCGAAACCGCGTCAACCGATAATGCTGGGATCGTCACTGGTCAACAGCCCGTGCAATCGCCCGCTTCGTTATAAAGTGCTTGCAAATTGTCATCGCGGCTTTTGTTGTGCCGCTTGCCAGTGTTCGCGAAGTTCCTCGTTGAATTCCTCCCAGCGTTCCTCGGGGAAGAAAATCCTGGCGCCCTTGAACTCAACGCGGCGTCGGGTGCCGGGAATGTTCTCGGCCAGCCAATGCGACCATTTCACGTCAAAATACACATCATCCGTTCCCCAGACGATGAGCGTCGGCGCCTTCAGCGTTTTCAGCTGTGCTTCAATGGCGAGCGTGTGCTTATTGTCGAAGGCTGCGAGGAAGCGTTGCAAGTCGCGCGTGCGCTGCTCGGTCCTGACCAGCGGACGCAGATATGTTTCGATGCTGTCGTCACTCAACCGTTCCGGATGCTCATACGCTGGTCCCAAGGCTTCCGGTGATCGATAGACGCTCTTGTCCGACAACATCGCGTCTAGCGTTCCACGTAAACCGCCGCCGGCCGCCATCGCCAGGAAGGGCTTGAAAGCCTCGGGCGGCCAGTTGTCGTGAGTGTCGCAGTCGGTGAGCGTGAGGCTGCGCACGCGCTCCGGATACAATGCGGCGAAAATCTGTGCAATACCGCCACCGCTATCGTTGCCCACGAGATCCACCTGATCGATATGCAAGGCATCGAGAAATTCCTTGAGCATCTTTGCATTGGCGGTCACGGATACGTCCTGATCCGGCGCGATTTTAGTGTCGCCATGCGCAAGCAGGTCCACGGCTATGCAGCGACGGATATCGGACAAATTTGCCAGCTGATGACGCCACAGATGTCCGTTCAGCAGCACGCCATGCACGAACAACGCGACCGGCCCCGTGCCCTGCTCCGTGTAGCTGATACGCCCTGATGCCGTCTGCACACTACGCTGGATCGGCGATGATTTCTTTCCATTCATGGTAGACACACTTAACCTTTCACTGCGCGGCATCACACGCCTGTCGGCGCTTACACGCTCTGGCATCACCGCACTTAGGGATAACCCGATGATCAGCGCGCCGGTCAGCAATGCAGCTACCGGCTGTGCAACTCGAGGCTGATCGTTACGAACACTTACAGCTATTTTGTTTCGGTCCATCGTCAAACCTTCCTCGCCGCGGTAGAGGAATGCGCTTCCCTCAACTTCAGTGCGCACTCATCACAGCACACCTCAACCGTCTTGCCGCCGATCTTGACCTTGATCGGATTCCCATCCAGCTTGCAGTCGCAAGCCGCACATGTGGTTTCAATCATGACGTCCTCTCCTTGAATACCCGAAGTCCGGGTGCGACCAGTAGGCCACGCAAGAAGAGAGAGCCGCTGTCAGAATCTTTAGCGATCTTTAGTGATTTGCTTGAACAGAACTAACGATACAGCGCCGACTGCCGGAACTCCGAAGGCGAACGGCCGTAAGCCTCGCGGAATGCAGCGCTGAAATGGCTGTGGCTAGAGAAGCCGAGGTCCAGGCTCAGGGTGGTCAGGTCGTCATACTGTGCAAGAAGATCCAGCGCCCGCGCCAGTCGTAGCCGCAACTGGTAGCGATACAAGGGCAGGCCTTCCACTTGTTGGAAGACCTGCGTGAGATAAACCGGGGAGCCGCGCACTTCGGCGGCGATCTCGGCCAATGTCCAGCGTCGCGCCGGATCGCTCGCCAGCACGAGCTTGGCCCGATCCACGAGGCGCTGCCTTCCGGCACTGGCGCCCGCTGCATGCGTAGTGCGAGGCCCCAGCGCTCGCTGCACTAGGGTCAACGCCAGGCTCTCTGCTTCCAAAGGTTCCGCAATGTTCTGGCGGAGGCTGTGCCGCAGCAGCGCCACGAGCACCTGAGCTCGCGGATCAATCCGCAGACGCTGCCGCCGAAATGCCAGCGCCGCGCCATCGCGCAGAAAAGCACGTGGCGCCATTTCCCGCAGCTGCGGTTCGCTGATGACCAGCGTCAGACTGGCGTCGCCACTCGGCACGGGATGACTGACCCGGTAGCCTTCGGTGGCGTTGAAAAACAGCACTTGGTTCGCCTCTGCTACGGCCTGGTCATTCCCCAGATGTCGCACATAGACGCCGCGATATGGAAACACCAGTTGTGTGGTGGCCGTGCACTCTTCCGCAGTCTGGCGTCGGCAGCTGCCTTGGCAATACGTGTCCCGAATCGCAATGGTCGGTGATCTCAGCAGAGATTGAACGACAAATTCAGGCATGGGGTTATTTTCGTTTTCTAGCGCTACACTCTTAACCCAGCAAAGATACAGAAAAAGTGTATCACTCCCTTCGTCGCGACTTCATAAATGACCGATGAAAGGGCCAGCCGGATGAGTGATTTTTACCCTTCATTCCCACACTTCACCTCGGGTGATGACAGGGAGTACGGCCCAAGGCAAACCTGTCACGTTGGTTTGAAAGCGGGACATCAGTTTCGGCGTGAGGTATCGCTCGAGAGTTGCGACGCGAACTTCCGGGAGAATGTTCAAGATGCGATCAGCGAGAGAGCCGTTAAATTTGTACTTGCGCCGTCGCGTCAGTCCAATCGAAAAACACCTTCCGAAGACTGCGCCGCGCGAGAGTGTTAGCACTGAATCTCAACCGAGAGATGTGTTGGGCACAGCGACCTCAGAAAGTCTCGCGCGTCAAAGATTTCGCCGGCGGCGACGACGCCAGTCCTCTCGGCGTGCCTAGTGACGACACGTTGAGCCGCTTCCACGACAATGGGTGCGGTGATCGCATAGATATCTCGCCCCTGCGCCACTGCACGACGTTCCTCGCTTCCCAAACGCGCCACCACCTCGACGAGGAAAGTTTGAGCTGAACGTCCGCTCTTATCGGTCGCTGGCGGCGATAGGTCTGGATCGTCCAAGTCCTTGAGCGGCGTGATCGTCATGTAGGTGCGGATCTCGGGCGTCCTTAAGTGACGCGGAATCGTCACACTATCTGCCGTGGTGAATTCTCCAACGACCGCCTGCGTTCCGATGGGGGCCGGGAAAGGCCAATCGAAGATCGGGGCGTCGTCCGTGCGGAACTCTAATCGATGGTTCGAGAAGACAATTCGCCGGCCGCCCCTCCGCTGCCTCGAAACTTGGGTCGTGGCCCTCGTCCCGAGAGTTGGCTTCCAGCTACTGAGCGCATACGCGATGCAAATCTCATCTGCGGCCTTCCAGTCTCCCATGGCCGCCGTTGCGAGCAGATCACCCAGGCCGCCGTAAAAAGCCATCGCGGGCACAATCACGATGCCTGCCTCGCGAGCTCGATCAGCGTATTGCTCGAACGTGTCCGCGTTGGCTTCTATCTCCGCTGCGATGTCCAAATAGGGAATCTTGGCGCGCAACGCGGCTTCGATCAGGGGCGCGGATGTTCTGGCAAAAGGTCCAGCGCAATTAATGACCGACGTTGCGCCGACAAGTGCGCGATCCAGCGATACTGCGTCATCGACGCACGCAGGCCGCAGGTCCAGTCTGGGATGCACGTCTCCGAGAGCCTTCAGTTTATCGGGATCGCGTCCGGAGAGGATCGGCGTCCACCCACGTTTGCGTAACTCGGAAACGACAAAGCGTCCGGTGTGGCCGTAGGCGCCGAAAACGGTGACGCTTTCATTCGATGTCATCGTAGAATTCCTTTCGCAACGAACGATTTGTCATCCCACAATCTCGTCGCCTCTTCAGCGATTAACTCCGGCATCTCTTCCGGAAAGAACAAGTTGGCTCCCTCCACCGTTCGTACACCGCGCGAACCCGGCAGCGTTCGGTCCAGCCATTCCGCCCATTCCACGCCGAAAAGCCCATCCCCCCATACCATTCGCGCGGGCCCCTTCCATTGATGCAAAGCTTCGCGGATGGACGTGAGTGAATTCGTTTCCATTGAAACCGCATATTGATTGACCTGTGCCTTCTTGAGGCGAGTCTCCACGAGCGGCCGGAAGTAGGTTTCGATCGTTTCATCCTCTAGGCTCTCCGGATGTGTGTACATTCCTGAAGAAATATTTAGAAAATCTCTGCGCCTCATCCCAGTAATATCCTCCGTCGTCACGCGCGTTGCGCGCACGTTTCACCGCTGCTCGTTATGAACGCTCCCAGCTATCTTGTTCCTGTCCATCGCTCACCTCTTCGTCGACGTTGTTGCGGCAACGTGCGCTTCCTTCAGCTTCTGCAATCGTCATGCCGCCGATTTTGACCTTGATGGGATTCACCACGCGCTCGTCACAGCACACCTCATCTAGCTTGCAATCGCAGGCCACACAAGTTGTCCCAACCATGACATTGCTCTCCAATACCCGAAGTTCGGGTCTGGCGAGTAGGCCACGTAGGAAGAGAGGGTCGCTATCAGAATATTTAGCGATTTGCTTGAACAGGCGCTAACGATGCAGCGCCGACTGCCTGAACTCCGTGGGCGGCAGTTCTTCGGAAGAGGCGCGCCTGAGGCTTGCCGATCTATTGGAAATCTCAACCATCGAAGCGGGTTGCAGACTGCCGAATGGCTACGTGGTGGGGTCGACGCCGAATCGGCAGCCGCAGCCGCAATGAAGCGCAACGGAGATGCCAACTGCGCTCTCGCTACTGGGACGGGGTTTGGGACGAGATTAAGTGGAGTTGCTTACGGCGAACGACGAATATTCCCCGAAGCGGAAAAACGCTGATGTGGGACGCCCTTCCTGCTCACCGAAGGACAAGGTTCTGAGTGGATTGTGCCAACCGGAGAGCGCCGGGATAAACCGGCATGTTGTAGGGGATGAAAGAGCCCTACAGGGTTGAAAATCATTGCCCCTATGCTGGACTGGAGTGCTGAGGATTTGGTAGTTCGATCACGCACGCTCCGGATCAGACAGGAAAACAGCCTCGAATTCTCCCGACACCAGTGAACCAGCCGAACAACGAAGGGTAACTTTCTGCGGAGGCCAGGGAGGGAAGGGCACAGACTGAGGAGAACATCGTTCAATCACACATGCGTCCGACACAGAGCGGGAAACGCCTGTCCCAGGGATTGCGCGGTGTGCGGCCAGCAGCACGTTTCGCCGCCATTCATCCACAGTAAGAGCCGTATGCGTAAACGCGCCCGTACGGATCTGCGCGGGGGGCGATCAGCGATGGTCGTCCCTACCGCGACAGTTATCATCGGACGAGCTTTGCCTGGTGGTTTTGTACGAGGTGTGAGCGGAAAACCTCGAACGGATGAGAATGAAACTGAACTCATGCCCTCCCGCCCGGAAAGAGCGGAAGGGCATGGCTGTTGCAGGCGCTATCGGGTGGTTCTCTCTACTGCTTGTCGTACACTGCTGTGCTGGTGTACTTCTTGCCCTTCGAATCGGTGCCTGTGAGGGTGACCGTGCGGGTCTTGCCGTCGGTTGATACGACGCCATGACCGCTAATCGTAACTTTGTCGCCCTTCTTGTTGGTGAACGCCAGCGTATGATCGTTGACTTTCTTGTAGGACCGAGTATCCGTACTC
>WNGR01000077.1_pt1 | contig 127755 bp, 104 predicted proteins | sample 5407581 | NCBI WGS metagenome assembly WNGR01 (sample SAMN13153383, study PRJNA577476) | soil metagenome | isolation source: 80 cm soil or saprolite under Garry oak tree replicate 2 | place: USA:California | collected 2016-06-15
CCCGCGCAGCTCATCGGGGGTGTAGTGCTGCAGCAGTGCGTTGCGGAGCACCTCGGAGATCAGGTCCGCCATCCCGGCCACGGCGAGGAACGCCAGCGCGATCGCCAGGCTGCCGCTGAACCCGAACCCGATGATCGCGACGCCCCAGGCCAGTCCGGCCCAGATCACCACGACTCCCGGCCGCCTGAGCCTGCCCGTCCAGCCGCTGGTCGCGGCGCCGAGCATCGCGCCAAGCCCGGGAGCCGCGGCGAGCAGTCCGAACGTCGCTGCGCCGCCGTGGAAATGCTCGCGGGCGAGCGCCGGGAACAGCGCCGACGGCATTCCGAAGATCATCGCGCTGGTGTCGACGGCCAGCATGCCGCCGACGACCGCGTTGTGCCTGACGTGGCGCAGGCCCTCGGCCATCGACCGCAGCCCGGGCCGTCCGGCGCGGACCGTCGGCGGCAGCGGCCTGATGAACCACACGGTCAGCCCGAAGACGGCGAAGCAGGCAGCGTCGATGGCGTAGCACGAGGCCAGGCCGGGTCCGGCGATCAGCGCGCCGGCCAGCGCCGGGCCGCCCAGGTTGCCGAGCTGGTTGCCCATCGCGTTGAGCGCCGCCGCGGCGGCCAGCCGGTCCGGTCCGACCAGCGCGGGAACGGCGGCGGTCGAGGCCGGAGACCCGAGCCCGGACAGCGCCCCGACCAGGAGCACGAGGACATAGATGGCCCAGAGCGCGGGATGCGGCAGGAGGCTGTTGACCATCAGCAGCGCCGCGAGCACGGCCAGCGGCGCCCGGCTGGCGACCATCAGCGTGCGGCGGTCATGCCGGTCGGCCAGCATTCCCCCGGCCAGCAGCCCGGCGAACATCCCCGCGCTGTCGGCCAGCGTCAGCATGCCGACGGCAAGTGACGACCTGGTCAGGCCGTAGACCTGCCAGTCGGCAGCCGTCATGGCGACCGCGTTGCCCGCCATCGAGACGAACCGGCCGGTGAACAGCAGCCGGAAGTCCCTGCCCTCACGCAACGGCGCGACATCGATGGCAATCTGCCCGATGCGCATCCCGCTCCGTCCGGTATGTCGGCTTCGAGGGTGGTGTCGCGGCGCCCGCGGCGCCGGGGAGCCGCCCCTGCACCCTCCCGCAGGGTAACCGGCATCCCCACAGCGGGCTAAACCGGCCATACGCCACCAACATCCTCATCCCTGCCGGGCGTTTTCCATGATCGTGGATGATTCTCCGCACATGTGTAGATAATCATCCACGATCACCAAGTTGGCCCGGGTGGGCCGGCGGCCGACGGCGTGTGCGAGGCCGGCCTGCGGCCCGGATGTACGGGTGCTGGTCTGTTCCTGCATCATGAAAGGGCACCAGATTGCGGCGGCATTGGCTTCCGCGCTCCTGGCCCGCCCGCGGCCGGGTAGGGTCGCGACCAGGGAGGGAATCCATGCATCAGCCGCCGGTCCCGCACGTCGCGAGCACCGATCCGCAGATCGCCGAACTGATCGAGGCCGAGGCCAGCCGCCAGTTCACGAAGCTCCGCATGATCGCGTCGGAGAACTACGTCTCGACGGCGGTACTGGAGGCCAGCGGCTCGGTGCTGACCAATAAGTACTCGGAAGGGTATGCCGGCCGCCGCTACTACGAGGGCCAGCAGTTCATCGACCCGGTCGAGACGATCGCCGTGCAGCGGGCCAAGGACCTGTTCGGGGTGGACCACGCCAACGTGCAGCCGTACTCGGGGTCGCCCGCGAACCTCGCCGTCTACCTGGCGTTCGCGAGCCCGGGCGACACCGTGATGGGCATGTCGCTGCCGATGGGCGGTCACCTCACCCACGGCTGGCCGGTCTCGGTCACCGGCAAGTGGTTCCGCTCGGTGCAGTACGGCGTCCGCGCCGACACCGGCCGGATCGACCTGGACGAGGTGCGCGACCTGGCCAGGAACGAACGGCCGAAGATCATCTTCTGCGGCGGCACGGCGATACCGCGCGCGATCCAGTTCGCCGCCTTCGCCGAGATCGCGGCCGAGGCTGGCGCGGTTCTGGTGGCCGACATCGCGCACATCGCCGGGCTGATCGCGGGCGGTGCGCACCCCACGCCGGTCGGCCACGCGGACGTGATCACGACGACGACGCACAAGACCCTGCGCGGCCCGCGCGGGGCCATGATCATGTCGACCGCGGAGCACGCGTCGGCGATCGACAAGGCGGTATTCCCCGGCCTGCAGGGCGGCCCGCACGACCACACCACCGCGGCGATCGCGGTGGCGCTGAAGGAGGCGGCGGCACCGGAGTTCAGGACCTACGCGCACCAGATCGTGGCCAACTCCAAGGCGCTGGCCGCCGCGCTGACCGAACGCGGCTACAACCTGGTCTCCGGCGGGACCGACAACCACCTGATCCTGATCGACCTGACCCCGCAGGAGATCGGCGGCAAGCCGGCCGCCAGGGCGATGGACCGGGCCGGCATCGAGGTGAACTACAACACCGTGCCGTTCGACCCGCGCAAGCCTTTCGACCCGTCCGGGCTGCGCATCGGCACCTCGGCGATCACCACCCGAGGGCTGACCGAAGGGCACATGCCGCAGGTCGCTGCCTGGATGGACGAGGCCGTCACCGCCGCGGCCAAGCAGGACGACGCGGTTATCGACCGGATCGCCGGGCAGGTGCGTGACCTGATGGCCGGCTTCCCGATGCCGGGATTCGCCCCGCTGCCCTGACCACGGCGGGCAGCACGACCGGGAAGCCTCGCTGCCCTGACCGAGGCAGCACGACCGGGAAGCCCTGCTGGCCCGGCTAATGACGAACGCCATTTCTCCGATTGGCTCTTGCATTCCACTGTGATCGAATATATTTTCGAACTAAGCGTAGCTGCCTGTCTTCCCCTGGGTAGCCGACGGAGCGAGGAGTCCGCAGCAGCGCCGCGGGTGCCCAGCCTGGCCGGGTCTGCGGACCTGGCCAGGCGGGACCGGCCCTCGCCCGGGACCGCAGGGACGCGCACGCAGGGAGCAGTGGTGAGCGGGGTGCGATCGGAGCCGGTGGAAGTCTGGCTGATCAACGAGCGTCCAGCCAGATTCGTCTGGCGAGAACGGCTCTATACGGTGCTGTCGATTCTCGAGCGACCTGCTCCCGAGCCCGAGGTGCCGTCACCGCCGTCCGGCGGGCGTCGAGCCGATCGTGGCCAGGCGGCCGAGCCGGTGAAACTGCGGTGCTGGCGGGTGACGGCGGCCGCCGGGCGGAACGTGCCGCCGAGTACCTACCGGTTGTGCCACGATCCCGCCGCCGACCGATGGCTGCTTACCAGGGGCAGCCGCTAGTCCGGCTCGGGCGGCCTCGGCCCGGACGCCGGGCGCGTCTTGGCCGATTCGACGCCCTGAGTGTCCCCCCAACTCCTTGATTCTCCGGTTCGTTCCGTACTCGCATCTCCGATGTCCCGGGTGGCGGCATGCGGCTCACGCGGACATTGCGAGCTGGCTCCTTTCCGGCTCCTTTCCGGCGCGTCGCTTTAGCGAAAAAGGGCTCGGCTACTAATCTCATTTCCGGATCACCGGAATTGTAAATGTCGCGTTAGCCATAAGCAATGCATTGGCAATATCGGTTATGGCAACTCGGCAAATGACGCGCACGGCCGCTGGCTTGACGAGGGAGTCCGTTTATCGGGCCGGCCGCGGCCGCACGGGGGAGGACGTCATTCGTCATGACCGGCGGGAGATTCGCCGTCGCGGTTCTCTGCGCGCTGATGTCCCTGGGCTCTGGCCAGCCCGCGACCGGCCAGCCTGCGACCGGCCAGCCTGCGACCGGCCAGCCCGCGACCGGCCAGCCCGCGACCGGCCAGGCGGGCCGGGGCATGCAGGCCGCGTCGCGCCTGCTCATCAAACACCTGGCCATGAAGACGGTCAGGTATCGCGGCTATGCCTTCCTGGTCCCGCGGTCATGGCCCGTCATCGATGATCGCGGACGCTCGCCTGGCTGTGTAAGGTTCGACCAGCACGCCATCTACCTGGGGGCCGTGCGCGGCGACGAGTTCTGCCCGAGCTGGCTGCTCGGCACCACGGAGTCGATGCTGATCCGGCCCGGTCCGGTCAGAGTCGCGCGGTCCTCGGCGGAGAACGCGGTCGCGCGGCAGGTCACGGCCCGCGCCCCGGGTATCGCCATCTTCGCGACGTTCCGCACCGATCCGAGCGTGATCTACCGCATACTCGCCAGCGCGTCGCTTCCGGTGCCGGGGATCGCTCGGCCCGACGCGGCCAGGCCCGCGGCGGGCGCCGTCTCGGCGCGGCAGGCCGGCCGGCGTCCGGACGCGGCAGCGGGCGGACCAGGGCACGCCGACGGCTGGGCGTCGTCGGCCGGGCAGGCTGGCCAGGCCGGGCGGGCCGGGCGGGCCGGGCAGGCCGGGCGGGCCGGCCAGGTCGGGCGGGCCGGGCGCCGGTCCCGCCGGATGCGGCACCGGATGCCGGCGCCGCCGCTGCCGACCGCGGTAGCCAGCTTCCGCGGGCTCGGATTCGATGCCTGCACGGCGCCGAGCAGGTCATCCATGCGGGCCTGGCGGCACCGGTCCCCGTACCGTGCGATCGGCATCTACATCGGCGGCGCAGACCGGGCGTGCGCCCAGCCGAACCTGAGCCAGTCCTGGGTGCGCGACGAGGCACGGGCCGGGTGGCGCTTCATCCCGCTGTACGCGGGACCTCAGGCGGCGTTCGGGGAGCTGCGCGCCCCGGTCAGGCAGGGGGCGGCGGCCGCGCGCGACGCCGTTGCGCAGGCACGTCGGCTCGGCTTCGGACGCTGGACGCCGATCTACTACGACATGGAGGCATACCGTCGCGGCAGCCGGATCTCGGCCCTGCGGTTCCTGTCCGCCTGGACCCGCCAATTGCGCCGGCTCCGCTACTCCTCGGGCGTCTACAGCAGCTCGGACTCCGGCATCGTCGACCTGTCCAGGCACTACTCCGGGGGCAGGTACGCGATGCCGAACGTCATCTACGATGCCCTGTGGAACGGATCCGCGAGCACCAGGGACCGGAATCTGCGAGCCGGCCAGTGGCATCTGCGGCGCATTCACCAGTTCAGCGGCAACGTCACGCAGCGGTACGGCGGGCATGCGATCAATATCGACAAGGACTACCTGGACGTGCGCCTGCCCGCGCCGTTCGCGACATCGGAGGCGACATCGGCGGTGACCTTGCCCGACGGCTCGGTCGACCTGTTCTACCGCGCCGGCGGTGACCGGCTCTGGTTGGACCGGTGGACGGGCAAGGGCGGCTGGTCGAGGCCGTCCCGTACCGGCGCGGCGCCGTCCTCGGCGCCGTCGGTCGTCTACGCCGGCTCGACGGTGGACGTCTTCTACGTGGGCGCCTCCGGCTACCTGTGGATGGACTCGTACCGCCCTGACGGCAAGCGGGTAGGCAGGCGCCGGCTGTCGATCATGGGGGTACTGGGCTCGGCCCCGCGAGCGGTCGCCCAGCCCGGCGGCGTGATCGACGTGTTCTGGCACGGGTCGGCCGACGACCACCTGTGGCACGGCCAGTACCTGCCCGGCGCGGGCTGGCTTGGTCCGCAGGGCCTCGGCGGGGACCTGGCCTCCGTGCCCGCCCCCGTCGTGTCGTCTCCCGGCACCACGACCGTGCTGTGGAAGGGGCGGGACGCCAGCCTGTGGTGCGTGCGGCGCGGTCTGCTCGGCCGCTGGTCGGCGCCGCGCAGCCTGGGCATGGGCCCGCTCGGCGGCCAGCCGCAGGCGACCGCCCAGGCGGGCGGCGGCATCCAGGTCTACTGGCACGGGTCGGGGAACTCCTACGTCTGGGAGGGCTTCTACCGGCCGGGCACCGGCTGGCTCGGGCCGCGGGACCTGGGCGGGCGGGTCCGCTCTGTGCCGTGGCCGGCGACCGCGGACCGGACCGTGCACGTGCTGTGGCGGGGGGCGGGGGACCGGCTCACCTATATCAGGCACCGGCTCGGGCACGGCTGGAACGGCGTCGAGTGGAAGAGGCCCGTCCCGCTGCGGCTCAGCTCGCTCGCCTCTGCGCCGTTCGCGGCGGTGGGCAGCTCGGGCGCGCCGCTGCGGGTGTTCTGGCCCGGGCGGCGCGGCGGGCTGTGGACCGCCTCGCTCAGGGGCGCGACCTGGACCAGGCCGGTCAGGCTGGCCGGCTGAGCGCCGCCGCGGCCGGGCGGCTACAGGCCGATCTGGCTCGCCGACCTGCGCCAGTCGATGGTCGGGATCATGGCCTCTGGCCTGACCCGGTGCGCGAATCGCTTGGTGATCTCGAACAGCGACTCGAGCAGCGTGTCGGACAGCAGGTGCGGGTCCAGGCCGAGCTCGACCAGGCCGGAGTGCACCACGTTGTAGTGATGCCCTTCCTCCTCGACCCGCGGGTTGGCCAGGTGCTCGATCGTCACCTTCTCCGGGCTCACCCTGGCGATCGTCTCGGCCATCTGGCTGATCGACAGCGACTGGGTCATCTGGTTGAAAACCCGGAACTCGCCGGGATCGGCCGGGTTCTCGCAGGCCAGCTGGAGGCAGCGGACCGTGTCCCTGATCTCGATGATGCCGCGGACCTGGCTGCCGTTGCCGTAGACGCTGAGCGGCTCGCCGATCACGGACTGGATCACGAACCTGTTCAGCACGGTGCCGAAGACCGCGTCGTAGTCGTACCTGGTGGCGAGCCGGTCGTCCCTGGCCGTCTCCGGCGTCTGCTGACCGTACACGACCCCCTGGTTGAGGTCGGTCGCCCTGATCCCCCAGATCCGGCAGGCGAACTCGATGTTGTGGCTGTCGTGCACCTTGGACAGGTGGTAGTACGAGCCCGGCCGCTTCGGGTACAGCACGCGGTCCTTGCGGCCCTTGTGCTCGATCTCGATCCAGCCTTCCTCGATGTCGATGTTCGGCGTGCCGTAGGCGCCCATGGTCCCGAGCTTGACCAGGTGGATGCGCGGGTCGAGCTCGGCGATCGCGTACAGCACGTTCATCGTGCCGACGACGTTGTTGACCTGCGTGTAGACCGCGTGCTTGCGGTCTACCATCGAGTACGGCGCCGCGCGCTGCTCGGCGAAGTGCACGATGGCGTCCGGCCGGAACTCGCGCACGACGTGGTAGGTGAAGTCCGCGTCGGTCAGGTCGCCGACGTAGCAGCCGATCTCGCGTCCGGTCAGCTCGTGCCAGATCCGGATCCTGGACTGCAGCGTCTCGATCGGCACCAGGCTGCCTGTGCCCATCTCGAAGTCGTAGCCCCGGCGGGCGAAGTTGTCGAGCACGGCGACGTCGTGGCCGACCTCGGACAGGTGCAGTGCGGTGGGCCAGCCGAGATAGCCGTCACCGCCGAGTACCAAGATTCTCACTGTCGCTCCCGCTGTCTGCGTCTGAGGTCCGGTGCGCGGCTCGGCCGCCCGCCTGCGAAGCCGGCGATCTCCTGGCATCAACCCTCGCACACGGGGTACTAACCTCAGCCGGGCGATGGCTCAGGTTGCTGGCGGAGGCGAGGCGGGTGCGCATTCCGGTGCGTTCCCACATCGGGCCGAGCCGGCTCCCGTACTGTATACGTGTCTGTTGACCAGCATGCATGCGCGCAGCAAGGACATCAATGCCAAACCTCATCGACAGGCTGCCTGTCGGCATCGGCAACCGGCTGAGAACGAGCTTCGGCCGGCAGTTCAGCAAGTTCGTCTTGGTCGCGGCCGTCTCCCTGGCCGTCAGCGAGGTAGCGCTGTTCCTGTTCACCGAGCTGCTGGACATGACCGGCGGCATCTCGGGTGTGTCCGCCGCCGCGCTCGGCGCGCTGGCGAGCTACCTAATGAGCCGGTGGGCCTGGCAGCGCAAGGGCAGGCCGAACGTGCTGCGCGAGACCATCCCGTTCTGGCTGGTCTCCGCCGGCGCATGGGTCGTGCTCGGCGTCGCCACCAAGCTCGGGCTGCACATCGCCAAGTCACTCGGAGCGACGGGGTTCAAGCACTTTGTCATCGTCGGCGGCGTTTACTTCCTCGCCAACTGCGTGACCTTCGTCTGCAGGTTCCTGATCTTCCACTACGTGCTCTTCGCCGAGCGCGGCGGCAAGGCCGAGCCGGTCGAGGCCGAGTCGCTGTCCCCGGTCGGAGCCGCGGTGTCGGCCTCCGACGATGAGCGGCGCCGGCCGCGGCGGTAGTCCCGGCGTGAGCAGGAGGCTGCCGTGCGGCGGCGGGTCCCGGCGTTAGCGGGCGGCTGCCCGGCGGCGCTCTCGCCACCAGGTCCCGCCGATGACCCTCGCGAAGTGCAGGCCGTAGAGGGCGTTGTGGCCCTTCTTGCTTTGCCCGACCTTGCGCTTGTGTATCGTCGCCGGGCGCTCGGTTACCCGGTAGCCGTGAGTGAGCACGCCGATCAGCAGTTCGGCCGCCTGGTACTGCGGCTGCTCGAGGCTCACCGCCCCGGTCACCTCGGCCCGCATCGCGCGGAGCCCGAACGAGGGGTCGGTGACCCGCTGGCCGGTCAGCACGCTGATCGTGAGGGCGAACACCCGGACCCCGAGCTTGCGGACCGGGTCCTTGGTCTCCTCGCTGCCCTGGGTCCGTGAGCCGGACACGAAGTCAGCCTGGCCGGCCAGGATGGGCGCCAGCAGGTCGGGGATCTCCGCCGGGTTGTACTGGCCGTCCGCGTCGGTCGTCACGATGTACTGCGCGCCGCCGGCGCGGGCCAGCCGGTAGCCGAGCCTGAGCGCGGCGCCCTGGCCCCGGTTTACCGGCACGTCGCAGACCAGCGCGCCCGCGGCGTCGGCCTCCTTCACGGTTCCGTCCGCCGACCCGTCGGAGACCACGATCTTGGCGACCTCGAGACCGGAGACGACCAGCGGCAGCGCCTCCACGACCGGGCCGATCGCGCCCTCCTCGTTATACGCCGCGATCACGACCGCCAGTGGCGGCAACGCGGTGGCACGCGCGCCGTACTGGGTGGCGAACGCCGCTACGGCCGCGGCGTCGACCGCCTCGTGGTCGATGGCCTCGCTGGCGGCGGCACTGTTCTGGCGGGATGTCACTTGGCTGTCTCCGAGAATTCTGGCCACACTGTGGCGATGCCTGCCTTGAGGTCGTAACCGGGCCGGTAGCCCAGCGACCTCGCGGCCGAGATATCGATGATGACTGCCGGCATCTCGCCGGGTTTCGGCGGGACGTGCTCGACCGGGATGTCCGCGCCGGTGACCGATCGCGCGATCACGGCGGGATCGCACAGGTCGCCGACGACCGAGCGGACCTCCGGGTCGGCGGACGCGTGCTTGTCGGCCGAGGTGACCTGGTGACCCTGGTCGAGCAGCGCGCGAACCATGCGCCTGCCGACGAATCCGGCTCCGCCGGTCACGAGCACCCGGGACAGACTCCCGCCCGCCAATTGCGCTCCTCGCCTGGTTCGCGCCCGACTGCGTTGATGTCATCTGGGCGGATTGTTGTTATTGAGGTTGAACGAACCGGTTCGCCGAACCGTGCCCGCCGGCTTGCTGCCGCCCCGCGGCCGATCCGATGAGCCGAGTGCGTAACCCGCACCCCTGGCCACCTCGGGTGCCCGGCGATCGCCCGGCGCTGTTCGGCCAGATCGCCCTGAGCGGGCACCGAGATGCCACGCCAGTGTATCGGCCGGCTTCCCCCCGAGCGTCCCGATGGATCATCCGGCCGGCCTGCGCCGATGCCGCGGCAGACAGACGGGCGCTGTGTCATGCTGAACTGTCGGCGGACAGTAGTCAAGTGGCTGCGCTGCGCGACCAGCGTGACCGGCCGCCGTCCGCACTCAAGGTGCGGCCGCCGCGCGCGCCGGCGCTGGTCAGGCGGACAACACGGCAGGTGAGGGGATATCGACGTCGTGATCTGGCGGGACAAGCTGGACAGGCGTGGCGATGAGGTCGCTGGTGATCCGGTTGAGCAGGAGCGCATCGCGCTGAGCTCCCGGGTCGACCTGGCCGGGCTTCCTCCGCTGACCCGGGCCGTGACCGAGCAGGTGATCGGCAGCACCGCGGACATTTGTTACGCAAATGATCTTGTCTGTTCCGAACCCTGGCTCGAGGCGGCGGTCGGCGCGCTCGCGGCCGGCGCGCCGGTGGTCGCCGACGGGCCGATGGTGGCGGCCGGCATCGTCACCGACTCGCTGGTCTGCAAGGTCGGCGAGTCGCTCACCGAGCGGCTGGCGCGGACCGCGGGCATCGCGACGGCCGCCGCGGCGGTGCGGCTGGCGTACGGCGAGGCCGGACCGGGAGCCGTCTGGGTCGTGGGCAGCGAGCCCGTGGCGGTCTACGAGATCCTGTCCAGGAACGTGCAGCCCGCGCTGGTGATCGCCACGCCGGCCGGCTTCGTCGCGGCAGTGGCGGCAAGGAAGGCGCTCAGGGGCAGCGGCCTGCCCAGCTTGACCAACGCCGGCGAGAAGGGCGGGCCCGCCGTCGCCGTGGCCGCCTGCGCGGCGCTGCTCACCGCGGCTCGCGGGGTGGCCGCTGCGCCGGCCGGCGCACGCGCAGGCCAGTCGCGGTCTGGCCGCTGATACCGACAACTCTGGCGAATCACCCGACGGCTCGTTTTGCTCATTGCCGGCGGTAGCCTGCGGTGACGGCGCACAATTACGCCATGGCTGGTTGTTCGAGGTAGTGGTGGCATCTGACATGTCGTGGCTGCAGTGGCCGGTGACCTGGTTGGATGGGTGCTTCGAGCAGTAGCTGGATCGCGGAGGCCCGTTGGCATGAAAGAGGGACAGGGAGCGGCTCCCGCATCGGTGCCCTGGGGCGCCGACGATGCCGCGCGGGTTCCCGCGCGGTCGCCTGCTCGCTCCCGCAGCGCCCCCGCCCAGCCGACCGGGGCCGGTGAAGGCGCGGAGCCGCGCGGGAAGGCCGGCGAGCCGCGCGGGAAGGCCGGCGAGCTGCGGGGGAAGCCCGGCGAGCCGCATGCCAGGGTCGACGCGCGCAAGCTCGAGTCCGCGCTGCTCGAACTGCGCGACGCGGTCGGCAGGGCGCAGTTGCTGCTCGACTTCCGGGGGATCGAGACGGCCAGGGCTGAGCGCCAGCGACTGATCAGCCAGGTCGACGACTACCTGCTCCCTCGGCTGCGGCAGTCGGGCGCGCCGATCCTCATAGCCATGGTCGGGTCGACCGGCGCGGGCAAGTCCACGCTGCTGAACAGCATCGCCGGGAGCCAGGTGAGCGCCACGGGCATTCGCCGGCCGACCACGAACAGTCCCGTGCTCGCCTGCCATCCCGAGGACGTCGGATGGTTCGCGGAGAACGTCTTCCTGCCGACGCTGCCGCGAGTACGGCAGAAGGGCCTGGCCAGGCCCGGCCGGGACGGGCTGCTCGTGCTCGCCACCAGCGAGGGGATGCCCCGCGGCATCGCGCTGCTCGATACCCCCGACATCGACTCCGTGGTCGCCGCCCACCGCCAGTTCGCCCGGCAGTTCCTCGACGCCTCTGACCTGTGGCTGTTCGTCACGACGGCCAGGCGGTACGCGGATGCGGTGGTCTGGGACCTGCTGAAGGATGCCAGGGACCGCGACGCGTCGCTCGGCATCGTGCTGTCCAGGATTCCGCCCGCCGCCGGCCCGCAGCTCAGCGATCACTTCAATGCGATGCTCGAGGCGAACGGCCTCGGGGACGTGCAGCGATTCGTCATCCCTGAGACGATCGTGACCGACGCGCAGTTGCCCGCGGAGGTTTCCGCACCGGTGCGGTCGTGGCTGGAGGACACCTCCCGCCGCGACGACCGGCGGATCGCGATCCTGACCCAGACGATGTCCGGCGTGCTCGACTCCTTCGAGGACCGGATTCCCGCGCTGGCGAAGCTCGCGCAGTCGCAGCTCGCGTTGCGGGCCGAGCTGCGCTCCGCCGCCGACGCGGCCTACGCGGCCGCGCTGGCCGAGCACGACGAGGCGATCAGGAGCGGGTCGCTGCTCCGCGGCGAGGTGCTGGCCAGGTGGCAGGACTTCGCCGGGACCGGCGACCTGATGCGCACGCTCGAGGTGCGCAAGAGCAAGCGGCGCCCGGACCGCTCGAAGCGGCATGCCGTCATGTCGGCCAGGGCGCAGGCGCTCAAGGCGGCGATGCGGCTGAGCCTGGAGGCGCTGGCGACCTCGCTGGCCGATCGGGCCGCGGAGGACGCCTTGGGGCGGTGGCAGGCCAGCCCGGCCGGCGCCGGGCTGCTGGCCGAGGCGCGCCAGGCCCCGCGGACGCCCGGCGGAGCCGAGATCTCCTACGCCTCGCTGCGCAAGTGGGAAGGCGAGCTCCAGTGGGGGTTCCCTGGCGTGCAGGGCGACCTGGCGGCGAGCCTGCCTGCCGGCGGCGTCGATGCGCTCGGCAGCTCATCCGACGACCTGCCACGCCGGGTCGCGCAGGCGGTCGCCGCGTGGCAGGATCATCTGCTGCATCTGGTGCAGACCGAGCGGGTCACCAAGCGGTCGATCGCCCGGGTCGCATCGTTCGACCCCGAGTCGCTCGCCCTGGTCATGACGATCGGCGTGCTTGGCTACGGCGCGGCTGATGTGATCGTGAACGAGGGTTCGAGCGCGGCCCTGCAGCGGCTGCTGACCTCGCTGTTCGGAGCGGGCCTGATGCGCGACATCGGCGGCCAGGCCCGGCAGGACCTGCACCAACGGATCGGACTGCTGTTCTCGGAGGAAGCGCTGCGGTACACCGCGCTGATCGACGCCGTGGGCGCCCTGGACGAGACCGCGCCGGCCGACCTTTACCAGGCCAGTTACTCCTTGGAGTCCGCGCGATGAGTGCACGACGGCAGGCACCGGCCGAGCGAGTGAGCCGGATCCTCCGGCGGCCTGCGGCCGGCGGCGCGCCGCCCGCTGATCCCGCTGACGGCGGCCGTGTAGCCGATCCCGCTGATGCCGCCCCGGCGGCGGGCATGGCCGCGGGACCCGGCCCGGCCGGGGCTGGACAGGGGACCGCGAGCCCGCCTGACACGCGTACCGGCGGCGGGGCGGCCACGGCGGGCAGGAAACGGCTGCCGACCCGGGTGCCCGCGAGCCAGCGCGGCCGGGGTCATGCTGGCCCAGGCCCGAAGCCGCCTGCTGGGCGCCGGACGGCGGCGGGTCGGCCGCCGGGTGAGCGGTCGGCCTCTGGTCGCCCGGCGGAAGCCCGGTCGCCCGAGGCGCGCTCCCCAATGGCACCGCCGCCCGGTTTTCCGTCCGCCGACCCGCGCCGGGCTGGGGCACCGTCGGGCGGGGCATTGTCGGGCGGGGCATTGTCGGGCGGGGCATTGTCGGCCGGGGCATTGTCTGGCGGGCCATATCGGGCCGTTGATCCGTCGGCGCCGTCCGGGGCCGAGGTGGCTACCGACCTGTCGGCGCGCCTGATGGCGCTGGCCAGGATGATCCAGATCGGCTCCGCCAGGAGCGGCAGGGATGGCTTCAGCGAGAAGCTGCTCGCCGACGCCGAGGACGTGCTCGCCCGGGCCGGCGAGCGGATGCGGCTTTCGTCGAGCCACACCGTCGTCGTGCTGGCCGGCGGGACCGGGAGCGGGAAATCCTCGCTGTTCAACCGGCTGGTCGGTGCCGACCTCTCCACCGTCGGCGTGACCAGGCCGGTGACCAGGGATGCCCACGCCTGCGTCTGGGGACAAGCGGGCTCTGGCGCGATCCTGGACTGGCTGGACGTGCCCGCGCGATACCGGTACTCGCGGGCGAGCGCCCTGGACAGCGGCGAAGACGACCTCGCCGGGCTGGTGTTGCTCGACCTGCCCGACCACGACTCGGTCATGAATCATGCGGGTGCGCTGGTCGACCAGCTAGTCAGCATGGCCGATGTCATGGTCTGGGTGCTCGACCCGCAGAAGTACGCCGACGCGGCCGTGCACCGGCGGTTCCTGGTCCCGCTGGCGAGCCACTCTGACGTGCTCGCCGTCGTACTCAACCAGGTTGACCTGCTCGATCCCGCGCAGGTCGACGACTGCGTGGCCGACCTGCGCAGGCTGCTCGACTCGGAGAACCTGCATGACGTCCCGGTCCTGGTTACCTCGGCCGCCAGCGGGGCCGGGCTGGCGGAGCTGCGCAAGCTCCTGGCCGACGGCGTGGCCGCCAGGCGCGCCGCGGCAGCCAGGATCTCGGATGACGTCGACGACGTTGTCGCCCGGTTCCAGCCCTACGCCGGCGACGCGGACGAGCCTGTCGGCGGCGTTCCGGCACCGAGCAAGGCCGAGCTGGCGGATAGGTTCGCCGCCGCGGCCGGGGTAACAGCGATCTGCGACGCGCTCCGCAGCGCCAGGGAACTTCGCGCGGTGGACTTCGTCGGCTGGCCGGTTGCGTGGTTCGTCCAGCGCGTGAGCGGGCGTGATCCGATCCGCAAGGTCAGGCTCGGCATGCTCTGGAACGACCTTCGGTCGGTGACCGCGGGTCCGGCCGAGGCGCAGCAGGCCGAGATCGACAATGCGCTGACCGACCTCGGCGACGAACTCGGCGAGCCGCTGCCGGCGCCGTGGTCGAGCAGCGTGAGGTCGGTGGTCAGGTCTCGGGCCGACAACATCCCGGCTGCTGTCGGGTCGACCATCGGCGATGCGCTCCCGGCCGAGGATAGCGTCGTGTGGTGGTGGCGACTTGCTGGCTTGTGGCAAGGACTGCTGCTGGGCACGGCTGCGGTCGCGCTCGCCTGGCTCGCGCTGATAGTCATTTTCGGCGTGTTCCATGCCGCCGGCATGCCGGCGCTGCTGAGCCAGGTCGGGGTGATGCCGTGGGTCGCGGCGGGCGCGGCCGTGGTGCTCGCGCTCGGCGCGTCGACCTCATGGGCCTGCATGCGGCTGGTCAGGACGGCGGCAGAAGACGAGAACGTGCGGGTTGGCGCCGACATGAGAAGCCGGATCGCTGCCGTCACCGACGAGATGGTGATCATGCCAGCCGAGCAGGAAGTGTCCGAACTCGCGCGCTACCGCGAGGAGGCCAGGATCGCGGCGCGCGGAGTCGTGCCGGATCAGGCCGGCTGACGGCGGATTGAGCCCGGCCACTGGCCCGCCGGGCCGGCGATGATCTCACACCGGTCGGCATTGGCGCGCGCTGTCCACAGGCTCGGTGCTTACCCGGGCCCGTTGTCCACAGCCAGAACACGCATCCGGCAGGCCGGCCCGCGATCGCGCGATCTTTGGTGCAAGCAAACAGGCGGCCGGTGCCGCCGCTGCGGCAGTCCCTGCGCGAGAGGCGCGCTGCTGCCGCACTGCTCTGGAGGATCGCGATGCTCAACGAGGCTCAGATCAGCCTGACCGGTTACGTCGCCACTCAGCCGGTCACCAGATTGGTGAAGCCGGGCGTCTCCAACGTGTCGATGCGGGTCGCCTGGACACCGCGCAGGCAGGACAGGGCCACCGGTGAATGGGTGGACGGCAACACGTCCTACGTCACGGTGATCTGCTGGCGCAAGCTGGCCGCCAATGTCGCCATCTGCCTGCGCACTGGCGACCCCGTCGTGGTCAAGGGCAAGCTGTCGGTGCGGACGTACGACGACAAGGACGGCGTCCGGCGGACGTCTGTCGACGTGGACGCCAGCTCCGTCGGCCACGACCTGTCGCGCGGCGTCTCGCAGTTCCAGCGGGTCCGACCGCGGACCGGGATGACGGCCTCGGAGTTCGAGGCAGCGAAGGCGGTCGGCGGCCAGGGCACCGGCGGCGAGGGCACCGGCGTTCAGGACGGCCGAGGCGGTGTGGACGGCAGCGGCGGTGTGGACGGCAGCGGCAGCGGGGGCCCGGACGGCCGCGGCGACGCTGACATGTCCTCGCCAGACGAGCCGGGGCGAGGCTTCTTCGACGAGTCCGCGATCAGCGAGCACAGCACGGCAGAGCCGGCGGCAGTATCGTCGTAGCGGCAGCAGCGGGGCCTGGCGCGGCCGGCCGCGGCCCAAAGGAGCGGCCGACCCCGCCCGGCCCGCTTGGCCCGGCCAGCTCGGCCCTGCCCGCTCGGTCGGTCTGGGCCGGGTCGGCGCTGCCCCCGCCGCCTGCCGTGCGTGCGAAGCGCGGCCCGGCTGCCCCTACCCTTAGGGCATGCCTGAGTTCATCTACCAGATGCGAGCTGTGCGCAAGGCGCACGGCGACAAGGTGATCCTTGACAACGTCACGCTCGCGTTCTTGCCGGGGGCGAAGATCGGCGTCCTCGGTCCCAACGGCACAGGCAAGTCGACTTTGCTGCGGATGTTGGCGGGCCTTGAGCAACCGTCGAATGGCGAGGCACGACTGATGCCGGGCTTCTCGGTGGGAATTCTTGAGCAGGAGCCGCAACTTGACGAGACCAAGACGGTACTCGGCAATGTCGAGGAAGGCGTGGCCGAGACCAAGGCGCTGCTTGACCGGTACAACGAGATCGCCGAGCAGATGGCGACCGACTACTCCGACGACCTGCTCGAGGAGATGGGCAAGCTCCAGGAGCAGCTTGACCACAGGAATGCCTGGGACCTGGAGAGCCAGCTTGACCAGGCCATGGACGCGCTGCGCTGCCCTGCACCCGACGCCGATGTCAGCGTGCTCTCTGGCGGCGAGAAGCGCAGGGTCGCGCTGTGCGCGCTGCTGCTCTCCCAGCCTGACCTGCTCCTGCTCGACGAGCCGACGAACCACCTGGACGCCGAGAGCGTGCAGTGGCTCGAGCAGCACCTGGAGAAGTACCCGGGCACCGTTGTGGCCGTGACGCACGACAGGTACTTCCTCGACAACGTGGCAGGCTGGATCCTCGAGCTGGACCGCGGCCACGCCTACCCGTACGAGGGGAACTACTCGACCTACCTGGAGACGAAGGCCGCCCGGATCAAGGTCGAAGGGCAGAAGGACGTGAAACGGCGCAAGCGGCTCGAGGATGAACTCGAGTGGGTCAGGTCGAGCCCGCGGGCCCGCCAGGCCAAGAGCCGCGCGCGGCTGCAGCGGTACGAGGAGATGGCCGCCGAGGCCGACCAGAACAAGAAGCTTGACTTCGAGGAGATTCAGATCCCGCCGGGTCCGCGGCTGGGGACGCTGGTCGTCGAGGTGAACGGGCTGTCCAAGGGATTCGGCGACCGGATGCTGATCGAGGATCTCAGCTTCTCCCTGCCGCCGAACGGCATCGTGGGCGTCATCGGCCCGAACGGCGTCGGCAAGACTACCCTGTTCAACATGATCATGGGCGAGGAGCAGCCCGACAGCGGCATGATCAAGATCGGCGATACCGTGCGGATCGCCTACGTCGACCAGGCCAGGGGCCGGATCGACCCGGACAAGAACGTCTGGGAGGTGATCTCGGATGGCGAGTCGTACATCAGGGCGGGCAGGTCAGAGATCCCCAGCAGGGCCTACGTCGCCGCGTTCGGCTTCAAGGGCGGTGACCAGCAGAAGCTGGCAGGCATCATGTCCGGCGGAGAGCGTAACCGGGTAAACCTGGCGCTCACGCTCAAGCAGGGCGGCAACTTGCTGCTGCTGGACGAGCCGACGAACGACCTGGACGTCGAGACGCTCTCCTCGCTGGAGAACGCGCTGCTCGAGTTCCCCGGGTGCGCGGTGATCACCAGCCACGACCGCTGGTTCCTCGACCGGATCGCCACTCACATCCTGGCCTGGGAGGGCGGGTCGAGCTGGTTCTGGTTCGAGGGGAACTTCGAGTCCTACGAGAAGAACAAGATCGACCGGCTGGGCGCCGAGGCCGCCAGGCCGCACCGGGTCACCTACCGCAAGCTGACCCGGGGCTGACCCGGCCGCTGACGGCTCGCGCGACCCGGGCATCGGCTGCCGTCGCGCTGCCGTCGTGCTGCCGTCGCGCCGGAGCGGCGGCATAACCAGGTGATCGCTGGCATATGCTCATCCATCGACCCAATCATCGCGGACTCGGGGTAGCGGCCAGATGACCATGCAGGGGAGTGATCGAGCACGTGACGAGCGGGCCGGGGCCGGCCAGTCGCTCAGGCCCGCGCGCACGCTGCCGGACCGCGCCCAGGTGGTGGTCGTGGGCGGCGGCGTCATCGGCACGTCGGTCGCCTACCATCTGGCCCACATGGGCATGCGCGACGTCCTGCTGCTCGAACGCGACCGGCTGACCTCGGGCACGACCTGGCACGCGGCCGGCCTGATGGCGACGTTCGGCTCCACCTCGCAGACCTCCACCGAGCTGCGTCAGTACACCCGTGACCTGTACTCCAGGCTGGAGGCCGAGACCGGCCTGGCCACCGGCCTGAAGCAGTGCGGTCTGATCGAGCTGGCGGTCGAGCCAGGCCGCCTGGAGGAGTACCGGCGGGTGGCGGCGTTCAACCGGCACTGCGGCGTCGACGTGCACGAGATCTCGCCGCGTGAGGTCGCAGAGCTGTGGCCGCTGGCCAAGACCGATGACGTGCTGGCCGGTTTCTACATCCCCGACGACGGCCGGGTCAACCCGGTCGACGTGACCATGTCGCTGGCCAGGGGGGCGCGGATGCAGGGCGTCACGATCATCGAGGGCGTTCCGGTGACGGGGTTCCTCCGCGAGCGCGGCACGGTTACCGGGGTACGCACGGACCGTGGCGATGTCGAGGCCGAGTACGTGGTCAACTGCGCGGGCATGTGGGCACGCCAGCTCGGCGAGCTGGCCGGGGTGTCCATCCCGCTGCAGGCCGCCGAGCACTACTACCTGCTGACCGAGCCGATCGGTGAGGTGGACGGCTCGTGGCCGGTCCTGGAGGACCCGGCCTCTTACGGGTACTACCGCGAGGAGGGCGGCGGCCTGATGCTCGGCATGTTCGAGCCGGTCTGCGCCCCGTGGCGGCTCGACGGCATCCCGCAGGACTTCTCCTTCGGCGAGCTGCCGCCCGACTGGGACCGGATGGGCCCCTACCTGGAGACGACGATGGCCAGGGTTCCGATCACCGAGCAGATCGGGATCAGGAAGTTCTTCTGCGGCCCGGAGAGCTTCACACCCGACCTGCTGCCGATCGTCGGCGAGGCGCCCGAGCTCCGCAACTTCTTCGTCGCCGCCGGGCTCAACTCCATCGGCATCCTGACCGGCGGCGGGGTCGGCCGGACCATCGCGCAGTGGATCGTGAACGGCGGCCCGGACGTCGACATCACCGCGATGAACATCGACCGGCTGCACCCGTACCAGGCGAACCCGGAGTACCGGGCGACCAGGACGGTCGAGTCCCTCGGCCTTGTCTACGCGACCCACTACCCGCACCGGCCGACGAAGACGGCCCGCGGCGCCCGGCTGTCGCCGGTCCACGACCGGCTAGCCGCGCAGCGGGCCTGCTTCAGGGACGTCAGCGGCTGGGAGGGCGCCGACTGGTACGCACCGCCAGGAGTCGAGCCGCAGGTGGGAGAGCTCACCTGGGGGCGCCCGCACTGGTTCGGCTACTGGGAGGCCGAGCACCATGCCACCAGGAACGGCGTCATCGTGATGGACATGTCGTTCATGGCGAAGTTCCTGGTGCAGGGCAGGGACGCGGGCCGCGAGCTCGAGCGGATCTCGGCCAACCAGGTCGCCGCCGAGCCCGGCCGGATCACCTACACCCAGTGGCTGAACGAGCGCGGCACGCTCGAAGCCGACCTGACCGTCACCAAGCTCGACGACGACCAGTTCTTCGTCGTCGCGTCCGACACGGCGCACCGCCACGCGGAGACCTGGATGCGCCGTCACTTCGCCGACGCGCACGCCTTCGTCACCGACGTGACCTCTGGCTACGCCCAGCTCAACGTCCAGGGACCGCTGTCGCGCGAGCTCATGGCGGCCGTGACCAGCGCGGACATGTCCAACGACGGGTTCGGGTTCCGGTCCGCGCGCTACATCGACATCGGGTTCGCCCGGGTGCTGTGCATCAGGATCACCTACCTCGGCGAGCTCGGCTACGAGCTGCACATCCCGGCCGAGCAGGCCGTGGCCGTCTACGATCGGCTGGTGGCCGCCGGCGAGCCGCTCGGCCTGCGCCACGCGGGCCTGAAGGCGCTGGCCAGCCTGCGGATGGAGAAGGCCTACCGCGACTACGGCCACGACATCGACAACACCGACTCGGTGCTCGAGGCCGGCCTCGGGTTCGCGGTGGCGCTCGACAAGCCGGGCGGGTTCATCGGCCGCGATGCGGTGCTGGCCAAGAAGGAACGGGGCCCGCTTCCCCGCCGGCTGGTCCAGGTGCTGGTGAGCGATCCCGAGCCGCTGATGTTCCATGCCGAGGTCGTCAGCAGGAACGAGCGGCCGGCTGGGTATATCCGTTCTGCCTCGTACGGGTTCACGCTCGGCGGGGCGGTCGGCCTGGCCATGATCGACGCGGCCGAGCCGATCGACCAGAAGTACCTCGACTCCGGTGAGTGGACGGTGCAGATCGGCGACGCGGTGTACCCGGCAAGGGCGTCGCTGCGGCCGCTTTACGACCCGGCGAGCAAGCGCGTGCAGATGTGAAAGCCAGCCGCCACGGCAGATCGCCGCGTGCGGGCAGTGAGCAACCTAGCTGAGGAGTGCTGATGGCCGATCTTGCCGATTTCGAGGCGCTCGTGCCGCAAGACCACGGCCTGGTCGTGATGACCGTGATCGGCCCGGACGGCCGGATCCGGCCGTCCGTGGTCAACGCGGGCGTGATCGACCACCCGATCACCGGGGCCAGGGTAGCCGCGGTCGTCATTCATGGCCGGGCCCGCAAGCTGGCGCATCTGCGCGCCAGGCCGCGGGCAGCGGTGGTGCTGCGCGCCGGATGGCGGTGGGCCGGCGTCGAAGGGCCGGCCGAGATCTCCGGGCCGGACGACCCGACTGAGGGCATCGGACCCGAGCGGCTCAGGCTGCTGCTGCGGGAGATCTTCACGGCCGCGGGCGGCACACACGAGGACTTCGACGAGTACGACCGGGTCATGGCCGCCGAACGCCGGGCCGCCGTCCTGATCGCCCCCGACCGGGTCTTCGGTTAGCGGCCCGGTGCAGTCCCGCAGCCGCGCAGGTTAGCGCGAAGGATTCTGGGTTACGCGAAGGATTTGTGGCGCTCTCTGACGCAGATCCTTCGCCTAACTGGCGGCCGGCGGCACGCGGGCTGCCCGGGGCCGGCCCAGGGCAGGCGGCGGAAAGCTCAGGCGGGAAAGCTCAGGCGGGGGAGACGCCCAGGTCGCGCTGGCCGCCGCTCGGCTCCGGGCCGCCCTCGGGCTGCCGGTTCACCAGGCTGTGCGCGGCCATCACCAGGTAGCGCCACAGTTCCTCGTCGTGGGCCGGGTCGAGAGCGAGCTCGTCGAGCGCGGACCGCATGTGCCCCAGCCACGCGTCGCGTTCGGCCTCGCCGATCGCGAAGCGGGCGTGCCTCATCCGCAGCCGCGGATGGCCCCGGCGCTCGCTGTAGGTGCCGGGCCCGCCCCAGTACTGGATCAGGAACAGCCGCAGGTGCTCGGCCGCCGGCCCCAGGTCGCGGCTCGGGTACACCGGCCTGAGCAGCGGATCGGACTCGACCTCGGCGTAGAACCGGCTGACCAGGCGGGTGAAGGTTTCCTCGCCGCCGACGGCCTCGTAGAAACTGACCTCGGGCCCGGCGGCCGCTGGTTGCGTTGTGCTCTCCATGACGGGCTCCAGCGTACTGGCCGCCACGCCGCGCGGCGCACAGCCCGTCCCAGCGCCCGTCGCGCCGGCCGCCGCGCGGGATTTCCGCGGCGCGACACGCCGGCCGCAGGCCAACCCGAGCTGGGACGTCATGCGGAATTCACGCGCCGTTCGCGGTCTCGAACGCGACCAGGCGGCAATTTGGTGTTGGCGCTTCGGCCGTGGTCCGGTCACACTGGTCACGGGTGCCCCGGCAGCCAGCGGGCGGCCCAGCCTGGGAGGTGGCCTTGCGCAGGGTACTGCTGCTCAACATCACGTATGAGCCCCTGACCACCGTCTGCCTGCACCGAGCCGTCGGTCTCGTCCTGGCCGAGAAGGCCGACATGTTGCATAACGAATCGTCCGGGCTCATGTTGCACTCCGCCTCGGTGAAGCTCGCGGTCCCTTCGGTCATCAAGCTCCGCCGGTACATCAGGGTCCCGCACCGCAACCGCGTGCCGCTGACCCGGGCGGCACTGATGCGCAGGGACAACTACCTGTGTGCCTACTGCGGCTCGGCGGCGGACACGATCGACCACGTGGTGCCGCGCAGCCGCGGTGGCGCACATGTCTGGGAGAACTGCGTCGCGTCCTGCACCCGGTGTAACCATCGCAAGGCCGACCGGCTGATCGAGGAAATCGGCTGGAAGCTGAGGTGGGATCCGCTTGCGCCGCGCGGCATGCACTGGCGGCTGATCGGTGCGGCGCGGGACGGAGACCCGCAGTGGGCGACCTACCTGGTGACCACGGCCGCCTGACCCGCGGCCGGCGTGGCGGCGGCGCTGAAGTCGCGGAACTGGCGCTGGGTCACGGCTAGCAGGACCGCGAGCGCGAGCACGGCGCCGGCCGCGGGGAAGAACGGCGCCGGGCCGATGCTCCGCACGATCACGCCGGACAGCGCGACGGACGCGGGGAACGCTCCGATACTCGCCAGCATCACCAGGCTCATCACCCTGCCGAGCAGGTAAGCGGGCGCCCAGTGCTAGCTCAGTAGCGCTCGACAAGGTGGGCCCGCCAGGCCGGGATGGAGTCGGCGCCGGGGCTGGTCCAGTACTCGGTGCCGCGGACGATCAGTCCGCCGTCAACGGTCCAGAACGACACCACTCGAAATGCCCCGAGATCCGCGTGCGGGACCTCCACCTCGGAGACGACCTGGTCGCCCTCGGCCACGATCCTGAGCACGTTGATCGACCAGCCCTCCGGGTACTCGCGGTTCACCGCGACGTAGTTGGCCCGCCCGGCGATGCGCTCGGAACTGACCGGCCACTCGACCACGGCATTCTCGGCGACGAGATCGGCGACACCGGTCCAGTCCCTGGCCTGGATCCGGTTCCACAGTGCCCGCACGACTTCCGATGGCTCCATGGGTTCATTATCCAGCGCCGGTCGGGCGGGCCGGGCAACCCCTGCCTGATCATGGTCAAGGTGCTTTCCAGAACAACGCCGGACGCGGCCGCCTTTGCGCCTTTGGCTCGAAAGGTCGTTGGCTCGAGGTCTACCGTGGGTGGACACGGGAGCCCAGCGGAGGTAAGAGGAGACCATGACCACACTCGAGAACCGGCCGAACACCGCACTCCTCGTCATCGACGTGCAGAACGGCGTCGTCGAGGGAAATCACGGGCGCGACACGGTCGTCGCGAACGTCGGCAGCCTGGTCGAGCAGGCGCGGCGGGAACGGGTCCCCGTTGTCTGGGTCCAGCACTCCGACGACCATCTTGCGAGGGGGAGCGACGACTGGCGGATCGTCCCCGAACTGGCTCCGGGCGACGCCGAGCCGCTCGTCGAGAAGAACTACGGCGACTCCTTCGAGGACACCACCCTCGAGACCGTGCTGTCGGGCCTCGGAGTCGGGCGACTCGTCGTCGTCGGCGCACAGACCGATGCGTGCATCCGCTCGACGCTCCACGGCGCATTCGCAAGGGGGTACGACGCGGCCCTCGTCAGCGACGCCCACACGACGGAGGACCAGACCCAGTGGGGGGCGCCGCCGCCGGACCAGGTTATCGCGCACACGAACCTGTACTGGGCCTACCAGACGGCGCCCGGGCGGACGGCCGGGACGGTCGAGACCAAGGATGTCGACTTCGGCGGCACGTCCTGAAGCCGGCGTAACGCGGACCGGGAACGCCTCGGGACGGCACCGGTCCAGGTTGTCCCGCTCGGGTGAGCGGCGCCTGTCACTAGCCTGACGGCCGGGTACTGCCAGGGCGTGTCCCGTGGATCTTCGGCGGCGCGGACCGGCGCCCAGACGACGACCGGCGGGCGCGATGCGAGACCACCGCGAGGTCGCCGTCCGGCGTCCGCAGGACGCCTACGCCGGCGCCGAACACCGCGCTGAGCAGGTCGTCGCGCAGGACGGCGGCGGGTGTCCCGGTCGCGGCGACGCGGCCGCCGGACAGCAGGACCAGCCGGTCGGCGAACTGCCCGGCCAGGGTCAGGTCGTGGATTGCGGACAGAACCGTGAGCGACCGCTCCGAGCGCAGGTCGTCGATCAGCTCGAGCGCCTCGACCCGGCGGCCGAGGTCGAGCGCGCTGGTCGGTTCGTCGAGCAGCAGGATGGGGGCCTGCTGGGCGAGGGCACGTGCCAGGACGAGCCGTTGCGCCTCCCCGCCCGACATCGTGGCCAGCCGGCGGTCCGCCATGTGGGCGAGCGCCATCCGGTCCAGCAGGTCCAGGCAGGTCCTGCGGTCAGCGGCGGTCTCGACGGCGAAGTACCCGAGGTGCGGGGTTCGGCCGAGCAGGACATAGTCCAGGCCCGTCATCGCGGCGGGCAGCTGCGGGTGCTGCGGAACGTAGGCGACCAGCCTGGCCCGGCGGCGATGACCGAGGTCGCGAGCCTGGTGCTCGGCGAGGCGGATGTGACCGGCCGATTCGGTAAGGCCAGCGACCGACCGCAGCAGGGTCGTCTTGCCCGCACCGTTCGGGCCGATCAGCGCGACCCATTCGCCGGTCGCCACGGTGACCGCGACGCCGTCCAGGGCGACCGTCGCGCCGAAGCTGACACGCAGGTCGTCGACGCCGATCACGGCGCATCCGATCTGGCCCGCCTGGAGCGGAGCACGAAAAGGAAGAACGGCGCCCCGATGGCGGCCGTGATGACCCCGATCGGGACCTCCGTATCGGCCTGCACGGTTCTCGCGGCGATGTCGGCGAGCACCACGAACGCGGCCCCGCCGACCAGCGAGGCCGGCAGCACGACCCGGTAGCTCGGGCCCGCGGTGAGCCGGACCGCGTGCGGGACGATGATCCCGACGAAGCCGATCAGCCCGCTGACCGAGACCGCGGCGGCGGCGCCGAGCGTCGCGGCGATGACCACGACGAGCCGGAGCCTGGCGACGTTGACCCCCAGGGTTCCTGCCTCGGTCTCACCGACCCTGAGCACGTCGAGCAGCCTGCGGTGGGCGAGCAGGGCCGCGCCCGCGACGACCACGTAAGGGACGATCAGCCAGACCTGGCTCCAGGTTGCGCCCGACAGGCCGCCGAGTATCCACGCGTAGATCGACTGCAGCGTCTGCGAGTGTGACTGCTGCAGGTAGGTCTGGGCGGCGGTGAGCAGCGCGGCGACCGCGACTCCGGCGAGCAGTATCGACGCCGTGCCCGCGGCGCTGCCCCGCCCGGCGTCCTCGCCGCGCCGTCCGGCGCCGGCGCCGAGCGAGTAGGTCAGCGCCACCGCGCCGGCGGCACCGCAGAACGCGGCCGGCGGCAGCAGCTCCTGGCTCGCCCCGCTGATGATCACCGCAGTCGCGCCGAGCCCGGCGCCCGCCGCCACCCCGAGCAGGTAGGGATCGGCCAGCGGGTTGCGGAATACCCCCTGATACGCGGCGCCGCCGCCGGCCAGCATCGAGCCGACCAGAGCGCCCAGTACCACCCGCGGGAGCCTGATCTGCCAGATGATGGCCGCATCGACCGGCGGCACGGCCGCCGAAGGGTGCCACGGCAGATGCACCGCCAGCGCGGCGGCGATCGTCCGCGGCGGGATGGCGACCGGCCCGATCGACACTCCCGCGACCAGCGCGGCGACCAGCACCGCGGCCGCGGCGATCACCGCCCCCCTGGCCAGCGTCGACCTCACTCGCGGCCACGCACCGCGGCGAGCACCGTGCGCAGCAGATCCACGATCCGCGGACCCCAGCGGGACGCGATGTCGTCGTTGAGCCCGATGACGTGCCCGGCCCGCACGGCGGCGAGGCCGGACCAGCCCGGACGGCTCCGCACTGTCGACGCGCTCTGGTGGCAGCAGACCGTGTCGGCAAGGATGATGTAGTCCGGGTTGGACTTGACCACGTACTCGGCCGACAGCTGCGGATACCCGCCCGCCGACGCGGCGCCCTTGGCCGAGTCGGCGATGCTCTTCATGCCGAGCAGGCCGAGCAGCCTGCCGATGAACGTGGACGACGTCACCGAGTAGTACGTCTGGTCCAGCTCGTAGTAGTAGGTCAGCGGCCTGGCGCGATGCGGCGCGGTGGCCGCCAGCGTGGCGATCTGGCGGCGCAGCGCCGAGACTTCCGCTCTGGCTTGCGGTTCGTGACCGGTGAGCCGGCCCAGCGCGTCAAGCTGGGCGTAGACACCGCCGATGTCCGCCGGAGCAGCCAGGCCGAGGACCGGGATCTTGAAGGCGGCAAGGCGCTTGGTCAGCGTTGCCGCATCGTAGGAGACGACGACCAGGTCCGGCTTGCGCGCGACGATCGCCTCGACGTTGGGGGTCAGGCCGCTCAGCGCCGTCCTCGGCGCCGCCGGCGGATAGTCAGAGTCGGAGTCCACGGCCGTGACCTGGCTGCCCGCCCCCATCGCGTAGAGCATCTCGGTGGCGGACGGCGCGAGCGAGATGATCGCCGTCGGCCGCTTGGCCATGTGGACTGGGCCGTTCGCCGCGGTCACGGTGACCGGGAACGTGCCGTCGCCGGCCTGGCGTGCCTGGCCGGCCGGGCCTGCCTGGCTGGATCCGGGCGGCGGTGGGCTGGCCGTGCTGCTGCACGCGGCGGCCGCGAGGCCAGCCGCGCAGGCGACGGCGATCAGCCGACGCGCCGGAACTCGTGTGATCACTCATCCTCCGGTTTGTCGTGGAGGACGAAGTGCGTCCGTTGCGACTCCCCGGGGGGATTCGGAACGAGCCGCCCTTCCTCCGAGGACAGGCCGTCGACACTGGCCAGGCGTCCGGGCTCGTCCTCCGCGGGAGGCATCACCGTTGCGGGACAGCGCCGGATTCACACCGGCTTCGCTGTGCTCAGCATCATCGCGCGGCATCGCCACGAGACACGCGAAGCGTACTGCACCTCGGACGGCTGAAAATCCAGGTGCGCGGACGCCGAGGCGGAGCCTGTTACACAAGATCGCAGGTTCGCCCGTAAGCTGTCATGAGGCGCCGTGCTCGCGTGCCCGTGGTGCGGGCGCGCCGCGCCGTCCACACGCACGTCGCCGGGGCCCGAAGGAGTGCCGCCAATGTCGGACGCGAAGGTCGATCGCGAGCTCGTGATCCCCGAGGGCGGGTTCTGGCCGGCGCCGCCGGTGCCGCAGCCGAACATCTACCCGATGGAATGGCGGGTGGAGACCGAGAAGCTCGCGGCGATCTACCAGAAGTCCAAGCTGATGGCCTGGAACCCGGCCGACCTGCCCTGGGACGGCCTGCGGGCCGAGGACTTCAGCACCGAGCAGCGGCTGGGGATCATGTACTGGTTCGCGGTCCTGGCGAACTTCGACGCCTCGGGACCAGCGGTCTTCGCCAGGGCCACGATCCGGGCGTTCGAGCAGCACGAAGAGGACCCGGTCCGCAAGTGCTTCTTCTCGATCACCAGGGACGAGATGAACCACGAGGAGTGCTGCCAGCGCTCGATCGCGGCGCTGTGGCCGGGCGGCCCGCTGAACTGGACTCCGTCGACCGACCTCGAGCGCGCCGCCCACAACAACATCGGCTGGCTGTACCACAACGGCGGCCGGTACTGGACCGGCTTCAGCAACGCGGTCGGCAGGTACTCGCTGCCCGTCCTGTTCACCAGCTTCATGATGGGCGAGATGGCGGCGTCGACGCTGTTCCGCGGGATGGCGTCGGGCACCACGCACCCGGTGTTCTCCGAGATGTTCCACCGGATCGGCCGTGACGAGTCGCGGCACCTGCAGATCTGCATGACGATCCTGGAGAACGAGTGGCCGGGCCTCACCGACGACGTCAAGACGACGATCACCAGGCAGCTCAGAGCCGGCTTCATCTTCCTGTCGATGATCCTGTGGGAGCCGCCCGAGGGATTCTGGGAGCTGCCGCCCTACTTCCTGGCCAACCACCGGGTGCTGATGGACCACGCCAGGGACGCGGGCCTCGGCGTGCTGTCCTACGAGGAGCAGGCGGAGAACTGGCGCAGCGCGATTGCCAAGATCCGGGTCATCGTGCAGCGCTGGGGAATCGAGTTCCCCGCCATGCCCGAGCTTGACATCGAGGGGGTCGACGTGTCGGCCGACATCAGCGCCGACGACATCATCCCGGTGTTCTGAGAACGCCGCGCGGGCCGGAGCGGGACTCGGGTGTGCCGTGCGCGGTCCGTCAGCGGGCGCCGTTCCGCAACGAGCCTGTGGATGGCCGTGGTGGAAAACGCCGGATTCTGTGGACAACTAGCCGCCCCCGGTGGACAGTCTGTGGACCGCTAAAGAATCATGAAAATAGTCACCGAACCCTCTTGTGCGCGGCACCTGATCGGCTGTACAACTTCTCTACCAGCGAAAACGGGCACCACTCGGAGGCAACTTCAGGAGCCCCGGAGGAAACTCCGGGAGGACCGGAGTGAAATCCGGGAGCCTCGGAAGCGCTCCGAGAGAGTCGAGGGCAACCTCGGCGCTCGAGGGGGCCGACGCCGACGGTGCCGAGGGCAACCTCGGTGCCGTGAGGCGGACTCTGAGGGGCTTGGGGGCAACCCCGAGGACTTCGGAGGCGGACTCTGGGAACCTTGGGGGCAACCCCGAGGGTCTCGGAGGCAGCGCCGGGGCAGGGCGCTGGGGGACCGGGCAACCGGGCCTTCAGCAGGGTGTCCTGGACCGGTGGCGGACAGACTAGCGCGCGGATCGCCGACTGCCCCGGCGGCCCAGCTCGCCGGGGCAGTCGGCGAGTGCACTGGTCGGTCCTGGCGAGGCCCCTGCATCTCATACATGCGGGGGCCTCGTCGTTTTGGGTCGGAGTCTGTTGGGAAGCCGGCGGCCGTCCGCGCCTCAGCAGTAACGGCGCGGGGATTGGCGACCGATAATGAGGTAGACGCAGGCGGCGTGGGTACCCCCGAGCTCACGTCGCCTGGTCCTTTCCGCGAAGCATTCCGATAGCAAGCGCCTGGCTCGCTCCGTGCCGGCAGTGCGCGTGAGCCGCCCGGCCCGGTAGCGTTCGGCGTATGACTGATACCGCGACTGCGAGGAGCGGCGAGACCGCCCCGACGCCTGCTGCCCCGTTCGGGCGAATGCTGACCGCGATGGTCACGCCGATGACGAGCGACGGTGCCGTCGACTACCCAGGGGCCGCGCGGCTCGCCGACTACCTGGTCACCCAGATGCGCAACGACGGCCTGGCGATCAGCGGCACCACGGGCGAGTCGCCGACCACCACCGATGCCGAGAAGGACCGGTTGCTGCGCACCGTGATCGAGGCGGTAGGCGACCGGGCCAGCGTGCTCGCCGGCGTCGGCACCAATGACACCGCGCACACCTGCGAGCTCGCCAGGCAGGCCGAGCAGGCCGGGGCCGATGGGCTGCTCTGCGTCACGCCCTACTACAACAAGCCGCCGCAGCACGGCCTCGTCGCGCACTTCACCGCGGTCGCGGACGCGACCGGCCTGCCGGTCATGCTGTACGACATCCCCGGTCGCACCGGCGTCCCGATCAGGACCGAGACGCTGATCCAGCTCGCGCAGCACCGGCGGATCGTCGCGGTCAAGGACGCCAAGGGCGACATGATGGCCGGGTCGGTCGTCATGGCCGCGACCGACCTGGCCTTCTACTGCGGCGACGACCTGGTGAACCTGCCCTGGCTGTCGATCGGAGCGTCCGGGCTGGTGAGCGTCGTCGGGCACGTCGCCGGTGACCGGCTGGCCGAGATGATCGAGGCCTACCTGTCCGGTGATGTGGCCACCGCGCTGGCGCGCCACAGGGAGCTGCTGCCCGTCTACGCCGGCATCATGACCCGCACCCAGGGCGTGATCACCACGAAGGCGGCGCTGGCCATGCTCGGCCTGCCCGGCGGACCGGTCAGGCTGCCGCTCGCCGCCGCCACACCCGCGGAGGTCGAGCAGTTGCGCACCGACCTGGTCGCGGGCGGTGTCAAGCTCAAGTGAGCCACCCGCACCCCGAGCTCGGGCCGCCACCGCCGCTGGCCAACGGCGGGCTCCGGATCGTCGCCCTCGGCGGGCTTGGCGAGGTCGGCCGCAACATGACGGTCTTCGAGTACGAAGGCCGGCTGCTCCTGGTCGACTGCGGCGTGCTCTTCCCCGATCCCGACACCCCGGGCGTTGACCTGATCCTGCCCGACTTCAGCGCGATCGACGGCAGGCTCGGCGACGTCGAGGCACTGGTGCTCACGCACGCGCACGAAGATCACATCGGGGCGGTTCCCTACCTGCTGCGGCGCCGTCCCGACATTCCGCTGGTCGGGTCGAGGCTGACGCTCGCGCTGGTCGGCAGCAAGCTCATCGAGCACAGGATCACCCCGCAGACCGCTGAAGTGGACGCCGGCGGGCGGCACCAGTTCGGCCCGTTCGACCTGGAGTTCTTCGCGGTCAACCACTCCATACCCGACGCGCTCGCCGTCGCGATCAAGACAGGCGCCGGGGTCGTCCTGCACACCGGCGACTTCAAGATGGATCAGCTGCCGCTCGACGGACGGCTGACCGACCTCGGTGGCTTCGCACGGCTCGGTGCCGACGGCGTGGACCTGCTGATGTCGGACTCCACGAACGCCGAGGTTCCCGGCATCGTGACCAGCGAGCGCGAGATCGCGTCGGTGCTGTCCGACGTGTTCAACGGCGCAGAGCAGCGGATCATCGTGTCCTGCTTCGCCAGCCACGTGCACCGGGTGCAGCAGGTGCTGGAGGTCGCCGCCGCGCACGGCAGGAAGGTCGCGCTGGTCGGCCGGTCCATGGTGCGCAACATGGGCGTGGCCAGGGACCTCGGCTACCTGCGGATTCCCTCCGTGCCCGGCGGCCTGGTCGTGGACATGAAGGACGCCGAGGAACTGCCGCCCGACCAGATCGTGCTGATCTCCACGGGCTCCCAGGGCGAGCCGATGTCCGCGCTGTCCAGGATGGCCGGGAGGGACCACCCGATCAGGATCGCCAGGGGCGACACGGTCATCCTGGCATCCTCGCTCGTGCCGGGAAACGAGACCGCGGTCTCCCGGGTCATCAACGACCTGACCAGGCTGGGAGCGCGGGTCGTGCACAAGGGCAACGCGCTGGTTCATGTCTCGGGTCACGCCCCGGCCGGCGAACTGCTCTACGTGCTGAACATGGTCAGGCCAAGCAACTTCATCCCGGTGCACGGTGAGTGGCGACACCTCAAGGCGCATGCCGAGCTGGCCGCGCTGACCGGCGTGCCGGCCGAGAACATCGTGCTCGCCGAGGACGGCATCGTGGTCGACCTGGTCGGCGGCAAGGCATCGGTGACCGGCAAGGTGCGCTGCGGGTACGTATTCGTCGACGGGCTCTCGGTCGGGGAGGTGACCGAGAGCTCGCTGAAGGACCGCCTGATCCTCGGCGAGGAAGGATTCGTGTCCGTAGTCGTGGTGGTCGACATGACCAACGGAAAGCTCGTGGCCGGGCCGGAGATCCACGCCAGGGGGTCCGGCATCGACGAGGCCAGCTTCGAGCAGATCCGCCCGCTGCTCGAGGAGACGCTGGCCCGCGCGGCGGCCGACGGGGTCAACGAGGCGCACCAGCTCGGCCAGCTCATCCGCCGCACCGTCGGCAAGTGGGTGAACAATAACTACCGGCGGCGGCCGATGATCATCCCGGTGGTCGTCGAGGTCTGAGGGCGGCCGCCGGATACTCGCTCGCCTGCCGGGGGCCGGTCCGCGATGATGGTCTGCCATGGACGACAGGACCGGTCATGGCGGCCGGGGCGGATCCGGTCAGGCGCTGCGCCGGGTGGTCGGCGCGGCCGGCGGAGCCGAACTGCTCGGGTCGCTCGCCGATCGGCTCCCCGGCGCGGACCTGACCACGCTGCTGCTCGAGGTGTTCCGCCGCCGGGCCGAGCGGCTCAGCCCGGCCGACGTGCTGCGGCGATACCGTTCCGACCGCTTCGTCGCGCCGGCGACGGCGGACTTCGCCGCGCTGCGGCGGGCCGAGGACGCCATGCTCGGCGCGCTGCCCGACGGCTTCGACACCGTCGTGCTCGCCCCGGTGCTGCCGCTTGGCGCTCACACGGCTGCGGGCGGCGTCGACCCGCGCAACGTCATCGCGACGATCAGGGGCACCGAGGTGGCCGCCGACCCGACCAACGGCCTGGCGCTCGAGGCAGCGGTCCGGCGGGATCGACTGCTTCGGCAGTCACCGCGCTCGGCCGACCCGGTCCGGCTAGCGGCCAGCCAGCGCGTGACCCGCGCTCAGCTCTTCGACGGGCCGGTCAGCTTCGCGCACTTCCAGCTGCTCGGGGTCGTGACGGCCGGGCGGGACACCGGGAATCATGAGTTCGAGCGGCGGCACCTGGCCGAGCACGTCGCTGCGGCGGCAGCTGGCCTGGCCTCGCTCGGCATCCAGCACGTCGCGGTGGCGATCACCTGCCTGGACGAGGCCGCAAGGCTGGTCTTCGCCGACGTCGCGAACGACCTCGCCCGCCTGGCGGGCACGGAGGTGGTCGAGGCGCCGGAGCCAGAGAGCGGCAGGGCCTACTACCGCGGCCTGTGTTTCAAGGTATTCGCTGGCGGACGAGGCGGGCAGCGCCTCGAGGTCGGCGACGGGGGCTTCGTCGACTGGACGGCGAAACTGCTGGGCAACCGGAAGGAGCGGCTGCTCATCAGCGGCTTCGGCCTCGACCGGCTGGCGCTACCTGGCGATGGCTAGCCCGGGTGGCGAAATTGCTCCCGCGGTCTTGTTAACCTCTTCGGGTTCCCCGGGCTCTATAAGGTATGTCGACGACGCGCCGCGCCGATGCTGACCGGGCACGGCAGCGGGCCGATAGCGACGACCTTGAGCGATTGTTCAGGGAAGTGGCACCTGGCCTGTGGCGAACCGTCTACACCTTCGCCGCGGGCCGGCCCGCCGTCGCGGAGGACGCCGTGGCCGAGGCGTTCGCCCGGGCACTGGAGCAAGCGGACCGCATTCGCGACCCCGTTCCTTGGCTCTACCGCACCGCGCTCCGTATTGCCGCGGCGGATCTTAAGCGTGAGCGCACGGAGCCCCCGCCAGGGCTGTCGCCAGATCGGGCAACGACCTCGTCGTCCGGGCTGGGCGACTTGCTTCCCGCGCTGCGCAAGCTCAGCCCGGCTCAGCGCGCCGCCGTCGTCCTGCACTACGAGGCCGACCTGCCCGTGCGGGACGTCGCGCGGCAGATGGGGACCTCGGTCGCAGCGGTCAAGGTGCACCTGTTCCGGGGCAGGCGCAGGCTGCGCGAGCTTCTCGGCGCCGAGGAGGTAGACGATGCCTGAGCGCTGGCTGCACGAGCTGAGGAAGCTCCAGCACCTCGAGCCACCTGACGGACTGTGGGAGCGGGCCGCGTTCCTGGTCAAGAACGGGGGCGATCCTGCTCGGCGGCTGAGGCCGAAAGGCGCCGGGTCACGCAGGATGTGGTCGGCCATCGCTGCGGCGGCGGCGATCGCGCTGGTCGCGGCCGCCGCCGTCCTGGTCCGCTCGGCGGCGGGCACCGGGCAGCCTTCGGTCGCCGTACACGGCGGCGTGTACAAGGACCCGAGGTTCGGCTGGACCATCCGGTATCGGGCCGGCTTTCTGATCGAGCACTTCAGCGCCGAGTTCCGCTGGAGCCTCGACAGCGTCCGGGTCACGAACTTCACGCCGGACCTCCGGCACCCGACGGGCGGCGAGCCGGACATGGGCTGGCTGCGGAGTTTCCCTGCGACCGGTGTCGCCGCGCAGATCTGGTACCTGGGCGGACCCGGCCGGCCGCCGGCCCGCAGCAGCAGGTTCCCGCTGCGCGCATCGTCCTTCAGCAGAGTAAGGCCGTACGTCGGCGGCTCCGAGCCCGCCCCGGCCTACCGGCCCTTCACCGCTGACGGCTACCCGTTCGTCGCGGCGGTCTGGACCGGGCGCGACGCCAGCCCGGCGGACAGGTGGGCGATCTGGAGCGTCATCCGGTCACTGCGGTTCCCGCATCTGCGGCAAGGAACGATCTGGCATGACTCGGTCTACGTGCTCGGGCGGGCCAGGGACTATCCGGCCGGATCGGTCACCGCCTTTCCGGCATCGTCGCTGCCGACAGGCCCGAGGCTTCGCCATTCGCATGGCTTCTACCTCGTCCACGCCTCCCGCGCCTTCTACGTCATCGATCAGCGCTTCCGATCACCGGCTCCGCCGGCACAGACGTGCAGCGTGGCGTTCGACCGCGCCACGTCCCAGTTCTACTGCCCCGGCACGAACCTGCGCTGGAACCTGGTCGGCCGGCAGGTCAGCCCGCGTGCCGCGCCCAGCCATGCCCGGGATCTGTTCCCTCGCTTCGCGGCCGTGTCGACCGACGGTCACGTGCTGTTCGGCCCGTCGTGGGGCTCATTCTGAGCGGCACGGCGGCCGCACGTCGGCCTAGTAGGCCTGCATCTCGCGGAGCTTGAAACGCTGGAGCTTGCCCGTATTGGTGCGGGGCAGCGAGGGCAGGAACTCGATGGCCCGCGGGTACTTGTACGGCGCGATCTTCTGCCTTACCAGATCCTGGAGCTCGGCGACCAGCCCAGGTCCGCCGGGCGGGCCGTCCGTCAGCACGACGAACGCGGTGACGACCTGGCCGCGCGTCTCGTCCGGCATGCCCACGACCCCGCACTCGGCCACCCTCGGATGAGCCAGCAGCACCTCCTCCACCTCGGGGCCGGCGATGTTGTAGCCGGCCGAGACGATCATGTCGTCGGAGCGCGCCTGATACCAGAAGTAGCCGTCCGCGTCGCGGATGTACGTGTCGCCGGTGAAGTTCCAGCCGCCGCTGACGTAGCCGCGCTGCCGGTCGTCGGCCAGGTAGCGGCAGCCGGTCGGCCCCTTGACGGCGAGCCGTCCCGGCTGGCCGTCGGGCACCGGCTCGCCGTCCGGGTCGAGCACGAGCGCGCGGTAGCCGGGGACGGGCAGCCCGGTCGAGCCCGGCCTGATCTCGTCGTCGGCGGCCGAGATGAAGATGTGCAGCAACTCCGTGCTGCCGATCCCGTCGATGATCTTGACGCCGGTCGCGTCGTGGAAAGCGTGCCACACCGATCCGGGCAGCGTCTCGCCCGCGGAGACCGGGCGGCGGAGCCCGCGCAACTGGTCGGCCTTGCCCGCGGCCAGCATCGCCCGGTACGCGGTCGGCGCGGTGGAGACCACCGTGACGCCGCGGGCGGCGATGTGGTCGGCGAGTTCGGCGGGGGTCGCGCGCTCGATCAGCAGGGTCGCCGCGCCCGCCCTGATCGGGAAGATCAGCAAGGCGCCGAGGCCGAACGTGAACGCCAGCGGGGGAGTGCCGGTGAAGACATCGTCTGGCGTCGGCTTGAGCACGTGCGCGGAGAACGTGTCGGCGACCGCGAGCACGTCCCTGTGAAAGTGCATGGCGGCCTTCGGCCTGCCGGTGGTTCCCGAGGTGAACGCGATCATGGCGACGTCGTCGGCCGCCGTCTTGATGGCGGCGAAGATTTCCGGTTTGCGGCCGGCTAGCTCGTTGAGGTTGCCCGGCGCGGCGGCCTCCGCCGAGCCGTCCTCCGCCGGCCGGCCCGCCGCCGGCCGGCCATGCGCCGAGCTGGGCCCGGCCGCGTGGTATCCGACGATCCGCAGGACAGGCAGCTCGGCGGAGGCGAGTTCGCCGGTGAACCTGTCGTCGCACAGCGCCAGCTTCACCTGGGCGATGTCGCAGATCGTGGTCAGCTCGGCGGCGCGCAGCAACGGCATCGTAGCGACCGCGACCCCGCCCGCCAGCAGCACCCCGAACCAGCAGGCGACCAGCCAGGGGTTGTTCGGCCCGCGCAGCAGCACCCGGTTCCCCGGCACCAGGCCGAGATCCTCGGTCAGCACGTGGGCGATCTGGCTGGCGGTCCTGGCGAGGTCGCCGTAGCTCCAGGCCGGCTCGGCCGGGTCCTGCGGCAGCAGGCACGGGCGGTCGGCTCCGAAGGTGCCGATCGTGTCCCCGAGCAGCGCGCCGGCGCAGTTGAGCAGGTCGGGATAGGCCAGCTCAGGGAGGGTGAACTCCAGGTCAGGCCACTGATCGGCCGGAGGCAGGTGGTCGCGGCAGAACGTGTCGGCGTGTGCGGACGGCGTGAGCGTCATCGGCCAGGCCTTCCTCGGGCAGCGGCATAATCGTGCCCAGTATTCCTGCTATGTGCCGCTAGTCAATGGGGTGCCCGTCCCCGTGCCCGTCCGCGGCGCCCGGATCGTCGATGACAGCGAAACCCTGGACCTCGACCAGCGCGGCGGTGTCCCACAGCCGCGACACGCCGACGGCGGCCATCGCCGGGTAGCGCGGCCCGGCCAGCCTCCGCCAGACGGCCCCGAGCTCCCTGCCGCGGCTGCGGTACTCGGCCAGGTCGGTGGCGTAGATCGTGAGGCTGGTCAGGTGCTCGGGCCTGCCGCCCGCCGCCCGCAGCGCGGTCAGCAGGTTGGTGAGGGCCTGCTCGAACTGAGCCACGATGTCGGCACCCACGATCGCCCCCGAGGCGTCCAGCGCCGTCTGGCCGGCCAGGAAGACCAGCCGCCCGCCGGTCGTCACGACCGCGTGGGAGAATCCGGACGGCCTGGCCAGGTCGGGCGGGTTGACCGGGTCGATGATCACGAGGATGCCTTCCTGGATGCGTGCGCGGCGGCCGCCGCCCCATCGGACCCGGCCCGAGCGCGCGTGGCCGACCTGGCGGCCGCTTGCGGGCGCCAGCGGGCGTGCCGGGTTCCGCCGGTGCCGAGACTGGCCTCGCGGATCAGCGCCAGCCGCGGCCTGGGACCGTCGGTCCGCCCGGTCTGCGGCGGGCGGTTTCCCGCGGCCCACTGGTCGGGCCAGGTCGCGCCGGGGCCCGAGTACCCCTGCGCGGCGGCGGCGTGCAGCGTCCAGTTCGGGTCGTACAGGTGCGCCCGGCCGATCGCGCACAGGTCGGCGCGGCCGGCCAGGATGATCGAGTTGACATCGTCGTAGGACGAGATCACGCCGACAGCGACGGTCGCGATGCCGGTCGGAGAACGGCGTCTGGTACGACCGGCCGAACGCAGGCCGCTCGTCCGGGGTGACCTGCCCGGTGGACACATCGATCGCATCGGCGCCGGCGGCTGCGAAAGCTTCGGCGATCCGCACCGAATCAGCGGCCGTGATGCCCCCTGGCACCCAGTCGGTCGCGGAGATCCGCACCGTCATCGGCTTGCCTGGCGGCCAGGCCGCCCGCATCGCCGCGAACACCTCGAGCGGGTAACGCAGCCGCGCCCGCAGCGATCCGCCGTACCGGTCGGTCCGGTGGTTGCTGACCGGCGAGATGAACGACGACAGCAGGTAGCCGTGCGCGCAGTGCAGCTCGACGAGGTCGAACCCGGCCCGCTCGCCGGCCTCGGTGGCGGCCACGAACTCTGCCTTGATCTGATTCATCTCGGCGACTGTCAGCTCGTGCGGCACCTGGTTCAGCCCGGCCAGGTAGGGGATCGGGGACGGGCCGCAGACCTCCCAGTTGCCGTCCGCCAGCGGCTCGTCGATGCCCTCCCACATCAGCTTGGTCGATCCCTTGCGGCCCGAGTGGCCGAGCTGAAGCCCGATCTTGGCGGTCGTGTACTCGTGCACGAACCCGGTGATCCGCCGCCAGGCCGGCTCGTGCTCGGGCGCGTACAACCCGGCGCAGCCCGGCGTGATCCTTCCTTGCGCGGAAACGCAGACCATCTCGGTCATCACCAGCGCGGCGCCGCCTGCCGCCTTCCCGCCGAGGTGCACGAGGTGGAAGTCGGATGGCGTGCCGTCGCCGGCCGAGTACATGTCCATCGCCGAGACGACCACCCGGTTCTTCAGCTCCAGGTCGCGCAGCCGCATCGGCTGGAACATCGGCGGCACTACCTCGCCGGTGCCGAGCCCGCGCCGCTTGCAGTCGGCGGCGAACCAGGCGTCCACGCTCGCGGTGAACTCAGGGTCGCGCAGCCGGAGGTTGTCGTGGGTCACCCGGCGGCTCCTGGTGACGATGTTGAACGCGAACTGCTCGGGGTCCTGGCGGGTGTACTGGCCCAGGTTCTCGAACCACTCCAGGCTGGCCTGCGCGGCGCGCTGGGTGGACTCGACCACCGGGCGCCGCTCGGCCTCGTAGGCGGCCAGTGCGGCATCGACGCCGGGCTGCTCGTTCAGGCACGCGGCGAGCGCCAGGGCGTCCTCCATCGCCAGCTTGGTGCCTGATCCGATCGAGAAGTGCGCGGTGTGCGCGGCGTCGCCGAGCAGCACGACGTTGCGGTGCCGCCAGCTACGGCAGCGCAGCGTGCCGAAGCTGATCCACTTGGAGTTGTTGGCCTCGATCGCGTGGTCGCCGATGATGTCGGCGAGCAGCTCGGCGATCCGCGCGATCGACGCCTCGTCGGACCGGCCGGGCGGCAGGCTGACCGGCGCCAGGGCGGCGAAACCGGCGGCTTCCCAGACGCCGTTGTGCATCTCGACGATGAACGTGCTGCCGGTCGCGTCGTAGGGATAGCCGTGCACCTGCATGACGCCGTACGGGGTGTCCACGACGTAGAACTTGAACGCGTCGAATACGAGGTCGGTGCTGAGCCAGATGTACTTGCACTGCCGCAGCTCTATGGTCGGGCCGAACGCGTCGGCGAACTCGGCCCGGGTCGCCGAGTTCGCGCCGTCCGCGGCGATCACCAGGTCGTAGTCGGCGGCCAGGGTGGCCGGGTCAGGAGCCTCGGTGCGGAAGTACATCCGGACTCCCAGGCTGGCGCAGCGCTGGCGCAGGATGTGCAGCAGCCGCCGCCGGCTGATCGCCGCGAACCCGTGGCCGCCGCTGGTGATCACCCGGTCCCGGTAGTGCACGTCGATGTCGTCCCAGCGGGCGAACTCGCGCTCCATCGCCGCGTAGACCCGCGGGTCGGCATGCTCGATCCCGCCGAGGGTCTCGTCGGAGAACACCACGCCGAAGCCGAACGTGTCGTCGGCCGCGTTCCGCTCCCACACGGTGATCTCGTGCGCGGGGCTGAGCTGCTTGGCCAGCGCGGCGAAGTACAGCCCGCCAGGGCCGCCGCCCACGACCGCGATTCGCACTCCGCCGCCCCTTCCCGCGGCCCGGGACGTTGCCGCAGGCCGGACTGTGCCGAAGCTACGTGCCCGGCCGGCCGGCCGTCAATCACAGCCGTCCGCCCGCCGCCGTGCCGGGCAGGCTCCGTCCGCTGCTGCCGTGCCGGGTCGGCCCCTTCCGCTGCTGCCGATGGGTCCGGGGATTCATCCGGGGCTACCGGATCGATCCCCGGACCCATCGCGCGTGGGGGCGCCCCTCCGCCGGGGCGACACTCCGGCCGGGTTCTTGGGAATCCGGCGGGTGCTGGTTACCGTGTGAAACATGGCGACTCGTGCGCCCAAGGGTCCGGCGCGCCCAAATGGCGGTACCGCCCGCCGTAATCGCGCGGCGGGCAGTTCCGCGCGCTCAGGCTCGGCTGCGGGCGGCTCGCGCGGCGGTACGAGCCGGGCCAGCACCGGCCGAGCCAGCACCGGCCGGGGCGGCACGGGCCAGGGCGGAACGAGCCGGGGCGGAACGAGCCGGGGCGGCACCGGCCGGGGCGGCACGGGCCGGAGCGGTGCGGGCGGACGGCGGGGCGGCACGCCGTTCTACCGCAGCCGGAGCAGCCCCACTCAGCCGAGACGTGGCCTGGCGGCCGGCCTGCGGGCATCGAGCAACCCGTTCGTGATCATGATGGGCTGGATCGTCGCCGGGATCGCGGCGGTCTGGGTAGAGCTGGCCGGCGCCGTCGGATTCGTTGCCCGGCACTTCGGCGACAGCGCGCGCGAGCTTGATCCGGCACACCGAAGGGACGGGGCGGGACTTGCCGTGCTGGCGGCCGCGATCATCGCGGCGGGGACCGCATGGTGGCGGCTCGGCACGCCGGTGGGCAGAGCGCTGACCGCACTGACCCGCGGCACCTTCGGCGTCGGCTCCTGGACGCTGCCGATATTGCTGGCGCTGCTGGCCTGGCGGCTGCTGCGGCATCCGGACAAGAACGCGCACACGGGCCGGATGGTGATCGGCTGGGCGGCCTTCCTTGCCGGCGGGCTCGGCATCGTGCACATCGCCCTGGGTAGTCCCGGGCTGACGGACGGCGCCCCCGCTATGCAGTCGTCCGGCGGGCTGGTCGGCTTGGCGATCTCGGCACCGCTGCAGGCGCTGCTCACGACCTGGGCGGCGATCCCGCTGCTCGCTTTGCTCGTCGCGTTCGGCGTGCTGGTGATCACTGGCACCCCGTTGCACCGGGTTCCCGAGCGCTTCGCCGAGCTCGCGTTCCTGATCCGCGGGGCCAGGGGAATGGTCGAGGAGCAGGTCGACGACGCGGTGACCGGCCCCGACAGCCACGCCGGCCCCCGGCTCGGCAAGCGGAGGAGTTCCGGCGCGATCGAGGCGGGCGAGCACGAGCGGCCCTATGACACGCCGCTGCTCGGTGGCCTGGTTCCGCGCGGCCCGGCAGGCAGGACGGGCCGCACGGACCGGACGGGCAGGCCGGGCCAGAGTGCCGCCTCCGGCCGGGCCGACGGGCTGGCCGAGACCGCCGCGCAGGCGGGCGTGCCCGCCAACCGGTCGACCGACGACGAGGTCATCGCCGAGGCGCTGATGTTCGGGACCTCCGCTGGCCGCGAGGCTGCCTTCGGTGCGGGCGGCCCGCCCGGGCAGGCCGACGCGGCGTCCGGCGCCGAGGCCTCCTGGCGCAAGTCGTGGTTCGGCGGCGAAGACGCGGCGGAGGAGCAGGCCGGGCCGGGCGCCCGAGCGAGCTCGCGCGAGACCGCGAAACCCGGACGCGGGGGCGAGCAGCTGACGCTGACCGGCTCGACCTCGTCGAGCTACACCCTGCCGCCGTCCGCGCTGCTCAAGCCGGGAACGGCGCCGAAGGCCAGGACGCGCGCCAACGACGCGATGGTCGAGGCTCTGACCATGGTCCTGGAGCAGTTCGAGGTCGACGCCCAGGTGACCGGGTTCAGCCGGGGGCCGACGGTCACCAGGTACTCGATCGAGCTCGGGCCGGCCGTCAAGGTCGAGCGGGTCACCGCGCTGTCGAAGAACATCGCCTACGCGGTGAAGAGCGCGGACGTGCGGATCCTGTCGCCGATCCCCGGCAGGTCGGCGATCGGGATCGAGATCCCCAACACCGACCGCGAGATCGTCAGCCTGGGCGACGTGCTCCGCTCGCCGGTCGCCGAGAGCGACCACCACCCGATGGTGGTCGGCCTGGGCAAGGACGTCGAGGGCCGGACCGTGGTTGCCAACCTCGCGAAGATGCCTCATATGCTGATTGCCGGGGCGACCGGTGCCGGCAAGTCAACTTGTATCAACGGGCTGATCACCTCCATCCTGATTCGGGCGAATCCAGACGAGGTCAGGATGATCCTGATCGACCCCAAGCGCGTCGAGCTGACGGCCTACGAGGGCATCCCGCACCTGATCACCCAGATCATCAAGAACCCGAAGCGGGCTGCCGACGCCCTGCAGTGGGTGGTCGGCGAGATGGACCGGCGGTACGACGACCTGGCCGCGGCCGGGTTCCGGCACATGGACGACTTCAACAAGGCGGTCAGGGCCGGGAAAGTGACCGCGCCGCCGGGCAGCGAGCGCGAGTACGTCCCCTACCCGTACCTGCTCGTGATCGTCGACGAGCTCTCCGACCTGATGATGGTCGCGCCGCGGGAGGTCGAGGACACGATCGTGCGGATCACCCAGCTCGCCAGGGCGGCCGGCATCCACCTGGTGCTCGCCACCCAGCGGCCGTCCGTCGACGTGGTCACCGGCCTGATCAAAGCCAACGTCCCGTCCCGGCTGGCGTTCGCGACCACGAGCCTCACCGACAGCCGGGTCATCCTCGACCAGCCAGGTGCGGAGAAGCTGGTCGGCCAGGGCGACGCGCTGTTCCTCCCGATGGGGGCGAGCAAGCCGATCAGGCTGCAGAACGCCTACGTCACGGAGAAGGAGATCCGCGAGATCGTCGGCCACTGCAAGAAGCAGGCCGAGCCCGACTACCGCGAGGACGTGACGGCGGCCGAGGGCAGCCAGCGCGAGATCGACGCGGACATCGGCGACGACCTCGATGACCTGCTCCGCGCGGCCGAGCTGGTGGTCAGCACCCAGTTCGGCTCCACGTCGATGCTCCAGCGCAAGCTGCGGGTCGGGTTCGCCAAGGCCGGCCGGCTGATGGACCTGCTGGAGAGCCGCGGCGTGGTCGGGCCGAGCGAGGGATCCAAGGCCAGGGACGTGCTCGTCCGCCCCGACGACCTGGCCGGGCTGCTCGACTCGCTGCGCGGCAAGTAGCCGGCCCGCCCCGCGGCCAGCTTTGCCCTTCCGGTCCGGCCGGCTGGCGAAAGGTCACCCAGCGCGTGGGTGTTGGCTGGCTGAGCTGCGGGCATGAGGGGTGGGGATTGCGTAACCGGATTTGCTCATTGGCATTGACCTACCTGACACCCGGTGCGGTTGTCGCCGCGCAGTAGCCGGATGTCTACACTGGGTCACCAGCCCCTGAAATGGGGAACGGGGGAGCGGGATCGTGGCTATGCCCGAAACTGACTGGACAGCGGCCATTGAAAAGGAACCGTGGAGGCGCGGCATGAGCATCGGTGACGCGCTGGCAGAGGGCCGTCGCCAGGCCGGCCTGACCGTCACGCAGGTGAGCCAGCGGACCTGCATCAGGGAGACGATCATCCGCGGGATCGAGCGCGGCGACTTCTCCGGGTGCGGCGGGGACTTCTACGCCCGCGGGCACATCCGCAGCATCGGCCGCGCCATCGGCGTCAACCCCGAGCCCCTGGTCGAGGAGTACGACGCGACCATGGGCGCACCGCAGGCGATCAGCGCCGCCGACGTGTTCCAGCCGGTCACGCCGGTCAGGCTGAAGGAGCGGCGGCGCCCCAACTGGACCGCGGCGATGGCGCTGGCACTCGTGGTGATCGCCGGGATCTTCACCTACCAGCACTTCGCCTCGCACTCGGCGACCGCCGCCAAGCAGGACGCCCGGGTGCAGAACCCGAGCACCGCGTCCAAGCCCAAGATCACCACGTCGCCGGCGGCGGTCCGGCACGCGCCGCGCCGCATGCACATCACGCTGACCGCGGTACGGGACTGCTGGGTCCAGATCACCAGCGTCACCGGTGCGACCCTGTTTAGCGGAATGGTGTACGCGGGCAACTCGATGAACTGGACCGAGCGCCATCCGGTCAAGATGGTTCTGGGGAACCCGTCAGGCGTGAAAATGCTCGTGAACGGCAAGAACCCGATTCCGCCCGGCTCGGTGAGCATGGTGACGCTGAGCCTGCGGGCCGGGCTGGCTCACTAGAGCACGTCCGTACGGCCGGGAGGCCGGCGTCCGGAGGCCGGGAGGCCGGCGTCCGGAGGCCGTCGCAGGCGGCGCCTTACCGTAGTCTGCCGGTGTGTCATCGACAGGTTCCGCGGCATCGGGCACCGGGCGTTCGGTACGGCTGGTGACTCTCGGCTGCGCCAGGAACGAGGTCGACTCGGAGGAACTCGCCGCCAGGCTCGAGGCCGGCGGCTGGAATCTGGCCGAGGACCATGACCGCGAGGCCGACGTGGTGCTGGTCAACACCTGCGGCTTCATCCAGGCCGCGAAGCAGGATTCGATCGACGAACTGCTCAGCGCCGCCGACTCCGGCGCGACGGTAGTCGCGGCCGGCTGCATGGCCGAGCGGTACGGAGCCGGGCTGGCCGAAGCGCTCCCCGAGGCCCAGGTGCTCGGCTTCGATGACTACGCCGGCATATCGTCCCGGCTGGACGAGGTCCTGGCGGGCAAGCGCTGGCCGGCGCACGAGCCGCGGGACCGCAGGAAGCTGCTGCCGGTGGCGCCGGCCGGCCGGCCCGGCGCCGCCGGGGGACATGTGCCCGGTCATGCCTCAGCCCGGATCGCTGATTTGCCCGACGGTGTTGCGCCCGCGTCGGGGCCCAGGGTCCTGCGGCGCAGGCTGGGCGAGGGGGTCGTCGCCCCGCTGAAGATCGCTTCCGGCTGTGACCGTCGGTGCAGCTTCTGCGCGATCCCGGCCTTCCGCGGCGCGTTCATCTCCAGGCCGCCCGACGATCTGGTCGCCGAGGCCGGCTGGCTCGCCGACCACGGCGCCAGGGAACTGCTGCTGGTCAGCGAGAACTCTACCTCCTACGGCAAGGACCTCGGTGACCTGAGGCTGCTCGAGACGCTCCTGCCCAGGCTCGCCGCGGTGCCAGGGGTCAACCGGGTCAGGGTCAGTTACCTGCAGCCCGCCGAGGTTCGCCCCGGGCTGATCGAGGTGATGACATCGACCCCCGGCGTCGCGCCATACTTCGACCTGTCGTTCCAGCATGCGAGCGGCCGGGTGCTGCGGGCGATGCGCAGGTTCGGCGACGGCGACCGGTTCCTCGCGCTGATCGAGCAGATCAGGCGGCTGGCGCCGGAGGCGGGCATCAGGTCCAACTTCATCGTCGGCTTCCCCGGCGAGACGCGGGCCGATGCGGCCGAGCTCGAGCGGTTCCTCGCCGAGGCCAGGCTGGACGCGATCGGCATCTTCGGGTACTCCGACGAGGACGGGACCGAGGCCGCCGGCCTGCCCGGGCAGCTGGACGCGGACGAGATCGCCGCGCGGGTCGAGCAGCTGGCCGGCCTGGCGGACGAGCTGATGGACCAGCGTGCCGCCGAGCGGACCGGCGAGACCCACGAGGTGCTGATCGAGGAGCTGGACGCCGACGGCCGCGACGGCGCGCCGTCGCGCTATGGCGGGCGGACCGCGCACCAGGCGCCCGAGGTCGATGGCGCCACCGAGGTGCTCTCGTCTCGCCCGCTCGCGATCGGTGACCTCGTCCGAGCGCGGGTATCAGGCTCAGAGGGGGTGGACCTGGTGGCGGATCTGATCAATGAGGAAGAACGCGGACGTCCCGGGCAGCCTGAGACCGTTGACTAGCCCGGACGCCAGGACCTCTACGGCCGCGCCCCGGCTGGTGAACCTGCCGAACGGGCTCACCATGCTGCGGCTCGCGCTGGTACCGGTGTTCGTGGTGTTCCTGGTGGCCGGCGAAACCGGGTCGCGGATCGTCGCGTTCCTCGTGTTCGGGATCGCCTCGGTCACCGACCTGCTCGACGGCCAGCTCGCGCGGCGCAGAGGGATGATCACCGACTTCGGCAAGATCGCGGATCCGATCGCGGACAAGGCGCTGACCGGGTCGGCGCTGATCACGCTGTCGGCGCTCGGTGACCTGCCGTGGTGGGTGACCGGGGTCATCCTGGTCCGCGAGGTCGGCGTGACCGTGCTGCGATTCTGGGTGATCCGGCACGGCGTCATCGCGGCGAGCCGCGGCGGCAAGATCAAGACAGTCCTCCAGATCGTCGCGATCGGGCTCTACATCCTGCCGGTCGATGTCACCTGGCTGAGGTCGGCGGCGATGGCCGCGGCCGTTGCCGTGACGCTCGTGACCGGCGCGGACTACGTGGTCAGGGCGCTCCGGCTGCGGCGGGCCGCGGGCAGTCATCCGGCTAAGGACACGCGGGGCGGCGGGCCGGCCGCTGCGCCGGGCCCCGCGCCGGGCGATGGCCCGGGCGATAGCCAGGGCGCCGCGCCGGTCACCCCGTCCGGCGAGATGGGCGGCGCGCAGTGACCGTATTCGGGGCCGGCCACGATGCGGCGGAGCAGGCGATCGGCTTGCTGGCCGGCCAGGGCCTGACGGTCGGCACGGCAGAGTCGCTCACGGGCGGTCTGGTGGCCGCGACGCTGACCACCGTTCCCGGCGCCTCGGCCGTGTTCCGGGGCGGGATAGTGGCTTACGCGGCAGACCTGAAGGCGTCACTGCTCGCCGTGTCGTCTGACCTGCTCGACCGGGTCGGCGCCGTCCATCCGGACGTCGCGCTCGCGATGGCCGGCGGCGCCAGGGAGCGGCTCGGCGCGGACGTGGGCCTCGCCACGACCGGCGTCGCCGGGCCCGACCCGGCCGACGGGTGGCAGGTCGGCACCGTCCACATCGCGGTGAGCACGCCGGCTCGCGCCGTGCACGCGTCGCTGACGATCGACGGCACCCGCGCAGAGATCCGGCATGCCACCGTCGATCATGTTCTCGAACTGCTCGTGCGGACGCTCATGGAAGCAAATGCGTGATTACAGCGTTACGTATCTGGAACACGCAGCGATGCCCTCTCCCGTACTGTCACCGGGGCCAGGTACGGTGGAGGTGTCAGCGGCCAGTCCTCGGGAAGGGATTGCGACGATGGTCCTGCTTCGTCACTTGCTCGGTGACGCGCTGCGGCGGTTGCGCCTGCGGCAGGGTCGCACCCTCCGCGAGGTGTCCGCTTCGGCGCGAGTCTCGCTTGGCTACCTGTCCGAGGTCGAGCGTGGGCAGAAGGAAGCCTCTTCCGAGCTGCTCGCCGCCATCTGTTCCGCGCTCGGCGCGCCGCTGTCGCAGGTGCTCAGGGAGGTCTCGGACAACTTCGCGCTCGCCGAACTGCAGAGCGAGCCCGTGTTCGCCGACGTGATGGAGCCCGCCATCGAGGTCACTGGCGCAGGCCACGGCTCGGCCCACGACCCGGGCGAGCAGGTGCCCGTCGGCCCGGTTGCCTCGGAGCACGTCGGCCGCGCGGCCGGCCAGCGGGTCCCGGCCGGCGGAGGACCGCGGGTCCCGGCCGGAGCGGCACACCTCGGTGCCGGCCAGATCGGTGCCGGGCAGATGGGGGCTGGTCACATCGGTGCCGGGCAGATCGCGTCTGGGCACATCGGCGCAGGCCAGTTGCGTCCGGGGCACAAGATCACGGTTCCTTCCCGGATGCCGATCGGGACGAACCTCGCCGTCGGCGACCCAGCCTTCGACCAGGTATCGAGGACGGTCCGCGAGATCACGAACATGGTTCCCGTCTGATCCGGGCGCCTGTCCGCGGCCCGATAGCGGAATGCGCCCGGGCTTGGTGGAGTGCTCCCGGCTCGGACTCTGAGCTTCCGGGAGTTGCCAGGGCTCAGCGCCCGACCCGTGCCTCCCAGGAGCCAGGGAGATCGGCGAGCTTGCGCACACTCTCTGGCAGGACTCCGGTAACCAGGTGCGCGAGCGTCACCTCCTCGAGGATGGCCCGCTCGCTGGCGCGCAACGCGATCCACACCGTCTGCAGCGGCTCGGCCGCACCGATATAGCCGAGATTCTCCGGGCGTTCGCCGCGGACGCCGAGCAGCGGGCCGTCGATCGCCCGGATGATGTCGGCAAGAGAGATCTCCCCGGCCGGGCGGGCTAGCCAGAACCCGCCGTCCGGGCCGCGCTGGCTGCGCACTAGTCCGGCCCGCCGCAGCTGAGTCAAGATCGCCTCGAGGAACTTTGCCGGTATCTGCTGCGCCGTCGCGAGCTGCTCGGCCGTGACGTGACCTTCGCCCGATGACGCAAGCTCGATCGCGGCGCGCAAGGCATAATCGGCTCGGGCTGACAGTCGCATACAAAGCATTATGCAGGCAGTCGGCGCGAGTTGCAGAACCTGACGGCTCGACGCGGGGGTGGCAGATGGCGAGGTGGCTGTCGGCGGTATCGCCGCATGGGGCCGCGACGATCACCGACCGGGACGAGAGCGGCGGGCTCGTGCGCAAGGCCGGCATCATGGGCATCGTGCTCGCGGACGGCCACGTCCGGCCTGGCAACCCGATCGGCGTCGAGTTCCCGCGCCGGCCGCACGCTCGGCTGCGGCCGGTCTGAGGCAGCCGAACTGGCGAGCGTCTTGCGGGATACTGGGCCGTACGTCACGACTCAGTCCGTCAGCCCGTCGTCAGCCAGGAGCAATCTTGCCGGCACGCGAGGCACAGGCCGCCCTCGTGCTGGCATCGGGATCGGCAGGCAGGCTGCGAGTGCTGCGCGACGCCGGCATCGACCCGGAGGTCGTCGTCAGCGGGGTCGACGAGACCGTCGGCGAGGCTCTGGCGACGGGGGCGCTGGTTCAGGTGCTCGCCGAGCGCAAGGCGGAGGCGGTGGCCGGCCGGCGCCCCGACGCGCTGGTACTGGGCTGCGACTCGCTGCTCGACCTGGACGGGGCGGCCTTCGGCAAGCCCGAGTCGGCCGAGCAGGCGGTCGGCATGTGGCGGCGGCTCTCCGGTCGCGAAGCCACGCTGTTTACCGGGCATTGCCTGATCCACGGCCCGAGCGGCCGCCGGGTACGCGACGTCGCCCGCACCACCGTGCGGTTCGGCAGGCCGGACCACGGTGAGCTCGCCGCCTACGTGGCGAGCGGCGAGCCGCTCGCGCTGGCCGGGGCGTTCAGCATCGAAGGGCGCGGAGCGCCGTTCATCGACGGCATCGACGGCGACGCGAGCAACGTCATCGGGCTCTCGCTGCCGCTGCTCAGGCGGATGCTCACCGAGCTGGGGATGTCGGTCACCGACCTGTGGTGCCCGCCGGGTGGCTAGGCCCGCTCCTTACGCGGGACACACCCGAGTCTGGGCTGCCTGGCAGGCTCAGGGCCGGCCAGGCGCGCCTGCCGCGCCAGCGCGGTCGAGGGCTGTTACACGCTGACGATGTCGGCCACGACGCAGGCGACGTTGTCCGGCCCGCCTGCCGAGTTGGCCATCGTGATCAGGTCGCCGACCACGCGCTCCGGATCGGCGGGAGCGCTGGCCGCCGCCTGGATCTCGGCGTCGGCCACGACGGTGTGCAGTCCGTCGGTGCAGAGCAGATACCGGTCGCCCGCCCTGACCGCGTGCAAGGACAGGTCGGGCTGCGGGTCGGTGGTGCCGTCGAGCGCGCGCACGAGCAGCTGCCGCCGCGGGTGCGTGGCCGCCTCCTCGGCGCTGATCTGCCCCTCGCTGACCAGCGACTGCACGTAGGTATGGTCCTCGGTGAGCCGGAACATGGCGGCGTCGCGCAGCAGGTACGCGCGGGAGTCGCCGATGTGGGCGAGCCCCAGCTGGCTTCCTGACCACAGGAATGCCGTCAGCGTCGTCCCCAGGCCCTCAAGCGCCGGGTCGGACTCGGCGAGGGCACGCAGGTCCGCGCCCGCCCGCTGGACGGCCTCGCCGAGCGCAGCGAGCGGGTCCGCGGGGCTGCCGTTGCCTTCCAGCACCCTGAGTGCCTCGATCGCGGCGGCGCTGGCCCGCTCGCCGCCCGGGTGACCGCCGAGGCCGTCGGCCACGGCGAGCACGCGCGGGCCGGCGTACGCGCTGTCCTCCTGGCGGCTGCGGGCCAGGCCGATGTCGGACTGGGCGGCGAAGCGGATTCCGAGACTCGTTCGTGCGTCGGACATGGTGGTGGCCCTTCCCGAGAGATAGTCGACGAGGAAGGCGGCGAGTTCCTGCCGCATCGCGGTCTCTGCCCTGACCTGCGCCCAGTACGCGGCGATCTCCTGGGCAGCCGTGGCCGGCTCGGCGTCGCAGATCATCCGGATGCGGGTGAGCGGCATGCCGAGCCGTCGCAACCAGGCTACGAGCCGAGCCTGCTCCAGCTGATCCGGGTCGTAAGAGCGGTATCCGGATGCCGGGTCCACCTCGGCCGGCCGCAGCAAGCCGAGCTCGTCGTACAGGCGCAGCGCCTTAGGCGACAGGCGCGACGCCCTGGCGAAGGCCCCGATCGTCAGCAGGCTCATCCATGCCCTCCTCGGCCGGGCGGGTCGCCCGGCGCTCCCGACACTGCCGCTTCACCCTGGGACAAGGTCAAGTGAGCTGTCCGGCGGTCCGCGCCGCAGCGGCCCTGATCACCGCCAACGTGATCACGCTCCGCTGACCCCCGCCTCCGCCGAGCCCAGGTTCGCTGGTGAACATCGCTGTCACATCGACGTCCGCCGAGGAGCGCCTTCCGGAACAGCGATGCCACATCGATGTTCGCCGGCGAGCATCGCTGTCACATCGATGTCGGCCGAGATCTGCTTTCCAGAACAGCGATGCCACATCGATGTTCGGGCCGAGCGGTGGACGGCGCCGGCGGGGCGCGTGAGGATGCACCGCGCGGGCGCGGGCGCGGGCAGTGGGCGGGGTGGCGGGTGCTGGGGTGCTGGGGTGCTGCCACTGGTGCTGCCGAAGGGGTCGCTCGAGCGGGCCACGCTCGAGTTGTTCGACGCCACCGAGACCGTGCGGCGCGCGTCGGAGCGCGACTACCACGCGTCGGTCGACGATCCGCGGATCGCTTCACCCTGGGACAAGGTCAAATGAGCCTGCCCGGCGATCCGCGCCGCGGCGGCCTTTCGCCCTCGCCAGGCCGGCGCTAGCCGCGAAGCCGCAGGCCGCGCGGGGTCGGGCGGAATCCGGCCGCCTCGAGTGCGTGGGCGAGCGGCGAGTCGTAGACGCCGCCTCCGTCGGCACGTTCCACAGTCAGCCTGCCGAGCGCTCCGGCCCTGACGGCGCCCGCCAGCGCCGCGGTCGCCGGCTCGAGCAGGACGGGATCGTCGGTCCAGGACAGCAGCGTCTTGCCGCCACGCTCCACGTAGAGCACCAGACGGCCGGCGACCAGGATCACGAGCGCGCCGGCCTTGCGGCCCGGCCGGTGCCCGCCTGCCGTCTCGTCCGGCCTCGGCGGCCAGGGCAGCGCGGCGCCGTAGGCGTTCGCCGGGTCGGCGGCCGCGAGCACCACGACAGCCGGCTCGGTCCCGGTTCGCCCGGCTGCCGGGCTCGAGCCAGGCACCGGCCACGGGGCCGATGGCAGGGCGGCCTGGCCGACCGGCGCGCCCGCGGTCAGCCACGGCGCATCGGCCGGGGCGGCCTGGCCGCCGTCGGCGTGGCCTGTCGGGGACATGAGCACCGAGTCGGCCATCGCTCGCATCCGGTCGACGGCGCCGGGCAGCGCGAACTGCGCCGCGCCGAGGCCCTCCACGAAGTAGCCACGGCGGCACTGCCCCGTCTCCTCCATGGCCCGCAGTACCTGGTAGAGCGCGCCGAAGCCGCCGGGGACCCGCTCGGCCGCGGCCACGCCGCGGATCACGATGCCATGCCGGTCGAGCAGGGACAGTGCCCGGGCGTGCAGCCGTCTGGTCGGATCGGGGTCAGCGGGCGGCAGCAGCGACCACCGGCCGCTCACCGTCGGCGGGCCCGCGTGCGAGGGCAGCGACCCGCGGCCGAAGCCCGGACGCCGGGCGCTGAGGCGGCCGCCTGGCCGGCCCAGACCGGCCGCGAACGGTGGCTGGCCCCCCGGGGCGCCGGCCGCTCGGCTGCCCCCGGCCGCCAGGCCGTCAGCTGGTCCGGCCGGCTCGGCGGCCGGGCCTGGGTTCGGCCCGGGCGCCCAGGACTTGCCGGGCCCGAGCACGGTGCGCAGCGGTGCCAGCGTGTCGTTTGTCAGCAGGCCCGCCCAGACCAGATCCCAGATCGCCGCCGCGACGGCCTGGTCGCTGACCCGGCTGAGTGCACGCACGCGGCTGGCCGCCCGGGTCGCCGCCTCCGGGCCGTCCCTCGTGCGCGAGGGCGTCGTCCGCGCGGCCGCCGTCGTGCCGTCCGCTGTCTCGAGGACGGCCGCCGGGCCGATCTCGGCGTGCTGCGCGGTCACCCGGTCAACCACCCGGTCGGCCAGCCCGCGGAAGAACAGCGCCCCGCCGCCGCCGAGCACGGCGAGCACGGTCTCGTGCACCGGCGTCATGGTGATCTCGCCAGGCGGCGGGAGCAGCAGCGGCGCCGACTCGGCGGGCGCGAGCACCAGCCAGCCGTCGCCGCCTGGCAGCGCGCCCGCGCCCGCCCAGACCACGTCGCCCGCGGCGGTCAGCTCGTCGAGCATCGCCGGGGCGTACCCCTCGACCCTGGCCGGCAGGATCAGCGACTCCAATGCCGCGGCCGGCACGGCCGCCCCGGCGAGCTGTTCGACCACCGAGTAGACGGCGTCCGGGCCAGGCTGCCTGGCCCGCCGCCTGCCCTGCCGGGAGCCGGCTCCGGGCAGGCCCTGGGCACCAGGCCCGGCCGCCGCGTCGTGCAGCGCGTCCTGCCAGGCCGGCAGGAACGCGGCGAGAACCTCGGCCGGCACCGGCTCGGCTTCCTGGCGCAACCTGGCCAGGCAGCGGCGCTTGAGCATCCGCAGCATGGCGGCGTCGCACCACTGGGGCCCGGCCAGGCTCGGCAGGAACTCGCCCTCGACGATCCTGCCGTCGGCCGTCAGCCGGTGCAGCATGCCGGTCACCACCGCGATGCCCAGGCCGTAGCGGTGCGCGACCTCGGCCGCGGTGAACGGCCCGTGCGACCGCGCGTACCGCGCCACCAGATCACCGAGCGGGTCGGGCAGCAGCTCGGTGAACGCGACCGGGATGCCGGTCGGCAGCGCGGCTCCGAGCGCGTCCCGCAGCCTGCCCGCATCCTCGATCGCCGCGAGCCGCTGCTCGCCCGATATCCGGACCTCGATGATCCGCCGCTGCGCGGCCAGCTCGGCGATCCAGGCGGGCGCCGCACCGGCGTCGCGGCAGCGCTCGGCGATCTCGGCGGCAGACAGCGGGCCGATCCCCATGATCAGGTCGGCGAGCTGCTCGGCGGACGAGCACTGCCTGCCAGGCGACAGCCGCTGCAGGTCCCGTTGCGACTCGGCGACGATCTGCGCGTCGAGCAGCTCCCTGAGGTCGGCCTGCCCGAGCAGCTCGGCGAGCAGCGCAGAGTCCAGTGTCAGCGCCTGGGCTCGGCGCTCGGCCAGCGGGGCGTCGCCCTCATACATGAACGCGCCGATGTAGCGGAACAGCAGCGACCGGGCGAACGGGGAGCCCGTGGCGGTCTCCACCTCGACCAGCCGGATCCTGCGCCCGGACAGGTCACGCATCAGCCCGGTCAGCGCCGGGACGTCGAACACGTCCTGCAGGCACTCCCGCATCGTCTCCAGCACGATCGGGAAGCTGCCGTAGCCGCTCGCGACCGCCAGCAGCTGGGCGGACCGCTGGCGCTGCTGCCACAGCGGCGACCGGCGGCCCGGCTGGCGCCGGGGGAGCAGCAGCGCGCGGGCGGCGCACTCGCGGAACCGCGACGCGAACAGGGCCGACGAGCCAAGCTCGGCGGTGACGAGCTGCTCGACATCGTCGGGATCGAGCAAGGCGAACCCGGCAGGCGGCGGGTCGTCTGAGTCGGGAACCCTGATCACGATCCCGTCGTCGGTGTACATCGCCTGGACGTCCATCCCGCCGTACCGCTCGCGCAGCCGTGCCGCGATCGCCAGCGCCCACGGGGCGTGCACCTTGGCGCCGTAGGGGCTGTGCAGTACCAGCCGCCAGTCACCGAGCTCGTCGCGGAACCGCTCGAGCACCAGCGTCCGGTCGTCGGGCAGGTAGCCGGTCGCCTCGCGCTGGCTGGCCAGGTAGGTGAGCAGGTTGGTCGTGGCCAGCTCGTCGAGCCCGTCACCGCGCAGCCGCGCCGTCGCCCGCTCTGGATCGGCGGCGCTGAGCTCGCGGCAGTACTCGCCGATCGCGCGGCCCAGCTCGGCGGGCCGTCCGGGCGTGTCGCCGTGCCAGAACGGCAGTTTCCCCGGCTGCCCCGGCGCGGGCGAGACGATCACCTGATCGGCCGTGATGTCCTCGATCCGCCACGAGCTGGCGCCGAGCACGAACACGTCGCCGACCCGGGACTCGTAGACCATCTCCTCGTCGAGCTCGCCGACCCGGCGCGAGTGCCGGCCGGTCTTGTCCGCCGGGCCGGCCAGGAACACGCCGAACAGGCCGCGGTCGGGAATCGTGCCGCCGTTGGTGACGGCTACCCGCTGGCCGCCCGGCCGACCGCGCAGCACCCCGGTCGCCCGGTCCCAGACCAGCCTCGGCCGCAGCCCGGCGAACTCCTCGCTCGGATACCTGCCCGCCAGCATGTCGAGCACGGCCTCGAGCACCGGCCTGGTCAGCCCGCTGAACGGGGCCGCCCGCCGGACCAGGGCAAGCAGGTCGTCGACGGTCCACTCGTCCATCGCGGTCATCGCTACGACCTGCTGCGCCAGGACGTCCAGCGGGTTGCGCGGCATCCGCAGCTCTTCGATCTGGCCGCCGCGCATCCGCCCGGCCACCACCGTGGCCTGCACCAGGTCGCCCTGGTACTTGGGGAAGATGACGCCGCGGGAGACGTCACCGACGTGGTGCCCTGCCCGGCCGGTCCGCTGCAGGCCGCTCGCGACCGAGGGCGGTGATTCGACTTGGATGACAAGATCGACGGCGCCCATGTCGATACCGAGCTCGAGACTCGACGTGGCGACGACGGCAGGGAGCCGCCCCGCCTTGAGCGCCTCCTCGATCTGGGCCCGCTCGGTGCGGGAGACCGATCCGTGATGGGCCCGGGCGACGACGGGCGCGCTGATCTCGTCCGGATCGGCGCCGGACAGCTCGGCCCGCCCGGCGGCGCGCTCCGCGGCCAGCTCGTTGAGCCTGGCGCAGAGCCGCTCGGCCAGCCGCCGCGAGTTCGCGAACACGATCGTCGAGCGGTGCCGTTCGATCGCGTCGAGTACCTGGGCCTCGACGTGCGGCCAGATCGAGTTCGCCCGCGCCGCACTGCCCGGCTGGTCGCCTCCGAGGCCGGCTGCCGGGCCGGCCCGCGGAATGGCTGGCCCCGGGTTGCCGACTCCGGCCTGCGCCGCGAACTCGGCCGGGCCGAGGTCCGACATGTCCTCGACCGGGACGACGATCGTCAGGTCGAGCCGCTTCTCGCTCGGCGGGGCGGCGACGGTCACCGGCAGCGCGCCGCCGAGGAATGACGCGACCTCCTCCGGTGGCCTGACGGTCGCCGACAGGCCGATCCGCTGAGCGGGCCTGACCCCGGCGCCCCGCAGCGCGTCCAGCCGCTCCAGCGACAGCGCCAGGTGCGCGCCGCGCTTGCCGCCGGCCAGCGCGTGCACCTCGTCGATGATCACCGTCTCCACGCTGTGCAGCCCTTCCCGCGCCCGCGACGTGAGCAGCAGGAACAACGACTCCGGCGTGGTGATCAGGATGTCGGGCGGCTTGCCCGCCAGCTTGCGGCGTTCATCCTGGGCGGTATCGCCGGTCCGCACCCCGACCCTGATCTGGGGCTCCGGCAGTCCCAATCGCCGCATCGCCTGGCCGACGCCGACCAGCGGCGAGCGCAGGTTCCGCTCGATGTCGACGGCCAGCGCCTTGAGCGGCGAGATGTACAGTACCCGGCAGCGTTGCGCCGTGTCGGCGGGAACCGGCTCGGTGGCCAGCTTGTCGATCGCCCACAGGAAGGCGGCCAGCGTCTTGCCTGACCCGGTTGGCGCGATGACCAGCGCGTTCTCTCCGTTGCCGATAGCTTTCCAGGCCTGGTCCTGGGCGGCGGTCGGCTCGGCGAACGCAGCGCGGAACCACGACGCGGTCGGCTCGGAGAAGCCGGACAGGGCCCCGGTGGCGGCACCTGCTCCGGGTGCCGGTGCTACGCGCGCGGGCATGTCTCCATACTGCCGTGACCCACCGACAGCGCGAGCCAGAGTGGCCCGCGGGCTAGCCGCTCCAGGCGAACGGCGAACCGTCGTCGGGGAAGTACGCGGTGAACGGCGGCGGTCCCGAGTATTGAGTAGCAGTACTCAATCACTTCCGAGTAGCCGAGCAGATCCGCCATGCCGGCCAGGAACCCTACGCTCGCGGCATGACCAATGTTCACCGGGGCGGCGCTGCGGTCAGGTGGTGGGCGATGCTCGCCGTGGGGACCGCGGCGGCGCTGCTGGTCGCCTGGCTGGAGCGCGTCTCCGGGGTCCCGATGCGCACCGTGCTCTCGATCGTCGCCGGCGCGGCGGCACTGGGCTGGCTGATCGTGCTGGTCGCGCTGCCCTGGAACCTGTACTTCGCGGCACGCCGGGCGGTCGGCGAGATGGCCACGGCCCGGAGACGCGGGATCGCGATTCAGCCGGCGCAGGAGGCCGAGGCCGGGCGGATCGCGCGCCGGATGCTGTGGTTCGCCCTCGGCGGGCACCTGGCCACCGCCGCCGTCGCGGCCGTGCTCACCTACTACTCCGGCGATACGGTGGGCTACTACTTCACCGGCTCGTACCTGCTGTCGGCGACGATCCGCCCGGCGGCGGCCTACCTCGGTCACCTCCGCGAGCGGATCACGGCGCTGTCGCGGGAGAGCCGGCATCCGCGCGACGACATCGTCTCGCTGCGCCAGCAGGTGAACCGGCTGGCCGACGCGGTCAAGAACCTCCAGGAAGCCCTGCCACAGACCCGCCGCGGTCTCACCGACGATCTCCGCCGGACCGAAACCACGCTGGCCGACGGCATCGCGAACGCCAGGAACCTGCTGACCGCCGACCTGACGAGGCTGCAGGACGCGCAGGCGGCCGACCGGGACGCCGGACGCGCGCGTGCCGCGGACCTGGGCCGGCGGATCGACGCGATCACCCGGCGGATCGAGGACGCCCTGGACGGGATCAGCGACCACGCAGAGTTGCAGGCCGGGCTGCGGGCGCTGGTCAGGATGATCAGGACGGAGTCATCCCCGTCGTCGTCCCCGTCTCAGTAGCCTGCGTCGACCTGATCAGGTCCGCCAGTTCGCGCGGGGTCCAGCGGTCGCACGGCGGTTGATCGCGCGGTTCGCCCGCAGGATTCGGATGTCTTGCGCTGGCGCCGCGACATCGTGGGTCAGGTCGGGGGCTCGAACCGGGCATGCAGGCACTTGGGGCGCCGGGCACATGACCGCAGTGATCCGCGAGCTTGCCAGGTACGAGTACCGGCCACGGCGGGCCGAATGGCTGACCGTCTTCGAATTCGGCTAGGCGGCGCGCGCCGGGGCCCTGTGGGTCCGGTACCGGTCGATGACCAGGGCCGCGACGGCCGGGTGATCGCCCAGCGGCTCGGTCACCCAGTCGGCCCCGCTCTCGGCCAGGCGGTCGTGGAACTGGCCGGGCGCCAGCAGGTAGGTTGCCACGGCGACCGGGCCCGCCGTCCTGGCGCGCAGTCCGGCGACCGCCTCGGGCACCGTCGGCCGCTCCGCGGCGGCGAAAGCAGGGACGACAGGAACGCCGAGGTCGTCCGCGAGCAACTCCGCCTGGGCCTCTACCTGGGCCGCGGCGAGCGGGTCCGACGAGCCGGCGGCGGCCAGCACCACGGGCGTGCCGGGCGGCGCCCCGGCCTCCGCGAGCCGGGTGCTGAGCGCGGTGACCAGCAACTGGTCGGGACCGAGCGGTCCGGCCACGCGCGGCCCCGCTCCGGGCGGTGCGGCCACGCGCGGCGGAGTCGCGTCCGGCCCGGCCACGCGCAGTACGGTGCCGCGCGGTCCGGTCACGCCGGCGGCGCTCGCGGTCTCGTTGGCGGTGACGGCCCCGCGGATGTCGGTGGTCAGGTGATATCCGGTCGACAGCAGCAGCGGGACGATGACCAGATCCTGGCCGGCGGCGTCGAGCGCGTCGGCCAGAGTCGGCTCGGCGTGCTGCACGAACGCCACCTGGATGTCCAGCACGGGAGCGAGCCGCTCGACCTGGCGGACCAGCGCGGTGATGGTCGCCGCCGCGGCCGGGTGCCTGCTGCCGTGCGCGACCGCCAGCAGCGTCGGGCCGGTCACTGTGTGTCTCCCGTTCGCCTGCCCAGCCGCTCGCGCAGGCCGACGACGTCGCCGACGACGACGACCGCGGGCGGCCTGATGTTCGCGCTGGCCGCGTCGGCGGCCACGCGCTCCAGCGTGGACGTCAGCACCTGCTGCGTCGGCATCGTCCCGTCCCTGATCACAGCGACCGGGGTGGTCCCGTCCCGGCCGCGCTTGATGAGCTCGGTGCTGATCGCGTCCAGGTGGGCGACGGCCATCAGGAGCACGAGCGTGCCAGGGCCGCTAGCGAGCGACTCCCATTCGACGCTCGCTCCAGGCTGCGACGGGTCCAGGTGCGCGGAGACGACCGCGAAGTCCTGGGTGATCCCGCGGTGCGTGACCGGGATCCCGGCGTAGGCAGGAACCGCCACGGCGCTGGTCACGCCGGGCACGACGGTGAACGGCACGCCCGCGCGAACGCAGGCCAGTGCCTCCTCGCCGCCGCGGCCGAACACGAACGGGTCGCCGCCCTTGAGCCGCACGACCCGGTGACCGGCCAGCGCCCGGTCGATGATCAGCGCGTTGATCTGGTCCTGCGTCATCGTGTGGGCCCCAGGCGACTTGCCGGCCAGGACGATCTCCACGTCCGGGTCGAGTTCGTCAAGCAGGCTGCTCGGCCCGAGCCGGTCGGCGACCACCACGTCGGCCTCGGCGAGCAGCCGTCGCCCGCGGACCGTGATCAGGCCAGGGTCCCCAGGCCCGCCGCCGACCAGAGCGACCGTGCCGACCTCGGCCCCGGCAGCAGTCTGGTCGGCGGAGGCCGCCCGGCGGAGCCCGCGGGCCGGCCGCACCGGGAGTGAGCCGTCGGCCAGCGCCTGGCCGATCGCGGACCGCAGCCGCTGCGACCGGCCCGGGTCGCCGTTCGTGGTGACCGCCACCGTGACCTCGCCGTGCCGGGTAACGGCCGGCATCCGCGCGGCCGACGCGGACGCGTCGTCGGCCCTGACGCACCAGATCCTGGCTCGCTCGGCCTCGGCGGCTACCGCCGCGTTCACGGCCGGGTCGTCGGTGGCCGCGTGGGCGAGCCAGGCTCCGGCGAGGTCGCCGTCGCGGTAGCGACGGCGGCGGACGGTCACGGGCAGCTCGGCAAGGCCCTCGGCGAACTGCGGCGCGATGACCGTGACCCTGGCGCCGGCCTCGACCAGCGCCCGGACGCGGCGCAGGGCGACCGCGCCGCCGCCAACGACGACGACAAGCCGGTCACCCAGCTCGATTTCGACCGGATACCCGGCCGCTCGCCCATGATCGCGAAGGATTTTCCGCCTATGGGCAGGAAAAGTCTTCGGGATCATGAAACAGCACCTGCCCGGGACGGGACCAGGCCGGTGAAACGGAGCTGGAAGCCGCGAGCGCACGACCGGCACTCCCAGTCGCCCGGCTTCGACCCGGTCGGCCGGAGTTCTTCCTCGCCGCAGTACGGGCAGAAGAACGGCACCTGCCGCTCGCCTGCAGGGCTCTCTGTCTCCACTGGGCTGTCCGCTCGCGGCGAGCCTCCCGCCCGGGCCAAACCGTCCCCGGTCACGTCAGCAGGCTCTCGTCGGCGCGCCTGACCCAGGCCGCGAACTGTTCGTCCTCGGCGCGGTCCTTCTGGTAGCTGCGGAGCAGCCGTTCCACGTAGTCCGGCAGCGCCTCAGCGGTGACCTTGAGCCCGCGGATCTTCCTGCCGAACGCCGGGTCCGCCCCGAGCGAGCCGCCCAGGTGCACCTGGAACCCTTCCTCGCCATCCACGATCGAGCCCTTCAGGCCGATGTCGGCCAACTGGAACCTGGCGCACGAGTTCGGGCAGCCGTTGACGTTGATCGAGACGGAAGTGTCGAAGTCCGGGAGCCGCTTGTCGAGCTCGGTGTACAGGTTACGGGCACGCTGCTTGGTCTCGACGATCGCCAGCTTGCAGAACTCGATCCCGGTGCACGCCATCGTCGAGCGGCGGAACGGCGACGGGCGGGCGGGCAGGTCGATGCACTCGAGCTCGGAGACCAGCTCCGCGACATTGTCTTCGGGCACATCGGTGATCAGCAGCTTCTGCTCGATCGTGGTCCTGACCCGGCCGGACCCGAGGCTCTCGGCCAGATCGGCGACCTGCCACAGCTGCGCGCCCGAGGTGCGTCCGGTGTGCGGCGCCACTCCCACGTAGTGCCGGCCGTCGCGCTGCCGGTGCACGCCGACGTGGTCGCGCGATCCGGGCGGCGGGGGCGGCGGCGCCGGGCCGTCCGGCAGCGCGGCGTGCAGGTACTCGCGCTCCAGCACCTCGCGGAACCGCTCTGCACCCCAGTCGGCCACGAGGAACTTCAGCCGCGCCCGGCTGCGCAGCCTGCGGTAGCCGTAGTCGCGGAAGATCCCGGTCACCCCGGCCCAGACGTCGGGCACCTGCTCGGGCCTGACGAAGACGCCGAGCCGCTTGGCCAGCATCGGGCTGGTCGACAGGCCGCCGCCGACCCACAGGTCGAAGCCGGGGTCGCCATCCGGCCCGGTTACGCCGACGAAGGACACGTCGTTGATCTCGTGCGCCGTGCACTGGGACCCGCAGCCCGAGATCGACGTCTTGTACTTGCGCGGCAGGTTCACGAACTCGGGGTTCAGCGCCGCCACGGCCTCGGTCGCGCGCAGCGCGGCGGTGGCGTCGAGCACCTCGGACGCGTCGAGCCCGGCGACCGGGCAGCCGAGTATGTTGCGCGGCACGTCGCCGCAGGCCTGCAGCGAGGACAGGCCGACCTCCTCGAGCCTCGCCCAGATCGCGGGCACGTCCTCGATCCTGATCCAGTGGAACTGCACGTTCTGCCGGTCGGTGATGTCCGCGAGGTCGCGGCCGTACTCCTTCGCGATCCCGGCGACGGTCCGCAGCTGCCCGGCGGTGAGCTGGCCGCCTGGGATGCGGACCCGCATCATGAAGTAGGCGTCCTCGATGTCGGCGTCGTCGAGCGCGCCGGTCTTTCCGCCGCCGATGCCGGGCCGCCGCTGCGTGTACAGCCCCCACCAGCGGAACCTGCCGCGCAGGTCGGTCGGGTCGATCGAGTCGAAGCCCGCCGCTGCGTACCAGTTGACGATCCGGTCCCTGACGTTCAGGCCGGCGTCGTCTTTCTTGAACCGCTCGGCGGCGTTCAGCGGCTCGAAGTGGCCCAGAGCCCACTGACCCTGGCCGCGCTGCTGCTTGGGAGGCATGCGGAGCTCCTTCTGCTTGGGGTCGGCGCGCGCTACTGCTGCGTCCCCCGCTCGGAGCGGGCCGGGACGCGATCGGCCGGACGGCTAAGCCCGGGGGCGTGGAGCGAGATCAGCGGAAGGAACGACAGATAGCGCTTGAGACGCGCTGAAGGTCGACGTGGCGTCGGCAGAAGAGCATCAGGTCCTGGCTTGCGGCCTGGCGTTTCATCGCGGGCCTCCGGGATCTCGATGATGCGCACGTACCTGACTTGGACCTTAACATCGCGTGCTCGCGATTCCATACCAGCGACGAGACGGAACCCGCCGGGCGTGATCGGAGCCGCCAGGGTGGCGTGACGGGTGCGGCGGCGCTGCCGCCGCCCGGTAGCCTGTCGCCCGTGCGGCTCACCGAGTTCTGGCGGCGGATGGACGAGCAGTTCGGCTCGGCGTACGCGCAGAGCGTCGCCAAGGACTACGTGCTCGCGGGGCTCGGCGGCCGCACGATCGCGCAGGCGCTCGCCGACGGCGAGGACGTCAAGCTGGTCTGGCGCGCCGTCTGCGCGGCGTTCAACGTGCCCGACCGGTTGCGCTGAGGCGGCCGTTGAACCCGGCGGCCAGGCATCTCGTGCTGGTCACCGGGGCGCCCGGTGCGAAGACGGCAACTGGCAGGCGAGATTCGCGGGGCTTGGTTCTCGGGTATTTCTGCCGCCCGGCGCGCCGGCTTCATGATCGAAAGACCCCGTGCGGTCGCATTCGGCCTCACGGCCAGTACGACGTCACGGTCAGGACGGCCAGGATCATCCCGGCCACCAGTGCGACCGCGAGCGCGATGCTGACCGGATACCACAGCTTCGACGCCAGGCGCTTCATGATCGCAACGGTAACCGAGCTAGGCGTGTGGACTCGCAGCTAACATGCGAGGACGCAGAGACCGCCGCCGGGCGGCAGCGGCTATTCCGGTGGGTAGCGCATTCTGGCGATCGCCGGCCGGCCGGCGTGGGTGAGTTGATCGCTGTCCGACACGACCGCGCCCGTAGATGTCGGCGAACTGGCGTTCGGGGTCCGGGCCAGGATCGCCGTCCGTGGTGGGAGCGCTTGAGATATTTTCTGCCGCCCGGCGCGTCGGCTTCATGATCGAACAGTTGTTCGTTAGAGTGGTCCGGCCGGTAGCTCCTTGCGGCTTCGCGCGAGCCGCTTGGCACCGGTCGGCCACAGCGCCAGCAAATTGTCGGTGGCCGCGCGTAGCGTCAGCACTGGCAGGAGACACGGCGTAGCAGTGCGGGAGAACCGCACGTGAGAGCGGCTCGCAGCCCTCGGATCCGACGGGAGTTCACATGGCACCGAACGACAAGGCGAGCGGCATCAAGGCCGGGGACAGGGACAAGGCCCTGGACACCGCGCTCGCCCAGATCGAGCGGCAGTTCGGCCGCGGCGCGATCATGCGGCTCGGCGACGACGCCCGCGCTCCCGTCGAAGTGATCACGACCGGGTCGATCGCGCTCGACGTCGCGCTCGGCATCGGCGGCCTGCCCCGCGGCCGGATCGTCGAGATATACGGACCAGAGAGCAGCGGAAAAACGACTCTTGCGTTGCACGCAGTAGCAAACGCACAGAAGTCGGGCGGGATCGCGGCCTTCATCGACGCCGAGCACGCGCTCGACCCCGAGTACGCCAAGAAACTCGGCGTCGACACGGACGCACTGCTCGTCTCTCAGCCGGACACGGGCGAGCAGGCGCTGGAGATCGCCGACATGCTGATCCGCTCGGGCGCGATCGACGTTGTCGTGATCGACTCGGTGGCTGCGCTGGTGCCGCGGGCGGAGATCGAGGGCGAGATGGGGGACAGCCACGTCGGCCTCCAGGCCCGCCTGATGTCCCAGGCGCTCCGCAAGGTCGCCGGCGCCCTGAACCAGACAAAGACGACAGCGATCTTTATCAACCAGCTAAGGGAAAAAATAGGTGTGATGTTCGGGTGTATGTCATACGCGACGAAAGTTACGCTTGCTGACGGCACCCAGGAGAAGATCGGAAAGATCGTCAATCAGCGGCTCGACATCGAGGTGCTGTCGTACGACCCGGACTCCGGCGAGATCGTCCCGCGCCGGATCGTCAGCTGGTTCAACAACGGCCATGCCGAGCGTTTCCTGCAGTTCACCGTGGCCAAGTCGGGCGGGAACGGCCGGGCGCAGTTTGCCGCGACCGGGAATCACCTGATCCAGACGCCAGGCGGCTACCGCCCGGCCGGTGAACTGGTCGTCGGTGATCGGGTGATTACGGCGGAGCCGAGGCTGCTGAGCGATCAGCAGATCCAGGTGATCCTTGGCTCGCTGATGGGTGACGGGAATCTCTCGCCGAACCGGCGGGGCAGGACGGGGACCAGATTCCGGATGGGACATGGCGCCAAGCAAGCGGCTTACCTTGGCTGGAAGGTTTCCCTTCTGGGGAACATTACGTGTTCGCGGACAACGAATGCCAAGGGTGCCGTCTTCGCAGATTTCACGCCTTTGCCCGAGCTGGCCGAACTGCACGACGTCGTCTACTTCGGTGATGGCAAGAAGCACCTGAGCTGGGAGTACCTGAAGGCGCTTACGCCACTGGCGCTGGCGGTCTGGTATATGGACGACGGCTGCTTCACGGTCCGGTCAAAAGGCGTTCAGGAGCGAGCACAGGGCGGATCGGGCAGGATCGAGATCTGCGTCGAGGCGATGAGTCCCGGCACGCGAGAAAGGCTCACGCAGTACCTGCGAGACACGCACGGGCTTGATGTCAAACTCGTCCAGAGCGGAACGAGCCGCAAGCCGGTGCTGAAGTTCACCACCGCTGCGACAGCGAAGTTCCAGAAGCTAGTGGCTCCGTATATCCACCCGTCTATGGAGTACAAGCTCCTTCCCGGATTCCGCAATCAGATCGCAGTTGAGCCGGAGTTCACGCCCGCTGAACTACGTGCGCAGCCGGCCCGCATCCTCGACATTCACGTCAAGCCACCAACACGGTCGATGAACAAGTTCGATATCGAGGTGGAGGGCGGCCACAACTACTTTGTCGACGGCGTCATGGTGCATAACAGCCCGGAGACGACGACCGGGGGGAAGGCGCTGAAGTTCTATGCGTCGGTGCGGATCGACGTGCGGCGGATCGAAACGCTGAAGGACGGCAACGAGCCGGTCGGCAACCGAACCAAGGCCAAGGTCGTGAAGAACAAAATGGCGTCCCCCTTCAAAATCGCTGAATTCGACATTCTGTATGGAATAGGGATAAGTCGGGAGGGCGGCCTGATCGATCTGGGCGTTGAGCAGGCTATCGTCCGCAAGTCCGGCGCCTGGTACACCTACGAGGGCGACCAGCTCGGTCAGGGCAAGGAGAACGCCAGGAACTACCTGCGCGAGAACCCCGACCTGGCGAACGAGATCGAGAAGAAGATCAAGGAGAAGCTGGGGATCGGGCCGCGGCTGGACACGGATGTCACGCCGCAGCCCGCGCCGAAGGGTCGGCCATCGCTCGGGGTGGTGACAGGTCAGGGCGGTGCCAGGTAGGTCTCGCGGCGGGACTTCCCGCAGCGGCATTCGCGGGCGGCGGACCCCCCGGTCCGGTGCTGGCCGCCCGGCCGGCTCTGCCGCTGGCATAGAGCCGGCGGACACTGCGCCAGCGGACACCGCGAGCGGCGCGGCCGACGCGGACCCCGAGTCCGTTGCGCGGCTGATCTGCCTGCGGTTGCTGACGGCGGCGCCGCGGACCAGGGCTCAGCTGGCCGACGCGCTGCGCCGCAAAGGCGTGCCCGAGGAGGCGGCGACCGCGGTCCTGGCCAGGTTCGCCGAGGTGGGGCTGATCGACGACGCGATGTTCGCGAGCGCCTGGGTCGAGTCCAGGCACCACGGCCGCGGGCTTGGCCGGCGTGCCCTCGCGGCGGAGCTGAACCAGCGAGGCGTGGACCGTGCGGACATCCAGGCCGCGGTTGCGCAACTCAGCCCGGAGACCGAACTGGCCACGGCGCGGGCGCTCGTCGAGCGTCGGCTCGCCAGCACGGCCGGCCAGCCTGCCCAGGTGCGGATGCGTCGGCTCGTCGGGATGCTGGCCAGGAAGGGCTACCCGGCGGGGCTGGCCTACCGGGTCGTCCGCGAGGCACTCGAGCGGGCAGGCCAGGAGCCGCCGGCGGGCGGCTTCGACGACCAGGGTTCCGACGCCGGGTGCCAGGACGGTGAACCTGACTGACGCGCGGGCCTCGCGTCGTTATGCAGGTCAGGCACGCGGCCGCCGGTCGCGACCCCGAGCCCGCCGGTGATGGCCTGGCCTTCCCGCGCCTTTCCCCGAGCTTGACCGTCCTGTCTATCCCGGCTTAGCCTCACGGGCAGTGAGGTTTACTCCGCGCGAGCGGATGATGAGCATTTGGCGACTAGTGATGAGTGCCCGGGCGGTGCCGACTTTCGGCAAGCACCCGCCCTGGCGCCATGACCTTGTTGGGCCCGGCCGCGCGATGGCCGGCAACACCGATCAGGGCCGGTAGCCCGGAAAGGATCAAGGACGCGGGAAGAGGCGCGCCTGCCTGCGCGGCGGACTGAACCGGTCAAGCGTGACGCCGGACCGGCCAGCTGGCGCGCCGCACCGGGAAGGCGCTCCCTGGAAGCGTGGTAACCCTCGCTGCAGCGGATTCCGTGACGTCGGATACACGGTGTTCGGAGTCCAACTTGCGAGAAGGGTGCGCGCAGTGGGAAATGGCATCGCGCTGGTTCTGGCGGTCGTTGCGGTGCTTGCCCTGGTCGCGGCCGGCGCCGCGGTCACGTTCATGGCACGCCTGTCGCGCCGCCTGACGCGCGTCACTCCTGGCGCAGCCGGCACGGCTGCGGGCTCCGCGCCGGGCATCGGGGAGCAGGCGCCGCCGCATCCGGCAGGCCGCCTGGAGACCGCCGACCAGGCGGCGCACGGGGATGTACGCCCGGGGGTCATGGATCAGACAGCCGCGCGATCGGACACCGGAGTCGTCGAGGCCGCGGAGGCCGAGGCCGCGGCGATCGTCAGGAAGGCCGAGGAGGCGGCGGAGCGAGCCGCCGAGGCGCGCAGGGACCTGGACGAAGAGGTCCGCACCGTCACCGGCGAAGTCAGGCAGCTCCGCGGCGACCTGGAGCGCCGCGAGGCGCGGATCGCCGAGCGCGAGCAGCGGCTCGACGGCGAGGCGCGGCGGATGGACAAGCTGGCCGGCGAGATCGACCAGCTTCGCCTGCGGCTGGAGGAAAGGCGCGCCGAGCTTGACCAGCTTGATGCCAAGGGGAGATCGGAACTCGAGCGCATCGCCGGGCTCACCTCCGAGCGGGCCAAGGCCGAGCTGGTCACGGCGATCGAGCAACAGGCCAAGCGCGAGGCAGCGGTCATCGTCAGGGAGATCGAGAGCGAGGCTCGGAAGGAAGGCCAGCAGCGGGCCAGGAAGATCGTCACGCTCGCGATCCAGCGGGTGGCCAGCGAGCAGACCAGCGAGTCGGTCGTTTCCGTGCTCCATCTGCCCGCGGACGACATGAAGGGCAGGATCATCGGTCGCGAGGGCCGCAACATCCGCGCGTTCGAGACGGTGACCGGGGTGAACCTGATCATCGACGACACGCCCGAGGCGGTCCTGCTGTCATGTTTCGACCCGGTCCGGCGTGAGGTCGGCCGGCTGACGCTGGAGCGCTTGGTCGCCGACGGCAGGATCCACCCGCAGCGGATCGAGGAGGCCTACGAGCAGAGCAGGGTGGCGATCGAGGATCTGTGCATCCGGGCCGGCCAGGACGCGCTCATTGACCTCGGCATCACCGACATGCACGCCGAGCTCACGCATCTGCTCGGCCAGCTCAGATACCGGACGTCCTACGGCCAGAACGTGCTGAAGCACCTGGTGGAGTCGGCGCACATCGCCGCGATGATGGCGAGCGAGCTTGGTCTGGACCCGGCGCTGATGAAGCGCGGCACCGTGCTGCACGACATCGGCAAGGCGCTCACCCATGAGGTTCAGGGCAGCCACGCGCTGATCGGCGCCGAGATCGCCCGCAGGTACGGCGAGAACGAGGACGTCGTGCACGCGATCGAGGCGCACCACAACGAGGTGGAAGTCAGGACCGTGGAGGCCGTCCTGACCCAGGCGGCCGACGCGATCAGCGGCGGCCGGCCCGGCGCACGGCGAGAGTCGCTCGAGGCCTACGTCCGGCGGCTAGAGCGGCTCGAGCAGATCGCGCAGGCGCGACCGGGAGTCGACAAGGTCTACGCGATGCAGGCGGGCCGCGAGATCCGGGTCATGGTCAAGCCGGGTGCGGTCGACGACATCGGCGCCCAGGTGATCGCCAGGGACGTGGCCCGCCAGGTGCAGGACGAGCTCACCTATCCCGGCCAGATCCGGGTGACGGTGATCAGGGAGTCACGCGCAACCGAGTTCGCCCGCTAGCCCGCGGGTGGCCGCCCGCTACCCGTGCCCGCCCTCGGTGAGCTTGAGCTCCGGCACGTCAGGCGGGGTGAAACCCATGATCTGGCCGTAGAACGACAGCTCGGACTCCAGCGAGACCACCATCGAGTCGGCCTTGCGGAAGCCGTGCGACTCTCCCTCGAAGGCGATGTAGGCATGCCTGATCCCGTGCGCGGCCAGGTCCGCGGCGATGCTCTCCGACTGCTGCGGGGGCACGACGGGGTCATCGAGTCCCTGCAGCAGCAGGACCGGGCAGGTGTTCGGGTTCACGTGCCCGACCGGCGCCCGCTCGGCGTAGACGGTGTCGAATCCGGGCAGCGGGCCGATCAGGCCGTCTAGGTAGTGCGACTCGAAGTCGTGCGTGTGCTCGTTGAAGCCGCGCAGGTCGGACACGCCGTAGTAGGACACCGCCGCGCTGAACACGGGATCGTGGACCGCGCCCGTGGTCACCGCGGCCAGTGCCGTCCAGCCGCCGGCCGAGCCGCCGCGGATTCCGAGTCGTGCCCCGTCCGCCTCGCCTGCCTTGGCCAGCGAACGCGCGGCCTCCTTAGCGTCGGCGACGTCGACCACGCCCCACTCCCGGTTCAGCCGGTTCCGGTACAGCCGGCCATAACCCGTCGACCCGCCGTAGTTCACGTCGATGATCCCGATGCCCCGGCTCGTGAAGTACGCCTTCTCCAGGCTCAGCCGCGCGGTCACGTGGCCGGTAGGCCCGCCGTGCACCCAGACGATGTAGGGCGGGAACTCGCCGGACAGCCCGGCGGCCTCGGGATGAGACGGCGGGTAAACCAGCGCGTGCACGACCCGGCCGTACGGGCCCTCGAGCTCGACCGTGCGCGGAACCGGCAGATACCGCCGGTCCGGCAGCTCGGCGATCTCCGCCCGCAGCACAGTGCACGCGCCGGTTGCCGTGTCGATCCTGACCACCGAGTTCGGCTCGAGCGGGGCGCCGCCGACTCCCGCGACCGTCGTGCCGTCCGCCGACAGGCCATCGAGGAACTCGGTGAACGGCAGGTCCAGGTCGGTCAGCTCGGAGCTCTCCGGGTCGAGCAGGCCCAGCCTGGCGCCGCCGCGGCCGTGCCTGACCACGAGCCTGCCGTCGCCGAGCATCCTGAACGGCCGCGCGCCGAGCTCCCAGAGCGGGCCCGCGAACTCCTCGTCGGCCGGGTACAGCGCCTGCGGCGGCACGCCGCCCAGGCCGATCTGGTAGATGTTCCACCAGCCGGTCCAGTCGGTCACCACGTACATGCTCGCGTTGTCGCGCCACACCGGGGCCAGCACCGACTCCCTGTTGCTGCCCTTGATCAGCCGGGCCTTGCCTGGCATGCCGCCGTCTACCGGCGCGACCCGCAGCTCGGTGCCGTCCCACGGCATGTGCGGGTGGTTCCAGCAGATCCAGGCCAGCCACTTCCCGTCCGGCGACGGGGTAGGGAACGCGAAGAAATCAAAACCGCTCACCAGCACGCGGATCGCGGTGGCGTCGGCGGCGCCCGACCCGTCCAGCGGTACCGCGACGATGGCGCGGGTGACCTTCCCGCCCTGGTGCCGTTCCCTGACGCACCAGACCTCCCGCCGATCGGGCGAGATCACGAAGTCGGCGTAACGCAAGGCGCGCGGTTCCAGCGACCCGGCCGAACCTGAGCGGCGACCGCCGCCGGCCACTCCATCGGGCACGATCGCGCTGCCGGCCGCGACCGGGTCGGGGGTCAGCGGCACCGGCTGGCCCTTCCCGGCCGGGACCGCGGCTCCCGCGAGGTACAGGCGCTGGTCGTCGAAGTTCGCGAAGACGATCGGCACGTCGGTATCGTCGGCTGGCCCGTGGCCCGCCAGCGCGGCGGAGGCGGCCGGTGACGACACGGGCAGGTAGGACAGCCCGCCGTACTCGTGGACCCGGGTACGGGCGTTCCACGGCGCGGGCAGCAGCGCGGTCGGCCTGCTGTCCGCGCCGGAGCGCATGACGGTGGTCCGGCCGGCCTCGTCGGGCCGGTCCTCCTGCCACCACGTGGTCTCGCCGACGACGGTCGGGAAGCCGACGCTGATCCGGCCCCCGGCGACCTGGGCGGCTGATATAGGAGACGGCCAGGCCCCGTAGGGCATGCGCGGCACCGACCGTTCCGTCCCGGCCGCCGCAGCCTCCCCGGCGCCGCGGCCTGGCGCCGGCTCGCCGGGGGGTTCCGCCCGTTCGTCCTGGCGTGCCGGGCCGGCGAACTCGCCGGGCCTCACTGCTACGCCCAGTCCGCCTATCTCGCCCGTCTTCGCCGTCACGTTGTCCGTCATAGGGATATCGTGCCCTACCTGCCGGGCTCGGTTCGCACCGATTCCCGACAACCAGGCGGGCATGTTGCGCGCCCGCCGAACCTGTCAGCCACGGTACGGGTAAGTGGGCAGGCCAGCGACGTCGGCCGGGCAGGTGAACAGTGCTCCCGCGGAGCGACCAGGGCCGGCGGCCGTGGTGATGTAGAGCCGATCGAGCCCGGGGCCGCCGAACGCGCAGCTGGTCACGTTCGCGGCGGGTAGCCGGACGACGCCGGTGAGCCGGCCGGCGGCGTCGTAGCGCTGCACGACGCTGCCGCCCCAGACAGCGACCCAGACGCCGCCCTCGGCATCCACGGCCAGGCCGTCAGGCATGACGTCGCCCGAGCCGAGCGTGACGAATGGGCGGCGCTCGCCGAGCTGGCCGCTGTCCGGGTGGTAGTCGAGCACGTCGACCCGGTAGGCGAGCGAGTCGATGTAGTACATCAGGCGGTCGTCGGGGCTCCAGCCGAGGCCGTTGGAGATGCCGAGCCCGGTGAAGATCTCGGTGACGCTCAGATCGGTATCCAGGCGGTAGAACGAGCCCTTGCCCGGTGACTCGTCGACCGCCATCGTGCCGGCGTAGAGCCTGCCCGCCCGGTCGCACTTGCCGTCGTTCATCCGGGTGCCTGGCTGGCCGGGTGCGCTCGCGAGCTCGCTGACCGCGCCGGTCAGCGGGTCGAGGGCGAGGAAACCGTTGCCCGCCGCCACGACCAGGCCGCCGCTGGCGCGCGGGACGACCGCGCCGGCCGGCAAACCGACATCCCAGGACGAGTGCACGCCGGCCGCGCTGAGGCGGTGCACCCGCGCGGCCGGGATGTCGACCCAGAGCAGCGACTGGGAGTCCGCGTCCCAGCACGGTCCCTCACCGAGCTCGGCCGCCGGGACGGGTACCTTCTCTGGCTCCAGGATGACGAGATCGGCGGCATGCTCGGTCACGGTTGCTCCTTGGCTGCTGGCCGGCCACGGCCGCGTGGCGGGGCTGGCTCGCCGCGAGGGTGGACTGACGATGCCAGCCAGACGGCGGCGGTGTCAATGGCCGGCCGGGGCTCAGGCGTGTCGCGCAGATCCTGGGCCCGATGCGCCGCGCCGAGTGCGCCCCGGCCACGCGTTCTCGACGGCCACGATCGGCGGGACACGCCTGCCCGCCGCTGCGTCTACCCTAAGGAGCATGCCGGGCGCAGACGGTCAGCGGACCTTCGAGATCCGCACCTACGGGTGCCAGATGAACATGCACGACTCCGAACGCCTGGCCGGCCTGCTCGAGGAGGCCGGCTACCGCAAGACGGCCGCGGGAGCCGAGCCTGACGTCGTGGTGTTCAACACCTGCGCGGTACGCGAGAACGCCGACAACAGGCTGTACGGGAACCTCGGTCACCTGCTGCCGGTCAGGAACGCTCATCCGGGCATGCAGATCGCGGTCGGCGGCTGCCTGGCGCAGAAGGACCGGGCGGCGATCACCGACCGGGCGCCGTGGGTAGACGTGGTGTTCGGAACCCATAACATCGGCTCCCTCCCGGCGCTGCTCGAGCGCGCGCGGGTGCAGCAGCGAGCCCAGGTGGAGATCGCCGAGTCGCTCGAGCGGTTCCCCTCGGTCCTGCCCGCGAGGCGCGAGTCGCCGTACTCGGCCTGGGTGGCGATCTCGGTGGGCTGCAACAACACCTGCACGTTCTGCATCGTGCCGAGCCTGCGCGGCCGCGAGGAAGACCGCCGTCCGGGGGACGTGCTCGCCGAGATCAGGGCGCTGGTCGGTGACGGGGTGCTCGAGGTCACGCTGCTCGGGCAGAACGTCAACTCCTACGGGGCGGCGTTCGGCGACCGGCGCGCGTTCGGCAAGCTGCTGCGCGCCTGCGGCGAGATCGACGGCCTGGAGCGGGTGCGGTTCACCTCGCCGCATCCCAGGGACTTCACCGACGACGTGATCGCCGCGATGGCGCAGACGCCGAACGTGATGCCGCAGCTGCACATGCCGCTCCAGTCAGGCTCGAACGCGGTGCTGCGGGGCATGCGGCGCGCCTACCGCAGGGACTCCTACCTGGCGATCCTGGACAACGTCCGCGCCGCCATCCCCGGTGCCGCGATCACCACGGACATCATCGTCGGCTTCCCAGGGGAGACCGAGGCGGACTTCGCCGACACGCTCGACATCGTCCGCCTGGCCAGGTTCGCCGGGGCGTTCACGTTCCAGTACTCGATCCGGCCGGGAACGCCCGCCGCGACCATGGACGGGCAGGTTCCCGCCGAGGTCGTCGCCGAACGCTACGGCCGGCTGGTCGCGCTGGTCGAGGAGATCACGCTGGCCGAGAACCAGGCGCTGGTCGGCCGCGAGGTCGAAGTCCTCGTTGCCGAGGGCGAGGGGCGCAAGGACGACGCGACCCGGCGGATGTCGGGCCGGGCGCGGGACAACCGCCTGGTGCATTTCGCGCCGGACGGAGCGGGTCCGCCGGGGGCGGGTGTTGCGGGATCGGGTGTTGCGGGGACAGGTGTTGCGGGGACGGGTGTTGCGGGGACGGGTGTTGCGGGGACGGGTGTTGCGGGGACGGCTTCGACGGGACCGAGGGGCCGAGCCGGGCTGCCGAGGCCGGGTGACCTCGTGGTGACGGAGGTCACGGCGGCCGCACCGCACTACCTGATCGCCGACGGCGCGCCGGTGGCGGTGCGCCGTACCAGGGGCGGCGACGCCTGGGAGGCTCGCGCCGCCGGGACCGGGCCAGCGCGGGCGGCCGCCGCCGGGCCTGATCGGCCCGTGCTGCTCGGCATGCCGGCCCTGGGCCGGCCCGCCTGACCCGGCTGACTTTCATGATCGCGGACGATTTTCGGCGGCCGCGGCCGGAAGATGTCCGTGATCATGAAGGGCGGCGGCCGGTGATCGCGGTCGTGGGCGCGACGGCGGCGGGCAAGTCCGAACTGTCGCTGCGGCTGGCCGGGGCGCTCGACGGCGAGGTGGTCAACGCCGACTCGATGCAGCTGTACCGCGGCATGGACATCGGCACGGGCAAGCTCTCCCCGGCCGGCCGGGGCGGCGTCCCGCATCACCTGCTCGACGTCTGGGACGTGACGGAGACGGCCAGCGTGTCGGAGTACCAGCGGCTGGCCAGGGCCGTGATCGGCGAGATCCAGGGCAGGGGGCGCACGGCGATCCTGGCCGGCGGGTCCGGGCTGTACGTCCGGGCCGTGATCGACGATCTCGAGTTCCCCGGGACCGAGCCCGCGCTGCGCGCCCGGCTGGAGGCCGAGCTTGCCGCGCTCGGCCCGGCCGCCCTGCACGGCAGGCTCGCGGCGGCCGACCCGGCCGCCGCGGCCGCGATCCTGCCCAGCAACGGGCGCCGGATCGTCCGGGCCCTCGAGGTGATCGAGCTCTCCGGCCGGCCGTTCAGCGCGACGCTGCCTGGCTACGCGTCGGTGCTGCCGTCCGCGCAGATCGGCCTCGCGGTGCCGCGCCCGGAACTCGACCGGCGGATCGCTGCCAGGGTCAGGCAGATGTGGCGGGACGGGCTGGTCGACGAGGTTCGCGGGCTGGCCGGGGCGGGGCAGCCGGGGACCGGCCTGCGAGCGGGCCGGACAGCGAGCAGGGCGCTCGGGTATGCGCAGGTGCTCAGGTTCCTCGACGGCGAATGGACCGATGCGCAGGCCGAGGATCAGACCGTGCGGGCGACCCGGCGGTTCGCCCGCCGGCAGGAGTCCTGGTTCCGGCGGGACCCGAGAGTCAGGTGGCTGGACGCCGCCCGGCCTGTGCCGACGGAGCAGGCGCTGGCTGTCATCGCGGACTCAGCCGCGGCGGCTGACTAGCATCAGAGCATGCGTTACGCCAAAGGCCACGGCACGGGCAACGACTTCATCGTCGTTCCCGACCTCGACGGCCGGCTGGACCTGGGAGCCGAGGTAGTCAGGCGGCTGTGCGACCGGCGCACCGGGATCGGCGCGGACGGCGTGCTGCGGGTGGTCGGCCGCGCGTCCGGGCCGGCTCCGTGGTTCATGGACTACCGCAACCGCGATGGCAGCATCGCCGAGATGTGCGGCAACGGCATCAGGGTGTTCGCCAGGTACCTGATCGATCACGGGCTGGCGGCCGGCCCGGAGCTGGCGATCGCGACAAGGGCCGGCGTGCGGACGGTGCGCCAGGAGGCGGACGGTGCGCTGACCGTCGACATGGGACCGGTGACCGTCGGGCGGGCCGGGTGGGCCGTCATCGGCGGCCGGCGGTACGCCGGGGTCGCGGTCACCGTGGGCAACCCGCACCTGGTCTGCCTGGTGAGCGAGCCGCTCGCGGGCATTGACCTGACCGAGCCGCCTGAGTTCGATGCCGGCGTGTTTCCCGGCGGGGTCAACATCGAGGTGGTGCGGGCCGCCGGGGATCACGCGATCGAGATGCGCGTGCACGAGCGGGGCTCGGGGGAGACGCTGTCCTGCGGGACCGGGGCGGTGGCCGCGGCGGCCGGGGCCGCCGCGGCGGCGGGGGAGTGGCCGGCCAGCGGGCGCCGGCTGTGGACTGTCGGTGTTCCTGGCGGCAGGCTGGCCGTCGCGCCGGGCGCGGCGGCCAGCCTCCTGACGGGTCCCGCGGTTATCGTCGCCGAGGGCGAGACCTGCGCCTCCTGGCTGGACGACCCGCTGGTTACCGCGCCCTCGACGGCCTGACCGGGCAGCTGCCGGGCTCGCAGCGGCATGGCTAGCGACCGCCTGACGCCGCGATCCGCAGGCCCAGCGAAACCAGCGCCCATCCCGCCTGCTTGCGCAACGGCCTCCTCGGCTTGCGGTCGTCCGCTGCGTTCCGGCGCGGGCTGGCCGTCCCCGCGCGCTGACGCGAGTGCCTGACCCGGTTGGCGGCCTCGGCCCGCATGTCCCTGACGTGCTCGGCCGCTGCCATAGCCGTGATCTCCGGATGCATCGCAACCTCCTCGGTTCCCGCTCTGACTGGCTGGTTCCGGCCGGCCGGCGCTGGCCGCGCCTTGGCGGCGGACGGCCAGCGGCCGGCTCTTGTTGTCGTGCATGGGTCTGGTCGGTGCCGCTCAGGCTGGCACGTCGGCGGACGGCGCCCTGGACACCTGCACCGAGCCGCTGACCGTCTGGCACCGCAGGCGCAGATCCGCGTTACATTCCTGGTCGGATGCCGCGAGGTCGCTGGTCACCCGGCCCGACAGCGACCTGAGGTCGAGGAACACCCCGGTCCCAGGCGCCACCTTGACATCGATGCCGCCGGACACCGAGGCCAGGTCGGCGCGGCCGCGGGCCACGCGGCCGGCGAAGATGCCGCCGCTCGCGGTCTTGGCCGTCACTGAGGCGTCCGCGCTGCCGATCGAGATGTAGCCGCTCGCGGTCCTGGCATTGACGTTGCCGACCGCGTGCGCTACGCGAAACGAACCCGACGCGGTCTGCGCGTTGACCTCGGCCGCCTCGGCAATCTGGACGTGGCCGGACATCGTGCTGATCTCGGCGGGCCCGTGCACGGTCTGAGCCTCGATTCGGCCGCTTGCGGTGCGGATGTCGACCGAGCCGTACTCGCCGCGGCAGGTCACGTCCGCCGAGGCGGCCTGGACCGCCGCGCGCGATCCGGCCGGCATGCCGATCGTGATGTGCAGGCCCTTGCTGCGCCAGCCGAGGCCGCGCTTGGGCAGCTCGCTGACCGCCAGGTGGTGGTCGGCGAAGTCGACGCTGACGTCGTCGGCGAGCCGGCCGTCGTCGGCCTCCGCACTGGCGGGGTCGCTCGGCCGGCCCCGGTGCACCCGGACGGTGACGACGTCGGTTGGCTCGGCGGTGACGGCGACCGTGCCCGATGCCAGGCTGACATTGGCGTCGATCGGCTCTGAGCAGGCGAACTCCCAGGTTGCCATGGTTCCTCCAGTGACGTGACGGAGCCGAGTTCTCACGGTTGGCGTGGCGGTCGGGCCGCCACGGCTAGCTGCGGGCGTATCCGGTGATGCGCTGGCCGACGCCCGAGCGCGACCGCGGGCCGCGCACGGGACCCGCGTTCTCCAGCGCCCGGATGGCCGCGTGGGCGAGCCAGGAGTTGACCGACAGGCCGTCGGCTGCGGCCTGTGCCTCTACGCGCGTCTTGAGCGCCTCGGACAGCCGCAGGGTCACCCGGGCCGTACCGGCCTCGTCGGCGGCGCTGTCGGCCGCGGGTCCGGGCGCCTCGTCGGCGCTTTGCTGGGCCGGGACGGCCGTGACGACGAACTCGGGCTCGCCAGCGTTGAGCCTCACGTCGATCACGACATCGTCGAGCCTGGTCGTGATCTCCGCGGCGGCGGCAGAGAGCACGTCGAGCAGGGTGAGCCTGACGGACGAGTCGAGCGCCTCGGCCAGCCGCTCGGCCAGGCGGACGACGTCGTCAGAGGCGAACCTGGTCAGCGAGCCAAGCTCCCTGCGGAGCCCCTCGACATACGGTGACAACTCCATGACATCATCCTGACGTCATAGCTGACGTCTGTCAAGCTCAATCTGACATCAGATAGGCGCACTACGACGTCAACGCGACGTCAGATGACGTCAACGTTGGTAACCGGCGCTTCGCTGTCCCCAGGCCATGGGGCTCCTCGGGTAGCCGACTCTAGCCGCAGAGGGGAAAAGGGACGAACCGGATCCACGCTCTCGCGCCCGAGGACCGTCCCGCCCCGGGGCGCTCATGCGGGACCGTCCTGCCGCGGATGACGGAGGAGAAACGGTCTTATCACTACTTGTGGTCCCGCAAAACGGATCAATACGGACATGATCATGACGCCAAGTCATGATAAGTCACCGTGGCGGCCATCGCGGTTGGCGAAACGAGGCTCGCAGCGGGGCTTGAGAGACTGCGGGGCGGGCGCAACGCCCTGGTTGTACGGAACGCCCTGGTTTGTAGGGAACGAGGACGGGTCAGAAGTGCGGTCACAGCAGGGAGCTGGCGGGCCGGCCGCGGAGCGAGGCGTCGATCACCTCGGCGATGTGGGCGACCGGCAGCGGCGTTCCCGCTGCCCCCAGCGCGGAGGCAATCTGCAGCGTGCAACCGGGATTCCCGGACACCACGACATCCGCGCCGGTCGCGGCGACCGCAGCGGCCTTGCGCGCGCCGAGTTGCCGCGCCGCCTCGGGCTGGACCAGGTTGTAGATGCCCGCCGAGCCGCAGCACATGCCGGCATCGGCAAGCTCGGCGACGATCAGGTCGGGGATCGCCTTCAGCAGCTCCCGCGGCTGCCCGGCGATCCGCTGGGCGTGCGCCAGGTGGCAGGCGTCGTGGTAGGCCACCGTGAGCGGGAGCGGATGCCGGGTCGCGGCCGGCCCGAGGTCGGCGAGGAACTCGCTGAAGTCGGCGACCCTGGCGGCGAGCGCGGCGGCCCGCGCGGCCCAGGCCGCGTCGCCGGCGAGCAGGTCCGCGTACTCCTTCATCGCCGAGCCGCAGCCCGCCGAGTTGACCACGATCGCGTCCACGCCGGCCCGCTCGAAGGTCTCGATCAGAGCTCGGGCGAACTGCGCCGCCTCCTCCCGCCTGCCGTCGTGCAACGACAGCGCGCCGCAGCAGCGCTGACCGGCCGGGATCACGACGTCGCAGCCCTCGGTCGCCAGCACCCGCGCGGTGGCCGCGTTGACCTGGGGAAAGAAGACCTGCTGCACGCACCCGGTCAGCATGCCCACGACGGCGCGGCGCTCTCCCCTGGCGGCGACCCGCTCGGGGAGCCTGCCGCGGGGCAGCCGCCTGGCGGGCCTGCCAGGCGCCACGCGCAGTGCGGCGGCGACCTCGGGAGCGATCCGGCCCGCCAGGTCGCCCCGCTGGACCAGCCGGTCCGCGCCGGTCCGCTGCGCGACGCGGAGCGGACCGATCAGCATCCTGAGCCTGGACGGATACGGGAACGTCGCGAAGATCGCCGACCGCAGCGCCCGCTCCCGGCTCGATCGGGGCGGAAGCGCCCGCAGCGGCCCGGCGGTCCGCATCCCGCTGCCCGGCGGCTCGGCCGCGCCCGGCTCGGCCCCCGGTGGCTCAGTTGCCCACGACCGCGCCGCCTCGATCAGCCGGTCGTACCGCACACCGGACGGGCACGCAGGAACACAGGCCATGCAGCCCAGGCACCGGTCCAGGTGCTCGGCGGCGGACGTGCTGGCGTTCGCGCCGTCGATGAGCTGGCCGATCAGGTGGATCCGGCCGCGCGGCGAGTCCATCTCCTCGCCCCAGAGCTGATACGTCGGGCACGCGGTCAGGCAGAACCCGCAGTGCACGCAGTCGCCGACGATCTCGCGCAGCTCGCCGGTCGGGTCAAGGGCGCTCGACCCGGCGCCCGGCCGGGCGCTCGACTCGGAGCCCGGCACGGGAGCGCCGGGGTCCGGCCCTCCGCCTGCCCGGTCCACGTTCATCAGATCCCTCCGGCGAATCGCCCTGGGGCCATCGTCCCAGCCGGGTCGAACTGGTTCTTGACCGCCCGCATCAGCGCCAGCGACGGCACCGGCCCGAACAGGTCGACCAGCCCGCCGACGGCGGGCGGTGCGTGCAGCACGACCACGTTCGCCCTGGCCGGAGGCCCCTCGGCGGCGCGGCTTCCGCGCGTCAGGACCCCGCTGGCCACATCACCGCCTGGCTCCGCGGTGGCACCGCCGCCCGGCGCGGGCACCCGAGCGGCGCTGCGCTCGCCGGTGGCCGCCCGCCGGCCGGCCCTGGCCGCGCCGCGCCTGCCCCCGGTCGGCGCGTGCCTGGCTCCCGGCTTGGGGTGGATCACCGGCTGCCGCGCCTCGGACAGGCGGTGACGCACGCCGGCCGGCAGGCCGTGCCCGACCGCGCTGCGCAGCACGGCGACGAAGGCGGCCACGGTGCCAGGGTCCACGTCGGCGGGCAAGGCCGCGTACAGCACGCCGGCGGCCGCCGATCCGCCGACGGCCGGATCGAGGCCCGCCGCCTCGGCCGCGGCGCGGACCTCGGCGAGCACCATGCCGAGGTCACCGGGCCAGAACGCGATCTGGAGCACGGTGCCGTCCCGCTGAGCCGCCGGGCCGGCGCCCCACCAGGGCGGCGACTGCGGCCGGACGGACAGCGCCGGATCGTGGCCGAGCAGGCCGGCCAGCGCGACCGCCCGCTCGGCGACGCCCGCCTGGTCGCCTTCGAGGGCGACGCAGATCCGGACGCGGTCGTTCGCGCCTGGCCAGTCGATCTCGGCCGCGACAGGGGACGCGGGCGAACCGAGCGCCAGCGCGATCAGCTGGCAGGCGCTGACCGCCGCAGCGCACTCGGCCGTCACGTAGGCGGTCTCGGCGGGCACCGGATGCAGCCGGAACGTGGCCTGCGTGATCAGGCCGAGCGTGCCGCGCGATCCGGCGAACAGCTTGCCGATGTCGTAGCCCGCGACGTTCTTGACGACCTTGCCGCCCGACTTGGCGACCGTGCCGTCGGCGCGCACCACCGTGATCCCGATTAGCAGGTCACGCGGCGTTCCGTAGCGCAGCCGCAGCGGGCCGGCCGCGGCGCTCGCCAGCACTCCGCCGATGGTCCCGCCGCCCGGCGGGTCGAGAGCGAGCCGCTGGCCGGCCGCGCCGAGCACCTCGGCGAGCCGGTCCAGGCGCGCCCCCGCCTGCACGGTCGCCACCAGGTCGCCGGCCGCGTGCTCGACGACCCGGTCCATCCCGGTCGTCTCGAGCACCAGGTCGCAGCGGGCCGGCGGGTTGCCCCAACTCAGCCGCGTGCCCGTTCCGCGCGGGACGACGGCGAGGCCGAGCTCGGCCGCGGCGCGCAGCAGCGCGCTCGCCTCGCCGGTGCTGGCCGGAGCGGCGACGATCCGCGGTTGCATGCCCGCGACGGCATCGGCAGGGGCGGCCGGCCTGACCTGTTCGCAGGCGGCGCTGATCTGCGCGGGAACCGGCTCAGCTGCCATCGGCACCGGCCACGGGCGAGTCGTTGAACATGATCAGAAGATCTCCGCCTGGCCAGAGGCCACCAGCGGATGCGGGCCGCGCCTGATGCCGGGGACCTCGCCGCACATCCGCGGCGTCGGGAAGACCTTGCCTGGATTGCACAGGCCGGCCGGGTCGAACGCGCAGCGCAGCAACTGCATCGTGTCCAGGTCGTCGGCGGCGAACATGCGGGACATGTACCTGGACTTGTCGACGCCGACGCCGTGCTCGCCGGTGATCGACCCGCCGCGGGCGATGCACTCGTCCAGGATCGCGCCGGACAGCGTATCGGCCGCCGCCGACTGCTCGGGGCTGGAGTCGTCGAACAGCACCAGCGGGTGCAGGTTGCCGTCGCCGGCATGGAACACGTTCGCGACCCTGATCCCGGCCTGCGCCGACAGCGCGCTGATCCGGTCGAGCACCTCGGGCAGCGCCGTGCGCGGTACGACACCGTCCTGGACGATGTAGGCGGGCGAGATCCTGCCGACCGCGGCGAACGCGGACCGCCGGCCGGTCCAGATCGCCGCCCGTTCGGCCGGGTCGGCGGCCTGCCTGATCTCGAACGCGCCGGCCTGCTCGCAGAGCGTCCGCACCGCCGCGGTCTCGCCGCGCACGTCGGCTTCCGGCCCGTCGAGCTCGACGATGAGCACGGCGCCCGCGCCCTCCGGGTAGCGGCAGCGGACGGCGGCCTCGGCGGCCGCGATCGACAGCGCGTCCATCATCTCGATCGCCGCGGGCAGGATCCCGGCGCCGATGATCGCCGAGACCGCGGCGCCGCCGTGCCCGGTCGTCTCGAACGCCGCGAGGAGGGTGGTGACCGCCTGCGGGATCGGGGTCAGCCTGACGACGATCTTGGTGGCGATGCCGAGCGTGCCCTCCGAGCCGGTGAAAGCGCCGAGCAGGTCGTAGCCGGGGGCCGTGCCGGTGCCGTCGCCGAGCCAGGTCAGATCGCCGTCCGGGGTGACGATCTCGAGCCCGGTCACGTGGTGCACAGTGAACCCGTGCTTCAGGCAGTGCGCGCCGCCCGAGTTCTCCGCGACGTTGCCGCCGACCGAGCAGATCTGCTGACTGGACGGGTCGGGCGCGTAGAACAGCCCGAACGGCAGCGCGGCCTTGCTCACCGCGAGGTTGGTGACTCCCGGCTCCACGATCGCCCGGCGGCTGGCCGGGTCGACCTCGATGATCCGGCGCATCCGGGCGGTGACGATCAGCACGCCATCGGCCCTGGGGAGCGCGCCGCCGGACAGTCCGGTCCCGCTGCCGCGGGCAACGAACGGCACCCCCCCGCCGGCGCAGGCCCGGACGACGGCTGCGACCTGGGCGGCGGTCTCGGGAAGGACGACAACCCCTGGGGAGCAACGGTGCGCGGTCAGCCCGTCGGACTCGTAGGTGCGCAGCTCCATCGGGTCGGTGATGACCGTGTCGGCGCCGCAGATCTCGGCCAGCCGCGGGATTATCCCGGCAAGGGCGGCCGCGGGACCGGGGTCCTGGCCGCTGCCGGCGGCTGCGTGGCCGGCACCGGGCGGCTGCTCGGTCATCGTCTCGCCTCCCGCCAGGCCGGTGCCATCCGATGGTCTCTATCTTGCCCCCGTTTGGCAACCGCGACCACGCGGCCGCCTCGGCCGCCTCGGTCGGGCTCGGCACCGGCCGGTTAGTGTTGCTGCCGGGAGGCGGGCAAGACGATGACCGGTCCGGGCAGCGCGGCGGGGCACTCGGGCGAGAGCCGGGTACGGCGGGTTTCCTCCCGGACGACCTGGGAGTCGGACGTGGGCTACAGCCGGGCGGTGGCGGCCGGCGACTTCGTGTTCGTCTCCGGCTGCACGTCGGTCGACGGCGCGAAGTTCGTCCATCCGGGCGACGCCCACGCGCAGACCGCGCAGGCGATCGCGAATGCCGCGGCGGGCCTGGCCGGGCTCGGCGCGAGCCTCGCCGACGTGGTGCAGACCAGGATGTTCGTCACTGACATCGCGCGCTGGCAGGAGTACGGAGCAGCGCACGGCGAGGCGTTCGGCGACGTCCGGCCGGCCGCCACGATGGTCGAGGTCGCCGCGCTGATCGACCCGGGGATGCTGGTCGAGATCGAGGTCGTCGCCTACCTGCCGGGGGCCGGCCAGGTCGGCCAGGTCGGCCAGGTCGGCCAGGTCGGCGAGGTCGGCCAGGTCGGGCCGGGCCAGCGGACGCGCTAGTGCCGCGGGCGGTCCGCTCCGTTACGATGGCCAATTCATGACGGTGTGACCTAGGTCACCCTGATCGGAGGCTCTCGTGCGGAAATTCGGCATAAGCGGCGCCGTGGCGGCAGCCGTCATCGGAGTTCTCGCGGTGCCCCCGGCGGCTTCGGCGGTGGCGGCGCGGGCCACCGCGCTCGGTACTCCGCCCCTGGCGAAGGGAACCTACGCCGACGTCACGGTGCCCCGCGCGACGTCGACCATGGCCGAGGACATCACCGACTCCGGGCTGATCGTCGGGTGCTTCCATCGCCCGAACCGGCCCGAGCGCGGGTTCACCGAGCAGAACGGAAAGTTCACGACCATCACGCACCGGTCCGGCGGGCGCGCTTCGGCCTTCACCTGCGCGGCCGGGGCCGACAACGCAGGGGTCATCGTCGGCGTTTACGCGAACACGTCGGGCGTCCTGCACGGTTTCGTGGATCGGCGCGGGGTCTTCAGGACTATAAACGTGCCGCACGCGGTCCGGCGGTCCGGCGAAGGCACCGCCGCGATTGGCATCAACAAGACGGGCGTCATCGTGGGCTGGTTCGTCTCCCGCGGGCATGTGACGCGCGGATTCGTCCTCAGGAAGGGCAAGTTCCGTACCGTTAACGCTCCCGGTGCGGCGAACTCGGAACTGGGAGGCACCGTGCTGAACGGCATCGCCGATGACGGCACGATTTCCGGCGCTTTCACGTCCCGCGACGGGCGCACGCACGGGTTCTGGCTTCGCCACGGGGTGTTCCATCACATCAACGTTCCCGGCGCGGGGGACACCAGCGTGGCGTGTATCTCCGAGCGCAGCCGGCTGCTCGTCGGTGACTACCGGGTAGCGGGGCGCAGGAAGGTACTCGGGTTCACCTTCCACCATGGCGTGTACCGTACCTTGCGCGATCCGTCGGCGACGAGCGCCACGATCCCGCAGTGCGGCAACGACAGCGGCCAGGTGACCGGTTTCTACCTCGGCTCGGGGACCCTGGTGGACGGCTTCAAGTTCACGCCGGGGACGTCATCGCCGGCGGTCACGGCAACGCGCGGCGGGGACACCCCGGCGGCGCCCGCGACGTTCCCTGGCCCGCTGTCGGTCAGAACCGGCCCGCGCCCTGCGGACTGACCAGGACGTGCCCTAGCTTGGCGGTATGGCCGCGCACGTAGATCTCGAGGTCGGTGACCGGACGATCAGGATCTCCAACCCGGAGCGGGAGTACTTTCCTGCCCGCGGTGAGACCAAGCTCGACCTGGCCAGGTACTACCTGTCGGTCGGCGATGGCATCGTGCGCGCGCTGCGCGAGCGGCCGTGCATGCTGCACCGGTTCCCGTCCGGCGTCGCGGGGGAGAAGGTGCACCAGAAGCGGGTTCCGAGCGGGGCACCCGACTGGCTGGAGACGGTGCGGGTGGAGTTCCCTCGGTACGGCCGCCACGCCGACGAGCTGTGCGTGACCGAACTGGCGAGCGTGGTGTGGGCGGTGCAGATGTCCACCGTGGAGTTCCACCCGTGGAACTCCCGCCGGGCCGACACCGAGCGCCCGGACGAGTGGCGGATCGACCTGGACCCGATGCCCCGCTGCGGGTTCGACACGGTGCGGCGGGTCGCCAGGGTCGTCAGGGAGCTGCTCGACGAGCTCGGCGCGGTCGGGTGGCCGAAGACCTCGGGCGGCAACGGCCTGCACATTTACGTCAGGATCGACCCAAGGTGGGGATTCGCCGAGGTGCGGCGGGCCGCGCTGGCGTTCGCGCTTGAGGTCGAGCGGCGGGCACCCGACGACGTGACCACGACCTGGTGGCGCAAGGACCGCGACCCGGCCAAGCTGTTCGTCGACTACAACCAGAACGCGCGGGACCACACGATCGCCAGCGCCTACTCCGTGCGCGGCGTGCCGGAAGGGACGGTGTCGACGCCGATCGCGTGGGACGAGATCGGCGACGTCGACCCCGGCTCGTTCACGATCGCCACCGTTCCCGCGCGGTTCGCCGAGCTCGGTGACCTGCACGCCGGGATCGACGAGAGCGCCTACTCGCTGCGGACCCTGCTGGAGTGGGCCGACCGGGCCGGCCTGGACGAGTAGGACCAGGACCCTCGGGGCCCGGGGACAGGTCCTGGGCGTCAGGCCCAGAAGGCTGCGCGCGCGATCGCGCCTCCCGACCTGGCCCGGTCCCCGTAGCCGTAGCTGCCCTGCTCGCGTAGCTCGCGGGCCGCGTGCGCGAGCGCGTCGAGCGCGTAGAAGGCGAAGGCGCCGCCGACCGAGATCCGCTTCACGCCGAGTGCGGCGAGCTCGGCCACGGGCGGAGTACCGGGCAGCGCGAGCACGCTGACCGGCTTGCCGACCGACGCGACGAGCTCGCGAATCTCTTCCGGCTTCGTGACTCCCGGGGCGAACAGCACGTCGGCGCCCGCCTCCTCGTAGCTCCGCAGCCGGGCGATGGTGTCGGCGAGGTAGGGCTTGCCGCGGATATAGTTCTCCGCCCGCGCGGTCAGCACGAGACGAACGGGGCCGCCGTGAGCCGCCTCGGCCGCCGCCGTCACCCGGTCCGCGGCCAGTGACCGGTCGTAGATCGGGTCCTCGTCGCGGTTCGCGTAGTCCTCGACCGAGCATCCGGCCAGGCCGGCGCCGACCGCGAGCCGCACGGTCTCGCCGACGCCGTCCGGGTCGTCGGCGAAGCAGTTCTCCAGGTCGGCGGAGACCGGCAGGTCGGTCCCGGCGGCGATCCACGCCGCGTGCCCGATGGCCTCGTCCCTGGAGACCGAGCCGTCCAGCCGCCCGAGCGTGGCCGCGAAGCCGCTGCTCGTCGTGGCGAGCGCCTCGAACCCGAGCGAGGCGAGCAGCCGCGCCGATCCGCGATCCCACGGGTTGGGCATGAGCAGCGGCTGCTCGCTGGCGTGCAGGGCCCCGAACCGCTCGGCTTTCTCCGTCTGTGTTGGCATGGTGCGAACCTCGCGTCGGGAGCAGGGGATCAGGGCATGTGCTCGTAGGCGGGCAGGGTCAGGAACTCGGCGTAGTCGTCGGCGAGGGCGACGTCGGTGAACAGGCCGACGGCCTCCGCGAACTGGGCGGCGTCGTAGGCTTCGCCGTACGCGTCCGCGATCTTGGCCAGCTCCTCGCAGACGATCCGCTCCACGAGTTCCCTGGTGACCTGCGGACCCTCGGCCAGGCGGATGTCGTTGTGCAGCCACTGCCAGACCTGGGAGCGGGAGATCTCCGCGGTGGCGGCGTCCTCCATAAGGTTGAAGATGGCGACCGCGCCCTGCCCGGCGAGCCAGCTCGCCAGGTACTGCAGGCCCACGCTGACGTTGTTGCGCAGGCCGGCCTCGGTGATCTCGCCGGGAGTGCCGGCCACGTCGAGCAGCTGGCCCGCGGTGACCTGGACGTCGTCGCGCAGCTTGCCCAGCTGGTTGGGCGCATTGCCGAGCACCCCGTCGAAGACCTCGCGGCAGACCGGGACCAGGTCGGGGTGAGCGACCCACGAGCCGTCGAAGCCGTCCCTGGACTCGCGGGCCTTGTCGTCGCGCACCTTGGCCAGCGCGATCTTGTTGACCTCGGGATCACGCCGGCTCGGGATGAACGCCGCCATTCCCCCCATCGCGTGCGCGCCCCGGCCATGACAGGTCTTGACCAGCAGCTCGGTATAGGCACGCATCATGGGAGCGGCCATGGTGACCGCATTGCGCTCGGGCAGCACGAAGTCCCTGCCCCTGGTGCGGAACTTCTTGATGATGCTGAACAGGTAGTCCCAGCGGCCCGCGTTCAGGCCCGAGCTGTGCTCGCGCAGCTCATACAGGATCTCCTCCATCTCGAACGCGGCCGGGATGGTCTCGATCAGCACGGTTGCCCGAATGGTGCCGCGCGGCAGGCCCAGGGTGTCCTGGGCGATGTTGAACGCGCCGTTCCAGAGCCTGGCCTCGAGGTGGCTCTCCATCTTGGCCAGGTAGAAGTACGGGCCCTTGCCCGCGGCGAGCTGGCGCCTGGCGCAGTGGAAGAAGTACAGGGCGAAGTCGAACAGGCTGCCGGAGACGCGCGCGCCGTCCACGAGGACGTGCTTTTCTTCCAGATGCCAGCCGCGCGGCCTGACCACGACGGTGGCGAGCTGGTCGTCGGGACCGAGCCGGTAGTCCTTGCCATCGGCGCTGGTGAAGTCGATGGTGCGGTCGAGCGCATCCTTGAGGTTCAGCTGGCCGGTGACCATGTTGTCCCACAGCGGCGTGTTGGCGTCCTCGAAGTCGGCGAGCCACACCTTGGCCCCCGAGTTCAGCGCGTTGATCGTCATCTTCTTGTCGGTCGGGCCGGTGATCTCGACCCGCCGGTCGACCAGCCCGGGTGCCGGCGGCGCCACCCGCCAGCCGCGGTCGGTCCTGATCTGCGCTGTCTCTGGCAGGAAGTCCAGCGTCGCGCCCGCGATGAGCTCCCGCTGCCGGGTCGCGCGCGCCGCGAGCAGCTCGGCCCGGCGCGGGCCAAGCTCGCGCTGCAGCAGCGCGACCAGGTCCATCGCCTCCGGCGTCAGGATCTCCTCGTACCGATCCTGGACCGGGCCGTTGATCTGGATGCCGTTGCCGTAGCTCATTCCTGGTCGCTCCTCGGTGCGTGGCGCGTGCGGCTGCCGTGCGCGGCGCGCGCGTCTGCTCCCTAACCTTGGCACACTCTGCCCGGCAGGCACATCCGGCACCCGGGCCTGGCCGTCAGCCGCCCGGCCGCGGATCCGGCACGCCTGGCGGGCACATCTGGAGACCGCGCGGTGTTATTCAAGTGACGCCGCGGCCACGTCGTGGCAGCATCAGGTGACCGCCGCAAAGAGGCGGTCCGTTCTGGATGGCAGATGACAGCAGAGACTCACAAGTATCCCGACCAGGTTCCCGACAGCGACGCCGGCCAGCTCGATCTGCAGGACCGGCACTCGCTGGGCCGGGTCACGGGCCTTTCCACCGAGCTCCAGGACGTCAGCGAGGTCGAGTACCGGACGCTGCGGCTCGAGCGGGTCGTCCTGCTCGGGGTGTGGGCCGACGGGACCCTGGAGAAGGCGGAGAACTCGCTGCGCGAACTCGCGCTGCTCGCCGAGACGGCAGGCTCGGAAGTGCTCGACGGCCTGACCCAGCGCAGGAGCCGGCCGGACGCGTCCACGTACGTCGGCGCCGGCAAGGCGGCCGAGCTGGCCGAGCTGGTGCAGGCGACCGGCGCGGACACGGTCATCTGCGACGGCGAGCTGACCCCGAGCCAGCTGCGCAAGCTCGAGGGCGTCGTGCGGGTCAAGGTGGTCGACCGGACCGCCCTGATCCTGGACATCTTCGCCCAGCATGCCAGGAGCAAGGAGGGCAAGGCCCAGGTCGAGCTGGCGCAGATGCAGTACCTGCTGCCGAGGCTGCGCGGCTGGGGCGAGTCCTTGTCCAGGCAGGCCGGCGGCCGGGTGGCCGGCGGCGGCGGGATCGGCACCCGCGGTCCCGGCGAGACCAAGATCGAGACCGACCGGCGCCGGATCAGGATGCGGATCGCACGGCTGCGGCGCGAGCTCGCCGAGATGTCCGTCGGCCGCGAGGTGCAGCGCGGACAGCGCAGAAGGCGCGAGGTTCCCTCCGTGGCCATCGCCGGCTACACCAACGCGGGCAAGTCGACCCTGCTGAACAGGCTTACCGGCGCTCATGTCCTGGTCGACAACTCGCTGTTCGCGACGCTGGACCCGGCGGTCCGCAAGGCCAGGCTGCCATCCGGCGCGCCGTGCACGCTGACCGACACCGTCGGATTCGTCAGGCACCTGCCGCATCAGCTGATCGAGGCGTTCCGCTCGACGCTTGAGGAAGTCGCCGACGCCGACCTGATCCTGCACGTGGTGGACGGCTCAGACGCCGATCCGCGCTCGCAGATCGCCGCCGTCCGCCAGGTGCTCGCCGAGATCGGCGCCCGCGACGTGCCCGAGCTAGTCGTCTGCAACAAGGCCGACACCGCGGACGAGATCGTGCTCAAGGGCCTGCATCTGGCCGAACCGCAGTCGGTGGTCGTGTCCGCGCGTACTGGGGCGGGGCTGCCCGCGCTGCTGGCGGAGATCGAGCGTCTGCTGCCGAGGCTGAGCGCCGAGGTGAACGTTCTCGTGCCCTATGCCCGCGGCGACCTGATTGCCAGGGCTCACCAGGAGGGCGAGGTGCTCGGGCTCGAGCACACGGACGCGGGCACCCAGCTCAGCGCCCGGGTTCCGGCTGCTCTCGCGGCTGAGCTCGACCGGTTCGTCGCGGCGGCCGATTCGGCCTGATTCGCGGATCATGTCGTAGACCACTGAGTCACGCGATAACACTGGTACGGCATTGAGTAGTGCAATACCGCCACGCAACCGATAAGGTATGTGCGTTCCCGTTGAGCCGTGGCCTTGTGGCCACATACCGCTATTCGCTGAGCAGGTCCCTTAGCTGGTTTCCGGACATTAGGCACGGTCATGGCAGGTGGCGCATGACAGCGAGCAGAACGTTGGCGTCGGCGACGCAATCGCTGACCAGGCACGACGTGGCAGGATGAGGTTCCGACTCCTTACCAATATCGGCCGGTTGTGGACCGGTTCCGAGGTATGGAGTAATGCTGCCATTCTCATGCAGGATGATCGCATTGCCTGGGCCGGCCCGGCGGCGCAGCTTCCCACCGGGCTGCCCGGCGTCATCGAGGACATCGTCGACGTCGATCATGTGGAGAACCTGGGCGGAGCGCTGGTCACTCCCGGGTTGATCGATGCTCACTCGCACCCCGTCTACGCGGGCAACCGATGGGCCGAGCTCGCGATGCGGTCGGGCGGCTCGTCGATGAGCGAGATCATCTCCGCCGGGGGCGGCCTGAGTTCCACCGTGACGGTGACCAGGGGCACCGACCCGTGGACGCTGTGCAACCACGTCAGGGGCCGGATGCGGGACTGGCTGCTGAGTGGCACCACTACCATCGAGGCCAAGACCGGCTACCACCTGACCAGGGATGGCGAGCTCGCCGACGTCCGGCTGCTGCGCTCGCTCGAGAACGAGCCGGGCATGCCGCGGCTGCACGTCACCTTCTTCGCCGCGCACGCGGTGCCGCCCGAGTACTTCGGCCGCCGCCACGGCTACGTGGACGCCGTGAGCTCGTGGTGTGCCGACGCCGCCACCGCCGGGGCCGACAGCGTCGACGCGCACTGCGACGAGGGGCATTTCACCGACGCGGAGTCGCGCTGGATCCTGAACGCGGGCCGCGCAGCCGGGCTGCTCCCGCGGCTGCACGCCGGCGGCGACTCAAGGAACGGAGCGGCGCGGCTGGCGGCCGAGCTCGGCTGCGCGTCCGCCGACCTGCTCAGCGGGGCCGACGACGACGATGTCGCCGTCTTGGCGAAGGCCGGCGTCACCGCGGTCGTCTGCCCGGCAAGCACCCCGGAGAACGGGCGGATGCCGCCGGTCCGCGCCCTGCTCGACCGGGGCGTAATGGTCGCGCTCGGCACCGGTCACTCGCCGGGCACGAACGGGATCACGTCGATGCCTCTGGTTGTCACGCTGGCCATCGCGAACTTCGGGATGAGCGTCACCGAGGCGCTGCGGGCCGCGACCGTCGGCGGGGCGCACGCGCTGCGAGCGCCCGACCGGGGCGCGATGACCCGCGGCAGGCTGGCCGACGTCGTGGCCTGGGACGCCGACCACGAGGGTGCCTTCGCGTGGTGCCACGGCCTGCGCCCGTACCGGGTCTGGCGCGGCGGCGAACCGGTGCCGGTCTAGGCCGAACGTCTCGGCCAACCCGTCCGGGCGGCCGGACTAGGATCAATGGCCGTGCCGGGCACCGAAGAGGAGTTCTTCACCGCACGGTCCGTGGCAGGCCGGGTTGCCATCGTGACCGACTCCACGGCCAGCCTGCCGGCGGACGAGTCCTGCCGTTCCCTCGTAGCCGTCGTGCCGCTGCGGCTGCTCGCAGGCGGCCTGGTCGCCGACGACGGCGATCCGGGTGCGGCGGCCATCGCCGAGGCGGCCGAGCGCGGTGAGCGGCTGACCACTGCCAGGCCGCCGCCCGAGCGGTTTGCCGCGGCATTCCGCGCGGCCGCGGCCGCCGGCGCCCGGGCAGTGGTAAGCGTGCACATGTCCGGGCTGCTGTCGGGGACGCTCGGCTCAGCCGAGCTGGCAGCGGGCAGCTCGCCGATCCCGGTCCGCGTCGTCGACGCGCGGACGATCGGCACGGGCCTCGGCCTCGCCGTCCTTGACGCGGCCAGGGCGGCCGATGCCGGCCAGGGGCCTGACGAGATCGCCGCCAGTGCCGAGCGCTTCGCGGAGCGGATCGGCTCGTTCTTCGCCATCGACGGTCCCGATGCCCTGCTCGCCAGCGGCCGGATGCCGGGCGGGTCGTCGCGGCCGGGCGGGATACCGGCCGGGTTGTCGCGGCCGGGCGGGATACCGGCCGGGTTGGTCGCACGCTCGATCCTGCAGGTCAGGTCCGGCCAGGTCGTGCCGGTAGAGCGAGTCAGGACCAGGGCCGCGGCGGCGGGCCGGCTGACCGAGCTGGCCGCAGGTTTCTCGGGCGGGCAGCCCGTGGACGTGGCCGTGGAGCACATCGCCGCCGCGGGCCAGGCGGCCGACCTCGCCGGCCGGCTGGCCAAGGTCATTCCGCAGGTCAGGCGGAGATACCAGGTCGCGGCCGGCCTGGCGATCAGGGCGCACACGGGGCCATGGATGCTCGCGGTCACGGTGGCACCGCATCCGGCCGTCGGCTAACCATGGCATGCTGCGGTCATGCCGACGCAAGCAGCACGATCTCAGCCAGGCACCGGCCCCGCCGGGGCCAAGGGGCCCGCCGGGCGCGCTGGGCCGGCCGGCCGCGCCTCAGGGGGCGCCGCAGCGGGTCCGTCCTCCTCGCTCAGCACCCCGCTGACCGTGATCGTGGGCGAGGAGGACCTGCTCGTCGAGCGCGCCGTCGCGGCCGTGCTGCCGCGCGGCGCCGCGGCCGCGGATGGCTCGGAGTCCGCCCCTGACGTGCACGACGTGCGCGGCGCGGACCTCACCGCCGGCGAGCTTGCCATGCTCACCGCCCCTTCGCTGTTCGGCGGGGAGTGCGTGGTGATCGTCAGGGCCGCGCAGGACGCGAACTCGGCCGTGACGGTCGAGCTTGGCCAGCTCGCGGCGGCGCTTCCGGCGGAGGTGACGCTGGTCGTCACGCACGCAGGCGGGGCGAAGGGCAAGTCGCTGCTCGCGACCCTGCTCAAGGCCGGCGCCAAGCGGATCGACTGCCCGAGCATCCGCAGGTTCGGCGAGCGGATGGGCTTCCTGCGCGGGGAGCTTGCCGGAGCCGGGCGGAAGGCCGATGACAGCGGGCTCCGGGCTCTGATCGATGCGGTCGGCACGGACCTGCGTGACCTGGCCGCCGCGTGCGATCAGCTGGCCTCGGACACCGTCGGCATGATCACCGCTCAGGTGGTGTCCCGGTACTGGCGCGGCCGAGCCGAGGCTACCGGCTTCAGCGTCGCAGACCGAGCCCTGGAGGGCAACCTGGCCGGGGCGCTCGCACAGCTGCGCTGGGCCCTCGCGATCGGGACCGCCCCGGTGCTGATCACCAGCGCGCTGGCGCGCGGGATCAGGACGCTCGGGCAGGTCGGAACGGCGCGTGGCAAGAGCGCCGACGCGCTCGCCGCGGAGGTTGGCATCCCGGCTTGGAAGGTCGACAAGATCCGCCAGCAGCTGCGCGGCTGGACCTCGGTCGGCCTGGCGCGGGCGCACTCCGCCGTGGCCCAGGCGGATGCCGACGTCAAAGGCGAGGGCGCGAGCGCTGGTTACGCCCTGGAACGGGCCGTGCGGGTGATCGTGGAGTCCCGGTCGGCCGTCAGCTAACCCACGGCAGGCGGCAGCCCGTCCGGCAGGCCGCAGCGAGCAGCCAGGCGGCAGGCCGCAGCGAGCAGCCAGGCGGCAGGCCGCAGCGAGCAGCCAGGCGGGCTGCCGCGGCAGCGACCCCGCGCTGCGGGTAAGGCTGGTCCGCGGCTCAGCTCTGCTTCAGCGCCGCGACCCGCTTGGCCAGGGCAGACTTGCGATTCGCCGCCTGGTTCTTGTGGATCGCGCCCTTGCTGGCGGCCTTGTCGAGCTTGACGTACGCGACACGCAGCGCCTCGGCGGTCTTGTCGGCGTCGCCGGAGTCGGCGGCCTCGCGGACGCTGCGTACGGCGGTCTTCAGTGACGACTTGACCGCCTTGTTGCGCTGCCTGGCCTTCTCGTTCTGCTTGTTGCGCTTGATCTGGGACTTGATGTTTGCCACGCGTATGCCTCGCTACTTTCGTTCGGTGATCAGGTGTGCCCGGCGCGAGCCGAAGGCGCTGGCGCGCCCGGCGCAGTAGTGCGGGCATGCGGGCAGCCGAACATGAAGAATATCCGAGATCGAGCCGCCCGCTCAAACCAAGGCCGATTTCAGGTGGCGCAGCTCGCGCCATCCCGGCCGTAAGGTGCCCGGTCTGGATGTATAAGTCCGATTCATCCGCGGCCCGCGGAGCCCGCCGGACGAGTTATCACGGGTTCGCGTCAATTCCGTGTCCGACTTGCGAGTATTGCGGAGCCACAACTAATGATATGTGTCATTCGCGGGCGGCGAGACCGCGCTCGCCGGGCTGCATGGCGGTGGGAGGGCGCGGAGGTCGCGCAGCCGGGCGGGTGGCAGCGGCGACGGGCGGCGGCGCTGGGCGGGGCGGAGGGGCCGGCGGGCGGCGGCGCTGGGCGGGGCGGAGAGGCCGGCGGGCGGCGGCGCTGGGCGGGGCGGAGGGGTTGGCGTCGGGCCACGCAGGGCTGCGGCGGGCGGGTCGTCGAGGGGCAGGGGCCGGGGTCGTCGCGGGGCAGGTGCGGGAGTCGTCGCGGGGCGGCTGGCATGGGCATCGTTTCCGGCATGCGACCATAGACGGCGACGAGGAACCGCCGGCCGAGGAATCCACCAGCGGCGCGGGCCATGATCGCGGGCGGGCCGTGATCGCGGGCCCGGATCGCGGCCATGATCGCAAGCGGGTCAGGGTACGGCCGGGTCGGCCCGGAGACGGGCCGGTCAGGTTCGCGCGCCAGGTAACCGCAACCACCACGCAGCTACGCCGAGGACAAGGCGAGACTAGGCCACTACACCGAGTACAGGGCAGCTAGACCGAGTACGAGGCAGCCAGACCGACTGCAACGCCACTACACCGAGCGGATGATCGTGCCACCAATGTCCGAGCCGTCCAGGGCGGCCGCGCCGGCCCCGGCGGGCGCCGGGGCCGCGGCTGCGAGCGCGGCCGGGGGCGCGGCCGCGGCGCTGCCCGAGCCGTCGCGGACCGACCAGGCGGTGATCAGGAACTTCTGCATCATCGCCCACATCGACCACGGCAAGTCCACGCTGGCCGACCGCATGCTGCAGCTCACCGGGGTTGTCGCAGGCCGGCAGATGCGGGCGCAGTACCTGGACAGGATGGACATCGAGCGGGAGCGCGGCATCACGATCAAGAGCCAGGCGGTCCGGCTGCCCTGGCGCGGCGCCGACGGCCGCAACTACGTGCTGAACCTCATCGACACGCCGGGACACGTCGACTTCTCCTACGAGGTGTCCCGGTCACTGGCCGCCTGCGAAGGCGCGGTCCTGCTGGTCGACGCTGCCCAGGGGATCGAGGCGCAGACCCTCGCCAACCTGTACCTGGCGCTGGACGCCGACCTGCAGCTGATCCCGGTCCTGAACAAGATCGACCTGCCTGCCGCACAGCCGGAGAAGTACGCGGAGGAGCTGGCCAAGATCATCGGCTGCCAGCCTTCCGACGTGCTGCGCGTCTCGGCGAAGACCGGGGACGGCGTCGCCGACCTGCTGAACGCCGTGGTCGCCCAGGTGCCCGCGCCAAGCGGCGACCTGGCCGCGCCGGCCAGAGCGCTCATTTTCGACTCGGTCTATGACACCTACCGGGGCGTCATCACCTACGTGCGGGTGATGGACGGCCGGCTGTCGCGCCGCGAGCGGACGCTGATGCTCTCGACCCGGGCGGTGCACGAGACGCTCGAGGTCGGCGTCATCTCACCGGAGCCGGTGCCGTCGGACGGCCTGGCCGCCGGCGAGGTCGGCTACCTGATCACCGGGGTCAAGAACGTGCGGCAGGCCAGGGTGGGTGACACCGTCACCAGCGCCGCGCGCCCGGCGGCCGCGCCGCTGGCCGGCTACGCCCACCCCAAGCCGATGGTGTTCTCCGGCCTCTACCCGGTCGACGGCGACCAGTACCCGGACCTGCGCGACGCGCTGGACAGGCTGCGGCTGAACGACGCCTCGCTGGTCTACGAGCCGGAGACCTCGACGGCGCTCGGCTTCGGGTTCCGCTGCGGCTTCCTCGGCCTGCTGCACATGGAGATCATCAGAGAGCGGCTGGAGCGCGAGTTCGACCTGTCGCTGATCTCCACCGCGCCGAACGTGGTCTACCGGGTCGTCATGGACTCCGGCGCCGAGGTGGTCGTGACGAACCCCAGCGAGTTCCCTGGCGGTCCGGCCGGGATCGCGACCAAGACGGGCGTGATCGCGGCGGGCAAGATCGGCCAGGTATTCGAGCCCGTCGTGCGGGCCACGGTGCTGGCTCCGTCGGACTACATCGGCGCGATCATGGAGTTGTGCCAGTCCAGGCGCGGCGTGCTGATCGGGATGGAGTACCTGTCGGCCGACCGGGTCGAGATCAGGTACACGATGCCGCTCGCCGAGATCATCTTCGACTTCTTCGACCAGCTGAAGTCCCGCACCAGGGGCTACGCCTCGCTGGACTACGAACCCGCCGGGGAGCAGGAGGCCGACCTGGTCAAGGTGGACATCCTGCTGCAGGGTCAGCCGGTCGACGCGTTCAGCCAGATCGTGCACTCCGACAAGTCGCGCGAGTACGGCCTGGCGATGACGTCCCGGCTGAAGGAACTGATCCCGCGCCAGCAGTTCGAGGTCCCGATCCAGGCCGCTATCGGGGCCAGGATCATCGCCCGCGAGAACATCAGGGCGCTGCGCAAGGATGTGCTTGCCAAGTGCTACGGCGGCGACATCACCAGGAAGCGCAAGCTGCTCGAGAAGCAGAAGGAGGGCAAGAAGCGAATGAAGACCATCGGCCGGGTCGAGGTTCCGCAGGAGGCCTTCGTCGCCGCCCTGACGGCGGACCAGAGCGCCGACCGCAAGCTCTGACTCCCCGAGCAGCATGGGGAGTAGCCGGCCGCCGCCGGCGGTCGAGTGGCAGGGCAGCGCCGGCGTTGAGTGGCAGGCCACGGCCGGCGGTCGAGAACGGCGGCGGAGAACGGACGTCAGCCGTAGACGGCCGCCAGGACAATGACCAGGAACAACAGCAACACGGGTATCAGCACGCCCGCGTAGCCGAGGATCAGACCGGTCAGCGCCATCCCGTCGCCCGCTTCGCCGGTCTGCCGGATCTGGCGCCTGGCGGAGTGGCCGCAGACGATCGCGACGATTCCGCCGATGATCGGGAGGAAGAGCTGGCCGATCCCGAAGCACAGGGAGACGACGGCGAGCGCGTTGGTGGGCTGCCCGGCCGGCGGGTAGGCTGCTGGCCGGTACGGCACCGGCTGGCGCAGGTCACGAGTGAGGGCGCCGAGCTGGTCGAAGGTCTTGGCCGCCATCAGGCTGGTGGATCGGGACTCGAACTCGTCCCAGGTCAGCCTGCCGTCGGCGTAGGCAGACTGAAGCAGGGTGTGCGCGCTGTCCCGGTCGGCGTCGGTCGCGCGCATCTGCCCGTAACTGTCAGCTGTCATAGGCTCCGCCTCCACCGGCGTCGCTTGGGGTGAAACTGCTGTCAAGACTAACCCCAGCGTCGGCTAGCCTGCGGACATGGCAAGCGCTCGCATCGTCTCCGTCAACATCGGCACCGCGGCGGATCTGGTCATCGGCGGGCGGCCAGACCGCAGCGCGATCGACAAGCACCCGGCCGGCGGCGCCGTGCGCGTCGGCCGCCTCGGCCTGGCCGGCGACGAGCACGGCGACAACGAGAACCACGGGGGGCTCGAGCAGGCCGTGTACGCCTATGCCAGGGAGGACCTCGACTGGTGGACTGAGGGGCTCGGCCGCCCGCTTCGCGATGGCGAGTTCGGCGAGAACGTCACCACGTCGGGAATCGACATCACCCGCGCGATGATCGGCGAGACCTGGCGGCTGGGTGCGGCAGTCGTCCAGGTGACATCGCCGCGGATCCCGTGCGAGACGTTCAAGGCCTGGACCGGCGAGGACCACTGGGTGAAGCGGTTCGCCGCCGCCGGGCGTCCCGGCGCGTACCTGCGGGTGCTGACCGTGGGCGAGATCGGCGCCGGGGATGGCATCGAGGTGGTATCCAGGCCTGAGCAGCGGGTGACCGTGGCCGAGTCGATGCGCGCCTACTACGGCGACGGCGGCCTGATGCGGACCCTGCTGACCGTGCCGGGCCGGGGGGCGAAATGGGACGCCATCGCCGAGCGCGTGCTCGGCACGGCACCGGCCGGCGAGCCGGCCTGATCACCGTGCAGACGACCTGAGCATGCCTGGTGCGCCGCCCGCCGGGATCCCGGTGCCGCAGGACGGACGGCTGGAGCCTGCCGCACTCGACCGGCTGGGCACGGTCCCGTTCGGGATATATGTTCATGTGCCCTTCTGCGCCACCCGGTGCGGCTACTGCGACTTCAACACCTACACCGCCGCGGAACTGGGCGGCGGGGGCTCCAGGGACAGCTACGCCGGCCTGGCTGTCGCGGAGGTCAGGCTCGCGCGTAGCGTGCTCGGCGCCGCGGCGCCGCCGGTCAGCACCGTGTTCTTCGGCGGCGGGACGCCGACCCTGCTGCCGCCCGGCGACCTGGCCCGCATCCTCGGCGCGATCGAGGCCGAGTTCGGCCTGGCTGCCGGCGCCGAGGTCACGACGGAGGCCAACCCGGACAGCGTGGACCTGCGGAGCCTGGCACAGTTGCGCGAGGCCGGGTTCACCAGGATCTCGCTCGGCATGCAGAGTTCGGCCGAGCACGTGCTGCGGGTGCTTGACCGGTCGCACACGCCAGGTCGGCCCCAGCAAGCCGTGGCCTGGGCGCGGTCGGCCGGCTTCGCCCAGGTCAGCCTCGACCTGATCTACGGCACGCCGGGGGAGAGCGGCGCCGACTGGGAGCGGTCCGTGCGCAGCGCGATCGAGGCGGGACCCGATCATGTCTCCGCCTACGCCCTGATCGTCGAGGACGGGACCAGGCTGGCGGCCAGGATCAGGCGCGGCGAGCTTGATCCGCCCGATGACGACGAGATGGCCGATCGTTACCTGGCCGCCGACGACCTGCTCACCGGCGCGGGCCTGGGCTGGTATGAGATCTCCAACTGGGCGGCCGGGCCCGGCTCGGCCTGCCGGCACAACCTGCTCTACTGGACCGGCGCCAACTGGTGGGGGGTCGGGCCTGGCGCGCACAGCCACGTGGGCGGCAACCGCTGGTGGAACGTGCGGCACCCGGCGGCCTACGCGGGGCGGGTCACCGCCGGCCTCAGCCCGGGACAGGCCGGGGAGGTCCTGACTGCCGGCGAGCGCGCGACCGAGCGGATCATGCTGGAGACCAGGCTCGCGGCGGGCTGCCCGGTCAGCGCGCTCGGGCCGGCCGGGCGGCGCGCCGCGGCGGCGGCCGTGGCGCACGGCCTGGCCGAGCCCGGCGCGTTCGGCGCGGGCCGGATCGTGCTGACCAGGCCGGGCCGCCTGCTCGCCGATGCGGTAGTTCGCGACCTGACGGGGTAGCTCGGCGCGCCGGTCCTGGGCCGGTCCTGGGCCAGCCCTGGGCCGGTCCTGGGCCGGTCCTGGGCTGGCCCGGTGACTTGACTGGCGTGTCCCAGTATCGTTCGGCCCGTAGACTTGGCACTCGGGCTGAGCGAGTGCCAGGGGAGGTGACCACGTGCTAGATGACAGGAAGCTGGCGGTGCTGCGTGCCATCGTCGAGGACTACGTGTCCACCAACGAGCCCGTCGGCTCCAGGGCGCTGGTCGACCGGCACAACCTTGACGTCTCGCCCGCCACGATCCGCAACGACATGGCGGTGCTCGAGGAGCAGGGGTACATCGTCCAGCCGCACACCAGCGCGGGACGGGTCCCGACCGACAAGGGCTACCGACTGTTCGTGGACAAGCTTTCGGCCATCAAGCCGTTCTCCGCTGCCGAGCGGCGCGCGATCGAGACGTTCCTCGCCGGCGCCTACGACCTCGACGACGTCGTCATGCGGACGGTCCGGTTGCTGGCCCAGCTGACCAGGCAGGTCGCCGTGGTGCAGTACCCGTCGCTCAGCAAGTCGGCCGTCAGGCACGTGGAACTCGTGCCGCTGACCGAGTACCGGCTGCTGCTCGTGCTCATAACCGACACCGGCCGGGTGGAGCAGCGGGTCGTTGAGCTGCCCGCCGCCTTCGACGAGGACTCGATCGTGCAGTTGCGCGCCGTGCTCAACGCATGCCTGGACGGCCGCAAGCTGACCGACATCGCGCCGGTGGTCGCCGAGCTGCCCGAACGGGTCGAGCCGAGGGAACGGGCCAACGCGGCCGCGGTGTTCTCGGTGATACTGGAGACGCTGGTGGCGCGGCACGAGGAGAAGATCATCGTGGGTGGTGCGTCCAACCTGACCGCCGCCGACTTCTCTCTGGGGCTGCGCGAGGTGCTTGAGGCGCTGGAGGAGCAGGTCGTCTTGATGCGGTTGCTCGGCGAGTCCGACGACCAGTCCACCGTGACGGTCACGATCGGCGCGGAGAATGACGTGCTCGGCCTGCGCAGGACGTCGGTCGTGGCCGCCGGCTACGGCTCGGCGGACCGGTCGCTGGCCAAGCTCGGGGTGGTAGGGCCGACGAGGATGGACTATCCGACAGCGATGGGGGCGGTGCGCGCGGTGGCACGGTATACGGGTCAGATCCTGGCGGAGTCGTAGGGGATGAGCGTGGCAACCGACTACTACGCCGTGCTCGGCGTGCGCAAGGACGCGAACGCCGAGGAGATCAAGAAGGCCTACCGCCGGCTGGCGCGTGAGCTGCACCCCGACGTCAACCCCGATCCGGTCACCCAGGAGCGGTTCAAGGAGATCACTCAGGCCTACGAGGTGCTCTCCGATCCCGACAAGCGCCAGATGTACGACCTCGGCGGTGACCCGTTCGCGCCGGCCGGCGCGGCGGGCGGCTTCGCCGCCGGGTTCCCGTTCAGCGAGATGATGGACGCCTTCTTCGGCGGCGGCGCGGCGGCCAGGGGCCCGCGCAGCAGGGCGCGCCGCGGCCGCAATGCCACGATCAGGGTGGATCTGGACCTTTCCGAGTGCGTGTTCGGGGCGACCAGGGAGCTGACCGTGGACACCGCCGTCGTGTGCCCGACCTGCTCGGGCGAGGGCAGCGCTCCGGGCAGTCACCCGACCATGTGCGAGGTCTGCAACGGCCGCGGCGAGGTCAGCCAGGTGACCAGGTCGTTCCTCGGCCAGGTGATGACGTCCAGGCCGTGTCCTGGCTGCGGCGGGTTCGGCACCATCATCCGCAGGCCGTGCCCGGAGTGCGACGGTGACGGGCGGGTGCGGACCAGGCGGACCGTCAAGGTGCGGATCCCGGCCGGCGTCGAGGACGGCACCCACATTCAGCTGGCCGGCGAGGGCGAGGTCGGGCCGGGCGGAGGGCCGCCCGGCGACCTGTTCCTGGAGATCGTGCAGCGGCCGCACCAGATCTTCGAGCGGCACGGTGATGACCTGCTTTGCACGCTGACGATCCCGATGACGGCGGCGGCGCTCGGCGCGACGCTGCAGATCCAGACCCTGGACGGCCCGGCCAACATCGACATCCGGCCGGGCACCCAGTCCGGCCAGGCGATCCCGCTGTACGGCCAGGGGTCCTCGCACCTGCACGGCCCGGGCCGCGGCGACCTGGTCATCCACGTGACCGTCGAGACCCCGGTCAAGCTGGAGCCCGAGCAGGAGGAGTTGGTCAGGCAGCTGGCCAGGATGCGCGGCGAGGAGTCGCCGCCCGGCCGGTTCTCGCCGGGGGAACAGGGGTTCTTCTCGCGGTTGCGCGACGCCTTCAACGGCCGCTGACGGGCGGAGCCCAGCCTTGAGCCGGAGCCAGCCCGTGAACTGGAGCCAGCCTGTGAACCGGAGCCAGCGCTGACTCCGCCGGTATTCGTCTGTGACCGCGAGCAGCTCGGCGGCGACCTGATCACGCTGGCCGGCGCCGAGGGCAGGCACGCCACCACAGTGCGCAGGCTCGCGCCTGGCGAGCGGGTCGACCTGACCGACGGGGCCGGCCTGCTGGTCGAGTGCGAGGTCGTCGCCGCGCGGCCGGGGCCAGGCGAGCTGGACCTCGCCGTGCTCGCCCGCCGCCGCGAGCCCGAGCCGCGGTGCGTGGTGACCGTGGTGCAGGCCATTGTCAAGGGCGACCGGGGCGAGCTGGCCGCCGAGCTGATGACCGAGGTCGGGGTCGACACCATCGTGCCGTGGGCGGCCGAGCGCTGCGTGGCCAGATGGCGGCCCGGCCGCGAGGACAAGGCGCTCGACCGGTGGCGGACGGCGGCCCGCGAGGCCGCCAAGCAGTCGCGCCGCAGCAGGTTCCCGGCGGTGACCGCTCAGGCGCGGACCGCGGACGTGATCGCCAGGGTGCGCGGAGCCGCGCTCGCGGTGCTGCTCGACCCGGCAGCCGGCGGCGCGCTGGCCGACGTGCCGCTTCCGGCCGCGGGCGAGATCGTCGTGGTGGTCGGGCCGGAGGGCGGGATCAGCCCGCGGGAGCAGGCCGACCTGACGGCGGCCGCCGCGATCCCGGCCGAGCTCGGGCCGACGATCCTGCGCGGCTCGACCGCGGGCGCGGTAGCCGCGGCGCTCGTGCTCAGCCGCTGCGGCCGCTGGGCCTGACCCCAGGCACGACCGGACCCGCGGCCGCGGGCTCAGCCGGCCCCGGCGCGGCTCAGCCAGCCCCGGCGCGGCTCAGCCAGCCCCGGCGCGGCTCAGCAGCTCGTGTGCGACGGCTGGTTCGTCAGCGGTGTCGATGAGGTGACCGACCCGGCCGACGACGAGCCAGGCGAGGAACCTGGCGGCGAGCCGCCGGCCGTCCCTGACGCCCAGCCTGAGCCGGTCCGCGCTACCTGAGCGGCCGGGCTGTTGGTCAGCGGCGGGCTCGTCGGGGAGTCGCTCGGCGATGGCGTGACGCTCGTGCTGCTCGGCGATGGCGACGGGCTCGGGGACGAGCTTGGCGACGACGAGGTGGTGGGACTCCGGCTAGGCGAGCCGCTCGGGCTGGCCGACGACGAGGGACTGACCGCCGGTGGCGTGGATTTGCAGCTGCGGGACGGGGACGGCGACCCCGCGGACGTAGTTCCAGTCTCGCCGCTGCCGGAGAGCGTGCCCGACTTGCTGGGCGGCGCGGCACTGCCGCTGTGCCCGCCCGGTTCGCTTTGGTGGATCCTGGTCGAGTTGTCGGTCGTGGTGATGGCCGCGGGAAGCGCGGCGATCGCCCACGTAGCAGCCGCCACCACGAAAACGCCGGTGGCCATCGCCGCGGCCGGCCGGAGCCAGCCCAGCCAGCCCAGCCAGCCGGCCCTGGCGGCGCGGCCGGGGTCGGGCCGGAACCTGTCCACGACGACGCCGAGCGCGTACCTCAGCCAGATCACGGCCGGCTCGAGCCATCGCAGCAGCGACCAGAGCAGGACGGGAACGGCGGTCCGCCAGCTAGGCAGCGGCACCGGCTGCCTGGCCGAGATCTTGGCGTGGATCCGGTCCAGGCCGTCGGCGGCTGGATCGACCGAGTCGGCCGCGAGCCGCAGCGCGTTCCGCAGCACGTTCTCCAGCGCGGTCTGATGCGGCTCAGGGCGGCGGTGGCTCATGGAGTGCCTCCCGCTCGCCTCGGCTCGCTCATGACTGACGTTCCAGAACCAAGCGGAGCGCCGACATCGCGCGCGACGTGTGGCTCTTCACCGCGCCGCGCGTGATCCCCATCGCCGCCGCGATCTGCGCTTCAGACAGATCGCCGTAGAACCGCAGCACGACCACTTCGCGCTGGCGGTCGGGGAGCGACCGCAAGGCGACGACCACGGAGGAGCGCTCGATCAGCGCCATGGCGCCATGCTCGGCACTTGGCATGTCCGGGGCCGGCTTGGGCGCGTTGCGGTCGACGACGACGCGGTGTCTCAGTACGGATCGTGATCGGTTGACTACCGCGGCACGCAAGTAGGAGAGCGTCTTCTCGCTGTCACGCAGCCGGTGCAGCCCGGCATGCAGTGCGACAAACGAGTCCTGCACGACTTCCTCCGCGGTCGAGATGTCATGGACCAGCAGGGTCGCCAGCCGCACGAGTGACCTGTAATGCGCGCCGTACAGTTCCGTTATCGCGGCATCAGCGTCAGTCGCGCGGCTTCCGTTGGCGACAACCGCGTCCAGGTACGTGCCTGCCGTAACCGGCCCCAGCGCTGTGCCCGCCACCAGGGTCTCGGTCACATTCTCTTGACGCGCGGCCGGGCCGCTAGGTTCACGTGCTGCCATCACCAGATGTAGCGCGGGACTCTCGCGCACCGCCTCGCCTCACGAATCCCACCGCTCCAAGACCCTTCTGATCCGACCTAGCACCACCGCGGACGGGCAACTCTCCCTGGGCCTGGCCCGGTCGCGGGCCCGCGGGGCGTGCCCCTGAGCGCCCGGCGGGGCAGCAGGGTCCGGATCGCCCGCATGCCGCGTGCTCACAATGCGCCGACGGCCCCATGCTGCACTCTAAGCCGCGGCGCGCTGAAGGTTCGCTGTGGTGCAACCCTATATCTAGGCAGCCCCCCTCAGCACGTCACACGTTAGTATCGGCCCGTGGCCGATTGCCGATTCTGCAAGGTCGCGGCCGGCGAGATCCCGGTCGCGCGCGTACTCGAAACAGAGCGCACGCTTGCATTTCGTGACATCAATCCGCAGGCGCCAATTCACGTGCTGGTGATCCCCAAACCGCACTATCCTGACCTGGCGAGTCTCGCCGCCGCCGGCGACGGGCTGCTGGCCGAGGTGGTCGGCCAGGCGCACGAGGTGGCGCTGTCGGAGGGCATCGCGCAGACCGGGTATCGCGTTGTCTTCAACACGGGCAGTCACGCCGGGCAGACCGTGGCGCATGCGCACGCGCATGTGCTCGGCGGCAGGGCGATGGCGTGGCCCCCTGGATGAGGCACCCGGGATGAGGCGGGGGTATTGAAGAAGAATCCGAACGAGACCGGATCGGCCGGGCAGGCCGGCGGGGCGACGTCGCTGCGAATCGTCATCCCTGAGCCACACTCGATGGTCAGCCTGCTTGGCTCGCGCGACGAGTTGCTCCAGGTCATCGAGGAGGAATTCGACTCCGACATTCACGTTCGCGGCAACGAGATCACCGTGACAGGGTCGGCCAGCGAGGCGGCCGTCGTCGGGGCGCTGTTCGAGGAGCTGACGACGCTGATCGCGAGCGGCACCGAGGTCACCGCCGAGGTCGTGCAGCGCAGCGCCGCGATGCTCAGGCGCAAGTCGGGGGCGCGCCCGGCGGACGTGCTGACCCTGGACATCCTCTCGACGCGCGGCCGGACAATCCGTCCCAAGACGCTCAACCAGAAGCGCTACGTCGACGCCATCGACAAGCACACGATCGTCTTCTCGATCGGGCCAGCCGGCACCGGCAAGACCTACCTGGCGATGGCCAAGGCGGTCAAGGCGCTTCAGGCCAAGGAGGTCAACCGGATCATCCTGACCAGGCCGGCCGTGGAAGCGGGCGAGCGGCTCGGGTTCCTGCCGGGGACCCTGTACGAGAAGATCGACCCCTACCTGCGGCCGCTCTACGACGCGCTGCACGACATGGTCGATCCCGACTCGATTCCGCGCCTGCTCACCGCGGGCACCATTGAGATCGCGCCGCTGGCCTACATGCGCGGCCGGTCGCTGAACGACTCGTTCATCATCCTGGACGAGGCGCAGAACACCTCGGCCGAGCAGATGAAGATGTTCCTGACCAGGCTCGGGTTCGGCAGCCGGATCGTGGTGACCGGCGATATCACGCAGGTCGACCTGCCGTCGGGGCAGGTCAGCGGGCTGCGCGTGGTACAGGACGTGCTCGATGGCGTGCCTGACGTGTACTTCTGCAGGCTGACCGCGCACGATGTTGTCAGGCACCGGCTGGTCGCCGACATCGTCGACGCCTACGCGCGGTACGACGCGGCCCGAGCCGCGACGGAGGCGGGCCGGCTGTCGGCCGGCCGGGCACGGCGCGATGCCAGCAGGAACCGATGACCGCGATCGCCGGCGCATCTCTGCCCTGGCGGGGCAGCTCCCTGGAGCCGCGAGCGGGAGACGCCACGTGAGCATCGAGATCGCCAACGAGTCCGGGGTCGCCGTGAACGAGGCTGCCCTGGCCGGGCTGGCCAGGCACGTGCTCGACGAGATGCGGGTGCACCCGCTCGCCGAGCTCTCGCTGCTCCTCGTGGACGAGCCCGCGATGACCGAGCTGCACGTCCGCTGGATGGGCGAGGAAGGCCCCACCGACGTGCTCGCGTTCCCGATGGACGAGCTGCGGCCGCCGCAGCCCGGCGGAGCGCAGGCCGAGCCGGGCGGTTCCGAGGGCATCCCTGGCCTGCTCGGCGACGTGGTGATCTGCCCGCAGGTCGCCGCGGCGCAGGCGCGGCGGGCCAGGCACAGCGTGACCGACGAGATCGACCTGCTCTGCGCGCACGGCATCTTGCACCTGCTCGGCTACGACCACGGGGACGCCCGCGAGCACGCGGCCATGTTCGGGCTGCAGGACCGGTTGCTGGCGTCGTGGCGAGCCGAGCAGTCGCCAGGCGGCGGAGCCGCCAACGGCCAGGCCGCTGCCGTACATCCCGGCGGGCCCGAGCCCGGCCAGAACGCCGGGACCGGCGGCTCGGCCGGCGCCGGCGACGACCAGGCGACCGCCGGTTAGCGCGTCATGGGCTGGCTGATCCTCGCAGCGGCTGCGCTCGCCCTGTTCGCCGGGCTGTGCGCCAGCGCCGACACGGCGCTGCTGCGAGTATCGCGGGCCGGCGCCAAGGAGCTGGCGACGTCGGGCCGCGAGGCCTCTGCGCCGCTCCAGGCCGTGCTGGCCGAGGTGCCGAAGTACATCGCGGTGCTGCTGCTGGCCAGGGTCGCGGCCGAGCTGGGCGCCACCCTGCTCGTCACGTGGGTGCTGCTGCACTGGTCAGGCCCCGCCTGGCGGCCGTTCCTGGTCGCGGGCGCGGTCATGACCGTGGTCATCTACGTGGTGGCCGGGATCGTGCCGCGCACGCTGGGACGGCAGTACGCGGCGAGCGTGGCCGACACCGCTGCCTCCGTTATGCAGCCGATCGTCAGGCTGATGGGGCCGATCCCGGCGATGCTGCTGGCGACCGGCCGCATGCTCGGCCGGGGCGGGCGGCAGGAGGCCGGCCCGTCCGGCGAGGAGGAGGACCTGCGCGGTCTCGTCGACCTGCTCGAGCGCCGCCGGGTGATCGAGCCTGGCGAGCGGGCGATGATCCACTCGGTATTCGAGCTCGGCGACACGATCGTGCGGGAGGTCATGGTGCCGCGCACCGACATGATCTTCGTCGAGAGCGGCAAGACGCTGCGGCAGGCGCTGTCGCTCGCGCTGCGCAGCGGGTTCTCCCGGATCCCGGTGGTCGGCGAGAACCTCGACGACGTGGTGGGCATCGCGTACCTGAAGGACATCGTCACGCGGACCTACGAGGACTCAGACGGCCTTGCCGCGGAGCCGGTGAACTCGGTCATGCGGCCCGCCACATTCGTCCCTGACAGCAAGCCGGTCGACGACCTGCTGCGGGAGATGCAGGCCAGGCAGACCCACGTGGCGATCGTGATCGACGAGTACGGCGGCACGGCGGGGCTGGTGACGATCGAGGACATCCTGGAGGAGATCGTCGGCGAGATCGCCGACGAGTACGACAGGGAGCAGCCGCCGGTCGAGTGGCTCGGCGACGGGCAAGCCAGGGTGACGGCGCGGCTGTCGGTGGACGAGCTGGCCGAGCTGTTCGAGGTCCGGATCGAGGCCGAGGACGTGGAGACCGTCGGCGGCCTGCTCGCCCAGCGGCTCGGGCGGGTTCCGATCGCCGGCTCGACCGCGACCGTGGCCGGACTGCGGCTGACCGCCGAGAACCTGGCCGGCCGGCGCAACCGGATCAGCACCGTGACCGTGCGGCAGGTCGGCGGGGACGGCGTCGGCCAGGATGCCGCGCAGGCCGCCCAGCTGGCGAATGCTCAGCCGGAGGCCGGCGAGCGGGAGGATGGCGAGCGGGAGGATGGCGAGCGGGAGGCCGGCGAGCGGGAGGCCGGCGAGCGGGAGGCCGGCGAGCGGGAGGATGGCGAGCGGGAGGATGGCCGACCGGACAGCGGCACGCCGGTGCCCGGCAACGTCGGCGCGGCCGGCCCGGCGGGGAACGGCAGGAGCTCTGGCGATCGCTCCGCGCAGAGCGCGCTCGGTGCCGGTGACCGCCCCGCGCGGAACGCGGCCGGTCGGCAGCGGCCGGCCGGCCGTGAAGCGACCGGAGATGACGCGGCGGCGCAGTAAGCTCGGTCGCGTGACAGAGGCTGAGCTCGGCCTGGAGGACCTGAAGATCATCACGCTCGCCCGCTCGGCCAGGGCGCGAGTCGGGTCGGCGGAAGGCGCCGCCGTCAGGGACGAGACCGGTCGAACCTACGCGGCGGCCGCGGTAGCCCTGCCCTCGCTGCGGGTGTCGGCGCTCACGCTGGCCGTGGCGATGGCGGTCTCCAGCGGCGCAGCGGCGCTCGAGGCGGCGGCGCTGGTCAGCGACGGCCCAGGACCGGCCCCTGAGGACATCGGCGCGGTGCAGGACATCGGGTCGGGCGCGCTGATCATTCATGCCCGATCGGACGGCACCGTGCGGGAGATACTCCGCGCGCCCCGCCTCTTACCGGGAATTTCCGTCAGGACCGGGCATTAGCCCCGGGCTCGGGTCGCCCCGATGCCGCGACCGTGCTGGGATCGGCCAGCTGGTAGGGGAGAATCACGAGCGTGGACGCGCAGCCTCGGCCGGCCAGGGCCGACGACGGGTTCTCGGCCGGCTTCGCGTGCTTCGCCGGCCGGCCGAACGTCGGCAAGTCCACCCTGATGAACGCTCTGGTGGGCACGAAGGTCGCTATCACGAGCAGTCGGCCGCAGACCACCCGCCGGGTGATCAGGGGCATCGTGCGCAGGCCAGACGCCGAACTGGTCGTCATCGACACGCCGGGACTGCACCGGCCGAGGACCCTGCTTGGCGAGCGGCTGGACAGCCTGGTCCGCTCGACGCTGAGCGAGGTGGACGTGATCGGGTTCTGCCTACCCGCGGCGGAGCGCATCGGCCCGGGCGACAAGTACCTGGCCGGCGAGCTGACCGGGCACCGGGGCACGCCGGTGGTGGCGATCGTCACCAAGACCGACCAGGCCACGACCGAGCAGGTCGCCAGCCAGCTGGCTGCCGCCGCCGACCTGGGGGAATGGGCCGACATCGTCCCGGTCTCGGCCGTGACCGGGTTCCAGCTCGACGTGCTGACCGACGTGCTCGTCGGCCATCTGCCGCCGGGCCGGCCCCTGTACCCGGACGGCGAGCTGACCGACGAGCCTGAACAGCAGCTGGTGGCCGAGCTGATCAGGGAGGCGATCCTGGAGGGCGTCCGCGATGAGCTGCCGCACTCGATCGCGGTCGTGGTCGACGAGATGGCGCCGCGGGCGGGCCGGGATGATCTCGTCGACGTGCACGCGGTCATGTACGTCGAGCGGCCGAGCCAGAAGGCGATCGTGATCGGCGCCAAGGGAGCCAGGCTCAGGGACGTCGGATCCCGCGCGCGGAGGCAGATCGAGGCGCTGCTCGGCAGCCGCGTCTACCTGGATCTGCGGATCAAGGTCGCCAAGGACTGGCAGCGGGATCCGCGGCAGCTGCGCAGGCTCGGCTTCTACGACCAGGGTTGCTAGAGGCAGACCCCAGGCCAGGGCTGCGGACGATCTCGCAGGTCAGCTTGGTTCTGGTCCGGCCACCGCGCGGGCGTGAATTCCGCGGAACCGCTGACCCAAGATTAACAGTCATGTGATGATCGGGACTCCGGCGTGCGGTGTACCCCGGCTGAACACTCGCCCCGGACGGGCGGGCAGGAGGCGAAGCAATGCTGGCCCTTGTCGGGTCGAGAGTCTGGTATCGGACGATAGGACACGGCGAATTCCACTGCGAGCGCTGCGGCGGAGACCGGCCATACCGGCACCGGTCGGGCCGGCGCCTGGCGCACGTGCTCGGCATCCCGGTGGCCTCGCTCGGCGGCACCGGAGAGCACCTGCGCTGCACGGTCTGCCGCACCTGCTACCGGGTGGACCTGCTCGCGGTCCCGACGATGGAGCAGATGCTCGTCGCCCTGCTGGCCGGGACCAAGGCGGCGGTGCTCGCGATGCTCAGGGCGGGCGACGCTGCCAGCCCGGCGGCCAGGCGCCGCGGGATCGAGATGATCAGGGCCGCTGGGGCACTGGACTACCACGACGTCGGGCTCGCCGCGGCGCTGGCCGAGCCGGCCGCGGCGGAGCGGCTGGCCGGGACCGACGGCCACGTCGGCCTGCGTCCGGCAATGGAGGCATTCGCCGTGCAACTCGAGATGCACGCCAGGGAGTGGTTCCTCGCGAAGGTTGTCGAAGTGGGGCTCGCCGACGGATCGCTGAGCGCGGAAGAGCGCGCGGTAGCCGCGACCGTCGCCAGGTACCTGGGGATGAGCGCCACGCAGGGCGCGGATGTCATCTCGCTCGCCGAGGAAGCTGCCCAGGCCGGTTAGCGGTCGGCCAGGGAACTTCGCGCGGCGCCGGGTCGCCGGGTCGTAGGCTGGCCGTGCCGCAGCCTGGCCGCGGCGGCAGGCTGGCCGCGCCGCAGGCGCGCGTTCCGGCGCTACTTGACCCATTCGGTCGCGAGCCCCGATTGGCGCGTGTGATGATCGCAGTGGTCTGGTTGGCGAGGTAAGGGCGATATCGCACGCTGGTGCCGGCGGGAGGCGCGGGATGTTCCTGATCTTCGGGCTGCGGGTCTACTTCCGTAGCGTCGGCTAGGGAACCTTCCACTGCCAGCGGTGCGGCGGAGACCGGCCCTACCGGCACAAGGCGGGCCGGCGCTGGATCCACCTGTTCTTCGTTCCGGTGATCCCGCTCGACCAGGCGGGCGAGCATGTCCAGTGCGCGCAGTGCGGCACCCGGTACGGCACCGGCGTGCTCGCGCTGCCGACCTTGGCGCAGATGCAGGAGGCGCTGCCCTCCGGGATGCGGGCGGCCGCGATCACGATGCTCAAGGCCGGCGACCCCGGCAGCAGCGCGGCCCGCCGCCGGGTCGTCGACGCGGTCAAGGGCGCCGGTGTCACCGGCTACGACGCCGCCGCGGTCGACGCCGATCTGGAGTTGGCCGATCTGCCGTCCGCCGACCTGGAGTCCGCCGGTTCGGGCGGCGGCGGGTCCGTCGCCGAGCGGCTGAACGCGCTCTCGGCCCAGCTCGCCGTCCCCGCCAGGGAGTGGTTCCTCGCCGAGATCGTAAGGATCGGGCTGGCTGACGGCGCCCTGACCGATGCGGAGCGGCAGGCGGCCAGGGAGCTCGCCGGACACCTCGGCATGACGCCCGCCCAGGCAGTCGGCGTGATCGCGCTGACCGAGGAAGGCGCGTCCGCCGGCTAGTCGCGCCGAGCGGCCCGACCGGCCCGACCGGCTGATCAAAATTCTGTTCGAATCAGTTGCCATTTTTCTGGGGTATACGATAGTATATTCGCAACGAAGCGTTTCCCGCATTTGCCGCAGGAGCCGCCGATGCCAGACCAGCCAGCCGGCCAGCCGCCTCCCCGGCCGGACAGCCCTCCCGGGACGGACAGCCGTCCGGGGGCAAGCGGCCGCCCCGGCCGCCGTCTCGGGCCGGACGGCGGCCGGGACGCGGCCGGGGTGCTGGTGTTCCCCGGCGACGCGGGCTGGCTGCCTCCCCCCGAGCCGACCGACGCGGAGCTGGCGGGCTGCTGGCCCGACCCCGACACCGGGCCGCCGGACGGCGAGGACGCCTGGCTGGCTGACCTGGCCATCGGCCAGCTCGACGCGCTCGCCGCCGAGCTCGCGGCGGCCAGGCCGCCGGCGCCGCGGGAGTCGGTCGGCGCCGGGTTCACCCACCGCCCGGCCGCCGCCGGCATCGCGGCGGGCGAGCCCGGTTGGGAGCCGCTCTACGCGGCTCCCCGGCCCGGCCGCACGGCGGCCGGGTTCGCGGCCGGGGGGCCGCTGGACGCCGCCCCGGCCGGGGTGGTGCTGGCGCAGTTCGCCCAGGACGCGGCCGACGGCGGCCTGGCCGCGCTGTCCGACGACGAGCTGGTCGGCGTGCTGTGCGCCGCGCGTCGGCTGGCGTCCTGGCAGGCCGCGGCCGAGCTGGCCGCCGCCGCCGAGATCGACGCCCGCCGGCTGCGCGACGCCGCGGCCCGCGGCGGCGCCTCCGGCGCCGGATCCTCGGCGGCCAGCGAGCACGTGGCTGCCGAGCTGGCCGCGGCGCTGACGCTGACCGGGCGGGCCGGCGACGGGCTGCTCGCCCTGGCCCGGCAGCTGACCGGCCTGCCCGGCGTGCTGGCCGCGCTGGCGGCCGGGCGGATCGACCTGGCCAAGGCCCGGGTGTTCGCCGCCGAACTCGCCGCCCTCAGCGATGTGGCGGCCAGCCGCATCGCCGCCCGCTACCTGGACCGCGCCCCGGGCTGGACCACCAGCCAGCTGCGCCGCGCCCTGCGCGCCGCGGTCCTGGCCGCCGACCCCGCCGCCGGCAAGCGCCGCGCCGAGCACGCCCGCAAGGACACCCGGGTCGAGGCCTGGCAGGAAGGCTCGGGCAACGCCGCCCTGTCCGGCCGCGAGCTCCCCGCCGCCCGGGCCATCGCCGCCGACGCCCGGATCGGCCAGATCGCCCGCGCCCTCAAAGCCAACGGCGCCCCCGGCACCCTCGACCAGCTCCGCGCCCACGTGTTCCTGGCCCTGCTCCTCGGCAACGACCCCGCGACACTCCCCGGCGGCGACCAGGGCACTCCGCGGCCCCGCGCAGGCGGCCCGGGCGGCCCGGGCGGCCCGGGCGGCGTCATCCACCTCACCCTGCCCGCCCTGACCTGGCTCGGCCTGGCCGGCCGGCCCGGCGACCTGGCCGGCCTGGGACCGGTTGACGCCTGCACCGCCCGCGACCTGGCCGCCCAGCTCGCCGCCAGCGGCACCGCCGCCTGGCACGTCACCCTCACCACCCCCGACGGCCGCGCCCTCGCCCACGCCTGCCCCAGCGGCCAGCCACCCCCAGCCGGCCCGCCCCGGCAAACAGGACCACCCCGAGCCACCGGACCGCCCGGCGACACCGGGCCCCCCGGCGACACCGGAGTCCCCCGCGGAACCGGACCGCCGGCAAGCCCCGGACCAGCCGGCCCCCGCGCAGCCTGGCTAGCCGGACTCGCCTTCGACTGGCTCGAACGCTCCCCCTGCCAGCACACCCGCCAGACCCCCGCCTACCAGCCCGGCCCAAAGCTTCGGCACCTGCTCACCATCCGCAACCCCACCTGCACCGCCCCCGGCTGCCGCCGCCCCGCCACCCGCTGCGACAACGAGCACACCATCCCGCACGACCAAAGCGGACCCACCTGCGAGTGCAACTGCGGGCCCGTCTGCCGCCGGCACCACAGAACCAAGCAGGCACCCGGATGGTCCCTCGCCCAGCCCCAGCCCGGCACCCTGGCCTGGACCACCCCCAGCGGACGCACCTACATCACCCGCCCCGAGCCATACCCGATCTGATCTAACCGCTGGGCGAGGTCGGCCGCGACGAGCAAGATCCACCGGATACACCCAGCCGCGCGCATGCGCGAGAATGACACCGTGAGTATCTACCGCGATGACGGCATCGTGCTGCGCACCCAGAAGCTGGGCGAGGCCGACCGCATCGTCACCGTCCTTGCCCGCAAGTCCGGCCGGGTCAGGGCGGTCGCCAAGGGCGTACGCAAGACGAAGTCGCGGTTCGGAGCCCGGCTCGAGCCCTTCACCCATGTCGACCTGCTGCTGTACACCGGGCGGACGCTGGACGTGATCACTCAGGCCGAGACGGTCCGCAGCTACGGAGAAGCGCTGACCGGCGACTACCCGAGGTACACCACGGGGACCGCGATGCTGGAGACGGCCGAGCGGTTCACGGTGATCGAGAAGGAGCCGGCACTGCGCCAGTTCCTGCTGCTCGTAGGCGGGCTGCGGACGCTGGTTGACGGCGGTCATGAGCCGAGGCTGGTGCTCGACGCCTACCTGCTGCGCTCGCTGGCCGTCGCCGGGTACGCCCCGGCCCTGGAGGAGTGCGCGATCTGCGGCACCCGGGCGCCATCGCCGTCTCAGCCGGCCGAGTCCGCACCGGCCGAGTCCTTGCCGGCCGAGTCCTTGCCGGCCGAGTCCTTGCCGGCCGAGTCCGCCCCGGCCGAACCTGAGCCCAACGGCATGACCCGGGCCACCGCGACGCCGCGGCGCGGGTCGGCGCGCCGCACGTTCGGCGTCGCCGCGGGCGGCCTGGTCTGCCGGTCCTGCTGGGCGCCGGGCTCCGCCACCGCCGCCGCGCCGACCATCGACCTGATGAGCGCGCTGCTGCGCGGTGACTGGGGGATCGCCGACGCCAGCGAGCGGCGGTACCGGGTGGAGTGCAGCGGCCTGGTCGCCGCTTACGTGCAATGGCACCTGGAGCACTCGATCCGCTCGCTGCGGCACGTGGAGCATGCGTGAGCCGCGGCGAGAGGGCCGCGGCTGACGGCCGTCGCTCCGGGCCGCCGCGTTTGGTCAGGCCGCCAGAGCCGCATGTCACCGGCGCCCGGCCGCCGCAGATCCCGGCCGAGCTGGTGCCCAGGCACGTCGCGCTGGTGATGGACGGCAACGGCCGGTGGGCCAAGCAGCGCGGCCTGCCGCGGACCGAGGGGCACAGGGCAGGCGAGTACTCGCTGTTCGACGTGATCATGGGCGCGATCGAACTGGGCATCCCGTACCTGTCCGCCTACGCGTTCTCGACCGAGAACTGGCGCCGGTCGCCCGACGAAGTCCGGTTCCTGATGGGCTTCAACCGCGACGTGATCCGGCGGCGCCGGGACCAGCTCAACGAGATGGGGGTGCGGGTCCGCTGGGCCGGGCGCCGGCCGAGGCTGTGGCGCAGCGTGATCACCGAGCTCGAGGACGCCGAGCGGATGACCGTCGGCAACTCGGTGCTCACACTGCAGTTCTGCGTCAACTACGGTGGCCGCGCCGAGATCGCCGATGCCGCCGCGGCTATCGCCGCCGACGTCGCGGCGGGCAAGCTGCGCGCCGACAAGGTCGACGAGAAGGTTTTCGCCCGGTATCTCGACGAGCCGGGAATTCCCGACGTCGACCTGTTCGTGCGCTCGTCCGGCGAGCAGCGGACGTCCAACTTCCTGATCTGGCAGTCGGCCTACGCCGAGTTCGTGTTCCTCGACACGCTCTTCCCGGACTTCGACCGGCGGCACTTGTGGCAGGCATGCGAGATCTTCGCGCGCCGGGATCGGCGGTACGGCGGCGCCAAGCCGAACCCGCTGTCCGAGGCGCTGCCTGGCCCGCCAGCACGCTCCTGACCGGGTCGCGGCGGAGTCCGGGCGCCGATGTCGAAAACTGGTCGCTGGCTCCGACGTCCCGGTGAACGCTGCCGGTCAGGCAGCCGGCCGAACAGGAGCCTGTCATGCTTATCCGCTCGCGCATATCCGCTCGCGCACGGGAGTCAGCGTCGATGGATTCGCGGCGAACCGGGCCGGAGTGCCGACCCTGGCGCTCGTGCCCGGCTTCGACCCAGGAGCGTGCCACGGCTTTCCCGAGTTCATCAGGGACTGCGACGCCGTGGTCATGGGCCGCTCGACCTTCCTGCCCGCGCTGGGCGCGCCGCGCTGGCCGTGGGAAGGCCTGCAGGTCTTTGTCCTGACGTCCACACCGTTGCCCGCGGCCACGCCACGCGATGTCGTCGTCGCGTCCGGCGGCCCAGCCGCGATGGCCGGGCAGCTTCGCTCACGTGCCTCGGGCGGAGACGTCCACCTGGTGGGTGGCCCGACGACGATACGGGGCGTTCCTGGAGATCGGCGAGCTGGACCGGCTGGAAATCGTGGTCCTGCCCGTCCTGCTCGGCGACGGGATTCCGCTGTCCCCGGCGGGCGCGCCGGCCGTTCCGCTACGGCTGGTGCGGGCGGATCGGACCTTTGCCGACGGATCGGCCGAACTCGTCTACGCGCCGGCGGCCGCGGCGGGCTGATCCGCTCCGCGCGTCGCGGCGGGCTCGGAGGCCGCCGCCTAGCCGTGCACTCCCCGGATGACGGCCGCGGCGAGAATCAGGCCGACCGTGACGACGCGCAGCAGGCGGCCCTGGCCGGACAGCCGCGGCCAGGAGACCGCCGCCAGCCAGCCGAGCACCGCGGCGAGGCCGCACAGTGCGGCCGCCCCGGCCCATCCGCGAACGGCCAGCCCGGTCACCAGCAGCGCGACCGCGAGCACGGGCAGCAGCCACGCAGGCAGTTGGTGCAGCCAGAGCAGCGGCGTGGCGCTGCTCTGCTCGACCGAGGCCCTGGTCGGCGTGGCATCGGGGGTGAACAGTGTGTCGCCCTGCGGCAGCGGCCGCGGCGGCCTGGAGCGGCCAGGGCCCGCCTGACGCGCCCGAGCCGCCTGGCGAGCCTGACGCGCCTGGCGAGCCTGCGGGCCTGCACGGCGGGCGCGATTGGTGCTCAAGGGTTCGGTCCTTCCCTGGTTCCTGGCCGGTGACCGCACCTGGCCGCCGGTCCAAAATCCGGTTGCGGAGTGCCAGGTCACCGACCCACGATAGCCGGAATACCTGGTCGGCCGATCCCGCTAAGCTTGCAGGACCGCAGCCGTCCCGCCGGGATCGCGCGTTGTCCCGCACTCTGTCAATCGCCTCATGGCGCTGGAGAAGAAATCTGATGGCTCGTCGCAGCGACCGCATGGAGACCGTAGTCAGCCTCTGCAAGCGGCGGGGGATCGTGTACCCGTCCAGCGAGATCTACGGCGGCCTGCGGGCGTCCTGGGACTACGGCCCGCTCGGCGTGGAGATCACGAACAACATCAAGCGGCAGTGGTGGAAGTCGGTGGTGACCGAGCGCGACGACATCGTCGGCCTGGACTCCAGCGTGATCCTGGCCCCCGAGGTGTGGCAGGCCAGCGGCCACGTCACCGAGTTCGTCGACCCGCTCATTGAGTGCCAGTCGTGCCACCGCCGGTTCCGCGCGGATCATCTGATCGAGGCCTACCAGGACAAGCACGAGGGCAAGGAGCCCACCCGCGGCCTCGCCGACCTGGCCTGCCCTCACTGCGGAACGCGCGGCGCGTTCACCGAGCCGCGGATGTTCAACCTGCTCCTGCGCACCTACCTCGGCGCAGTGGAGCGGGACGGGGAGGCGGGCGGGGACTCTGGCCTGGCCTACCTCCGCCCGGAGACCGCACAGGGAATCTTCATCAACTACAAGAACGTGCAGCAGACCTCGCGCAAGAAGATCCCGTTCGGGATCGGCCAGATCGGCAAGTCGTTCAGGAACGAGATCACCCCGGGCAACTTCATCTTCCGCACTCGCGAGTTCGAGCAGATGGAGATGGAGTTCTTCGTCAAGCCGGGCAGCGACGAGGAGTGGCACGAGCGCTGGATCCAGACCCGGCTGGCCTGGTACCGCGATCTCGGCCTGAACGCGGAGAACCTGCGGCTCTACGATCATCCGGCCGAGAAGCTCTCGCACTACTCCAAGCGGACCGTCGACATCGAGTACCGGTACGGCTTCCCCGGCAGCGAGTGGGGCGAGCTCGAGGGAGTCGCCAACCGCACCGACTTCGACCTGTCCACGCACGCGAAGGCGTCCGGCGAGGACCTGTCCTACCTGGACGACGAGTCGGGGGAGCGGTACGTGCCCTACGTGATCGAGCCGGCCGCCGGCGTGGGGCGGTCGATGCTGGCGTTCCTGCTCGACGCCTACGCCGAGGACGAGGCCCCCGACGCCAAGGGCAAGCCGGAGAAGCGGACCGTGCTGCGCCTCGACCACCGGCTGGCGCCGGTCAAGGTCGCCGTGCTGCCGCTGTCACGCAACGCCGACCTGTCACCCAAGGCCCGCGACGTCGCCGCGCTGGTCCGCAAGCACTGGAACGCCGACTTCGACGACGCCAGCGGGATCGGCCGCCGCTACCGCCGCCAGGACGAGATCGGCACCCCGTGCTGCGTCACCGTCGACTTCGACAGCCTGAACGACCAGGCGGTGACGGTACGCGAGCGGGACTCGATGCTGCAGAAGCGGATCGGGATCGACGGCCTCATCGACTACTTGTCGGAACAGCTCGCTGGCTGCTAGCCCCGCGTGAGCGTCAGGCCGACGCCGGTGATGTGGCGCTTGTCGTCACGGCGGCCGGTCCTGCCGCGGCCGCCGGCCTCGCGGCGCCCAGGTGGCGGCGGCCGGTCAGGAAGGCGAGGCCGTACAGGCCGGCGACGACGATCAGCAGGGTCCGGTAGCCAGTGACCAGCGACAGGTACTCGATCACGCCTCCGGCCATCGCGCCGAGCAGGTTGGCCGCGAAGGCGACGGTTGAGTCGCCGACGTCACGGAACCGCTGCGTGAAGACCAGGTTGGCCAGGAAGATCGGCGCGAACGCGATCAGCACGGCCAGCGCGAACCGCGGGACGGGGGTGAGCGCGAGCAGCGACTCCTGCGGCACGATCCAGGCGACGGCGAGCGTGGCAAGCAGCCCGGCGTAGAGCAGTTGCGGCCGCCTGACGACCACCCGCCGCGAGGTCTGCACGGCGGCCAGCACCGCGAGCAGGACGCCGGCGAACACGAGCGCGTTGACGAACCACGTGGTCCCGAACAGCAGCGCGAACTGGACCACGCTCTTGGTCTCGAGCAGCATGAACGCCGCGCCCATGAAGAACAGGTCGGCGAAGCGGCCGACCCTGCGGTACGGGCCGGACACGGTGCGCACGAGCAGCACCGAGGCGAGCAGGATCAGTGCCAGCGTCACCAGGTAGAACGACGGGATGGTGTTGGCGGCCAGGTAGATGAACGGGTGATCGTCGGTCGCAGGCGCCAGCACCGATGCCGGGCGGTGCCAGGTCTTGATGCACTGCACGGTCGCCGGGTTGACGCTGATCGTGAGCACGGAGAGCTGTTGCTCGTGCAGGCCGACCGAGGTGGCGCACGGGGCGTGCCCGTAGGCCACGTCGAGGGTGTTCGCCAGCCGGTCCTTGAGCCAGGCCGTGCGGTAGTAGTTGTACATCGCGAAGACGCCGGTGCCGGGCACCAGGTGGGCGCGCGCGGACTGGATGGCCTGGAGCGTGAACAGGTAGCTTTCCAGCCGGAGCGAGGACTGCCCGGCCACCAGGGTGAGCGAGTCAGGCAGGGCGAAAAGGATCAGGTCGTACTTCTTCTTGGTTTGGGACAGGAACGCCCGGCCGTCGTTGATGTGGACGCTCACGCGCGGGCTCTGATAGGGCCGGTCCGTGTTGAGCCTGGTGCCTATCTTGTAGATCATCGGATCGATCTCGACCGCGTCGACGTGCCTGGCGCCCATTCGCAGCGCCCCGGCGACGTCGTTGCCGGTCCCCGCGCCGACGACCAGGACGTTGTTGAGAGAGTTGCCTGGCGCCTGGAGGTAGGGCGTGTAGAAGATGCGCGGCCGCCGCGCGGCCGCGGTGATCGCCTGATGCGGGATGCCGTTGACCATGACCGGGATGGTCTGGGCAGCGGTCGTCGCGCCGACGGTTATCCGGTAGTAGGGGGACCACAGGTCACGGGAGGCCATGCTCTGCGCGGTGAGGATGCCCGCCAGGGCCCCGAGCGCCGCGAACTGGATCAGCCCGATCCGGCTGCCGTACGCCACGAGCAGCGCCACGGCCGTGATGATCCCCCAGGCCAGCGGCTTCGCGTCGAAGAAGGACAGGGCGGAGAACGCGGCGATGCCGACGATGCTGCCCGCTATGTCGAGCCGGTAGGCATCGAGCGGCTTGAACTGCACGAAGGTCCGCGCGACCCCCTCTCCGATCATCGCCATCACGACGGCGACGGCCAGGAAGATGACCGGCAGCATCAGCCAGGTCGGCAAGCCGGTGGTCTTCAGCGCGCCGAAGAAGATCAGCTGCCTGCCCGAGGTGTGACTGATCTGGACCGGGAACCGCAGCACGAAGAGCACGAGCAGTGCCAGGGCGACGGGGGTCCACGGAAAGAGATTGATCCTGGACCTGGCGCGCAGGAATCCGATGCCGATGCCGAGGAAGCTGCCGAGCAGGACGAAGTTCGAGTAATAGGACAAGTAGACGATGTTTGCGCCAAGCCACCTGATGAGTGCCAGTTCGACAAAAAGCATCAGGAAGCTCAGCAGCACGAGCCGGAGCTTGGCCGAGCCCGCAGGTTCGCCGGCGGTGCCGCCGGCCGCCGGTCGCGGCGACGTGACAGCCCGCCGCGGCGACGCAACAGCGTCCCGGCCGAGCAGCAGCTCGGCGGCTCGGCTGACCGGAGAGCACGTCGGCTCGGGGCGGGCCGCAGCAGGCCGGGAGTTACCTGCGTCGCTGGTCATGGGCATGCGGTCCCATCCTCTGTGAAAGGGGACAAGACAAACCTACCGTTGCTGGCAGCGGCCAGACCTTTGTTCGGGCCAATTCGGCAATTGCCAACAATTAGCAATTCTTCGCCGCCACCCAACCCCGTCACGAGGCCGCCAGTTTTCTGCTCATATCTAAAAGACTCTGGCAACGACCGAATGTTGCATGAGCCGGCTCACTCGGTCCCGTCTGGCGAGGTCCTCGGGTAGCGGCGGAAGACTTCCGCTGCCGCCCGGTGGAACCCGTCCGGCAGCCCGGCGGCCGCCATCGTTGCGGCGATCTCGTCCATCTCCGCTGTCCAGCGCCAGCCCTTGCTGAGCGCTGACCGCGCCGCGCCGTCCGACCTGGCCTGGAGTCCGGGCTGGGAGAGCGTCCACTCGTCAAGCAGGGAGTCGGAGACGCCGCGGGCGTCGGCCAGTGCTCGCACGGCGAGCAGCAGCGCCGCGGAGCCCTTTGTCCAAGCCGCGTAGGCCATCTTGACCGACGAGGCCGACCAGGCGTCTCCGGCGACCAGCCTGGCATCGAGCGCGGTGCCGTCGAACAGGTCGCGTACCAGGTAAGCGGCGGGTCCTGACAGGTACAGCCTGGTGCTGCCTGCGGTGCCGGGCGGCGGGCCGATGATGCCGCCGTCGACATAGGTCGCACCGCCGTCCTCCACGATCCTGGCTGCTTCGCGTGCGGTCTGCGGCGAGACGGCGTTCGCGTCGACGTACGTGCCACGGAAACCCCGTACCGACCGCGCGACGTCAAGAGCCGCATGCGGCGGGCAGACCGAGATGATGACGCCGGCCTGGCCGGCGATCGCCGAAGCGGTGCCGGCGTCGGCGAGGCCAGCGGCGCGGGCCCGTGCCGCTGTCTGCGGGCTGCGGTCCCGCGATGCCCACAGCACGATGTAGCCGCGCTGAACCAGGCATTGTCCGACCGCCGAGCCCATCTCGCCCGGATACAGCAGCCCTATTGGCCGGTCGTTCGGCATTCGCATGCTTGAGTCTGGCACGCCGCGCGGAGGCCAGCAGCGCCCGGTCGTTGCCGTCTCCGGTGCTCTCGTGACTTACCAGGCCGCGGCAGGGAAGGCTATCCGGCCGGAACTGGGAAGGATCGTCACCCGCGCGCCCCTGATGATCCCGATCTCGCCGGGATGCCCGGGAGGTGCGCTCACGACCAGCGTCCGGCCCGACCTGTTGGTCCAGAGAACGTCCATCGCCATGCCAGGGGAGTCCGCCCCCATCGGCCTCCAGTCGAGTTTCCTGAGCAGACGTCCGGTGACGGCGGAGAACTCGGCGAACCCGCCTGTGGTTCCCGAACGAGTCGTGACCGGCGCCACGATCTTCTTGCCGTTCGGGGTGAGCATGGCCACGTCAGGCACCAGGCCGGTCGGGGTGGCGTGGTTCCGGCCGCGGTACAGGCGGACCGCGAGCTTGCTGCCGGCCACCAGGTCGGTGCCCGGCTCTTTCGTGTCGAGCAGGCGCACGCCGGTGGTTCCCGGCATGACCGTGCCGCGGCCGGCCTTGCGGAAGCCGTACCAGTTGAACGCCAGAGTGGCGTCGTTGGCTGCCCAGCTCAGCGACCAGGGATCCAGGGTGCCGGCCGCCACGGTTCCCTGCGAGCTTGTCCACGTGCGGAGGGCACCGGTGGTGATGTTCAGTATGCGGATTTCCTCGCTCGGTGGCCTGGCGGCGTTGCCCCTGCGCCGGAACGCCACCGCAAGCCTGCTGGCGTCCGGAGACAGCGCGAAGGCGTCGAACGACGCCCCGGCGGGGACCCGCGGCATCCCCAGCCTGGTCAGCCGGGTCATGTGGCTGACCGGGTTGAACCGAACGAGGTAGAACGTCACAGCGGGAAGCCGGCGTGCCGGGTAGACTTCGGCGGCAACGGCGAACGTCCGGTCGTCGGCCGCCGCGGACACGGCGGCAAAGGTGCCATAGGGCGCAGGCACCGCGATAGCCGCGGCGAGCGCCCCCGTCGAGGTGGCGTAGATCCCGGCGAGATGTCTGTGGTCCGACCGCAGCGACTGGGCGCCGGTCAGCGCGATGTAGTACGGCGGGACGGCGCGCGAGTCAGGTGTGCTGGACACCTGCGAGCCGGGGGCGGCCCGGCTCAGGTGGGCGACGGCGGCTACTCCCGCGGCGATGGCGAGCACCGCGGCCGCGGCCGCTGCAGGCGCCATCCACCGGCTGGAAAACAAGCGCCGCCGCCCGGCGGCATGCCCGGTGCCGTTATGCCGGCCCCGGCTCGATGGCAGGTGCAGCGGCGGCACCGCGTCGGCGGGAACATCGTCGGCGACCTCGTGCAGGGCATCGCGCAGGTGATTCTCGATCATGCTCACGACGCCTCCCTGAGCAGGCGTTCAAGTGATGCCAGCGCCCGGTGTCTGGTCGATCTGACCGTGCCGGGCCTGATCCCCAGATCGCCGGCGATCTGCTCATCGGAGAGGTCGAGGTAATACCTGAGCACCAGGACCTCCCGCTGGCGCGTCGGCAGCCGCCGGAGCGCGAGCACCACCTCGCGGCGTTCCTCGCTGGACAGGACCGCCGCCTCCGCGGATACCACGGCTGGCTGGTACGCGGTGACCCGGTCCTGCAGGCGGCCGCGGCGCAGCGCCGACCGGCAGCCGTTGAGCACGGAGGACCTGACGTAGCCAAGAGCCTTCTCCTTGTCGGCAAGGTGCTCCCAGCGCCGGTACAGGCCGCAGAACGCATCATGGACCACGTCCTCCGCGCCGGGCCGGTTGCCGAGCATGATGTGGGCAAGCCGGATCAGGCTGAGCGCATGCTCGTGGTACAGCGCCGTGACGGCGACCGACGGATCGTCCGGCTCGAGCCAGTCAGGCATGCTCGCCACACACTCGTCCTCTGGCCATGCCCGTGCGCCGGAAATGCCGGCCATGCCGGCGGCAGGCGCCGGCGCCGCCCGGGACTCAAGGTCCATGCCATGAAGACGATGGGCGGGGCGATTTGTTGCCCGGCGTGCTCAACTTCCGGCGTGCTCAACTTCCGGCGTGCTCAACTCCGGCAGGCTCAACTGACTGTGCAGCGGGCATGAAACACGCCAGGCTCGGTAGAGTCGTGCACGAGGGCCGAGAAGGCCGCGATCACTGAGCCGCTGGGTGCCCAGCAGTCCCGGGGGTCCCGGGGGTTGCCCCCCGGGCCAGCTAGGGATGCCGGGCCCGCGGCACCGCAAGGAGAGCGCGCAGTGCCGAAGCTTGTCTATGACTTCATCGAGGGCAACAAGGACATGAAGGACCTGCTCGGCGGTAAGGGTGCGAACCTCGCCGAGATGACCAACCTTGGCCTGCCCGTCCCGCCCGGCTTCATCATCAGCACCGACGCGTGCCGGCACTACCTGAGCCACGGCAGCGTCCCCGACAGCCTGGCCGCCGAGGTGACCGAGCACCTGTCCCTGCTGGAGCAGGCGATGGGCAGGACCCTCGGCGACCACGACGACCCCTTGCTGGTCAGCGTCAGGTCCGGCGCCAAGTTCTCGATGCCGGGGATGATGGAGACCGTACTGAACATCGGCATGTCCGACTTCTCGGTGCACGGCCTGGCCAAGCAGGCGGGCAACGAGCGGTTCGCCTGGGACTCCTACCGCCGGCTGATCCAGATGTTCGGCAAGACCGTGCTCGACATCGACGGCCAGGAGTTCGAGCACGCGATCGACGAGGCGAAGCAGGCCAAGGGCACCAAGAACGACCTCGACCTGGACGCCAGCGACATGAAGGCGCTGGTCGACACCTTCAAGCAGATCGTCAAGAAGCAGACAGGACGCGACTTCCCGCAGGATCCGCGCGAGCAGATGGACATGGCGGTCAACGCCGTCTTCGACTCATGGAACGCCGACCGCGCGATCTTGTACCGGCGGCAGGAACGGATCCCGTCCGACCTGGGGACCGCCGTCAACATCGTCGCGATGGTCTTCGGCAACCTGGGCCAGGACTCGGGCACCGGCGTGGCGTTCACCAGGGACCCGGGCAGCGGCCAGCAGGGCGTGTACGGCGACTACCTGCAGAACGCGCAGGGCGAGGACGTCGTGGCCGGCATCCGCAACACCGTCCCGCTGCAGGACCTCGAGCGGATAGACGCCAAGTCCTACGCCGAGCTGATGTCGATCATGCAGACGCTGGAGAACCACTACAAGGACCTGTGCGACATCGAGTTCACGATCGAGCGCGGCAAGCTGTGGATGCTGCAGACCAGGGTCGGCAAGCGGACGGCGGGAGCGGCCTTCAGGATCGCGGTCCAGCTGGTCGACCAGGGCCTGATCGACATAGACGAGGCGCTGCGCCGGGTCGAGGGCGCGCAGCTCGCCCAGCTGATGTTCCCCAGGTTCGGCGACAGCGCTGACGCCACGCTGATCACCAAGGCGATCAGCGCCTCCCCTGGAGCCGCGGTCGGCAAGGCCGTCTTCGACTCGGCGACCGCGGTGCAGTGGGCCGACCGCGGCGAGGACGTGATCCTGGTCCGCCGCGAGACCAACCCCGACGACCTGCACGGCATGATCGCCGCCCGCGGCATCCTGACCAGCCGGGGCGGCAAGACCAGCCACGCCGCCGTGGTCGCCCGCGGCATGGGCAAGACCTGCGTGTGCGGCGCCGACCAGCTCGAGGTCGACGTCAGCGCCGGGCAGTTCGGCGCGCCAGGCGGCGTGACCGTCCGCCAGGGTGACGTGGTCTCGATCGACGGCACGTCGGGAGCGGTGTACCTGGGCGAGGTCCCGGTCGTCGCGTCGCCCGTGGTCGAGTACTTCGAAGGCAGCCTCGACCCGCAGGCTGACGAGCTGGTCGGCGCAGTGCACCGGATCATGACCCACGCGGACCAGCGGCGCAGGCTCGGCGTCCGGGCCAACTCCGACACCGGCGAAGACTCGGCCCGCGCGGTCCGGTTCGGCGCCGAGGGCATCGGCCTGACCAGGACCGAGCACATGTTCCTCGGCGAGCGCCGGCAGCTCGTCGAGCGGCTGATCCTGGCCGAGGACGACGCGGGCAGGCGGGCGGCGCTGGCCGAGCTCGAGCCGCTGCAGCGCGGCGACTTCGTCGAGATCCTCGCGGCCATGGACGGCCTGCCGGTCACGATCAGGCTGCTCGACCCGCCGCTGCACGAGTTCCTGCCCGACCTGACCGACCTGTCGGTCAAGGTGGCGCTGGCCGGAGACCAGGCCACCGGCAAGGACCGCAAGCTGCTCGATGAGGTCCGCAGGCTGCACGAGCAGAACCCGATGCTCGGCCTGCGCGGCGTGCGGCTCGGCCTGGTCATCCCCGGCCTGTACGCGATGCAGGTCAGGGCGATAGCGCACGCGGCGGCCGACCGGATCAGGGCGGGCGGCAACCCCAGGCCGGAGATCATGATCCCGCTGGTCGGCGCCGTGCAGGAACTCGAGGCGGCCCGCGAGGAGGCCGAGAGGGTGCTGGCCGAGGTCGCGGCGGAGACCGGGGTCAGCGGCCACACGCTGATCGGCACGATGATCGAGGTGCCGCGGGCGGCGCTGACCGCGGGCCAGATCGCCACGGCGGCCGAGTTCTTCTCGTTCGGTACCAACGACCTGACCCAGATGGGCTGGGGGTTCTCCAGGGACGATGTGGAGGGCGCGTTCTTCGGCCGCTACATCGAGATGGGCATCTTCGGCGTCTCGCCGTTCGAGACCCTGGACGCGGACGGCATCGGCAGGCTGGTCAAGATCGCCGTCGCTGAGGGCCGGGCGACCCGTCCCGACCTGAAGATCGGCGTCTGCGGCGAGCACGGCGGCGACCCCGAGTCGGTGCGCTTCTTCCACGGGGCCGGCCTGGACTACGTCTCGTGCTCGCCGTTCCGCGTCCCGGTCGCCCGGCTCGAGGCGGGCCGCGCGGTCGCGCTCGAGGCAGCAGGAGGCAGCGACAGCAGGTGACCGAAGGCGGCGAATGCTGGACCGAAGGCAGCGAATGCTGGACCGAAGGCTATGACGGGCACGCGACGGCCAGGTTCGCGCCCGAGCCCGTCAAGCGTGGCCACAGCCAGGAGCGCAGCCCGTTCCAGCGGGACCGCGCCCGGGTGCTGCACAGCTCGGCGCTGCGCAGGCTCGCCGCGAAGACGCAGGTCGTGGAGGTCGGGCAGGCCGACTTCCCGCGCACCAGGCTGACCCACTCGCTGGAGTGCGCCCAGATCGGCAGGGAGCTGGGCGCCGCGCTCGGCTGCGATCCCGACCTGGTCGACGCGGCCTGCCTGGCGCACGATCTCGGGCACCCGCCGTTCGGCCACAACGGGGAGTCCGCGCTGGCCCAGGTAGCGGCGGCGTGTGGCGGGTTCGAGGGCAACGCGCAGAGCCTGCGCCTGCTGACCAGGCTCGAGGCCAAGGTCCACGGCGCCGGCCTGAACCTGACCAGGGCCACCCTGGACGCCACGCTGAAGTACCCGTGGCTGGCGTCGCGCGCGGACGGCGCCGCCGGGAAGTACGGCGGCTATGACGACGACGCGGGGGTTTTCGCCTGGATTCGGGACGGGGCTCCGGCCGGCCGGGGCTGCCTGGAGGCGCAGGTCATGGACTGGGCCGACGACGTCGCGTACTCCGTGCACGATCTCGAAGACGGCCTGCACAGCCGGCTGATCCTGCTCGGCCGGCTGCGTGAGGTGTCCGAGCGCCGTCAGGTCGCCGAGCTCACCCTGGCGCGGTACTGCCCGCCGGGCTCGGTCACGGTCGACGAGCTGTGCGAGACGTTCGGCCGGCTGCTGGCATTGAGCTTCTGGCCGACCCGCTTCGACGGCGAGCCGCAGACGGCCGCCGCGGTGAAGAACCTGACCAGCGAGCTGATCGGGCGGTTCTGCGACGCGGCGCTACGAGCCACCCGGCCCGCCGGGAGCCCGCCGCTGGTCCGTTACGCCGCCGATCTTGACGTGCCCTGGCAGCAGCGGAAAGAGTGCGCACTGCTCAAGGGGGTGACCGCGTACTACGTGATGGGGCGAGCCGGCGTGGTCGCGTCGCAGGCCAGGGAGCGGGAGGTGCTGACCGAGCTGGCGGCGGCGCTGGCGGCCGGCGCGCCCGAGTCGCTCGATCCCATGTTCCGGCCCGACTACCAGGCGGCGGGCTCCGACGCGGCCCGGCTTCGAGTGGTCGTCGACCAGGTCGCGTCGCTGACCGACACCTCGGCGACGGCCTGGCACGCCAAGCTCTGCGGGTAACCCTCTGGTCAGCCGCCGATCGCGGTCTCCGGGTCGCGGCCCGACCTGACCAGCGTGAGGATCTCGCCGAGGCCGTCGAGCGACCAGCCGTCCTCGCGCACGTCAACCGAGACCCTCGCGCCCGCCACGTGCAGCGACGCGATGTGCAGCGGCAGGAACCTGGCCGGGATCGCCGGATCGCACCAGAGCTTGCCGGCCGGCACCGACGGGTCGAACCGCAGCAGCGTCCGCAGGAGGTGGAACGGGGCGGCCGAGGCCCATGCCTGCGGCGAGCAGGAGGTCGGGTAGCTGACCGGCTCACCGAACTCGGATCGGTCGAAGCCGCAGAACAGCTCGGGCAGCCGGCCGCCGAACCACTCGGCCGCCTCCAGGATGCCGGCGAAGACCTGCTGGGCCTCCTTCACGAAGCCGTACCGCATCAGGCCGGCCGCGCAGATCGCGTTGTCGTGCGGCCAGACCGACCCGTTGTGGTAGCTCATCGGGTTGAACGCGTTGCTCGACCTGGCCAGCGTCCTGATCCCGAAGCCGGAGAACATGTCCTCGCCGGTCAGGTGCCTGGCGACGGCGGCGGCCTTGCCCGCGTCGACGATCCCGGTCCACAGGCAGTGGCCCATGTTGGAGCCCAGCGAGTCGATCTGCCGCTTCTGCCCGTCCAGCCCGAGCGCGAAGTAGCCATTGTCGGCGATCCAGAACTTCCGGTTGAACTCGTCCTTCAGGTCCTGCGCCTTCTGCGCCCAGTAGTCCGCTCCCGCCACGTCCTCGCGTTCGGTGCAGAAGTGCGACTTGGCCAGAAACGCGGCGTAGACGTAGCCCTGCACCTCGGCCAGGGCGATCGGCGGCTCGGCCATCGTGCCGTCCGCGAACGTGATGCCGTCGAACGAGTCCTTCCAGCCCTGGTTGGCCAGCCCGAGCTCGGTGGTTCTGCCGTACTCGACGAAGCCGTCACCGTCCCGGTCGCCGTGGTTGACGATCCAGTCAAGCGCGCGGTCGGCGTGCGGGAGCAGCTCGTCCACGACCCGGCGTTCCAGGCCCCACCGGCGCAGCTCGCCGAGGAGCATCACGAACAGCGGGGTCGCGTCGACGGTGCCGTAGTAGACGCTGCTGCCGCCCAGCCACAGTGACGCCTGCATCCCGAACCGCATCTCGTGCAGGATCTTGCCCGGCTCCTCCTCGGTCGCCGGCGTCACCCTGGTGCCCTGGAGGCCGGCCAGCGTGCGCATCGTGCCGAGCGCCAGGGAGGGGTCGAGCGGCAGGACCATCCACGAGGTGAGCAGCGAGTCACGCCCGAAGATGGTCATGAACCAGGGCGCGCCCGCCGCGATGACCGCGCGGTCGGCGTGCTCGGGGTCGAAGATCCGCAGCGAGCCCAGGTCCTCGGTGCTGGCGGCGAAGACCGCGGCCAGCCTGGCGTCGGACGCCCGCACCAGCGGCGTCTGCGTGCGCCAGTCGGCCAGCCGCTGTTCCGGGCCGCCGGGGCGTGCGCCGTCGTGCGGGGCGTGCGCCGACCTGAACTCGGTCAGGTCGCGGCCGTTGAGCGACGGCATGACCTGCAGTGCCGTGGTCCATGCACCGTGCGCGGGCACGACGGCGTGCCAGGTGAGCTGGCTGGCCGACACCTCGAGTTCGGCATCGGCGTGCCGGACGCCGCTGATCTTGGCCCCGCGGAGCGCGGAGCCGACCTGCCGGCTGAGCTTGATCGAGTCCTCGTCGACCTCAACGGTCATGCCGTCGACGCCAGCGGAGTCACCGTGGACCCGGCCCTCCTTCACCTCGAAGACGTCGGCGAAGTCACCGCCGATCCCGATCCGCAGGCTGACCGGGAGCGGCTCGGTGCTCATGTTGCGCAGCGTGATCTCCTCGTGCATGCCGTCGTTGAGCGCCCGTCGCCTGGCGACCAGCATGGTGCTGTCGGCCAGGCCCGGCATCGGCGGCATCCGGGACAGGAACGTGCACGCGAACGGCTCGCGCGACTGCGGCGCGAGCGGCTCTGGCACGTGCCCGTTGATGCTCAGCTCCAGCCGGCTGATCAGCCTGGTGTCCCGCACGAACAGGCCCTGCGAGCCGCCGGGACGCAGGTCGCCCGAGGTCTCGCAGATGCAGAAGGTGGTGCCCTCCAGCAGCGTCACCAGGCCGCTCGGCGCCCCCATCGTGGTCGCGGGCGCGCCATCGAATGTCCAAACCTGGCCCATCAGGTGCCTCCCGTGTGGACTGGCTGCGCCGCCGCCCGTGACCCGCACGTGCCTTGCCTTTGCCTTGCCTGGGGGCCGCGCCCTGGTGAAGAGTTGGCCGCGGCTTGACTGCAATGGGTGGTTCAGTGATCGCTACCCGCAGCGCGGCCATGGCACACCCGCAACACGCGGATACCCTCAGAATGGCTCACCCGCAACCTCAGGAGGGGAATAGTGCCAGCCAGCAACGCGGCGCTCGTCGGCTCGTCACGCCGGACGGCGCAGCGCGCCGCGACCGTCGGCGTGCTGGCGTTGCAGGGCGACGTCGCCGAGCACCTGCGCGCGATCACCGCGACGGGGGCTCGACCGGTTCCGGTACGGCGTCCCGCGGAGCTCGCGGCGGTCGACGGCCTGGTCATCCCGGGCGGCGAGTCGACCACGATCTGGAAGCTGGCGGCGATCTTCGACCTGGTCGGGCCGATGCGGGAGCGGATCGGCGCGGGGATGCCGGTGTTCGGCTCCTGCGCCGGGATGATCATGCTGGCCAGCAGGCTGGTGGAGCGGGCGAGCGACCAGGAGACGCTCGGCGCGATCGACATGACGGTCAGGCGCAACGCGTTCGGCCGCCAGGCCGACTCGTTCGAGAGCGACATCGACATCCCCGACGCCGGCGGGCCGCCGTTCCGCGCGGTCTTCATCCGGGCGCCCTGGGTCGAGGAGGCGGGGCCCGGCGTCGAGATTCTGGCTACCGAGCCCCGCACGGGTAGGATCGTCGCCGTCCGCCAGGGTCAGGCGCTCGCCACCGCATTCCATCCCGAGCTCACCCAGGACAACCGCGTGCACGCGATCTTTACTGACATGGTGAGGGAACTGTCATGAGCGGCCACTCCAAGTGGGCGACCACGAAGCACAAGAAGGCGGTCGTCGACGCCAGGCGCGGCAGGCTGTTCGCCAAGCTGATCAAGAA
>WNGR01000041.1_pt1 | contig 125820 bp, 126 predicted proteins | sample 5407581 | NCBI WGS metagenome assembly WNGR01 (sample SAMN13153383, study PRJNA577476) | soil metagenome | isolation source: 80 cm soil or saprolite under Garry oak tree replicate 2 | place: USA:California | collected 2016-06-15
CCTGCCCGCGGCGCGAGTGCGTCAGGCACGTCGGTGATCTGGAGGTGGTCGAGACCGCCGGTCGCGGTCAGAACGCAGGCGCGCATTCGTTCACCCGACTCCCAACTCCTAACTCCTGACTCCTGTTAGGGCCGGAACGTGGGCGTGACCATCTGCTCCGTGCCGGTCGTGGGCATCGGCACCGGCGTGCCCGAGCCGACCGGCTGGATGTACACCTTGTAAATGGGGTTGCGGCGGTTCTCGGGCTGCGCGTTCACCACCAGCGCCACGAGGTCGCCCGACGGCGACACCGCGAACGACGTGAGCGCGAGATCGATGCCGGTGAGCGGCGTGACGCTCCCCGTCGCGAGGTCAGCGCGGACGACCTGCTGGACGGTGCGGTTCCCCTCCCGCCGCTCGACGAGATACGCCAGCGTGCCGTCGCGCAGGAACCGCGGCTCCGATTCCTTTACCTGCGGGGTCGGCGTGAAGCGTCGCTGGTTCGAGCCGTCGCGGGCCATGAGCCAGATATCGTAGTTCTTGTCGCGGACCGAGACGTACGCGATGGTCTGGCCGTCGGGCGACACCGTCGGCGCGAAGTTGACGGAGTCTCGCGTCAGCTGCGTGAGGCCGGTGCCGTCTACGTTCACGGCCCAGATCTGCTGTTTGCCGGCGGTGCGTGCCGAATGGAAAACGACCGTCTGACCATCGGGCGTGAACACCGGGCGGCCGTCGGCCTGCGGGTCGGTCGTGAGCCGGGTCGGACCCGTCCCGTCGGCGTTCATCACGTAGATCTCGGCGTTGCCGGGAGAGGTCGAGACGTAGGCGATGCGCGAGCCGTCGGCGGAGAACGCGGGATCGGTGGCGTTCGCGGTGTCGGTCGTGATCTTGGCGAGCTGCGCCAGGTTCGCCCGCTCGGCGGCGTACAGCTGGAACTTCCCGCCGCGCGAGCTCGCGATGACGATCTCACCCACGACGTACGCGTCCGCCGCGGCCGTCTTGCCGCCCGGCGCGGTCGCCGTAATGCGGGCGTGCCCATACCCGACCCCCGTCACGGTGCCATCCTCGCCCACCGTGGCGACCTGCGAATTGTCGGTGGTCCAGGTGAGGTTCGATGCCGGCCCGATGATCGCGCCCTGGTCGTCGGCGTAACTGGGCCGCAGGGTGTTACGTTGGTTCAGTCCGATCCCGACCCGGGGCTGGGCGAATTTCACGGAGCCCGCGATGACGTTGATGTTCCACGTGACCGCCAGCCCGCTTCCCGGCCCGCGAACCGTGAGCTGCGTCTTGCCGACGGTCCGCCCGGTCAGCATCCCCGTCTGCGCGTCGAAACCGGCGATGGCCGGGTCCACGATGAACCAGCGGAGTGGGGCCTCCGGGATCGGCGTGTGGTCCCCTGCGAGCGCCTGGGCGGAGAACTTGATCGTAGCGGTGAGCGGCACCTGAACCTCGCTCGAGAAGCGCGGAATCACCGCCATGGACTCGGCCACCCGGTGGACCGACACCTCGATGCTCTTGTTCTGGAGCAGCCCCGACACCGTGAGCGTCGCCTTGCCCGGGCCCGCGGCCGTCACGACGCCCGCCAGGCTCACCCGCGCGACGCTCTGGTCGCTCGAGGACCATTGTAGCACGAGCGGATTCACGGCTCGATTGTTTTGCGACGGCACTATCGCGTGCAACGTGTCGATCTCGCCCGGCGACAACATCAGCGGCGAGGTCTCCCGCACGGTGAGCTCCGCCGGCTGCACCACGACCGGCGCGGTCGCGGTCAGGCCGCCCAGCGCGGTCGCCTGGATCGTCCCCTGACCAGCCGCGAGCGCCACCACGTTGCCGTTCTGATCCACGCTGGCGACGTCCGGCCGCAGCGAATTCCAGGTCACGGCGACCGGCGCCGCCGGCGAGCCGTCCTCGCGCAGCGCGCGGGGAGAGACCCGGGTGTTCTCGGATGGCAACAGATAAATCGCGCCGGGCTCGAGGCGCAGCGCTGCCGCGGTGCCGCTGCCCGCCGGCTGGCCGCCGAGGGGATCGGGGCCCCCGGGGGGGGGGGGCACTGTCGTCTGCATCGGAGTCACTGGGGGAGGGACGGTGGCGGGAGGAGCCCCTGCGCCCCCAGTCACTTGCACGGCGGCCTGGCCTTTTCTCACTCCGACGCGCGCCTCGACGATGGCGACGCCATTGCCCACCCCCGTGACCGTGCCGTTGTTGTCGACTTTGGCGACGGCCAGGTTGTTGGACGACCAGATGATGCGGACGGTGGGGATGACGTTGCCGATACGGTCGAACGCCGTGGCGAGCAGTCCGCTCCGCTCCCCCACTCGGATGGTGATCGTCGGGGGAGCGACTTGGACTTCGGCGACGTTTTGTGCCAGCGCGGCGCCCGGGAGGGTGAGCGCGAGCGCCGCGAGAGGTGCACGATGGATCATGGCTTGGCGCAACGTAAGCCCGCCTAAATAGCGTTGTCAAGCCAACTTGCCACGGTGCGCGGGCGCACTTGCGTGGCCCAATTCCGCGGGTAAGCTATAGGCCACGCCCCGCCACAACCATGCGGAGGAAATCCGATGCTTGAGCAGATGGACTACACCGAGAGCAGTTGGCCGGGTCCGGGCTTCTCGGAGCCGATGTTCCCCTCGGCCCCCTCGCCCGCGCCCGTCCCTGCTCCGGCACCCGCGCCGATGTGGGACAAGCCCGCGGCGCCTGCTGCCAAAAAGCCGAAGGCCAAGAAGAAGGCGAAGAAAAAGAAAAAGAAAGCCGCGAAGAAGGCGCGTCCAAAAGCCAAGAAGAAAACCGCGAAGAAAAAGAAATCCGGCAAGAAAAAGCGCCGGCGCTAGAACACCTCGACGCGGCACTGCGGGAGCGCTTTACGGATGGCAATCGCCATCGCGTCGAGGCGCTCCCGCGGCACGTTCTGGATACCCGTATCGGCGGGCGCGCGCGCGAGCGAGTAGAGTTGGACCGCTGTGGGATCCGCCCGCACCAGTCGCGGCAGCCACGCCGCGACGCTCGCGTCGCTCGCACCGTCCCAGGCACGCCCTCTGACCACCATCGACTGAACCGTGTATGGCTTGAGCGCCCGGTACTCGGCGACGAGCCGGTCCGCATCGTAGGCCGCGCCGTTCACGTGCTCCAGCGGCCCCGGATCGAGCTTCATGAAACGACCGTCGAGCCGCATCAGGGCCGCGCGCATGGCCGGTTGCCCCGCGGTGAGGCCGTTGGACAAGATCCCGACCCGCGTCGTGGGCGCCGCCGCGGCTCGAGCCGCGAGCACCCGATCCACGACGACCGCGAAGCGCGGATGCAGCGTCGGCTCACCGTTCCCGGAAAAGGTGATCCAGTCGGGGCGCGAAGCGAGGCGGGCCAACGCGCGCGTCAGGCTGTGGACCACTTCGTCGGGCGAAGGCCAGCGCGATCCCGCGGCTCTGGGCGTGTTGCGGCCGCACTGACAGTACGGGCAGTCGAACGAACAGATCTTGGAGCCCAGCGGCAGGAGATTGACGCCCAGACTCACGCCGAGGCGGCGTGACCGCACCGGTCCGTACACCATCGTCTCCCACAACGGGGTTGCGTCGGCCATGGTGGAAGGTACGTTGGGGCGGACTTCAAACTGAAGAGGTGCGTCGTGCGCGGTGCGTGGTGCGTGGTGATTTTGGCGGCGGGATGCAGCGCGCCCGCGGTGCCCATGGGCGATCCGCCGGCGGAGATCACGGCGATGTTGACCCGCTCGGCGAACGATTGGAACCACGGTGATTTGGCGGGCTTCATGGGCGACTACGCCAACGACTCGCTCACGAGCTATGTGTCGGCCGGCCACGTGCGGTATGGCTGGCAGGCGCTCTACGACCGCTACCAGAAGAATTACTTCGCGCCCGGCAAGTCCCGCGATTCTCTCGCCTTCGAGGAAGTGCGCGTGCGTACGCTCACGCCCGATTTCGCCTACGCCACCGCCCGTTTCCGGCTGATCCGACGCGATTCGGTGGTCGCGAGCGGCCCCTTTACGCTGGTGCTCCAGCGGCAGGGGAATCGCTGGCGCATCCTGCACGACCACACCTCGGCGGACCCGAAACCGTGAGGCGCCGCTCGTTCCTCTGCTGTTGCGCCGCCCTGCTGATCAGCGCGTGCGGGCCGAGCGGCAAGGGCGTGATCGCACTCGAGGGCGCCACGCTGATCGACGGCGCGGGGGGCGCGCCCAAGGACGACGCGGTCATCCTGATTCGGAACGGGCACATCGAGGCGGTAGCCCGAGTCAATGAGATCCGGATCCCCAAGGGCGCCGACCGAATCAATCTGGTCGGGAAGACGATCATCCCCGGGCTGATCGACGCGCATGCTCACGTGGAGCGTTGGGCGGCGCCACGCTACCTCGCCTGGGGCGTCACCACCGTCCGCGACCTGCATAGCGACAACGACTCCGCGTTCGTCCTGAAGAACGACCTGAACCTGGGCGGGCTAGCGGGGCCCCGCATGTTCACCGCGGGGGCGATGATCGACGGTGCTCCCCCGACCTATCCCAACGCCACCGGCGTCGCGACGGCGGCGGAAGCGCGCCACGCGGTGGATCAGCGCGCCGTCGCCGGCGCCGATTACTTGAAGATCTACACGAGAATCACACCCAGCCTCCTGCAGCCCCTGATGGACGAGGCGCGGACGCTGCGGCTCCCCGTCGCGGCGCACCTCGGCAAGATCGACGCGCTGACGGCGGCGCGGGCGGGCGTCGTCTCCCTCGAGCACATGTCGGGGGTGGTGCAGGCGGCGGCGCGCAACCCCGCCGTGTACTATCGCGCACACGACCGCTTCCTGTCCGGCTGGACCACCGAGGAGCAAGGGTGGACGACGCTCGACTCGGCATCGCTGCATCGCACCGCGCAGGCGCTGGCCAAGACCAAAGTCGCGATCGTCCCGACACTCGTCGTGCACGAGATGCTGTCGCGGCTCGACAATCCGGCCCTGCTCATGCGGCCGGGCATGGAAGACGTCCCTCAAGACGCCACGAGTGTGCGCAGCGTAGCGAGCCTGCTGCGCCGCACGGGATGGCGGGCGCGCGACTTCCAGGGATTCCGGCGCGCGCGGACTCGCCAGGACCAGTTCGTGCGCGAGTTCAAGCGCGCCGGCGGCGTCATCGCCGCGGGCACCGACGCGGCGAATCAACTCTTGATCCCCGGGTTCTCGCTGCACGAGGAGATGGCGTTGCTCGTCGCGGCGGGGCTCACACCACTGGAAGCGATCACGTCCGCGACGCGGCGCGGCGCGCAGCTGCTGCACGCCGATTCCCTCGGCGTCGTGACGCCCGGTAAGGTCGCCGACCTGGTGGTCCTCAACGCGAACCCGGCCCACGACATCGCGGCCACCCACAACATCGCTTGGGTCATGATCCGCGGTCGCATCGTATCACCCGATTCTTTGAGGATCGCATGGAAAAAGTGAGTGCTCGCTCGCAGGCCATCTGCCTCCTGCTGTTGCTGCTCGGCGCGTGTCTTCGACCGGCAGACGGCGGAGGCGGCCGCTACGACGTCATCCTGCGTGGCGGCTCAATCGTGGACGGAAGCGGTAACCCGCGCTACCTGGGCGATGTCGCGATCGCGGACGATCGTATCGCGGCCGTCGGGTATCTGGGGTCCGCCACGGCGCGTGACACGCTCGACGTTCGCGGGCTCGTCGTCGCGCCCGGCTTCATCGACATGCTCGGTCAGTCGGAAGGGAGCGTCCTGATCGACAACCGGGTCCTCAGCAAGGTGACCCAGGGCGTCACGACGGAAATCACCGGTGAAGGCGGTTCTATCGCGCCCCTCACCGACCTGCTCGTCGTTGACGATTCCGCGTGGATGAAGAAGTACGGCGTCCAGGAGGATTGGCGCGATCTGAACGGCTACTTCGCGCACCTCGCGCGCTCCAGGAGCGCCGTCAACATCGCCACGTTCGTCGGGGCGACGCAGATCCGCCTCGCCGTGGTCGGCAAGCAGGACCGCCACGCCACGACCGAAGAGCTGGCACACATGGTGGCTCTGGTCGACACCGCGATGGAGCAGGGAGCCCTCGGGCTGTCGACAGCGCTCGAGTACACACCCGCCATCTACGCTCCGACCGAGGAGATCATCGCGCTCGCGCAGGCGGCTCGGCGCCACGGCGGCGTGTACGCGACCCACATGCGCAACGAGGGTGGGCAGATCGACCAGGCGTTGGACGAGACGTTCCGCATCGCGCGCGAGGCGAACATCCCGGCCGAGATCTGGCATCTCAAGGTCTCGGGGCGGCGCAATTGGGGCCGCATGCCCCACGTGCTGGAGCGTATCGATTCAGCCCGGGCGGAAGGATTGGATGTCACCGCCGACCAGTACCCCTATCTCGCCGGCGCGACGTCGCTCGACGCCTCCGTTCCGGCGTGGGCACATTCGGGCGGGAACGATTCGCTCATCGCGCGGCTGCGCGACCCGGCCACTCGCGCGCGGCTCCGCGCCGAGTTGCTCGCGCCTCCGCAGGCCACCGACCGGTTCTACCGGGCGACCGAAGGGCCCCAGGGCGTCATCGTGTTCCCGTTCGAGGATTCCCTTCATTACTTACAGGGGAAGCGCCTGTCCCAAATCGCGGCAGATCGTAAGAAAGACCCCATCGAGACGCTGTTCGACCTGGTCATCGCCGACCACGCGCGCAGCGGCGCGATCTATTTCCTCATGAGCGAGCCCGACGTGCAGGCCGGGATGAAGCAGTGGTGGGTGGGCGTAAACACCGACGCGGGCGGCGTCGCCCCCGACGGCCCGTTCGGCAAGGAGGGCACGCACCCGCGCGCCTACGGCTCCTTCACACGGATCCTGGGCCACTACGTGCGCGACGAAAGGCTCATGCCGCTCGAGTTCGCCGTCCGCAAAATGACGTCGCTCGCGGCGCAGCGTGTGGGCCTGGAGGATCGCGGCCTGATACGGCCCGGGATGTACGCCGACATCACCGTCTTCGATCCCAAGACGGTGCTCGACCGCGCGACATTTGAGCAGCCGCACCAGCCGTCGCTGGGCATCGAATACGTCTTCGTGAACGGGCAGGCGGTGCTGCGACACGGCAAGATGACCGACGCGCGGCCCGGGCGGGGCCTGCGCGGGCCCGGCTACATCCGGCGCCAGTAGCGTGACCCTCGGCCGGCTGCTCCTCGCGTGGTTGCCGGTCGCGGCACTGTTCGTCCTCGCCCCGCCCGTTGGCTACGCCTGGAACGACGTTGCCGCCGAGCGGGCGTTGGTCTGGTCCTTCAATCGATGGGAAATCGGCTGGCGGCTCGTCGAGGCCGCCGTCGTCACCCTGTTCGCCTCGCTATGGTTCGACTCGTTGGGCGCGGGCGGTTGGTGGCTGTTGTTTTTCCTGGTCGGCCTGCTCGTAGCCTTCCCGCGGCGCCTCGTCATGTGGCGGCACGTCGAGCCCCGGCGGCGGCGTCATCTGCTCGCGCACGCCGGGCTCGACGTTGCCCGCTACGTGGCCGCCGGTGCACTCCTCGCCTGGCGCCTCGCCTAGACGGCGTCCGCCCCGCAGGGAACCTTTCCATCTCGAATCGCTAATAGGGTCTGCACCTCTCAGTGGAGGACTGCCCCATGAAGTCCCTCACCAAGGCGATCGCCAAGCTCGAAACGCTGTTCCAGGACCGGGATACGCGGCCGGGAGTCCTGGCGCGCCAGATGCTGGGCAGGCAAAAACCCGGTGACGCAACGCTGTCCGAGCTGCTGCGCCACGAGCGGCCGGCGCGCACCCGGATGGATGGCTCCATCGGCGATTCGCTGCTCGATACGGCGTGGGCCGCGTGGGAAATGATGGATCTCGGACTCGACGCCCTCGACGGCGGATTGGACCGGCTCGTCTCCTGGGTGCTGGGCCGGATCGAGGCGCGGGTCCCGACCGAAGGGTCCGCGCCGCTCACTCTCCCGAATGGGCTCGTGCTCGAGGTATCCGGCGACGCGGCATACGCGACGCGGGCCCTGGCTGTCCGCACGCTGGTGCGCGCGCGGCACGGCGACCGTCCGGGCGTCGCGGCGGCGGTGCGCGAGCTGGCGCAAGGCCCGCAGCCGCCGACGCTCAACTTGAGCGCCTCGGTGCTCGGGGCCCTGGCCCTCGCGCCGCCGGAGCACCGGCACCATCTCGATGGCCTCGTGAACCGACTCTCCGTCGCCCAGGACGCGGACGGCGGATGGGTCGGCGCGGATCTGTTCCACATGCTTGAGGCGCTCGTCATCGCCGGCATCCGACCGGCGCGCGCGGTGATCGCGAAAGCGGTCCCGGCGTTGCTGGACGAGCAGCGGGAGACGGGCGCGTTCGACGACCCGCCACACGAGGAGCGCGCTTTGATCGGGCTGCGCGCGTTGCAGGTCGCCGCCGAGGGCTGAGCCGCACTATCTTCGGTGGACTTATGTCCACCATCCGACTGACAGCGTTTTCGCACGGCGCCGGCTGAGCCTGCAAGCTCGGCCCAGCCGAGTTGACGCAGGTCTTGCGCCACGTGCCCACGCTGACGGATCCACGCATCCTGGTCGACGCCTCGACTCGGGACGACGCCGCCGTGTACCGGCTGGCGCCGGACCGCGCGCTGGTGGCGACGGTGGACTTCTTCACGCCCATCGTGGACGACGCCTACGATTTCGGCCGCGTCGCCGCCGCCAACGCCTTCTCCGACGTCTATGCGATGGGCGCCACGCCGCTCCTCGCCCTGAATCTCGTCGGGTGGCCGCGCGACAAGCTGCCGTACGACCTGCTCGGCGACGTCCTGCGTGGCGGTGCCGACGTCGCGAAGGAGGCGGGCGCCTTTGTCCTCGGCGGCCACTCCGTGGACGATCCGGAGCCCAAGTACGGCATGGTGGCCATCGGTGAAGTACATCCCGATCGCATCGTCACGCTCGCGCGGGCCAAGGTCGGAGACGCCCTCGTGCTGACGAAGCCCATCGGCACCGGGGTCCTCACGACGGCCCTGAAACGCGATCTCCTGCCGGCCGCCGACCTCACCGCCGCGGTGGCGTCGATGACGACGCTGAACGCCGGCGCTGCGCGCGCGATGCTGGCCGTGGGCGTCGACGCCGCGACCGATGTGACCGGCTTCGGCCTCCTCGGCCACCTGCACAACATGCTGGCCGCGAGCGGTGTGGCCGCGGAGGTCGACGCGGCGGCCGTGCCCTTGTTGCGCCAGGCCGCCGAACTGGCGGCGCGCGGAGCGGTGCCCGGGGGCACGCAGCGCAACCGTGACGCGCTCGCGCCCCACGTGACGTTCGCTCCCGGAGTTACCGAGACTACGCGCGTGCTGCTGTGCGACGCGCAGACATCCGGCGGGCTGCTGCTCGCGGTGCCGGCCGATCGCGCCGATGCGCTGGTGGCGGCCCTGAAGAAGGAACGCACTCCGGCGGCCGCGCGCATCGGCCGGGTGACCGCCGGACCCGCGGGCGCGATCCAGGTCCGTTGAGCTCCCGTGACCAAGATCCCCGAGTACCGCACCCTGAGCCCCGACGCGCTCGACGCACTGGAGCGGGCGGTGCGGGAGCGGCGCCGGGTAGCGCTGCGGCGGCGGGGCACCGAATATGTGGTGGTGGCCGAGCGACTCGAGACGAACGGGCGGGACGAAGTCCTTGCGGGACGCCTCCCCATGACCGGCGAGGTGCTCGCGTTCCGCCTGCGGGACCTGGAGACCTTCGCGGTGCTCCCGTAACCCCGTGTTCACCCGTTTCCTGATCGGGCTCGACGGCAGCCCCAGCGCCGACGCGGCGCTGGAACAAGCGATCGTGCTGGGCGACCGGTTCAAGGCAACACTCGTCGTGGGCCACGTGGCCGAGCGCGCCAAGGCCGCGGAGGCCGGTGCGGCGCTGCTGGGGCGCGCCGCCGAGCGCGTGCGCGCCGCGGGGCTGCACGCCGACGTGGTGCTGCGCGAGGGCGATCCCGACACGGAGCTGGCGGCCCTGGCGAAGGAAACGGATGCCGTGCTCGTGGGCCGGCGGGGGATCCACACCCAGGGCGCGGAGCTCGGGCCCACCGCCGCGTCGCTCATCAAGATCGCCGAGCGCTGCGTGATCGTATGCGGCGCCCGCCCGTCGCCGATGAGCGCGTGCGCCGTCGCGTTCGACGGCGGCGAGACGGCCCGGCGGGCGCTCGATTTGGCGGCGCGTTTTGCGAGCATTCTCCACAGTACGATCCACATCATCTACGCCACCTCCGATCACGCCGCGGGCGTGCTGATCGTGGGCGCGGCGGAGGCGGTGTTGTCCCTGCAGGGGGTCGCGTTCGCGACGCACATCGAGCCGGGGACGCCGGGCAAGGTCGTGGCGCGGGTCGTGGACCGCACCAAGTGCGACGCGCTGTTCGCGGGCGCGCACGTCACGCGCGGGCGCACCAGCAAGGTCACGGTGTCGCACGCCGAGGAGATCCTGCGGCACACCGACATCCCGGTGGTCATTCAGCCGTGACGGCTGCGCCGACCTCCGTGCTGGTGCACGCCGACGAGAGCGCCATCGGCAACGATTCCACCAAGCCCAGCCCCGGGGGGAACGCCGCCCTGGTAGAGGCACCGGCGGGAGACAGCGTGGCGCGCTGGGACTTCTACGAGTGCGCTCCGCAGACGACCAACAACAAGATGGCGCTCGCCGGCGCGATCGCGGCGCTCGAATGGATCCGCCGCCAGTGGAAGCGCGCACATGTGCGCTACGTGTCCGACTCGGAGTACCTGGTGAAGGGCATGAACGAGTGGATGAAGGACTGGAAGGCCCGCGGCTGGCGCCGCAAGGGCGGCGCGATCGAGAACCTCGAGCTGTGGCAGAAGCTCGAGCAGGCTGCCGGGGCGCACGAGGTGGAGTGGGGATGGGTGCGGGGGCACGCCGACCACCCCAAGAACGAGTACGCCGACTTCCTGGCGACCCAGGCTGCCGAGCACCAGGAGCGCTCTAACGGTCTCGTCCCCTCGGGCTTCGACACGTGGCTCGAACAGCAACGCGCCCGCGGCAAGTACGCGGCCTACGATCCCGACAAGGAGCTGCATGAGCGTCCATAAGGACGGCGTCGCCGCCAACACGCATTCCTACAACCTGCTCCCCAACGGCGCGTCTGCTCCGCCCGTTGACCGCATCCCGCTGTACGAGGTGTACATGCGGATGGCGGAAGAGCTGGCCAAGCGCTCCACCTGCGCGCGGCTGCAGGTGGGGACGGTGGTGACCGACCAGCGGCTCGAGAACGTCCTGGCGATCGGCTACAACGGCAACGCGCGCGGCCTCCCCAACAAGTGCGACTCGGCGGTGCCGGGCAGCTGCGGCTGCATTCATTCCGAGATGAACGCCCTGGTCAAGGCTCCCGGCAACCTGCGTGACAAGGTCGTCTTCGTGAGCGCGTCTCCGTGCGTGATGTGCGCCAAGCTGATCATCAACTCGGGCGTCACGCACGTGTTCTACCGCAAGGCGTACCGCGACCCCTCGGGGGTGGAGGTGCTGCAAAGCGGCGGCGTCGAGCCCGTCCTGTACGACCGCTGGGTGACCGAATGGCGAGGCTGATCCGTGCCGGATGAGCTGGACCGGCTGTTCGAGCGCCTGGTCCGAGCGTTGGCGGACGAGTCGCGCCTCGCCGTGCCGTTCCCGGCCGCCGAGGTCTACGAGCGGCTCGTGCCGTACCGCTCCAACCGCTCGCGCATCAAAGTCGCCACGCACCAGGACTACGAGATGACCGTGCTCCGTCTCTTTTCCGGAGAGCGCGGGTATCTGCGTCTCGAGCCCGATGACGTGCGCGACGCGATGAAGCGCGAGGTGGCCGAGCCCAATCCCGACACTGCCTACTTCCGCAACTTCCCCGACGCGCGCGCGATGGTGAACGGCCGGGCCGCCGAGCGCGTGCTGCTCGGCGAGGAGGCGTACGCGCCTCCCCTGACGGTCGAATCGGGTGACAGGGATGACTCCGTGGATTACACCTCGGAGAATCCGGTCCCACCCGTCGTGATTCCGCTGGCGGCGCGGCGCGACGTGCCCGCGGGAAACCAGTGCGCCTACTGCGGCGGCATGCTCCCCGCGAACCGCAAGGTCAACTTCTGCCCCCACTGTGGTCAGCCGCCTTCTGGGGACTTGAAGTGTCCGGCCTGCGGCAGCGAGGTGGACGTGGGTTGGACGTACTGCATCTCTTGCGGGCGAGGCACGGGCTTCGAATGACGGCCGGACGGCCGGACGGCCGGACGGCCAAGATCGCGGTGATTGCGGGTGACGGAATTGGACCGGAGGTTGTCGAAGCCGCCATCCCCATAGTCGACCGCGCGGCGACCAAGCACGGCGTCAAACTCCACTGGGAACGCCTGCCGTTCTCCGCCGACTATTATCTCAAGACCAAGGAAACCCTCCCGGATTCAGCATTCCACCGTCTGCGCGATGATGTCGACGCAATTTTTCTCGGCGCGCTCGGGGACCCTCGCGTGCCGGGAAACGAGCATGCTCGTGACATTCTACTGGGACTAAGATTCAGGCTGGATCTGTACATCAACTTCCGACCCGTTGTCCTACTTCATCCCGATCTAACGCCTCTTCGTCTTGCGGCCGTCAGGCCGTCAGGCCGTCCGGCCGTCGATTTTGTCATCTTCCGCGAGAACACCGAGGGCGTGTACCTCGGCCGCGGCCGCGACCAGGGCGATGAGCATATCGCCGAAGAGGTGAACACGGGGAAAGGCGTCGAGCGAATCATCCGCGCGGCCTTCGCGTGGGCGCAGGCGCACGGCAAGACGCGGGTGACGATGAGCGACAAGTCGAACGCCGTGCCGGCGCACAAGGTCTGGCAGGAGAAGTTCAAGGCCGTCGCCGCGGAGTATCCGAAGATCGCTGTCGAGCACCGCTACGTGGATGCGCTCGCGATGGAACTGGTGCGCGAGCCCGAACGCTTCGAGGTGATCGTGACGAACAACTTGTACGGCGACATTCTTTCGGACCTGGGTGCGGGGCTCGTGGGTGGGCTCGGGCTCGCGGCGAGCGCGAACCTGCATCCCGGCCGCGCCGGTTTGTTCGAGCCGGTGCACGGCTCGGCTCCGCCGCTCGCCGGCAAAGGCGTCGCGAATCCGATGGCGGCGGTGCTCACGGGCGCCTTGATGCTCGAGCAGCTCGGCCATCCGCAGGCCGCGCGGGATCTCGAGCGGGCGGTGAAGGAAACGCTGGCAAAAGGGGTGCGCACACCGGATATCGGCGGCAAAGCGACGACGAAAGAGGTCGCGGCGGCCATGCTATATTCCCCGAGTCTCGCAGGGGAGCCTTCAAGATGAAGAGTGTTGTGTTCTTGTCCGGAGTTCGGACAGGGTTCGGAGCCTTCGGCGGCTCCCTCAAGGATGTGTCGGCCATCGACCTGGGCGCCCACGCCTCGCGCGCGGCCCTCGAGCGCTCGCACGTTCCCGCTGCTGAGATCGGCCATGTGGTCTTCGGCAACGCCCTTCAAACCTCCGCCGACGCGATCTACCTCGCCCGGCACGTCGGGCTCAAGGCGGGCCTGCCGATCGAGGTCCCCGCAGTAACGGTCAACCGGCTGTGCGGTTCGGGCTTCGAGGCGATCACGCAGGGCGCCCAGCTCATCCTGCTCGGCGAAACCGACGCGCTGCTGGCCGGCGGCGCCGAGTCCATGAGCCAGGCCCCGCACGTGGTGCGCGGCGCCCGCTGGGGCCTGCGGCTCGGCCCTTCCGCGCCGCTCGAAGACCTGCTGTGGGAGTCGCTCAAGGACCCGCAGTGCGGCCTCTCGATGGCGGAGACGGCCGAAGGCCTGGCCGAGAAGTACAAGCTCACCCGCAAGGAAGTGGACGAAGTCGCCCTCGGCTCGCAGCAACGCGCCAAGCAGGCGTGGGACGCCTGCGTCTTCCAGGATGAAGTCGTCGGCATCTCCATAAAGAAGAAGGGCAAGGACGTCGAATTCCGCGCCGACGAGCACATGCGTCCCGAGACGACGCTCGAGGTGCTGCTCGGGCTCAAGCCCTACTTCAAGAAGGACGGCCTGGTGACGGCGGGGAACGCGTCGGGGATCTCGGACGGCGCCGCGGCCACCGTCATCGCGAGCGACGAGTACGCAAAGGCGCACGGCTTGAAGCCGCTGGGCCGTCTCGTGGCGTGGGCAGTGGCGGGCGTGGAGCCCAAGTACATGGGGATCGGTCCCGCCCCGGCGGCCCGGAAAGCGCTGCAAAAGGCGCAGCTGAAACTCGACCAGATGGATCTCGTCGAAGTGAACGAAGCCTTCGCGCCGCAGTATCTGGCCGTCGAGCGCGAGCTGGGCCTCGACCGCAGCAAGACGAACGTGCACGGCGGTGCGATCGCGATCGGCCACCCGCTCGCGGCCAGCGGCACACGCATCACGATTCACCTGCTGCACGCGCTGCGCCAACAGAAGAAGCGGTTCGGCCTCGGCTCCGCCTGCATCGGCGGTGGGCAGGGCGCCGCGGTGATCGTCGAAGCCTTTCCGGCGTAAAGGAGCGAGGCACCATGGGCCAGTTCGTGTTGATGGGCATCGGAGCGGTCGTGTTCTACCTCTTCTCGGGACTGCGCGTGCTGCGGGAGTACGAGCGGGGCGTCTACTTCCTGCTGGGCCGGTCGTGGGGCGCGCGCGGCCCCGGGCTGATCTTCCTGCCGCCCGTCGTGGCCAAGATGCAAAAGGTGTCGCTGCGGGTGATGGCGATGGACATCCCGCCCCAGGATGTGATCACGCGCGACAACATCTCCATCAAGGTGAACGCGGTCCTCTACATGCGGGTGAAGGACCCGGTCAAGGCCGTCATCGGCGTCGAGAATTACCTCTACGCCACGAGCCAGCTGGCCCAGACGACGCTCCGCTCGGTGCTGGGCGAAACCGAGATGGACGAGCTGCTGATGAGCCGCGAGAAGATCAACGCCATCCTGAAGAACATCATCGATTCCCGCACCGAAGACTGGGGTGTCGAGGTCTCGGCGGTCGAGGTGAAGGACGTGGACCTGCCTCCCGAGATGAAGCGCGCGATGGCGCGGCAGGCCGAGGCCGAGCGCGAGCGTCGCGCCAAGGTCATCAACGCCGAGGGTGAGCTGCAGGCGTCGGAGAAGCTGGCCCAGGCGGCGCACATCATCGGCAAGGAGCCCGCGGCGATTCAGCTGCGCTATCTCCAGACCGTGAACGAGATCGCGTCGGAGAACAACTCGACGACGATCTTCCCCATCCCAATCGACTTGTTTCGCGGCTTCATGGAGAGGATCGCCCCGGCGCAGCCCGCAGAGCCCGCGCCGCGGGCGCTGGCCGAGCAGACTTCCGGCGAGCGACTTCCGGTGCCGACCGACAAGGGGAAAGCCAAGGCTGAATGACCCTGATCGGCCGCGAGGCGCTCGAGCGCATCATCAAGCGCGCCGCGGAGCTGCAGGCCGGCGCCCAAGACGTGGGCGACGGGCTGACGCAGGACGAGGTCCTGGCGCTCGGCAAGGACGTCGGCATCCCCAGTCGCTATCTCCAGCAGGCGATGCTCGAGGAGCGGACGCGCTCGGTAGTGGAGACGCGCCGCGGCTTCTGGGCCTGGCTGACGGGCCCGCGCACGCTCTCGGCAGATCGCGTGGTGCCCGGTGACCGGGCGACGGTCGAGCGCGCGCTGACGCGTTGGATGGAGGACGAAGAGTCGCTCCAGGTGAAGCGGCGCTACGCCGACCGCACCAGCTGGGAGCCGAAGGCCGGCGCATTCGCGACGATCCAGCGCGCCCTAGGGGCGAAGGGGCGCCGATTCGCCCTGGCCAGTGCGGAAGAAGTGACGGGACAAACAACGCAGCTCGAACCCGGCTTCTGCCATGTGGGTTTGGTCGCCGACATCCGTCCCAACCGCAATCGGCGGCTGCAGGGCGGCGCGGTCGTCTTCACGCTCGGCGCCCTGTCCACCGCGGCGTTCGCGCTGACGTTCGGTCTCATCGCACTGGTGCCGGCGCTGGTGCTGATTCCGACGGCGGGACTGGTCGCGCGGCGCCACCGCGTCGAGAACGAGCGAGTGCACGTCGCGATGGAGCAGGTGCTCGACCGGCTCGAGCGCGGCGAGATTCGCGCCGAGCACGCGCTGCCGGCACAGCATCCTCTTGAGCGCATCGCGGACCAAGTGCGCAAGGCCTTTGGAGCGCCATGAGCGAGATCAAGCGCGTTGGAGTGTTGGGATGCGGGCTGATGGGGAGCGGCATCGCGCAGGTGGCGGCGGCCGCCGGCTACGACACCGTCGTGCGCGACGTCTCGAAAGAGCTGCTCGACCGAGGGCGCGCGGGGATCGAAAAGTCGCTCGCCAAGTTCGTGGAGAAGGGCAAGCTCGATGCCGCCGCGCGCGACGCAACGCTCAAGCGCTTGACCTTCACGCCGACCGTCGCCGACCTGAAGGGCGTGGACATCGTCATCGAAGCGATTACCGAGGATCTGGGCCTCAAGAACGCCCTCTTCAAGGAGCTGGACCGCCTGTGCGGTGCGGCGACGATCTTCGCGTCTAACACCTCGAGCCTGACGATTGCCGAGATGGCCGCTGCGACGCAGCGCGCCGACCGGTTTGTGGGACTGCATTTCTTCAATCCGGTGCCTCTGATGCAGCTCGTCGAGGTCGTCCGGACGGTGACAACGACCGACGAGACGTTCAAGCGGGCGTTCGCGTTCGCAAAGTCGCTCGGCAAAGAGGCCGTGGCGGCCAAAGACAACTCGGGTTTCCTCGTGAACTTGCTCCTCGTCCCCTACCTCCTGGACGCGATTCGCGCCGTGGAGCGCGGTGTGGGTAGCGTGCCTGACGTCGACAAGGCGATGCAGCTCGGCTGCGGGTACCCCATGGGTCCGCTCACGCTGCTCGACTTCGTGGGGCTCGACACGACCTACCACATCGCGGAGATCATGTTCAAGGAGTACCGCGAGCAGCGCTACGCGCCTCCGCCGCTCCTGAAGCGCATGGTCCTGGCGGGGATGTACGGGAAGAAAAGCGGCAAGGGATTCTACGATTACGGCGCGAACCCACCCACCGTCAACTCACTGGGACTCTGACCTATGCTCGGTTACGACGCACCACGCTGGCACGCCGCCCTCAACGACCTCCCGGTGGCATTGCTGATCGCCGCGGTGTTCTTCGACCTCGGCGCCGCCCTCTGGAAGCGCGAGTCGCTCAAGTGGGCGGGCATCTGGACGCTGTGGGCGGGCGTGCTCGGCGGGTGGGTCGCCGTCGTCGCCGGCGAGCTGGCTGAAGACGCGATCGATCACGGCGAGGCGATCCACGAGCTGATGGAGACTCATGAGACACTCGCCATCATCACGATGATCCTCTTCACGGCGATCCTCGCGTGGAAGATGTACCGCCGCTTCGCCTTGCCGGCCACGGAGGAGTTGATCACCCGCGTGCTCAGCGTCGTCGGCGTCGCGGGGATCGTGTGGGTGGGGTTCATCGGCGGCAAGATGATGTTCGAGCACGCGGCAGGCATCCCGACCAAGACGATCGAGGCCGAGATCCAGAACCGGGCGGCGGGGCACCAGCACGAGCCGGGTGAAGCGGACGAGGAAGACGAGGAGCACGAACACGCAGCGCCGGCGGACACGGCGAAAGCTGCCCCTCACAAGCACTAATGCGACGGACAGATGGAACGATGGAACGATGGAACGATGCGACTACGCGCCTCGCAGTCCGTTCCATCTTCCCATCTGTCCATCTGTCCCTGGTCTTTCTCGCGGCGTGCACGCCAGCCACCACCCGCCCCTCGTTCGTACCATATCCCGAGGCGCTGCACGCGATAATCAACGTGCCGCCGGCCCAGGTGACCGAGGAGGCGAAGACGTGGCTCGCGGCACAGGGACCCACCGTGCGGCACGCGAGTCCGATAGACGGGTTTCTCGAAACGGGTTGGTACGACGCGCCCGATTCGAGCGCCGCGCCGATGCGCGTGAAGATCAGGGTATGGGCGGACCCCGATGTTCCGGGAAAGTCACGCGTAACGGTGGAAGCGGTTTGGCGGCCGATCGAGGATCCGTCGCGGACGCAGCGAGACCTGGAGGTGGCGGCACCGAAGGACTCGGCGGGTCAGCGGCTGGCGCAGCGACTGCTGAAGGCGCTTAAGGAGAAGCTGGGGGAGACGAAGGAGTAGCCCCCACCCACCCCCGGACCCACTCTTCCATTTGTGGTAGATCCAGCACCGCATCGCGGCACGGCCCGTTGGGCAACTGCATGGTGAGGCCGAGGACCGGGAGCTTGCCGGCGACGTCACGCAGGCCGGTCATCATGTCCCGCTCGCACGCGACGGCGACCACCGCACGGGGGCGGCGCTCGCGAATCACGCGGCGGGCGAGCTGGCCCCGCGTCGCGACGAACACCGGCACCTCGTAGCGCCCCGCGATCTCGAGCACGCCGTCGAGTGCCTGCTTGGCGAGGCAGCGCGGGATGAGCACCAGCAGCTCCCCCTTCCCTACCTTCCGTCCCCGCCGCACCGCCAGCGTGTTGTAGATGTCGATCGCGGCGTGCTCCACCCAGTCGCGCTTCCCGAACACGCGTGACAGCGCCGATGTGTAGTTCATGAGCCGCAGATAGAGACCCCGCTCGAGCAGACGCTCGGGCAGGAGGTTCGTGCCACTATAAAAGGAGAGGGCGGCGAGCCCGAACCAGAGCCAAGCGAGGCCCGTCACGGCCGCCACGGCGAGCCACAGCGCTGTGGGCAGCGCCGGGGCCAGCGCGGCGAGCCGCGGAGCCACGATGTAGAGCAGCAGGGCCGCGGCCCCCGCGAGGGCGGCAAGCGTGAGCGCCGCGTAGCGGAAGAAGAGCCCAGGGGGCGCCGAGAAGTCGCCGCCCGAGGGCAGCGGCTTGCCGTTCCACTCGTCCCACTCGTGGCCCAGGCGCCGATCCACCTCGATGTGAATCAGTTGGGCGCGGGGCTGTGCGGGAGGCGCGGATGTGGCGGTCGCCATAGCGCATGGAAGGTAGCCCGGCGAACTTCCTGACACCAGACACCCGACACCTGTTGAGTCCCCCGAACCTCCTCACCGATTCGCGCACCCGCGCCGCCTACGCCGAAGGTGCTGGCATCTACCGCATCATCCCGGCGGCGGTCGCGATTCCCGCCGATACGTCGGAGCTTGCGGCGCTGGTCCGTTGGGCAGGAGAGACCCGCACGCCCCTCGTCCCCCGCGGCGCCGGAAGTGGGATGCCGGGAGGGAACGTAGGCGCCGGCGCGATCGTCGACCTGAGCCGTGGATTCACCGAGCTGACCGTGGATCCCCAGCGGCGCATCGCCCGCGCGGGCGCTTCGGTTACGTGGGCCCAGGTCGCGGACGCCGCTAGACCCTACGGCCTCCGCCTCCCACCCGATCCCTCCTCCGGGGCCTTCGCCACCTCGGGCGGCATGGTCGCGACCAACGCGGCGGGGCCGCGCTCGGTGCGGTACGGCAGCGTGCGAAGGTGGGTGGAGGCTATCGAGGTTGTGGAGGTGAGCGGGGAAACACGCACCGTACGGCGCGGCGGTGGCACCCGTTACCCGGTACCCGGTACCCGATACCTCGAGAGCTTCCCCAAGACCAGAAAGAACTCGAGCGGCTACGCCCTCGACCACTTCGCCGAGTCCGGGGACGAGCTCGACCTCTTGATCGGCTCGGAGGGAACGCTGGCATTCGTGACCGCCGTCCACTGGCGCCTCGATCCGATCCCGCCCGATCTCGCCGGCGTGGCGCTCGGGTTCAACGATCTCGCGGCCCTCGCCGAGGCCGTCCCGTTTCTCTTGTCTCTGAACCCGTCGGCGGTGGAGTTGCTCGACGCCTCGCTTCTACGCCTCATTCCCGACGCCCCTCTTCACGCCGTTTTGCTGTTAGTCGAGTTCGAGCGCGAGACCTCGGCCGCCGCCCGCGGCGTGGTGGGAGATGCCGTGCGGGGACTGAAACACCACGTGGCGCACGTCGAGACCGCCGTCGACCGCGCCGGGCTCGACAAGCTCTGGCAGGTGCGCCGGCTCGCCTCCCCCGCGTTGGCGCGCCTCCCCCCCTCGCAGCGCTCGCTCCAGGTGATCGAGGATGGTTGCGTCCCCCTAGAGCGTCTCGGCGAGTACATCGCGGGGCTCCGCTCGGCGGCCGAGCGGCACGACGTCGCGGTGGCGATCTTCGGACACGCGGGTGACGGGCATATTCACGTGAACGCGCTCCCCGACGTCACGCGACCCGGTTGGGAGAGCGCCCTAACGCATCTTTTCGACGACGTCATTCAACGTCTTATTCGGCTTGACGGTGTTCCTTCAGGGGAGCACGGCGTCGGTCGCCTCCGCGCCGGCGTGCTCGAGCGCTTCTACGGACCGGCGGTGATGGAGTCGTTCCGCGACCTGAAGCGCGCCTACGACCCGCTCTCGATTCTGAATCCCGGTGTTATTATTCCCGCGGCCGATTGGGCGCCGCTCGCCGCCCTGAAAGTGGGCGAGCACGCCGCCGCGATTCCCGAAGACATTGCCGCCCGGTTGCGCGAGTTGGAGCGCGCCGCAGGCTGGGCGACCCCCAAACTCGAGCTTGCTCGCTGATGGAAATCTTCCGCGACCCCAGAGTCACGCTGCTCGCCCGCCCGGAGTTCGTCGAGCCCGAGCACTTGAAGGTGCAATGGAAAGGTGAGGCGACCGATGGCGAGCGGCTCGCCGAGTACGCGGGGCGCCTCTGCTACATGAGCCAGCACAATCCGATCCACCGCACCACGGCCGAATACCTGGAGAACATCAAGAAGCAGGGTCACGGGTCGGTGCTGGAGCACGCGGTGTACGTGCTGCTGGTCGAAGGCATCTCCCGCTCCTGCTCGCACGAGCTGGTCCGGCACCGCGCGGGGTTCGGCTACTCGCAGATCTCGCAGCGCTACGTGGACGAGTCGCACGCGGCGTTCGTGCTGCCGCCCGCGATGCTCGGCGACGCGGCGCTCGAGGCGGCGTGGGAGCGTCAGGTAACGGAGGCGCAAGCGGCCTACGTGCGCGCGGTCGAGGGGTTGATGCAGCGCTACGAGTGGGTGACCGACAAGGTACACCGCCGCAAGTTGGCGCGCGAAGCGGCGCGCAGCGTGCTGCCCAATGCGACCGAGGTGAAGATCGTCGTCTCGGGAAACGCGCGCGCCTGGCGCACGATGCTCGAGCTGCGCTGCGGCGAAGGCGCGGAGCTCGAGATCCGTCGCATGGCCGTCGCGTGTCTGCGCTTGTTGCAGGGCGAGGGCGGTTCGCTCTTCTCCGACTTCGAGATCTACGTCGCCGACGACAAACAGGAAGCCGCGCGCGTCGCGTACCACAAGGTTTGACGGAAAAAAATCCGCACTTCCCTATTGCGCATCTTGTTCACAGCACATATTCTGATATCAGATAACGCATCGCCGCTTTTCAGACCGCACGACTAGAGCGGCCTTTTTTGTAGGAGGTATCCCGAGACCACATGCGAATCGGTCTCGCGTACAACCAGAAGCCCGAGTCCGCGCCCACGTCCGATCAGTACGCCGAGTGGGACGACGCATCCACCATCACCGCGGTGGAGCAGGCTCTTGGTCTCTTCGGCACCGTCATCCGCCTCGAGGCCGACGCGTTCTTCCCCCAGAAACTTTCGCTCGCGCGTCCCGACATCGTCTTCAACATGGCCGAAGGCACGAGCGGGCTGGCGCGCGAGTCGCACGTCCCGGCGATCTGCGAGTACCTGAACGTCCCCTACACCGGGTCGGACCCGCTCACGCTCGCGCTGGCGCTGCACAAAGGACGGACCAAGGAGATCCTCGCGTACCGCGGCGTACCCACCGCTCCGTTCCGCGTCATCGAGCGGCCCAGTGACCTCGAGCGCATGCCGCTGCCGTTCCCGCTGTTCGTGAAGCCGGTCGCGGAGGGGTCCGGTAAAGGCATATTCGTCAATAACTTATGCGACTCGCCCGCGGTGCTCGCGGAGCGCGTCCTCTTCCTCTTAGAGCGCTACGCGCAGCCGGTCCTCGTCGAGACCTATCTCCCCGGCGCGGAATTCACGGTCGCGATCCTCGGCAACGGCGACGAGGTGCGCTGTCTCCCGGTGGTCGGCTTCGACTTCGCCGTGCTCCCCGCCGGCGCCGCGCCGGTCTACGGTTACGAAGCGAAGTGGGTGTGGGACACGCCCGACCGGCCACTCGACATCTTCCAGTGTCCCGCCGACGTGGCACCGCACCTGTATCGCGAGATCGAGCAGGTCGCGCTCGACGCGTATCGCGCCATCGGCTGCCGCGACTGGTGCCGCGTGGACGTGCGGGTCGACCGCTTCGGCGTCCCGAACGTGATCGAATTGAACCCACTCCCCGGCATCATCCCCGATCCCGCGATGAACTCCTGCTTCCCCAAGGCGGCGCGGGCGGCGGGGATCGGGTACGACGACCTGATCCACGATATCGTCCAAATCGCCTGGCGTCGCGTCAGGGGGCGTGACGTGTCGGTAGGGGCGCAGCATGCCGCGCCCCTACATGCCCATGCGACGGCGACCGCGTGAAGGTCGTCATCCTCTACGACCCCGGAGCGGATGACTGGACGGCCGAGGACGTCGCCGGCGTGATGCTGGCGGTCGACGACATCGCCACCATCCTCGCCGGGCTGGGCCACCAGACGCAGCGGGTGCCGGTGCGCCACGACATGCGTTGGTTCGGAGCCTCGCGGCGCGCCGATCTGGTCTTCAACCTGTGCGAAGGCGTGCTCGGCGTCGCCCACTGGGAGGATCACGTGGTCGCCGCCCTCGAGTTCGCCGGTATCCCCCACACCGGCTGCGGCCTGTGGACCGTGTCGGCCTGCCGGCGCAAAGCCGTGGCGAATACGCTGCTCGCGCACGCCGGGCTGTCGGTGCCGCGCTGGACCATCGCGCACGGCACGATCGACGACGACTTCCCGCTCCCGGCCATCGTCAAGCCGGCCGCCGAAGACGCGAGCGCCGGGCTCGACAAGTTCTCCGTCGTGACCGACCGCAAGAGTCTCAAGGCCCGCGTTGCCGCGATGACGGAGCAGTTCGACGAGGTGCTGGTGCAGCAGTACATCGCCGGCCGCGAATTCAACGTCGGGTTCGTCGGCGATCGCGCCCTGCCCGTCGCCGAGATCGATTACACGGGCATGCCGGAGGGGAGCTGGCCGATCCTGACGTACTCCGCCAAGTGGGAGACGGGCTCGCCGGAGGACGTCGGCAGCCGGCCGGTCTGCCCGGCACAGATCTCGCAACGACTCGCGGACCGGCTCACGCGAGCGGCCGAGACGGCGTGGCGGACGATGCAGGGGACGGGCTACGGCCGCGTCGACCTGCGCGTGGACGACACCGGGCGTCCCTGGGTGCTCGAGGTCAACCCCAACCCGGACCTGACGGACGCAGCGGGGCTGTCGCGCATGGCCAAGGCGGCGGGCTGGGACTATCCGGAGCTGGTGCGCCGTATCGCCGAGGTGGCGCTGCGGGAGGCGCAAGGCGCCAAGGCCGCACGTGAGCTGCTCGCTGCGCCCCGTCGGGCGCGCGCAACGCGCCCGACTTGAGCAGCTGACGCGGGCGACCGGCCGCTTCCGCGAGGAAGAGGTCGCCACCGCGATCGAGCTGCTCGAGGAAAGCCTGGCGGGCGACGACGACTATCGCTTCGTCGGCGCGTTCGATCACACGGCCGAGACGCTGGTCGGCTACGCCTGCTGGGGTCCGACGCCGGGGACCGAGGGCACCAGCGACCTGTACTGGATCGTGGTGGACCCCGAACGGCAGGGGGCGGGGGTCGGCACGCTCCTGCTCGGTGAGGTCGAAGGCCGACTGACGGCCGATGGCTGTCGGCTCGTGATGGTCGAGACGTCATCGCGAGCGGACTACGCGCCCACGCGGGCCTTTTACGAACACCGCGGCTACACCAGAGCCGCAACCATCCCGGGGTACTACGCGCCCGGTGACGACCTGGTGGTCTACACCAAGGATCTCACGGATGGAGAGCTGGCAAGAGCTTCTTCGTAAGAAGAGCATCGCCTCCCTCGATGCGCTGGCCGCGCGGTTCGGCCCGGAGCACGTGGGTGAGGTCGACCGGCTGCGGCAGGCGGCGGAGAACTTCGAGTTCCGGATCTCCCCCGCCATGGTGGACCTGATCAAGTCGCCGGGCGACCCGATCTGGCGCCAGTACGTGCCGACCGTGCAGGAGCTCGAGGCGCGCGACGGCATCGTGGACTCGCTCGACGAAGACGCCAACTCGCCCGTTCCCAACATCACGCACCGCTACCCCGACCGGGCCCTCTTTCTCGTCTCTCCCGTCTGCGCCTCGTACTGCCGCTTCTGCACCCGGCGCCGCAAGGTGGGCGACCCCGAGAAGATCCCGATGGCCCAGCTCGAGTCGGCATTCCGCTACCTCGAGGAGCACAAGGAGATCCGCGACGTCATCATGTCGGGGGGCGACCCGCTGCTGCTCTCCGACCGGCGCATCGACGACATCTGCCGGCGGCTCCGGTCGATCCCGCACCTCGAGGTGCTGCGTATCGGGAGCCGGGTCCCGTGCCACCTCCCCGAGCGGATCACGCCCGAGCTGTGCGCGATCCTCAAGAAGTACCATCCGCTCTACATCAACACGCACTTCAACCACCCCGACGAGCTGACGCCGGCGGCCGTGAAGGCCCTCGCCATGCTGGCCGACGCCGGCATCCCCCTCGGCTGCCAAACCGTGCTCCTGAAGGGCGTGAACGACGACGTCGAGGTCATGAAGGAGCTGATGCAGAAGCTGCTCGTGGCGCGGGTGCGGCCGTACTACATCTACATGTGCGACCAGGTCGCGGGCGCCGAGCACTTCCGCACGTCGATCGAGAAGGGGCTCGAGATCATCAAGGGGCTGCGGGGCTGGACGTCGGGGCTGGCGGTGCCGCATTTCGTGATCGACGCGCCCGGCGGCGGCGGCAAGATCCCGCTGCTCCCGGAGTACGTCGTGAAGCTGACTGACAAGGAAGTGGTGCTGCGGAACTACGCGGGCAAGATCTACCGCTACAAGCAGCCCGGGAGGTCCGGGAAAAAGAAAGAGCCGGCGTTCGAGCCGGTCCTGGTGGGCTGACGGAGCTCACGCTCGAACTCGTCGTCCAGCTGTACCGCGAGCACGCCGCCGACCTGCGGTCCGTGCGCGCGACCCAGCGAAAGCTGTACGCCCAACGCAGCGACGCGCGCCTCGAGCGGTTCGCCCCCTACCGTTGGGCCGGGGCGGCCCTCCGCGGCCTGGGCCTCCCGGCCCATTACAAGCGCCGCTTCCGCCCGAAGTTCGACGACATCGAAGCGGAGCTCACCTACCTATTCGTGCGGAGCCTGCGCCCCGCCGTCGTGCTCGAAGTCGCGCCCTACTATGGATGGTCCACGACATGGCTGCTCCAGGCGTTGCGGGACAACGGCTCCGGGCGGCTCCACTCGTACGACCTCGTGGACTACAGCCGCTGGAGCATGCCGGCCGACCTGGCCCGGGACCGCTGGGTCTTTACCGAGGGGGACGTCCGGGAATACCTGGATCGGCTGCCACGGGACGTCGGCTACCTCTTCGTCGACGCCGCCCACACGGCGGAGTTCGCCAAGTGGTACCTGAGCGCCCTGTTTCCGCGCCTGGCACCTGGGACTCTGATCGGCATCCACGACATCTTCCGCGGGCCAAACCTGCCGCGCATGGAGGAGAGCATCGTCCTGCTCGAGTGGCTGGAGCGACGCCGCGTGCCCTACTTCACAGCGGCGCCCGGCGAAATCGGGGCCGCCTACGACCGGATCGTCGCCTTGAAGGGGGAGCTCGGCCTCGCCGAGCCGATTCACGACTCCACCAAGAACCCGATGGTCTTCTTTCAGCTGCCGTAGCGCAGGGGTTGACGCCCGGCGCGGAATTGCATATTTATAACGTCACGCGCATAGAAATACGACCCTGTTCGAGGCGCCCCTGTTGCCGACACACTGCATTAATCTGACCGTTAATCACCTGCCGGCCTCCATTGGGAGTGCCGGGGCGATATAGCGTGTCGAGACCTGCGACCCGATCCCCCGAGCCCGCTCCCCTGACCGAGCGGGCTTTTCGTTGTCCGCCGGCAGCGGCGCTCGACCCCGACCGCGAGCACGACGCCTGCGGGGTAGGGTTCGTCGCGCACGCCGGCGGCGAGCGCTCGCGCGCTGTGCTGGAGATGGCGCTGACGGCCGTCGCACGCCTCGCGCACCGCGGCGCCGCCTCGAACGACCACTCGGGCGACGGCGCCGGCGTGCTCACCCAGATCCCGCGCCGCGTCTTGGACCCCGGGGGCTCCACCGGGCCCTTCGCCCTGGGCATGTTCTTCCTGCCTCAGTCGGGCGCGGCGCTCGAGCAGGCCGTCGCGCTGATCGACGGCGTCTTGCGCGTGCTCGGCCTGCCCGTATTCCGCTGGCGGGACGTACCGCTCGATCCAGCGGCCCTCGGGCCACTGGCGCGCGCCACCCGGCCCGCCGTGCGCCAAGCCTTCGTCGAGGCGCCCTCCGGCTGGGACGGCGACGAGGAAGCGTGGGAGCGCCGACTCTACGTCGCCCGCCGCGCGATCGAGCGCCGCGCTGCGGAGGAGCGCGTCGCGCCCTTGTTTGTGTGCTCGCTCTCCTGCCGCACTGTCGTCTACAAGGCGCTGCTCACGGGGACCGAGCTGCCGGCGTTCTATCCCGATCTGCGCTCGCCGCTCTTCGAGACGGCGATCGCCGTCTTCCACCAACGCTACTCGACCAACACCATGCCGAGCTGGCCGCTGGCCCAGCCGTTCCAGCTGCTGGCGCACAACGGCGAGATCAACACGCTTTGGGGCAACCGTAACGCGATGCGGGCCCGCGAGGCCGCCTTCCCGGCGGAGCTCAGGCCCGTCATCTGGGAAGGCGGGAGTGACTCGGCGAGTCTCGACAACGCACTCGAGCTGCTGGTGCGCTCGGGGGGGGGACGCGACCCCGTACACGCCTTGATGATGCTCATCCCGGAGGCATGGGAGGGCGCGCCCGATCTCGATCCCGTCGTTCGGGCCTTTTACGAGTTCCACGCGCCGCTCATGGAGCCATGGGACGGCCCGGCTGCTCTCGCCTTCTCGGACGGGGTCATCGCCGGCTCCGCGGTCGACCGCAACGGGCTTCGCCCCTGCCGTTACAAGGTCACGAAGAGCCGTCTCGTGATCGCCTGCTCCGAGGTCGGCGTGGCCGATCTCGATCCCGCCGACGTCGTGGAGAGCGGCCGGCTCGGCCCTGGCGAGCTGCTGATCGTCGACACGCGCCGCGATGCGGTGCTTCACAGCGCCGACGCCAAGCGAGAGGTGGCGGGCCGCTATCCGTATGAGCGGTGGGCGAGCCGCGTGGCCTGCAAACTCGCGTCCATCCGGCAGGATTCCGAGCCGGCCCCCCCGCTCCAGGATCTCGTGTCGCGCCAGCGCGCGTTCGGGTATGGCTTCGAGGACCTGCGCCACGTGCTCGAGCCGATGGCGTCTTCGGGCGTCGACGCCATCTGGAGCATGGGGGACGACACGCCCATCCCTCCGCTCTCGCGCACCGGGCCCAGCCTCTACGCCTACCTGCGCCAACGCTTCGCCCAGGTCACAAACCCGGCGATCGATCCGTTGCGCGAGTCGGGCGTGATGTCGCTGGCGATGTACCTGGGGCGGCGCGGCTCCCTCCTCGCGCAACGCCTGCCGCTGCAGCCGCTGCTGCACCTCGAGCATCCCATCCTGCTCGACGGGGAGATGGCCACGCTGCGCCGCACCCCGGGGTTCCTCGTCGGGACTCTCAGCGCGGTGTGGGACGCGGCGGAAGGACCCGACGGGCTCGCTCCCGCGCTGCAGCGGCTGTGCCGGGAAGCGATTCGCGCCGCCCGGCGCGGCGCGACGACGCTGGTCGTCAGCGACCGCGACGCCGACGCGCGCCGCGCGCCGATCCCGATGCTCCTCGCGATCGGCGCCGTGCACCAGCGGCTACTCGAGGCCGGACTTCGGACGCGGGTGGCTCTGGTGGCGAAAGCGGGCGACGCATGGGACATCCACCACTTCGCCGCCCTGTTCGGCTACGGCGCCGAGGCGGTGCACCCGTGGCTGGCGCTACACTCGGTCCGGACCGGGGCGACCGGCCAGGACGCCGAGGCCATGTTCCGGAGCGCCGCCGAGAAGGGTCTGCTCAAGATCCTGTCCAAAATGGGGATCTCCACGCTGCGGTCGTACGCCGGCGCCCAGTTGTTCGAGGCGCTCGGCCTCGGCGCCGCCGTCGTAGACCGCTGTCTCACGGGCACCGTGTCCGCCATCGGGGGAGTCGGGTTCACCGAGCTCGCGGAGGACGTGCTGGCGCGCCACGCAGCGGCGTACGCGCCCCCAGCTGCCGATAGCGAAGGGCTGCCCGACAACGGGCGCGTGCGCTATCGCAAGGACGGTGAAGACCACGGTTGGGCGCCGCCCGTGGTGCGCGCACTGCAGGATGCGGTGAAGGGGGAGAGTGCCGCCGGCTACGACGCGTTCCGGACCCGCGTAGAGGCCCGCGTGGCGGCCGGGCCGCGCGACCTGCTCGACTTCCGCGCCGCACAGCCCGTTCCTCTCGAGGAGGTGGAGCCGGTCGAGGCGATCCGCCGGCGCTTCATTTCGAGCGCCATGTCGCTGGGCGCGCTGTCTCCCGAAGCGCACGCGACCCTCGCGATCGGCATGAACCGCATGGGCGCGCGCTCGAACACGGGCGAGGGGGGAGAAGATCCGGCGACCTACGTACCCCTGCCGAACGGCGACCGGGCCGACAACCGCATCAAACAGGTGGCGTCGGGACGCTTCGGCGTCACGACGGAGTACCTGGTGCGCGCCGACGAGCTCGAGATCAAGATCGCGCAGGGCTCGAAGCCTGGAGAAGGCGGCCAGCTCCCCGGCCACAAGGTCACGGAGTTCATCGCGCGGCTGCGTCATGCGGTGCCGGGGATCCCGCTGATCTCGCCTCCGCCGCACCACGACATTTACTCGATCGAGGATCTCGCGCAGCTCATCCACGATCTCAAGCAGGTGAACCCCTTGGCGCGGGTCGGCGTGAAGCTGGTCGCCGAAGCGGGTGTGGGCACCGTCGCCGCGGGGGTCGCAAAGGCCTACGCCGACTACGTGCTGGTCTCCGGCCACAACGGCGGCACCGGCGCGTCGCCGTTGTCGTCGATCAAGCACGCGGGCTCGCCCTGGGAGCTGGGCCTGGCGGAGACACAGGCGGTCCTGCTGCGCAACGGGCTGCGCGAGCGAATCGAGGTGCGCGTCGACGGCGGGCTGCGGACGGGGCGCGACGTCGTGGTCGCCGCCCTGCTCGGTGCCGAGGCGTTTGGGTTCGGCACGGCCACCGTCGTGGCGCTGGGGTGCGCCATGGCGCGGCATTGCCACCTGAACACCTGTCCCACGGGTATCGCGACGCAGCGCCCGGATTTGCGCCGCAAATTCCGCGGAACGCCGGAGCAGATCGTCGCGTACTTCACGCTGATCGCGGAGGACGTGCGGCGCATCCTGGCGGCGCTGGGGCAGCGGCGCCTCGACGACATCGTCGGCCGGGTCGAGCTGCTCGAGCGCATCGACCGCCCCGAGACGCCGCGGGCCAAGCTGCTCGACCTGTCGTTGCTGCTCGAGCGCGCGGCCGCCAGGCCGGAGGAACGGCGCCGTACTGCCGCGCGCAACGACCGGCCGGGTGTGGTGTCGCTCGACGCCGACATCCTCGTAGCGTTGGGTCCGGCGCTCGAGCGCGGCGCGCCATTCGCCGGCTCCTACCGCATTGGGAACCATCATCTGACGGTTGGGGCGCGAATTGCCGGGCACATTGCGGGCCGGTCAGGCCCGACGGGGCCGCTGGCGCCCGTCAGGCTCCGCTTCACGGGCAGCGCAGGGCAGAGTTTCGGCGCGTTCGCGCTGCCGCGCATGCAGCTGCGTCTCGAGGGTGAGGCCAACGATCACGTGGGCAAGGGACTGTGCGGGGGAGACATCGTCATCCGCCCGTTCCGGACCGCCGCCTACGCCCAGGACGGTCGGCACGTCATCCTCGGCAACACGGCTCTTTATGGGGCCACCAGCGGCCGGTTGTTCGCGGCAGGCAGCGCGGGCGATCGCTTCGCTGTCCGGAACTCCGGCGCCGTGGCGGTGATCGAAGGCGCGGGCGACCACTGCTGCGAGTACATGACCGGCGGCGTGGTCGTGGTGCTCGGGCCGGTCGGCCGGAACCTCGGCGCCGGCATGTCGAACGGCGTCGCCTACGTGCTGGACGAGGGCGAGGTGCCGCTGGCGGCTCGCTGCAATCCCGACATGGTCGTCGTCTCGGATCTCGAGGCAGCGGACGAGCGGCGGCTGCGGACGCTCATCCGGCAGCATTACCAGAAGACCGGGAGCCGGCGCGCCCGGGCCATCCTGAGCGGTTGGGCAGTCTATCGCACCTTCTTCAAGAAGGTGTCGCCGCCGCTACCCGTACCCGCCGCTCCGGCGGTCGCGCCGGCGGACAACCTCGCATCGACTGGGAGCCCAGCATGAAGCTCATCACCACGATCGTCAGGCCGGAGCGTCTGCCCGAGGTGAAGGAGGCGCTGTTCCGGGCCGGCATCACGGGCATCACCCTGAGCCGCGTGAGCGGACACGGCGGCGAGCACGAGGTGTTGGAGCAGTACCGCGGCACAGCCGTCGTCATGGAGTTTCACGAGAAGGTGAAGATCGAGATGGTGTGCTCCGAGCCGTTCGTGGAGCCGTGCATCAAGGCGATCCTGTCGTCCGCCCGCACGGGCGAGGTCGGCGACGGGAAGATCTTCGTTCAGCCGATCGAGAAGGTGGTCCGGATCAGAACCGGCGAGGTCGATAACGCCGCGCTCACGGCCGTCAACGCGCAGGAGGTGCAACAGGCCGCGATCAAGGCAGCGGGCATGGGAGGGGCCGCATGACCCAGGGCGCCGCCGTCTCCGCCGGCGACACCGCGTGGGTGCTAACCTCGAGCGCCCTCGTGCTGCTGATGACCGTGGGGCTCGCGTTCTTCTACGGCGGCCTGGTCCGCACGAAGAACGCCCTGAACACGATGATGATGAGCGTCGTGGCGCTCGGCGTCATCGGCGTGCAGTGGGTGCTGGTGGGGTACTCGATCGCGTTCGGACACGGCAACGCATGGTTCGGCGGATTCGCCTGGCTCGGGTTTCGCGGGGTCGGGATCGAGCCCGACCCCGCGTACGCCGCCACGATTCCCCTCCAGGCCCACGCCATGTTCCAGGGCATGTTCGCGATCATCACACCGGCCCTGATCTCCGGCGCGATCGTCGAGCGGATGCGGTTCCGGGCATATGTGGCGTTCCTGGTGCTGTGGGCGACGCTGATCTACGACCCGCTGGCGCACTGGGTCTGGGGCGCGGGCGGATGGCTGCAGCAGCGCGGCGCCCTCGATTTCGCGGGGGGCACCGTGGTGCACATCAGCGCGGGCGTCTCCGCGCTCGTCGCCGCCTGGATGCTGGGCGCGCGCAAGGATTTCCGCCGCGTGCCGCTCGCGCCCCACAGCGTCCCGCTGGTCCTGCTCGGCGCGGGCCTACTGTGGTTCGGCTGGTTCGGATTCAACGCCGGATCGGCGCTGGCGGCGAACGGCCTGGCGGCCCTCGCGTTCGTCAACACCAATAACGGTGCCGCCGCGGCGCTCGTCACCTGGGCATTGCTCGACCTGATCCGCACCGGCAAGATCACGGCGGTCGGGGCCGCCACGGGACTCGTCGTCGGTCTGGTGGGCATCACGCCGGCCGCCGGCTACGTTTCCACGCTCGCGGCGCTGGCGATCGGCGCGCTGTCCGCCTGTGTGAGCTACACCGCCATTCAGATCCGCTCGCGCACGCGGCTCGACGACGCGCTCGACGTCTTCTCCTGCCACGGCCTCGCCGGGACGGCGGGCGCATTGCTGACGGGTGTGTTCGCCTCGAAGCTCATCAACCCCGCGGGCGCGGACGGGCTGCTCGCCGGCAACGCCGCACAAGTCGCCGTGCAGCTGCTCGCGGTGACCGCGACCGTCGCCTTCGCGGCCATCGGAACAGCGGTCATCCTCAAGCTGGTGCAGGCGACGCTCGGTGCGCGTGCGGGGGTGCGCACGGAGATGACCGGCCTCGACCTGAGCGAGCACGGAGAGGAAGCGTACTTCGGTGGGGGCGCGCTCGGCGGCAACGTGGTCGTCCAGGAGATTCCCGTCGAATAGCTGGAGCAAGACGGGGAGGGGTGGTCCCGTCCCCCTTCCCCCGTCTCCCTTCCCCGTTAGTGTTCCCTCCCATGACGACGTCCCCACCGACGCGTTTCAAGGTCGGCCTCGTGCAGATGAGCATGACCGCCGACCCGGCGGCGAATCTCGCCAAGGCGGTCGCGCAGGTGAAGGCCGCGGCGCAGCAGGGCGCCGCGCTCGTCTGCCTGCCAGAGCTGTTCCGCACCCTCTACATCGGCCAGCGCGAAGACCACGCGCTGTTCGACCTGGCCGAGCCGGTCCCCGGCCCCACCACCGAGGCGCTGGGGAAGGTTGCGCGTGAGCTGGGTGTGGTCGTGATCGCGTCGCTGTTCGAGCGTCGCGCCGCGGGGCTGTACCACAACACCGCGGCTGTGATCGAAGCCGACGGCAAGTTGAAGGGGATCTACCGCAAGATGCACATCCCCGACGATCCCGCCTATTACGAGAAGTTCTACTTCACGCCCGGCGACCTGGGCTTCCGCGCCTTCGACACACGGGTGGGATCGATCGGCACGCTGGTGTGTTGGGACCAGTGGTATCCCGAGGCGGCCCGCCTCACGGCGCTACAGGGGGCGAACATCCTGTTCTATCCCACGGCGATCGGCTGGCACCCGGGCGAGAAGGCCCAGTATGGCGCGGCGCAGCTCGACGCCTGGCGCACGATCCAGCGCAGCCACGCCATCGCGAACGGGTGTTGGGTGGCGGCGGTCAACCGCGTCGGCCTCGAAAGGCTCGACGGTCAAGGCGCGGGGATCGAATTCTGGGGGCACTCCTTTGTCGCGGATCCTTTCGGCGTGGTGGTTGCCGAAGCGCCCGCCGACGAGGAAGCGCTGCTCATCGCCGAAGTGGACCACGGGCGTGTGGAGGAGGTGCGCCGCAACTGGCCCTTCCTTAGGGACCGCCGCACCGACGCGTACGGCGGCATCGAGCGCCGCTTCCTCACCGACTAGCAGGTGCCTCCTCCAATCCTCGGGTTTCGCATGCCCGCCGAGTGGGAGCCGCACGCGGCGACCTGGGTCGGGTGGCCCCACAACAAGAGCGACTGGCCGGGGAAGTTCGCGCCGATCCCCTGGGTGTACGGCGAGATCGTCCGGAAGCTTGCGCCCGGCGAGACGGTCCGCATCCTCGTTAATTCGGCCGCGCACCAGGCGCAAGCGCGGGGGGTGCTCACCAAGTGCGGCGTGGATCTGGACCGCGTCGAGTTCCTGCGCTTCCCCACGAACCGGGGCTGGACGCGGGACTTCGGGCCGATCTTCGTCCGCAGAGAGAAACCCGCGGAGATCGCGATCGCCCGGTTCCGATTCAATGCCTGGGCCAAGTACCGCGATTGGAAGAAGGACGACCAGATCCCCGAGCGCGCGGCGCGGCGGCTGAAGCTGCGCTCGATCAAGGCGACGGTGGACGGCCAGCCCGTCGTCCTCGAGGGTGGGAGCATCGACGTGAACGGGCGCGGCTCCCTGCTCACGACCGAGGAGTGCCTGCTGCACCCGACCGTGCAGGCGCGAAACCCGCACCTGCACCGCGCGGAGGTCGAAACGGTACTGCGCGATTACCTCGGAGCCACCAACGTGCTCTGGCTCGGTCAGGGGATCGCGGGAGACGACACGCACGGCCACGTGGACGACGTGTGCCGCTTCGTGGGCCCGCGCACCGTCGTGCTGTGCCGCGAGGACGACCCGCACGACGCGAATTACCTGGCCCTCGCCGACAACCGCGAACGGCTCCAGGGAATGCGCGCCGAGGACGGATCGAAACTCGAGGTCGTGGATCTGCCGATGCCGGCGCCGATCGTCTTCGATGGAGTACGGCTACCGGCGAGCTACGCCAATTTCTACGTCGCCAACGCAGCCGTGCTCGTCCCTACCTTCAACGACCCACAGGACCGCGTGGCGCTCGGCATTCTCGCCGAGTGCTTCTCAGACCGTCCCGTGGTAGGGATCCATGCGGGTGATCTGGTGTGGGGGCTCGGCACGCTGCACTGCATGACGCAACAGGAGCCGGTCTTCACGTCCTGAGCGCCCCGTCTATCGCATCGGCCACGCCGGCAAGGTCGGCGAGTATGTGCGCGCGGGCGCCCACGCTGAGGCCGTCGGCGAGACGGACTCTCCCCAGACAGTTCTCGAGGACTTCGAGCGCGGCGCAGAGATAGACCGTCGCTTGATCCGCCGCCTGCCAGATCCGCTCGAGTGCGCCGAGCGACAGGCCGGCGAACTCGATCACGAGCCGCTCGGGGCTGCGGCGCTCGATGCCGGACGGGGGCGGTCCCGGCGGGTCGAGACGGACCGGAGCGACGTGCCAAACGGCCGTTTCCGTCCGGCATCCCACCCAGCGGCTTTCGGGACGGGCCCGGCGGCCCCATTGGTGCAGCAGACCGCCGAGATCGAGCTCGAGCATCTCGCGCGGCGGATTGGGCGGGCTGACGATCTCAACCACGGTGCGTCCTCCGTCGGTCAAGCGCCACAATCCCACCACGTGGCCTCGGAGGGCGGCGCTCGCCTGATCGAGTAGTACCTGGCGGCGCTCCATGAGAGATAGCAGCGAGGATTCGCGCAACGCGACCTCCTCTGCATGGGTGTGAAGTAGAAGACCGTACACCCACAGCGAGGTAACGGTGCCGAAATTGGATGGCCGAAGTCTATGTGACGGGAGTCACCGTAACTGCACAAACTGCACAAACCCCGAAATGTCTCCGCGTCACCGCAGCTGCCAGATCTCGACGCGGTTTCCGCTGAAAACCGGGATCAGCACCCGGTTCCGCTTCGCGTCGTAGCCGATATCGGCCGGACTCGGCACGCCGGTGATCACCTTCACTTCCTGACCCGTCTCGTACGCGGACACGGTCGAATCGGCCCAGCTCGATACGAGGATCCGCGAGCCCGCTACCTCGACGCCGTCGAAGCCGCCCGCGCCCTTGGCGATGGCGTGGGCTGTTTTGTCGCCCGGCTTCCACGCGAGCACGCTCTTCGCCGCGCCGAACGACACGATGATGAAGCGCTTGCCCACCGGGTCCACCGTGATCCCATTGGGCCAGCCGAGACTGTCGCCCCGGGCCGCGACGGTCACCTTGCGGTCGGGACCGATGCGGAACACGCGGTCGGGTCCCGGGTGCAGCACGTTCCCCACGTCGTCGAAGCGAATGCCGGTGTCCGTGATGTAGATGGCGCCGGTCGGGGCGATCGCGACGTCGTTCAGAAAGACCGCACTGTCCAGCTTGACGCTATCGATCACCGCTCCGGTCCGCGCATTGAACGCGCGCACCATGTCGATGTCGGCGACCCACAACGTGTCGCCCAGCACGGCCAGGCCCTTTGGGGCGTTCAGGGTCACGCCCGCGCGGCCACCTTCGATGAACTTGAGGTTTTCGATCGCCCCGTCGGGCCGCAGACGGCTGATGAACCCGTTGTTGTCTTTCGCGGTCGGGGAGCCGTTGATGTTCGAGACGAAGTAAATGTCCTGCGTCGAATCGTGCAGCACCGACTCCGGCGTCGAGAACCCCGCCACGGTCGTCACCTTGGTGGCGCCGGGCGCCGGAGGGGGGGGGACGACCGGCGTGATCACGGCGGAGTCGCCGGTCGCGGCGGCGGTGTCGGTCGCGTTGGAGACGGGCGCCTTCTTGTCGACGGGTACGCACGCCGCGGCAACGACGAGGGTCGTGCACAGGACGGTCGCTCTCATCGAGAAATATCCTCCTCGGCCAAGGCGGCGATGTGCCGCAAGACGCGTTCATGGATCGCCGCGACGATGCGGCCCGCGGGCAGAGTCCAGTAGCGCTGGGGAAACATATCCACGACGTACCGCGTGCGCCCTTCGAGACGCGTGTGGCCCCCCGGCAGGGGCGTGAGCCGGAATTCGCCGTGGGTCGCTCGGAAGTACCCGTCTAGGTGCGGCGGGTTCACCTCACGGTACGGGCTCCATTCGGTCATGGGTGGCGCCTGCGTCACAATGTCGAACGCGAGCAGGCGGGCCGGCTCCCAGGCGGTGACCGGCTCGACGAAGCTGCCGGTAGTGAAATCGCAGTAGCGCGTGGCGCCCACGCCGCTCCCCACGATGCGTGCCCGGGTCGGCGCGGCCACGCCCACGCGGAACAGCAGCTCTGTCGGCGGCGGCAGCTCGGGGAAGGTCACCACGTGGCGCCACACCACGTCCGGCGGAGCTGCAATTTCGACGACCGTCACCACCTCGTGCGCCGGGGGTGCGGGACGCGGCTCCACGGCGACGAGCAGCGGTGCGAGCAGCGCCAGGCCCACGCCGGCGCCTGGTTCCACGGACTGCCGCGCGACGAGCCGTCCGACGAGCGCGCCCGGCCACGCCAGGGCAAACGCGATCGGCAGCGCCATCACCGTACAGACGATGCCCTCGAGCGCGAAGACGACGAGCGCTCCACCGGCAATCGTGACGCTCGTGAGCGCGATGATTACCGACTCGCCGACCGGGCGCACCTGCCCGCGGTTGTAGATGTACGAGCTGATGTAGCCGATCGTGAACGGGACGCCGAGGAAGAGACCGGTCGAATACGACCGCTTCAGGTAGACCCCGATCCCCACCGTGACGAGCGTGATCCCGATCGACGCGGCGACGCCCAGCAGCGCGCTCGTCAGCCGCTCATCGACTTGGGGCGACGAGGGGGAGGGGGGGGCGCCGGCGGGCCGCGTCCGCGTCGAACGAGGCGGCAAGAAGCAGAGCGCGAGCATCCACACGTAGTTGACGCCGGGCACGAAAAAGAGCAGGCAGGTCCAGGCTGAGATGCCGGCGCTCACGGCGCGACGCAGCGTCAGGTTGACGCCGATCCAGAGGAATGGAAGGGTGATGACTACGAGCCCTGGCGCGAGCCACGCCGGCGCGCCTTCCAGCAGCTGTTGGCGAGCGCTCCACAGAGGATTGAGGTAGTCGAACGGCTTCCATCTGACGCCGGCGACCTGCCAGATCAGCGCAGCGTCCAGCGCGTACTTGAACCCCATGAGCCCAAACCCGTACGCCGCGTACGTCTTTCGGTCCACGGGGTGCCACATTCTCAGGCCTTCGCTTCCTCCAGCTCTTTCTTCCGCCCCTCAGTGACTTTGGCGGTCACGTCGGGTGGGGCATCCTGGTAGACATGGAATTTCATGCGGTAGGTCCCCCGCCCGTGTGTGAGCGAGTGCAGCGTCGTCGCGTACCGGTCCAGCTCCGCTTCGGGTACGAGCGCTTTGACCTTAGTGAGGCGGCCATCTTTCTCGGTGCCGAGGATGTGGCCCCGGCGTGACGAGATGTCACCCATCACCGCGCCTTGATAGTCATCCGGCGTCCACACCTCGACCTCCATGATCGGCTCGAGCAGGACGGGCCGGCAGTTCGCGCTCACGTTCCGGAAGGCCATGATCCCGGCCATCTTGAACGACATTTCGTTCGAATCGACGTCGTGGTAGGAGCCGTCGTACACTTCGACCTTGAAATCCACGACCGGGTATCCCGCGATCGGCCCCTTCTGCGCCGCTTCGACGACGCCCCGTTCCACTGCGGGGATGTACTGCCGCGGGATGACGCCACCCACGATCTCGTCCAAGAACTGGAAGCCGGAGCCGCGCGGCAGCGGCGCGATGCGGATCCAGCAGTCGCCGTACTGGCCGCGGCCCCCCGTTTGCTTCTTGTGCTTCCCCTGCCCCTCGGCCCTGCCGCGGAACGTCTCGCGGTAGGCGATGCGCGGCTTCGCGGTCTGGGCGTGGACGCCGAACTTCCGCGCCAGCCGCCCCACGATGATCTCGAGGTGCCGCTCGCCCAGGCCCCGGATCAGCGTCTGGCCCAGCTCGGCGTTGAACTCGTGGTGAAAGGTGGGGTCTTCCTCGTGCAGTTTGTGCAGTCCCGTCGAAAGCTTGTCTTCCTCCCCGCGCTGCTTCACCTCCACTGCCAACGTGATCACCGGCTCCGGGAACGGGATCTTGGGGAGCACCAGCCCCATTTCTTTGGTGGACAGCGTGTCGTTCGTGTGCGTGTCGCGCAGTTTCGCCACCACTCCGAGATCCCCCGCATGCAGCTCCGCGATTTCCACCCGATCTTTCCCGAGGGGCACGCATAGGTGGTTCAGTTTCTCGGAGAGCTCGCGGGGCGCGTTCCAGACGTCCTGGCCGTTCTTCACCTTGCCGGAGAAGATCCGGAACAGGGTCACGTCCCCCACGTGCGGCTCTGAGACGGTCTTGAAGACCTGGGCCGCCAGCGGGCCGGCGTCATCGGCCGTCAGCGACACCTTTTCCGCCGTGCCCCACTGCTGCGCTTCAACCGTTGACCGTTCGTGAGGCGCCGGACACAGCTCGACGATCTTCGTCAGAAGCGCCCGCGTCCCGTAGGTCAGCTCGGCGGCGCCGCAGAACAGCGGAAACAATTCCCCCTTCTGCATGCCGACCTTGAGCGCCCGGATCGCCTCCTCGCGGCCGATCTCCTCGCCCCCCAAGTAGCGCTCGAGCAGCGTATCGTCGGTCGCGGCGATGCTCTCGATCAGCTCCTGGGAGTACTTCTCAAAACGCGCCTGGTACTCGGCCGGCACGTCGACCTCGTCGTACTCCCCGGCCTTCGTGCCCTTCTTATAGAGGTGGCACTTCTTCGAGAAGAGATTGATGATCCCGTGGAACTCCGGTCCCTCGCCGACCGGAATCTCCACCGGGATCACCTTGGCCGTCAGGCGCTCTTTGATCTGATTGAAGACCCGCTCGAAGTCAGCGTGCTCCTTGTCCATCAGCGAGACGAACAGGAGGCGCGGCAGTCCGCGGCGCTCGCAGTAATCCCACACCTTCTCGGTCCCCACCTCCACGCCCGCCGTCCCCGCCAGCACCACGACCGCGGCGTCCGCGGCGTACACGCCCGCCAGCGCGTCGCCCGTGAAGTCGAGGTAGCCCGGGGTGTCGATCAGGTTGATCTTCGTGTCCATCCATTCGGCCACAGCGAGGGCCAAGTTAATGGAGTACTTGCGTTCGATTTCGTCGGGAGTGTAATCGGTGAGGGCGGTGCCGTCCTTCACGGACCCGTGGCGCTTGCTCGTGCCGGCCACGAACGCCAGGGCGTCGACCAGAGAGGTCTTGCCGCTCGCGCCGTGGCCGAGGACCGCCACATTGCGGATCTCCGGTGTCTTGTACACACGCACGGATCACCTCCTGCAGGGGGGAGGTGAATATGAAGAAGGCGGCAATCAGTGGCTAGGATGTGCCTCTACATTCGGGACACGGGCACAGCCCACGCAAATACTCGTACGAATAGATGCCCGCCCCGTGCCCGTCGCTCCACTCGAAGTGAATGGCGTAGGTCCCCACGGCATCGATCGCGAGCGGATGCACGTCGCGATCCAGCGTCGCTTCGGCCCGCTCCTCTCCCGGCTGCTCCATACACACGGCGCAACAGCAGGCCCGTCGCAGGTAGAGCGCCGGATACACGGCCTCGTGGCCGTCGCTCCAACGGATCGCCACGTCCCACTGGTTGGCCCGCGTGATCGAGACGGGCGCCGGCTTCAGGGTCGACGCCCCAACAGCGTGCTCGCCCAGAGCCCGGCCTCGACCGACGCTTCCGTTACAGGGCCGGCGAAGCGCTTCACCTCTATGGCGGGCCGGCCGTCATGCATGACCGCGACGAGATGCAGGATCGCGATCGTGTCGGGCGTCGGGTGGTACTTGAGTCGCAGCTGGGCACCCCCGGCCTCGCCCTTTGAGCCGAGGGGAATCGCCGGCCGGCCAAGTCGATTGTACTCGCCGAGCCACGTGTCGAGCACGTCCATCGCATCCTTCATGGCACGCCCCCTCTTGCCCGTAGTCGATCGAGGATGAAGGTCGCGTGCCCCGCCTCGACCAGGCGGGCCCGCGGTTGACCGGCCGGGTCCCGGTCCACGAGCTGCACCAGGTAGGCGGGCAGCCAGGCGGGGTAGTGGCCGGGCCCACCTCCACCCCAGCCGCTGGTGTCGAATGCGGTACGCGCATCGACGAGCTGGAGTAGAGCGATGCCCTGCTCGTCGCCCGCCGCCAGGCCCTGCGGCGTGAAGGGCACCGTTGCAAACAGCAGCGCCACCTCGGCTTGGGCCTCCCCGAGGTGCGGGGTCAGGGCGTCGATCGCCTCAGCCCCGATCGGACCCACTTGGCGCCGGCACGCAATCAAGGCGCGCTTCTGCCACGTGCTGCGTCGGAGCCACACCAAGAGCTCGAGTAGGAAGCCTCGCTCGGGCTCCGCCAGCTCCGTGCGCCGATGGACACGCGGCTCGGTGACCTCCAGACCCGCCTTGCGCAGCTCGCGGACCACGAGGATCTCGAAGTAGTCGGGCGTCACCTCCGGCAACTCGGCCATCGCTTCGTAAGGCTACCACCCTTGACGACGCGGAGACAGGCTGCCAATCTGGGGCAGTCCATAGCTTCGCAGGCCTTTGCCGCCGTCTGCGCGGGGGAGGATCGAACCTATGCAGGTGAGCCGCCGCGATTTCCTGCGGGTTTCAGTCGGTGCCGGCGCCGGAACGGCGATCGGCGGCATGGTCGGACTCGGTTTGCCACTGGCGCCCGCTCGGGCGCGAGCGCAGGAACTCCGCATCAAAGACGCGAAGGTCGTACCGAGCATCTGCCCCTTCTGTTCGGTGGGGTGCGCGACGCTCATCCATGTCAAAGACGAGAAGATCGTCAACATCGAAGGCGATCCCCGTAGCCCCCACAACGAAGGCACGCTCTGTCCCAAGGGCGCCGCAATCTACCAGCTCCATGTGAATCCGAACCGGGCGACCAAGGTCCTGCACCGCAAGCCGGGCGCCACGGACTGGGAGGTCGTGGAGTTGGAGTGGGCGATGGATCGGGTCGCGGACCTGATCAAGGAGACCCGCGACGAGACGTTCATCGAGAGCCTGCCCAACGGCAAGCTCGTCAACATGACGCCCGGGATTTTCGCGCTGGGTGGCGCGACGCTCGACAACGAGTTCAACCACGTCTGCCAGAAGTTCTGGCGCGGCCTCGGAGTCGTCGCGATCGAAAACCAGGCCAGGATATGACACAGCTCTAGCGTCCCCGGTCTGGGGACACGGTTTGGACGCGGCGCGGCGACGCTGTATCCGCGCAACCTCGAGCACACCGACTGCTTCGTCATCATGGGCTCGAACATGGCGGAGTGCCACCCGGTGGCGTTCCGCTGGCCGATGAAAGCCAAGCTGAACGGTGCGAAGCTCATCCACGTCGACCCGCGCTTCACCCGCACCAGCGCGATGGCGGATCTGCACGTCCAGATCCGCGCGGGCTCGGACATCGCCTTCCTCGGCGGCCTCATCAACTACGTGGTCAACAGCCGGCGCTGGAACTCCGACCCCTTCTTCAAGGAGTTCGTGGTCAACTACACCAACGCCGCCACGATCATCAACCGCGACTTCAAAGACACCGAAGATCTCGAAGGTGTGTTCTCGGGCCTCAACACCTTCAGCGAGCCGGCCTCCTGGCCGTACAACGGCAATCAGGGCCGGTACGACCCAGCCACGTGGGGATACGAGCGGGAGCCCAAGGCGCCCGGTCCCGTCACGGCGGATCTGATCGCGCGCCGGGCGGGCCCGCCGTTCGACGACCTCGTCCGGTCGCTCAAGTTGGGCCCGGCGCACAAGGACCCGACGCTCCAGAATCCGCAGTGCGTGTTCCAGATCCTGAGGCGCCATTTCTCCCGCTACACGCCCGAGATGGTGGAGCAGATCTGCGGCTCTCCCAAGGACAAGTTCATCCAGGTGGCGGAGGCGCTGCTCGCGAACTCTGGCCGCGACCGGACCAGCGCGTTCGCGTACGCGGTGGCGTGGACCCAGCACACCTACGGCGTCCAGATGATCAGCTGCTGCGCGCTGCTGCAGCTGCTGCTCGGCAACATCGGCCGGCCGGGAGCCGGCGTGATGGCGCTGCGCGGCCACGCGGCGATTCAAGGGTCGACCGACGTGCCGACGCTGTACCACAGCATTCACGGGTACATGAACGCGCCCTCGGCGCTGCGCCCCCACGAGTCGCTGCGGGCGTACATGGCGGCCGAGACGACACCGACCAGCTACTACGGCAACACGCCCAAGTTCCTCGTCTCCTACCTCAAATCCATGTACGGCGAGGCCGCGACGGCCGAGAACGACTTCGGGTATGACTGGCATCCGAAGATCCTGGGCGACCACTCGCACATCGCCTCGTTCTCGGCCATGGCCGACGGCAAGATCAAAGGCATGGTGTGCGTCGGCCAGAACCCGGCGACGTCGCTCAACGGCGGCGCGACCCGTGGCGCCCTGCGGCAGCTCAAGTGGCTGGTCGTCAAGGACAACTGGCTCACCGAGACCGCGACGCACTGGTATCTCGGGCCCGAAGTGAAAAGCGGCGCGGTCAAGGTCGGGGACATCCAAACCGAGGTCTTCTTCTTTCCGGCGACCCAAATCGCCGAGTACGACGGCAGCTTCACCAATACCCAGCGCATGCTCCAGTGGCACTCCTTCGCCACCAAGGCGCCGGGGGATTGCCGGACCGACACCTGGTTCTATCACAACCTGGCGAAGCGGATGAAGCGGTTGTACGCCGCGAGCACGGCGCCGCGCGACCAGGGGTGGAAGAACGTGCTGTGGGAGTTCGACCCCGGTCCCGGGGAGACTCCCCTCTATCCCGGCGAGCCGAGCGCGCGGAAGATCCTGAGGGAAATCAACGGCTACGTGACCGCCACCCCCGAGCAGCACCTCAAGGGGTTCGGCGAGCTGAAGGACGATGGCTCGACGACGTGCGCCTCGTGGATCTACTGCGGCGCCTTCCCGGCGTGGGACCAGAACCTGACGGCGCGTCGCACGCCCGATCCCCCAGGAGTCCCGGGCGCGCACCTCGCGTGGGGCTGGGCGTGGCCAGCCAACCGCCGCGTGATGTACAACCGCGCCTCGGCGGACTTGAAGGGCAACCCGTGGAGCGAGCGCAAGCGGTGGGTCTGGTGGGACCCGACATTCGTGAACCCGCCCGACCCCAAGACCGGGGTCGCGCCCCCGCACGGTAAGTGGGTCGGGTACGACGTGCCGGATTTCGCCGCGACCAAGGCCCCCGACGCGCAGCCGAAGCCGGACGGCATCGGCCTCGACGCGCTGTCCGGAAGCCAGCCATTCATCATGCGAGCCGACGGCCGGGGCTGGCTGTTCGTTCCCGCCGGCCTCGTGGACGGACCGCTCCCCACGCATTACGAGCCACACGAGTCGCCGGTGCAGAACCTGTTGTATCCCAAGCACCAGATGAGCCCGGTGCACAAGGTCTGGGCGGCGGGGAAGCCGTACAACCAGCTCGCCGTCGTGGGTGATCCGAAGTTCCCGTATGTGATCACCACCTATCGACTCACGGAACACTACCTGGCGGGCGCGATGAGCCGCTGGCTGCCGTGGCTCAGCGAGCTGCAACCCGAGCTGTTCATCGAGATGGGCAAGGGGCTCGCGCAGGAAAAGGGCATCAAGAACCTCGACGTGGTGGTCATTTCGAGTCCACGCGGCCACATTCGCGCCAAAGCACTCGTGACCGATCGCATCGGGGTGATGCACGTGGCCGGGAAGCAGATCCATCACGTTGGCATGCCGTGGCACTGGGGCTGGATGGGGCTCTCCACTGGCGACGTGGTCAACGACCTCACGTCCTGGGTCGGTGACCCGAACGTGTCGATCCACGAAGGCAAGGCCTTCGTTTGCAACGTGGAAAGGGCGTGACCATGGGCCAGGCCCTCGGGTTCTTCACCGACACCACGATCTGCATCGGCTGCAAGGCGTGCGAAGTCGCCTGCAAGAACTGGAATCAGCTCCCGGCCGAGAACGGCGGCGTCCGGGAGATGAGCGGCGACAGCTACGACAACACCCGAAAACTCGACGGCATCCACTGGCGGCACGTCAAGTTCATCGAGCAGTTCGACGGCCCGTACAACGGGCGCTGGCTCATGATGAGCGACGTGTGCAAGCACTGCGTGCAGGCTGGCTGCCTCGAGGTGTGCCCGACCGGCGCCATCATCCGTACCCAATTCGACACGGTCGTGATTCAGTCGGACGTGTGCAACGGCTGCCGTGCGTGCATCGCCGCCTGTCCCTTCGGCGTCATCGACATGAATCCCGTGGCCGGCACGGCGCAGAAATGCACCCTGTGTCACGACCGCCTCGAGGTCGGATTAGAGCCGGCGTGCGCCAAGGCGTGCCCCACCGATTCGATCCAGTTCGGACCGATCGACGAGCTGCGGGAACGGGCGCAGAAACGTCTCACGCAGCTGCACGCCATGGGTGAAAAACGCGCCCAGCTCTACGGCGACGACCCCAACGGGCCGCTGGGCGGGCTCAACTCCTTCTATCTGCTGGTGGACGAGCCGGAGAAGTACGGGCTGCCTCGCAACCCGCAGCTCCCGTCGCGCAACCTGAAGAAGGCCGGCACATTCTCCGCGGCGAGCGCGGCGGTGCTGGGCCTGCTGGCACTCGTCGGCCTGCGCAAGCGGCGCATGGACGAGCAGGCGGGCGGTCCCGGACCCTCGACCAACTAGGGGCGCACATGTCCGACACCTTCTTCAGCGGCGCCCCGCACTGGACCTGGTTCATCATCCCGTACTTCTTCATCGGCGGGTTGGCGGGCGGCGCGTACTTCCTCGCCGCAATCCTCGAATGGTTCGGGCGGCCGGACGACCGGGCGGTCGTGCGCACCGGCTACGACGTCGCTGCCGTCGGCGCCCTCGTGAGCGGTTTCCTCCTAACCATCGACCTGGGACAGCCGCTGCGCTTCTGGCACATGCTGTTTCAGTCGGAGAACTTCCCGGCCATCGTCTTCAAGCCGTGGTCGCCGATCTCCTTCGGGGCCTGGGCGATCCTGCTGTTCGGGCTGTTCTCGGTCCTGTCCGCACTCGGCGCGCGCGCGGAGGAGGGCCGACTCCGGAACCCCGTGCTCCGCGCCGTCGGCACCGCCGTGCGGGGCCGCGCCCTGGCGAAGGTCATAGCGGCCGTCGGCGGGTTGTTCGGGTTCTTCGTTGCGGGCTATACCGGCGTCCTCCTCACGGTCACGAACCGCCCCATCTGGGCCGACAGTCCGTGGCTCGGAGCCCTGTTCGTGGCGTCCGGCGCTTCGACGGGCGCCGCCACCCTGATCCTGCTGGCGCCCGGGCGCGGCGCCACCGCGCGGTCGCTGGCGTGGCTGTCCGACTTCGACTTCAGGGCCCTCGTCGTCGAGCTGCTCATCCTCGTCGCCTTCCTCATCTCGCTCGGCTCGGTCAACCGCGTCTGGGTGAGCTTCTGGGGGCTGCTCCTCCTCGTCGGGGTGATCGGCGCCGGCATCGTGGCGCCGCTGCGCCTGCACGCCAACCCGGCAAGGGCGGCCAGGCTGGTGCTGCTAGGCGGGTTCTTGCTGCGGATCACGGTGCTGCTCGCGTCCGAGGGGATCGAGCGCTACCGCGTCGCGGCCGGGCTCTGATATGCCAAACCGACTCGTCCTGCTCCTGGTCGGACTCGCCGCGTGCGCCAGTCCCGAGGCCACGCGGGCGCGGGGGGGCGGACCCGGGGCCGATCCCGGTAACCACGGTCCTGTCACGCAGCTCCACGCGGGCGCGAAGATGTACTACCGGACGCCCTGCCGCACCGTAAAGGTGAAATGCTCTGGTCCCCAGCCAAGCTCCGGCGGCCGCGGAACGTAGACGTCCAGCAGCGGGTGGCCGAGGCACGCCGCGACCATCCCGAGGCCGAGGCGTGGCTCGAGCTGCTCGAGGCAGCGCTCGCCGAGAGCGAGGATGAAGGGAAGGCGGCGTGGGACGCCGTCGTCCCGGCGCCGCCGGTCGACCGGCCCGCCAACGCACCGTTCCTGTTCCGCGCCCAATTCGCCGTGAACCGGCGGGCCGCGGGCAGCTGGGTGCACCGCATCGCCGGTCGCGAGATCGATGCCCTGGCGCTGCTCGAAGCCGCCGTGTGCCAGGACGATGCCCGGCTCGAGACGCTCGCGGCGGCGGCAGGCGCGGACCCGCAGGCGCTGCGGGTGACGGCCCAGATGACGGCAGTGCCGCTGCTCCAGGCGTGCGGTCGCGCATTCGCACCGCGGGTCGCACCCACCTGGTGGGAGGGTTACTGCCCCGTGTGTGGAGCCTGGCCGACCCTCGCCGAGTCCATCGGTTTGGAGCGCAAGCGCCAGCTCCGCTGCGGGCGGTGCGGTACCGCCTGGGCGCTGCCGCCGTTGCGCTGCGTATTCTGCGGCGAAGTGGACCATGACCAGCTCGGGTACCTGGCGCCCGACGAAGCGGAGCCCGTGCGCCGAGTGGAGATCTGCCGCACGTGCAACGGCTATCTCAAGGCGCTCACGACGATGCGGTCCCTGGCGCCGTGGGGCGTGCTGCTCGACGACCTGACCACCGTGCACCTCGACGTGGTGGCGTTGGAGCGCGGCTACCGGCGGCCCGAACGCCCGGGGTATGCGCTCGAGGCACGGCTGGCGTGAGTGGCCCCAGCGAGATCTGCCGCGAGCTTCTGTCCGCCCTCGCGGCCTCCGAGGGGCGGCGCAAACGCCGCAAGCGCGACACGACGCCTGACGCGATCGGCCTGGCGATGAAGGAGGACCTGCTCGAGCGGGCGATTGTCGCCGACCCCGCGCCCGAGGCGTTCGAGGAGTGGCTGCAGCAGCAGTGCCTCGCGGCCGGGCCCGGTGAAGGAGGCCTCCGGGCGATGGCGCTGTCGATCTTCGAGGAGTGGCGGCTGGCCCACGAGGCGGACGCGTTTCGGGACTGGTTGGCGCGAGGCGCGCCGTCCGACGACGCGCCTCGCGCCGAAGCGGAGAGGTGACTATGCGCGTGATCGTCGCGGCAGCCGTGCTCCTGACCATCGCGGGCTGCGGCCGCGGCCGCAGCCCCGCGCCCAAGACCTGGTTGCCGGCGGAGGTGGTCGACGCGCTCAAGACACCGGACAGCCCGTACCGCATCATTTATTATCCGCCCGTCGACCTCACCAAACGTCCGGTGGCCAAATAGTCTCCGAACGCGACATCCTCGACGCGCTGCGCGTCGTCCGCGACCCGGACCTGGGGCGCGACATTGTCGCGCTCGGGTTCGTGAAGGACGTCCACGTCGCGGACGGCTCCGTTGCGTTCAGCATCGAGCTCACCACCCCCGCCTGCCCCGTGCGCGAGCAAATGCAGCAACAGGCGCAGCGCGCCGTCGCCGCCCTGCCTGGGGTCGCCGGCGTGCAGGTCCGGATGACCTCCCGCGTCCGGGCGACGCCCGGCGAGAGCAAGCAGCAGCTGATCCCCACGGTCAAGAACGTCGTGCCTATCGCCAGCGGCAAAGGCGGAGTCGGCAAATCGACGGTGACCGCCAACCTCGCCATCGCGCTGGCCCAGACCGGCGCGCGGGTCGGGATCATGGACGCGGACGTCTACGGGCCCACGATCCCGACGCTGTTGGGCGTGGACGATCTCCCCAAGCCGACAGCCGAGGGCATCGTCCCAGCGGAGCGCTACGGCGTGAAGCTCATCTCCATGGGCTTCTTCCTGCGCGAGGACGACGCGGTGATCTGGCGCGGGCCGATGCTGCACAAGACGGTGCAGCACTTCCTGGGAAGCGTGGTGTGGGGCGAGCTCGATTATCTCCTGGTGGACCTGCCGCCGGGCACAGGCGACGTGCAGCTCACCCTGTGCCAGTCGATCCCTCTGACCGGTGCGGCGATCGTCTCGACGCCGCAGGACGTGGCGCTCAAGGTGGCGCAGAAGGCCATCACCATGTTCACCCGGCTGAACACACCGGTGCTGGGCGTGATCGAGAACATGGCGCACTACGTCTGCCCGCACTGCGGTGCGCACGACGAGGTGTTCGGCTCGGGTGGCGCGCGCCGCGCCGCCGAGCGGCTCGAGATCCCCTTTCTCGGGGAGATCCCGCTCGCCACCGTGATCCGCGCGCAGTCGGACGCGGGGCGGCCGGTCGTGCTCGATCGCGCCTCGCCGTTCGCGGCCGCGTACCTCGCCGTCGCGGAGCGCCTGGCCGCGCAGGTGAGTATCCGCGCCATGCAGCGCGAGCTGACGCCGCTGGTCCAGATCCAGTTCTAGCGTGGGGATGACGGGAGGAGGGGGCAACGATCGTGGCCGGTGTCGAGCTGCGAAACCTGACCAGGCGATTCGGTGACTTCCACGCGGTGGATGGGGTCAACCTTTCGATCCGAGAGGGAGAGTTCTTGGTGCTGCTCGGCCCTTCCGGCTGTGGCAAGACGACCCTGCTCCGCATGATCGCGGGGCTGGAGCGCCCCACAGCGGGCGAGATCCTGATCGGCGGCGAGCGCATGGACGGCGACGTGCCGCCCCGGGCCCGCGGCATCGCGATGGTGTTCCAGAGCTACGCGCTGTACCCGCACCGCACCGTTTTCCGGAATATCTCGTTTCCCCTCGAGGCGGCGGGGATGTCCCGCGCCGCGATAGACGAGAAAGTGCGCTGGGCCGCCGAGCTGTTCAGCATCACGCGCTACCTCGATCGTTATCCGCGCCAGCTGTCCGGCGGCGAGCGGCAGCGCGTAGCCTTGTGCCGCGCCCTGGTGCGGGACCCACAGGTGTTCCTGCTGGACGAACCCCTCGCCAACCTCGACGCCAAGTTGCGTAACACCGCAAGGGACGAGCTGAAGCGGTTTCAGCGCCAGATCAAGCGGACCACCGTGTACGTAACGCACGATCAGGTAGAAGCGATGGGATTAGGCGACCGGATCGCGGTCATGGATCGGGGCAAGGTGCGCCAGATCGGGACGCCCCAAGAGGTGTACGAGGACCCCGTCGACACGTTCGTGGCCACGTTCGTGGGCCAGCCGCCGATGAACCTGATCGAAGTATCGGGCGGCAAGCTGCTCGGCTTCCGGCCCGAGAATTTTCTGCCCCGCGGCCATTTCGCGGCAGGAGAGCGGATCCGCCCTTTTGGCTTCGCGGTGCGGCGCGTGGAGTACCTGGGCTCGGACCGCTACGTGTACGGCACCGTGACCGACGCCGCAGCGGGCGATGCAACGGTGATCGCGAAGCTGCCGGCCACAGTGAGCACCGCCATTCCGGACGGCGAGACGCTGCCGTTCGCCGTGCCGGAGCGCGCACTGTGCTCCTTCGACGCCGCAACCGGCGCGCGTCTCAGATGAAGCTCGCCGACCGCGAGGACGTCCTGGGCGTGGTCATGCTCGCCCCGGCGTTGACTTACGTCATCCTCCTGGTGGGTGTCCCCTTCGCGCTGGCGATCGTGCTCAGCTTCAGCACCGCCACTGCGGGGAGTCTCACCTTCGGGTGGGCGGGGTTGGACAACTACGCCGCCATCCTTCGGGATGCCGTCTTCCGGCGGTCGCTCTTCAACAGCGCCGTCGTCACCATCGGCTCGCAACTGCTCGCCGTCGTCCTGGCGACGGCCGCCGCGCAGGTGTTCCGTACGGCGTTTCACGGCAAGCGCACTGCCCGGTTCGTCCTGCTCCTGCCCTGGGCCGTGCCCGTGTCGCTCGCGGCGATCGCGTGGACGTGGATCTTCGACTCCACCTTCAGCGTGATCAACTGGACGCTCAAGGTCAGCGGCCTGTTGCACGGCTGGCTCTACTGGCTGGGGGAGCCGGGCCTCGCCCTCGTCGCGATCATCATCGTGCAGGCGTGGCGCATCTTCCCGTTCGCGACCATCATCGTGCTCGCGGGCCTGGCGTCACTCCCCCAGGACGTGATGGAGGCGGCCATCGTGGACGGCGCCGGCTTCTGGCGGCGGTTGTTCCATGTCGAGCTGCCGCTGCTGCTCCCCGTCGTGGCCGTCGCCGTCCTGTTCGGCGTCGTCTACACGGCGACAGATTTGGGCGTCGTCTACATCCTCACCGGCGGCGGGCCCGCGAACACGACGCAGGTCCTCCCCACGCTCGCCTTCCAGCGCGGCATCCAGGGCGCGGACCTCGGTCAGGGCGCGGCCATCGCGGTCTTTCTCCTCCCGTTCCTCATCGTCGCGGCGATCGCCATGCTGCGGCTGGCCCGGCACACCGAGGTCGGCGCCCGATGAAGCGCGTCGGTCTGTATACGGTGGCGCTGGGCTTCATGGCCTTCGCGGGCTTCCCCTTCTACTGGATGCTGATCACCGCCTTCAAGCAGAACCGGGATCTCTACGTCGGGGCGTTCGACACGCACCACGTCCCCTGGATCTTCAACGATCCGCCGACCCTCGAGCACGTGCGTTTGCTGTTCGGCCAGACGCAGTTCCTGCGCTGGGTGGGGAACACCTTGATCGTCGTCGTCGCGGTCATCGTCATCACGGTGGTGGTGGCGGTACCGGCGGGCTACAGCCTGGCGCGTCTCACCGGGCGCTGGGGCGAGCGGCTCGGCATGGGGATCTTTTTCACCTATCTGATCCCGCCGACGCTGCTCTTCATCCCGTTCTCGCGCGTGATCTCGCTCCTGGGCCTCCAGGATTCGCTCGGCGCCCTGATCCTGATCTATCCTACGATCACGATCCCGTTTTGCACATGGCTCGTGATGGGGTTTCTGCGCTCGGTGCCGTGGGACATCGAGGAGCAGGCGATGATCGACGGCTACAGCCGGCTCGCCGTGATCGTGCGCGTCGTGCCCCGGCTCATCGTCCCCGGGATCTTGACGGTCGTAGTCTTCACGTTCACGTTGGTCATGCAGGAGTTTGTGTACGCGCTGACCTTCATCAGCTCGGTCGATCACATGACCGTCAGCCTGGGCGTCCCCATCGCGTTGGTGCGCGGCGATGTGTACCACTGGGGTTCTCTCATGGCCGCTGCATTGTTCGTCAGCATACCGCTCGCCATCGTCTACAACTTGTTCATGGATCGATTCATTCAAGGCTTCACGATGGGGGCGGTGAAGGGCTGAGCTGTCGTTCACGCAGTTTCACTCGAGGAGGACATCATGAGAATGCGAATGACGTGGTGCTCCGGGCTCGCCGTGATTGGCATCTTGATGCTCGGGGTCGCGCGTTCTGCCGTGGCCCAGCAACCCACCGGACAGGTAGTGAAGCTCGGTGAGGGCGAAACGCTTACGATCGGCGGTTTCGTCAGCGCGAGCTGGTTCATGAACAGCGGGTTCTTTGCGTTCGGGAACCTCCAGAACGCAGAGTACGCTGCCAACGTCCAGCCCGCGACCGACAAGACGTACCTCGACGGCGACGTTCGAAACACCCGCATCAATTTCACGTTTGCCGGTTCACCGGTGCTGGGCAAATGGTCGCCGCGCGGCGTGATCGAGGCTGACTTTTTCGGGGCTTACAACGGCGGACCCCCCAACGGCGATGAACAGCCGCAGTTGCGCGTCCGGTTCGCATACGCCGACCTCACGAACGGGCGTACGACGCTCCGGATCGGCCAGTTCTGGTCGCCAATGTTCGGCGAGGTGCCGGTCTCGCTCTCGCACATCGCGTTCCCGCTCGGCTACGGCGCGGCGGGCATGGTCGGCTGGCGCTTCCCGGGCATCTTCCTCTATCACGACCTCGCGCCGGGCAAGCCGCTGGCAATTCAGCTCCAAGTGGCGGCGCTGGAAGGCTCGGGGCCCGACGTGGGCGGCGGGATCGGGAGCGGCGAAGCGTCAGGGATGCCCCAGCTCGAAGCGCGGCTCAATTTCAGCAAGCGGAAGCCGAACTTGAGCTGGAGCGCGTATGTCGTCGGGCACGTCGACTGGAAGGACACCACCGCCGTCGGCGTCGCTGGCAACAATCTGACTGGCACGGCGGTCGAGATCGGCGCCAACGTGACGGCCGGTAAGGCCACGGTGCACGGCAACTTCTACACGGGCAAGGCGGTTGGCCAGCAGTTCGCGCACATCTCTCAGCAGGGCGACGTCAGGGGCTGGGGCGCGTGGGTGCAGGGTGGATACGAGATCGACCCGCACTGGAGCCTCTGGGCCTTCTACGGCCTGGACGACCCCAATGAGGCCAAATCCCCGGGCCTGCCTGCGGGGCCCGGGCTCGCCCGCTTCAAGAACCAGGACGTCGCTGGCATGCTCCGGTTCCACGCCGGGCGGTACGCCGTCGGGCTCGAGTACTTCGGGGCGAACACCACCTGGAACAACGGCAAGAGGAAGGCGTCGCAGATCGCGCTGAGCACGCAGTACACGATCTGATCCAAGCCGGGCTTTGCAAAGGCTCACGGCGGAGCGTCGTCGGCTCCGCCGTTGAGGCCGTCCTCTCAGCGAACGGAGGGTAGGTGTATGGGCAAGCGGAAGGGGATGGACCGGCGGCAGTTTGTGCAGACGACGGGGGCCGCGGCCGCCGCGGCCGCGCTGGGACCCACCATCTGGATCAAGCGCCAACAAAAAACGCTCAAGATCATTCAGTGGAGCCACTTCGTCCCCGCCTACGACGCGTGGTTCGACAAGTACGCGAAGGACTGGGGCACGGCGAAGGGCGTCGAGGTGACCGTGGACCACATCGCGCTCGCCGACCTCACCACGCGGGCGAACGCGGAGGTCGCGGCGCAGCAAGGGCACGACCTGTTTCAGTTCCTCTCGCCGCCGGGCGCGTTCGAGCCGCAGGTGCTCGACATGGCGGACGTCGTGAAGGAGGCCGAGCGTCAACACGGCCCGCTCGTGGACCTGTGCAAGCGCAGCACCTACAACCCGGTGACGCGGAAGTGGTTCGGGTTCAGCGACAACTACGTGCCGGATCCCGGTGACTACCTGAAGAGCATCTGGACCGAGATCGGCATGCCCGACGGACCGGCCAGCTGGGAGGATCTCGTCACCGCGGGCCCGCAGATCAAGGCGAAGCATCCGGAGATCCAGATTCCCATCGGCGTCGGGTTGTCGCAGGAGCTCGACACCAACATGGCGACGCGCGCGATGCTGTGGTCGCACGACGGCTCGATCCAGGATGCCAACGAGAACGTGGTCTTGAAGTCCGATCACGCGCTCGAGGCCCTGACGTTCGCGACGCGCCTGTTCCAGGCGGGGATGACGCCGGCGGTGCTGAGCTGGAACGCCGCGTCCAACAACCAGGCCCTGAACGCCCGCCAGACCGCCTACATCCTCAACTCCATCTCCGCCTACCGCACCGCGCAGGACAACAAGCTGCCGGTGGCGGACGACATCTTCTTCGTCCCCGCCCTGAAGGGGCCACGGGGCACGCGGTGGGCGAGCGAGCACGTGATGGGGATCTACGCCATCTGGAAGTTCGCGCAGAGTCCCGACGTAGCGAAGCAATTCCTGCTCGACCTGATCGCGCATTACCGCGACGCGGTGATGGGGAGCAAGCTGTACAACTTCCCCGCATACCCGGGCTCTCTGGCCGATCCGGGGACGCCCGTGGCGCAGAAGCCCGCGGCGGGCAACCGCTGGCTCGAGCAGGCGACGGCGAACGATCCGTTCGGCTCGAACCCGCCGACCAAGCTGCGTCCGATCAGCACGGCGCTGCAGTGGGCGACGAACATCGGACATCCGGGGCCGGCCAACCCGGCGGAATCCGAGGTGTTCGACACGTTCGTGCTGCCCACGATGTTCGCCAACGCGGCCACCGGGCGGATGACGGCGGCGCAGGCACTGGACGATGCGCATCAGCAGGTGAAGCGGATTTTCGAGAAATGGCGCGCCAAGGGACTCGTCGCCGGCGGCGCCGGCGACCGGGCGTGACACGCCATCTCAGCCGGCCCCTAACCTCCACCACCGACCCGAGGGAGTTATGACTGCGCCCCAGCTCGCCATGAAGGACCTTCGCAGGGTCGTCATCGCCGCAGCAGTCGGGAATGTGATCGAATGGTATGACTTCTACATTTTCGGCAGCCTCGCCACCCTCCTCGCCACCAAGTTTTTCTCGGCCGGCGCCTCCGGAAGCGCGCTCATCAAGTACGTCGGCACCTTCACGGCGGGGTTCTTGATTCGCCCATTTGGCGCATTCTTGTTCGGTCGTGTCGGCGACCTGGTGGGCCGTAAGTACACGTTCCTCATCACGCTCAGCGGCATGGGACTGGCGACCGCCCTTATCGGGTTCGTCCCGAACTACGCCCAGATCGGTGCCTTGGCGGGTGTTCTGCTGCTCCTCCTGCGCCTGGTCCAGGGTCTGTGCCTCGGCGGCGAGTATGGCGGCGCTATCACGTACGTCGCGGAACACGCGCCGGACGAGAAGCGGGGCTACTACACCGGCTGGCTCCAGACGTCGCCGACGCTCGGGATCGTGCTGTCTCTCGCGGTGATCGTCGTGACGCGGGAGTCCCTCGGGCCGGAGGCGTTCGCTGCTTGGGGGTGGCGGATTCCCTTCGTGCTTTCGCTGCTCATGGTCGCAATCGCGATCTACATCCGTCTGAGGCTCCAGGAGACGCCCATCTTCCAGGCCATCAAGTCGAAAGGACAGACGGCGGCCAATGTGTGGCGCGAGGCCTTCTGGAGTCAGAACGTCAGATACGTGCTGATCGCGAGCGTCGTCGTGATCGGCGAGGGCGTCGTGTGGTACAGCGGCCAGTTCTGGGCGCTCTATTTCATCCAGCAGGTGCAGAAGCCGGACGTCCTCCATCCGGCCTACATCACTGGCGCAGCGCTGCTGATCGCCACGCCGTCGCTCATTCTTTTCGGTTGGCTCTCTGACAAGATCGGTCGCAAGCCGATCATCCTCGCCGGGTTCTTCCTCGCGGCGGTCACGTACTACCCGCTCTACAACGCGCTCGGCAACGCCGCGAACCCAGCCAACATCAATTACCCGGTGGCGATCTTGATCGTCGCGATCATGGTCTCCTACGTGGGCATGGTCTACGGGCCGATCGGTGCGTTCCTCGCCGAGTACTTCCCGGCGCGCATCCGCTACTCTTCCGTCTCGGTGCCGTATCACATCGGTAACGGCTGGGGCGGGGGTCTGGTCCCCGTCATCACGACCGCGGCGTATGTGTCGGCGCAGGCAGGGGGCTTGAGCATGTCGCAGAGCCTGGGCCACGCGCTGGTCTATCCCATCGCGGTGCCGGCCATCGCGTTCCTGCTCGGCCTGTTCCTGATGCCCGAGACCCGGAAGATCAGCATCTGGCAACCGTCCGAGGTGCGGGCGCCAGCCAGGGGCTGAAACCAGGAGCGCGCTGAAGACAGTAGGGGCGCAGCATGCTGCGCCCCTACCAATGCCTCACCGTCACTTCACGATGGTCAGCCCGTGCGGCACCCCGCCTGGGAACACGTACGCGTACAGCAGGACGATCACCCCGACGATCGCCCCGAGCGCGATCGAGTGCCAGAATACGTAGCGGAAGATCATCCCTTCGTTGCCTACCTGGTTCGTGGCCGAGGTCGCGACGGTGATGGACTGCGCGTCCACCATCTTCCCCATCACGCCCCCCGCTGAATTGGCGGCGCACATCAGTACCGGATCGAGCCCGAGCTGCTGGGACGTGATGCGCTGCAGGCTGCCGAACAGCGCGTTCGAGGAGGTATCGCTGCCCGTCAGCGCGACGCCGAGCCAGCCGAGAAACGCGCCGAAGAAGGGGAACCACCACCCCGTGCGCGTGAACGCCAACCCGAGCACGGCGTCGAGCCCCGAATAGCGCGTCGTGAACCCCAGCCCCAGCATGAAGGAAATGGCGACGACGGCGAGCTTCATGCGCTTCAGGGTGTGCCAGAAGATGGTCGCGAGCCGGCCCGGCCCGAGCCCGAGGGCCAGGCCGGCGATGAGGGCGGCGACGAAGCACCCGGTCCCCGTCGCCGACAGCCAGTTGAAATCGTAGCGCGCGGCTTCGGGCGTCAGCGTGGTCACGACCGGCGCGGCCCGCGTGACCGCGTTGTGCAGGAACGGGACGTTCCAGACCGGGGTGGTCGCGCGGTTGATGGCGCCCTTGATCGCGGGTAGCCCCCACACGAGCACCGTGACCGACAGGATCGCGAACGGCATCCAGGCCTTGAGGATCTGGCCGGCGGTGTAACGGTGAACCGCCGGCGCCGCCCGCTCGTCGTCGAAGCGCCAGACGCGTTTCGGCTTCCAGAACCTGAGGAAGACCACGGTCACGAGGAGGGAGATGACGCCCCCGGCGATGTCCACCAGGTTCGAGTCCACGTGGTTCGACCAGAGGTACTGCGTCAGGCTGAACGACACGCCGACGACGAGGATGGCGGGGAGCACTTCGAACGTTTCGGCCCAGCCCACCATCGCGCGCACCAGCCAGAAGGGGACGATGATGCCCGTGATCGGCAGGATGCGTCCGATCATGGCGCTCAGGTCGGACTCGGGGAGGCCCGAAACCGCCGCCAGCGTGTGCACGGGCGTTCCGATGGCCCCCCAGGCGACGGGCGACGTATTGGCGATCAGATTGAGCGCCGCCGCCTGGAACGGGCGGAATCCGAGGCCGATCATGAAGGCGCCCGCGATCGCCACCGGAGCGCCGAAGCCGGCCGCACCCTCGATGAAGGCGCCGAAGCAGAACGCCACCAGCAGCAGCTGCAGGCGCCGGTCGGCCGTGATGCCCGCCACCGACTCCTTCATGATCTCGAACTGGCCGGTGAAGACGGAAATGTCGTAGAGGTAGACCGCCGCCAGAACGATCCAGGCGATTTTCAGCACGCCGAAGGCGACGCCGTACAGAAAACTCATCCCCGCGAGCGGCAACGGCATCCCGAAGACGCCGACCGCGACCAGGACGGCCGTCCCGGCCCCGGCAATCGCGCACCAGTGCGGCTTCACCCGCAATCCGGCCAGCAGGCCGAACAGGACCAGGATCGGGAGGGCGGCGACGAGGGTCGAGAGGATCCAGCTGTGCAACGGGTCGTAAACCTGGGTCCACGCCATAGTTCACTCCTTGCACGGGCAGGCTTTGGAAACGTAGTCTGCGAGAATCGTGCCGCCAGGAGCAAGAAGGGGCCGGGACAGCCTGTCCCGACCCCTCTGCGCCTAGACGTCTCGACGTCTGGACGTCTAGTAGTTCACCGCCTCCATCTCAGCGTCTGCCACCTCGTCATGATCCTCGCGCGCATCGCGAATGCGCTCCACCAACCGATGCAGGATCTGCATGCCGCGGAGGTTCAGCGCGAGCGCGGTGACCTTGTCACCGGCCGCGAAGGCCGAATCGGCCGAGGCGCGCAGCTCCTTCACGTGCCCGAGGATGGCGCGAATGTGGGGCGCGTCGCGTCCGCCCAGGAACCGCTCGATCCGCACGATCGCCTCATCGACGGCGAGGCCGGTGCGTTCGGGGGCGTTGGGGAAGATCTCGATGACCGCGGCGAGCACCGAACGGAACGCGAGGCGCCGGTAACTGCGCGCCGCGGTCGTATCGCCCGCCGCCAACTCGGCGCGCGCTGAGTCACGGTACGCGGCCGCTTGCTTGAGGAAAGCGCGCGCCGCAGAGTCATCCGTTGTCCGCAGCGTGTCACGCAGGCGCTGCCACCAGCCCTCGCAATTGGTACCGGTCGAGCTGGCCACGTTCTCCGCGATCAGCTGGGCATCCTGGGCGAGCACGAGCTCGCTGTTCGACGCTCCAGTCGGGTCCTGGCTACAGGCCGCCGTCACCACCATCGCGACGAGCGCGGCCGTCATGTGCTTGCGCATCGAATGCTCCTGTATGGCGTCCGGGTGTTGGACGGCGCCCCCCGGCGGCCGTTAAGCAGGCTCGGGGGCCCTTGCCGCGGCGTGACTTACGGGGCCGAGCCCCAGGCTGATGAGGCCGCCGACGAGCATCACCCCGGACGCGAACAGGAACGCGGTGCGCGAGCCGAGCCCGTCATACGCCCAACCCGCCGCCAGCGGACCGCCGCTGCGGCCCAGGGCGGCGAACGCCTGCGCGGCGCCGAGGATCGTGCCTTGCTCGGTGGGATCGGCGTAGATCGAGACGAGCCCCGACGCGGCGGGCGAGAATAGGCTGTTCGCAAAGGCGAGCGGCACCGTCCAGACGTACACCAGCAGGCTGCTACCGACGAACGGCACGGCCGCGATGCTGATCGCCATGCCGAAGAGGCCGAGAATCAGCAGGAGACGTGCTCCCGTACGCCGCTCGATCCGGCCGAAGAGAAACCCCTGTACACATGCGGCGATCGCTCCGATCACCACGAAGAGCCAGCCCAGGTCCTTGGCGCCCCAGCCGAATGCCTTCGCGGCGTGGAGCGGTAGCACCACGGTGTAGCCCGAGAACGAGAATGGCGCGAGGAACCACACGAGCATGAGGGGACGCAGCTGCTTGCGCCCGAGCGCCTCGATCATATGCCCGAAGTCGAACAACGCCCGGGTCGTGCGGTGCTCGGCGGCGAGCGACTCGCGCAGGATGGCGCTCGCCGAGAAGAAGTTGACGATGGACAATCCCGCGGCGATGAGGCCGGGCGCGAGGTGGCCGATGTAGTGGTCGGCGAGTCCGCCGATCAGCGGCCCCAGCACGAACCCGATCCCGAATGCCGCGCCGATCGTGCCCATGCCGCGCGAGCGCTCGGCCGGCGTCGTGATGTCCGCCACGTAGGCCTGCGCCGCCGAGATGTTGCCGCTCGCGAACCCGGAGATCACCCGAGCGATGAACAGCAGCGCGTACGAAGGCGCGAACGCGAATAGAATGTAGCCGGCCGCATTGAAGAGCATGGTCGTGAGCAGGATCGGCCGGCGGCCGATCCGGTCCGACACGCGGCCCAGCAGCGCCGTCGCCAGGAACTGCATCGCCGAGAACACGAAAATCAGGGCGCCGTAGCCGATGCCCTGCGCTCCGAAACGCTGCGCGTACATGGGGAGGATCGGCAGCACGATCCCGAAGCCGATCAGGTCGATCAGCACCGTGAAGAAAATGACGCCGAGGCGGGCGCGGGAGGGGGACATGACGGCTCGAATATAAGGTCGGTTCGTACCCTGGCGGACGTCGCGACGCGGGCACATCGTTGTAGGGCGCCCCCAAACCACTCGGGAGGATCACCTGCCATGAGCCGTCCATCGACCACCCTTCGCGTCGCCGCTACCGCCGCACTTGTTGCGGCCGCTGCGTGCAGCGACGGTACACGCTCCACCGGCCCGGAGCCCGCTCCCGTACTGCGGACCGCACAGGCCCCCGACGTCGGCAGCCTCGCCCGCACAGTCCCGGGATTCGGCGGCCTGTTCCTCGACCACGGCGTGCCGACGGTCTATCTGACCGACGTATCGAAGCGCGCCGCGGCGGAACGCGCGCTGAGCGGGTTCGCGCAGAGCCGGGGCTTCGGTCCTGGTGAGATCCGCGTGCTGCAAGGCCGCTACGCGTACGGCGACCTGGACGGCTGGTTCCAGGCGGTGTCGTACGAGGCGTTCGCTCAGGGCGGCGTCGTCTTCGTGGATCTCGACGAGGCCGCGAACCGCGTCTTGGTCGGCGTCGAGCGCGGCGCGTCGCACGCCAACATCCGCGGTCTCGCGGCGCGGCTAGGCGTGCCCGCCGAAGCCCTCGTGGTGCGCGAGACGGACCCGATCGTCTACGCCGCGACGCTTCAAGATCAGGTGCGGCCCGTCGTCGCGGGACTCCAGATCAACTTCGGCAACTTCCTCTGCTCGATCGGCTTCAATGCCGTGAGCGGCGGACAGAATTCGTTTGTCACGGCGTCGCACTGCACGAATCATCAGGGCGGCGTCGAAGGGACGCAATACTTCCAGTCGCTGGCGAGTCAGGCGAACAGCTTCATCGGCACCGAAGTCGACGATCCCGTCTATCAGCGAAACCTGACCCCGCAGTGCCCCAAGGGAAAACTGTGTCGCTTCAGCGACGCATCCCGCGCCGCGTACGCGCCCGGCGTGTCGTTCACCCTCGGAGGGATCGCGCAGACGAGCGGCCCCAACAACGGCTCGCTCACGATCACCGGGAGCTTCAACATCACGTCTGAGGCAAACGCGATCGTTGGCGACGTGGCCAATAAAGTCGGCCGCACCACCGGATGGACCCAGGGCATGGTGACAAACACGTGCGTCAACACCGGCGTGTCGGGCACGCGAATCGTGCAGCTGTGCCAGACTTTCGTGAGCGCCGGCGTGGGCGCGGGTGACTCGGGGTCGGACGTCTTCGGCCAGACGGGCGGCTCGAGTGTCCGGCTCCTCGGGATTCTGTGGGGCGGCAACTCGCAGGGTACGCAGTTCGTCTACAGCCCGATCGGAAATGTCGAGCAGGAACTCGGCCCGCTCACGACGTTCTGAGCACGCTTTGGCTGGATTTTGGAGCTGGGGCGGCGCCGGGTTGTGCGGCGCCGCCCTTCTCGTCCCCGTCCCCAGTCCCGTGACCGTCACGGTCACTGTGCTGGCGCCCGACTCGGTACGGCGGGGTGAACCCGTCCCCATCACTTTGCGCCTCACGAACACGGGAAAGGAACCCGAGAACGTCTATCTCACGGGCCGCTCGATCACCTTCGACATCATAATCGCACGCGCGGACGGGGAGATCGTGTGGAGGCGGCTGGAACACGCGACGGGTGAGCAGATTCTACAGGTGAAGACCCTGGCGCCGGGCGAGACGCTCGAGTTGAAGGATCGCTGGCGCCAACGCACCAACGCCGGCGCGGCGGTTCCTTCCGGAGATTACACCGTGACGGGCATCATCCCGACAGACCGCGAGCCGCTGCGAACGGCCCCGGTGCGCCTGCGCATTACGCCGTAGACGGCGCGTCCCGCGCATCGACCAGCGACCGCACCACCGTCGCTCCCAGAATCAGAGCGCCGCCGACCAGCGCCGCGGGACCGGGCCGTTCACCGTGCACGAGCCACGCCCACACGGGGTTCAGCACCGGTTCGATCAACATGAACAACGCGACCTCGAGCGCCCGCAGGCGTGGGATCGCGCGCACCAGGAACACGTACGGCACGCCGAGCTGGCACACGCCTAGGAACGCCACCACTGCCCAGTCAACCGGCCGTCCCGCCGCGAGCGGCTGCGCCGCCACCAGCGCGACGAGGCAGGCCGTCAGGCTCCCCGAGGCCGCCGCCGTGGCGACCGAGCCGCCGCGCGCCACGATCCACCGGTACCCGATGACCGTGAACGCCCATGTCACCGCGCAGGTCGCGGCGAGGACGTCGCCGAGCCGCGGATCGGGCGCGGTCGCGGACGGTTGATCGAGACCGACGAAGAACAGCACCAGCCCGAGCCCCATCATCGCCATCTGCAGCAGGTCGCGACGCGTCGCGTGCTCGCCGAGCAGCCACGGAGCGAGCACGAGGATGAAGAGGGGACTGGTGGACTGCAGGAAAATCGCGCTGGCGGCCGTGGTGTGCTTGTTCGCCTGCACGTACAGCAATGTGGTGGCGGCGTACGCGCATCCCACCAGTCCCGAGCGCCATGACCAGCCGCGGCGCGCCTCGGGGATGAGCAGCAGCATCGTGGCGCACGCGATCCCCGACCGGAACGCGGCGAGCTGCCAGCCGTCGAAGCCGCACCACTTGATGGCCGCGCCGCCGGTCGAGAACAAGACGGCCGCGACAACGATTTTCGATCGGGGCGTCATCGCACCTCGCCGGGGAGCGTGAAATATGTACTATTACGTCATGAAGGCTCTCCTGACCGTTGCGGTGTCCGCGCTACTGCTGAGCGGCTGCAGCGCCGCCCACACCGCCGCACCGACCGCGCGCCGCGATCCGAACCTCATCACCGCCGACGAGATCGCCTCCAAACCTGCGCAGACCCTATACGACGTAGTCCGGGCACTGCGCCCCGCTTGGTTGATGCGAGACCGGCCCACCGCGTTGATGCCCCAGAACGAGGGTCAGCTGATCGTGTACGTCGACGGCACCCGATTCGGCAACCTCGAGAGCCTGCGCCAGTTCGTGCCCAACGCCGTGCAGTCCATTCGCTACTACTCGCCCAGCGACGCCGAAGCGCGGTTCGGGCCCGGACATCTCCACGGGGCGATCGAAGTCATCACCACGAGCCACTAGCTGTCACGATGGAAGTGCAGGTCTTCGGGGTGCGGAAGAGCGCCGACACGCGCGCGGCGTTGCGCTTTTTTGCCGAGCGACGGATCAAAGTGCATTTCGTGGATCTGAACGAGCGCCCGGCGTCACTCGGAGAGCTGCGCCGCTTCGCCGACAAGTTCGGCCTGCAGGCGCTGCTCGATCGCGAGTCGCGCCGTTACGCCGACCTGGGTCGACCGGTCGCGACGCTCGAGAAGCTCAGCGTCGAGCCGTTGCTGCTCCGGATGCCCTTGGTGCGTCACCAGCAGCGGCTGACCGTCGGACGCGCCGAGGACACCTGGAAGGAATGGATCAGTTCGTGAGAGCGTTCGTCGTCGCTGCCGGCCTGCTGGTGTTCGCGCCCGTGCCGGGCGCGGCGCAGGTCGATAGCGGCAGTTTCGTCATCCCCAACTTTCGGTTCGAGAGCGGCGAGACGCTGTCGGCGCTCCGCATCCATTATCGCACCATGGGCCGGCCGCGCCGCGACGCTGCGGGCGTCGTGCGCAATGCCGTCCTGATCCTGCACGGCACGGGTGGCAGCGGCGCGAACTTCCTGTCTCCCACGTTCGTGGAGCTGTACGGTGCCGGTCAGGCGCTCGACACAGCAACGCACTACATCATCCTCCCCGACAACATCGGCCATGGCGCCTCGTCGAAGCCGAGCGACGGACTACACGCGCACTTCCCCCGTTACGGCTACCGCGACATGGTCGAAGCGCAGTACCACCTGGTGACCGCGGGGTTGCACGTCGATCACCTGCTGCTGGTGATGGGCACGTCGATGGGGTGCATGCACTCCTGGCTCTGGGCCGAGCGCTACCCGTCGTTCATGGACGGCGTCGTGCCGCTCGCGTGCGCGCCGACGCAGATTGCCGGTCGGAACCGCATGATGCGCAAGATGATCCTCGACGACATCAGGACCGACCCCGAGTGGCGCGGCGGCGAGTACGCGACCCAGCCGCGTGGTTTGAGGGCGGCCCTGCAAATCCTCTACATCATGGGCAGTGCACCACTCGTGCAGCAGCGCACCGCCCCGTCGCGTGACTCAGCGGACGCCGTCATTACTCGCTATCTCGACTCGCGGATGGCCTCGACCGACGCCAACGACATGGTCTATCAGTTTGACGCGTCACGGGACTACGATCCCAGCCCCGACCTGGGACGCATCACCGCGCCGGTCCTGGCGATCAACTCCGCCGACGACCTCATCAACCCACCCGAGCTGGGCCTGATGGAGCGGTTGATCGCGCGCGTCGCGCGCGGGCGGTACGTCCTCATCCCCATCAGCGACATCACCCGCGGCCACGGGACGCACACGGTCGCCGCCGCCTGGAAGGCCCATTTCGCGCCATTTGTGGCCGCGCTGGAGCGGCACTGAGCGCGCGCGCCGTTGCCGTGCTCGCCCTGCTCATGAGCTGCGCCACCGCGGGCGGCCGGCCGCCCGACATCGACGCCCTCCTGGGCGAGTACACCGGCCCTGCCGTGCCCGGGGCCAGCGTGGTGGTAATTCGGGACGGCCGCGTGATCCTGCGGCGCGCCTACGGGATGGCGGACCTGGAACGGCACGTCCCGGCCACACCCGAAACCGATTATCGGCTCGCCTCGGTCTCGAAGCAGTTCACCGCCATGGCGATCATGCTGCTGGCGCGGGACGGTAAGCTCCAGTTCGACCAGCCGATCCGCGAGATTCTCCCCGAGCTCCCCGCCGGAGCTCAGCGCGTCACGGTGCGCCACTTGCTGAACCACACGTCGGGGCTGCCGGACTACGAAGATCTGATTCCCGACACACAAACCGTGCAGGTCAGCGATCGCGACGTGCTGGCGCTGCTCGCCCGCAAGGACACGCTCTACTTCCCGCCGGGGAGCGCCTATCGCTACAGCAACTCTGGCTATGTCCTGCTCGGCCTCATCGTCGAGCGCGTCTCCGGGCGCTCGCTTTCCGAATTCCTGCGGACGCGGATCTTCGCGCCCCTAGGCATGACGGCATCCGTGACTCACGTGGAGGGCAAGGACACGGTGCCACATCGCGCGTACGGGTATTCGCCCGATTCGGCCGGATTCAGGCCGACGGACCAGAGTGTGACCAGCGCGACGCTCGGGGACGGCGGCATCTACACCAACGTGGACGACCTCGTGCGCTGGGACCAGGCGTTGTACGGCGAGACGCTCGTCGACGCCGCGACGCTGAGGCTCGCCACGACGCCGCCCGCCCTCCCCGGAGGCGCCGAGACGCAGTATGGCTTCGGCTGGTTCGTGGACACCTACCGTAACGAGCGGCGCTGGCGCCACACCGGCGAGACGAGCGGGTTTCGCAACGCCATCCAGCGTTTCCCCGACCGCCGCTTCACCGTCATCGTGTTGACCAATCGCAATGGCGGCGAGCCCGCGGTGATCGCGGAGCGGATCGCCGACGCGTTGCTGTTCGGAGCCGCGCGCTAGCGCTCGATGCGGTAGCCGAAGGTGCGGACGGTCACGATGTGCCGCGGGTGCGCCGGGTCGTGCTCGAGCTTGCGGCGCAGCATCGCGACGTGCGTGTCCACCGTGCGGCTCATGACGTCCTCGGCGTAACCCCACACTTCGCGCAGCAGCTCCAACCGGCTGGCCACGCGGCCCCCGCGCCTCAGCAGCGCCGCCAGCAGCGCGTATTCCTTGGGCCGCAGCTCGACCGCGCGGTCGGCGCGGTACACCTGGTGCGTGGCAAAGTCCACCGAGACGTCGCCGAAGCCGCGCAGGGCGCCGGCGGCCGCGCCGCCGCGCCGGATCCAGTCGAGGAACTGGGCGGCCCGCTCCACGGTGGCCGCCACGCGCTCGTCGTCGAACGGCTTGAGCAGGTAATCGAACGCGTGGACCTCGAACGCGCGCAGCGCGTGCTGATCGTAGGCGGTCACGAACACGATCGCCGGGGCCTGCTCCTCGCTCGCCGCGGCCGCGACCTCGAAGCCGTCGAGATCGGGCATCTGGATGTCGAGGAAAACGAGGTCCGGGGTGCCGCGGCGCAGCGCCTCCACCGCCTCACGACCGCTGGCGCACTCGTCGATCCGCGTGACGCTCGGGATCTGCTGGAGCACCCCGCGTAAGCGGCGCCGCGCCGGCGCCTCGTCGTCAACGATGACGGTATGCATGATCCACGTACGGAATCTCGATCGTCGCGACGGCACCGCCCTTACCCGCCGGCGCGTTGACCAATGCGAAGCTCTGGCCCGCGCCGTACAGCTGCGCGAGCCGGGCCCGGGTGTTCGCGATGCCCACGCCCCCGCCGTTCCGGCCGACGCCCGCCGGAACCCCCGGCCCGTTGTCGCGCACCTCGAGTCGGAGGCGGTCGCCGGCGCGTACCACGGCGATTTCCACTTCCGCGATGCCTCCCTGCAGCGCCGCCCCGTGCCGAATGGCGTTCTCGACCAGCGGCTGCAGCAGGAATGTGGGCACCGTGGCCGCGCCGGTGCCCGCGTCCACGCGGAACGTCACCTTGAGCCGGTCGCCGAAACGGGCCTCCTGAATCGCGACGTAGTGGTCGAGCAGCTGCAGCTCCTCTTCCAACGTGACCAAAGGGCCGTGCTCGCGGCTGAACGAGTGACGCAGCAGCTCGCTCAGGCGCGTGATCATGCGATTAGCCTGCTTGGGATTTTCGAGCACGAACGCGGAGATGGTGTGCAGCGTGTTGAAGAGGAAATGCGGCTGCAGCTGCCCCGTCAGCGCATCGAGCCGCGCCTGCATCAACTGGCTCTCGAGCCGCGCCGCGCGGACGGCGTGATACAGGCCGACGACCATCGCGTAGATGAGAACGTTGAACGTCCAGTACGTCGCCACGGCGTAGGAGACGCCGGCGCCGAGCGACAGCGGGGTCGTCCGGTAGATCCCCAGGGCCCACTTCACCGCACCTTCGGTCGCGGCGCAGAGCACCGCGGTCGCGAGCGCAGCGGGGATGTGCGCCGCGACGATCCGCAGCGGGCTGCCGAGTCGCGCGGCGCGGTCCGAGAACGCGGTCACGATTGGTGTGAACGCCGCCCACGTCCACCAGCCCGCCAGTTGCCACCCGAGGATCCAGCCCCAGGGGCGAGGAGTGTCGCCCTGGAAGCGGGTCTGGATGGCGAAGAGGAGGGCGACCGCCGTCCAGGCAGGGAGGACCGTCAAGGCGCGCCGCATGAGTGTCATGCTACATCGTACCTCCCAGGCTGATACGGGCGGCGTCAGAAACGTGTGAACTTGACCCGGCGCTAACACTCTGTGGCTTGGCCTGTTACCGGCGACGCTGCAGGTTTCGAGTCGAGGAGGCTGCAATGCGACTGATCTGGATTGCGCTGCTGATGGCGGCGTTCGGACTCCGCGACCGGGAGCGCGATCGGGCGGCGCTGCTCGCCGCTGACGGAGCGCACGCCCGCTCGAGTGACTTCCTGAGTGCGTTCGCGGACGACGCGACCTACCTGCACCCCGGCGCCCCCCTGGTTCACGGCAAGGCGGCGATTCGCGCCGTCCTCGCCGACGCTCCCGGACCGGTGACCTGGACACCCGAGTACGCCGACGTCTCGGACGACGGTACGCTCGGCTATACGTACGGCTGGACTCACTTGGGCGATCAGCAAGGGAAGTATCTGGCGTGCTGGCGCAAGAAGGGCACCGGCCCGTGGCAGGTCACCGTGTACGCGCGCACCAGACTGGCGACGGGGACAACCCCCACGGCCGACGGCGAGGAGGCGATTGCCCCGCCCGTTCGCGGGCGCGCGGATGCCCATGAGCTGCTCGCCGCCGACTCGGCCTTCGCCGCGATGTCGGTTGCGCGCGGCGCCAAGGCGGCGTTCCTCGCCTTCGCCGCTAACGAGGCTGTCACGCTTGGCCCGCCCGCGGCGCCGATGAACCACGGCCGGGACGCGATCGGCGCGACCTTCACCGACTTTCCGGCAGACGCGGTTCTCGACTGGGCGCCCGTCTCAGCCGACGTCGCGGCCTCGGGCGACCTGGGGTGCACGGTGGGCGAAGCCACGATCACCGCCCGTCATTCGTACAGCAAATACCTGACGATATGGAAGCGGCAGGCCGACGGCGCGTGGAAGTTCGTGGCGGACGGGGGGAACGCGCGGCCGGCGCCGTGACTACCGATACCCCGCGGCCTGAAGACTGAACAGCTCCGCGTAGAGACCGCCGCGGGCCACCAGCTCCTCATGCGTCCCCTGATCCACCAGCTCGCCGCCCTGGAGCACGAGGATCCGCTCCGCCATGCGCACCGTCGAGAAGCGGTGCGAGATGAGCACCGCCATCCGGCCCCGGGTCAGCTCGGCGAACCGCAGGAACACTTCGTATTCGGCGCGCGCATCGAGCGACGCGGTGGGCTCGTCGAGGATCAACACTTGCGCCTCGCGCATGTACGCGCGCCCCAGCGCCACCTTCTGCCATTCGCCGCCCGACAGCTCCACGCCCCCGTCGAAGCGCCGGCCCAGCATCTGGTCGTATCCCTTGGCGACGCGCCCCGCCACCGAGTCCGCGAGACTGCGGCGCGCCGCTTCACGGATGCGGGCGTCGTCGTCCAGGGCCTCGATCTGGCTCACACCGATGTTTTCGCGCAGCACGAAGTCGTAGCGCACGAAATCCTGAAAGATGATGCCGATGTTCTGCCGCAGGCTCGCCAGATCATAGTCGCGCAGGTCCACGCCGTCGAGCAGGATGTGGCCCTCGTCCGGGTCGTAGAGCCGCGCGAGCAGCTTCACGAGCGTCGTTTTCCCCGCCCCGTTCTCGCCTACGAGGGCGATGCGCTCGTCGGGCCGGAAGTCAAAGGTGAGACCGCGCACCGCCCAGCGGTCGGACCCCGGGTAGCGGAAGCCCACGTTGGTGAACCGGAACCCCTCGCGAATCGGGCGCGCCACCGCCCGCGCGCCGGGCTTCGAGACGACGCTCGGCCGCACGTCGAAGAACGTGAACAGGTCGCTCAGGTAGAGGCTCTGCTCGTAGATGTTCGACAGCGCCAACAGCACCCGCTGAATCAGATCCCGGCTGGCGCGGAACGAGCCCGCGAGGAACGTCAGCGTGCCGATCGAAAAGGCGCCGAGCACGGTGCGGTAGATGATGACGAGGTAGGCGCCGTAGTAGCCGAGGGTGCCCACCGTCACGAGCAGCGTCGATACGACATTGCGCCGCACCGCGAGCCGCTTGTTCGCCTCGTAGAACTCCGCCGACAGCTTCGCGTAGCGTCCCACCAGGAAGTCGGACAGCCCGAACAGCTTGACTTCCTTCGCCGATTCGTCCGACGCGCCCATGTAGCGCAGGTAGTCGAGCAAACGACGCTCCGGCGTCCATTGGAACAGCAGCGAGTAGCCGAGCGAGGCGAAGTGCGCTTCGCCCAGGAACGCCGGGAGCACCGCCACCGTGAGGAGGAGCAACAGCCACGGCAGCTGCACCAGCAGGACGGCTGCCAGCGACACGAGCGTCACAAGATCCTGCGCGGTCGAGAGGAGCAGCGCGAAGAGCCCGATCCGCCCCACCGTCTGCCGCCGGGCGCGTTCGAGGTGATCGTACGTCTCGGAGTCCTCGAACTGGGCGAGATCGAGTGTCGCCGCGTGTTGCATCAAACGAACGCTCAAACGATTGGCAAACAGATCGCCGAGCAGGCTCTCGAGCAATGACGAGAGGCGCGCCAGCCCTTCTCCCACGACGGCGATCCCCAGCTCAAGCCCTACCAAGGTCGCGAGGTGCCACCAATCGGGCGTCCCTCCCGCCTTGGCGGCCACGCCCGCGGCAATGACGCCGTCGATGATGAGCTTGCCGATCCAGAGGACGGCGACGGGGATGAACGAGCGGATCGCCCGCAGCGCCATGATGGCGACGGTGTAGCCGCGGTGCGTTTGGAAGACGAGGCGGACGAGGGGCGGGACGTGCTTCAGGGCCGCCAACCGCTGACCCCAGGTCGGGGACGGGCTATTGGGGTCCGGGACGATTCCGTGGGAAACGAAGCGGGCGCGGATGCCGGGCGAGGCCATGGCTCTTAACTTGGTGAGGATGAAGGCGTCAGTATAGTCATATGCGACTGCGCTTCGTAACCGTCTGGCTGGTGTTGGCGGTTCCCGCCGCCCTGCGTGCGCAGGCTCTAGCACCCAGAGACTCCGCCCTGCACGCGCTGAACCGGCTCGCCTACGGCCCTCGTCCCGGTGAGGTCGACAGCGTAGCCCGGATGGGGGTCATGCGCTGGATCGAGCGGCAGCTCGACTTCGAGCGCATCCGCGATGACCGCCTCGCCACCCGCGAACGCGATTTCAAGCTGCTCAGCTACGACCGCGAGGAGCTGGCCCAGCGCTACGGCGACGCGCTGCGCGAGCGGCGGGAGCTGCAGCGCGAGATGGCGCAGAGCGGCGACACGACGCGCCCGGGGGCCGTAGGTCCCATGCGCGAGTTCCGCGAGCTGGGTGGTGAGCTGCAGCAGCTCGCCGTCGTGCGCGCCGCGCTCTCGGAGCGGCAGCTGCGCGAGGTGATGGTCGATTTCTGGGCGAACCACTTCAATGTCTTCGTGGGCAAGGGCGCCGACCGGTTCCTGACGCCGTCATATATAGAAGAGACGATTCGTCCACACGCGCTCGGCCGGTTCGAGGACTTGCTCATCGCGACGGCCAAGAGTCCCGCGATGATGTTCTATCTGGATAATGCCCAGAGCATCGCGCCGGGGGCTTCACCCCCTCGCGCTCGACCTGGGGCTCCTCGAGGGTTAAACGAGAACTACGCCCGCGAGCTGCTCGAGCTGCACACGCTCGGCGTGGACGGCGGCTACACCCAGCAGGACGTCATCGCAGTGGCGCGCATCTTCACGGGCTGGAGCATCGACCGCCCGCAGCAGGGCGCCGGGTTCGCCTTCCACGACTGGGCCCACGACCGCGGCGACAAGCAGGTCTTCGGACAGCGGTTCCGCGACGACGGCATGAACGAAGGGATTCGCCTGCTCAAGCTGCTCGCCGCTCAGCACGCGACGATGCATCATGTGAGCCGCAAGCTATGCGCCCGTTTCGTGAGCGATGAGCCGCCCGATGGATGTGTCGATGCGGCCGCCCTTGCGTGGCGACGCACCAACGGCGACATCCGCGCGGTGCTGCGTGCCATCTTCACGTCACCTGACTTCTGGGCGCCCCAGGCCGTGCGCGCCAAGGTCAAGACGCCGCTCGAGTTCGTCATCAGCGCCGTGCGCGCCACCGGTGCCGAGCCGGACTCGACCCTCCGCCTGGCGCAGGTCGTCGCGCACTTGGGCGAACCCCTCTACCTGCAGCCCGCGCCCACCGGCTACCCCGAGGCGCAGGCGCAATGGGTGAACAGCGGCGCGCTGTTGGGCCGCATGAACGCCGCGGTCGCCCTCGCCGCAGGCCGCTTACCCGTCGCGAACCTGGATCTCGATGCCGTGGTGCCCGCAACCGCGGACCATGCGGCGCTCGTCGACGCCGTCAATGTCCGCCTCCTCAGCGGCACGATGTCGGCCCATACGCGGGCCGTGATCCTCGAGCAGCTAGCGGATGTGAACGACCCCGTGCAGGCCCGAACGCTCGCGGTAGGATTGGCCCTTGGAGGACCGGAGTTCCAGAAACAATGACGATCTCTCGGCGCGTCTTTGTGAAATCGGGCGGCCTCGCGCTCTTTAGCCTCGGCCTGGATCCGTTGTTTCTGGCGCGAGCCGCATTTGCATCGGTCCATCGGTCCATCGTTCCATCGGACCACCCGGTTTTGGTCTGCCTCTTCCAGCGCGGCGCCGTGGACGGGCTCAACATGATCGTGCCCCACGGTGAGCCGCTGTACTACCGGGAGCGGCCGCGCATCGCGATTCCCGCGCAAGACGTCGTGGACCTGGACGGGCACTTCGGTCTGCACCCGAGTCTCGCGCCGCTCAAGGGCCTGTGGGACAACAAGAGCCTCGCCGCGATTCACGCCGTCGGCTCGCCCGACGCGACGCGCAGCCACTTCGACGCGCAGGACTACATGGAGAGCGGCACCCCGGGCGTGAGGAGCACCTCCGACGGCTGGCTCAACCGATACTGCCGCCACGACCAGGAGCATGCGGACACGGCGTTTCGCGCCGTCGCGTTCGGGCCGCAGCTCCCGCGGATTCTGGCCGGCACGTCGCCCGCCCTTGCGATCGACGACCTTCAGGCGTTCGGCCTGCGCGTGCCGCAGGAAGCGGCGCGCGACAAGCTGACGCGGGCGTTCGAAGAGCTGTACGAGGGCGGTGCGACGGGCCTGCTGGCGTCCTCATCCCAAGAGGGGTTCGCGGCGATCCAGGTGCTCAAGCGCGTGAACCCCGCGCAGTACCAACCGGCGAACGGTGCGGAGTATCCGCCGGGCCGGTTCGGGCGCGCCCTGCTCCAGATCGCGCAGCTCATCAAGTCCGACGTGGGGCTCGAGATCGCGTTCGCCGACCTGAGTGGTTGGGACACGCATGTGAACCAGGGGTCGAGCGACGGCCAGCTCGCCGCGCGGCTGCGGGAGCTGGGCCTGGGACTCGCCGCGTTCAATCAGGACCTGGGCGAGCGCATGCGCAGCGTGGTCGTGCTCACGATGTCCGAGTTCGGCCGCACCATCGCGGAGAACGGCAACAGCGGCACCGACCACGGCCACGCAACGGCGATGCTCGCGCTCGGCGGCCCGGTGAACGGCGGCAGAGTGCTCGGCCGCTGGCCGGGGCTCGACCCCGCGAATCGCTTCGAAGGGCGCGACGTAGCGGTGACGACCGACTTCCGCGACCTGTTTGGCGAGATCCTCGCCCGGCACCTCGGCGCGGGAGATCTCACCGCCGTGTTTCCAGGCTTCAGTCCGAATCCCCAGAGCTTCCCAGGCGCCATCCGGGGGTAACGCGCGGGCTATATTCTCGCCATGCGCGATGCGCTCCAATCGCTGCTCCGCAAAGCCAGCGCCGCCAAGCGCACGGCGGACTTCTGGCAGGCGGCCGCTCAGGTTCTGAGCGATTGGGCCGGCGGCGCGCTCCTCACCGTCTGCTACCAGGGGGTCAACGAGAGCGGGGCCGTGTCCGCGGGCGCCGCGGGCGCGTCCGGCGTCACCCTGACCGCCGACTGGCACGACCCGGAAGGCCGGCACGTCGAGGCGAGCCTCGCCGGAGCCCCGCGCGACCTGCCGGGCTCGGACCTCGAGTCGGCCCTCGAGTTCGCGTCGGATCTCGCGGTGATGGTGGGTCGCCGCGTGGCGCTCGAGCGCGAGCGGCGGCTGGGGAGCTTCGTGGTCGAGCTGGCGCGCTGGCTGCTCGCGGTTCCCGAAACGGAGCTGCTGCTCCGCTATACGCTCCAGAGCTTGATGCAATTGGTCGATGCGCAGGGCGCGTTCGTGGCCCTGAAGCAGAGTGACGGGGAGACCCTGCGGATCTCCCCCGCGCTGGGGCAAGCAGCGCCAACCGAGGGTCTCGAGCTCGGGCTGCATAACAGCACCACGGGGCGCGTGGTGCGGAGCGGCGAGGCCTTGATGAGCCCGGACCTCCGGCTGGAGGCGGATTCCAGCCCCCTCGCCGTCCGCCTGGCCGATGCCGCGCGCTCGGCGCTCATCGCCCCGCTCCGCACTTCGAAGGGACCCGTCGGCGCGGTCGGCCTGCTGCGCTACCAGGGCCCGGGGCCCGCGCCCCCGCCCCAGTTCAGCCTGTACGATCTCCACTACCTCACCGCCGTCGCGGCCCACATCGCGGGCGGGATCGAGTTGTCGCAAGCGGTGGCCGCCACGCGCGCCGCCGCCGACCGCGCGAGCGGCATGGTGGACGCGAGCCCCCTCCCCATGGCGCTCGTGGACACCGGGGGAACAGTGCAACAGCTCAACGAGGCCGCCTTGCACGTGTTCGGGCTCACCAACAAGGAAGCAGCGCTGGGACGCCACCTCGAGGCCCTGGGCCTGTCTCCCAGCGGCGTGACGGTGCGTCTCATTCTCGCCGGCCGGCGCGAGGGGCAGCCGTGGCACGGCCGCGTCTTGGTCACGCAGGAATCGGGGGACCGGCGGATTTGCGACTGCACCGTGACCGGGCTGCGAGGCCTGGGTTCCGAGAGCCTGCTCGTGGCCCTGTACGACCGCACCGACGAGCTGCGCGCGCAGCGTGAGCTGATCGCCCGCGAAAAGCTCGCCACCGTCGGCGAAATCGCGAGCGGCGTCGCGCACGAGGTGAACAACCCCCTCGCCGCCATCCGGATGGAAGCGGAGCTGCTGGGCCGCGCTACGCAGGACGCCGACGCGAGCGCGGCGGCATCCACGATCGTGCGCGAGGTCGACCGCGCCGCGCGTATCGTCCGCAGTCTGCTGCGCCTCGCGCGGCGCGCGGACACGACGCCCACGCGCATCCAGGTCAACGAGCTGGTGCGCGACGTGGCCGAGATCCGGCAACGGGTGCTCCGCGCCGACAGCATCGAAGTGCGCACCAAGATGGACCAGGGGGCGGAGGCGGTGCTGGGTCTCGGTCAGGAGCTGCAGCAGGTCGTGATCAACCTCGTCACGAACGCGGAGCACGCGGTGCGTGGACGGCCGGGGGCGGTCATTCAGCTTACGACCGAGGCGCGGGACGACTGGGTGCGGCTCACCGTCGAAGACTCGGGACCCGGCGTGCCCGCGGAGATCCGCGGGCGCGTGTTCGATCCCTTTTTCACGACCAAGAGCCCCGACGAAGGCTCGGGGCTCGGTCTCTCGATCTGTCAGCGCGTCGTGGCTGAGGTGGGTGGGAAGATCTGGCTGGAGGACTCCGAGACGCTGGGCGGCGCGAAGTTCGTCGTCGAGCTACCTGCCGCGCCCTTGCGCGGCGACGTCATCGGGTAGACTAGGCTTCGAGAATGCGGCGACGATACACCGACAGCATCGCGAGCCCATAGGCGCCGATCGCCAGCAGCAGGATCCCGAGCCGCCAGTCCGCGCCGAGCTGCCACACGCCGGCCGCCACGTAGGCCAGGCTCGCGACCACGCCCAGGGCCACGACTTCTTTTCGCGCCATGAGGACCCCGAAGACGTAGCCCCAGCTGAAGCCGGCGATCGCCAGGAACACGACGCCATTGGGGAAGATCTTAGTGGGATCGATCAGGTTCAGGCCGCCCGCGAAGGCGCAGAAGAGGCCGATGACCGTGTGAGTAGCCAGGTGCAAGGCTAGCGGCAGGGGGACGGTGCCCATCTTGTTGAAGGTCATGAGCGCGAAAATACACCCTCCACGGCCCGCGCGCACCTGCTTGACGGCGCCTTGACTCGAGCGTGCGAGCGTCCAGGCCATGAACACTCGACCTCTCGTCCTCGCGCTGGCTGCCTGCGCGCTCGCTGCTCCGGGCGCCGCGAGCCAGGCGGCCCCCCGCCCGTCCTTTTGCACCAGCGGAGCACCGGCACCGACCTGCTCGAAGTTCCTGGTGGTGGAAACGGAGATGGGCGCCCGGGGGAGGGGCAGCCGCGGCGAGTTCGCGCTGGCGTGGCAGGCCGGCCTGCTGGCCAATCACGGGCGCGCCGCGTTTGGGGCGGCGGCATATGCCGCCGTGGACTTGGACGTCCGCGCCGATCGGCCCGTCCTCAACTCGCGGCTCGGCCTGCTGCCCCGCTATCGTCGTTGGCTCGGTGGCGGGGCGTCCCTCGACCTCTCGGCGGGACCCGTGGTGGAGCTGCCCGGCCGCGGAGGGACGATGCTGGTCACCTCGGGCGGCGTGGCGGCAGGCTCGGCCGACGACGTCGCGCTGAGTGGCCGGGTCGATGTCGCCAAAGGAAGCCGCCCTGCCTGGTTCCTCGGCGCGAGGCTCGGGGCGGACAAGGTTACCGAAGGACTCGAGGCGGAAGGGGTGGCCTTGGTGGTGTGGGGACTCGTCAGGTTCTTCGAGGCGGTGGGTGGTTACCATTGGAGACTATGAAAGTAACCCGCACCTACCTCCAGCTGACCGATCAGGCGCAATTCAAGGCGGCGCTCGGGGACTTCCCCGAGGTCACGCTGGCGCATGTCCCCATCCCGCCGCCGAAGCTGTACCGGCACTGCTATCGCACGGTCGGCGAAGCGTTCCACTGGTTCGACCGCTGGGACTGGAGCGACGACGAGATCACCGCGCACCTCGTCGATCCCAACATCCGGCTGTACGTGGCGCTGCGCGACGGCAACCTCTCCGGCTGGTACGAGCTGCGGCGCGTGCCGGAAGACGACTCGGTGGAGATCGCGTACTTCGGGATCGTTGCCGCCGAGTTTGGCCGCGGCTTCGGCAAGCACCTGCTCTCCTGCGCGGTGCGCGACGCCTGGTCGCTCGGTCCCCAGCGCGTGTGGTTGCATACGTGCACGTTGGATCACCCCAATGCGCTGCCGAACTACGTCAAGCGGGGGTTCGCGCCTTATCGCACGGAAGTGTACGAGGTAGATTCCCCGGCGTGAACTTCGACTTTCAGTGGACGCGCAAGCGCAAATTCATCCTCGCCGCCATCCTGGCGTCGCCCATTCTCATCTTCGCGCTGTATACCTGGTCCGCCCTGACGTGGAGCTACTCCGAAGGTGAACGGGCGGGGTACGTCCAGAAGTTCTCCAAGAAAGGGTGGATCTGTAAGACGTGGGAGGGCGAGCTGGCCCTGGTCTCGATGCCCGGCACGGTGGCAGAAAAATTCTACTTCACCGTTCGAGACGACGTCGTCGCTCAGTACATCAACCAGTCGCTCGGCAAGCGCGTGGCGCTCTCGTATCAGCAGCACAAAGGCGTGCCCACGACGTGCTTCGGCGAGACCGAGTACTTCGTGATCGCCGTGAAGGTGGTGCAATGAGCGGCAACAGCTTCGGGAGTCGCGCCACGCTCAAGGCCGGCGGCGCGAGCTTCGAAATCCACCGGCTCGACGCGCTCGAGAAGCGCGGCCTGCCGATCGCCCGGCTTCCCTACTCGCTCAAGATCCTGCTCGAGAACCTGCTGCGCCTCGAGGACGGCCGGGTCGTCCGCGCCGAGGATGTGGAGAAACTGGCCCGCTGGGACGCCGCGAAGACACCCGACGAAGAAATCAGCTTCATGCCGGCGCGCGTCCTGATGCAGGACTTCACGGGCGTCCCGGCCGTCGTCGATCTGGCCGCCATGCGCGACGCGGTCGTGCGGATGGGCGGCGATCCCAAGAAGGTCAACCCGCTGCTCCCGGCCGAGTTGGTGATCGACCATTCGGTCATCGTGGACGAGTTCGGCACGCCCACGGCGTTTCACACGAACGCCGAGCTCGAGTTCCAGCGCAACCGCGAGCGCTATGCGTTGCTACGCTGGGCGCAGAAGACGTTCCAGGGGTTCCGCGTCGTGCCGCCCGACACCGGAATCGTGCATCAGGTCAACCTCGAGTATCTCGCTCGCGTCGTCTTCACGACCGAGGGGAAAGCGCCGCAAGCGTATCCCGACACGCTCGTCGGCACCGACTCGCACACCACGATGGTCAACGGGCTCGGCGTGCTGGGCTGGGGCGTCGGCGGCATCGAAGCGGAGGCGGCGATGCTCGGCCAGTCCGTCTCGATGCTGATCCCGCAGGTCGTGGGCTTCCGGCTCACGGGGCGCCTAGCCGAGGGCGCCACCGCCACCGACCTGGTGCTCACGGTCACGCAGATGCTCCGCAAGAAGGGCGTCGTCGGGAAGTTCGTCGAGTTCTACGGCCCGGGCGTGGCCGCCTTGACCCTCGCCGATCGTGCGACGATCGGCAACATGGCCCCCGAGTACGGCGCCACCGTCGGCATCTTCCCCGTCGATCAGGAGACGCTGCGCTACCTCGAGTTCACCGGCCGCCCCGCCGACCGGGTGCGGCTGGTCGAGGCGTACATGAAGGAGCAGGGCCTGTTTCACACGCCGGACACGCCCGAGTCCGTGTATAGCGATAGCCTCGAGCTGAATCTCGCCACCGTGGAGCCCAGCCTCGCGGGGCCGCGGCGCCCGCAGGACCGCGTCCCGCTGCGCGAGGTGGGAAAGAACTTCCTCGATACGCTCCCGACGCTCATGAAGGCGACGTCGACGTCGCCGGTCAAGCCGCCGCCGGACGTGCGTAACCACTGGGAGGCCGAAGGCGGGCACACGTTCGGCGGAGGCGCGGCCGTGGCCGCGCCCCCTGCACGGACGGAAGGAGACCTGCGCCACGGCTCGGTGGTGATCGCCGCGATCACGAGCTGCACCAACACGTCGAACCCGTCGGTGATGATCGCGGCGGCGCTCGTCGCGAAGAAGGCCCTGGACCGGGGGCTCAACACCAAAGCCTGGGTGAAGACAAGCCTCGCGCCGGGGTCGAAAGTGGTCACCGATTATCTGCGGCAGGCGGGACTGATGAAGCCGCTCGAGCAGCTGCGGTTTCACCTCGTGGGCTACGGCTGCACGACCTGCATCGGCAACTCGGGGCCGCTCCCCGAAGCCGTGTCGGCGGCGGTCACCGAAGGCGAACTGGTGGTGTGCTCGGTGCTCTCTGGGAACCGCAACTTCGAGGGCCGGATTCAACAAGAAGTCCGGGCGAACTATCTCGCGTCACCTCCCCTCGTCGTCGCCTACGCGCTCGCGGGCCGGATCGACATCGAGTTCCACACCCAGCCGCTCGGCACCGGGAAGGACGGCAAACCCGTCTTCCTGCGCGATATCTGGCCGTCGACCAAAGAAGTGGACGAGGTCATTCGCACGTCGATCAAGTCGGCGATGTTCCAGAAATCGTACGCCGAAGTGTTTCAGGGGGACGAGCGCTGGCAAGGGCTCCCAGTGCCCGAAGGCGACCGGTTCGCGTGGGAGCCCGACTCCACCTACATCCGGCGCGCGCCCTACTTCGACGGTATGCCGGCGCAGCCAAAGCCGATCGCCGACATCCGCGGCGCGCGGGTCCTCTGCCTCCTGAGTGACAGCATCACGACCGACCACATCTCGCCGGCCGGCTCGATCCGCAAGACGCTGCCCGCGGGCCAGTATCTCATCGCGCAGGGCGTCGAGCCGGTGGACTTCAACTCGTACGGCGCGCGACGCGGCAACCACGAAGTGATGGTGCGCGGCACCTTCGCCAACGTGCGCCTCAAGAACCTGCTCGCGCCCGGCACCGAGGGGCCGTTCACGGTGCATCTGCCGGACGGCGCGCCGATGACGATCTACGACGCTTCGGTGAAGTACCAGGCCGAGGGCACAGCGCTCGTCGTGCTCGCCGGCAAAGAGTACGGCTCCGGATCGTCACGCGACTGGGCGGCGAAGGGCCCGCGCCTGCTGGGCGTGCGCGCGGTGATCGCGCAGAGCTACGAGCGCATTCACCGTTCGAACCTCGTGGGCATGGGCATCCTGCCGCTGCAGTTCCTGCCCGACCAGTCGGCGGCTTCGCTCGGGCTCACGGGCAAAGAGCGCTACGACATCGCGGGGCTCGCGGAGCTGCCGAAGCAGGTGACGGTCAAAGCGACCGCTGACGATGGCACGGTGACCGAGTTCCGAACCACGCTCCGCATCGACACGCCGCAGGAGCAGCAATACTACCGGCACGGGGGCATTCTCGAGTACGTGCTGCGGCAGCTCGCGGGGAGGCAGCCGTAAGGCCGTTCCTCGCGCTGCTCGTCGCGCTGGCGAGCGCCTGCAGCCACGGGGGAGGGCCCAGCGCCGCGGTGTGGGTGACGACGGGCGATCAACGCAAGCTCCTCTCCCGTGAACCCGACGTCGCCTTTTCGACGGGAACCGCACCGTCGCTACCGACGATTGTCGTCGACGATACGGCGCTGTATCAGGAGATGTTGGGATTCGGGGCCGCTATCACCGACGCGTCGGCATTCAACATCAATCGACTGGCGCCGGAGCGCCGCGAGGCGCTGCTGCGCGACTTGTTCGACGCGGACAGCGGGATCGGCCTGAGCTTCACCCGCCTCACGATCGGCGCCTCGGACTTCTCGACCCGACAGTACAGCTTCGACGACATGCCCCCCGGGCAGCGCGATCCGCGAGTCGCACGTTTCTCCATCGAGCCGAATCGTGCCGACGTGCTCCCGGTCGTGCAGCGCGCGCTGGCGATCAACCCCCAGCTCAAGATCATGGCGTCTCCCTGGAGCGCCCCCGGATGGATGAAAACTAGCGGCCGCCTCATCGGTGGCACGCTGTGGCCCAATGCGTACGGCCCCTTCGCGCAATACCTGCTTCGCTATGTGCAGGCGTACGACTCCCTGGGCGTGCCTATCTATGCCCTCACGGTTCAGAACGAGCCGCATTTCGAGCCGACCAACTACCCCGGCATGCGGCTCGATCCCGCTGACCGCGCCCTTTTCATCGGTCACCATTTGGGCCCGCTGTTCCAGCGCAAAGGGATCTCCACGCTGATCCTCGAGTGGGATCACAACTGGGACGACCCCGACTCGCCGCTCCGGGTGCTGGGCGACAGCGTCGCCCGCCGCTACATCGGCGGCGTCGCCTGGCATTGCTACAGCGGCGACGTTGCAGCGCAGACGAGAGTCCACGATGCCTATCCGGTGGTGGACACCTATTTCACGGAATGCTCCGGTGGCGACTGGTCTCCCGCCTTCGCCGACAATCTCGTCTGGAACGTGCGCACGCTCATCATCGGCGCGACGCGGAACTGGGCGAGGGACGTGCTGCTCTGGAACCTGGCCCTGGACGAGCTGCACGGCCCATACACCGGGGGCTGCGGGAACTGCCGCGGCGTCGTCACGATCAATTCGCTGTCCGGCGCCGTCACGCGCAACGTTGAGTATTACGCCCTGGGCCACGCCAGCCGCTTCGTCCGCCCTGGCGCCCGGCGCATCGGGTCGACGTCCGGTGTGGCTGGCCTCGAGAGCGTCGCCTTCCGGAATCCGGACAGTTCCGAGGTGCTCATCGTCGTCAACACGGCGGCGGCGGAGCGCCGGTTCGCGGTGCGGTGGGGAGGGCGGACGCTGCAGTATCTGCTTCCGGCGGGTGCGGTGGCGACGTTGCGCTGGCGGGCGTGAAGGGCGGCTCATACAGCGTTCGCCGGAGCTTCACTCCCGCGTCGACACATTGCCGTTAACCCGATTCGGAGCACGTGTGATGGTCATCAAGAACGTAGGCGCGACGGACTCCGGCCTGCGTGCCCTGCTGGGCGTCGTGCTTTTGGGCGTCTCGGCGTCATTCAACGATCGGCCCCTGCTCGCCTTGGGGGCGGGACTAATCGCGTTGGTGTTGATCGGCACCGCCCTGTTTCGCGTGTGCCCGCTGTACACGCTGCTGCGTATCAACACTTGTTCCCGGGACACGCAGCTGCGCTGAGTCTGCTTCAGCGAATCGGGATCGCCGTTCCGTGGCAGGCGGTGCACACTTCCGGATTCTTCCGCCGCATGCGATTCGCGTCGAACCCTGGGCCGTGGGGATCGAACCGCCGTCCCCCGAGCGCCGAGTGGCAGGTGAGGCAGTCGCGCTCCGTGTGGCAGCCGACGCACGATTCGAGGCTCTGGCGCGCCGCCTGGCCGTGCCCCAGCAGGAAGAACCGTTTCGCGTCATGAAAGCCCGACCGCAGAACGCCGGTCGCCACCAGGCCGGCTTGAGCGTGGCACGTCGTACAGAAGCTGCCCACGTTGTGGCAGTCGCTGCACGACGTTTCGCGCGCGTATGCGGCCGCGGGATGGCGGCTGAGGAAGCCCGCGGGATGGTACCCGGGCCCCGCCGCGGCCACCGGCCGGTGGCAATCCAGGCACTCGCTGCGGACGTGACACCCGGCACAGCGCGCCCCCTGGGCGGCGGCGGCAGGCCCGTGGCGGTCTGCGAAGTTACCGCCGTGCGATGCCGGTGCGCCGCGCGAGGCGATCGCCGTCGAACGTGGATCGGACGCGAGCGTGGCGATCGCGCGCGGCGGCGCGGCGCCCGCGTGGCACTGATAGCAGAATTCCCGCGCGTGGCACGTCGCGCAGGCGGCGGCGACGGGGCCTCGCGCCACCGACCCGTGTCCGTCGGCGCCGCCGAACCCTGGATCGGCGTGGGACGGCGGCGCGGAGAACCGGGCGATGTCCTCACGCGTAAGGCGCGTGGCCTGCGCGAGCGCGACGTGGCACTGGGCGCACGCGGAGTCCGGCGCGGCGAGGTGGGCGGTGCGAATCCCGTGACAGTCGAGGCACCGTTCTGGCTCAGGGGGCCGAGCCTCGGCGTGGCACGCGGCGCAAACCGGCGCCTTCGCGCCCGCGGAGGTCGCGTGGCGCACGTGATCGAACCGCAGGTTGCTGCGCCGCGGTGCCGACGGCCGGCTCCACGACACGACCTTCTGGATTGTGCCGTCGTGGCAGGCCGCGCACGATGCCGCCGCGGGCCACACTGACGCGCCGACCTGCACGGCGCTCACATGGCACGAGGCACAGGTGGGAAACAGCGACTTGTGTTTCTGGTGATCGAATCCTGCGCTCTGCGCGCCGAGCCGCCCTGCGCCCATCAGAATGCCGAGGGTAGTTGTGATGAGGAGGCGAACGGTCACCGGGCTGCCCTCCCCCCCGGCATCCGGCGCACGGCCGGCGGCAAGCCGCCCAGCTCGTCACGCCCGCCGCGACCGAACGACAGCACGGCGCGCAGGGTCAGACGCCACTGACCCCAGTCGAAGGCCGCGGCATCGGGGCGTCGGTGATCCTCCACGTAGCGCGTCGCGCCCAGCGCCAGTCGCAGACGCGGCCGGGGTTCGGCCTCGGCTTCGACGCCGTACACCTGCAGCGCGGATTCGGCGTAGCGAAACTCGAGCGGCCGGTCGAGCGTCGCCGCGTGCGCCATGACGCGCCACGTCGCCGTCGGAGCGTACGTCACACTGCCGCTCGCGCCCGTCGAAGCCGCTCCCGGGCCGTACTCGCGCTCATAACCGCCGTCGAGCGTCCATGCTGACGCCGGCCAGGCGGTGAAGCCGATCTCCCCACGCCACCCGGATTGCACGACGTCGACAAGCGGCGTCGCCGCGTCGGAGTTCTCGAAGTGATACCATTCGCCCCGCGCGCGTAGCTGCACTTGCGGCATCGCCCGCACGGCGACCTGCGCCTGCGTCGCGTGGTAGGGCACGGGGCTGAAGGCGCCCCAAATCGTCCACAAGTCGAAGTGCGGCCGGTATCGGCGCAAGCCGGCCGACGCGCTCACTGCTCGCCAGTTATAACCAACCGACGCTTCCGCGCTGCCCCACCACCCCGCCGCCAGATCGTAGTCGGCGCCCCCCGTCACGCTCCACCCGGGCACCGGCCGAACCGCGCCCGACAGGCCCACCCGCTCGGACACGAAGTAGTCCGATCGCGGGTCGACTTCACGCTGGTAATCCGCTCGCAGGTCCGCCACGGCGGTCGTCCAACCGGCGCCGAAGCCCGCCACGAGCTGCCGCTGGTGGGGCTGGAAGTCGTCGAGGGGATTGAGTGCCGGACTGGTCACGGGGAGGGCGACGCCGCGCGCGAGACCCCAACCGGCATACCCGGTCGCCTCCAGTCCACGACGGGCGTCGCGCAGCGTCACCGACGCGCCGTCGAAGCCCGTGGCGCCGAGCCGGGAGAACATCAGCTGCCGTCCGGCGCGGGCCGTCACGCGCTCGGCGGCGTACTCAACGTAGCCGGCGACGAGCTGCAGAGCAGGATTGGCCCCGGGCCAGGCGTCCACATTGCCCAGGTCCACACCGGCGCGAGCCGTCGCGTGCGCGCTCACTCCGGGCACGCCGAACCCCCACACCGTCAGGTCCGCCGTGGTGACGAAGGGTCCGCCGCGACGGACCGGGCCGGGCCGGAAATAGGTGCAGTACAGGGTGCCGCTGGGGCAGTAGACCGCGAAGCCATCCGTCGTCGCCGGCCCACCGCCGGGACCCGTCACGGTGTCGCTGACCGGCACGCTGTCGATCTGCACTCCGCGGAATCCTACGGCCTGGAAGCGGGCGTCGACCTGCAAGCGATAGCCCTGCGCGTCTAGGCAGCCCGGGAGGGCACCGAGCAGCATTGCGAGCCTGACGACCCGCACCGCCGTCAGACGCTCGCCTTGCGCAGGTGGGCGCGGTACGCGTCCGGAGAGGATTGGAAATGGCACACAGTGCACTCGCGGTCGGCGTAGTGCTTGCGCTGCGGCTCGTGGCACGTGAGGCACAAGGCGCGGTCGGGCACGAGACGCGCGACCGTGGCCTCGCGGTGACAGGCGTCGCAGGCGACGTGAGGCTCAACGGGTGGCTGGTGTGTCGCGTGCGGGTCCGCGCCGGCATGGCACGTGGCGCAGTCGCGGGCGGCGGCGTGATGGTCCTCGTGACAGGAGCTACACGCCGCCACCGGCGCATCGGGCGCCAGCGTCACGGCTGTCGTGTGGCAAGTCACGCAGCGCAACGATGCGTGTGTCGCGTGGGCGAAGGCCACAGAACGGTCCGTGGCCGGACGATCCCCGACGGCGACGTGGACGGTCGCGGGACGGCTCGCCGCGAGCTCGCCCGCGGCGTGACACGTCGCGCAGTCGCTCGTCGCGGGCGCTTGGTGATGACAGATCTGGCAGCCCCGTGGCGGAGCGAAGGTCAGGCGGGCATGTTCGCGCGATGATGCATGGCAGGTGATGCAGGCAAGTTTCGAATGACGATCGTGCGGGAAGGTATCGGGCGGAACTACGTCCGCCCGCCACGGCGGATCGTCAAAAGGGGGGGAGTCGCCCTTGACCTTCGATCGTTCCGTCGGCGTCCGCGGCACCCACGACGTGCGCCGCAGCGCCCGCGTCGTGTCGAACCCCTCGGGAAGGTGTAACCGTCCGCCGCTGCGCCGATTGACCTGCGCATGACACCCGCCGCAATCGCTGGCATCGACCGACGCGGCGTGCGGCTGGTGGCACAGCGTGCACTGCTGCGCGACCTTCTCGTGGCGCAGACCCGTGTGGAACGGCTCGGAGCGCCAGTCCGCATGGCACCCGGCGGAGGCACAGCTCTTCACCGCATCGGCGGGCCGCGTCTGCTTGTGCGGATTGTGGCACATGCCGCACGTCTGCCGGTGCGGGTCTCGGGCGGGATCGAAGTCGGCCAGCTTCGCCCGCATTTCGTGGCAGCCGAGGCACTGATGTGCACCCGGTCGCAGCGTCCCCGCCGCGGAATCGCGGGTCGCGAGCAGGGGCACGTCGGCGGTGAACTGGTGGCACGCAAGGCAGTGGAAGCCGGTCTGTCCCGCCATCTTGCCGAGGCGGATCTCGGTGCCGATGTGACATCCGGATTGCCCGCAGGTCGAATCCACGGGCACGAAGCGGTGCACCTCGAGGCCGTGGCAGGTGGTGCATTGTACCTCGCGCAGCGCGCTCGAGTCCGACTCGAGATGCACGCGGTGGCCCGCGGTCGTGGCGATGCGGCGCCACTTGTCTTTTTCCTTGTCGCCCTGGATGTGACAGGCCGCGCACACGCGCGTCGGCACCTTCGCGTGCATCTGGATCTTCTCGGGCCGGTCCGCCACCCACAAGTACAACTGGCGGGCGCTCGCGAACACCGACTGCTGATGGCAGCTGTGGCAGCTGAGCGAGTCGTGCTTCGATCCGGCAAACCGCTGGAACGGGCCTTTCATGATATGGCAGCCCGTACAGAAGGCATTGTCGTGCTGCATATAGTTCCAGCTCACGGTGCCGAAGCCCGCGGCACCGAGCAGCACGACCGCCGCCGCCGTCGCGAGACCGATCCTGATCTGTCGAGGCCGAGCAATGACCCACGCGACGATCGAGAGCCGGCGCTGCCACAGGGTGACCGCCACGTAGGCGGCCACCGCGACGCCAACGAAGAACCCGCCGATCTGGAACCACTGCGGCAGATTGAAGAAGAAACGCAACACCGCGGCCACGCCGCCGGGTAACGGCGGCGGGCCGACGGCAGTCTGCTGAAGGGTCAGCACGCCCTCGTTACTGAGCGCCCCGCAACCGCACTCCCGGCGGCAACGGCCCCGACACGCGCAGGTACTGCTGTGGCGGAGCCGGCAGGCCATACGTCGTGTGCAGCACAGCGATGGACGATGACAGTAACGCCTTCAGTAAGAATGGATTGTGTACGCCGTTCCCCGACGCCATGTGCGTCGAGAACGTGTTGCCCAAGAGCTTGCCGCTCAAGAAATAAGGACGATCTTCGGTCGCGGCGAGCGCGGCGTTCCAGAGGGTCCCTTTCGCCACTGAGGTGATGTTGTTGCGGAAATTGATCTCCGCCGAATCGGCCGCGGTCGCGCCAGGACGCTGTGCCCGGGCCACGAGCTTCGGAATCAAGCCCCCATCCGTCGAATCGATGACGCCGTTGGCGTTGGCGTCGGTCCAGATCTGATCGAGGTAGTTATTGAGATCGCCCTTGAGGGTCTGGTAGGCGAACTTCGCGACCTGGGGGCCCCCGATGTGACAGTTCCCGTTCGAGCAGGCGGTGAAGTCGTGCACCGTGTCGGGCGCGACTGCCGTCGCACACGGCCGCGGGATGCCCTGCGCATCGGGGCACGGAATCGCGTCGAACGTATGGCCGACGCTTTGGAAGGTGAACGCCCCCGTCAAGTTGTCGGTCACCGTGGTCCGCACCACGTGGCAGGTGGCGCACAGCCTGGGGTTCGCCGACGTGCCGTGGCTGCTCGCGATCTGACTCGTATCGTACGCGAAGCCTGGAGGAATCCAGCCGACGTTCTCTCCCAGCACCAGCAACCCCTGGGCACCGTGGGCACCCCGTGACGAGCCGGTCCCCGTGGCTACCGACCACGGCGGCGTGCCGCTGCGGGAGTGGCACGTCACGCACAGCTGATCTCGCGTCGGTGTCGAGAGCGGCGCGCGCAGCTGCGCCTCGTTCGGCGAGCCGTGCGGATTGTGGCACGTCACGCAGCCGATGCGTTCCGGGGTGGCACTGCCCTTCTCTATGTAATTCGCCGTTTCGCCGAACTTGATCGCCATCGCGGCCCGGCCTTCGTGGCACGGCTGGCAGCTCACGTTGGTCGCCGCGGCGGCGAATCCGGGACCTGAGCCGTGCGCCGACTGTTTCCATTCTTCCACGAACGGCGTATGCACGCCGCTGTGACACCCGCTGCACGACGTCACCACCCCGGTGTCGACGTGCATGGAGGCGAGCGGGTGATTCGCCAGGATGTCCGGGTTCTCGACGTGCGTGAAGCCCGGGCCATGGCAGCTCTCACATTGCACATCGTGATAGGCGGAGTCGGGCACCACAGCATAGCCGGCGGCATGGCCGACCGCATTGCCGAGCTGTGACACCGTGTGACAGTTGTTGCACGTGCCGGTCGCGGGGCCGGAGCCCTGGAGATCAGCCCAGGCCTGCGCGTGCTTGGTGTTCTTCCATTGGCCCTGGACGCCGACATGACAGTTCCCGCAAGTCGTCTGCTTCGTGTTCACCGTGAAATAGCCGAGGAATCCACTCGCGGAATCCGGGGGGGGATTGAACGGCTGCCGGTCGCGATAGACGATCTTGTCGTTCGTACAGGCGCCGAGCGCGGCGACGGCCGCGATGGTTGCAACAAGATGGCCCAGCCTCATAGACTCGCTCCTCGCGACGGGACCCGCCTCCACATTCAGGAGATAGCCTCCCGATGATAAAGTGCAAGTGAAGGGATTATGAAGGTCCAGAGGTCGTGGCCTTCATCACGCCGCATTCATCGTGACTTCACGTTACGCTCGGTACGCTTCGGCGACCCTCAGATCGGAGACCGCGATGCGGCGCCAGGGACTGGCCATCTTCGTCATCTTCTTCGGAATTGCCACGTTGGACGCGCTGACGGACGGCCGGTGGCTCCGGATCGTCGTCTGGTTGGCGCTCGGTGCGGCCTTCGCTGCGCTCGATTGGTGGGGAAGCCGGAGGCGCGACCATGTCTCCTAAGCGTCACGTCACCTCGGAAGAGGCGCGGAAGATCGGTTCCGGCCTCGGCATCGATTGGCGATACATCGCTCTCGACCAGTTTCGGCGCGGCCTTGAGGTCGAGCTCGAACATGGGGCCCGCGATCCGCAAACCAACGTCACCAACGACGACCTCGATCTGACCGCGAAGATCGCCTGGGCCCATCTCAAGGAGATCGGCGACTACTACACCCGGCTCGATGCTGTGGAGGCGGCTGCGCCGTCATGTGGGTGTCCGGTGCCGGAGTAGCCAGGAGCAGGCGTAGAACACCGCCGGCACCGCCATCACGCCGAGGATCCACGGTCCCGGCAGACGGCCGCGCTGCGCCAACTCGATTCCGGTGAACGCCAGCGCGCTGATCAGCGCGATCGCCGCGCCCGGGAGTTCCCAACGCCAGGCGGCGAGGTTGCCGACCAGCGCCAGGATCAACAGACCCAGCAGGATGATCTCGCGCGCGGTCAGGGCGCGCGCCGACGATGGCTCGCCGCGGGCGAACACGAGCACAAACAGCGCGCTCGCGACCGCGAGCAGGCGCGCGATCCAGCGGCAGGCGTCGGCGCCAGTCACGTACGCGACGACTGCCAGGCCGACGAGCGTACCGAGCAGCCCCAACGCGACCTGCGAATGCGCCGTAGCATGTGAATCTCCCTTCTACGTCAAGGCTGCTCGGGGCAGCGTTACGCGGTAACCGCTGCCCCCAGCATCCGGGCCGCCGCCACCTCGGGCTGTTCGGCCGGCACGCGTGCCGCGACCGGTACCACGAGCAACGAGGTCGGCAAGTCGTTCAACAGACGCTCCGTGACGCTGCCGAGCAGGACGCGCTGCGCCCATCCCTTGCCGTGCGACCCAACCACCAGCACGTCTGCGCTCCACTCCGTCGCCTCACGCAACAATGTCTCGACGACCATCCCGTGGCGCACCAACTTCTCGGAGTCTCGAATCCGGATCAGCGGCCAGATCTCGCGCTGCAACAGGTCTTGCGACAGCCCGTAGTAGCTGGTGGGATCGATCGGCGGGACGTCGGGGAGCACCGGCAGCGGCTCGAAGACGGTGAGCACGCGCACCTGGGCGCCGACCAAGCGCCCGAACCGTTCGGCCAGGGCGAGCGTGGGTCTGGCCGCGGCCGAGAGGTCGGCGGCAACCAGAATGCGCCGGATCGCGGTGGGCGCTCCGGCGGTGATGAGCACTGGCAGCTCGGCGGTGCGGACGACGTTGAGGCTCGTGCTCCCCCCGAGCCACCGCTCGAGGGCCGTGTGGTGCTTGCCGCCAAGCACGAGGAGGCCGGCACTGCGTTCGTGTGCCCCCTGCTGCAATACGACAGCGGCGGGGCCGAGGCGCACGTCCAGGCCCTCCAGCAGCTCGGGGGCAACGTCGCTGCGGAGCGCTTCAGTGACCCGATGGCGCGCGACGGCCACCTGCAGCTGCTGCGTCTCCCGAACTTGTTTCGGATCCCCGACCGCGCTGAACGGCGCCCAGGCGTCCGGGGTGGCGTGTACGAGGTCGCAGTTCTCGCCCGCGGCCCGCGCGATGCGATAGCCCAGCTTGGCGGCGCCCACCGCTTCCGGTGAGGCGTCCACGCCGACGACGATGGGTCCCCAAGTCATACGAACTCCTCGCTCAATGGTCTGACCGTTTCTCTTTCGAGAGAGCGCCCGAACGCCTGCGCGAATACCCGCACATCTGTCCAGTTGGTGTACTCGAAGTCGCGGGTCGTGTCCGTGTCGCCGCCCGCCTTCGCCACGATGCGCCGCATGATCCAACGCTTGAGCCAGTTGTAGCGCGTGTATGGCAGCGCGCCGGCCACGAACTTGATCAGGTTCGGGTGCCAGGCGGTGGACTGCTGGAACCGCCTCACGATCTCGTCCAGAGTCCGGCGGGTCTCGGAGCGCTTCTCCAGGATCCCAAGACACACCGCGAGGAACGCGGTCGGCATCCGATTGAGCTCCGCCGCCTGCTTACGGACCCAGCGCGTCACCGGTCTCTGAAAGCCGCCGGCGTGGATCGACGCGGCGACGATGACGCCATCGTAGTCCTCAGCCACGACGGTCTCGGTGCCGTATCGGGCGTCGCTGATGAACGCGTACACGCCCTCGTCGACGAGCGCTTCGCGGAGCGCCGTGGCGATCTTGCGCGTGTGCCCATCCGTGGTGCCGTACAGGATCAAGACGCGAGCCATGAGCAAGACGTTATCGGGGAGCATGTGGACGACGGATGAAGACGGGGTGAAGGAGCCTTCAGGCCCTCAGTGCGGGGTCAACGTGAAGACGGACAATGCGATGGACAGCACGAACAGCCCGATGATGATCCACTCGAGGATTTCCATCCGCCGGGTGGCGGCACGGTCCGTCATCTTGCTGTAGATCCCGTCGATCGTCTGCAGCTTGCGCGAGATGCTGGCGTCCCACTCCGCAAGGTGGAAGCGACGCGACGCCAGTGCGTACACGCGCGCCAGGAACTGGTCGCCCACGAGCTTGAGGGCATTGGTGACTTGCTCGAAGAGGATCGCGCCGTCGAGCTGCAGGCGCGCCAGGCGGCGCAAATCAGAGCCCAATCGACGGCCCTCGCGAAACCGCGGCGGCCGGCCGAGCAGGGATTCGTAGGCGCGCTCGAGCGCGTCGTCCAGCTGTTGATCGAGGAAGCGCATCTCCAGCAGCTGCGTGTTGGCAAACTCGATCACGTCGCGGACGTCCTCGCCTTCAGCGTCGAACAGGACCACCGCGTCGGTATCGATGATCGTGGCGTCGTTCGGACCGAACGAGAGCCGCAGCGCCGTCGCATCCGCCACCTCTTGCTGGGAGAGCGTGTGGTGCTCGGCGCGCAGCACCTGGGCAACCGTCTGGCCGTGCTCCGTCCAGAGCGTGGCTGCCTCGCACGGCGCCGCAAACCGCTCGATGTGAAACACCGAGTAATCCTCGACGAAGTCGGCGACACGTGGGCGGATCGCCGCGTCGGCCAGGACCTGGAGCAGCGCTTCCACCTGGTTACGCGAATCCGCGAGCAAGCGCTCGTTCCCCCACAACTCCTCGGCGAGCGCTGGCAGGGCGCCCAGGGGACCCTCGATCGGAATCGCGTAGCTCACGGACACGGCCCCGAAGTCGTACAGTACGACTTCGACCGTCGGGCCCGCGTGGTACGTGCCCAGGACGTGGGGGTTGGCGCCGCGGGTTACCCGCAGGGGAGCGGGCCGATACTCGAACGATGCCGGGGCGCGTCGCTTGTGCTTGATCGCCTGCCGCTCAGTGCCCGCGAGCAAACGGCGTTCCGCGGCGTCCAGATCGATCGCCTGCGCCACTTCGTATGCAAAGAAGGCGTGACACGTCCCCTGCGCGATGACCAACTCTACGGTCTCTGCCATGACCCGAAAGTTACAGCGCTCACCGCACCCGCAGCGCGTTCAGGATCACCGCCGCGTCGAGCGCTTCCTGCATCACGGCCCCCACCGGCGGCGTGATGTGGCCGAGGCTCGCGACAACCATCAGGACGAAACTGAGGCCGAGCCCGACGCCGATGCTCTGGAGCGCGATCCGGCGCATGCGCCGGCTGATCGCCATCGCATCGCCCACGCGCGCGATGTCGTCCACGAGCAGCACGACGTCCGCCGCTTCCGCCGAGACAGCGGTCCCGTGCGCGCCCATCGCCACGCCGACCGTCGCGGCCGCCAGCGCCGGCGCGTCGTTGATCCCGTCCCCCACCATCACCACGTTGCCGTAGCGTTCGGCGAGGTCCCGCACCGCGGTGACCTTGTCGGCGGGCAGGAGGTTCGCGCGCACGGTGCGGATCCCCGCCTGCGCCGCGATCGCCTCCGCGGGTCCCTCGCGGTCACCCGTGAGCATTACGGTCTCCGTCACGCCCAGCACCGCGAGGCGCTGCATCAGCGCCGGCACCTGGTGCCGCAGCCGGTCAGCGAACTCGACCGACCCCGCGACGCGGCCGTCGATCGCGATGTAGGCTACCGTGCCGTCGCCTGACCCCTCCGGGGTGACGACGCCGCAGTCCGCGAGGTACCCGAGCGAGCCCACGCACACCGCGTGCCCCTCTACGCGCCCCGACACGCCGCGGCCCGGCGCCTCGGCGAAATCGCTCACGGCCGCGAGCGGCGCGAACCGGGCCCGGCCGGCCTCCGCGATCGCGCGGCCGAGGTGGTGTGACGACAACTGTTCGACCGCCGCGGCCAACCGCAGCACCTCGCCCGCAGGCACGCCGTCCAGTGCCTCTAGGTGCGCTACGCTCGGGTGCCCCAGCGTCAACGTTCCCGTCTTGTCGAACACCACCGCGCGCGCCCGCCCCAGCTGCTCGATCGCGACGCCGTTCTTCACGATGACGCCCAGGTCCGCGGCGCGGCTGATTCCTGCGATCACCGCGACCGGCGTCGCGAGGATGAGGGGGCATGGCGTGGCGACCACAAGCACCGCGAGGACGCTGGTGGGGCTCCCCGTCACCAGGTAGGCGACGCCGCACATCGCAAGTGTGAGCGGCGTGAACCAGATCGCGAACCGGTCCGCGAGGCGCTGGATCGGCGGCTTCTCGTGACGAGCCCGTTCTACCAGGCGGACGATTTGTTGATACTGGCTGTGCTCGCTGGCCCGGAGGGCGCGCACCCGCACCACACCCTCGAGGTTGACGCTGCCGCTCATCAACGTCGTCCCCGCGACCGCCCGGATCGGAACGGGCTCACCGGTCAGTGCCGATTGATCGACGGTGGAGGTTCCCTCCGTGACGTCGGCGTCCACGGGGACGAGGTCGCCCGGCTTGATCACCAGCACATCGCCGACGCGCACGGCCTCGACCCGTACATCGACCAGGTCGTTGCCGTGCATTCGGTGCGCCACCTTCGGCGACCGGGCCAGGAGCGCTTCGAGCGAGCTCGAGGCCCGCCGCATGGCGTACGCCTCGAGGGCTTCGCCGCCCGACTGCATCAGAACGATCACGACGCCCGCGAAGTACTGGCCCAGCACGACCGCCGTGACGATGGCCAGCATCGCGACGACGTCGGCGGCGAAGCGCCCGCGCACGAGGCCCGCGAGTGTCTTGAGGACGAGCGGCGCGCCGCCCACGACCACGGTGACGAGGAAGACGGCATCGGAGCGTGTGATGAGTCCCGTGGCCAGACCCACGGCCGCGATCACCGCCACGACTAGGACCGCTGGCGGGCCTCCGCGATGTGCGTCACCTTTGTGCATCATGATCGACAAGACGATCAGCGCCGCGGCCAAGGCGAGCTACGACCGGTGCTGCCAGGCGCCCAACTTCATCCCCGATTTCTACCGCACGTTCCTCGCGGCCTGCCCCGAGGCCGCGCCGATGTTCGCTGACACCGACTTCGACCGGCAGGTCAAGCTGCTCCGGCACGCCATCGGCCTCCTGCTCATTTTCCCGAACCAGCCCCCACATGAACCTACATTGCTCAGCCGCGTTGCCGAGCGACACAGCCGCCGCGAGCTGAACGTCGCCCCCGCGCTTTATGGACCCTTCATCGAGAGCCTGATCAATACGGTGCGCCAGTTCGACCGGGAGTTTACGCCCGCCGTCGAGGCGGCCTGGCGTGCGACGGTTGGCCCCGGCGTCGCGTACATGAAGGCGAAACACTAGAAGGGCCTGAATCCGGGCGAACCGAATCGCGCCATCCGCAGGTGCGCCCACAGTGGATACGCGTACGCGATCAGGACGAGGATCACGGCCACGATGGTCCACAATCCGTAGCGGTCGAGCAGGGTGCGCCGCGCTGACACCGGTTCGAGGGGCTCCGCCCACAGAATCGGGTCAGGTTCGCGCCGCTTTCCGGCCAACGCCGTCCCCACCATCACCAGAATGAAGAACCCGGCGCTCGCGAACAGGAGCAGCCCGCCCGCGGCCGACACCTCGGTGAGGCCGCGCCAGGCGTGCGCCGCCGCCGCGCCGCCGTACGAGGCGTCGTAGATGCGGCGCGGCATCCCCATCAAGCCGGTGATGTGGTTCGAGAAGGAGAACAGCAACATCCCCAGGAACCAGAGATAAGGCTGCACCCGCGCGAGCAACGCCAGCTCGAGCTCGCGCCCCGAGAGGCGAGGCAGCAGCCAGTAGCTCGTTCCCATGAAGGTCAGTGCCGCCGCGCTGCCCACGGTCAGGTGAAAGTGTCCCTGAATCCAAGCCGTGTTGTGCACGACGGCGTTCATGCCGTACGAGGCGTTGATCGCCCCGCCGATGCCGCCGAAGGCGAACAGGATCATCGAGAGCGCGACGCTCGAAAACAGGGGATCGCGCCACGGCAGCTTCCCGAGCCAGTCCAGGAGCCCCGTGGCGCCCTGCATCCGGCCCGCGACCTCCATCGACGCCGTGACCGTGAAGGCGGTCACGAAGCTCGGGAATAAGATGCCGAACGTGAGAAAGGTGTGGAGCAGCTTCCAGCCCGCCGACACGCCGGGGTCCATGAATTGGTGATGGAACCCGACGGGGGTCGAGAGCAGGATGAACAGGACGAACACGAGCCGCGCGAGCGGATCGCTGAACAGTTTTCCCCCGGCGACGCGCGGCAACACCGTGTACCAGATCACGTACGCGGGGAGCAACCAGAAGTACACGAGCGGATGCCCGAAGTACCAGAACAGCATCCGCGCGAGAACGGGGTCGACGGTCTTGGTCCAGCCGAGCGACCAGGGGATGAGCTGCAGCAACATCTCCGCGGCTACCCCGACCGTGGCGATGAGCCAGACAATGACGGTCGCGAGCATCCCGTGCATCGCCAGCGGCGCCGGGGCGTCCGGGTGCTCTTTCCGCCACGCGCGATAGGACAGCAGCATCACCACCGCCCAGCACCAGGATCCCACGACCACGAGGGTGAGCCCGATGTAGAACGCCGGATGGGCCTGCAGCGGCGGATAGAACGTGTACAGGACCGTCGCCTGGCCGGCGAGAATCGTTACGACCGCGGCGACCGTTCCGATCAGGGCGGTCCAGAACCCCGCCCACGCGAGGCCCGGCACCGCGGGGGCGCGCAGCAGCGCCCGCGTCACCACGACGTAGCCGAACGCCATGATGAAGAAGGTCGTGAACACGAGCGCCATGAGGACGCCGTGCGCCGTGACGGAGAGGTAGTACATCTTGGCGGAGCGCCACGGCAGGTCGAGACTGGCCCGAGACAGCGCCTGCATGAATGCCATCGCCGCCGCGATACCGAAGGCGATGATCGCGACCCACAAGTGGGCCAGGGGAAGCCGGTCGGTGCGGGTCATGGACGTGCCCCCTCCGCTTCCACGATCAGTTTCGCGGACATCAGGTGGTGCCCCAACCCGCAGTACTCGTTGCAGACGATCAGGTACTCGCCCGGCTCGCGGAATACCGTGGTGAACTGGCTGATGTAGCCCGGGATGATGATCGTGTTGCCGTTCGTCGCCACGATCTGGAATCCGTGCGTGACGTCCGCACTCGTCAGCCGGAACGTCACCGGACGGCCGGCGGGGACCCGGAGCTCGGCGGGTTGGAACGCGAACATCATCGCGACCACGATAACGGTCGCACCGTGCTCGTCCACGGTCACGCCGCGCTTGCTGAACCGCGGATCGTTCCACACCTTGGTCGGATCGATCGTCTCGACGTGGCTCGGCGGCTGCAGCGCGCTCCCCGCTACCCCCACCGCGATCGTCACGAGGAACGCGAGGATCAACACACCCGCCGCCCACATCCAGATCTTTTCGTAGAAGGCGACGTTCATGGCGTCACCCCGCCGCGCCGCAGATACACGAACAGGTACATGGCGAACCAGCACGCGACGAACAGCACGCCGTACAGGCCGACGAGCAGCAGCGTGCCCTTGGGGTGCTCCTTCTGCGACGGTTGCGACATGAGCGGGACCCTCCGGTCAGTGGAGCGTCGGGGTAGCGAGATCGACTTCGAAGCGAGTGCCGCGCGCGTCGCTCGCCGCGTGCGCGGCGCCGTCGTGCAGGCGGGCGATGGCGGCGACCAAGGCCAAACCGAGCCCCGGCCCCGTTCCGCCGCCGCTGTCGCGGGTGCGGGCCGGATCGACCCGATAAAACGGCTCGAACAGATGCTCCAGGTCCGCGGCGGCGATTTCGGGACCCGAATTCTCGACGACGAGCCGCACGGCCTCGAGGGTCCCGGCCTCCACCCAGACGCCGATGCGCCCGCCGACCGGCGCGTAGCGCACGGCGTTGTCGAGCAGATGGTCCACCAGCCGTGTCACGAGCGCCGGGTCGATGGACACCAGATGCCCCATCGGCAAGGACCGCTCGACCGTAAGATCTTTCTGCTCGATCTGGCGGTGCAGCCCGTCCAACACACCGGTGACCAGGGAATCGACGTCGGTGGCCACGCGGTCGGGGGTGAGCAGCCGCGCATCGGCGCGTGTGATGAGCAGCAGGTCCTCACTCAGCGTCGTAAGGCGGTCGATCTCTTCGAGCGCACCGCGCAGTACCAGCCGGTACTCGCGGGGCGAGCGCTCGGCGCGCAGCGCAACTTCCATCTGCCCGCGCAGCACGGTGAGGGGCGTGCGCAGCTCGTGGCTCACATCGGCGGTGAGCCGCCGCTGCGCCGCGAATCCTCGCTCCAACCGCTCGAGCATCCGGTTGAGCACGGCGACCAGGCCCTGGTATTCCTCGGTGTCGGCGTGGGCGACGATGCGCTGGTTGAGCGTCCCCGCTTCGATCCGCGTCGCCTGCGACGTGATCTCCGCCACCGGACGCACCGCCGACGACGTGAAGTGCCACGCGCCGACCAGCGTCGCAGCACTGCCCGCGACCACCACGGCGAGCAGGGCGAAGAGGAGGTCTCCCTCGAGCACCGCCGTCGGGATCGGCACCGCCAGTGCGCGCGACGCTGCCCAGAAAAACGCGCCGGCCGCCAGGAGCAACCCGGCGGCCATCGTCGCGGCGAAGCGCAGCGCGAGGGCGCGCCGCAACGACGTCGTCACACCGGCGTCCCCTCCGGCGTCTGGAGACGGAAGCCGACGCCGCGCACCGTTTCGATGAGATCGGCGCCGGTCGCCTGCCGCAGCTTGCGTCGCAGGTTCCCGACGTGCACGTCCACCACGTTGCTCTCCGGATCGAAGTGCATGTCCCACACTTTCTCGAGCAGCTCCGTCCGGCGCACGACCTCTTCGGCGTGCAGCAAGAAGTGCTGCAGCAGATGGAACTCCTTCGGCGTCAGATCGAGGTTCTTCCCCTTGACTCGCACCTTGTGTTTCAGGCGGTCGAGCTCCACGGGCCCATAGTGAAGCAGCTCGGTCCGTGCCGCCCCGCCTCGCCGCACCAGCGCCCGCACCCGCGCGATCAGCTCGTCGAACTTGAAGGGCTTGGTGAGGTAGTCGTCGGCGCCGGCGTCGAGGCCGCGCACCACATCTTCGGTCGTGTCGCGCGCGGTGAGCATCAGGATCGGTGTCGCGCGCCCTTCTCGGCGCAGCTCCGCCGCGACTTGCAGCCCCGTCTTCTTGGGGAGCATGACGTCGAGCACGAGCAAGTCGTACTCGTAGACGTGGGCCAGCATCGTCGCTTGGTCGCCGTCCGCCGCGACGTCCACCACGTAGCCTTCCTCACGCAGGCCCTGCTCGATGAACCCCGCGACCTTCCGGTCGTCTTCCACCACGAGAATCTTCATTAAGGAGATGCTAGGGTTGGGGTGTTGAACCGATTCTAAAGGGCATCTGAAGAAACCTTCATAGGCAACGATAAGACGAAGGTCGCGCCTCCCCCGGGCGTGTCCTCCACCGTCAGCCGGCCCCCCAGCACCTCGGCAAGACGGCGGGACACGGGAAGTCCCAGTCCCGTCCCCAACCCCGAGTTGGGGTCGAACCGCTCGAACGGCTCGAAGATGCGGTCGTGGAGGTCACGCGGCACCCCCGCGCCACGATCCACGACGCGAACGCGCAGCTCCGGCGCTGCGTCCTCCGCCTGCACGGTGACCGGTTGACCATCCGGCCCGTGCCGCACCGCGTTCGCCAGCAGGTTCACGAGAATCTGCTGGAAGCGCACCGGATCGGTCCGCAGGGTCGCGGGTGCGTGATCCGCGGCGATCTCCACCCGGACCTGCTTCGCCGCGGCGGCCGGCTCGACGTCGCTGATCGCCCGTCGGAGAGCAGCGACGACCTCGACCTCGCGCCACACCGGCTTCACCTTGCCGGCGTCCAGGCGCGATAGGTCGAGGAAGTTGTTGAGCAACACGATCGTCCGCTCCGCGCCCTCGTACACCTCCTGCGCCGCCTGCGCCGTCGCCTCGGGCGATCTCTTCCGTACGAGCCGCTCAGCCCAGCCGTACACGCCGGTGAGCGCGTTGCGCAGCTCGTGATTCATCATCGCGAAGAAGAGATCGCGCTGGCGTTGCATCGCCTGCACCTGGTCGAGCAGCTGCGCGCTCTCCACCGCTGCCGCCGCTTGGGCCGCGAGCAGCACGGCGATGGCCTCGTCCTCGGCGTCGAATTCCTCGGCCCCGATCTTCTCCGTCAGGTACAGGTTGCCGAAGACGCTGGCCCGCCCCCGCACCGGGACGCCGAGGAACGACTTCATCGGAGGATGATGCGCGGGAAAGCCGTAGCGCTGAGGATGGCCGTTGATGTCCGCGCTGCGGATTGGCTTGGCTTCAGTGATCACGTGGCCGAGGAGCCCGCGGCCGGTCGGAAGGCTGCCGATCTTGCGGCGGGTCTCTTCGTCGAGCCCCGACGTCACGAACTGCACGAGCGTCGCGCGGTCCGGTCCCAGCACGCCCAACGCGGCGTAGCGGGCCCCGACGACGTCGCGGGCGGCATCCACGACCTCCTGCAGCACCTGGTCGAGGGAGTGCTGCGCGTGGATCGCCACACCAGCGGCAAGCAACCGCTCGAAGCGGTCGCGGACGCGGGTGGCTTCCTTTGTCGAAGACATGTCACGAAAGATGGCCGGGGCGGCCGCTTCATCAATCCCTCACCCGATTTACAACTACTTTTCAACTCGGAGTGTCCAACTTCAGAGGGAAACGGCGGCAACGAGCCGTCCGTACGGTACTCACACCCGTTACAGCGAGACCCCCATGTTCCTGTTCCGCCACCCGTCCCTGATCGCCTCCACACTCCTGCTCGCGGCGTGCGCCGCGAACCAAACGCCCGTGCCCGTCGTCGGCAGCGCCCGCGACGTCGCGTCCCTTGCCGGTGAATGGGTCGGCGACTACTCGAGCAGCGAATCGGGCCGGAGCGGTAGCATCAGCTTCACGTTGCGCGCCGCGGGCGACTCGGCCTTCGGCGACGTGGTCATGGTTCCCGTGGGTTGGGGACGGCCGCTGGCTCCGTGGCGCGGAGAGAGCACGCCGGCGGGCGCCGCGCGCCCCCAGTCCGAGGTCTTGACGATCAACTTCGTGCGGGTCGAGCAAGGACACGTGAGCGGGACGCTCGCCCCCTACGCGGAGCCGCAAACGGGGGAGCGCCTAGTCACCATGTTCAGCGGCGAGCTGCGCGGGAACACCATCACGGGCACCTACACCACCAGGCTGCCATCGGGCGCAACCCAGACGGGCCGCTGGACGGTGCAGCGGAAGTAGCGGCTACAGCGTCGCGACGGCGACGGCTCGGCGACTTTCATGGCTCCCCCGATTCGTTCTAGTGGGCCCTGAACATCCCGACCGCTCCCTTGGTCGCATCCGCGAACGCGTGACTGACAAAGGGATAGGTCCCCGCCTCAACTAGACGGGCTTCGAAAATCGCGCCCCCACCCACGGGCACCGTGACCGTCTGCACGCCTTCGAGAGGATGAGTCAGCGATCCGTCCATGTACACGTAATCGAAGATCGCGCCCACCACGTGAAACGCTGAAAAGCGATTCGGTCCCGCATTCACGACGTATAACCGCAGTCGCTCGCCGACGCGCACGTCGATAGGGTGATGGGCGTACTCTGCCTCGCGCCCGTTGAACACAACGTAGTCCGGCGCCAAGCTGAGCAGCTTGTCCCAATCAATGATCCGCGTGGAATCCCGCTGCACCTTCGTGTAGAACTCGCTCTGCACGAATACGAATTCCCGCGCCGGCGTCCGGGCCTGCCGCGGGTCAACGATGATCGCGCCGTACATGCCGTTGGCGATGTGCAGGGCCACAGGCGCCGTCCCGCAATGGTACATGAACGCGCCCGGGACACGCGCGACGAAGCGGTAATGGAGCGAATCGTGCGGCATCAGATTCACGTAGGCCCGCGTCGGTGCAATTTCCGCCGCATGAAAATCAAGGCTGTGCGGCATCGGGGCCTCGTTCACGAGCGTGAAATCCACAGTGTCGCCTTGGGTCACCCGCAGGACCGGCCCGGGCACACGACCGTCGAACGTCCAGGCGTCATAGGTGACGCCGTCGGCGATGGTGATCTTCGCGTGTCGGATGACGATGCGCAGACGGTGCAAGTGACTGGTGGAGCGTGGTGGAGCAGCCGGATCCACGGCAGCCGGCTGGGCCGCGGACCCGATCGCCGCTTCCCCATGAGACACGTCGGCCGGGACATTCGCCGGCGGGACGATGGGGGGCGGGGTGGGCCGCTCGGCCTCCTCGCGACACGCGAGTAGGGTAGCGGCACCGAGCAAGCTGGCGACGATGAGGCCGGGACGCATCGAAGACTCCGTGAGGGTGTGCCGAGAGCTTAGCCGCTCGCGCTTCACGCCTTCATGAAGGCTCCGTGAGGGTGCCTTTAGACGGCGCCCTTTGCTCGATCGCCCCCAACAACCGGAGCAACCCATCGAGCGTGGTGAGGGGGTGCGGCGGGCACCCCGGAACCCACAGGTCCACCGGCAGGATGTCGCCGACGCCGGTGCCGGCTTCCGGACTACCCGCAAACGGGCCCCCGCTGATGGCGCAGGCTCCTACCGCGATCACGAGCTTGGGCGGCGGGACAGCCTCATACGTCAGCTCCAGCGCTCGCCGCATGTTGCGGTTCACGGCCCCCGTGACGACGATGCCGTCGGCGTGGCGAGGCGACGCGACGAACTGCACGCCGAACCGGGCCAGGTCGAACACGACGTTGCCGAGCGCCGTCAGCTCGGCTTCGCACCCGTTGCAGCTTCCCGCCACGACGGAGCGCAACCGCAGCGAGCGCCGGAACAGCTTCCGCGTGCGCTCGTCGAGCGCCCGGGCAAGTTCGACTTCGCCGGTTGCCGTGACGAGGGCTTCTCGCGTCGAGGTGGCCATGCGATAGTCGCGGCTGTACCGGGCCTCCTCCGGACTGAAGAGACATGCGCCGAGATCGAGCGGCCCGTTCGCCGGCCGGCCGCGAAACCGTTCCGGGAGACCGGCACCCTCGGCCGACGACGGGAACCGGAGGGTCCGGATGCCCTGCCGCAGTCTCGTCCGCAACCACGTCAGCACACGCTCCACCCTCGCATCAGAGGTCGTGCCCCGCATACGACAGGTTGAAGCTCTTGTTGCAGAGCGGGAAGTCGGAGATCTCATTGCCGGGCATCGCCAGCCCCAGGGCCGTCCAGTTGTGGAAGGACGGGTCGGTCACTTTGTGCCGCCGCACGCGCCCTTGATCGTCGGTGATCACCACATGCACGATCTCGCCGCGCCAGCCCTCGACCATCGCCACGGCCAGCTCGTTCGGACGCAGCGGTCCGCAGTCCACCCGGACCGGTCCCTTGGGCAGCGCGCCCAGCTGCTCGATCGTGAACTCGAGGGACCGGTGGATCTCGAGTCGCCGGACCAGGGCTCGGGCCAGGACGTCGCCGGCCCACATCGTGGCGACGGGAATGTGCGCGAAACGGAAGATCCCCCAGGGATGATCGTGTCGCACATCGCGCGGCAGCTCACACGCCCGCGCGACGGGCCCGACGAACCCATACTCGACGCACGCATCCCGGGGCACGACGCCGACGCCCTCGAGCCTGGCCTGGACCGACGCCGTCTCGAACAGGAGCGTGAGGACCGGATCGAGCTCTGCACCGAGGCGCTGCAGCCCGTCGCGCATCACGCCCGCCATCTCCGGCGTGAGGTCGAAGGCCGTTCCCCCAGGCCGGACGAGGCCACGCCCATAGCGATTGCCGGAGAGCATCATCAGGAAGTTGAGGCAGTCGCCGCGCAGGCGGCCCAGATAGGCCGCCGCCGGTTGGAAAGCGATGTCGGCGGCGATGGCGCCCAGGTCCCCGATGTGATTCGCCAACCGCTCCAACTCGAGCGCGATGCCCCGGACCGTCTGCCCGCGCGGCGTCTTGCGGCTGCGCGCGAGGGCCTCGATCGCGCCGCAATAGGCGCCGGCGTGGCCGATCACGCTATCTCCCGCGATCGACTCGGCGACCAGCACACCGCGATCGCGATCCACCCGCTCGAGCAGTGGCTCCACGCCCCGGTGTTGATAGCCGAGCATGATCTCGAGGAACAGCACCTGCTCGCCGTGCGCCTGGAACCGGAAGTGGCCGGGCTCGATGATCCCGGCATGCACGGGGCCGACCGCGACCTCGTGCACCTCTTCCCCGGCGATCTGAAAGAAGGGGTACGCCTCGCGATCGCGCGTCGTTGCCGACCGCCCGGGCGGCAGGTGATCGGGTGGATGGCGCCGTAGCGGTTTGAGCCAGGGATGCCCCTCGGGCACCACGGCGCATTGCTCGGCGATCTCACGCTCGAACCCGTGAGCCTGGGGACACGCCGGCGCGAGCGACGGATAGCGATCCTCGACGACCGCGGTCGTCACACCGAGCTGCCCCTCGCCATCGTCAGCCAGGATCGCCACGAGCCGTGTCCTGCCGCCCCCGTCGGGCATGCCGAAAAGCGAGGCGACGCGCCAGCCGCGCGCCACCGCTTCCGTCACGGATTCCCGAAACCCGTCCACCGGCTCCAGTGGGATCGCGCTCCACGGAATCGCGCGCCGGTTGCGCAATCCCAGTTCGCGCAGCGGCGTCATGGTCCTCGTCCGCCGAGGGCCATGGCGGCGCGCGTCAGCATCTCTTGCAGCGGACCCGGAATGTAGACGCCCAGCATCAGGACGATGGCCGCGAGGGCCACGGGACCCACCACCAGCCACGAACTCTCCTTCACGGCACCCGGGGCGCGCTCGCCGGTTGGCGCAGGGGGCGGCTCGCCGAGCACGATCCCGAGGATCAGCGCCGCCATGCCGACGAAGATGATCGCGAGCGCCGCCAGGGTGACCGCGGCAATCCAGGGGTGTCCTCCGTCGATGGCCGCGCGTACGATCGTGAATTCGCTCAGGAAGAGTCCGAACGGGGGCGAGCCGGTGACCGCAAAGAGCCCCAGCACCAGGAGCGTCGCCGACGCGGGTAGCGTGCGGATTAGGCCCCGATTGGCGCCGGCCGTCGCGCTCCCGGTGGCGAGCACGATATTCCCGGTGATCAGAAACATCCAACCTTTGGCCAGACTGTTGTTGACGAGATGGAGCATGGTGCCGTACGCCCCGACGCCTCCCAGTCCCAGCCCGAGCACGAGCAGTCCCATGTGCTCTACGCTCGAGTACGCGAGCAGCCGCTTCACGTCACCCTGGCCGATGATGAACGTCGCCGCGACCGCGAGCGAGAGCAGGCCGAACGCGAGAAGCACCGGTTGCGCGAACGACGCTAGCCCCGCTGCCGCCACCACCTCCGTCACGCGGGCGATCCCGAGGAAGGCGCAAGTCGTCAGCACGCCCGCCATGAGACCGCTCACGAGACTGGGCGCTTCGCCGTAGGTATCGGGTTTCCACGTGTGCATCGGTGCCAGCCCCATCTTCGTGCCGAAGCCAACGAGCAGGAACAGGAACGCCGCGCGGAGCCACGCGGGGTGCAGCTCGCGCGCATGCGCGATCAGATCGGGGAGGAGCAGCGGCCGACCGGCGCCGCCCTGCGCGCTGGCCAGGAAGAACGTGCCCAGCAGCGCGAGCGCGATCCCGACCGACGACACCACTAGATACTTCCACGTCGCTTCGAGGGAGCGACGGTCGCGGCGCAGGAAAACGAGCGGCGCCACCGCCAGCGTCGTCGCCTCCATGCCCACCCAGAGCACCGCCAGGTGGTGCGCGAGCGCCACGACCGTCGCTGCGGCGAGGAACGCCAGGAGGCCGCCGGCGAACACGCGGCCGCTGCGCGGCGGGTCGCGGCGGACGTGGCCGACGATGTAGATCGCCGTGACCAGGAAGAGGACACTGGTGATCGTCAAGACGGTGAGCCCGAGCGGATCGACGTCGAGCCAGCCGCCGAAGACCGGGACGGTCGGAACGATCCACAACGACGCGACCACCGCCAGGTGCGCGCCGGCCACCACCAGCAGCAGCGCAACGGGGACGCGGCGCCCCCGGAACACCGGCGCGCCGAGGACGACCAGTGCGGTCGCGAAGGGGATGGCCCAGAGCGCGAGCAGACGCATCAGTCCGTGAGCTCCGTCAGGCGCGTCGCATCGAGCGAATCGAACTCGCGATTGATGTGGAAGACGACGATCCCCATGATGAATACGCCCACGAAGACGTCGAGCAGCACGCCCAGCTCGATGAGAAACGGCACACTCTCGGTTTGCGTCAGGCCAAACAGGTATATCCCGTTCTCGAGGATGAGGTAGCCCACTACCTGCACCAACGCCTTACGCCGCGTCGTCAGCACGATGAAGCCGATCATGAGCGTCGCCAGCGACACCGGTACGAGCAGCGGTTGTGGCAAGGCGGGCAGCGGAAGACGGGACGCGATCGCGAACGCCAGGCCGACCGCGAGCGCCCCGAGCAGCTGGGAGGCGATGAACCCGACGATCGGTTCAATCTCGCGCCGCACCGCGGCCTCGCGAATCGCCCAGGCCAGAAACCAGGGCAGCACGACGGCCTTCACGATCATCGTTCCCAGCGCGAGACTCACGGCGTGAATCGACAGCTGCGGCGCGATCAGGACCGGGAGCAGGCCGAGCAACACGCCCTGCGCCGCCAGCCCGCGAATGCAGCTCGAGAGGCGCGATGTCCCGAGGATCGCGAGATCCGAGAGCACGATCAGCAGCAACACGATCTGGGCGGCGTCGCGCATGGTCACGCGAGCTGCAGGATCGTGGCGAACAGCGCCAGTGCCCCCGCCCCGACGAGCAGCTGCGGTACGCGGACCAAACGGAGCCGGGCCATGGCCGATTCCACGACTCCGACCGCCACCGCCACGACGCCGAGGCCCGCGACGAGGAGGGCGAGTGCCGCGGGCGTCGAGAGTCCCGCGCGGGGCACGAAGACGCCCAACACGAGCACGCCGAACAGCGTCAGTTTGAAGGCGCTGCCGTAGAGGATCAGGGCGAGGTCCGGTCCGCTGTGGTCGAGCACGATCACCTCGTGGATCATCGTCAGCTCGAGGTGCGTCGCGGGATCATCGACCGGTACGCGCGAATTCTCGGCCAAGAGGAGAACGAACAGGCTGATACCCACGAGGCTCAGCGACGCGCCGGCGCGAGGCCACGCGGCCGCGAGCGGGCTCCCCAGCATGCCGCTGAGGGAGAGATCCCCCGTCACGAGCACCAGCGCAATGAAGCAGAGCAGCAGCGCGGGCTCGGCGAAACTCGCGATCGTGACCTCGCGACTCGCGCCCAACCCCTCGAAACTCGACCCCGTGTCGAGCCCCGCCAGCACCAGCGCGAATCGCCCCAGCGCGAGCAATCCGGCGAACGCCACCAGATCCCCCGTGAACCTCGCGGGTGCTTCGCGCCCATCGACCGGAAGGAGCAGCGCGGCCACGAACAACGTCACGAGCACGACGACCGGCGCGGCGCGGAACACCCACGTCGTCGTGCGACTGTACACGGCCCCCTTCCCGAGAAGCTTGCGCAGGTCGGCGTAGAGCTGGAGCACCGGGGGGCCGCGTCGGCCGGTCAGGAGCGACTTGGTTTTTCCGGCAATGCCGGGCAATGCCGGCGCCACGACTCCCAGGATCCCGAGGGCGATCAGTTCCGACCCGCTCACGGATGCCTGCCGGCCACGACGAGGTAGAGCAGCGAAACGACGACGGCGGCGCCGACGAGCAGCAGGTACACCGACAGACCGCCGCGCTGGACCTGGCGTACCCACGTGGCCGCCGTTCGCGCGCCACGCCAGGCGGGAACGAGGACGCCGTCGAGCACGGGATCACTCGCATGCGTGGAGAACGCCTCGGCGCTGCGGTGCGTGCGCACGCCCGTGAAGGACCGAAACACGCTGAGCAACGGGGCCGCGAACGAGCTGGCCGTGTACGCCATACGCGGCGTCGGCGTCGGGTAGCCGCAGCTCCAAGTTCCGGCCTCGAGGCGCTCGCGCCCGCGCCCCAGGACGGCATACGCTCCCCACCCCAGCAACAGACTGACCGCCAGCCCGACGGTGAACGCGGTCGCCGGGCCGGCGCCGGCATCCACCTGCAGGCCCCCCGCCGCCGCGCCCGCGACGAGCGACCCCACGCGCAGCGCCGAGGGCACGACCACCACCGGAACGAGCCCGATCGCGCCGCACGCTGCGGCGAGGGCGACAAGGGGCCGGATCAGGGCCGGCTCCGCCTCGCGCGGCTCCGTTGACAGCGCGTGTCGCGGCGTCCCGAGGTACAGAACCCCCACGACCTTTACGAAGCACGCGAGTGCCAATGCCCCGATGAACGCTAGGACGACCGCGGCGAGGCCCGTCAGCTGGATCACACCCCCCGCGCTCGCCCCGCGGAGCAGCGCTTGGTACACGACCCATTCGCTCACGAATCCGTTGAGAGGCGGCAGCCCCACGATCGCCGCGGCGCCCACCAGAAACGTGGCCGCGGTCCCCGGCATGCGGCGTGCGAGACCTCCGAGACGATCTATCTCCCTCGTGCCGGTCGCGTGGATCACGGACCCAGCCCCGAGAAACAGAAGACTCTTGAAGAGGGCGTGATTGAGCGTGTGGAGGGCAGCTCCGGCGAAGCCGAGCACCGCGATCAGCGGGTGCCCGTAGGCGATGCCCAGCGCTCCTGCGCCGATGCCCAGGAGGATGATCCCGACGTTCTCCACGCTATGGAACGCGAGCAGCCGCTTGATATCGTGCTGCGCCAGCGCCCAGACGACGCCCAGCACGCCGGAGACCGCGCCGAGCGCGAGCACCAACCACCCCCACCAGGGCGGCGGCGCACCGAAGAGGACGAGAGTACGCAGCAATCCGTAGATGCCCATCTTGATGACCACGCCCGACATCAGGGCCGAGACGTGTGCCGGCGCCGCGGCATGGGCCTCGGGCAGCCAGAAGTGGAACGGGACCGCTCCCGCCTTGAGACCGAACGCGATCAGGGCGACGGCCAGGATCGTCCCGCCTCGGGCCCCTGAGAACGGAGCGTGGGCGGCGAGAGCGGAAAAGCTCAGGTCACTCGTTCCGCCCGCCCAGATGGCAAACAGTGCGAACAGCAGCAGCGTCCCCACATGCGTCGCGACGACGTAGATCATGCCGGCCCGGCGGACCTCCCGGCGCTCATGTTCGAGCACGACGAGGAGGTACGCCGCCACGGCCATTACTTCCCACGCGATGAGGAACGGCAGCGCCGCCCGCGCGACCACGGTGAGGGCGAGTGCGGCCACCAGCACCGCCAGCAGCAGGTGAGCGATGGCGACGGCGCGGTGTCCCCGTTCGTGCGCGAGATACGCCAGCCCGTAGTACGCGCAGGCGGCGCCTACGCTCAGCACGGTGAAGAGAAAAACGGCCGAGAGCGCGTCGAGGCCGAAGACCCATGGGCCGAACGGTGTCACGGGAACGAGGCGCAGGTCGGGCACCGTCGCTCCCGACAGCACCGACAGGGCGGGGAGCGCGCCGGCGATGCACCCCGCGCCGAACAGGATACGGAACAACGTCTCGCCCGCCGCCGGACGAGGCGCCAAGGCGACCGCCGCCAGGCCGGCGAGGAGGATCAGGGCCACGCCCAGCGCGACCAGCGTCACGGGAGCGCCTGGTGCACGCCGCTGGGCCGGCCCTCGACCGTCTGCACGCGCGCGAGGATGTCCGCGGGAGGTGCCCGGCGACTCAACAGGCGCCGCAGCTCGTCGTCGTGGAGAGCGAAACCGAGTTGACCGAGGATACGGAGGTGGCCCGGGACGTTGGTGCTGATCACGGTAAACAATGCGTGCACGGGCTTTCCGTCCAGGGCGCCGAATTCGACCGGATGGCGGAGCAGGCAGAGCGTCACGAACGGGGCCGCGACGTGCAGCAAAATCGGGTTGCGGACGTGCGGAATGGCGATGCCGTCGCCGACGCCGGTGGAGCCCATGGCCTCGCGGGCTTCGAGCGTCGTGACCAGGAACTCCCGATCGATCTCGGCTGGCAACGGGAGGCACTGGACGACCTCGCGTAACACGCTCGTCTTGTCGCTGCCGCTCACGTCATGATGAATGCCGCCGGCGGAGAGCAGCGCCGAGAGCGGCGGTACCTGGTCGGGCCGGCGCTGGGCCTGCTCGAGCAGCGTGCGCGAGACCGGAATCCCGTTCTCGGTCGCCCACTCCCACAGCTCGATCGCATTCAGGTAGAGCCGCTCGTTCGCCCGGTGCACGGGGAGGGCGCGACGGGCGATCCAGCGCCGCACCGTGGCCTCGTCGACCCGCAGGTACGACGCCGCCTCGCGCACCGTCAGTTGCATTACGGTTGCGCCAGCATTCCGGGAGACGTCTCGCGCGCGACCGTGGGCGTCGCGAATGCCGGCCGGGAGGCGAGGGGCAGGCCGAGGTGGGCGCGGGCGCGGTTCAGAGCGTCGTCGATGTTGCCGTGGATGTTCTCCTCCCCCATCTCGTCGTACGTCCCCGAGCGCTCGAGCGCCACCACCGGCTGCGCGTGCACGTCCGAGAGAATTACGAGCGTGCCTTCCTGCCGGCTGCGCTGCACCACGTCGCGCAAGGCGTGCAGCCCCGTCGAGTCGATCACCGGCACGTGCCGGAGCCGCAGGATCAGCACCTTGGGCTTCCCGGCGATCCGGCTCACCCGGTCTTTAAACATCTCCGCGGCGCCGAAGAAGAACGGTCCCGTGATCTCGTACACCTGTACCCCCTCCGGGACGGCGCGCCGCTGCACCGCATTGGGGTCCGTCTCGAAGTCGTCGGTGGGGTCCTCGAACTCGTGCGTGAGGACCTTGATGTTCGTGACCTCCGCCATGCGGCGCATGAACAGGAATGCCGCGAGCACCATCCCGACCTCGATGGCCACCGTCAGGTCCACGAGGACCGTGAGGAGGAACGTCGCGACGAGCACCGCGACGTCGCTCTTGGGCGCCCGGAACTCCGACACGAACGTGCGCCATTCGCTCATGTGGAACGCCACGACGACGAGGATCGCCGCCAGCGTCGCGAGGGGGATCAAGCCCGCCCAGCGGCCGAAGAAGAGCGTGATGAGGAGCAGGGTGGCGGCGTGCGTCATGCCCGCCACGGGCGTGCCGCCGCCGTTCTTGACGTTCGTCGCGGTGCGCGCGATCGCTCCCGTGGCCGGCATGCCGCCGAAGATGGGCGACACGATGTTCGCCACGCCTTGGGCCACCAGCTCCATGTTGGAACGGTGCCGGCCGCCAATCATGCCGTCGGCCACCACCGCCGAGAGCAGCGATTCGATCGCGCCGAGCATCGCGATCGTGAACGCGGGTCCCACGAGCGACCTGAGAAGCGGCAGCGTGAGATGCGGCAGCGACGGGCTTGGCAACCCCGCGTGAATCGCTCCGAACCGGCCGCCGATGGTCTCTACGGGCAGGTGAAACAGATGCACGAGGGCGGTCGTCACGATCAGCGCGATGAACGGCCCGGGGATGCGGCGCTCGAATTTGGGCCAGACGAGAATGATGGCCAGCGCACTGACCGCCACGAGCAACGCCCAGGGGTTCACGGACCCGACCGCGTGGAGGTATGCGTCCCACTTGGCGAGAAACTCCGCCGGGACCGCGCCCATCTCCAGGCCGAGGAGGTCCTTGACCTGGCTCGAAAAGATGATGAGCGCGATCCCGCTGGTAAAACCGATCGTCACCGGAAATGGGATGAACTTGATGGCGCCGCCCATCCGGACGAGACCGAAGACGACGAGGATCACCCCCGCCATCAGCGTGGCGACGAGGAGACCATCGACGCCGTACTGCTGCACGATGCCCGCGACGATCACCACGAAGGCCCCCGTCGGCCCGCCGATCTGCACGCGCGACCCGCCCAAGACGGAAATCAGGAAGCCGGCGATGATCGCGGTGTAGAGCCCCCGCTCGGGGGTGAGGCCGCTCGCGATCGCGAACGCGATCGCGAGCGGCAGGGCCACGATGCCGACGATCGCGCCGGCGGTCACGTCCCGAGCGAATTGCGCTCGGGTGTAGTCCTTCAGGGTGGTGACGAGCTTGGGGACGAGCACGGGCGGATAATAGTAGATTCTTGACGATGATTCTATCACTCGCCCTGGCGCTCGCCCTCCAGGCCCTTCCGGCCGACTCGACGGTCGGTCGCATCCTCCACGATCGACTGGCCCCGACGCCCTTCCGCGGCATCGTCGTAGGGCTGCTCGACGCCGACGGGCGGCGCCGCGTGGTAGCGGTAGGCGTCCCTGCCGATCGCGTGTTCGAGATCGGCTCGATCACAAAGACCTTCACGGGATCGATCCTCGCCACGATGGTGGCCGACGGCTCGGTTCGCCTCGACGATCCCGTCGCCAAATACCTGCCGGCAACGGTGCGAGTCCCCGCCCGTAACGGCCGCCAGATCACGCTCGTCGACTTAGCGACGCAGTCATCCGGCCTGCCGCGCCTCCCGTCCAACATGGCGCCGCGCGACTCGACGAACCCGTACGCCGACTACAGCGTCGATCAGATGTACGCGTTCCTCTCGACCTACGAGCTGCCGCGCGACCCGGGCGAGACGTACGAGTATTCGAACCTGGGCGTGGGTCTCTTGGGGCACGCGCTCGCCCTCAAGGCGGGCGTCAGCTACGAGGAGCTGGTGCGGCGCCGCGTGCTCGCACCGCTCGGCATGCGCGAGACCGCGATCACCCTGACGCCCGCGCTGCAAGCGCGCCTCGCTCCGGGGCACGACGAGGAGGGGCACGTCGTGCCGAACTGGGACCTCCCAACCCTGGCAGGTGCGGGTGCGCTGCGCTCGACCGCCCAGGACATGCTCAAGTATCTCGCCGCCAATCTCGATACGGCCGCGCCGTTCCGGCTGGCACAGGTGTCGCGCCACGCCGCCGGCACGGCGACGATGACGATCGGTTTGGCGTGGCACATCCTGGCGCGGCCCGGCGGGGCGTCGATCGTGTGGCACAACGGCGGGACCGGCGGCTATCGCTCCTTTGCCGGGTTCGACGAAGTGCGCCGCGTGGGCGTCGTCGTGCTCACGAACGCGAACATCGGCGCGGACGACATCGGCTTCCACCTCCTCGACGAGGCGATGCCACTCCAGGCGCCCCCGAAGGTCCGGACGGCGGTGGCGGTCGACGCGCAGACTCTCGACCGCTACGTCGGTGAATACGAGCTGGCCCCGACCTTCCACATCGTCGTGACGCGGGAGGCAGCGGGACTCTTCATCCAGGCCACCGCACAACCGAAGTTCCCGATCTTCGCCGAGTCGGAGACGGAGTTCTTTCTGAAGGTGGTGGACGCCCAGATCACGTTCAGCCGGGACGGGCTGATCCTGCACCAGAATGGCCAGAACCTGCCGGGAAGGAAGATCCGGTAGGTGTCAGTTCCCGACTGGCTTGGGCGGTCGCAGCTCCACCGCCTTCGGTTCGATGACGGGTAGCCGCTTGGCCAGGAGCGCGGCGTTCACCGGCGGCAGCCCGTCCCGCAGCGCCGCCCCGGCCGCCTGGAGTTGCTGCTGCAGCTGCGGGGCGAACATCGCGAACACGTCGTAGGTCTGCTGCGGCGGCCGCCCATCCGCCGACTCCACCACCCCAGCCAGGCCGCTGATCCGCTCCGTCACCCGTGCCGGAAAGACGAGCTCGTCTTCCACGTCCTGCGTCCGCCCCTGATACAGCGAATCCTCGATCGCCCGGAGCCGGCCCGCCAGATCGCGAGCTCGCGAGAGCCCGCCCCCCGTGAGCCGGGGCATCCGGTCCTCGATCTGCGCGCGCACGTTGCGCAGCGTGAGGATGGTAGTCGTCGCGGCGTTCACGGTATCACGCAGCTGCCGGAGGAAGCGATACTGCTCGGCCAGTCCGGCGATGTTCGCTTGCCCGCGCGGGTCCGCACGCACGTGCAGGTCCTGGGCGTATTCCTTCCCGCCGACCTTGAGCCGTAGCCGGTACGCCCCGGGGAGCACCATCGGCCCGTCGGTGGCGATGTCGCGTATCCCCCAAAACGGGGTGACGCCGGGGAGGCGCAGGTTCCAGGCGAACAGGTTCAGGCCCGCCTTCGCGGGGACGCGCGGCAGTGCAGGTGGCCGGTGGGGCCAGGGCTTGTCGTCGTCCTTCAAGGTGTCACCGAGGATCGAATCGACCTTCACGCTGTCGGTCACTCCCGCCCGATGCAGGCTGTCGGTACGCACCCGCTTCGTGGCGTCCGCGCGCAGGCTGTCGGCCCGGGTCATCGAGTCCTGGAGGCTGGTGAACGACCGGATCACCTGACCCGTCGAGTCAAGGACGTCGAGCGTCACCTCCTGCCCGCCCGCCTTGAGCCAGTAGTAGATCGTCGCGCCGCTCGGCGGGTTCTTCCCCACCGGGTGCGCCGCGTTGTCGCTGCCGCTGCCCCCCCCCCAGTCCACACGGTAGGCGTCGCGTGGGCGGTACAGGTGCGCTTCGCCCGCCAGCGCCGAGTCGGCCAGCTGACGCAGCGGTGCGATGTCGTCGAGGATCCAGAACGACCGGCCGTGCGTCGCGGCGATCAGGTCACCTTCCTTGATCGCGAGGTCGTGCACCGGGACGAGCGACAGATTGCGCCGCAGCGATTGCCAGTGCCCGCCGTCGTCGAACGAGACGTAGACGCCGCGCTCGGTGCCGGCGAACAGCAACCCCGCCCGCTCGGGATCTTCTCGCACGGTGCGCGCGGGCTCTGTCGCGGGCAACCCCTCGACGATCTTCGTCCACGTGCGGCCGAAGTCGCTCGTCTTATAGATGTAGGGGGCGGGATCGCCGAGTTGGTAGCGGTTCGAGGCGACGTACGCCGTCCCCGCGGCGTGCGGCGACGCCTCGATTATCGAGATGCGGGCGAACGGCTTTACGTCCGGGGGCGTCACGTTCACCCATGTCCGGCCGGCGTCCTGCGTCAGGTGGAGCAGGCCGTCGTCCGAACCGACCCACAGAACCCCGCGCGTGACGGGCGACTCGGCGATGGCGAAGATCGTCGCGTAGTACTCGGCCGTCGTCTGGTCGAGCGTGATCGGCCCGCCCGACGGACCCATGGTCGCGGGATCGTGGCGCGTCAGGTCGGGCGACATCGGCGTCCAGCTCTGGCCCTCGTCACCGGATGTGAAGAGCACGTTCGCGCCGATGTACAGCGTGTGGCGGTCGTACTGCGAGACGAGGAGCGGCGCCGTCCATTGGAACCGGTAGCGCCCTTCTGCGGCCGGATGGCCGTCCGGGGAGTCCGGCCAGGGGTTCACGATGCGCCAGATCCCCGTGCGGTGGTCGACGCGCGCGAGGAAGCCGGAGTTGTCGCCGCCGAAGGTCACGTCGGGGGTGTCGGGGAGCGCTTGGATGTATCCCGATTCTCCCGCTACGTCGTACCACTGCGACCGGTCGATCCCTCCGGGCCAGCGGCTCGGCCCGCACACGCCCGAGTTGTCCTGCTGCGCGCCGCACACGTGATAGGGGAAATGGTTCGTGGTGGCAACGTGGTAGAACTGCGCCGTGGCGTAATCCTGATCGGTCCACGTCTTGGCGCCGTTGGTCGAGACGGTGGCCCCGCCGTCATCCCCCAGGATCATACGCTGCGGATCGTTGGGCGCGATCCACAGGGCGTGCGTGTCACCGTGCAGCACGTCGATCTGGCGGAAGGTCTGGCCCCCGTCCCGCGACCGGTAGAAGATCACGTTCGTCGCGTACACCCCGTTTGAGTCCTTGGGATCGGCGGTGAGCTTCATGTAGTACCAGGCGCGCACGCGCAACTTGTGGTCGTGGTTGATCCACGCCCACGTCGCGCCGCCGTCATCGGAGCGGTATACGCCACCCGAATCCGCTTCGATGAGCGCCCACACGCGCGACGGCTTGGCGGGAGAGACCGCCAGCCCGATGTTGCCGAGCAGCCCGCGCGGCAGTCCGGCGTTGCGCGTCAGCTCGGTCCAATGAGCCCCGCCGTCGGTGGTCTTGAAGATCCCGCCCCCCGCGCCTCCCGACACGAGTTTCCAAGGGAAGCGCTGCGCCTGCCAGAAAGCGGCGTAGAGCACCTCGGGATTCGAGGGATCCATCGCGAGGTCGGAGGCGCCGGTAGAGTCATTGCGAGACAGGATCTTCGTCCACGTTTTCCCACCGTCGGCCGTCTTGTAGATGCCCCGCTCGGGGTTCGGGCCGAACACACGTCCCTGCGCCGCCACGTACGCGATGTCCGGATTCGTCGGGTGCACGCGGACGCGCGAGATCTGTTGTGTCTCGGCGAGTCCGAGGAACGTCCACGTCCTGCCTCCGTCCGCCGTCTTGAACACGCCGTCGCCGTGGGAGACGTTGCCACGGATCGCGTACTCGCCCGTCCCCACGTAGACGACGTCGGGGTTCGACTCGCTCACCCCGATCGCGCCGATGGTGCCGCCGAAGTATTTGTCGCTCGCCGGGAGCCAGGTGTTGCCGCCATCGGTGGTCTTGAAGACACCGCCGCCCGTGGTGCCCATCCAGTACTCGTTGGGGCGGGCTGCGGAGCCGGCCACGGCCACCGACCGTCCGCCGCGGAAGATTCCGATCTCGCGCCACTTTAGGGCGGCGAAGACGGTCGAGTCGTACGCAGCCGGCGTCTGGGCAAGGAGGGGCGAACCGAGGAACAGGCAGCAGACAACGAGGAGGCGGGGAGCGGGCACGGCGATCCTCCGGGCTGAAGTCGCACCGCATCGAGGGAGAGGCGCCGGTCGGAATCGAACCGACGAATCGAGGTTTTGCAGACCTCTGCCTTACCACTTGGCTACGGCGCCGGGGGAAGCGTTAAACTCGCTACCTGCCGGAAGTTCTTCAAGCCTCCCCCCGTGGCGTCGAGCTTCGCTACCAGCGCCTGGTGGTAGAAATGGTGGCAGTGCGGTGTGGCGTCAGCCGACGAACTCCCGCCAAATGGTTCGAAGATGTTCAGGCTCCAGACCTGACGTCTTCGGCAGAGGGCCGCGCCACTCATCGTTCGATAAGTTACCAACCCACTGCCGAATGTCGGCGTAGGAGTCCGGCTGTGCCTTCGCTCGCTCTCGCCAGAGGTCTGCAAGCCCGTTCGCTGCCACGCGTGGCACACCAACCATACGGAGCCATACCGCTTCCTTCTTCTTGACGCCAAAGAAGACCCTGGACGGCACGTAAGGCGCGTCTTCAGGTATCGACCTGCGCTTCGAGCTCGCTTGCGGAGGGTGGGGAGATTTCCAAGCCGCTAACCTCAACCAAGCAGGGAGGTCCTGGATACGACATTATACCGGGACTGTGTGGGTCCTTAGGCGAGCACTGCGTTGAGCCGCGACGCCCTCTTTGTTGGAGCACGCTAGAATTCCCTCGAGTCCTCTGTGGGGCGCATGTGAGTCCAACCTCTCTACTCGGTTTCACAAAAGCGAAGACGTTTGCCGGCTTCGCGGTCAAGGAGTTCCGGCAGCCCCCTTATCGTCGGCTTCCGTGGCACGAGCACCACGAGGCAAGCATTTGTTATGTGGTTGCCGGGTCGTATATGGAAAGAGTTCGCGGTCTGGACCGGGAGTGTTCCCCGCATACGATGGTCTTCAAGCCTCCCCGCGAACGCCATGCCGATCAGTTCGGCCGCCTCGGGGGCACATGCCTTTTGATCGAGATCGATGCCGGCCGCCTGAAGGACATCGAGCCATTCTCGGACATCACTAAGAACCCACGTGTCCTTCAAAATGCAAAGCTCGCGACTCTTGGCCACCACATCTACCGCGAATTTGCCGCCGGAGACCATTTCTCACCGCTTGCCATTGAAGGCCTGATTCTTGAGGTCCTTGCCGAGACGTCGCGCGCCGGGGTCCCGGACGCGACGAGCGATCTACCCAGGTGGCTCAGACAAGCACGTGATCTGGTACACGACGGCTTTTGCGGACCCCTCACGCTCTCATCGGTCGCCCAAGCTGTCGGCGTCCATCCGTCTCATCTCGCGCGAGCATTCAGAAAGCACTATCACTGGTCGGTCGGAGCCTACGTTCGCCACCTCCGAATCGAGCGCGCATCCAGAGAAATCGCCGACACAAATGCTCCGTTGTCGACGATAGGTCTCAGGACCGGCTTCTTCGACCAGAGCCATTTCTCGAAAGTATTCAAGCAGCATACGGGCATGACCCCCGCCCAATTCCGCTTCGCGGCAGGCGCGCGCAATTTCCATACAAATCCGCCCCGTACATCCTAGAACTCTATCACCACTCCGCACACGCTTGCGCGCCTAGGCACACGCGTGTGCCTTCTTGTCGACTCGTTCGCGAGCCGCCTACGTTCCGCGACGTATTGCTCTTAGAGTTTTCTCGGACATCCATCGTTATGTCCCGCACTGGACCAACCTGTCCGAAGGAATGCGGATGTCGGAGTTGCTCGGGTGCCCGGCAGTCGTCCCAGCGACGGCTGTGGTGGCGCACTGCTCGCGTTACCTGCCTTCAGGCTGTCACCGGACACACGTAGGGGTGCCCAAAATGAAGAGCGATGCTGAAACAGCGCCCAGGCCCAGGACGCACCTGCTTCGTATCCCGGGCGCAACGCGATTCATCAAAGTGCTCTCCGACAAGTGGACGATCCCGGTCATTCACATGCTGATACCGGGGACACGGCGACACGCCGAGTTGCGAAGAGGTATGCCGACGGTGTCGCAACGGATGCTGACCAAGACGCTTCGATCCCTGGAGCGTCACGGCCTCGTGACACGCCGCATTCATTCCCAGGTTCCGCCGAGGGTCGAATACAGCCTCACTTCGCTCGGGCGCTCGCTGAACAAGCCGGTTGCGGAGATATGCCGGTGGGTGGAGCGGTACGGCGCCGAACTGGACGGCGTCGGCGTCGCGGTTGAGGAGGGGAAACACGGGGCGTGACGTCGCTGGGCGCGCGCAATTCCCGTACAAATTCGCACCGGGCATCCTAGAACTGCACAGCCACTCCGCATAAGCTTGCGCCGCCTACGCCGCCTAGGCACACGCGTGTGCCTTCTTGTCCAGTCGACCGGAGGCCACCTAAGTTCTGCAACGTTTCGCACCTCAAGTTTCTCGTGGACATGTGTCCTGATGTACCCGCAGTTGCGCCAAGCTGTCCGGAGGAATGCGCGTGTCGTCGCAGTTGCTTGCCTGGCTGGTCGTAGTCCCAACGGCGGCCGTAGTGGTCGCGATGTTCGCGGTCATGTGGCGCGAACGAACCTCGACGCGCAGCGCGTTCGTTGCAGTCATCGCTGGAGCGGTGCTCGCTGCCTGGGCTGCGCTAACAGTAGTGCTCGCCTTACGGGGCTTTTACCTGCCGCCGGACACACGCGGCCCCCCGCCGGTGGGTGTCCAGTTAGCAATCGCGTTAGCGGGACTTGTGCTGTTTCTCGCGACGTCCCCATCGCTGCGCAGCCTTCTCACAAGCCAGAAAAACCTGATCCGTCTCAACGTGTGGCGGCTTGTGGGCGCCGTCTTCTTGGTCCTGATGTTGACTGGACAGATGCCGGCGCTTTGGGCGCTCCCGTCTGGCATCGGGGACGTTATCGTCGGCTTGGCCGCCTTTCCGGTCGCTGCTCGGCTTGACCGCTCCGGTGGTCGGAAACTCGCCATCATCTTCAATCTCTTCGGTCTGGCCGACCTCGTCGTGGCCATCGGTCTCGGCATCACGACCAGCCCCGGACCAGCGCAACTCTTCCATACTACGCCGACGTCCGCGTTCGTAACGCGGTTCCCGCTCGCTCTCGTGCCGACGTTCCTGGTGCCGCTCGCATTCGTCCTGCACTTCGTCTCACTCTGGCAGCTGTTTGGTCTCACGTGGGTGCGCGAAGTCGGTGTGCGCCAATCGGAAGCAAGCAGGTAGGTTCCTGTGACGACGCGCCCGACGGCCCTGATCACAGGAGCATCGAGCGGCATCGGAGCGGAGCTGGCGAGATTATTCGCCGCGGACTCGCATGATCTCGTGTTAGTCGCGCGCCGCGCACAGCAGCTTGAGGACCTCAGTGCCGAGTTGCGGGAGCGCCATGGCATAAGCGTTCGAGTGCTCGCCCGAGATCTATCGGAGCCCGCGAGCGTCGGTGCCTTGTGGAACGAGCTGATGGCCGCTCGAGTGCAGGTCGATACTCTCGTCAACAATGCCGGTGTCGGGCTCTACGGCCCTGTATGGGAGCAGGACGCGGAGGCGCTCGACCGCATGGTTCGCCTGAACGTCGCTGCCCTAACAACCCTCACCCGTCTTGTGCTCCCGGGCATGGTGAGTCGCCACAGCGGCAAGATTCTCAACCTCGCGTCGGTAGTTGGCTACCAGCCCGCTGGCCCCGGGATGGCCGCGTACTACGCGACCAAGGCGTATGTCCTTTCCTTTTCGAAAGGCCTTGCGCTGGAACTCAAGGGCAGCGGTGTAACCGTCACGGCTTTGAGTCCGGGCGTGACGGCGTCGTCGTTCGAAGCGCGCTCAGGGGCAAGCGGGACGCGGCTCTACAGGTGGGTCCCCGCGATGAGCGCGAAGGCGGTCGCGCTCGTGGGTTATCGCGGGATGATGCGGAAAAAAACCGTCGTGATGCCTGGAATAATCGCCAAGCTCTTTTCCCTGGCTGGTGAGCTCCCGCCTCGACGCATCGCGCTCGAGGTAAACCGCTGGCTCCTGAAGCGGGCGGGACGCCGCGGGTCCTCTACTTCGTGAAGTTTGAACGCAAAAATCGGATCGTTTTCCTGGAGCGGCTCGGCGATACTGCCATCATCAAGATGACAACGTACGGCGCAGGAGGTTGGTCTCATGCGAACGGTCATGTCGGTTGTTCTCGTCCTCACGGTGGCGCCATGTCTACTCGTAGCGCAGAAGACCCACGATTCGACGCCGCCAGCAGCGGCGTGGAACGAGCGAGCCATCGTGTGGCCAGCCGCGGACACGGACGGCACCAAGTTCGTCTTCCTCGAAGGCCGCAATGACGTCCCGGGCCGGACGTTCAGCTACGCCTACTTCATGCCTGCGGGGCATTGGGAGCACCACTGGCACAGCGGCGAGGTCAGGGTCTTCGTGATGTCAGGGGCGCTGCGCGTGAGTTATGGCGACAAGCTCGATTCCGCGAGTGCCCGAACCTACCCGGCGGGGGCGTTCCTCTACGTGCCGGCCGGCAAACCCCACACGATGGGCGCCAACGTAAACACGATCATCATTGGCGTCGCCACGGGACCGTGGAAAACACACTACGAGCACGCAGCTTCGTCGAGTGAACACCATCACCATTAATGCCCTGCAGCCCCGCGCAATGGCGCTTGCGCGTTCGCTGTGAAGTCGCTGCGTGGTGTTCCCGGTTCGGGGCGCGTGGTCAAATTGCTCTCCGACAAATGGGCCATCCCGCTGTTCGCTCTGCTCCAAAGGCGCACGATGCGGCACGCGGAGCTGCGGCGCGGCATGCCCGGAGTGTCGCAGAGAATGCTGACCAAAACGCTGCGGTCCTTGCAGCGTCGCGGGTTGGTCGCACGGCGCGTTCATCAACTGACGCCTCCTAGGGTCGAGTACAGCCTCACTCCCCTTGCCCGTTCGCTGATGCGGGCGATGGGTCCGGTCTGCCGCTGGATCGAGCGGTACGGAATTGAACTCGAGCGCTTTGAGCAAACCTCGACATAGCAGCAGCGTCCATCGACGACGGGCACACGCGCGTGCCTTCTTGTCGGAACCGCCCCGGGGCAACGTAGACTGCGCGCCGGTTTCGCGGCGGGCGTGGCGCGAGACATACACATCGGGAGGTCTCATGCTTTTCCTGGTCGAAGTCGACCATGTGGAATCCGGGAAGGTGTCGTCGCCGGACGCAGGTCGGGCGTTCATCGAGCAAATCATCTTTCCGACGCTCGCGCGGCTCGACCAGCTCGTCGCGGACAAGTCGCTCGTGAGTGGCGGACCCGTTGCTGGTCGTGTTGCCCTGCGACTCATGGTCGAGGCGGAATCGTCCGAGCACGTTGATCGGATTGTCACGAGTCTGCCGCTGTGGGCTTTCGCTCAAACGCGCATCACGCCCCTCATAACCGTTGGCGAGCGTCGCGACCATGTGAAGAAACTGCTGGAGCGCCTGGCCGCCATGCGGTCCTAGGAAAGAGTGAGACGCGGCATGAAGGGGCCGAACTTCGGGTCGAAATGGTCGTCATGGGCGCCGCGCTTGCAGAGCCTGCTTCGCATCGTCGCGGCATTCATTTTCATGCAGTCCGGTACGTTGAAACTGTTTGCGTTCCCGATTGGCATGCCGCCCAATGGTGCCCGAGCGACGTTTCTGTCGGAGTTTTGGTTCGCGGGCGTTCTGGAAACCTTCGGCGGGGTCTTGCTTCTGGTCGGGCTGTTCACCCGGCCCGTGGCCTTCCTGCTCGCCGGCGAAATGGCGGTAGCGTACTTCCAGTTTTCAGAACCGATCTCATTCTGGACCGTGGCGAACAATGGTGTGGCCGCGGCGCTATATGCCTTCCTATGGCTTTACTTCTCCGCCGCCGGCGCCGGACCCTGGAGCCTGGATACGATCCGGACCAAGAGGAGCCTCCAATGAGGAAGTTGGTCGCAGCGGAGTATCTGACACTCGACGGGGTGACCCAAGACCCCGGCCCCTCGGGAGATTTCGAGCACCGCGGCTGGACAATTCCGTACTGGAACGACGAGCTCCTGCGGTACCAATCCGATCTGTTGTTTGCGAGCGACGCGCTTCTGCTCGGGCGGGTGACCTATGAGGAATTCGTCGCCGCCTGGCCATTGCGGTCGGGCGATCCCTTCACCGACAGAATGAACAGTCTGCCGAAGTTTGTTGCGTCAAAGACCCTGAAGGGGCCTCTCAAGTGGAACGCAACGCTGCTCAAGGGAGATGTCGCCGATGAGGTCGCGAGGCTGAAGAAGCAGTCAGGCCAGAATCTCCTGATCTACGGCAGCGGCGCGCTCGTCACGACGCTGATGCAGCGCAACCTGATCGATATCTACCGGCTCATGCTGCATCCCATCGTCCTGGGAAGCGGTGAGCGATTCTTCAGACGCGGCATAGGCTCCACGTTGTCGCTGAGCGATGCCAAGACGACCGCTACCGGTGTCGCGGTACTTACCTACGTGCCAGCCGCAAGGGACTCGAAGGGCACCCAATGACGCACTTCGTGCTACTCACACTCGCTCTCGCTCTGCTGCCCCGCGGCGCGCCAGCACAACAATCGAACACGCCGCGCGATGGTCAACACGACTTCGACTTCGAGATCGGCACTTGGAAGCTTCACAACTCACGCCTCCTGTACCCGTTGACTGGATCCACGACCTGGATCGAGTTCGAGGGGACGTCTGTCGCCCGTCAGGTCTGGAACGGGCGCGCTGATCTGTTGGAGCTCGAGTCGGAGACGCCCAACGGTCACGCCGAAGGCCTGATCCTGCGTCTCTATAATCCCCAATCGCACCAATGGAGCGTCAGCTTCGCGAGTAGCAGAGACGGTTCTCTGGGCCAGCTCGCCGTCGGTGAATTCAAGAATGGGCGCGGCGAATTCTACCGCCAGGAGACCGTCAATGGGAGAAGTGTTCTGGCGCGCACTGTCGTGTCAGACATCACGCCGAACTCGTACCGTGTGGAGTTCGCGTTTTCGGATGACGGCGGTAAGACGTGGGAGGTCAACTGGATCTCGCTTCACACTCGCAAAGGGAACTCATGATGCGCGCGCTTCGCTCACTCATCGGTTTAGCACTCATAGTCACACCTGCGGCCATCGCGCAGGGCAACCCGGTTTCGAACACGGCGCGCGCGCTCGCCAAGGAGAGCGGGGCGAACCTGCTGGCGGCTGCACAGGCCATGCCAGCCGATAAGTACGGATTCAAGCCCACGCCGGCGCAATGGACGTTCGGGGAGTTGACCGTCCATATCGAGGGGGACAATCGGATCACATGTGCGGCGATCTCAGGCACCACACCCGGGACCGAGCCGAAGCTCGCCCCCACCGACCCGAAGGACGAGCTGGTGGCCGCGCTACAACGTTCGCTTGCGTTTTGCGACGCGGCTTTGGCACAGGTGACCGATGCCAGACTCGCCGACTCGGTCTCCTACTACGGGCATAGCGCTCCCCGCGCCGCCGCCGTGCTCGGTCTCGTGGTCGATTGGTCCGATCATTATGGCCAGCAGGCCGTCTACCTGCGTCTCAATGGTGTGTTGCCCCCCTCCGCGCGCCAGGGCGGGATGTGAAGAGGAGATCGCACGCGTGAGCCTCAAGGATCTCAATCCCGTCAGCCGCGAACATCCGCGGCGCGTGGCGATCGTCCTAGCGAATCCGGCTGTGTCGAGCACGACCGGCTGGCCGGTGGGGTTTTGGTGGAGCGAGCTCAGTCATCCCTACTACATGCTCACCGAAGCGGGGTACGCGGTGGAAGTCTTCAGCCCTAACGGCGGACGCTGCGAGCCGGATACCCTCAGCGACCCGCGGGACCCGAGCGGCTACTCGGCGCATGACTTGATCACAATGGGCTTCATCAGCACGCCCGAGCTTGCGGCGCTGATTGCACGCACACGCCCAGTGGACGAGATCCGGGTCGAGCGATTCGACGCGATCATCGTCGCCGGCGGCCAGGCGCCGATGTTCACGTTCGACAGCGCCGTCTCCTTGCATCGCAAGTTCTTGGAATTCTATGCGACTGGGAAAATCGCCTGCGCTCTGTGCCACGGCGTCTCTTTGCTACGCTCCCTCACGCTCGAGAGCGGCGAGCCGTTGGTGAAGGGGAAGACCGTGACAGGTTTCGCGAACATCGAAGAAGACTACGCCGACAACGCTGTATGGGACATGAAGCTGCTGTCCCGCGACAAGCACGTCATGCCGTGGCGCATCGAAGACGAGATGCGCCGCCTCGGTGCCAATTACGTGCGCGCAGGGTTGTGGCGGGGATTCGCCGTGCGCGACGGTAACCTGATCACCGGGCAGCAGAACTTCTCGGGACCGGAGACTGCGCAACTCGTGATGTCCGCTGTCGGACAGTGACGTTCGAATGGTAAGAGCGACTCCGTCGACATGCGCTACCTGCGGGTCCGCGCTGCCGCCTCGGCCAGAGTATCGGTAGGCCGAGTCCTGGCTGCTCTTTCTGTCCATCCACTGGAGGTCGAGATGACCGACAAGCACATGCCGTTGCTTTGGGGCGCCATACTCTGGTTTGCAGCAGCCCTGTTGCTGGCGGCGCGCGGTGTGTTCGTCTCGCGGCCGAACGAGCTGCCCCTCGTGTTGGCGCTCGCTTTCCTCGTACCGCTTGTCTTGTTTGTGCTGGCCCTGAGCTTGTCCGCTAGCTGGCGCGTGCTCGTCGTCTCAATTCCGCCGGTGTTTCTAATTGCGCTGAACGGTTGGCGATTCATAGGTCTGGGGTTCCTTATGGCGTACGCCGAGGGGATGCTCCCCGGTGGGTTCGCTTGGCCGGCCGGCCTCGGCGATATCGTCATGGCGGCGACCGCGCCTTGGGTCGTCGCGCGCGTCGCGGCGGACGATGGGTTTCGCTTTGGCAAGACGTTCCTTGTCTGGAATCTCTTTGGCATCGCCGACTTTGTGGACGCCGTCCTCCTCGGCATGCTGTACCTCTGGCCCGGATTTACCACGGGGACGAACACCGCGCTGATGCAACGCCTCCCGTTCGCGTTGATACCGTCATTCTTCGTGCCGCTGGTGGCGATGGCGCATTTCACTCTGCTCGCACAACGGCGTTCACGGTCGCAAGGGAGATCAGGGGCATGAGCAACGTGATCTGGCACGTGGCGATGTCTTTGGACGGCTTCATCGCCGGGCCGGACGACGCCATGGACTGGATCTTCGAATACCAAGATCCCAATGCGATCGTCGACGACATCGTGAAGACCACGGGCGCCATCCTTGCCGGCAGGCGCTGGTATGACTTGGCCATCGCGAGATGGAACGGTGTTAAGGGGATCTACGGCGGCGCATGGTCCGGGCCCGTGTTCGTCCTCACTCATCGACCCCCAGCCGGCCCCGCGGACGCGGCGATCACGTTCGTTTCCGATGGCATTGCCAAGGCCGTTGCCCTCGCACTCGCAGCCGCAAGAGGCAAGAGCGTGGTGCTCTTTGGTGCGACCATCCCCCAGCAATGCCTCGACGCACACCTCATTGATGAGATCGTCATCCATCTTGCCCCCGTGCTACTCGGTGACGGCCTCCGTCTCCACGGCGGGCCAGGTGTCAGCGCGGTGAAGCTCACGCGGACCGCAGTCGCGGAATCGGGTCAGCTTACGGATCTCCGCTTCCGAGTCGCGAAATGACGAATTGGTTTCGTCGCCACAGGATTCAAGACGAGGAGACATGGGGAAGGTGATTGCGGACCAGTCGATTTCGCTCGATGGGTTCACCACCGGGCCGAACGTCTCCGTTGCCAATCCATTGGGCGACGGCGGCGAGCGCCTTCACCAGTGGATGAACTCAAGCCCCGCGAACGTCACGGTGAGTGGTGAACCATTCCAGACGGCGGGCGCCTTCGTAGTCGGGAGGCGGATGTTCGACGTCGGCGTCGGGCCCTGGGGCGACGATCCACCGTTCCACGCGTCCGTCTTCGTCGTGACCCATCGTGCGCACGAGCCGCTGTCTAAAGCGGGCGGTACCAACTATCACTTTGCCACGGGCGGGCTCGACGACGCCCTCGCTCGTGCTAGAGCCGCAGCAGGACAGAGAGACGTCATCGTCTTCGGTGGGGCCAATACCATTGGCCAGCTCTTGGAGGCGCGATTGCTCGACGAGCTGCGAATCCATCTCCTGCCCGTGCTGCTCGGTAACGGCACGCGTCTGTTCGAGGGCGCGCAGCTGGCGCTGACTGAATTGGTGCGTACGCGGGTGGTCACCGCGCCTGACGTCACACACTTCACGTTTCGAGTACCTCGCTAGCACTTCGAGATGCCGTCGAACGAGTCCCCAGCGCCTGACCTGCGACTGAAGACCTTGATGTCTGGTCTTCGGCGAGTCCCCGCGTTGGGGCCGCGATGGCCGACTGGGGCGCGCACGAGATCCTGGCCGTCGATCTAGAGGGCAAGGCTGAAATTATGGTCCGGCTTCCGTCCCCGTCATTTCAGCCAATCTGCTTCGACTGGTTGCCAGATGGACACTTGCTCATCGTCTCATCGAAGGATGGGCTGCTCCTTCGCAGAGAGTCGAACGGCTCGCTGGTGACGCATGCCGACCTAACCGGCGTCGATCGCGGTTTCAATGAAATCGTCGTGGATAGCCGAGGCAATGCGTACGTCAACGGTGGCGGCTTTGACCTCATGGCTGGTGAGAAGTTCGCGCCAGGAATTGTCGCAGTCGTCACTTCCAGTGGCTCAGCTCGACGGGTGGCCGACGGCATCGCGTTCCCAAATGGCATGGCCGTGACACCCGACAACTCGACGTTGATCGTCGCCGAGTCATACGGCAAGAAGCTCACGGCGTTCGACATCGCTGCAGACGGCAATCTGTCGAACAGACGAGTATGGGCCGATCTCCATGACGGCGTCCCCGACGGCATTTGTCTGGACGTCGAGGGCGCCGTCTGGTATGCGGACGTGCCGAACCAACGGTGCGTGCGCGTTCGCGAAGGCGGGGCCGTGCTACAGACGATCAACGTGGGGCTTGGCTGCTTCGCCTGCGCGCTCGGAGGCGTGGACCGACGAACGCTATTCATCGTAGCCCGTGAGTGGCGGGGTCTTGAGAGTACCGCCGACCAAACACCAACGGGTCGGGTTGTGACCTTGCGAGCACCCGCACCGGGTGCCGTCAGGCGCTAGGAGCTTTGCATTCACGACGTATCGCCTCGAACCGCGATGACACGCGCTAAGACGCGGCGGCGCGCCGGATGAGTGCGCGCGCCTGGCTGTTATTTGCCGCCAGCTCGATCATCTGGGGCTTGCCGTACTTTTTCATCAAGGTCGCGGTCGACGCCGGCGTGCCACCGTCGTTCCTTGCTTGGGCCCGTGTCGCCCTCGGCGCCGCGGTCCTACTGCCTGTGGCTCTGCACCGCGGCGCGCTGCGCGGCCTGCGCGGGCGAGGCGGGGCGATCGCGATATACGCCTTGGCTGACATTGCCGTGCCCTTCGTACTAGTCGGCATCGGTGAGCGCTATATCTCTTCGTCGCTCGCGGCGATTCTCGTCGCGACGATGCCGCTCCTTGTCGCGCTAATGTCGATACGTCTCTCATCAGCGGACAAGCCGAGCCGGTTACGGTTGCTGGGACTGGTGATCGGACTTGGTGGGGTTATTGCCCTGCTCGGCATTGACGTCGTCGGCCGCGCCGATGAGTTCTGGGGTGCGGCCTTGGTGCTACTGGCTACCGCGGGCTACGCCCTGGCCCCGATTGTCGTTAGTCGCCGACTGGCAGATCTTCACCCACTTGGCCCGGTGACCGCGAGTCTGATGCTCTCTACGCTCGCCCTCTTGCCAGCGGCCCTCGCTCAACTGCCTCACGCGACCCCCTCACTCGGCGCCATTGCCGCGATTGCGACGTTGGGTGTCGTTTGTACGGCGGGGGGACTCGTTGTCTTCTTCCAACTCATTGCGGAGGCAGGGCCGACCCGCGCGAGCGTCGTCACGTACGTGAATCCTGTGGTGGCCGTCATCATAGGGGTCGCCGCACTCGGCGAGCATCTTGGTGTGATCTCCATAGCTGGACTGATTTGCATACTTGGCGGATCGTGGCTATCCGCGATGACGAATCCGCTCCCTTCAAGATCTGCACCGGCCGCTGACGCCCAGGGACGATCATCATGACGCTTCGTTGGCTCATTGCGACCATCCACCTCCTCGCGCTGCCCCTCGGCCTGGGTGCCATCTGGGCGCGCAGTCGCGCCTTGGGACTCGCCAAAGCCGTGGAAGACCTTCGGCGCGTTTTCGTGGCCGACAACCTGTGGGCCCTGGCTGCGTTACTATGGCTCGGCACCGGGTTGCTTCGAGCGTTCGCCGGTCTGGAGAAGGGAGCGAGCTATTATCTCCACGATCGTGTTTTCTACGTAAAGATGGCCCTCTTCGTCACCATCTTGATCCTCGAGATCTGGCCTATGGCTACGCTCATCCGTTGGCGCATCAGTGTGCGCCGCGGGGCGCCTGTTGATTTAACGTCCGCTCCGACTCTTGCTCGCCTTAGTCAGATCCAACTCGGGCTCGTGGTCCTGATCGTGTTTGCCGCAACCGCGTTGGCGCGTGGTTTCTTTTACTAGGTCGCTGGCCTTACCAAAATGACGACGGCTAGTTTCTTATGCGATGCGATTCTGTTCGATCTCGACGGAGTATTGGTCGACTCGCACGAGTGTGTCGCTCGTATCGTGCGCCAGTGGTGCGAACGTCATGGACTCGACGCGGGCCATGTA